>Ga0222712_10000018_pt1 | contig 204458 bp, 209 predicted proteins | sample C33_657DmetaG_FD_165043 | JGI IMG/M metagenome (GOLD analysis project Ga0222712, IMG submission 165043) | Estuarine water microbial communities from San Francisco Bay, California, United States - C33_657D | ecosystem: Environmental > Aquatic > Marine > Unclassified | place: USA: California...
AGCACCACAAACTATCTTGCCTCGCCCTGCTAGACTGCCTTACGCTACGCTTCAGGCCGCCCAGCAGGGCGACAACAACCGCCGGAACTCTAACTTAACCGGTGGACCACCCTAATGGGGCAGGTCAAAGCGAGCATTGACCCTATTTCATATCCTTATAGAACGGCGTAACGTCCGTTAGTCAGTTTAATAAGGATGGCATTATGTGCAGGGTAGTCGCCTACTATCGCGTATCTACAGAGGAGCAGGGACGCTCAGGACTGGGCCTAGAAGCACAGAGGCAAGCTGTGCTCTCCCTTTGCCACTCAAGAGGCTGGGAGATCATCGCAGAGCATACCGAGATCGAGAGCGGCAAGCGCAATGATCGCCCTGCCCTTTCTGAGGCCCTCCGCTACGCAAAGGTGACCGGGGCAGTACTGGTGGTAGCTAAGCTGGATAGGCTAAGTCGCTCTGTCACCTTCCTGTCTGCCCTACAGGATAGCGGCGCTCGCTTCCTTGCTGCTGACATGCCTGAGGCCAATGAGTTGACTGTGCACATTATGGCCGCAGTGGCTCAGGCAGAGCGCAAAGCTATAGCAAAGAGGACTAAGGAAGCACTAGCGGCTGCGAAGGCTAGAGGGACCAAGCTAGGCAATCCCAACGGAGCATCTGCCCTCAGAAGGGCCGCAAAGGGCAATGCTAGCGCCCTAGAGACCATAAGGCGCAATGCAGACAGCTTTGCGGAGGAAATAGCGCCTATCATTGCAGACATAAGGAGTGCTGGCTTTAATTCGCTTCCTATGATCGCCTCCGAGTTGAATAGGCGTCACATTCAAACTCAAAGAGGCGGCAAGTGGTATCCTACTAGCGTCAAAAACCTCCTAGAAAGGATCGAAGCACGATAGTAGAATGTATACTATCGTATTGTATTTATATAATTATTGATGAATAACTGAGTGTCCGCTAGAGGTGTTATCTTCAACCCAAAGGAGGAGATTTTATGCCTAGCACTACCCACGTCATAACAGCCCCAGATTACAACCATGACGCCTTACAGGTATCAGACATGGGAGAGGGCTGCATCGTACTGAGCAATGAGAGCGAGACGCTTGCTCTAACAGTCAACCAATTGAAAAAGGCCCTACAAGCATTAGCGATAAGGTACCCGTCACTAGCCGGATAAAAACACAGATATGGAAGACCTCCCAGCCTCAGAGCTACCTGTCGCAGCAAAGCAAGCCATTCGAGACAAGGCGTCTTGGATGAGCTTGGATTACGTTGCGGTAAGCCCTGAGGCTAAGGGGTTAGTCGAGAGGCTCAGGGTTAGACCTGAGACTGGCTCAGAGCGTCCTACCTCTCAGAAGAAGTCTGGGGACGCTATGGCTGCATTACTAGCTAATCTGATAGCTGCCCTGAGGGACGGAGTGTGGACTAAACGCCCCCTGAACGCAGCCAGTTTCTCAGGTCAAAGAGTGGGTTACCGCCACTTTGTCGCTGCCATAGAAAATCTAGAGAGCGCTAACCTGATCGAGCGGCTGGCAGGGTACACTGACAGGACAGGCTTTGCACCGAGAGGAAGGCCGACTTGTTTCAGGCTTAGTCCCTCAGGTGCACAAATGGTCAAAGACGCTGGGATCAATCCTAAGACCAGTTTTGCGGCACATTTTAGGAAGACGGAGGTTGATAAAGGTAGACAGGGAGAATGAGAGACAGGGAGATTTGTTTCTAGTATGACTTAAGTATCTTAAGACACCTTAGCTTAACTTAAGTCTACCTTAGTTTTCTATAAGTCTATCTCTATTACTAACTATAGTAGACATATGTACGATACGTACCAAAGGTAACGAATGCACCTCAGGTACATATGTATCGCTAAGTAGGCTTACCTATCGCTTCAATGTCGATCAGAGGGGACTGAGCTATGTATGAGAATGAAGACCTAGGGCGGATTGGTCAGCAGCTTAGCGACATAAGCCATGAACTAGAGCCTATACGCGACATGAGAGATGAAGTTGAGATAATGCGTCAACCTCTCTGGGCTATAGCTCAGCGATCTGGAGGACTAGCCCTACCACTGTGGGTGATTGCAGGGTCTATGGTCTACATTGCCTACCAGCTAACCTGAGTTACCTTTAGGCGCTAGAGTATACATGTTCCTGCGATACTCCTCAGGATCCATGTCTCTATTGACGAGCTTATAGCCCTCCTCACCTGTTCGCAGTTTGTCACTCAGGTCGAGCAAATAGCGGCTCATAGTCGCGTGACGGAGACCTGTTAGCCTTTGGAGGGTAAGCCATCCCTCCTAAGACAACCACCAGCCGATTTTTCTCTATTATTAATCAGGAAAAATTTCAGAGATTGCTCTGAGGGTACCCTGACTAGGGTAAGGCCTCCCTTGCTTATTTTCTACACTACTAGAGGGCATTTGAGGCCATAGCCCCTCTAGCCTTACTCAGACGCTCCTTAACAGCTTCTCGCTGGGTCTCAGTTAAAGTCCGCTTTCGGAAGGGATTGGTCCCCATACGGTAAGGCCATAGGTTGCAATCGGTAACTGTGCAGCACTTCACCTCCACAAGGGAGCCTCCGCAGCAGTCGATACACTTGCCTCGGATAATTGCAGTTAGCTTATCAGGAAAATGCCCTGCCCCCTCTAGGTCGGCTGGGGTAACCTCTCTTGGGTCTCTGCCTGATTTTTTCTCTGATAAGTTATCAAGTAAAATTCTGTCGGATTGTGATCTGTCGATCAATGATTGTCCTTTCGTTGCTAGGTACACCGAAAGCCCCTGCAAGATGATCTCGCAGAGGCTAAAGGGTGCGGTAGTTTGTGGGAGAGTTGGCTTAAGGTAGATTGATAGGGTCTAATTTCGCCTCAGGGACTCACTGAGGGCCATTGCGGCACTCTGAGCCACCTGAGTAGCCTAGAGGGCAAATGACTCTGTACGAGTCTTAAAATCGCCCTGAGCGTAGTTTGGCTGTTTTCGGTATGCACTCTAGTACGTCTTCGTCTTGCAGCCAGTCACGTATCCAGCGACAGCCACAGCTATAGGTCACCCCGAATAGCTCGCCTAACTCTGTACCAGTGCATTTGAGACCAGCCGTCACCCGCGAGAGCCAATAGCATAGAGCGGCTTCGTTACGGTCTGCATATCTCAAGGCGTTGGTAACTCGCTTATGGTCTGAACGCTCGATTAGCCTCAGATGGTTAGGATTGCAGCAAGCGCGGACATGGCACTTATGGTCGATTTCAAATCCATCTGGAAATTGATCTAAGGAATTATGAGCGCGGTAAATAAAGCGATGGAAGGCTTCCTTTTGTTTCGAACCTCCAGCAGCCCAAGTTTTGTAGAGATATCCGTCCACATTGTGCTTGTGCGATATGCAGACATGGCAGCCGGTATCTAGCTCAATAAATTTCATCGGACTGGCTTGATGGTGGGATTTGAGCACAATCGTCAAAGAGTATCCCCCAGTTCCTTAAGGAGCTTCTTTGCGGCTGATTGTTTGCGTCGTGCTTGCCCTGGCATTCTTATGACTGTCAGAGCTTCTTTCACTCGCTCCACTGCCAGCCGGTCGCTACCATCGATAGCTTCCTCGGAGATGAGGCGCTCAACAATGGGAGCTATCTCCTGAGCTACGATTTCCTTAGCTCGTTCTATGGTCTCTTTAGACCAGCCGTGAGGTACACCAATGGGCCTACCTCCTCCCTTGGTCTTTCGCATAGCCACAATCTCTCTGGCGTATTGACTGCGCTCTTCCTGTGTCTTGAAGCTGCCCCAGATACCATTGCCACGATAGCCACGGTAGTGAGACCAGTCCTTAGGGGGTTGCTTTAAAGGCTGATCGAATGATGTTTGAATATAGCCCGCTACAAGCTCGGTAGACGGCTGGGTAATCGGCATGGAATTATCCATTGTTTCTCCTTTTAGAAATGCAAAAGCCCCCAGAGCGCCGGAGCAACTCTGAGGGCCGATTGGTTGTTGAATGGGTCTTAGTTGATGCGGCTATTCGTTAGACCGCGCCTCATCAAATAAAGGCTTGGACTTGTAACGGTTTCGTGCCGGTCACCTATCTCATTATGCCACCTTGGCCTCGAATGCGAGCGGGCTGATGCCGCCTAGATATGAATGACGTCGTCGGGTGTTGTAGAACCCGTTGATGTACTGGAAGATGGCGGCCTCTGCCTGACGCCTGGTTGGCCATTTCTGCCGCCAGATCAGTTCAGCCTTCAGCGACTTGAAGAACGTCTCGACGGAGGCGTTATCGTAACAGTTTCCTGTACCGCTCATTGATGGCCGCAGGCCGTGGGCCTGCAGCTTTTTCTGATAAGCATAGGAGCAATATTGGCTGCCGCGATCTGAGTGGAAAAGGCAGCCTGGCGGTGGATTGCGGAGGCGCACAGCCATGTCCAGCGCCCTGATCGCCAGATCCTTCTTCATTCGGTCACTGACCGCCCAGCCCACAACACGGCGGCTATGCAGATCGAGGATGACGGCGAGGTATAGCCATCCTTCGGACGTCCAGACATAGGTGATGTCACCCGCCCACTTCTGGTTGGGTGCCGCAGCAACAAAATCGCCGTCCAGCCAGTTAGCCGCGACGCCCAAACGGTGATGGCTATCAGTGGTAACCTTGTGTCTGCGGGTGCGGACAGGCTTGATCCCGTTGATCTTCATCAGCCGTCCGACACGGCGCTCGCCGATAGCGAGGCCTGCCTCTTTGAGTTCCATCGTCATGCGAGGACGGCCATAGCTGCCAAGGCTCAGGCTGTACTGTTCCCGGATATGGGCCAGCACAGACATATCCGTGCGCGCACGCTGGCTGATCGGTCGTGTGCGCCATGAGCGATAGCCCCGCGGACTGACCCGCATCACCCGGCAGATCGTCTCCACCGGCCAGACATGGCGCCAGTTCTCCACGAACGCGAACCTCACGGCCGCTGGCTCGCGAAGAACTGCGTGGCCTTTTTTAAGATATCCCTCTCCTCCTTAAGTACGCGGTTCTCAAGGCGAAGGCATTCGTTCTCGCGGGCCAGATCTGCCTGCGGAGCTGAGGTCAAATCTGTAGGCCGATACTGTGCCAGCCACTTGCCCAGGGTGGACTTGCCGATCCCCAAATCGGATGCAACCCGCTCACGCGGCAAGCCACTGGTCAGTGCAATGCGCACAGCCTCGCGCTTGAACTCTTCTGAATGCTTGATCATCTCTTCGGTCTCCTATTGCGAGCTCTAAACGCTCAGGTGACCGGCGCAAAACCGTTACAAGTCCAACCAGCATTCGGAAGACTGCCTGGCTATCGATCCCGTTACCGGCGAAAAAATGAATGCGAGTTTGATCCTCCCGCGCTCTAGGGAGGCGCTGGATATCCGGCATCGCGCGTTCGAACGTTTTGCACGATATTCGCATGGCATGCTTGGACGCACGCCCGACTATGTGAACGTAACACTGGCTGGGTTCACCGCACGGCGTGACATCTTTGTTGCAGGTAGCGATGAACGTTATGCTCAGAATATCGAGAACTTTTATCGCGAGGTGGTCGAGAAAGATCTCTCGATGACCCATACAATCATTAATCCGCAGATCGACAAGTCGATCCCCGACACCATGGGCATAAACGGTGATCTCACGCTGAAAGTTGTTCGGCGAACCAAGGACAGCATCATCGTGCGCGGTGCCAAGATCCTCGCCACGCTGGGACCTTTTGCGGACGAACTATATGTCTATCCTGGCCAGCCCCAATCACCAGATACTGATCCGGCGATGCTGTTGTCGTTTTCAATACCGATGGGCACCAAGGGATTGATTACCCTGTGCCGCGATCACTACGGCGTCGACGGCGATCCGAACGACCGGCCTTTTTCCAGCCGTTTCGACGAACAAGACGCATTCATGATCTTCGACGATGTCGAGATACCGAACGAACGCGTGTTCATCGATGGCAGCCTTGAGGTCTATAATGGGCTGATGATGCACGGCTGGGCCGCTAACATCATGCAGCAAACCTCCATTCGCGCAGCGGTGAAGCTGGAATTCGCCTATGAACTGTGCGTGCGCATGGCCCAGGCGACCAACTGCGAAAGGCGGCCCGATGTGGCCACCATGCTGGGCGAACTGAAAACCTATTCCAGCCTGACCCGCGCCGCCATCGCTGCTGCGGAAGCCGGCGCATCCGAATGGCCGAACGGTGTTATCCTGTGCAAGGAAGAGCCGCTGCGCGCCATCCGGGCCAGCATGCCGGGCTGGATGGTTCGCGCCAATGAACTGATCAAGCTGCTGGGTTCGCACAATCTGCTGGCGACACCGTCGCTCGCGGCCTTCGACGATGCCCGGCTCGGTCCACTGATCCGCGAATTCATGCCTGGCGCAAATGGTATCTGCGCACTTGAACGCGCCAAGCTGTTTCGCACAGCCTGGGACTTTGCCGGTTCAGCACTCGGCGGCCGCACCGAATTGTACGAACGGTTCTACCTTGCCAGTGCGCCGCGCAACATGGCGCTCGATCACATGTTCGCCCAGCGCGACTCCAAGTGGGAGGAAGTGCCCGCTCTGTGGGAGAGGTTGGGAATGCCAAAGGGCTGACGTGATTTCCATCCCAGAAGAGGGGCTCCGACACTAAACTTGTTTCGGGGCCGTTTTTAGTTAGACACGCCCCGACGCAAACCCGTTGCGGGACTTAAACTGGCACTGATCGACAAAAGCCAATTCTCGCCTTCATACTGCATGCCGTGTCACTCAAATTGAGGAAACTTCGCCGAATTAAGGATAGCCCAATCCGAAACCGTAAGGGAACAGAGCGCCGTCGCGTGTTTCAAGATAACCCGGCGCGTCTGAATGTTGATTGGTCACCGACTCCTTTGACCTTGGCAACGCGAACGGAAGGCGTCCGCCTGGAGCGGCAACTCCGAAAATGATGTCGAGCAGCGACTGATCACTCACTCCGAAATTGGCGATGAGCCCACCCGCCTCTTTCACGCCGCTCCTGTCATCAAGGACAAAAGGGTGACGGAAGTAGATCGAAATCACGACTTTTCGGGGATCTCCCGCTTCGCGCATTGCAGCCTGGATGTCAGAAAGTGCTGGGGTCATCGACCAGCTTTGGGCGTCTGCAATTTCGGAAAGGGCGAGCAAGTTGGATTCCCAAGGATAGGCGCCGCCGAAAATAAGACCGCTATCGAGACAGCCGTCGGCACTTTCTGCAAGGCTCGGCTTTTCCGGTTCGTAAACGCATGGGTCCTGCGCGCCCCAGGTCGACTGGCGCTTTCCAGTCTGCGGATCGATCAAGGGGAATTCGGGAGCAACGGCTTTTCCACCTGTACCAGCATCATTCGACCGATAGGTGCGGGCACCCGCATTATTGATCATGATTTTTATGAGAACAGCGTCGGTATCGCTGGGAACGGGCGGGCGCTGTTTGATATTGCCATCGGTAACCATGATACCGCGGCCAGTGATATCCTCTGCCCTAAAGCCCAACGCGTAAACCTTACTGCCGGTCTTCAGGGGAAGCAGCCCATTTCGATTTTGCAACAGCACGATTGATTTGCGCTGGATATCGAGGCCAAGCGCGCGGTTTTCGGCTTTTCCAATTTTTGCAGCGGCGGCGTCGGCATCGATATAAGGATTTTCGAACAGGCCAAGCTGGAACTGTTCAACCAACAGTCGCGTCACCGCCGGATCGATGTGCTTGCGCTCGTCCAGCAAGCCTTGCGACACCAGATCGGTAATTGTCTTGTTGACGCTGAATTCCGATAGCACATCGGTGCCACTTTTGATGGCAATCGCAGTGCGGTCGGCAGGCCCGAATGGCTTGCCGGTTGCCGGATTGGTTCGATAGCTCTCCAGCCCCCAGCCTCGGCTCTCAATGACGCCGCTGTCCGAATTGACATAGCCCTTGAAGACGAGTTTCTTTCGCAACAGATCGGTGACGATCTGCTTCGAAAAGGCCATGCCGAATTCCTCATATTTGACGCCCTGATAGGTCACGCCAATTGGCACGCCATAATAGGGCATGATCGACGAAACCCCGCCTTCAATTGCCGCCTTGAAGGGTTTCAGATGGTAGCCGAAACCATATTTTCCGCTGGGGTCGGTATAAATCTGGTTCTTGCCAAAAGTGTAATGCGGATCCCATCCCATTTCCTGTGGTCCGCCGCCGGGGAAATGCTTCAACGTCAAGGCAACAGCCGATTGTGGCGAGAGCGATGTCCCGTCTTTGCGCACCGGCCCTTGCAGGCCGAACACCAGTTCGCGGACAATATCCGTCATCAGATCGGCGTCTTCGGTGAAAGTTTCGTGCGTACGAGCCCAGCGCGGCTCGGTGGTCAAATCCGCCATATAACCGTACATGCCGCGCAGGCCGATGGCCTTCCATTCCTCCGCCATCACACCGGTGAAATCGCGGATGATGCGCATGTCGCCTTTCAGATTGGTGGGTACAGCGCCATCGGCGGTCACCGGAGCGCCAGCGCCGAGCGCGGCCGCGGCAAGACCGGCTTCTTTCGGAAATTCGGTGAAGGCCCCGGCGCCAGCAGCGATGCCGAACATCGGATTGGTTTCGACATGGTTGCGCGCATTATCCTTGAACAAGCCAGGGATACCCAATCGTCCGGCTTCGAGACGCTCCTGAACGGCGTTGGTAAAACCTGCCATTTGCTGCGGAGTCTGTGCATAGCCGCCGCGCAGGGCAAAGCCGGTGAGTTTGACGCTGCAATCGGGCGCCGTGCCGATCACTTTCGACCGCAGAATGAAGCGAGTCATTTTCTGGTTGTCGATCAGGTCGCGCCCGCGGTCTGATATTCCACCCCCGCAATCAGGATTATTGGTCGCGATCAGCATCATGCCCGCTTTTTCAGCGAGGGTCATGCGCCGGACAAGATCGACCGCGCGTTTCTTGGCAGGAAGGCGCCAGTCTTCGTAAGCGTCCAGGCGACCATTGGCGTTGAGGTCTTTGAAGCGCAGTCCCTTGACGGCAATTATGGGCTTCGCTCGCGCTCCCAGTTCTGGTTGCGCCGGCCCCGCGAGCACTGGCGTGACAACACACGCTCCAAGCAACCCAATCAATGCCTTGCGCATCCCTGCCCTCGTCGATTTATAATTGAAACGATGAAGTCCTGGACCGTGTAGCTTGCGGACCAGCCGCTCGCCAGCCCTTGCCGGAAAATAAAATCACAGCTTTGGCGGGCAACTGAGCGGCTTCAGTCTTCGCGAACACAGCGAATGGATTAATTCCCGTTGCCCATTCGTTTCCTCTTTAACCGGCCCCGCAAGGGTGGGCCGTTAACTGGGAGAATGTTATGAAAAATCGTGCAATCTTGATAATCCTCAGCGGGGCTTTGACGGCCGTTGCCAGCGAGGCAGCTGTTCCCATGCTTTATGAAGAGATCTTTGCCCGCCAGGAGGAAAAGCTGATCATTACCAGCCCGATCGCGGGCATTCAGAACCGCTTCTGGTTCGATTACCGCATAAATGTCACCGAAGCCCAAAAGGAACTCGCCAGCGATTTGCGGCGCTCGACCGACATCGAAGACCGCCGCGACGCCTGGGAAGAGTATGGCGTTGAATTGCGCAAGGAGCGGATCGAATATGTCGAGGAGATGGCCGAGCGTGGCTATCGCCAAGGAACCGTCACCGTCGGCTGATTAATTCGCTGCGATCCCCTGAAAGGGAGCGCACAATATGAAGGGCTGGCAAATGCCAGCCCTTTTGTTTTGCGCGACCAACCGTTTCAATGTGCAATATTAGTCCCGCCAACCCGCTTTACGGGCGGCAACCTCTGCATCGGCATCTAGCGCTTCACCCACCGCCATTTCCTGGGCGATTTCGAGTATTTCGCGATCGCTACCCGCCATGCGGTATTGCGCTTTGCCGCCGACCTCTCCTTGACCAGTCGCTTCCAAACGCCAACCCTTGGCATCGCGGCAGGCAATGCCACCTTCGCCAGCGGCATTATAGGCGCGGCAAAATTCGCCATCCCGGTTCCGGAAACTCAGCAACACGCGTTTGTCAGCATCGGTCGGTTGTTCGGCGATGGTTTGCGCGTCCAGCATTTGGGCAATTTGGGTACCGGCATATCCCGGACCGGGTTCACCCGAATAAGTCGACAACACAACAACCGCAGCGATCGACGCCGCCACTGCCCCTCCCCAGCCCCAAGCAGGCAGCAGCCGCTTCGCTGCACGCTCTTCACGCGCGACAGCGAAATCTACTACATTCGCAGCGCCAGGCTCGTCCTTGACATCGTTAGTGAGCATTTGGGTCAATCGATCGGGTATCGGTTGCTCCAAAACCGGGGCGAAATGGCCCGCTAATCGCGCTTTCAATGCGCAGTGCGCCTCCAATTGACGCGCAAGGCTTTCGTCGCGCGCTATAGCCGCGGCAACACGCTCCTTATCCGCTCCCGTCAATTCGCCATCAGCAAAAGCGGCCAGTTCTTCAGGGGTGATGGTCATGATCCCTCTCCCAATAGCGCCATCAGTGCATCACGCCCGCGCACCAGTCGCGAATTCAATGTGCCCACTGGGCACCCGACAATCTCCGCCGCTTCCTTGTAGGAATAGCCCTCGACCATCACCAACAACACCGCTTCGCGTTGCTCTTCCGGCAACCGGGCCATTGCGCGGTCGATATCGCCTAGCTCGATGCGTGCCTCCTGTGCACCATCGGCGCCAACCAGCAACCCGGCTTCTTCATCAATAAAAGTCTGGCCCCTGCGCTGGCGCGCCCTGCTCTCGTCAATCCAGATATTCCGCATGATCCTGTACGCCCAGCTGTCGAGCCTGGTCCCCTCCTGCCACTGTTCACGGCGGGAAAGGGCGCGCTCTATTGTCATCTGGCAAAGATCATCGCCATCGGCAGGATGGCCAGCCAACCCGATTGCGAAACGACGCAACCGAGGCAGCAACTCCAGCAACCCTTGTTCGAATGACGTACCCAGTGTCTTCGCCTTCCATGGATTAAACGGATGAGCGCACCCGTTTCATCCATGCTTAATGTAGTTTAGTAAAGAGTCGTAAAATGCGCTTTCATTTTATTCCGGCCCTGCTTGCCTGCAGCTTACTCGCCGCTCCTCTGGCGGCACAGCTTTCGCTGCCTCAATTGCCGGTGCCACAGCCGACAACAATTCTGGATCCCGTGACTGGCGAGGTGCTGGACGATGTAAAAGCGCTAGAGCGTGGAGCGCTCGGTGAGGCTCGAAGGCTCGAGAAATTGCGGCTTGAACGGATCGCACTGCTTGCAAGGCGCAACATAGATATCATCGAACTTGATGCAGAAGGCGCACCGGCCCGGCGCGGGGTATTGCTCGTTATCGACGCCAGAGCCGATCAGCTCGAAAAAGCGCGAACGGCTGGTTTCCAGATCGGCGAAAAAGGCACGATTGCAGAGCTGGATCTTCCCTATGTGCGACTGGATATTCCCAAAGGAATAACCCTTGCAAAGGCAGAGAAACTCTTGGCACAGCTCATGCCCGGAGCCAGCATCAGCGCCGATAATCTCCATTTTGCCAGCGGCTCGGTTGTTGCTGCGCCTGCAATGACTGCAAGATCCGGCTCGGCCCGAACCAGCACTCCGGTGGGCGTCGTAGATGGGGGCCCGGGCAGCGCATTGCCGGTCCGTGAAATCCGTGGCTTTGCCCAAGGCGCGCCTTTCCCCAGCAACCATGGCAGCGCGATCGTCTGGTTGCTCAATCATGCTGGCACCACGACTGTTCGTGTGGCCGACGTCTATGGTACCGACAAGGCAGGCGGAAACGCGCTCGCTATTGCCAAGGCGATTGGCTGGTTGGTTGGAAGAGGCAGCAAGGTTATCAATATCAGCCTTGTTGGCCCCAAAAATGCCCTTGTCGCAAAAGCAATCAGCCAAAGCCAGGCCAAGGGTGTCGTGATTGTGGCGGCCGTCGGCAATGACGGCCCGGCTGCGCCGCCAGCTTATCCAGCATCCTATCCCGGTGTCGTTTCAGTTACAGGTGTTGATCGGCGAAACCGGGCGCTGATCGAAGCCGGTCGGGCATTGCACCTTGACTATGCAGCCCCGGGTGCAGACATATTCGGCCGCAATGCAAAGGGCCAACGCATGAAATTGCGCGGCACATCATTTGCGAGCGCGCTGGTGTCAGCACGGCTTGCATTCGCGGATCCGGGAGCTTGGAGAAGCCAGTTGGACGCCGAGGCGATCGACCTGGGCAAAAAGGGCGCTGACGCCCAATATGGGCGCGGTTTGCTGTGCGCGGCCTGCCGCCCCAAATAGATGCAGCAATTTTTTACGGATTAAATCGGCATCCCCATCCGTTTCCTTTCCAAGCGGTCGGAATTTCTGCCGCTCAATCAGGAAAGGACGAGACATGAAAAACTTTCTCATCGCAGCTTCTATTCTCTCACTCACAACCGTGCCGGCACAGGCGCAATTGCTTGGCGATGGCGGCATTACGGGCGGCCTTGGTTCGTCGCTCGACCTGTCGGGGACGTTATCACGCACCTCTGAAACGGTTCGCAGCACCACGGAAGGCTCATTGCGCGGCAGTGCCCAGACAAGAGGCGAACAATCGGTTGATAGGCGGTCTGGACGCGTCAAGGCCAATCGCAGCGCCAATGCAGATGGGTCGGCCAGCGCAACGCAAATCGTTGACGCGCCAATCCTGCCCATGGGTGCATCGGCCAGCGGCAGCGGCAACGCGTCAGGCGAAGGCAGCGCCGAGGCCCAGTTGATCGGTACAGACGCCGTGCGGGCGGTATCCGGCAGTGCAGTCGGCCAGGCACGGGGCGCTGTCAGCAGCGCCAGCGGAATGGCCGGCGCTACCGCTGCCCAATTGCGCGGCGCGGCTGCTTCACAAGCCGGCAACATGCCCACTGGTGGCGGTGCTGCTTCTGGTTCTGGCTCGGCTTCGGGCAGTGGCTCGGCAAGCTTGATGTCGATGCCGCTGACAGTCGCCGGCACGGCGGCCGGCATGGCCAGTGGCGCTGCAAATGTTTCGCCTGGAATGCCAGTGGTTACTCCTCAGGGTGCGCCGATCGGCAAGGTCCGCCAGATCGTCGCCAACTCGCGTGGAGAGGTTGAGCAGGTTATCGTTTCGAAAGGGGGCACGCTCCATTCGATCCCTGCAGGCAATTTGGCAGCTAGCGGCAATGCCTTGATCGCAAGCGACGTATCTGCAACTTCCAAAAAGTCGACAGCCACGCCTCCGGCTGAAAAGGCTCAATAATCAATCGAACTTGCCTGTACCGGAAGCGCTCCCGCGTTCGGTACAGGCATTTCATCACAATGATTGCTTGGGGTTACAGCGAGTATAACAGGTGCCCGCCGTCCACCACTATGTCACTGCCGGTCATGAAGCCTGATGCGTCAGATGCTAGCAACAGCAGTGCACCATCCAGATCCGGAAAATCGCCGAAACGACGCATGGCTATGCGCTTGCGCATGGTCTCTCCAGCTTCGGAAGCAAGGAATTCGCGGTTCAGGTCGGTTGCAAAATAGCCCGGAGAAATCGAGTTGACCCGGATACCATACCGCGCCAGTTCCTGCGCCAATTGCCGGGTCATGTGCAGCACGCCAGCTTTCGAAACGCTATAAGGCGCTGCGCCTTTCATGCCCCGGTGCCCCGTGATCGAGGCGATGTTGATGATCGATCCCCCTTGGCCGCGATCGCGCATCTGCCGCGCCGCTGAGGTCGCCACCAGCCAGACGCCCTTCAAATTGATGTCCATCACATAATCATAGTCGGCTTCACTCAGGCCAAGCACCGAACCGGAACGTTCGACCCCGGCGTTGTTCACAACGATATCGAGCGGACCTGCCTCCGATATCGCAGCCTCGACACTGGCTTGATCAGAGACATCGGCTGTCACAGCGAGGGCGGCACCGCCCGATTTCTGAATTTCATCAACGAGCGATTCAAGTGGATCTCGCCGCCTTGCCACCACAACCACTTCGGCACCATTTGCAGCCAGCACCCGGGCGAAATGGGCACCGAATCCTTCGCTCGATGCACCCGTCACAAGTGCCCGTTTTCCGGAAAGATCAGCCTTGAGTTGCATTTTCGACATTGCCCCTTGAAATGCGGTTCAAACTCGTTTCGAACAGCCCGCGAATAAGTGCAAGGCCCTTGACACATGAAACATGCGAAGCGGCCATGCATAATTGTTGAAACGAGATTTTGCTCAAGATTGGGGGAATGAATTGTGGCCAACCAACTGACACAGCGCGCACTGGAAATCGGGGCCAATGTGGAACGTTTCGTTCGGGATGTTGTAATTCCCTATGAGAAAGACCCTCGCCGAGATCATCATGGCGCGCCGCTGGACGAGTTGGTTTACGAAATGCGCGAAAAGGCGCGCGCCGCTGGCGTTTTGACGCCGCACATTCTGGCTGATGGCTCGCATCTGACGCAGCTTGAAACCGCTTATGTCCTCCAGAAATCAGGCCTGTCTCCCCTGGGGCCGCTTGCCGTCAACACCATGGCGCCCGATGAAGGCAATATGTACCTGATCGGCCATGTGGGTACTCCCGAAATCAAGGAACGGTTTCTGAAACCACTGGTCGAAGGCCGCGCCCGTTCAGCCTTTTTCATGACCGAGCCTGCCGCCGAAAATGGCGCCGGTTCCGACCCGTCAATGATGAAGACGACCTGCAAGCTCGATGGCAACCATTGGGTGATCAACGGCCGCAAGGCCTTCATCACCGGTGCGGACGGTGCAAGCGTCGGCATTGTGATGGCCAAGGCGGACGAAGGCGCGTGCATGTTCCTTGTCGACTTGCCCGATCCGGCGATCCGCATCGAACATGTTCCCAACACCATCGACAGCTCGATGCCCGGTGGCCATGCCACCGTCATCATCGACAATCTGCGCGTACCGGCGGATCAGATGCTGGGCGTGGCCGGTGAAGGCTTCAAATATGCGCAAATCCGCCTGTCGCCTGCCCGCCTCTCGCACTGCATGCGCTGGCATGGCTGCTGCGAACGAGCGCACGAGATTGCATCCGATTATGCCAACCGCCGCGAAGCATTTGGCAAGCCGCTGATTGACCATGAAGGTGTGGGCTTCATGCTCGCCGAAAACCTCATCGACCTGAAGCAGGCGCAATTGATGATCGATTGGTGTGCGTCGGTGCTGGATACCGGCTCACTGGGAACGGTCGAAAGCTCGATGACCAAGGTCGCCGTTTCAGAGGCGCTGATGCGCATCGCCGATCGCTGCGTGCAGGTTATGGGTGGCACCGGGGTTACCGATGCCACAATTGTCGAGCAAATCTTCCGCGAAGTCCGCGCTTTCCGTATCTATGACGGCCCCACCGAAGTGCACAAATGGAGCCTCGCGAAGAAAATCCGCCGCGACTGGAAGGCTGCGCAGGCTTGAGGCTTCAGCCGAGGCTGGCACGCCTTGCCAGGTGCCAGTCGGCGGTGCCGAACTCGCCTTCGATCTGGGTGGCGCGCTTGAAGTAATGGCCGATGGGAAGCTCGTCGGTCATCCCCATGCCGCCATGGAGCTGCACTGCATTCTGCCCGACAAAGCGGCAAGCCTCGGCCACCGTCGCCTTGGCAGAGGAGGCAGCGCGTGCACGTTCGTCCGCGGGCGCATCAAGCTTGAGCGTGGCAAGCAACGCCGCCGCGCGGGTCAGTTCGACATGCATGTACATGTCGACCATGCGATGCTGCAGCACCTGGAACGATGCGATCGGCTGGCCGAACTGTTGGCGCTGCTGGGTATAGGCCACCGTATCCTGCAACAACCGGTCGAGCAGCCCTGCTGCCTCGGCAGCCTGTGCAGCAACCGCCCGGTCGCGCAACTCTTCGAGCAGGTCAAAGCCCTGCCCTTCGCCGCCCAATAGGGCATCTGCACCAAGTTCGACATCGCTCAGGATCACATCGGCCCCGCGCCGTCCGTCGATCGTGGGATAAGGATGCATGGCAAGGCCCGCAGCATTGGCTGGAACAAGGAACAGCGAAATCCCTGCCGCATCGCCAACTGCGCCCGATGTGCGCGCGGCAACGATCAGGTGGCTGGCCCAAGGGGCAGCGATGACAACCGACTTTTGCCCGTTCAGTCGCCAACCATTTGCCGTGCGTTCCGCCGTGGCAGCGATATCCTGATAGTCATAACGCATCTGCGGCTCACCAATGGCGATTGCCAGGCGTGCCTTTCCGGCCGCCACATCGGCCAGCAACCCTCCGGCAGCCCCGCCTGCCTTCTCGAGCAGCCAGGCACCATGGAACAACGTCTCGGCAATCGGCTCCAGCACCAGTGCGCGGCCCAGTTCTTCCATGATCACCAATTGCTCAACCGCGCCGCCGCCAAGGCCGCCATGCGCTGCCGGAACCGTCGCACCGAGCAATCCAAGCTCTTCACCAAAGGCCGACCAGATTTCCGGGCGATAGCCCAATTCCGAACGCGACGCCGCAACCCGCTCCGCAAATCCATAACGCTGCGCCAGAAACTGCCGCAGCATATCCCGCAGCATCTGCTGGTCTTCGTTCAGTTCGAAATTCATGCGCTCGCCTCAACTCCACTTACGTGCAATGAAGCCGCAATAGCTGCGTCAAGCAACGCTAAATTTCACACCCACTGAAATTCTCACGCGTCAGCTAATACTTCCCAAAGCTCTCAGCTGGGAAGCGAGTCCAGAAACATGGGTCTCAACTACCTCTGCTTCGGCACCTCCATCGATCGCTTTTTCCAGTTCGCGCGATGATTGGGCGAGTTCGGGGAATTCGAGCAATGATGCCGTGCCGACCAATGCGTGCGCTCGGTCGCGCACCAGCTTGTTGCGTTCTGCGCGTGTTTTGGTTTCGTCGGCCCAATCCTGCTCCATCATTTGGGCTTCTTCGCCCGCACGACTGCAGAATTTTTGGCGGATGCCCTGCATCTTTTCCTGAAGGCTCATTGCATAAACCCCTTGCCAGCGCAGGCACCCATAAATGCGCTCATTTCACTTGCCCGTATTTTTCCAGAGTGTTCAGCTCGATCACAGCCTGTGTTCGGTTGGCAACTTCCAACTTCGACAACACACTCTTGACGTGAAATTTGACCGTTACTTCGGAAATGCCGAGATCATGCGCAATCTGTTTGTTGAGCGAGCCATCGGCCATAGCTCTCAAAACCCGCATCTGTGCATCGGTAAGCGAGCGCAAGCGCGCGAGCCGCTTTTCGAGATCGTCACCATCGACAAGCCCGACAATCGGATCGAATACCGTTTCGCCTCTGAGAAATGCTGCAATCGCTTCGCGCACTTCGGGAACCGACTTTGTCTTGGGAACATAGCCCGCAACACCATGTGATTGGAGAATGTGCTGCAATTGCAGGTCTTCCTCCGCCGACAGAACAAGTATTCTGACGTCAGGCCAGCCTTCGCGTATCTGGGTGACCGTTCCGATCCCACTGGAATCCTTCAATCCCAGGTCGAGAATGACATGCGCGTTGGATTTCAATTGAGTCAGCGCAATTTGCGTTTCGCGCAGTGTCTGGAAACCAAGAACGTTGGCGTCTTGGACAATGTCTTTAACGCACGCTTCTACCGCATCACGGAAGAATTGGTGATCTTCAACGACTAAAATATTCATCATATAGTTTAAGGCCACCACCGCGGAATTGCACAAGCATGTTACAGTAACATACATTTAGGCAGTCTGCCTACCCTTGTCGCCCAATTATGGCGGTTCAGCCCAGATGCTTCAGCAGGGTCTGGATCAGGTTTTCCGGCGTGAACGGTTTGGTGATGCACTCGGACATGCCCGCGTTCAGCGCATCGTCGATATTGGTTTTAGTGGCACCGGCGGTCATCGCGATCACCGGAAGATGCTTCAGCTTCGCATCTTTGCGGATGATGGAGACGGCCGTATTGCCGTCCATAACGGGCATCTGGACATCCATCAGGATGATGTCGGGGATCGGATTCACAGCGAGCCAGTCGAGCGCTTCCTGGCCGTTGGTGCAGGTCGCAACTTGCGCACCCGCATCCAGCAACAGCCATTCGGTGAGTTCGATTACCAGATCACTGTCGTCCACCAGCAATATGCGCTTGTCAGCCAGCGGTCTGGTGTTTTCGACATTGGCTTCAGTCTTTGCATCACCCGTTGCTGCGGCGTCGACATCCTCACAGCGGCCGAATTCAAGTTCCACCCAAAAGGTACTGCCAACACCGACTTTGCTCTCGACGCCGACCTTGCCGTGCATCAGCTCGGCAAGTTCCTTGACGATTGCGAGGCCAAGGCCGGTGCCCTGATAGCGCCGCATCGAATCTTCCTGAACTTGGCGGAATCGTTCAAACAGATGCTTTTGGGCATCTTCCGAAATACCGATGCCTGTGTCGCTGACATCAAAGCGCAAGCGGACATTTTCCGGACTCCCCGCTTCCATAGTCGCAGCTTTTACCGATACCTGCCCAGCTTCGGTGAATTTGATTGCGTTGCCCACCAGGTTGAACATGATCTGCTGAAAACGTGTTGCGTCTCCGCTTACGGAAAGCGGCAAATCCGGAGCGGACTCGAACCGAAACGCCAGTCCCTTTTGGCGCGCCTGTTCCTCCATGATCGCCATCATCGTTTCGCACCGATCAGCGAGGTTGAATGGCTCGTTGACGAACTCGATTTCACCGGCCTCTATCTTGGACCAATCAAGCACATCGTTGACCAGACTGAACAGCATATTGCTGGCCTGGCTAAGGCGTTTGAGCCTTTCCCTGTCCTCACCCGCTAACGGTGCCTGTTCGAGCAAGCGCGCATAGCCAAGCACGGCATTAAGCGGTGTCCGCAATTCGTGGCTGATATTGGCAATGAATTGCGCACGCGCCTTCTCGGCAGCTTTCAATTGGCTGATGTCGCGGGCAACGCCCAGGAAAGCAGAGATTTGTCCGGCATCGTTCCAAATGGCAGTCACGCTCAACAAAACGGCGATCCGCGACCCGTCTTTGCAAATATAGGTCCATTCTCGTGTTTCGTCCCCGGTGGTGCGGACTTTTGCCACAAAAACCTCGAAACCGGGTTCAATGGGCCGATCCAATTCCTTGGACAGGATCAACGCCTGTGCTTCGACTTCGGACGGATCATGGAAGATTGCAGGCGTCAGCTTACCCACCAAATCTTCAGATCGGTAGCCAAGCAACGCTTCGGCTGCCGGGTTGAACAGGGTGATCACCCCATCGGGATCAGTCGCAATAACTGCGGCTCCTGCGCCTTGGATAAGCGCACCGCGAAAGGCCTCGCTGTCACGCAACTGTTCGCGTGCGATCGTGGATCTCCGTCGACTTTGATCGAACCAGGCACCAAAGCTTCCCAATACGATGGCAAGCATGAGCAGGCCCTGCAAACGCGCCGGCAATGTTTCCAGCACATCGGCTTTGCGGGGGAAAGCCTCAATCCGGACACGCAGCTTGTCACCATCGCCATTTACCTGGCCATCGAGTTCAGAGGTCCAACTATAGGAAGCGGGATGAACGCGGTCACTGATCGAGCCCCAGACAAGCGTCTCCTTCTTGCCTACAGCGCGTGAAGAATTGCTTATCCAAACGTGCAGATCATATTCATCAAGGTCATACTCGGCGGCCCGGAAAATGAACTCGTCCAGTTTTGCCGTTACTTGGACCATGCCCAAGAATGATTTCTGCGATGGAACGGCACCTGCCTGGTAAATCGGCATCCGATAGATCAAGCCGTAACCGCCTTGAACCAGAGGCAATGGCCCCGTCCAATGCGGTTCACCCGAATTGATTACGTGGATCGCTTCATCTCTTTGCGCGGCGATGACGAGTATGTTCAAACCTATGGCATGCTCATTGCCCTTTCGGGGTTCGACCAAACGGACCACGGCTTGAGGCGCCCATTGGATGCTATGCCCCTCTCCGAGCAACGGCAATACTTCTCGCATCGCATCCTGGAGCTCGGATTCCGGGATTTTCATTTCCGCGGTTTTCAGCGCGATTGTATTGCTGATCTGCTCGCTGATTTTGAACTGCATTGAAAAGCGTTCACCCAAACGCTCCGCGACTGCTTTTGAACGCAGTTGCGCCAATTCGCGCTGGTTACGATCCTGCAGGTAAAGCAGCAGGCCACCAATCACCAAAACGCAAGCGGCAACGGTCAGGCCTATTGTAATCGAACGGCGATCAGCAAACAACCAGCGAGACCTGTAAGCAGGTTCAGAGTCGGCATCTTCGCCTTGCCCGCTGGCGTGAGTCAGCAATTCGATCCGGTTGGAAAGCCAGTAAGAACCCGCAAAAATCACCGTCGCTGCCAGTATATTTGTCAGGACTAGCGGCGTTGTTACACCCATGGCGAATAACGGGCCGCTGACCAGCGCAATCCAGTAGATTCCAGCCAAAGCAGCGTTACGAAACCTGACTGTCAGCGGCAGCAGTGCGATGAATTGGTAAATTGGCACAATAGCCAATACCCCGTTAACCGAGATAATGGCTGACCAGATAAATGCGAACAGTAGGACAATAAAATTGTGGTAGCTTGCGTTTATACGATTGATTACAAAATATATTATTACAACGAATACAATATTGAGAAAAACAATACTCGAAAAAAATGAATCATCAATCTTATTGATACTATTGGTGTTTAAATAAGTAATGAAATTCATTACAGTGAAATTGAAAATCAAGTAATATATAATCAATCCCGAAAACAGAATAACCTTCCTGATATCCTGTGCAAGGACCCCTTTTCGGGCAAGGATTAGCAATGTAAACCAACCCACAAGGACGCTAATGCCCGCGAATACCGACCGGACCTGGATATGCATTTCACGAGCCGGCCCTGTCCGGCTGAACGACGCGATCAAGCCAATTGCGATGATGCCGGCAATGATCAGCGCCAACAATATCCACCGCCTGGACGAAACGCCCCAATATTCCCGATAGGGTTTAGATTCGCCCTGGGGAAATCCGATCAGAACGGCACAAATGGCGCTCAACATGGGGAGTTGCCAAAGCGCCAGGGCTCCGCCGACCCAAGCAATCCAAGCAATCCAAGCAAGCTGTGCAAAACCGAATATGGCAAGGAGATAGTGCCAAAACAGGCCTGATTTCGAAATCCTGGTCCATGCAAAAACGACAGCAATTAATGTTACGGTTGGCGATAGCAAAACCGGTACGCTAATCCCGGCCGCGTGATCGGGCATAAATGTGAAGCGCAGGCTGATCAGCGCAAGCCAGCAGATGCCAATAACGAACGCAAATGCCTTCAAGGGGTTTTGAAAGCCAGCCCATTGCTCATCAATGGCTGCCGAAATTGCATCCCCCTTATTCATATATGATGTAAAATGCCCCTGCGGGCCTTTGCTTGTCAAATCAATTGCACGCGCTGCAATCGGGCTTTCCAACCAAAATGGCACTATTGTCGAGGTACGGATTAGGTAAGCCGTCTTGGACCGGAAATCGCTCAGGAATGCGCCGCATTTCTCTATACTTCATGTAATTTTACATGGATTGACACAGAGCGCGTAAACAAACTAGCAGTTCCGCCGCAACCGTACCCTGCAATATGATTGAAGCTTCATGAAGACCATTCGTCTCGTCAATTTCCTCAACAGCTTAAGACGTCTGCCTCCTTTGTCGGAATTGTCCGGTGACGAAGAACGCATGCTGTTTGAATTGCGTGAGCTTTGGGAAAGAACAGGCGCCCTCGCCATCGAAGACATTTACCGGTTGATTGAATCCCAATCCCCCAGCACATCATATCGCCAGCTGATGGCGCTGAAAGACAAAGGCTTGGTCGATGTCGCGATCTGCGACAATGATCGCCGTCGGCGTGTCGTGACTTTCACCAAGGCCTCCGAAAAACTGTTCCGCGCATTTCAGTAATCATGCCTTTGGCGCAAAAACAATCGATCCATTGCCAAAAGATGCTCGAAGGATCGTGACCATATTATTTGAAATATCCTGACAGGGTCTTGACCATTCTGCTTGTAAAATGGTCTATCATTGACTTAGTCATAACAACGACATGGGCGGGACAATCTCGGTCCAGCCAGATGCAGGGATGTTCCTATGGTCGAAGGCCAGCAATTTACCGATTATTACGGCATCCTGCAGGTGCGGCCCGACTGCGATCAAAAGATGCTAGAAGCGGCCTATCGCTATCTTGCGAAAATGTACCATCCCGACCATCCGGAAACTGCGGATACCACCAAGTTCAACGAAGTTGTGGAGGCGTATCGCAACCTTCGGAAACCCGAAGATCGCGCCAATTACGACAAGCTGTATCGCGAGCACCGTCAAACCGATGCCGATGAAACGCCTCCTAGCGAGGATAGTGTTTCAGATGATGCACCAATCCTGGATTCGGACGCGCACGAAAAGATCCTGCTGCGCCTTTACAAAAGACGGCGCGAAAACGCCCATAACCCCGGCGTTTTAGGCTTTTACCTCAAAGAATTGCTCAACTGTTCGGAGGAAAATTTCGATTTCCACGTCTGGTACCTGAAATCGAAGGGATATATCGAAGGCACGGAACAGGGTGAGTTGGCGATCACTATCGAAGGCGTCGACCATGTGATTTCCATGTCCCGCACGACTGCTGCGGAACAATTGCTTATCGCCAAGCCAGAGGATTGAGCGCCAGCGGCTCTCAGTTTTGAGGGCCCTGTCCCGGCTTCGATCAGGCCGCGGTCTTGCGCTGCTTTTCCAGTTTTTTGAGCACCATCTGCCGCTTCAGGCGCGACAGGTGGTCAATGAAGAGAATGCCTTCGAGATGGTCCATCTCATGCTGCAGGCAGGTGGCCATCAGGCCTTCCATTTCTTCCTCATGCACATTGCCATCCAGATCCTGCCAACGTGCTCGAATGCGTGCAGGGCGTTCGACTTCGGCAAATTGGTCCGGAACCGACAGGCAACCCTCGGTATAGGTTGAATGATCTTCCGACGGATCAAGAATTTCCGGATTGATGAAAATTCGCGGATTGCGAACCACTTCATGGTCGTGATTGCAATGCTCGCCATGCTCATGGTCATGCTCTGCCGGTTCTTGGAGGTCGATCACCAATATCCGCTTCGGTACGCCAACCTGGATCGCAGCAAGGCCGATCCCGGGCGCGTCGTACATCGTGTCAAACATGTCCTCGACGAGCTTTTTCAGCCCCTCGTCAAATTCAGTGACAGGGGTCGAGATGGTTTTGAGCCGCGGATCGGGCACTTCAAGAATAGGTAATATGGCCATGGCGCTAAAATAGGGACTGGGCAGCCCAGCGTCAACCGACCGGACGTCGCGCGCGCAATGCCTGCGCCAAAGTGCCTTCGTCGAGATAATCGAGTTCGCCGCCAACGGGAACACCATGGGCCAGCTGGGTCAACCGTATCGGATAGCTTTCCAGCCGCTCGGCAAGGTAGTGCGCGGTCGTTTGGCCTTCCAAAGTGGCGTTCATCGCCAGCACGACCTCGTCGATGCCGCCTGCGGCCACGCGCGCAACCAACCCATCGATATTGAGATCCTCGGGCCGTACTCCGTCCAATGCCGATAGCCGTCCACCGAGAACATGATATTTGCCCGGAAATAGGCGCGAGCGATCGAGCGCCCACAGGTCAGACACATCTTCGACGACGCACAGTGCGCGGGTATCACGGCGCGGATCGGCGCAGATGCCGCAGGGATCACTGGTATCGATATTGCCGCAAGTCGAGCAAGTCTTGAGCCGTTCCTCCACCATTTCGAGCGCGCGCAGCAGTGGTTGCAGCACCGTTTCGCGCTTTTTCATCAGGTGCAATACAACGCGGCGGGCAGAACGCGGGCCAAGTCCGGGTAACCGCGACAATGCCTGGGCCAATGCGTCTATTTCTTGCGATGCCATAGCGGCGTAGCTAGTGCGCCTTGCAGACAAAGGAAAGACTTGGATGCGATTGATATTCATGGGGACCCCGGATTTTGCGGTGCCAACGCTGAATGCGCTGGTCGATGCCGGGCATGATGTGGTCGCGGTTTATTCGCAGCCACCCCGCCCCGCCAATCGCGGGAAGAAACTGACGCCATCTGCAGTCCATGCCCGGGCTGAGGAATTGGGGCTGGAAGTCCGTACCCCGGTTTCGCTGAAAGGAGCGGAGGAGCAGGCCGCTTTTGCCACGCTGAACGCCGATGTCGCGATTGTGGCGGCTTATGGATTGCTTTTGCCGCAAGCGATTTTGGACGCACCCAAGTATGGCTGCCTTAATGTGCACGGCTCCCTGCTCCCGCGTTGGCGCGGCGCGGCGCCGGTTCAGCGCGCGATCCTGGCTGGGGATGCCGACACAGGTGTTATGGTGATGCAGATGGAGGCTGGGCTCGATACCGGACCGGTTCGTGCCACGGCAGTGACGCCTGTTGATCGCAAGACAGCTGGCGAACTAACCGAAGAACTTGCGCAACTGGGGGCCGGATTGATGGTCGAGGTCCTTGCTGACATGGGCGGGTATCCGCCTATTGCGCAGCCTGAAGATGGCGTAACCTATGCCCGCAAAATCGAGAAGAGCGAGGCGCGGCTCGATTTCAGCCAGAGCGCGGATGCGGTGGAACGGCAGATCCGTGCATTCAATCCGGTACCGGGCGCGTTTTTTGAGTTTCAGGGTGAACGGTATCGGGTTTTGGCTGCGGGCGTCACCGAAGCAGCCGGAGAAATTGGAACTGTCATCGACGACCAACTCACCATTGCCTGTGCAACCGGAGCAATCCGGCCGGTGCTGATCCAGCGCGCTGGCAAACCTGCCATGCCGCTTGCTGATTTCCTTCGCGGCAACCGGATACCGGCGGGTACCATCCTGTCATGACCCGTTTCGCCTTCACCATCGAATTTGATGGCACGCCCTACATGGGCTGGCAGCGGCAAGGGCATGGCCCAACGGTGCAGCAGGCGATCGAGGAAGCGATCGGCCGCGTGACCGGAGAGGAAGCCGTGCTCCATGCTGCCGGGCGTACCGATGCCGGCGTGCACGCCCTGGCGATGCGGGCGCATGTCGAGCTGGCGAAGGATATCGAGCCCTTTCGCCTGATGGAAGCGGTGAATGCGCAGCTTCGGCCGCAACCAATTGCCATCCTCGCTTGCGAGGTGGTGCCCGATGATTGGCATGCCCGATTTTCGTGCATCGGCCGCGAATATGTCTATCGCATCGCGAACCGGCGTGCGCCGCTCGCACTTGAAGCGCACCGAGCATGGAAAGTACCGCAGCCGTTGGACGCAAATGCGATGCACGAAGCCGCGCAGCGGCTGGTCGGGTTGCACGACTTTACGACATTCCGTTCCGCGCACTGCCAGTCCGACAGCCCGGTCAAGACGCTCGACCGGCTCGACGTAAGGCGCGAAGGCGAGCATGTGCTGATCGAAGCGGCTGCGCGCAGTTTCCTCCACCACCAAGTCCGTTCGATGGTCGGCTGCCTCGCTTTTGTCGGCATGGGGCGTTGGAGCGCAGAAGATTTGCAAGGCGCACTCGACGCGAAAAACCGCGCCGCGCTGGCGCTGAATGCTCCGCCGGAGGGGTTGTATTTTGTAAGGGCAATTTACCCTTAACCGAATATCCGCGCGACCGATTTTTCCAGCATCAAAAGCTGCCAAAGCAGGCGGCTATGGTCGGAACGGCCAGCAATATGCTCTTCAGCAATCCTCGCGATTTCTGCACTGTCAAACCAGCCGGTTCGCGCCAGCGTGGTGTTCGATGCAATCTCCCTAGCAGTTTCCGCCAACGGCCCACGGAACCATTGCGCAATCGGCGTCACAAAACCCATTTTGGGCCGGTAGAGGATATCTTCGGGCAGATAGCGCTCCATCGTCCGCTTCATCAGCCATTTGCCCTGCCCGCGCCTCACGCGCATATTTTCTGGAAGGCTGGCGGCAAATTCGAGCAGGCGGTGGTCGAGCAGCGGCTCACGCGCTTCCAGCCCGACTGCCATGCTGGTGCGATCAACCTTGGTCAGGATATCGCCCGGTAGCCAAAGCTTCATGTCGGCATATTGCGCACGATCGAGACCGCTGCGCGCCGGGGCATTTTCCATCAACCGATGCATATGGCTCTCAGCGCGGTAGCCACCGAGCATCTGCTGTGTCCGCCGTGCGTAGAGCCGGTCACGAATATGCGGCGGTGTGACGCCGACCGCCTCGGCATAGCCCTCTGCCCCGGTCCGGGCGAGCGAGAGCAAGGTCGTCTTGGCGCGCAGGGGGCGCGGGGCCCAATCAGCCTTGGGATACAGCCGCCCAATCGTGCCGAACAACGGGGCGCGGATGGCATGCGGGAGCAGGCCCCGCATCCGTTCCTCACCATGGTGGAAGACATGGCGGCGATAGCCAGCCAGCGCCTCGTCCGCGCCGTCGCCCGACAGCGCAACCGTCACATGTTCGCGCGCCATTTCGCTGACGCGATAGGTCGGCAAGGCTGAAGCATCGGCAAAAGGTTCGTCAAAATGGTGCGCAAGTGTATCGGCCAGCGCAAAATCATCTGCGGCAACGATCTTGCTGTGATGTTCGGTCAGGAAGCGCTTCGCTATGCGGCTGGCATATTCGCTCTCGTCCAGCGCGCCGACGTCGAAACCGATTGAACAGGTTTTGACCGGCAATCGCGAAGCTTCGGCCATAAGGGCAACGACGCTACTGCTGTCGACCCCGCCCGACAGGAATGCGCCCAAAGGCACATCTGCGACCATCCGGCTGAGCACAGCCTGCCGCATCAAGCGCAGAAGCTCTTCCTGCAACTCCGTCTCGCTGCCGCGTACACGGTTTGAAAAATCAATGTCCCAATAGCGCGTAGGCACGGGTTCTGGTTTGCCCTGGTTCAACAACCAATAATGGCCGGCAGGCAGTTTTTGCACACCGGTAACAATGCAGCCATGATCAGGCACATATCCGAACGCCAGATAATCATCGACCATCGCCAGATCGGGTTCACGCCGCAACGCCGGATGTTCGAGCAGCGCCTTCAGTTCCGATCCGAAGATGATGCTGCCGTCTGCCAGCCGCGCATGGTAGAGCGGCTTCACCCCCAATCGATCGCGCGCCAATAACAATTGCCGGTTGGCCTGATCGTATAGCGCGAACGCAAACATGCCGTGCAGCCGCTCGACGCATGGTGGCCCCCATGCGCGATAGGCCTCCAATATCACTTCGCTGTCGCTGTGTGTCCGGAACTGGTGCCCTATCGCCTCCAGCTCCTTGCGCAATTCCCGGAAATTGTAGATTTCGCCGTTGAAAGAGAGGACGAGGCGCTCATCCTCGGTCAGCATCGGCTGCGCGCCGCCGCCAAGATCGATGATCGACAAGCGTCTGTGCCCCAATCCAATGCCCGGCGCGGTCCATACGCCCGAGCCGTCGGGTCCGCGATGCGCGATGGCGTCGGTCATCCGCTTGATGCGTTCAGGGTCTACCGGCTTTGAGCTTTCGACATGGAAGATACCGGCGATGCCACACATGAAAGATGCCTACCCCAGACCAGCCATGCGGTCAGCCAGCTTATCGACATCCCGAATCGATTTAAGGAACGAGTCGATGGCAGGGCGCGATTTGGCCCGGCCTTTATCCTCTGCTGACACCAGAATCGCCACCGCTTGCTGGTTCCCGCCCTGCAAGCGCGCCTTCAGCGTGGCAAATTTGATCGATGCCCCTGAGCCACTTGTGGTTCCGTTGACTCGATAGAAGCTGATAACTTCGCGATGGTGCTGATCCTTGGTGGCGATCCGTTCACAACGGGCATTGGACGGCGCTTCGCAACCGCCAATCCATGACCAGTCGCCATCAGCGCCTGCCGCTCCCTGCCCGAACCCGACTAGTTCGCGCCCTTCGGACTGGCGATCGTAAACTGCGATGGAAAGATCGACCTCGTGCCCCGCAGCATCGCGATAGCGCCCGATCAGCAAGTGGTTGGCTTTGGCGAATTGCGGTTTCCAGGGGCGCAACGGTCTGTAATCGACACGTTCCCATCCCGACACGTCGGGCAAGGCGATTTGAGGCGGCACCGGCGAAGCACGATGTTCGATGTAATTGCTCCACCCCAAGGGCATCAGCACCATCAGCGCCAGCGCACTGAACGCTGTAGCTGGTTTCAGCGCCAAGCCAGAGACGGACTTCAACTTTTCACCATCGATTACCTGCGCATCGGCGGCGCGATCAAAAAACGGCCATCCTGCGGCCAGCACCAAGGCAATCACGAGGCCAAAAAACACCCAACCGAAAACCACATGGTCAAAACTTGCCGCGAAATCGAGATTGCCATGGTGGGCGATGTAAATGGTGGCGAAGGCGCGCAGGCCATTGGCCAAAATGGGAATGATTATGCTTGCCGACATGAAAGCCAGTCGTCGCGGCCAGCTTTTGAAACAGAGGTTCGCAACGAGCGCGCCCAAGGCCACCATTGCAACGAGGAACTTTACGCCGGAGCAAGCCTCCGCAACGCGGAACAAGGCCGTCGGTGTTGCAATATAGATACCATCGATATGCGCCGGGATGCCTGCCAAGCCCAACAGCCACATGCACATCTCGGCGGTTACCGTCTGCAGCGCTGGGACAAATTCCTCCCCAAAGGGGACGAGGAAAAACATGTAGAAGAGCGGAAACAGCAATCCGCGCATCAGTGCAGGGCCAAGCAGCAAGGCGACGCTGCCCTGCAGCAACATCACCAATGCCGCGTGCCGTACCAACGAAACGCCGCCAGCCTCACCTAGCAACCAACCAAAGGCCGCTCCAGCGATCCAAAGCAGGGGCGGCGCCCAGATTTTCGGTTCAAGTTTTGCCAGTTCGGTTTTGCGCTGGTCGACCAGCCACCACAGGATCGGAATGATCAGCAGGCAATGGTTGAAGGTAGAACTGTTCCACCAGATCGATGCCATGTCGGCCGCATCGCGCCAGAAAAGCGCGAGCAAGGCCGACCACGTGATAGCAAGCCTTGTCAATGCGGCGCGCCAAGTGGGTGTCATCGGGCTGCCCCGCCGTGCAACATGGCATCAAGCGGCGCCAGTTGAGCATCCCAGCCATAATGCGCCATCACATGTGCACGCGCAGCCTGGCCAATACGCAAACGCTCTTCGGTGTCTGCCAGCAATGCCGATACCTTGGCGGCTTCATCCGCGACATTCGCCGCAATCAGCAGATGCTCTCCATCGACCGCATCTATGCCCTCGGCGGCTGCGGCTGAGGCCACCACCGGTTTTGCCATCGCCATGGCTTCGAGGACCTTGTTCTGGATACCCCGCGCAATTCGCAAGGGCGCAACGATGACGTCCGCTCCGGCAATCCAGCTCCGCACATCTTCCACCGCGCCGGTTACTTGTACGCCCGGCAGTGCAGACAATTCGATAACGGCAGGCGCCGGATTGCGCCCGACGATTGCGAAAGTCGTTTCTGGATGCGCTTTGCGGATCGTCGGCAGTGCATTGCGGGCAAAGTCACTGACCGCTTCGATGTTTGGGCGATAATCCATCTGGCCGGTGAAAACGGTCAGCGGATCGGGAAATACCGGATGGAGTTTCTTGAAGGCAGCCGCGGGATCATAAAATACCGTGTCGATACCGTTGCCCAATGCCGCAACTTTTGCGACGCCGGTGCGGCTGCGAAACAGCGCAGCCTCAGGCACGCTGACCAGCAAATTCATATCGGCGCGTGCTGCAATCTCCGCCTCATATTGCGCCAGTTTCTTGCTTTCGCGCGAATATACCCAGCGCATCAGGGCATTGCCCTCTTTCGCATAGCTTTCAAACTTGGCGCTATCGACATCGACAAAGTCCATGATGAAGCGACCATCGAACGCCGCAGGCACATATTGCGCCATTTGCCCGGAGAAGACGAAAACATGGCTGATCGTACCGCTGGCCAGAAGCTGTTCAACCCAGGCCTGCATGCTGCGTGAACCGAAAGCCGTTTGCGAAATGGACAGCCCGCTTGCCAATGCTTCCAAACCGGAAAACCAGTTTGGCTTGTCGCGCAACTCCACATGCATTGATGCAAAGCCTGCACGCTCACCCTCCGCACATGCCAGATCGCGCACATCATCGGCGAAGGTCCCGACATGGACAGGGGCGATCGACAGAAGCTTTTTGAGAATATGGAAGGAACGGATCTTGTCGCCGCGATCCGGCGGCCAGGGAACGCGGTGGGCCAGAAACAATATCTCGCGCATCAGCCGAGCCCCTTGGAGATCCAGGGGCCGATCAGGTTGGCGAGCGGCAGAGGCATTTTTTGCCAGGCCGAAATTACCACCTGGTATTTCGCACTGTTCGGATTGACGTCGCGCGGTGCGGAACCATCTGCAGAACGCGAAGAATAAACAAGAGGTTTCGGTTCAAAGCCCCAGTTTTTCTTGAAGAAATAGGGGCCTGAATTGATCTTTGATCGACCGAAATCAAAACGGTTGCAGCCTCGACGCCGGGCATGGTTCATGAGTGCATAATACATGACATCATTAGCGCGCAGCGACCGTGCCTCGCGCACGCCGCCGCCCCAATAGGGCATTACCGCTCCGTTGAAATAGAAGCTGAGCACGCTGGCCACAGGCCTGCCATCTGACAGGATGGTAAGGATGTCCGCGTCATCACCGAAAGCCTTTAGCGTCTCCGCGATCAGGGCGCGCGGGAAGACCGGTGTGCCCAAATTACGCACGCTTTCGGAATAGACACGGTAGTGCCAGTCCAGATCGCGTTTGCCGCTGCCGGTTTCGACAACCAACCCCTTATCAAGCCCTTTGCGAATTTCGGCGCGCTGCTTCCTTGGAATGGCCAGCAGTTGCGCTTCATCATCATCCGCCAGTTCGCGTTCGAAATTGGCGTGGGCATCTGTCTGCATGGTCCAGCCGGCTGTCGGCAGCACTCCCCCGCGGAGCTCTGCTGATGTGCAGCCCAGCTCGCACGCCAATTGCCAGGCAGCCTCAGCCAATTGGTCGGCGACGCTTTGCTGGCTCGCCAATATCCCGCCACCGACTGCAAATCCGCTCGACACCATCGCACGACCAAAAATTGGCGAACCTACGGCGTGCAACGGGACCATGCCGACAATGGTGCCAGCCGCATCCTCTGCCAAAAGGCAATATGCTTTCGCCCCCGTGCCCCGCTCGATTGCCTTCAGCCAAATGGGCAAATGGAATGGCGTCGCCCCGTCTTGCGCACGCACCCAGCTTTCAATCCGTCGCACGGCATCAGGCTCGTTCAATTCCGCCTTGCGAACGACGACACGCTCGATGGCCAAAGGCGCATTCATGTAATCCGCGCCTTTTCGCTCTCGACAATGCGGTCGAGCCGGTCCCATTTGAAATCGGCCATGAGACGTTTCAGCTTGCCCGCCATCGCGTCCAGATTGGTGTAATGGCGCAGCTTGGATTTGATCGGCGCATTGGCGACGCGCGGTTGATCAGGATCGATTTCCCAAGGATGGAAATAGATGATGCCCGGCCGCGTATCCGCGTTGACCTGCCTGATCGCCCAGCGCGAATAGCTGTAGGGTAGCAGGCGGAAAAACCCTCCCCCGCCCGCCGCGATGCGTTTGTTTCCAAGCATGGCAGTTGTCACAGGTATCTCGACCAGTTCGCTGTCTGGAAGGGGGTGGAACGCGAAACGTGGCGCATCCGGCCAGCCATAATGATCGTGCTTGATCGGATTGATGCTCGATGAATAGGAATAGCCCTGTTCGGCCATCACCTCGTGCGCCCATGGGGTGTTGGGATTGATCGAAAAACTCGGCGCGCGATAGCCGCGCACAGCAACGCCGGCAGCATCCTCTATGGCCTTGCGCGAGCGTTCAAGATCGGCGGCAAATTGTTGCGGGGTAAAGGTGAAGACCCGGTCATGGTTTTGGCCATGATTGCCAAGTTCATGGCCTGCGTCTGCAATACGCCCGATCAGCGCCGGATAGCGCTCGGCGACCCAACCCAAGGTGAAGAATGTTGCCTTGATGCCTGCTGCTTCGAACATCGCGAGCAATGCGTCTGTGTTGCGCTCGACACGGCAATCACACGCATCCCAATCGCTGCGCGATATTACATTCTCGAACGCACCGACCTGAAACCAGTCCTCAACATCGACGGATAAAGCATTGTACAAAGGATATCCTTTCCATCCTTCGCACTTCAGGCGGCGCGGAAATCACGCATGCGGGCCGCGAGCGACTGGTTTTCTTTTTCCATCCAGTCGATCAGCATCGCGAGCACCCGGCGCATGGTGACATCCTGCGAAGCCATGCGCATTTCAAGCTGCTCGATACGCGCCACAAACGCCTGTGTCGCTGCATTATCGACGACCGGCGCTGCTGCGGTCGGCTGTCCGATTTCAACGCCCTGATCAGCGCCAGGCGCATGCGATGCCATTGTCGCATCATAAGCGAAAGGCTGTGCCGACATATCGGCGATAACCGACGCCACAAGGTCGCCGTCGATGATATCGGTTTGTTCGACTGCGCCCATCAACAGGCATCGGTTCATCAAGGCGTTCAACTTGCGAGGAACACCGCCAGTTTCATTGAACAGCGCATCATAGGCATCGGTGGTGATCGCCGGGCGGCCGTTCCAACCTGCACGGCTGAGGCGATGTTCGACATAAGGCTGGATTTCGTCCGCATCCATCGCCTCCAGATGGTGGGTCGCAATAACGCGCTGGCGCAACTGTTCCAGTTCCGGTGCGGTTTGCAAAAGGTTGCGGAATTCGGGCTGGCCAAGAAGGAAAATCTGCAACAGGGGCGTCGATCCCAACTGGAAGTTGGAAAGCATGCGCAGCTCTTCAAGTGCATCCACCGTAAGGTTTTGCGCCTCATCGACCACGAGGAGACAACGGCGACCGGCGCGTGCAACGCCATGCAGGAAATTCTCGATCGACTTCAGCGTCGCAGCCTTGTCGAGCCCGCGCGTATCGATGCCAAAGCTTTCCGCAGCCATCTGCACCAGATCAAGCGCATCGAGCTGGCTGGTAACAATCGTCGCCGCGGTCAGGCGAACCTTGTCGATCGACTGCATCAAGTGGCTGACCAGCGTCGACTTGCCCGATCCAACTTCACCGGTGATGACAATGAAGCCTTCACCCTGCGCAAGGCCATAGCCGAGATAGGACAGCGCCTTACGGTGCGTTCCGCTCTCGAAATAATAATGCGGATCGGGAGTCAGCTGGAACGGGCGCCCGGACAGGCCATAATATTGGTCGTACATCTCGTATATCTTCCCTGTCACTCGCCCTTAAAAGCTGTACCGGAGCCCCAGCAATGCCGAAGCGGATACATCGCCATCGGCATCCTCTGGTTTGACGCTGTCGATACCGACCGCTGCCCCGGCCGAAAGCCCCCGCCAGATTTGCCTGTAATAGGCTGCATTTGCACCGATACTATAGATATCAGGTGCCAACGCAAATCCCGGATCTAGCAGGTTTCCGTAAACATTTGTTTCAAACCGCGAACGGCGATCAAGATCACGGCCCAAATAACCTGCGATGTAATAATTCTGGTCCACCAGCCCCTCAAGCTCAGGCAAAGCGCCCAAGGCGGAACTCAGATATTTCTGTCGGTTATACCCTGCAGCAATGCCGGTATCCCAGCCGCCTGCACTGGTGACCATTGACGCCGAAACGCCGCGCGAACGGAAAGCAACCGGCCGAAGCGAACCCAGAGCGTTACCGAAACAGGCGCTGCCGGTGGTGCCGAATGCGCAATTGCCGAGATCGCCTGACAGCGGATTACGTGTCGCGTTGAACTGGGTCGGAAGCCCCGCCAATGTCCGATTGAGTGAACCGCCAAATCCCGAGATGGTGTCATAGACCGACACATTGATGCCCATCCGTTCAGACGGTGCATAGCTGAAGCTGCCATAATAGGTGTCGCTTCCATAGCGATGCCCATAGCGCGCCTCGAGCGAGGTGCGACGGCTGGGGCGCCAAAGCACGCCCGCATCCCAGATCAGGCCATCGCTGTCATAGGCATTCAAGCGCGGAGAGGCGGGATCGACGACAAAGCGCCCGTCTGCTGTGCGGATGGGTGCCCCGCTTGCATCGCGCAGCACATCCCGCTCGCTCACCTCAACATTTTCATAGCCGACACCGCCAACCAGCGCGAGCGTTGGCGTAACCGGAACCGTGACATCGGCCCGCAGATATTTTTCGTCGACGCGCTGGTCGAGCTGGCTTGCGTCTTCACGGTTCCAGCCCGCGCTGACGGCCCAGCCAACTGGAAGCCGGCCCGGCTGCATCGCAACACTGGCTTGCGCGGAATAGCTGACGCTATCGTCAAAGGCAGGCACCGCCGCCTGTCCGGTGGGCAAGGCAGGTGCGCGGCCGTTGTCGACTTTGGTGTATCCAGCGCGCAAAGATGAAGCGACGCTCACATCATCAAGCTGGGCGGCAAAAGTGGGTCCGGTATAAACCGAATAGACATGGCTGACATTGTCCTGATTGCCCAGGAAGGTGCCCGGAGTTGCTGCACGATTGTCGGTGCGCGCGCGGCTGGCATAGGCGCCGGCTTCGACACTGACATTGCGCCCAAGTCGCGCATTGCCGCGTGCGAGCCCGCTCAGATTGTCCCGGTCGCGAAGCCGGCTGCTATAGCCGATCAACCGCTCATAGCGCACATTGACCTGCGCCTCGGCATTGCGTTCGGTAATGCCCGCATTGACGCCCACCGCGAGCGTTGAATAGGTCAGCACATCTCCGCCATCGTCCAAATCAGCCAGGAAAACCTGCTTTGCCTCAAGATAGGGGCTGACTTCGGCGCGGCGGGTCCGCTCGCGCTTTGCGGGCGCATCAGCGTCCTCGGCGGGAGCGCTGGCTTCGTCGAGGTCGGACCAATCGGTGCCGAGCATTTGGGCATTTGCGGTTGTCGGCCAGACAACCAACGCTGCAGAAGCCAAAAGGATCTTGGTTCGTGGAGAAATCAGGCTGGGCATGTCATGCTCCATATCCGTAGTAATTTCCGAACTTACGTCCGGTTGGGGAGAATTTGGTCCGGTTGAGCAGAAGCTGGATATGTTCGCAGCCGCTCAACAGCGAAAGCGCATCGCGCAGCGCACTGTCCGTCGTGACATCGGCATGGACGACCATCACCGCCTGCCCCACATGCAGCGCCAGTACCGATGCCGGTGAAGCAGCGAGCGCTGGCGGAGAATCGAAAATGATGATCCGCGAGGGATCGTGGCGCGTCAGTGCATCGAGCACCGCCGCAGACCGTGCAGCCGCAAGATATTCAGTATCCTGGTTCGTCTGCGCGCCAGCTGGCAAAACCGACAAGCCTGCAATATCGGTTTCGATAACCAGATCCTCGACGTCTATGTCAGGATTGGCGAGTGCATCCATCAGGCCACGACCGCCCTCAATCCCGAGGCGCGCGAGAACGCTCGGTTTCGCAAAATCGGCATCGACGAGCAAAACGCGATTGTCCTTCTCAGTCGCCATTGAAAGCGCCAGGTTGACCGCGCAGAAAGTCTTGCCTTCATTCGGGTTGGCCGAACAGATCAGGATGCGTTCGCCATGCTCGATCGCCTCAAGCCCTTTCCCTCCGCGTGCAGCAAGCAGCAACTGGCGTTTGACTATGCGGAATTCTTCGGAAAGCCCGGTTACCGGGCCATCAGGATCGATGTAGTTGGCGGCACGCAGTGCCGCACGATCGATTTGCGCCCGCAATTTTGCAGCAGCCTGCGGCACGACAGTTGCTGGTTCGACTGGTTCAACAGGAGCTGCTGCGGGTTTATGTTCAGGTGCTTCTTCTGCGACAGGATGCGGCTCTGCAACAGGCGGACGCTTCGGTACGTCCTGAGATGGACGGCGCAATTCGGCACCAAAATCATAAATTTCATTGGCGCGCTCGAGCAACGAAGCGGGCGGCTTGATGGGAGTATGCTTGTTCATTTTATCCGCTCCCGTCATGCCGCCAAGCCACGCTGGACGAATTCGACGACCAGCAGTAGCGCAAAGACACCCACAAGACCGCTCGACGCGCCAAGGAACATCTTCATCTTGCGTTTGCGCTCTTCACGCTGAGCACTGGTCAGCATTTGCGAAATTGCGCCGATAACCGGCAGGCCACTGGCTTTTTCCAGCTTGGCTGCGGTCGGGAAGCTGGTCTGCAGATGGCCAAGCGCAAATGCGGTGCCTGCACCGGCGCCTAGGCCCGCCAGCAATACCATCGCCAGCAACAGCGGGCGGTTGGGTTTGGAAGGCGCAGATGGCACGCCCGGCTTGTCGACTACTTCGAACTGCACGGTGCCGGTTTCATTTTCGACCTGCCCGCGTAGGCGGATCGCCTCGCGGTCGGCAAGCAATTTGTCATATTGGGTTTTCAGAACTTCATAATCGCGGCTGATGCGCGAATATTCGGCTGCCAGCCCGGGTTGCGAAATCTGCTTCGCAGCGAAATCGCTAATCTCACCCTGCAGCGCCGATTTGCGCGCCGTAAGCGCCGTGACCGAGGCCTGCCGTTCTGCGAGCATCGATTGGAGAGATGCATAGGCTGGATTAGGCATCCCCCCTGCCCCAGCAGAACCAGCACCTTGCGAACGCAGGATGGCAATCTGGTTGCGGATGGCGATGACATCGGGGTGGTCATCGGTATAGCCGCGGGCCCGCATCGAGGCGAGCTCCGCTTGCGCCGAAGCCACCGGATTGCCGCCCGTGCCAGCACCGGCGAGCGTGCGCGGCGTCCCTGCCAACTGGCTGCTCAATGCGGCCACGGCGCTGCGCGCCTGGATCAATTGCGAATCGATCTGCGACATTTCGGCACGGGCCGTTTCAATCCGCATCGATGCCGATCCTGCACCGGGCAGCATCCCGAGATTCTGGGTCTCGAACGTGACCCGCTTGGCCTCTGCCTCTTGTAATTCCTTCTGTCGCGCCTCGAGCTGGGCATCGAGGAATTTCAGCGTTTTCGAGGTTTCCGCACGATCACCGGCGATGTTCTCTTCTTCGGCAATGTCGATCAGTTTCTGCACGACATCGCGCGCGATGCGCGGGGATGAATGCAGCGCGGTGATCGAGAATACACTCTCGTTCAACGGATCGGGCTTTACCGTGATGTTCGGGCGCAAAGCCGAGATGGCGCTCGCCAGTTCCGCTTCCGAAACCACCGTACGGCCAATATCGGTTCCCTTGACGACCCGCTCCAGATTGGCGGACGATCCCAGGGTTTGCTGCAATTGTTCGACGGCCTTGCGACGCTCACCGGCTGTGATGCCGACCTTTTCGGAAAGCACGGTCTGCTGGCGTACCATGATGCGGGCGCTCGATTCATATTGCGCCGGTATGAGCGAGACAACGAGCCAGCCGATCAGGCAAACGCCCCATGCAATGGCGAGCGCCAGCCAGCGGCGGTTCCACACGCTGTGCACGGCGATGCGCAGTTCATCATAGAGGCCGTTCATGGTGCTACGCCCTCATCCCTTCAGAACATGCTTTCAGGGATGATGATCACATCGCCCGGTTGCAGCAGCACATTCGCCTTGCTGTCCCCGCGTTTGATGAGATCGCCGATGCGCAGCGCATATTCCTGCGATTTTCCGGTGGCCTTGTTGAAACGCACAAGGCGGGCCTTGTTACCCGCGGCATATTCGGAAAGGCCGCCAACCGCGATCATTGCATCGAGCAAGGTCATATCGGCGCGGAATGGGATCGAGGCTGGCTTTTCGGTTGCCCCCACAATGCGCACCTGCTGGTTGTTGGTCGCGGCAAATTCGTTGACGATCACCGAAACAATCGGATCGTTGATATATTGCGAGAGTTGCAGGCGGATATCCTGCTGCAGCATCGTCGCTGTCTTGCCAGCAGCGGGCATGTCCGTGATCAGCGGCGTGGTGATGCGGCCATCGGGTCGCACTTGCACCTTTGCCCCCAGTTCAGGGTTGCGCCACACGAAGATGGTGATCTGGTCCAAAGGCCCGATGATATATTCTTCGCTGGCCTGTTGCTGTGCAGGAATCGAAGGCGCAGGCGGCAGACCGCCGCCACCCGCACTGCTACAGCCGGCTATCGCCACGCTGCTGGCACACACAGCTAGTAAGGCCTTGAAAGTCAAGGACTTGGTCATCACTATCCCTTTTCCGCCCACTAGAAACCGAATAGTTTCCAGCAAAAAATGAAGCTGCTGGTCCTCAGCTTCGCCCTTGTTATGGCGGAAAAGGGTGAACAGACTGTTAGTATTAATGCATTCGCGATGTAAAATCGTTGCAATACCGTTAGCTAGCCATTGGACGCACCGGTCGGCGATGCGGGCAGCTAAAGCAGCGTCTTTTGCACAACGCTTTCATTCCCCTCGCGTTCGAGCAACCGGGCCTTGCGCTCCAGGCCATAGGCATAGCCGCCCAAGCTGCCATCGCTGCGGATCACCCGGTGGCACGGAATAAGCACCGCGACATTGTTTGCACCATTGGCCGAACCGGCGGCACGCACCGCCCCCGGCTTGCCCACCGATGCAGCGATATCCGCATAAGTGCGCGTTTCACCGATCGGAATGCGGCGCAATTCCTGCCATACGGCTTCCTGGAATGCGGTGCCCGCGACGTCCAGCGGCAGGTCAGGCATGCGCGATGGATTTTCGACGGCTTGAACGGCGCCCTCTATCCAATCCTGCATTGCATCGTCGGCGGGAAGCAAGTGTGCGCTGGGGAAACGCTGGCGTAGTGCAGCCTGATCTTCATCAAAGGATAATCGGCAAATGCCCTTTTCCGTTGCAGCGACAAGCATTGGCCCGAGCGAGGTGGAAACCACCGACCAGCGGATGGATGTACCGGCACCGCCGTTCTTCCATGCGCTCGGTGTCATGCCCAGCCGGGCTTTGCTGTCTTCGTAAAACCGGCTCGGGCCTGAATAGCCCGCTTCATAAATCGCATCGGTTACCCGCGCTTCGCTTTCCAGCGCCAAGGCGGCGCGGCGCGCCCGTTCGGCGCGGGCAAAGGCCGCAGGCGTCACCCCGGTTGCGCGCTTGAACAAGCGATGGAAGTGGTGCGGGGCATAGCCAACGCTAGCTGCCAATAACTCCAAAGCCGGCGGTTCTTCCGCGCGCAATATTTCGAGCGCCTTTGCCAGCGCGACTTCATCGCGACCGGCGTCGTCAGGCAGGCACCGCTTGCAAGCGCGCAAGCCATGCTCGCGGGCCGCAGCGCCATCGTCAAAGAAGCGGACGTTGGAACGCGCCGGATGGCGCGCGGCGCAACTGGGGCGGCAATAAATGCCTGTCGTCAAGACGCCGGTAACAAATCGGCCGTCAAAACTCCGGTCGCGGCGCAGAACGGCGGCCCAGGCGGTATCAGCGTCGATCGTTCTTACTACTGCGGTGTTAACAGTCATCACTTATCCTCTTGGCCGTTCGGATAATCGATAACCAGTGCCGTTGAGGTTTGCGTCCCGAATCTTGCTTTCAAAGTTTCAGCCGCCACAGGCCTTGAACAAGGCCAGCGTACGCTCGCGGGCCAGTTCGGAGCTCGGCTCATGATAATCCTTGCGCCGGTCGCTATTGAAACCGTGATTGGCGTCGTAAACAAAAATCTGCGCGGTCGGGTGCGCCTTTTCGATGAGCGCCTCAACACCCTCCATCGGGATGCCTTGGTCGAAGCGGCCGAAATGGGCAATGGTGGCACAGCGCGGGGCTTCGTTCGCAAAAATGGTCGGAACCATGCTGCCATAATAAGAGGACGCGGCGGCGAGATCGGGGCTGATTTGCGCCATCCGCCAGGCAACCGAGCCGCCATAGCAATAGCCGGTGATGAAGACTGGACCTTTGTCCTTCAACGCGTCGATGCAGGTCTGTGCATCGGCGAGCGACTGGTCAAACGGATGCAGCTTGCGCGCCAGCTCAACAGCTCGCTCGAATTCCGGGCCGGTATAATCGCATTCGAAACCGGGATGTTCTCGGTCGAAGAGCGCGGGCGAAAGCACTTCATAGCCATCCGCCGCATATTCATCGCACAGGTCGCGGATATGATCGGTGACGCCAAAGATTTCCTGGATCAGCACAAGCCCGCCACGCCGCTCGCCTTCGGCTTCTGCATGATAGACAGCAATCTCTGCACCGTCAGACATTTTCATTTTGGTCATTTGGCCGTTCACATCATTCTCCTGATAGCGTCGCCCTGAACTTGTCTCAGGGTCCAACTTGTTCCCATATTCAACGGACTGAGTGGTCCAATGAATGCCGAAACTGCAAGTCACCAGCGGTGAAACAAGTTCAGCATGACGATTCCTTTTAGACAACCCCAAACCACCATCTTGCGTCGCAGCAAATCCCCTGCTACCGGCCCCTCGACTTTGTAAGGGAACGATTCCCTTGCGCTTCAGTCGCGACATATAATCCAGTCTGTACAGGGACACTAAAACGCGTGGATAACTCCGGCGGCAATCAGGCTAATGTGCAAGCCAGCCTTGCAGGGCGGTATGCTACCGCTTTGTTCGATCTGGCGCGCGAGGCAAAGGCAATCGACGCAGTCGAAGCCAGCCTTGCAAAGGTGCAGAAAGCGCTGAGCGAATCGAGCGAATTTGCCTCGCTCACGACCAATGCCTCAATCTCGCGCGATGCAGCCAAAAAGGTTGTCGCCGCGATTGCCAAGACGCTGAAGCTCGATGCGCTGACCGCAAAGACGCTCGGCGTGCTTGCCGACAATCGCCGTCTCGCAGAAACCGCCAGCGTTGCCCGCGCCTTTGCGTCGCTCGCATCGGCGCATCGCGGCGAAATCACTGCAGAGGTCACGAGCGCGCACGCCCTGTCGGCTGCGCAGATGAAGGCCCTGTCGGCCAAGCTTAAAGAGCGTGTCGGTCGCGATGTCGCGATCAGCGCCAAAATCGATCCTGCGATCCTCGGCGGCCTGACCGTCAAGATCGGCAGCACCCTGATCGACAATTCGATCAAGACCCGTTTGAACACTCTCGCGAATGCGATGAAAGGCTAAATGATGGATATCCGCGCCGCAGAAATCTCAAAGGTCATCAAGGACCAGATCGCCAATTTCGGCAACGAAGCGCAGGTGAGCGAAGTCGGCTCCGTGCTTTCGGTGGGTGACGGTATTGCCCGCATCCACGGCCTCGACAACGTCCAGGCGGGCGAAATGGTCGAATTCGCCAACGGCATCAAGGGCATGGCGCTTAACCTCGAAGCGGACAATGTCGGCGTCGTGATTTTCGGTTCAGACGCGGAAATCCGCGAAGGCGATACCGTGAAGCGCACCGGCACCATTGTGGACGTTCCGGTCGGCAAGGAACTGCTCGGTCGCGTTGTCGACGGCCTCGGCAACCCGATCGATGGCAAGGGTCCGCTCAAGACCACCAAGCGCGCCCGCGTTGAAGTCAAGGCGCCCGGCATCATCCCGCGCCAGTCGGTGAACGAGCCCGTTCAGACCGGCCTCAAGGCGCTCGACGCGCTCGTCCCCGTCGGTCGCGGCCAGCGCGAGCTGATCATCGGTGACCGTCAGACCGGCAAGACCGCCGTCGCCATCGACACCTTCATCAACCAGAAGGAAGTCAACAAGGGCAACGACGAGTCGAAGAAGCTTTACTGCATCTACGTCGCCGTCGGCCAGAAGCGCTCGACCGTCGCTCAGATCGTACGCGCGCTCGAAGAAAATGGCGCGATGGAATATTCGATCGTTGTCGCCGCAACCGCTTCGGAGCCCGCTCCGCTGCAGTATCTCGCGCCCTACACCGGCGTGACCATGGGTGAGTATTTCCGCGACAACGGCATGCACGCCGTCATCGTGTATGACGACCTTTCGAAGCAGGCCGTTGCTTACCGCCAGATGTCGCTCCTCCTCCGCCGCCCGCCGGGCCGCGAAGCTTATCCCGGCGACGTTTTCTATCTCCACAGCCGTCTTCTCGAGCGCGCTGCGAAAATGTCGGACGCCAATGGCGGTGGTTCGCTGACCGCACTTCCGGTTATCGAAACCCAGGCTGGCGACGTTTCGGCTTACATTCCGACCAACGTGATCTCGATCACCGACGGCCAGATCTTCCTTGAAACCGACCTTTTCTACCAGGGTATCCGCCCGGCTATTAACGTCGGTCTCTCGGTAAGCCGCGTCGGTTCGGCCGCACAGACCAAGGCGATGAAAAAGGTTTCGGGTTCGATCAAGCTTGAGCTCGCCCAGTATCGCGAAATGGCGGCCTTCGCCCAGTTCGGTTCGGACCTCGACGCTTCGACGCAGAAGCTTCTGAACCGTGGTGCGCGCCTCACCGAATTGCTGAAGCAAAAGCAGTTCAGCCCGCTGCCGTTCGAAGAGCAGACCTGCTCGATCTTCGCAGGCACCAACGGTTATCTGGATGGCATCCCGACCAGCGACGTGACCCGCTTCGAAGAAGCGATGCTCGCCGACCTGCGTGCGAACCATGCGGATATCCTGAAGGGCATCCGCGACAGCCGCGACTTCAGCGACGACAGCAAGAAAGCGCTGGTTGCCGCTCTCGACAAATTCGTGAAGACCTTCGCCTGATAGGAAAAGCCCATGGCCAGCCTTAAGGCCCTGAAAATACGGATCAACTCGGTCAAATCGACCCAGAAGATCACCAAGGCGATGAAGATGGTCGCCGCCGCGAAACTGCGCCGTGCGCAGGAAGCGGCGGAAGCATCGCGCCCTTATGCCGAGCGTATCGAAAAGGTCGTCTCGAGCATCGCATCGAAGGTGACGGTCAGCGACCAGACGCCTAAGCTGCTTGCCGGCACCGGCAAGGATGATGTGCACCTGTTCGTTGTCGCCACCAGCGACAAGGGCCTTGCGGGTGCGTTCAACACCAACATCGTCCGCCTCGCCCGTAAGCGCGCCGAAGAGCTCAAGGGCCAGGGCAAGACCGTCAAATTCTACACCATTGGCAAGAAAGCCAAGGATGGCCTTGCACGCCAGTTCAAGAACGACATCGTCGAAAGCGTTGAACCGGGCGATTTGGGCAAGCTGGGTTACGACACCGTCAAGGGCTGGGCCGATGATCTGATCGGGCGCTTCGAAGACGGCGAATTCGATGTCGCGCACCTGTTCTTCAGCAAATTTGTGAGCGTCCTGACGCAGGAACCGACCGAATTGCAGTTGATGCCGGTTGCACTGTCGAATGACAATGCACCCGCTGGCGTAGGCGCTTCGGTTGAATATGAACCCGATGAGGAAGAAATCCTCGCCGACCTGCTGCCGCGCAACGTTGCCGTGCAGCTGTTGCGCGCCAACCGCGAAAATGCGGCGTCGGAGCAAGGTTCAAAGATGACCGCGATGGACAACGCCACGCGCAACGCTGGCGACATGATCAACAAGCTGACCATCCAGTATAACCGCACCCGTCAGGCTGCGATCACCACCGAACTCGTAGAAATCATTTCGGGCGCCGAAGCGCTCTAAGACATCCGAAAAGGCAAGGAAGACGAACATGGCTACCGCCCCGAAGAAAACCGCTGCAAAGGCCGCCGCTCCCAAGGCTGCTGCCGCCAAGGCTGCCCCGGCAAAGAAGGCTCCGGCTAAGGCCGCTGCTGCACCCAAGGCCCCCGCGAAAAAGGCTGCTGCGCCTGCCAAGAAGGTATCGGCTGCTGCAACTGGCCGCGTTTCGCAGGTCATCGGTGCTGTCGTCGACGTTTCGTTCGACGGTGAACTGCCCGCAATCCTTTCGGCACTCGAAACCGACAACAATGGCAACCGCCTCGTCCTCGAAGTGGCGCAGCACCTCGGTGAAAACACCGTGCGCACCATCGCGATGGACTCGACCGACGGTCTGACCCGCGGCCAGCCCGTGACCAACACCGGCGCGCAGATCTCGGTTCCCGTCGGCCCGCGCACCCTCGGCCGCATTCTCAACGTCGTTGGCGAGCCGATCGACGAAATGGGCCCGGTTGATACCGACCTCAAGGCGCCGATCCACGCCGAAGCTCCGCTGTTCGTCGACCAGTCGACCGAAACCGAAATTCTCGTCACCGGCATCAAGGTGATCGACTTGCTCGCACCTTATGCAAAGGGCGGCAAGATCGGCCTGTTCGGCGGCGCAGGCGTCGGCAAGACCGTTCTTATTCAGGAACTTATCAACAACATTGCGAAGGGCCACGGTGGTACTTCGGTGTTCGCCGGCGTGGGTGAGCGTACCCGCGAAGGTAACGACCTTTACCACGAATTCCTCGACGCCGGCGTTATCGCCAAGGACAAGGACGGCAAGCCGACCCCCGATGGTTCGAAGGTTGCCCTCGTATTCGGTCAGATGAACGAACCCCCGGGTGCGCGTGCACGCGTTGCTCTGTCGGGCCTCACCATCGCTGAATATTTCCGCGACCAGGAAGGCCAGGACGTTCTGTTCTTCGTCGACAACATCTTCCGCTTCACCCAGGCGGGTTCGGAAGTGTCCGCGCTTCTCGGCCGTATTCCTTCGGCCGTGGGTTACCAGCCGACACTTGCTACCGACATGGGCCAGCTTCAGGAACGCATCACCTCGACCAACAAGGGTTCGATCACCTCGGTTCAGGCCATCTACGTTCCCGCGGACGACCTTACCGACCCCGCACCTGCAGCATCGTTCGCCCACTTGGACGCAACGACCGTTCTTAACCGTGCGATTTCGGAACTTGGCATCTATCCGGCAGTTGACCCGCTCGACTCGACTTCGCGCGTGCTGACCGCAGCCGTCGTTGGTGACGAACATTATGAAACCGCCCGCCGCGTTCAGGAAACGCTGCAGAAGTACAAGTCGCTGCAGGACATCATCGCGATCCTCGGCATGGACGAGCTTTCGGAAGAAGATAAGCTCACCGTTGCCCGTGCGCGCAAGATCCAGCGCTTCCTTTCGCAGCCGTTCCACGTTGCCGAGGTCTTCACCAACATCCCCGGCAAGTTCGTGCAGATCGAAGACACCGTGAAGTCGTTCAAGGCTGTCGTCGATGGCGAATATGACCACCTGCCCGAAGCTGCCTTCTACATGGTTGGCGGCATCGACGAAGCAGTCGAAAAGGGCAAGAAACTGGCTGCTGAAGCGGCTTGATTTACCTCAGCCCCTCCCGCTCGCGGGAGGGGTAAGGATTGAGAAAACATGGCACTGAATTTCGAACTCGTCACCCCGGAACGCCTCGTCCGCTCGGAAGAGGTCTATATGGTCACCGTACCCGGCGCTGAAGGCGATTTCGGCGTGCTCGAAGGGCACAGCCCGATGATCTCGACGCTGCGCAGCGGCGAACTGGCGATCTACAAGTCGCAGGGTGCTACGCCCGAAACCATCACGCTCGATGGCGGCGTTGCCGAGGTCAATGAAAGCGGCCTGACGATTTTGGCTGAAAAGCTGGGCTAACGCGCCGCAACATTTCAGAAATACGCTGCCGTAGTATCGGCGGCAACGCGATCCCAATCATATTTTTGCTGCGCGAAAACCATAGCAGCGGACACAAATCGTGTTCGCTCACTCGCGCTCCACTTTGCAATTGCACCGATCTGGTTTGCCCAGGCTGCTGCGTCGCCCGCGTGAGCTAAAAAGCCCAGCTCCGGTGTGACCACTTCGGCAAGCCCGCTGTGCGCTGACGCAATCACCACCCCGCCACAAGCTGCTGCTTCAGCAGCCACAAGCCCAAAACCTTCCGACGTTTGGCTGGGCACGAGAACGCACATGGCCTTCGCATATTCATTGGCGAGTTGGTCCGATCCCAACACGCCCAGATATTCAACCTGCGGATGTTTCAACAACTCAGCTTCTTGCTGATCCCATACCGATCCCGCAACGCGAACGCATGTCGATTCATCGAGCAGAGGCAGGACTTCACGAATGATAAATCCCAGCCCCTTGCTGGGGGTAATCCGCCCAGCGAACAACAATGCGCCATTATTGCCAGTCGGGACGGATTGCGCCTTAAGTGTTGTCGCTAAAGGAACGACGACTACATCCGAATAGCCCTGCGCGCGGGCCAATGAGGCGATCCATTCCGAATTGGCCACCAGCTTTGCCCTTTTGAGCAAATGCGCGCCTAGGCGGATGTATGCCCGGTACAGCCGCGATGCGATGCCGCTGCCATTGGCGAAGTTGACATCCGACCCATGCAGCGAAATCACGATCTTGCTTTTCCGGCCCCACACAGATGCGATCCATGCCAAGGGCCAGATAGCCAGGTCACCGGCATGCGTAATAGTTGTGGGTTTGCGGAAAATCATGCGAACCGCTGTAGAAAATCCGAACCACAGCATTGCCGGCAAAGTCGGAACCGCGCCGCCTTTGCGGCCCGGTAGTGCGATAATGGCCAGCCGCCCAAACCGGCCAAGGCGCTGCGCCAATTCCCAGCAATAGGTCTCCATCCCACCCATTGCCGGCGGCCATTTGCGCGTGATGAAAAGGATTGATGGCGGAAGGTTATCCATGCGACGCCAGTAAACGCGGATAGCCGAAATGGTCCATCAAATCCCCGCACAGTTCATCGACGGCTTCTTTGTCGGAACGGGACCAATTCTGCCATTCAGAGCCATTGGCCGCGCTTTGGTTACGCCGGTTCCGCGTGAAATCCGTTAAGTCGCCGACATCGTACCGACGTTCGGGAAATACACTGACGAACTCGACCAACTCTGCCATCGCGGCCGACTTATCCACGAAAATGTCTTCGAACCGAAACAACTTGCAGTTTCCATCGCGCGCTGCACCATCAACAATCCTTTGATTGATCGTGCGCCATTCCCACGCCAGCCGCGCAACCGGTGACATCTGGTCCCAACGGTCGGCCCATTGCCAGTCTCCAATACGTCCAGGAGTGAATGGGCCAGGCGGCAAGCGATATGTCCAGTGCACGCCGCTGCGGCTTTTTTCGTGGGCGAACCATGATCCGATCCATTGTCTGGGGTCGCGCACCACCCCGACGGTGCGTGCGCCGGGGAATATGGCTTGGATGTCACCGGCGAACATCCACCAGCGCCAATAGCTTTCGATTACAAGATTTGCGTCAAGCCGCTGATGATAGGCTTCGCGTTCACGCCGCATTTGTGCAGCGCATTGTTCAAGCGATTGTTCACCGGCAAGATACCGCGTGCCTGCCCCGCGTAAGCCGGTAAGGCCAAGACTGCGGCCGACAATCATGTGCCACAGCCCGAAATCGCGGATTCGCTGCACGCTCAAGCGGTTGAACCCGTCGAACATATCGACTTCATGTTCGGACCAGCAATCGTCAATCAGGCTCGAAAGCATGTCTCCCAGGAACTTGGTTCCCGTTCGTCCGCCCGACGCGATGAATACCAGATGTTTATTCACGCCTTGGCCCCATTGTGTCGGGGTTTCTCAAAATGATCAGGCAAGGTCAGCGCCGCCGACACGGCGATACCCGTCAGGCGGTTAACGGCTACCGCAAGGAATGCAGCCGCAGGTGCCATCGCCATTTGCGGAGCGACCAGCGCGGCCAAGCCTTCGCTGATACCCAAACCTGCCGGTGCAATCGATGCGGCAGAGCCTGCAATCATTGCAAAAGCAAAAGGCAAAGCATCAAGCAGCCCTAACGATACAGCTACAACGGCAAAGGCACATTGCAATCTGATCGTGGTCAGAACCAACCCGAACAAGCGGTGCATTATCGTCAATCCCGTATTCACCGGTCCTGCCATGCGCCACAACCATCCCACACTTGCCAATGAGGCAAACATGCCAATGACAGCGATCACCGCGCCCGCGGGATGATCGCGCAGAGCGAGTTCAAGCCCCGCACCCGAGGCCGCTAGCGCAATCCAGAGGGCGGCACCTGCCAGCACCAAAGCCGCGCTTCTTCCGGTATTCACACCCGCCTGCACCAAACCGGCAGTGCGGACGATGGCACCACCGGGCAATGGAAGTGCTTCGGCCAGTTGGGCGTAATTGTTGATTTTCCAAGCCGTGCCAAAAGACATTGAGGTTCCCGCACTTCGCCCAGCGAGCAGCATACCCACCGCACCATAAGCAAGGCTTAGGGGTGAAATCACCACTGCAAGGATCAACCAATAGCGAAGATCGAGATCGGTAATCGCGATGTTGAGCTGCGCAAATGACCAGACCGTGCCGCACAGCACAAAGACCAGCGCCGACAGGCCGATGGGCGTCCGCCATTTGGCGATTTTCGATCGGAACCACGTAACGGCCGATCCAATTCGAGCAACTGGCAGAAAATCGAACATGATCAAAATGGCGTCCAGAAACTCTCGGTCGGCGCGGGTTGGTCAGGTACCTTGATATTATCACCCCAGACCAAGCGGGCATCTTTCTCTATGGTCGATACCTGATATTTGCCACGGTCAAGTTGCACAACATCACCGGCAGCATATGCTTTGCCATCGATGACAAGTTCGGAATCCTTGACCGTATAAGGCCCCGGCACGCGAACTTCGAAAGCATCGGCTTTGCTTCCACCCGCAAATTTGCCGCCTGCAATCCAGTAAGGCCCCCAAAGGTGGATGTAGGTTGCACGCATTGCAGCGGCATCTTCGGGTTTGAATTCCAGTGCAGGTTCGTCAGTTGTCAAAAGCCGGGTGAACATCGGATCATTGTCCATCACCAGAGGAACCACCTTAGTGGCGAGCAGCGTGCGGATATCCGGCACAATGCCAGCCTTGTACAATTCGATGCCCCACGGCGTCATAAAATTATTGGCTTTGGGAAATTCTCCAAGAAAGGCGCAAAAATCAATATAAGCCACCTTCTGCGGGAACATCTTTTCGGCAGCCGCCATCAAGGTGCGCTGATTGCGGATCGGCTCGGCACTCTCCTTGCTCCACAGCATCAGAGCCGTGACCGCGAACAATCCGGCCACAAGCCATGTTCCAAACTTACGGCGCAAATCGGCGATAACGATGCTGCACGCAGCGACAACGGGCGGCAGCATGAAGGCGTAATAATAGGGCGCCGTATTATGGTAGAAGAAAAGCGTGAGCAGCGGCGCGAACAATCCCGCCAACGCAATGCGCTGATCGAGCGAAAAAGACGATCGCAGCAGCGAACCCGGAAAAATGACAATCACCGCCGCTAGCACAGGCGCCAGCAGAACCTGTTTTAGCGCGTAGATCAGATAAGGCGGTATGCCGAGGATGAACATCTTCTCGGCCGATGTGCTGATCACCGTTCGTGCAGCAGCATCGCTGTTCACACCCAGTCCGGAGGAATGGAAGAAATACAGCAAGGCGAATGTGGCGACAGTTACCAATCCGGCACCTGCCAGACGGTATATCCACTGCAGGGATTGGCCCTCTTCCTTCCACCGCAACCATGCTACGCCGGCAAATGCGGGGGCGAAGAGGATGATCTTGATCGTGATCATCGCCGAAGTCCCGAGCATCAGCCCGACCGCAAAAATCGCTGGCCAGCGCATCCGGCTGCTCAAAAGCAGCCAAAGACTAGCCATCAGCAAGCCCGCGGCCATCGGATCGGCGCGAAATGAAAAGCCATGCTGGAAGACAAAGCCGCCCGAAATATAGGCGGCGGCACAAATCAACCCGGTTACCCGGTCGGTAAATCGCACGGCAATTCCTGCAATTGACGCCGCCGCCAGCAATTCAAACCCGAACATTGCAAAACGGATGGTGATCGTATGGTCAATTCCATTTCCCGGAATGTCGAGTACCCAGCCGAACATCCGCGTGTGTAGCGTCTGCAACGGTCTTGTAAGCGTACCATTGGCCAGCTGGTGCAGTTGGCTATAATGGAAAAATTCATCCCAATGGATCGAACGCTGCCAGATCAGGGGAAACTGCATGCCGATGACAATCGCCAGCGCAACAGCTGCGATTGACCAACCGTGCTTTTCAGCAGCGACCTTTGAAAGGGTCATTACTTTGCCCCTGCCAACGCCGCGCAGTTAAGCGCGTCGCTTTCGCGGTAATTCGGTGACGGCGCTATCGCCATTTTCCAGTCGTTTCCGCACTGCTGCAAGCTCGTCTTCGAGGTTCCGCATCCGCTTCAGCGAGGTTTCCAGAAGTTTGCGATTGGCGCCAATAAGATCGGCTAGAACGCCCATCAGGCTGGTAATTACACCCAACGTAACCAGCGAGCCGCCCAGCACAAGCGACTGCAAGTGTCCGTTGCCGTCGCCATTGGCCCAGAACCAGAGAAAGCGTAAGACCGGCATCGCACCAATAACCGCGAGCGCCAGCCCCACACTCACAAAAGCCCGCAACGGGTTGTAAGTTGTATACGCCCGCGCAATCGTCACCATCTGTCGCGAAATGAATTGTGGAATTGATTTGAACAACCGCGAAGGGCGTTCGGTGCGATTGGTACCTACAGGAACGCTGACCACTTTCATCCGCTTGCGGCCAGCCTGGATAAGCATATCGGTTGTGTAGCTGAACTCTGTGGTGATGTTGATCCGTTGTGCAGCCTCGCGGCTGATCGCGCGAAACCCGCTTACGGCATCATTGATATCTGTGCGCGACAGATAGCGCACCACAGCGGTACCAAGCCGCTGAAGTCGACGTTTGATCGGGCCGAAATACTGGTTGCTGGCGACCCCGCGGTCTCCAACTACGATATCAGCTTTGCCCTCTAAAACGGGCAAGACCAATGCTGGAATAGCGCCGCCATCATATTGGCCATCGGCATCAGTATTGACGATTATGTCCGCGCCCGCAGCTAGGCACGCATCCAGCCCAGTCATGAATGCGGCCGCAAGCCCGCGGTTGGTCGCATGGCGCACAACGTGGTGGACGCCCCAGCGGCGCGCAACTTCAGCTGTTCCATCGCTGCTGCCATCGTCGATGACCAGCAATTCAACCTTATCGATGCCCGGAATTTGTCGCGGAATTGCCAGCAGGGTCGAAGGCAGGCTCTCAGCCTCGTTGAAACATGGAATCTGGATAATCAGTTTCATCAAACTTCGCCTCGCCCCGGCTACCAACTTATGTGCGGCACCCTATTTGCTTTGCATCCCGCCAGTGGCGAATTGCCTTGCATTCAGCCTAGGCGAATTGTGGTTAACAAACCGTTATTTGGGGTTGCGACTGTGTTCGCTATGTACGGTTTCAGGCCGCGCGCTGGTTGCGCCACATGATAAGGCCGGCGCACACGATCAACGCAGCCCCACCCAAGGCAAGCGCATCTGGAAAATGCTGGAACACCAGCACATCGATGAGCAATGCGACCGGAAGCTGGATATATACGGCTTGTGCCGCATCGGCAGCGGTACCGCGCGTGGTGCCGAGGTAGATAAGCCGGTGCGCCATGGTCGCGGTTATCGCGACGATCGTGCACCGCAGAATGACCGACCAATGCGGCCAATCAACACTCAACTGCTCGATCCCTGACATATGGCCGGCAAACGTGACCAGCAAAAGAATCGGAGCAGCCGTGGCCGCCAATATCCATTGCAACGCCATCGGCGATCCGGTGCCGGCAGCAAGGCGATTGAAAATCATCATGGTTGAAAAAGACACCGCTGCAATCAGCGGCAACAGTGCAACCAAACCCAGTTCCGCCAGATTGGGACGCAACACCATCGCCACTCCGGCCAAGGCGACCAACGTTGCAAGCCACGAGGCGCGTTGCAGATGCTCTCGCAAGACAACCGCAGACAGCAAGGCAGTAATAACCGGGCTGACGAAAACGATCGCCGTGGCTTCTGCCAATGGCATCAAGAACAGGCTGAAAAAGAAGACGACCGAAGATGTGGCGACCGAAAATCCGCGCCCGAACTGTACCCATGGCTTTGCAACGCGCAGCGCCTGTCCGCCCTGGGTCGCCGCCACAAAGCTGGCCAGCAACGGAACCGCGATCGAAAATCGCAGCGCGGCAATCGCCGGTGCAGGCCACATGCCCGCCATCGATTTGATGATTGCATCCCCACAGGTCAGCAGCGCGAAACCCGCCAGCGCCATTGTGAAACCTGAGGATGATCGCATCGCTTACCTATAGGACAGGGAAAAGCGGGCCGAATGGCTCGCAACCCTGCCCTAGCGTTTCGGATTGTAACAAAAAAGCGATAGTTTCACCGCCGGGCAGACAAACTTGTACGCTTCATTACCCATTTATTCACCATTTCCGGATAGCACCCAGTCCCTACAGATTTTGCAACAGCATATGGGGTTCCAGTGAGCGCATTTGGCAAACGACCGGGATTGAACAGCAGCCGGCCCGCTTTTGGTGTCGCGCGTCCCATGTCTGGTGGAGCTACTCCTGCACCTGCTGCACCCACAGCCGCACCGGCTGCCTATCGACCCGAACAGGTACCAGCCCAAGTGCCGCCGCCAGGTGGAGAACAATTCCCGCCGATCGAATCGCTGGAGCTGGCGCCGAGCAGCGCATCCGCCGAAGCGATGATGCGATTGGCCGAACGTGCTGCAGGGCCGAGCGAAGCCAACGCAAGCAACGAGGGCTTCGAAGCTTCGGTTCACAAGATCAAGGAACAGGTGCTTCCGCGCCTACTCGAGCGCGTTGACCCTGAAGCCGCTGCCACACTTAACAAGGAAGAACTGACCGAGGAATTCCGGCCGATCATCCTGGAAGTGCTTGCCGAGCTGAAACTGACCCTCAACCGGCGTGAGCAATTTGCACTCGAAAAGGTGCTCGTTGACGAACTGCTCGGCTTTGGTCCGCTCGAAGAATTGCTGAACGATCCCGATATTTCCGACATCATGGTCAATGGGCCGTTCCAGACCTATGTCGAAAAAAAGGGCAAGTTGCAGCTTTCGGGAATCCAGTTCCGCGATGAAGAGCATCTGTTCCAGATTGCCCAGCGCATCGTCAACCAGGTCGGCCGCCGCGTTGACCAGACCACGCCACTCGCCGACGCCCGCCTCAAGGACGGCAGCCGTGTGAACGTGATTGTGCCGCCGCTTTCGCTGCGTGGCACCGCGATCTCAATCCGTAAATTCTCCGAAAAGCCAATCACGATCGACATGCTCAAGGGCTTTGGATCGATGAGCGAGCAGATGGCGACAGTTCTGAAAATTGCCGGGGCCAGCCGCATGAACATCGTCATCTCAGGCGGTACCGGTTCGGGTAAAACGACAATGCTCAACGCCTTGTCGAAAATGATCGATCCAGGCGAACGCGTACTAACCATCGAGGACGCGGCGGAACTTCGCTTGCAGCAGCCGCACTGGTTGCCGCTCGAAACCCGCCCGCCAAACCTCGAGGGCGAAGGTGCGATTACCATTGGTGACCTTGTGAAGAACGCCCTGCGTATGCGCCCTGACCGCATCATCCTGGGCGAAATTCGTGGCGCCGAATGCTTCGACCTTCTCGCCGCGATGAACACTGGTCACGATGGCTCGATGTGTACGCTCCACTCCAACAGCCCGCGCGAATGCCTTGGCCGTATGGAAAACATGATCCTGATGGGCGACATCAAGATTCCGAAAGAAGCTATTTCGAAACAGATCGCCGACTCGGTCGACTTGATCGTCCAGGTGAAGCGCTTGCGCGACGGCTCGCGCCGTACCACCCAGATTACGGAGGTGATCGGGATGGAAGGCGACGTGATCGTGACGCAGGACCTGTTCAAATTCGAATATCGCGATGAAGATGCCGACGGCAAAATCATCGGCGAATTCGTATCGGGCAGCGTGCGTCCCTATACACTCGAAAAGGCGCGCCAGTTCGGTTTCGACCAGCCTTATCTCGAGGCCTGTCTGTAATATCGTGCAATTAGGTGATGTTGGCTAATTCCGCTTGCATCACCTGACCCTGCTGCATAGCTTGTCCTTTCCGGAATCCATCCGGGGAGGAAGATTGCATGAAAAAATTCACGAAAGTAGCGGTCGCTGCGATTTTGCTCGCCCCGCTTGCTGCCTGCGGCACCCAGGAAGCCGACAAGGCTGCTGAAGAAACCGGCGAAGCTGTTGAAGCAACCGGCGAAGCAGTTGATGCTGCTGCCGAGGAAGCTGTTGATGCTGCCGAAGGTGCAGCAGATGCTGCTGGCGACGCAGCTGCTGAAGCAGGCGCTGAGGCCAAGGAAGCCGCCGGTGACGCTGCTGCAGCTGCCGGCGATGCCGCAAAGGCTGCTGGTGACGCTGCCAAGGAAGCGACCAAGTAAGCTTTCAAACTTTCCGATAAAAAGCCCGCCCGGCCCAGCCGTGGCGGGCTTTTTTATTGGTGCACCTAGGAGGAGAAAGTTCGAAACTCCTCTTCGATACGCTAGCCCAGTGGAACCACGCTCTAAGCCAAACATCAATCGCCGGAATCCTGCCTGCCGCCAATAGCAATCACGCTGCTGGCGATGATGATTCATCATCGGTGGGTGGCACGCCTTCTTTCGATCCGAACGTGATCGGCGTCGATCTCTCGGCGCGTCGTCCGCAACGTCCAACCTTTCGCGGACCGAAGAAGCGTCGTTCGGATGATGACGGAATGGAGGTCGGCCATGGGTAGCCGTCGTCCGCCTCCCTTCTCGCTGCGCCTCACATTCGAAGAGCGAGCAAAGATCGAAGCCGATGCCGCTGGCATGTCGCTCGGCGGATATATTCGCTCGCGCCTGCTTGATCCTGATTGGATCGCGCCGCGTCGTCGTGGGAAGTTTCCGGTGAAGGATCATCGCGCGCTCGCGCAGCTCTTGGCGATGCTCGGTCAATCGCGGTTGGCGAACAATGTGAACCAACTCGCGAAGGCGGCGAACACGGGCAGCCTTCCGGTCACACCAGAGACAGAGGAAGCGCTGCTCACGGCTGTGCAGGAAGTCACGCGCATGCGGCAGCTTTTAATCGAAGCGCTCGACCTGGATGCGCGCTTATGATCTTCAAAGCCTCCAAGCGCAGCGGTGGTCGTCAGCTTGGGAGCCATCTCCTCAAGACGGAAGAGAATGAGCATGTCGAGATTCATGAAGTGTCGGGCTTCATCTCCGACACGGTCATGGGCGCGATGAACGAAGCCTATGCGGCAGCGCGCGGAACGAGGTGCAAACAGTATCTCTTCTCGATGTCACTCAGCCCTCCCACGCACGAGTCCGTGCGCGTCGAAGTGTTCGAGAAAGTGATCGGCGATATCGAAGAGCGGCTCGGCCTCACCGGTCAGCCGCGCATCATCGTCTTCCACGAAAAGGAAGGTCGTCGTCACTGTCATGCCGTCTGGTCGCGCATCAACGCAGAGACCATGACGGCAATCGATATGCCGTTCTTCAAGAACAAGCTCCAGGTGTTGGCGAAAGAAGTCTATCTCGAAAACGGGTGGAAGATGCCGCGCGGTTTCGAGAATCCGCAGCTCCGCGATCATCGCAATTTTTCCTTGGACGAATGGCAGCAAGCCAAGCGTGCAAGCATCGATCCGCGCGAGCTGCGCGGTGCAGTCATCGAATGCTACCGGCAAGCGGACAACGCAAAGAGCTTCGCGGCTGCGCTCGAAGAGCGCGGCCTGTTTCTCGCGCGCGGTGATCGTCGTGGTTTCGTCGCCGTCACCATCGACGGCGATGTCTATTCCCTCTCGCGCATCATTCCTGACAAAAAAGCAGACATCGCCGCACGCCTCGGCGATTCATCAAAGCTCATGTCAGTCGCGGAAACACGCGAACGCATCGCCAAAGACATCGCACCCCGCCTCTCGACTTACATCGCGGAGGCCAAGCGCATTGCACATCGCAACATGGAACCCCTGATAGCCAAGAGCGAAGCGCTCAAGGTTCAGCATCAAGCTGAACGCCAAGCCTTCGATAAATCCATCACGGCACGTTGGAACGAAGAGCAACGCATTCGCGCATCACGTCTGCGCAAAGGCATTGCCGGTGCATGGGACTTCCTGACGGGGAAGTATTTCAAGGTGCGCAAACAGAATGAGATGGAAGCCAAATTTGCGCGCGAGCGCGATAGCCATGAGCGGCACGCTCTGATCCGTGCACAGCACAAGGATCGCCAAGCTCTTCAAGAATTGATCAAAGAGAACCGACGCAAGGAAGCTGAACGCATCCTCGGTCTCTATCGGGACGCTGCCAAGTTCCGCCGGATGCGCGAGGGCGAAGCCGAGCGCGATAAGGATCGCGGGCGTAGCTCTGCTGCCATGCGCCCGAAAAGGGATCGCGGTTTGGATTTGGGCTAAGCGTGAGTGATTAGCTTACAAGAAATCCAGTCCGACCAGAGCAAGGCTGCCCCCACTGATTTTTGTGCGGGTTCAACTTTGCATCGTATTTATCGCGTTTGAATTTTTTGCTGCACATCGGGCACTGATAGGTGTGCGTGGGTTTAGCAAAGTAACTGCTGCTAGGCTTCTTGCGAGGCGCTGCACGCGCTCGCGTTACGGGTTGCGCGCGAAATGCAGACGACGTTGCACGCGCAGGCGATGGCGCAACTGAAACCGGCCCTTTCGGTGTAAGCTCGATCTCATACTTCGGCACGAAGGTTTGGTTTGTCACTCGTGCGCCCTGCATTCGGTCAAGGCGATAGCTGCGATGTTCGCCACTTCCCTCTCGAAGTGCATGAAGGATGATATGCCCATCACTTGTTCTGCGTAGCGAGTATGGTTCGATACGTCGCGTTGATCCTTGATAATCGAGTTCCACGAGCAGTCGGTTTGCAGCGCCAAAGCGAATGATTTCGACCATTGCTTGCGCGGTGCCTGATACGGGCAAGCGCAGATTGCGAGCACGCAGGACGGTTTCGCTTCCATCATTTGCATAGGCCAACGGTATCGCTGGTGTCACGCCGCCGTTGATCCACTCAAAGAAACTTGGAAGCTCATCCCAGAACGATTCATATGGCGGTAAAACAGGAAGCTGATGCGCGAGCATGTTGTCCCAAAGCCCCATCAGTTCCTGACGGTGTGGCTCAAGGTCGGCCAACGTTGGAACATTGATGCCTTTGAATTCGCACTTCTGACCGAGCACGTCGAGCAACACGGACGGTGATGGTCGTGCATCGTCATTGCGGAATAGATTCACGACATCGTATAGATCGCGCGGTCTTGTGCGTTCGCCAAGCGCGCGGATTTTTTCACCGAACACCTCTTCGTAAGCGTACGACAGAACATCGATTCCCTGCTCTGGTGTGTCAGTATATGGATGAAAAACGGGAACGCGCACGGGCGGCAAAACCAACCGTTCATCGGCAGTTAGGTCGAGTTTGATTCCTGGCATATCGCGCGGCGACACTGGCCCGCGATATTTGATTTTTCCTTCGCATGAAATCGTGCCGCGTGGGTTTTTGTAGATGTCGAACTTCTGCTTGTCGGCTGGAACTTCAATGCCTGTCTGCTCATAAATCCATGCGCCGATTTCGGCGAAGGCTGTTTTCAAGAATTCTTCATTGATCTGATCAGGATCGGTCAAGGTGAAATCAAGGTCTTCGGAAAACCGATATGTTTCGAAGTAGCATTTCTTCAGACAGGTTCCGCCTTTGAACACCCATGTTTCGCGCAGGATCGGGTGCGATGCGATGCCCGCGAGCATCCATCCAAGCACGTAGTCCTTTTCGACTACATGTGGGGTCAGCGACATTTGTGTCGCCATGTCTAGTATCTCGCGACGATCAATCATGACGGCCAACCCAGAATGACGGCACCCATAATTTCCATCGTGAAATGAGACGGGGCGATGCAAGCGTGGGATCAAGGCGCGCATTGCCCTTGGTCAATCGCTGAGCACAAGCGGTCATTAGATCAGACGCGTCTTCACGCCTTTCAACCAAAAATCCCAGACGCTTGAATACCGCGCCGTTGCCAAGTTTTTCAGCATAAGCGATCAGCTTCTTATCGTCTCGATCTGGCCGTTTGAAATACTCGGCAAGGCAATCGGATACCTGCTGAATGCCGCCGCCAATCGTCGGGTCATTGAGCATATCAATGATCGTTCGGTGCGGATCGGATACGAGCACCTTGCTGTTGCCGCGCCATACCGAAACGGTGCCAAACATTCGGCTCTCGTCGATGTGCGTGATCGTGAACGGCACGCCATGCCGGATTTGAGATTTGTCGCGAACGGCATTCGATGTGAAGACGACAACGTCGTTGAATATCTGCTCGGTCAAATCCCAATGCTGGGCTGCGGCTCTGCCACCGACATAGGCAGGCGAAAAAAGAGCTGGCACTAGAACCCAAGGATCATCGAGGACGTGCTCGCTTCCAAGCGAGTCCAAAGACGCGGGCAGATATGCCCCGCGTCCAACGCGGCGAAACCAACCTTGCTTTGTCCACCGCGCTAGCTTTTTCGCGGCAAGCGAACCATCCACCCCTAGGATGCGCGCAGCATCGGCCACATGGATCACATCGCCGGATTGACGCACGAGTGATACCAGATGTTGACGGCCTTCCGGCAATGAGGGTGACATATATTCCAACTGCTAAATTTCTCACTTTTTGCGAATTTAAGCATCCATCATATACCAGTTCACCGCTAAAGTCTAGTATATCGTAACCGCTTAAATTCGCTATTTTTGCAGTTATCCGTGTATAGAATGTACATCGGAAAGCCATGCGGGGGCATGGGTCGGGTGATCACGCGGGGCGATTTTCCGTTCGCCTTCCTCCAATTCTACACCGCCACATAATCCGCTGATTGATCGAACCTATCCGCATTCGTTTGAACATGATGCAAGTCGGGATTGTGATCCCTTGCCTTCTCCACATTCGTTGCGATCACAGGTGATGCATCGGCAATCGATGTGCGGATGCACGTCCTCTAACGCGGCCCATGGTGGGCGGCGCAAACGAAATGGAGGATGTCATGAACTTCAATCTCAACCGCAACGATCTTGCGACCAAATCCACCGCTCAGCTCGCGGCATTGTTCCAAGATGCATCGCGCGCCGTCACGGCGAGCAACGCAGCAATCGCATCGGCGCAATCGCTCCTCGCGATGATCGCGCAAGAACTTGACCGCCGTGGTCCAGCGCCATAGCGACGCTGGCTCACGAAGCCCCGAAGGGGAGCGTTAGCTCCCCTTCGTTTTGGCTGGCTTTTCTTCGTTGATCCGCATGACGATCCGGCCATTCACTGGGATCGCATTGAGCGCGAGCGTGAAACCTTTGCCGTCTTTGGTTGCCCATGCGACGCCGATGTCAGTCCAGCGGGCGTTGTCACCGTCACCCATGACGTTGAACAGGCGGTGGCTCGGGCGGTTTGAGTTTGTGTCAGACATTTCAGTTCTCCTTGGTTTCCACCGAAGGACAATTCCCTCGGCTTCATGGGGAGACTCGTGACCTGACGATGGAGGCGAGGATCAAAGGCTGAGCGCAGCGAACACGCGCGCGGAGCTGCACAAACGAAGTGCGGAAGCGAGCGGCCTTGATCCGAGACGCGGCTGGTCAAAAACCCATGAATGAATGCCGCTGGGAATGTCCGCTGCTCGGTGGCAATTTTAGGAGAACATGATCTGACACATCAAATTGCATGCGCCATAATCGAACATTTCAAATCGGTGACGTGCGTTTCGGTCAAAGAATCTGCGGCCACTTCTATGTCCTTTGTTAGCGGACGGGCAAAGGACGAACTGGGGTTGGATAAGAATGTCGTCTCAGCATAAGAAAATTGCAATGCCATCTAAAGACGCCATAAAATGACTCAATGAGCCCGAACCCGTTCGATTTGTCACAGCCTATGGCCAACCATGTTCGATGGCGGATGCAATACCGTCAAAGACGATACTGCGCTCATCTCACGAGAGATGAACTCAACAAACGCATTCGCGACATTATGCTGAACATGCTTCGCCTCACCGGAGACGCCAAGGTTGGACTCATGCCAGTTGATCCAGCAGGTGTGATGTGGATGGAAAAGTGGACTCACGTCTTAGAAGAGATGGTCATCAGGTACGGACCCTTCCCATCAGGTTTCGAGTCGGACGTTCTACATTCAGAGCCATTTCCAGATTTTGTATCTGAGCTAGCTGGCAAAGCGGCACGGCGGATGACATCGTTAAAACTCCGCCCTGGGCGAATTCAAATTAAGCTCGGCAAGCGGGACTTCATGCGCGCGCTTTATCATGAAGGAAGGCTAAGAATTCAGCCAGCAAGCTTCTTTCAAGCTCCTGATCATAACGGCGCAATACGTGACGATGAGTTGACTATCGGAATTTCCGCGAACTTGAATCGAGATGCGGTCATCAAGTTCGTTTCCAATCCGCAAGACGTTCCCGATGAAATTCCGGATCAGCGGCTCGACTTGGGCCTAAGGCATAAATCGGATTTTTGGCTCTATTGCGTTACGAAATCTGTCGAGCCTCGGTTGTTCGTGGATTTTGAAGCCGATGCATGCGTGATCATCAGAAATCCTCAAGCATTTCAACGACGCCTGTTTGATGCGGCAGCCTCTGCAATGCCAGAGGTAAATGCACATTCTGGTGATGCGGTGTATTTCGACCCCCTTCTACCACCAAAGGGCATTCCCTTCATTCCGCTCACAAAGCCATTTGGCTACGCGTATCAGCAGGAGTTTCGATACTACTGGCAACCGATAACGGCGGCTGCCAAGCTCGAACACATTGACTTGTCGCTCGGAAGCCTAAGCGACATAAGCGAGTTGATTGAGTTATAGTACGGCAACCCGCGCTCAAAAGAGCGCGAGTTGGTGTGATGCGGATGCGGTTTCGCGCCATGCGTGGGTGCGTGACATCTCGTCGATCCACGCTTCGACATAAGCCTCAGGGCCGCCCATGTGATCGACATTGCAGCGATTGATGAAGTGCGAGCGATATCCGGTTTCGGTGATCGGGAGCGGCGCGCGTGCGGGCTTTACGCTTTCGACCTCAAGATGCGCCATTGATTGCCCGTCGTCGAATGAGACGTAATCGGCGATCCAGCGAATTTCGATTTCGATGCCGTTCCAGTTTTTGTGAATGATTGCGTAGTCGGTTTTCATGTCTGCCTCCTTTGGTGTTTGGGTTCGTCCGGTGGACGGGGAGGCAAACAGCAGGGTTCGAAGGGGCAGCGTCACCGAAGGGAAACGGCCAACACGGGAGCCTGAATGAAATGAAGGCGAATGGATCGGGCAAGCCGTTGACGATGCACCGGCCCTGCCAACATTCCCGTCATCATCACCGGATGATCCCAGACGCGAGGCAGGCAATGAAAAGGGCCGACAAGCGGCCCCACGTTAGAACGGTATTGATATTGAAAGGCGGCCTAAGCCGCCTCTTGATGTTCGATCTGAGCGATGCTCTTGAGGTATTCGGCAGCCTTGTTCGCAGCACTCGCCGCCGTAAAGATTGCCTTACGATCTCCCTTCAGAATGCGCAGCCAGTGGCCGATATAGTCGGCATGATCGGCGCGTGGTTCTACCGTGATACCAAGATCACCACAGAGAAATGCAGCGCCAAGCTCGGCAACCATTTCTTCCATCGCGTATGCATCATCGCCAAAGCGTTCACCGAAGGTGCGCGCGCAACGTGTCTCTGCGCCTGACCAATGGGTCAGCTCATGCAGCAACGTGGAATACCATCCTTCGGTCGCGGTGCTGGTCTTCGTGCCAACGAAGCGATGACGATCAGGCATCGTAATGCTGTCGGTTCCGCGATTGTAGAATGCGCGTTCACCGGCAACGGTGATGTTCGCACCCGTGGCTGCGATGAATGCCTCGGCGGCAACGCATGGATCGATGCGATCAATCGAAGGTTCGATTGCAGGCAGTTCGAAGCCATCGACCTGTGCGACGTTGAACACGCGCGATGCGCGGGCAATGAAGAAACGATTGCCGCGATCATCATCGCCGGATGATTGCGTGTCACGCTCATGCGGCTGGAGGTCACGATAGAAAATGATGATGGACGATTTCTCGCCTTTGCGGACTTGTGCGCCCTTCTCTTGCCACTGGCGATATGTGCCCCAGAGGCCATGATCGAATTGCTGGCAGTATGCCGATGCCCAGAGGGCGACGGTGTTGACGCCGCGATAGGCGTTCTTGCTTTCAACATTGGTGGGACGTTCGATTGATCCGCCTGCACGATGCCAAGGCATTTGCGGATGCTCGGCTCCGGCTTCAATTGCGGCGATGATTTGATCGGTGATAGCTCCGTAAACGTCGAAGCGTTCTTTTGATGAAGTGGTCATGTCCTGATCTCCTTTCGCTGTATCCTGAGGACGCGAAGGGAACAGGCTGGGGGAAAGTCGGACTGTCAGCCGTAAGGCGAAACGGGCAACACGGGAGCGCAGCGAATGGATCGGGCCGCCCGTTGATAGGACGACGACCACAGCCACATTCGCGGATGAAACTCAGGGAACGGCAAAAAGGGAGGTCGTGACCTAATCGGCGGTCAGATTTGGCTTAGATGCAGCCTTTTGGCGATCACGGATCGAGTGTATCCAATCTTCTAGTGCTTTGACCTCGGCGAGCAGGTCATCGAGCGAAACAGCTTCCGGATTCAATGCAGTGGCTGAAGAGTGAAGATCTTCTGACAGCCTCGCTTGCGCTGCCATCACTTGCTTGATGTCTGCTTCTGTCAGGATACCCAACTTGAAGATCGAGGACGGCTTCACCTTGTTGTCGAAGCGTTCGAGCACTGGGCGAATGTAATCTGAGATTGCTTGTTCCCAACAATCGCGCAGCTGACCGATAGTGCCCTTGCAAAAGATGGTGCGCTGCGTGTCCGACAGATTATTAAAACCAGGTTTGGCAGCTTTCAACGATGAGCGCAGCGCGTTGCACATCTCAAGTCCCGACTTCGCCTTGTCCGGGAGCTCATTCTCAATATAGCCAGGCTTGTCATGTTGTCGCCGGATGTTGCGGTAAGCGATAGGGCTGTTGGCTTTTTCAGCTTCCCGGCGAAGCTCGTACAGAAACACAAGGTCGTGCGTGAATACGATCACTTGCCGGTGTTCTGCTTCCTCAACCAACCGAGCGGCGACCGCGTTCCTATGGATGTGATCAAGTGATGACATAGGGTCGTCGAAAACGATGCCGGAATAGCGCTGCGCTGTGACCAGTTCGGCAAGGAACGCGGCTAGCGCGACGCAGCGGTGCTCGCCTTCGCTGAAAATCTCGCCTACCTTTGCGCTGGGGCTCTCTACCAACGCCACGCGAAAATACGACACAGCTTGCCTGTCTCTCTCCTTCCGGAGCTCCACCGGCATTCTGGACAGCTTGAGCTTTCCGATCTCACGGGCAAACCGACCGCGCAGCGCGTCAGTCACCATACGGTCCGAAAGTTCCTTGTTCTTGTCGGTGATCGGTTTCTTGGCGGTCGCCTTGAGCGCGGCGTTGATTGACTCGATTTCCTTGAGGCGCGTGATGTGCGCCTTTATGTCCGGAAGCAGCGGTAAGACGGCAGCGCGCTCCTTGAGTTCAAGATATTCTGACTTCAGTTTCTTATAGTCGTCACTCTCCGTATCGGCGGAAAGCTGCGCGGCGCGCGTTTTAAGATCGGATGCAAGGGCAATGAGCGCCTGGATCGGATCGGCACCAAGCGGCTTGGGCTCACCGTGTGACCTGATCATCGCTCGAAGCCGCCAGAGCACCATGATAAAGGCCCGACGGACTAGCCCTGCGAGCGCCAAGTCGCCGATGTCCGTTGTAAGAAACTTGGTCGATTTCGTAACATCGCCAAGACGCAGCATCCGCCCTTTCAACTGGGTAAGCGCGGTGTCCAGCTTGATGCGGGCGGTCGCCTCGTCAGCCTTCGTCGAACTTTTTACAAACAACTCGAATGTCTGCTGGCGCGCAACTGCGTCCGCGCTAAGGGGCTGCTGACAAAGCACGCAGAGCGTGTCCGGTTCGCCAGAAGGGAAAGCCTTTTCGGGATAGGCCACGGTGTCCGCATAGGTGCGGGCGGCCTCCCATAGTTTCTGCCAAGCCGCCTGGCCCACCTCAGGCAGCGGTGATGCACTGAATAGCTGCTGCGAGGCCACCGATGCGGCCTCCACGGCATCGCCGTGGGTTTGCCGCAGTGCATTGATTTCCTCGAACGCCGCCGGATTGGTGGCAGCCATAAGAGCCTGAAGGGTCGTCTGGATGCGCTCGACCTCCGCGCGCTGGTTATCAAGTCGCGCCACTGCGCGCTTTGGGTCTTGGGCAAAGTCGGTTTCCAGCACGGCGAGCCGCGCGGTTTCCTGTTCAGTAAGTGTCGCGAGCTTATCAAGCTGCGGGATGTTGGATGTAGCGCTCAACCCGAAGACGTAGCTGCCGGCAGCCGTTTGCCTGCTGAGCGAGGGATTTGAAATCGCAAGCGGGACCTGGCTCTTCAGCGTAGCGACTTTGCCGTCGAGCGCTGTTTTGATGCGGTCGGAAGCATCCGCCAGTGCTTCCAGCAATCGCATTGGCCTGGGGATATAGGCTACCTCGTTGGTGCTCTCCACATGGATGCTCGCGCTTCGGGAGTCGAAGATACTGACCGATGGCAAGTCGCCATGCGGTTCACCGTCGGGTGTCCAATTGAATTGTTCGACGCTCGCACCTCGCGTGAAATAGATTTCCGCAGTTTGCGGCGTGTCGGTCTTGTCTTCCAAATCCCTGTGGATCGCGAACTTCTCGTCCCGCGACCGACATGCATGCTTCAGGACGCGGACATAGCCGGACTTTCCTGAACCGTTGTCGCCGTAAATCACGGTGAGCCCGGAAGGCTCAAAAGACAGTTCCTGCTGGCTAGCAAGCGCGTTGATGGCAGTTGAATTTTTGATAGCAACGAGGGAGATCGGCTCTGCGGCGCTGGTTTCAGACGCGATATGCAATTGTGCAATCGGCGTATGGTCGCGCGCCGGATCAAGACAAAGCTCCGTAAGTTCCACAATCGCCTGATCGTCGAGCGTCTCGCCTGTGACCAACCGGCGAAGGGCATCCCTCTGCCATGGAGGTCGCTTCTCCGCCCATGCCAAAAGGTCGGAAAGAGCGGCCTTTTCGCTCAAGGGCGAGGAAGAACTAGTCGTGCCGCTCATGGCTCAAAGTTCCCCCTTGAACGCCCTATCCAGAATAGTTGGAAGCAAAGCGTCTAGCTCAGCGGAAGTTTCCAACTGTAGAGCGCGCGCGGCGTTCAGCCTTTCCTGCAACACGTCCAGCTTTGAAACGATCTCCGTTTGCTGATCGACCGAGAGGTTTACAGGAAATGGAATGGCCTCGACAATTGGCTGCGAAATTTTCTTCATTGTAGGGCTCGTGCCCTTCGCTGACCGCTTGATGTAGTCGCGGACTACGGTTGATTGCAGCCAATACCAGACGAAACGGGTATCGGCAGCATGCTTGTTGAGCGAAAGCTTCATCATCAGATCAGGAAAGATGCAGGGAGTCGGGCTGCCGGAATGGATCGCGGCATGACCAACAAGTTCAGGAGTATTGCTTCTCGTAATCAACAAGTCCCCTTCTTCCACCCAATAGTGCGCATCCGGACGGGTCGGAAGATTTGTACGTTTGTATGCGTTCTTGTTGAACCGCCAACCCGTAACTGCCGAAAGTGTTAGCACCGGAGTCCCATGTTCTCCTTTGTTACAGACAGGAGACCAGCCGTTTCGAGGTGCGCAAGTGAGCACGGCACCGAGCATTCCGCTTGGAACAACAGACCCCAGGATAACATCCCTTGACTTGACGCTCAGTACGGCAAGCTCGTCCAGTGCCGATAAGCGCAGATTCCGCGCTTCCGTTATCTTCGCTGCTAGCGTTTCTATCTGAGCGACAATGCGGCGCTGTTCGTCGATCGGTGGAAGGGGAACAGGAATTGGCAGCAGTCGCGTACTTTTGAGCTCTGTCTTGATGCCGCCCGGCACGTGCGTTGCCAAAAGGTCGCGGAACAGATTGCTACGAAGCAGCCACCATAAAAACTTCGGCTGCGCACGTTCCTCATCGGCCTGATAGGCTCCGTAATGGATCGTTGCTGCAAGTGCTTCCGACGCCTCAGGGTCGTGGATCGCAATCGCCCCTTTGGCAGCGTTGATGCCAGAAACCAGAATATCTCCTGGTCTAACGAGGATCATACCAGTCTTTGTATTCTGCGATTGGCGAATATGGATGCGGCCATCGTTGAAACTTACCTTGTCAACAATGCGCGTCTTTCCACTCAGGACGTCAATATCCGAGGGCGTTTCGCGTCTTTCAGTTAGAAATTCGCCAAGCGGGATGATGGGCCAGGCCGCACTCATGAACTCGTCCCGATAACTGCTTTGATCTCTTGCATTAGCTCAGCGATCCGCAATTCCTTATTCAGAACATCGTCGGCAAGCTGCGCAGGTGGCAGATGTTCGAAACCAACCTTGGCGCGCGGATTCTTGCGTTCAAGATTACATCCTGCTTCCAGCAGTTCACTAACCGGTACTTTCCAAGCCTGAGCATTGTCATCGCGCTTTTTCCACCATTCCATGCAGTCCTCGAATTCGTCGAACTGAATGGGTTGGGTTTTGGTATAATTCTTGCGGCCTTCAGGTAGAGGTTGTTCGTAATACCAGACTTCCTCCGTCGGACCGGCGCGATCAAAGAAAAGTATATTGGTGGGTATGTTTGTATATGGCGCAAAGACGCCATTGGGCAGTTGCACAATGGTATGAAGGTTGAACTCTTTTAGAAGCTCTTCTTTGATGCGCGCGCATACGCCATCTCCGAACAGCGTTCCGTTCGGAACAACAACGGCCGCACGAGCAGGGCGGCCCGCGAGAGTCGGCTGCCGTTTGAGTTTACGCATAATGAGTTGCAAGAACAAAAGCGCTGTTTCCGCCGTCTGGCGGTCCTCAGGGAAGTTGCCTTGAATGCCCTTTTCCTCCTCTCCGCCGAACGGCGGGTTGGTCAGGATCACATCAACACGCTCTTTCTCGCCAATTTCGGAGAGCTTGAAGCGCAGGGCATTGCCAGGGTCGATTTGCGGTGCATCAAGCCCATGCAGAAGCAGATTCATCTGGCACAACAGATAAGGAAGGGATTTGGGTTCGCATCCGGCTATGGTCTCGTTCTGAAGGCGCTTTCTGTCGGCGACGGTCTTCACCTGCTTTGCTAGGTGGTTATATGCTTCCACTAGGAAGCCACCGGTGCCACTCGCGGGATCGAGGACGGTTTCTCCAAGGCGAGGATCGGTGACTTCCACCATGAAGCGGACAACCGCTCGCGGTGTGTAGAACTCGCCGGAATCGCCCGCCGCATCTCGCATCTCTTGGAGCATGGATTCATAGAGTGCCCCAAGGGTGTGAAGCTCATCAGATGACGTGAAATGAATCCCGCCTACCTTGTTCACGATGTCGCGGAGCAGATAGCCGCTCTTCATGCGGTTATCGACGCCCTTGAATACGGTGGAGATCACGTCGCGTCGGTTGTCGCCGTTGGAACTTGAGAGCGAGCGTAGGTAGGCAAACAAGCCAGGGCCCTTGGTTCCATCTGCGCGCGTGGCTTCGTCTGAATTGATGAAGGAGAGCAATTCATCGCCGGTGATGCCCTGAGGATCGGCGGCCCAGTCGCGCCAGCGATACGGGGCCTCAATTGCGGCCTTGAACTTCTTGCCAGATAGCGCGGCTTCGGCCTCACTTTGCTGCTCAAGGTCATCGAGGAATTTAAGGAACATGATCCATGTCAGCAGTGGCAGACGATCGAGGTCTCCGTTCAACCCCTTGTCCTTGCGCATGATTTTGCGCGCGGAGTTCAGCAAACTCCCAAGCATCTGGGAGGTTGTCAAAGGTGCGACGTCAGCGCCATTTTTCTTTTTAGTTCGTGGCATAGAGCAGTCCTTGCAGGTCGGTCACGGCCCGGCGCAGGTCATCGGGGCCGCCGAACAGCTTGATGATTTCGGCGGGCTGGCCGTGAGTTGAGATCGGCGGAACCCTTAGCACGTCTGGCAGGACAAACTGCGCGTCGCCGTGTTCCGAATACTTCTCCAGAAGCTCGTCGAGCACCTGACGCGCCTCGGGGGAGAACTTCTCGAAATAGTCCTTGCGCTCTGCCTTTAGGCTCTGCGCTCGCTCGCGCCGAGTTCGAAGTGGCGCATTGAAGGCCAGATGGCAAAGCAGGTCGAAGGGATCGGCGTCTACCTGGCCCGTCTGTTCTGCAAGCACCTCAAAGTCGATGCCACGCTCAGCGAGCCCGGCAATAATCTTACTGCGCTGATCCGCGTCCGCCCAGCGCTTACGAAGTTCGGCGGAGGTCGGCGCAAGCGACCGCACGGTTTCGACAGCATAGTCAGTGTACTTCACGACGCGAAGCTGCTTGCCGTTCGGATCGAGCTCATGGACTAGATGGGCCACGACTTCCACCCGGCCACCGTCAAAATAGAATTTACGAGGTTCGTCGGCTGGCGGTTCGATCACGCCGGATTCGTCCTCCTCCGGCGCGGAAGATTCTGGTTCCTGTCCTTCGAGGACAACCTCCGTCGTCGCGGTGATTTCCCCCTCGTTGTTTACTTCTTCTTCCGTGATCCGGGTTGGATCGCCATCGAAGTCAGGGTCGGCGAACATGCGAGTCGCTGACCCGGTGTAGTCGAGGATGTTGAACCATAGCTTGCCGTAATCATCGCGTAGGCGAGTCCCGCGCCCGATGATCTGCTTGAACTCGCTCATGGAGCCAACGACACGGGCCAGAACGACATTCTTGCAGGTCGGCGCATCGACGCCTGTGGTCAGAAGCTGCGACGACGTGAGGATGACCGGCGTCTTGGTTTCGAGGTCTTGAAACTTTGACAGGTGGCCGCGCCCGATTGCGCCCTCGTCGGCCGTGACGCGCGCCACATAGTCGGGATACTGCGCCACAAGGTCGGAGTTAAGGTTGACCAGTGCCTGCCGCATTTCCGAGGCGTGTTCCTGATCGACGCAGAAAACGATGGTCTTGGCGAAGCGGTCGGTCTTCTTGAGGAAGTCGGTCAGGTGGCGGGCGATGGCCTCGGTACGGGCGCGCAAGGCGATAGATCGCTCGAAATCCTTGGTCTGGTATTCATCATCGGGGATTGCGCGGCCGAAGCGGTCGACCTCGTCCTTGCTCGGCCTCCAGCCTGCCGCGTCCCATTGGGTGACGACGCGATGCACGCGGTAGGGCGCAAGGAAACCGTCGTCGATACCCTGGCGAAGGCTGTATTCAAAGATCGGGTTGCCGAAATAGAGGTAGGTATCGCGGTTGTCCTCGCGAAGCGGCGTGGCCGTCATGCCAAGCTGGTAGGCGGGTTTGAAATGCTCAAGAATAACGCGCCATGAGCTGTCGTCCCGCGCGCTTCCCCGGTGACATTCGTCGACGATGATGAGGTCGAAAAAGTCAGGCGGATAGTCCCGAAAAAGCCCAACGCGGCGTTCGTCTTCGGCAAGCGCTTGATAAATGGCGAAATACATTTCACGGCTTTTGACAATCTCGCCGGATTCAATCTTGTGGCGCGCATCCCCAAAAGGGGTGAATGTTTTGTCTTTAGGGTCGTCGATCAGAATGTTGCGATCCGCTAGGAACAAGATGCGCGGCTTGCGGTACTCCCCTGTCTGATTCCAGCGGCTCGACCAGAGTTTCCAGCAAATCTGGAATGCAACGATGGTCTTGCCCGTTCCCGTTGCCATGGTGAGCAACAGGCGTTTCTTTCCAGCAAGGATAGCTTCAACCGTCCGATTGATTGCGATCTGTTGATAGTATCGAGGAGGTTTGCCGCCGATGGTGTTGTAGGGAGCGATCAAGTGACTCACACTCTCTGGTGTGTCGATCCCACTACCTGCCTGATAGCGCCGCCAAAGGTCATCCGGTGTGGGGAAGCCGGAGACGCGCGTTTCAGTCCCCTTGAAATAGTCGATCTCGATGATCTCAGCCCCATTGGTGGCATAGGCGAATTTAAGGCCAAGGATTTCGGCATAGTTTCGTGCCTGCTGAACAGCATCGGTCGCTGATTTGTAACCAGCTTTCGCCTCGACTACGGCGAGCGGAAAATCTCGTGCGAAGCGCAGCAGATAGTCCACCCGTTTAGGTGGCTTGCGGACAAATCCTTTGCCCACGGGAATGACCCGCCCATCTGTGATGGTGCGCTGTTCCGCAATAGAATGTGGTTCGTTGTCCCACCCTGCCATTTGCAGCTTAGGAACCACGAACTTTCGGCATGTGTCAGCTTCGTTGCTCAAAATGCCCCCTCTTCTCACGCCACTCCCTTGGAATGTCAAAAAATTGCAGCCCTATTTACTTCAGGTGTGCGCAAGTCAAAAAACTGCCTAACAAGAAACAGCCAATCTATCTGTTCAGCTAAAGACATAAGATTAGATACGCCCACTGAACGGAAAGCCACTCCAGACTTGATCAACCTGATTGTAGATTTCTTCTGTCAGCATTGCGGCTCCATGTTTTTCCTCCGCCGCCTCAAATGACAGCCGGTCATGAAAGCATAATTCTGCTTTCTTGGGAAGGGCTTGGTTGCTCTAGATCACATCGCGGTGTGTCGATCAAACGGGCATGACGTTTGGCCATGATGTTTCGGTGCAGGTGGAGATGCCAATCTCCAAGGCCTGCTCGCGATCCATCGGCGATTACGATGGTGTGCATCCAATCCGCATAGGGTTGGTCGATGGGGTCCAGGGGAGAGCGAAGTCTCCCCTTGGTCATGGGGGTGTCGGGGGAGCTGGAACGCTCCGCCTGACTGGTGATGCAACGGCCATACGTTGCACCGGCTTCGATGATCTCCTGAACGGTTGCCACTGCCAGCAGCACTGGCATCTGGGCAAACGGATGGAGAGTCGGAGAGGCCGGTTTGCCGGTGGGGATGCAACGGGGCACGCGCAGCGGGTGCCCCTTGCCAAGGTTGCGATGGTACTACCATCGACACCTTGCAGTCGGCGTTAGCACGCCTGTTTTCCCTAAGCGGAGTCGGTAGAACCGACGTGACTATCGCAAACGAAACTAGGTTTCGTCCCAATGCCTCCCTTCCTGTGCCGCGAGGCCGATCACATCGTCACCCACCGAGATCGGCGGCATGAAAAAGGCCCTTGCCCGAATTTCGTTTCTTGACGCGACATGGACTGCGTTCAGAACTCGGTATGCCTCTGACTGCAAATCGGCGTATGTCATTGGCCAATTGGCCAAATCTGCCTGCCATATGTCTATGTCAGGGTCCATGTGTGCGGCGACACGGTTTCTGACTTGTTCGCGCCATTGCTGAAGGTCAGGATGAGGCGCTTGTTCAAGCGCTTCTAGCTCACTGACACCGCCCCATCGATTCGTTCTCCAATGCTCCAAAAGTGACGGCTGCGGCGTTCCATGTTCATTGGCGACACCCGATGTGAACAAGGCCTCCCATAGCGCGCAATAATCTATGAGCAGCAACTCGGCTAAGAGCCGAGTTACCGTTCCGTTGATCATCCCGACCGCAGCGACGAGTCGATCGATCTGGTTGATGAACGTCATTAGCCCGCCCACTCGGATCGTTGCGTCTTGAGCGGGCGCTCCGCCAGGAACTGCTGTGCTAATTCCCGCCGTTGCCAGACCTCCGTATATTATTGCCATTCTTGGGCGCGAGGGCGGACCCAGAAGGCTTTCTGAAGCCCACGCGACTTTCCAAGCATCGTCAAGCAAAGGCGTAACCGCTTTCGGGTAATTCGTATCGAGTTGCGAAAGCTCGGCGTCGATCTCCCGAAGGTCGTCGGCCAGCACCCGGAAGACTGTTTTGTTCATGAAGGACCACGTATCGACGATACGGCGAAGATCGAGATGCAATGCGTGAGCACTCATCGCATCTCGCCCTATCTCCAATCCACTCCCTTCATAGTCTTTCCTAAGGCGCGACAGCAATTCGTCCAGCCGTCGAACCACAACTGGTCCGTTTGGAATCTGACGTTTGAGCTCATTCTTAAAGCGAGGTGCGATCTTGAGAATGGCATCGATTTTGATCAACCCATGGCGCGCGACAATGCGCTTCTCCATTTCATGATCAATGAATTCCGTTAACTCTACGATTGTCAAAAAGTCGCCGATGAGCCGCGATGTTTTGCCTGGAAGATGTTTGGTCATTCCAAATTTTGCACCGCGCATGAGAAAACTAGCAAGACGCTTAAGCGCTGCAATTCATGACAAATTTGGAGGCAATTCACACTTCCCCCCACTCGGCATTCTGGTTGGTAGCAAATCTGCGGCGGAAAGGAGTCCGTCGCCATGGACAAACAACCAAACCTCAAAATTCTGCTGATAGTGAACGGGGTTCTGCATTCCATCTCCGCCTGCATGGCAGGCGTATGGATCAGCGAACTCGTATCATCATCGGGCGCGATGACGCCGCTCGCGTGGTTTGAAACCGCGCTCGCGGTCGTCGCGATTGCCATTGGCCTCAGCGCAATGAGCTATATCGCGATCCGGCATATTCCGACGCTGCCGCAATCTGTGCGCGGGGCAGCGAAGGCGGCATTCATCGGCGGGTATACTGCGATTGCCGCCGTGCTGCTGCTCGCGGCTGCATCGGTGCTTGGGGCACCTGCTGGTGAACGCGCGCATTTGGAATTCGCACACCAGGAATTCAAAACTGAAACCGAATTGCGCCGGAGAGCTGTCGCAACGATTGAAAATCGCGAACCCTTTTTGATCGACTGCGAGAATGTCGGCGATGCGATGAGCAATCAGGAAGGTGCAACCGGCGCATTCAGCCGCGAAGGCGGCGATGTCGGGCGTGTTGCAATTACGCTGAGCAATATCGCTGATGGATGCAAAAGTGCGCGCAATTCAATCTATGCAAATCGCGCATATCTCTCACGCCAATTTGCGCGCGCGGATCGAATCTTGATCGATCTGCGCCGCGTGATCGATTCCGAAAATGATCGTCACAAAAAGATGATTGATGCGCGCAAACTCGCTGACGAATGGCAGCGTGTGATGCGCGGCATCAATGATGCGCTTGCAACCGAAGCGCTGTTCGCAGCCTCAGAATCTCTCACCAAGGATTGGCACGCGGCGGGCCTGCCGGTCGCAGCCGCGAATGCGATCACGCAAAATTTCGACGGCATCGCAGATGCGCTCGTCGAAGGCCTCGAAGATATCGCAGCGCTGAAAGAACGTCCGCTGCCTGGCATTCCGGTCGTCTCGAACATCGCCTATCTCGGGATGTATCCCGATGCGACGCTGAGTGCGCTCGCGATTGGCGCGATCATCGAAGTGATCCCGCTTGTGGTGATCTTGCTTGGCATGTCGATGATGGAGCGCGGCATCATGCCGCCGCGCGCACCGGCATCGTCCGCGATGCCAGTGCTGGTTGCCGCAAACGATGATACGCCGCGCCCGAAGCGGCAATACAAGCGTCGCTCAGCGAAGCGTGACGCGTAACCAGCCATTGTCGAAGAAAGCTGACGCGAGGCGATGGTGACATCGCCTCGCGTTTTGGTGTCACCACCATGCATAGTAAGCAATCGTGCGACCCTTCGCGAATTCCTCGCGGCATTTGCGGATGAATTCGAGATCGTCCTCGCGCTCTTCGCCGGTTGTTGCACCGAAGAAAAATCCGGATGTTTCAGGAAGTCGGTTTTCGAGGATCGTGCGCTCAAGCTCATCGATATCCTCTGGCGTCAGCTCGACCGTGTTGACGTTGAAATCATCGTCGGTGCCGCCCTTCTCATAGTAGCGGCCAGCCATCCAACCGTGAAGGTTCGGATGCTTGCGCCAGTAGTGGATGCGCGGTGTGTGATCGAGGTGCAAACCCTCGACGTCGAAATCGACGGGCGGACGATTATCGTCCTTCGGCATTGAGTGGGCATACATATCAAGTCCCATGATGGTCTCCTTTCGTCATGCCGCACGACCATTCGCGCGGCTGATGGAGACCGGCGGCACACGCCGGTTTGCGCGTGCAACGCCCCTACTCGGTCAGGCTTCGCCTGAGTTGGTGCGGGCCGGGGCTTGCACGCATTAGCGAAGCGGACGGGTGCAATGGTCGGAACAATTCAGTCCGCGTGAATGTGTCTGGTGTGGCTCGACGCGAGACCATTGGTGCCAGGTTTGTTGTCACCTCTCTCGAAGGCGCTTTGCTTGCCAAGGCTTTGATCATCGGGTGGGCGCCTCGAAATGCATTCCGCTCTTCGATGCGCTGGCGCTTGTCGCATAGCTGATTGCGCTGAGATTGGACGCGCAAACCAAGATGACGTTACAGCGATGCGGATAGTTGATCAGGCGATCCGTTCCTCGGAATAGGCCGCCACATGAGACCGACGTTTGTTCGAACCTGACCGATAGCGATGAAACAGACGCAAGGCGTGCAGGCGCACTAGCCTTCTCCACATTCGTTGCGATCACCGGTGATGCGTCGTCCACCCCTTTCGATCTCCAGCTCCTCCAACGCGGCCCATGGTGGGCGGCGCACGAACCCAGAGGAGGTCGCCATGAACTTCAACTTCACCCGCAATGATCTTGCTGCAAAATCATCTCGCGAGCTTGTGCACTTGTTCACGCTCGCAAACCAAGCGGCGGCACTAGCGCCGCACGCCGATGCGCAGCATCGGATCGCGTCGGCGCTGATTGCGATGATCAAAGCTGAGCAAGCAAAACGCGGCCCTGCTCCATAACGGAGCGGGCCGCGCCTGACTGTCCCGCTTGGGGGGAGCGTTAGCTCCCCTTTTTCGCGTCCTTCTCTTCGTTGATGCGCATGACCACGCGACCATTCACGGGGATGGCGTTGAGCACCAGGGTGAAGCCTTTGCCATCCTTGGTTGCCCAAGCGACGCCGATGTCGGTCCAGCGGGCATTGTCACCGTCACCAGTGACATTGAAGAGGCGGTGGCTCGGGCGGTTGGTGTTGTTATCAGACATTGTAGGTCTCCTTCTTGTTCGCGGGTCGGGGCCATTCCCAACCGGCTTCATGGGGAGACTCGTGACCTGACGAGTGAGACGTCGATCAAAGGCCGAGCGCCGAATGCAATGAGGGGCTCGCCTGCGGCGCGGAGCTGCACAAACGAAGTGCGGAAGCGAGCGGCCTTGATCGGCGGCGCGTCTGGTCAAAAACCCATGAATGATGACGGTGGGAATGGTTCTACCAAACCCGCTTGAACCTGTCGTGGAGACCTGTCTGAAACGCGCAACCGGCGCGGACACAGGGAGAGTTTCATGTGAGAAATTGCGCGCTATGCTCGCGCGTCGCTTGGTATGGAATGCCAAAGAGGCGATACAAGATTGTCAGCGCCCTCGCCGTTCGGCCCCTTCATGTGCATTGACGAAAAACGCGAATTAGGCGGGCTCACCTGCCTTGCGCCATTTGACCATGCCATGGCTGAGGACGCGCTCCACTTCCGGCCACTCGATAACTTGATCTATCGCTTCCGAGTGGGAAATCACTGTTGGTTGGGGCGGTTCGTCGCGCCGAACTATGAAGACAGGATAAGCCGACGGCCGCACACCTCTTGCCGCAACCAATGTAGCCCCCTCGCTCCATTCGACCTTCCCGTTGGTTGTCGGGAAACCGAAAAGAGCAAATATGAAAGGAGTATCTTGCCCGACAATTTGCCCAACGAACATCACGGTATCTCCAGTCGGAATGATCCGCCCTTCAATCACGTCTGTCCGTTCGCGCTTCGCATATTCGGTGTAAGTTTCGACCAAACGAAACTTTGCGAGATGCTTGTCTGCGCCACATTCCAGCGAAGCGATCAACAGTTTCGAAGGGTCGGCAAAGAACGGAAAAAAGACAGCGTAATGCCCGCTCAGCTTTTCCAACATGAAGGTGTCAAGTGGTAGGCCAGGGCGCCAGAAATGGTGAAGCGCGTCAGTCAACGGATCGCTGCCGACGCGCGCTTCCGCGATCTGCCGCTCATGCTCCTGATAAAGTTGCAGCGGAAATCGCGTTGCAAACAAATCCCAAAGCTTGACGAGAAGCTGCGACGTCGAAGGCTTGCGGGTTGTACCGTTAGCGAAGTCGCCAACGACATCGGCGCTCACCCCAGTTAAACCGGCCTCATGCAATGCGCGACGCTGCGCCTCATAGGACATATGCCCGCGCTCACTCAGGGCATAGCTCACACGACGCAAGGCTTCTTTCGCCTCTACGGTGTTCGGAAAATCCGGAAGTTTCATCGTCCCGCCTTTTTCCCGCTTTTTCCAGCAGGCAAAAAGCGGTGTGCCGCGAACGCATTGTATTTGCAACCGGTGTTTCTGTCCGTGACTGATGTCAAATTACGCCCGATATAGAGCTTGCCAGATTGGCAACGTGAACGACGATCAACAGCGAGAGAGACTTACTCCGCTTGCATAGATCGTCCGGGGGGCTTCAGGAATACCAGTCTCATCACATCAAGTGGTGCCCTCGGTGCGTTCATAGGAATTGGGAGAATTGGCATTCATGAAGTCGCTTCCGGCTTTTGCTTCACGGCAAATGCAAAGGAATGGGTGATGTCATGGGTGAAAAGGGTAATTGCTCCAGAGTCTGCGTAAGTTGCGTAAGTTTTAACAGCTGCATCAAGCGCCTTGCAGTTAACGATAACGATGCGGTCGGTATAATTTACCTCCCGAGCGATAATCGACTTCGGCAGCGCCATGTGCCGCATCGGCTTGCATTGGTGCTTAGCAATCTTCTCAATGTCAGTCGCCATTCGCTGCCCGACTTTGCCTCTGAGGTCATCTGGTCCTATCAAGGATTGGTGATCGATGCTGGCGGTAAACGGATCGATCAAACAGAAATTGACGTGTGGGACGAGTTCGATGTCGAGGCGGACGTTGGACTTCGCTGGTATGACGATTTGCTCGCCTGGCGGGACGCAGAGCCAAAGCTCCGTCCACGCTCAAGCCAATTGCGTCGGTTCCGCATCTTATTTCTTCTGATCAGCATCATGAACCCTCGCGTCGCCGCTCGGCTCCTCTGATGCAGAAAAGGAGCGCCGTCACATGGCGCTCCAGTTCCCCCCAAGTCCCTCCAGCCAATCGATCACGCTTCGATCATCACCACGATGATCGGAGCGTTGTCATGCATACCAACCTTGTTCCTGTTGCAGCCGATGGATCGGAAGGCTGCCGCAATCACCCCGCATGTCGTCATTGGATCTGGAACTACGGATGGCCGCGCTGCGATGCGTGTCCTTCCGTTCCATCCAATGACAATCATATCGAGGACTGCGAGCGGCGCATCGATGTGCCGCCTCCCCCATTCCTAGCCGAATGCCGGACGCGCTTTGCGATGTCGCTCGCCTATGCCGCATTGCATTCGCAGCCCGATGTGCATCGCCTCGGTGAATTCGTCGAGAGAGTGATCGATCAGACCGATGCGGTCGTGATCGATCACGATGGCATCGCTTTCGATTTCTCGCGCATGGACATCGCAGAGATGTTTTCGGATGTGAGCTGGAATGATCGTTTCATCAAAGCAAAGCTTGCCTGCATGTGGGACGATGAGCATCCGATCATCGCAGCACGCATCAAGCTCTTGTGGATCGCGCTCGCTCTCGTCGATCCTCCGGCTGCTCATGACGTGCTGAACTGAGACTTCCCCCCAATCACAATCGTGATTTGTGTTGCCTGTCCTCCATCGCAATCCCGCGATGGAGGACAATCCATGTCTGACGTTCAATACAAGCTCGACTATGACGATGGCGCTGCGCGCCAGGTCGGAACGGAAGTGGTTCACGCGGCTGCGCCGCGCGTTGGAGAGAAAAAGCGCAAACGCAAATTCCGCATTCCGGCTGCGCTGAACACAGCGATCACAGTCGTCGTTGTCGGCGGCCTGTTCTTCGCCGCCGTGCGCTTTGCGCCGGAAGGCTGGAGGCCTCAAGATTTCACGGGGGAGTATCTCGGTGATGTCACCGGAGAGGTGAAAGAGAACGAAGGCGCGGTCGATGCCGAAGTTCAGGCCTACGTGAACGCGGTGCGCGCGGCCTATGAGCAGCGCAACGCGCAATATACCCGCATCGTCGAAGGTTATCTCGAAGCGTATAAAGCTGCTGTCGCTCTGAATCAGTTGCAGGTCGAAGCGAACAATCGGCTGCGCGGTGCCTATGTCGAACGACAGATGGGCCAATCAGTACAAGCGAGCGGCGCGAATGTCGGGCTTGCGAATGGTGCCGAAGCATTGGGCACCGTGCTCAACTGGCTCGAACCTGGCTCTGGTGACAATGTTCTCGCGGAAGCGGAACGTCAGCGGGGCATTGCAAGCGGTCGTCTCGAAGATGCGGCTGTCACAAGCGCGAATGTGGATCTCACCGGCTATGTGAACGCACTGCCGAGTGAAGAGGCGCTACGTCAGCGCATCAATGCACTGCCGCCTATCGATCTGCCGCCCCCGCCGCGCTTCATGCGGGAGGGACGATGATGCGACAGGGCGGAAGTTTTCTGAACTGGATGGAGCGCGGCTTCGCGCTCCATCGTGGTTGGAGCGAAGCTGATCGTGCGCGTGAAGCGCGAGAGCGAGCTGAGTTACTCGAAGAGGCAATGGCAACTGCACAACCGTCCGGCGCTCTAGGCGACGGGCGGCTTGCTGATTTGAATGACTGCAAAAAAGCTGGCCTGATGAACAGCGCTGGCCTGTTCCTCGGAGCCTTCGGCGCATTCGGTCATTTCATCTTTCACAATGGTGAGGAGTCGCTCCTCACCTACAACCGCGCTGGCGGCGGCAAGGGGACAACTCTGATCCAGCCGAACCTCGCGCACTCGCATGATCGCACGCTCGTCATCGTCGATATCAAAGACGGCGAACTCGCCTTCTCATCATCGGCGCATCGTCGCGATGTGCTCGGCACCGATGTCATCTACTTCAATCCCTATGGCCTGCATGGCTATCCGAACACGAATGTGAATCCGCTCTTCCGGCTCATCGAAGTGATCGAAGCTGGAGGCTCGCCCGATGGCGAAGCGGAAGCGATCTTCGAGATCGTCATGCCTGCGCCAGCACGCGATGGTGACAATGCGTGGGTGCGCAAAGGTGCAATCCAACTGTGCTCGCTGCGTGCAGAATATCTCGCGCATGAAAAGCGCGAGCAATGCACGCTGCCGGACGTGTGGAAATTTCTGCACGGCGATGACGAGCATTTCGCGATGGAATTTTCGATGATGGCGACATGCGGCATCGAGTCCATCGAACGCCGCGCGCAAGCCTTCGCATCGATGCGCGTGAATGCTGAAAAGCAGTGGGAGGCCATTCGCAGTGAAGCTGCATCGGCTCTCTCCGCATTCGAGCCTGGCAAATCGCTCGGCAATGCGTGTGCATCGCACGATATCGATCTGACGCGCGCCAAGCGCGAGAAGCTCACGATCTTCATCATCCTTCCTGCCAATCGCATCGATGTCGCGAAGGCGTGGGTATCGATGCTGATTGCCATGATGACGGAAGTGATCGCAGCCGCTCGTGGTCCGGTGCGCACAACCTTCATCGTCGATGAATTCGCGAACCTGCCGCGTGTGCCCAGCATTCTGCGCTCGCTGCGGCTCTATCGGGGTCTCGGCGTGAGCTACTGGTTTTTCGCGCAAGGTCGCAACTCGCTGACCTCGCAATGGTCGAAAGAGCAAGTCAAAGACATCGAGGATCAGGTCGGCATCATCACCATGAAGTCGGTGTGGGAGCCTGATCTCCTGAAAGACATCGAGCTGTGGTCGGGCACGATGACCATCTTGCAAGGCGGCGTCAGTCACGCTGGCGGCGTCGTGCAAACAGCGAACGCGAATCTCTCGGAGACGAAGCGGCCTGTGCTGCAAGCGGGCGATGTGATTGCACTTGGCCCCACGCGGCAAGTGATCCGCGTGGCATCAATACCGCATCTGCTCGTCGCGGATGCGGTGCCCTACTTCAGCGTTGATCCGTGGCGCAGCCAGGTGCGTGACGTGCGCGATCTGCACAAGGGATTGGCCCATGGATAACAAGAACGGTTCACTCTCGCGGCGTTTCTCCAACGCCGCAAATATGTCGTTTCGCGATTGGGTCACTCAGGTCCGCGTGCGCGGTGCGATCAAGCGCATGAATGAGCGTTTCGAGAAATGCGAGCCTGCGTTGACGCAGGCTCGCTATCGCGATCTGCTGACCAAGCAAGGGATGTCACCTGAACTGAGGCCGTCTTTCGCCAGCGAAAATCCGCAGGATCGGATGTGGCGGGCGGCCAAGCAGTGGGTGCGGTTTGATCATCAGGGCCGCATCAACAAGATTCGCGAAGCTGGCGAAAAGATGATGGGCAAGGATCGCGGGCTGGAACGCTAGGAACCGCAGAATTCTGCGGAAAAGCTTGTAATTTTTGTTCAATTCATGCTATGATTATATTATAATGTGGTCGCAAACTGAGCGCGGTGCGCGCGAGTTTCCCCCACGTTGTTCTGACTAGACACGCAGAATTTCCATCAGGCCGCTCGCCATCGAGCGTGCGCGATGGTGATTGTGATGAACGAGATTGTCGGAATTGCACCTGAGGAACTCGACCGGTATCGCGCGATTGTCGCGACTATCGAAGGAATGACGGACGCCGAGAAAGACGAGGCGATCCAAGTCGTTGACAGCATCATGGCAGCGTTTGCCGCTGCCGATTGGGGTTTCGATCCCACTGAGCTTGCTCTTGAAAAGGGAGCTTCGGACTCTTCACAAAATGGGCGTGAAGATGGTAAGATGAAAGCTCTTGGCAACGCCATGCTTGTTGACCTCAGTCATGAGGGCGCGATCACAAAACATAACAAACCGGAAATTGCGCCATGACAGACATAAATTCAAAGAAAGCAGTTATCTATTGCCGCGTATCATCTGCGCAGCAGACGATCAGGACTGACGGGCTATCCTCACAAGAGCAACGCTGCCGCAGCTATTGCGAGCACAAGGGCTATGAGGTCGTCGAGGTATTCAAAGACGATATGTCGGGAAGTTTGGTCAAGCGTCCAGGTATGGATGCGATGATCAAATTCTTGCGCTCGACGCGCAAACATTCTCACGTCGTCGTGATCGATGATATCTCGCGGCTTGCGCGCGGCATCGAAGCGCATTTGCAGCTTCGTGCAGATATCGGCGCGACCGGCGCGTCGTTGGAATCTCCATCAATCGAATTCGGCGAAGATTCAGATAGCAAGCTCGTCGAGAACCTGCTCGCGTGTGTCAGTCAGCACGCGCGACAAAAGAATGCAGAGCAAACGCTCAACCGAATGACAGCACGTGTCCAGCAAGGCTTCTGGGTGTTCCAGGCCGTCTGGGGCTACAAGTATGCGCGTCATTCTAGCGGGGGCAAAGTGCTCGTTCACAATGAACCGCTTGCCTCGGTGCTTCGCGAAGCACTAGAAGGATTTGCAAGTGGCCGCTTCGCTTCGCAAGCCGAAGTGATGCGCTTCCTCGAAGCGCAGCCTTGCGTTCCGAAAATGGCGAACGGTTCGGTGTCGAATGAACGCGTGAAGCAGATTCTCACGAACCCGATTTATGCGGGGATCGTGCATGTTCCATCGTGGAATGTCGCACCGCGCCTCGGCAAGCACGAGCCGCTGATCTCTATCGAGACATTCAATGAGATTCAGGATCGCTTGAAGGGCAAGGCACGCGGCGCCGTCCGCGCAGATGTGAGCGCGGACTTTCCGCTTCGTGGTCATATCTGTTGCCCGTCATGCGGCCACCCTCTGACAGCGAATTACAGCAAGGGCAGACAGGGGGCGGCATATCCCTACTACCTCTGCCGCCAGCGCGCCTGCGATCTTCGGGGCAAGTCGTATGCACGGGAGAAAGTGGAAGGTGCATTCGAGGCTCTTCTTCGCTCCGTAACTCCGGCGAAAGAGCTGGTCGAACTGGCCGCTGCTGCGTTCCGGAATCACTGGAACAGGCAGGCGATGAACGCCGATCAATCGCGCAAGGCGATTGAGAAGGAACTCGCTGAAATTGATCGCAAGGTGAAGCAGTTGCTTGACCGGATCGTCGAGGCTGAAAGCGCGACGGTGATCGGCGCATACGAGAATCGTATCGCGGAATTGGAAAGCACGAAGCTGCTTTTGAAGGACAAAATGGCTCGTGCAGCGCAGCCTAAGCGCGACTTCGACGAAAGCTTTCGAAACGCGTTGGCGTTTCTCGCAAGCCCTTGGAATCTTTGGAAGAATGGCTCACTGTCGGAGAAGAAGATGGCCCTCAGGCTCACCTTTCCGAAGCATTTGGTCTATGACCCAAAAGGAGCCGTTCGAAACAGCGAATTATCCTTTCCATTCAAGATGTTATTCGATCTGAACAACTCAAAAATGGAAATGGCGCGCCCGACAGGATTCGAACCTGTGGCCCCCAGATTAGGAATCTGATGCTCTATCCTGCTGAGCTACGGGCGCGTTGGTTTGGCCTTAGCGGCAGGGGCCGATAGCGTCAATTTTTGGCGTCGGGCGGCACAAAAGGCAGTGGCAGAGGCGCGACGGAAATGCCTTCTTCATGCAGGTCGCGGGCATCTTCTATTGTCGCACTGCCATGGATGATGCGGTCGGGCGCGTCACCATAATGGATTGCCCTCGCCTCATCGGCAAAACGATCACCTACCCAATCGGACTTTTCGAGCATTTTTTCCTGCATTTCAGCAAGCTTGCCGATCATTTCGACCATTTCTGCGGGCATTGCGGGCATATTGGCAACCGCGACCGCTTCGTCTGTTTCGTTTTTGCCGGGCAATGCGGGGGCCTGGTTGCCCTTGCGGCCAACATTGGGGGCCATTACCGCTTTTTCGACCGATGGATCGCCGCATACCGGGCAGGAAAGCAGACCGCCCAGCCGTTGCATGTCAAAATCGGCAGAAGATCCAAACCAGCCTTCAAACCGGTGCGATCCAGCCTTGCAGATCAGATCATATGCAATCATCGGGTCAGTTTCCCGCCAGCATCGGATCCAGCTTGCCGGCCGATTCAAGCGCCATCAGGTCATCGCAACCGCCGACATGGTGCCCGTCGATGAAAATTTGCGGCACCGTGGTGCGACCATTGGAGCGTGCGAGCATGTCATCGCGCGCCGGGCCGCCAGTCGCATCCTTTTCGGTGTAGCTGACGCCTTTTGAATCGAGCAGCGCCTTTGCCCGATAGCAAAAGGGGCATGCAAATTTGGTGAAGATTTCAACAGTGGCTGTCATGCCCTACAGATGGGAATATGCCCGGCTCTAGTCAAGTGAGTGTTCGAGTGCATCGGGCAAAACCCGGGCCCAGCAGAAAATCGTAACGCTGGTTGCTCCTGCCTTGCGCAAGATATTCACACAGGCGTCGGTCGTGGCGCCGCTGGTGTAAACATCATCCACCAGCACAATCGCCCTGCCTTTGACCAAATTCTTGCACGCGGCCCGTATCTGGAATGCGCCTTTGACCATCGCCGCACGTTCGCGCGCGGAAAGGCCGCCCAGCGGCCGGGTCCGTCGGGTGCGCTGCAACAGGTCGGGCATATGTTGGTGGCCGGAATTGCGCGCGAGTTCTGCAGAAATCAGCGCAGATTGGTTGTACCGCCGGCTCCACAAGCGCGTCCAGTGCAGCGGAACCGGGGTGATGATCGCATCATCGGGAATCGCGCGTGCATATCGCTGCAGCATTCGCGCTATCATCCGCGCTAGGCCGATTTTTCCGCCATGTTTCAGCTTCAGTGCTATTTCGCGCGTGACATCGCCATAAGCCGCCACGGCTTTGACGCCCGCATGGCGCGGCGGGCTTTTGAGGCAGGCCGCACATTGCGCACCATCGGCAGCGGCGTAAGGCAGCGGCAAATCGCAAGTGGCGCAGGCCGGTTCGGACAAAAGCTGCAGTTTTTGCCAGCATTCTGCACAAAACTGGTTCTGCTCGGGCGTGATCACGCCGCAAGCCGGGCAGCGCGGTGGCAACGCGAAATCGACCAGAAATTTCAACGGAACAGCCATGGCCTGCATAACATGCTTGTCGGATATAAAGGCGCACGGCACAAGCGCCCGCATGAAACAGGCAGCCCCGCCCCAAATCTTTGACAACAAGAGGCGTCACGCGCTGCGTTTTCGCGCGATGGCTAGGGATGTCGGCAATCACTTCCTTTGGAACATATTGGCCGAGGATCTTGCCGATCGCCTGTCGTGCACCATCCGCAACTTTGAAAAATGCCTTCTGATCGGACCGCTCACCAGCCAGGCCGATATGATCATTGGTGCCAAAGCGGCCGATATCACGTGCCTGCCACTCGCCGATGAAGACCGCCTCGAAGTCGAGCAGGGTGATTTTGACCTGATACTATCAGCCGGTACCCTCGACAGCGTCAACGACCTGCCGGGTGCGCTGGTCCAGATCCGCCGCGCCTTGCGTCCGGATGGCCTTTTCCTTGGTGCGATGTTCGGTGCCGGCACGCTTGCCAGTTTGAAAAAGGCCATGATGCTGGCCGATGGGGCAAGGGCAATGCCGCACATCCACCCGCAGGTCGAGCTGCGCTCTGCCGCCGACCTGCTGGCGAGAGCTGGGTTTGCGATGCAAGTGGCGGACAAAGTGGGCGCTGATGTGCGCTATTCGGATTGGCGGCGACTGGTCAATGACTTGCGCGACGCGGGAATCGGCAATTGCCTTGCCGGGCCGCGCGCATATCTGGGCCGGGGCTATGTTCAGCAGCTCGACGCAGCGTGGGGCAGCCTGATGGATGTCGAGGGCAAGGTGAGCGAGCGCTTCGAATTCCTTCACCTCAGCGGTTGGGCACCCTCGCCCGACCAACCAAAAGCGGCTCCACGGGGCAGTGGAAAGGTGTCGTTGGCGGCTTTGCTCGATAAATCCGGCAAGCTTTAGTCGCGCAAAATTCGTTCCAGCAGGTCAATAAGCGGAAGATCGGCGGGAGGCATCGGCAAGCGGTACATGTCTTTTACCGCAAACCAATCAAGCTCCTGCCCTTCAAGCGGCTGCGGCGTACCCTGCCATTCCCGGCAGCAATACAGCAGCAAAAGCAAATCCTTGTCGCGAATCTTGGCGCTTGCAAAGCAAGTCGGGGCCAGATTCTGAGGATCAACGCTAATCCCAAGCTCTTCATCCAGCTCGCGCGCCAATGCCGCCTCGGCCTGTTCTGAAGGCTCCAACTTGCCTCCGGGAAACTCCCACAAGCCAGCCATATCGCGGCCTTCCGGACGCTTCTGGAGCAAAATCAGCCCGTCGGCCCTGATGAGTGCTGCTGCTGTGACGATCAACATTGTCGGATTTTTTTTCAATTTCGTTGCGGTTGGAAAGTTTTTGTTAACGGCTCTGTGAAAAAAGGCGAGTGTCGTAACCATGACATGAACAGGACCATCTCATGTTGAAATTTGTTCGAGGCATCGCAAGCTGCCAAGTGGGAGCGACAGCAGTGGAATATGGACTGATACTGTCCCTGCTCGTCATCGCAATGATGGCCGCATTGGGCAATGTAGCAGGCTCTACCACCGGAATGTGGAACGACGTGTCAAACGACATCACGGACGTTGCCGGTTAATCGCTAGATTAACGATTTGGTAGGAGAGTCTGTTTTATCGGTTCATGGACAGTTGGATATTTTCTGACTGCCCGGGTGAATAGTTGAACAGGAGACCTGACATGAAGATGATCAAAAAGCTTTTCAAGAATGAAGAAGGTGCAACCGCGATCGAATACGGCCTGATCGCCGCTCTGATCGCCGTCGCTGCAATCGCTGCGATGTCGAGCCTCGGCAACAACCTGTCGAACACCTTCAACGACGTGAACAACGAACTCGACGGCTAATCGTCGGTTTGCCTGATCTGACCAGGTCGGGCATCGTAGAAAAAGGGGGGCGGGAACCACATGGTTTCCGCCCTTTTTCTTTGCAATTACGACCAGCGCATTAACCAATTGGCGACCATTTGCCGTTAAGAATCACAACTGCAATAAATGCCAATTCATGCCGTTAGACAGATGCAATGAACAAGCCGGTCGATCTTATTGAAACGGACAGTGCCCAAGGCAAGCCGCGGTCGCAAGATCGCAACAGCTTGTTTTTAAAAGCTGTCCTGCGTTTCCCTACCAGTGGTGCGCAAGGCGAAGTTCGCGTTCGCAACCTTTCTTCAGGCGGCCTGATGGCGGAAGCGCCTTTGCAGGCAGCTCGCGGCGAAGTCGTCGAGATTAACCTCAAAAATCTGGGCTGGATTACGGGCAAAGTCGCCTGGGTTGCCGAATCGCGTTGCGGCATTGCTTTCGACTATCCCGTCGATCCGCGTGCAGCACGTCAACAAATTGGCTGCGGCAACATTGATGAGACGATGCCGCTTTACCTTCGCAAACTGAACAACCAGGCTGCGATGTCGAAAGCTCCGCTACGCCGGATCTGAAAAATCAGCCGTTCAGGCAGTAAATGTCGACTGGAACGGTCAGCGCATCGATAACGCGACCCACCGGATAAGCCGATTTCGCGCCTTCCTCTATCGCTTGCTCAAGCACCTGCTGCTTATCGGCACCATTGATGACGATCATCGTGGTGCGCGCCGATGTGATCGCCGGCAGCGTGAGCGTTACGCGGTCGACAGGAGCTTCGGGCGGCAACGGATCGGGGCGAACACCAATCGCGTGCACACCCTTTGCCGGGTTCAATGCTTCACCAAGGTCCGGGCCCGGGAAGATCGAGGCGGTATGCCCGTCTCCACCCATACCCAGCCACACCAGATCAGGCGGCCAGTGAAGGTCTTGCAGCCGCGCATTTGCGGCGCTGCCTGCCAGTTTATAGTCCGCAGCCTCGCTGTTCAGCGGCAGCACGCGAGCACCTTTTGGCAGGAAAATCTTTGCCAGCATGGCAACATTCGACAAAGGATCGCTGACGGGAACCAGACGGTCGTCGGTCGGGATGATCGTTACGCTTTTCCAGCGCAGCGGTGCAGCGGCCAGTTTTTCGAGGATCGGCTTAGGTGTATTTCCGCCGGGAAATGCCACCAGTGCCTGCCCGCGCGCATCCAGCGCGCTTTCGATGATAAAGGAAACATCACCGACAACCGCGTCAATCAGCTCTTCGGCCGAATCAAATTCCCACCACTCGATTTCCTCGGCCATAATTCCTTTTCCTCGATTATCGCGCGAGTGCGGCAGCCGCGCGTGCCGCAGCCTCTATGGCTGCAACATCAGGGGTTCCTTTAGCAACAAGCCAGCTTCCGCCAACACATAAAATCTCGGGAACGGCAAGCCAATCGGCGGCAGTTTCAAGTTTGATGCCGCCAGTCGGGCAGAATTTGCATTGCCCGAACGGCCCGATGAGCGCCTTCAATGCAGGCAAGCCTCCATTGGCTTCTGCAGGGAAAAATTTGAAATGGGTAAGACCAAGGTCAAGCCCGCGCATGATATCGCCTGCATTCGCCACGCCCGGCAGGAATGGGATGCCCTTTGCAACAGCAGCTGCGCCGAGTTTATCGGTCAAGCCCGGCGAAACGATAAATTCGCTTCCGGCAGCGATCGCGCTTTCGAGGCCGGCAACATCGACCACGGTTCCAGCGCCGACAATCGCCCCGGGCACTTTCTTCATTTCGCGGATTGCATCAAGACCAGCCTCGGTTCGAAGCGTGACTTCAAGGACGCGGAGCCCGCCTGCGACCAGCGCCTCGGCAATGGGTTTCGCATGGGCCACATCGTCAATCACCAATACGGGAATGACAGGCGCAGTGCGCATGATGGTTTCAATCGGCTTCATTGGAATTTCCTTATCCGTGCTGGCGGGCAAAAGCTGCTGCGGCGCCAAACAGCCCGGGCTGAGGGTGGGTGATGAGTTTGACGGGCAATCCGGCCATCAAGCCTTCGAAGCGCCCCTTTGCGCGAAAGCGCTCGGCAAATCCGGAGCGCAAAAGCGTATCTTTGATGCGCAGCCCCAAACCGCCCGCGATCACCACGCCGGCAAATCCGCCCTGCGCCAATGCAATATCGCCCGCGATGCTGCCGAGCGACAGGCAGAAACGGTCGACAGCTGCCGCTGCAAGGCTGTCTTGGCCTGAGGTGCCAAGCGACCATAGCTGTTTGTCATCAAGTTGCTGGATCGCCCTGCCCTCGATGCTCGCCAGCGTTTCGTAAATGTCGACAAGGCCCGGCCCGGAAACCACCCGCTCCGCCGAGACCCGGCGATAGCGCTTGCGCAACCGGGCAAGAATCGCGTCTTCGATGCTGTCGAGCGGCGCAAAATCGATATGGCCGCCTTCGGTCGCCTGCACATGATAGCCATCACCCGTGCGGAGCACATGCGCGACACCAAGGCCTGTGCCGGGGCCGATGATGCTGATCGTACCCGTCGCTTCCAACGGCTGATCGGGACCACACAGGTGCACGAAATGTTCAGGACCGGCCTGGGCCACCGCATGGCCCACCGCTTCGAAATCGTTGACCAGAGTGTAAGCTTCGACCTTGAGCTTTTCCTTGATCAGCGCCGGCCGGATGATCCACGGATTGTTGGTGAATTTGATCACCTCGGCATTGATCGGCCCCGCAATCGCGATGGCGACGGCCTGCGGGATCGCTTCGTCGATCATATCGCCGAACGCCTCCCAAGCGGTCTGGAACGACGCATGTTCCGCGGTTTTCATCGTTACGGGTTCACTGAGCGAAACAACCTTGCCATCTGCGATTTCGGCGAGCGCAAAGCGGGCGTGGGTGCCGCCAATATCAACCGTGACCAGCCTGCTCACAACCCGGCCTCCGCCAGCATGGCCGATCCACCTTTTTCAGCCTCGTCAGCGAAATGGCGCATGATTGCAAAGAGTTCGCGGCCGACACCGGGTTCGGCGGGCGGCTGCTTAGCATCTTCGCGCGCGTTCCATTCGCCTGCATCGACCAGTGCTTCGAGGCTGCCGCGGTGCGCGCACAGGCGAACGATGTCGCCATCACGCAGCTTCGCAAGCGGCCCGCCTTTAACGGCTTCGGGGCTGATATGGATCGCAGCGGGAACCTTGCCCGATGCACCGGACATGCGGCCATCGGTGACCAGTGCGACCTTGAAGCCCTTGTCCTGCAAAACGCCGAGCGGCGGCGTCAGCTTGTGCAATTCGGGCATGCCATTCGCCGCAGGCCCCTGGAAGCGGACGACGACGACAACATCACGGTCAAGCTCGCCAGCCTTGAACGCCGCCAGCACTTCATTCTGGTCGCTGAAAACACGCGCGGGTGCTTCAATCGTCCAGCGTTCCTCGTCAACCGCACTGGTCTTGAAAGTACCGCGCCCCAAATTGCCTTGCACCAGCCGCATTCCGCCATCGGGGCGGAACGGTTCAGCCACGCCGCGCAGGATGCTGTCATCTCCTGAAGCAGTAGGTGCGGCATCCCAAACCAGCGCATCGCCATCCATGCGCGGTTCACGCGCGCCGGCGCTCAGGCCGCCGCCATAAACCGTCATGATGTCATCATGGGCAAGGCCAGACTCGACCAGCTCACGGATCACGAAGGGCATGCCGCCTGCAGCAGCGAAATAATTCACGTCGCCGGCACCATTGGGATAGACCCGGGCGATCAGCGGCACGACCGAAGACAGTTCGTCCATATCCTGCCAATCGATGATGATTCCCGCCGCGCGCGCGATGGCGGGCAAGTGCAGCACGTGATTGGTGGAACCACCCGTTGCCAGCAGCCCGACCACAGCATTAACAATCGCCTTTTCATCGACGCACTGGCCAAAGGGTCGATAGTCGCTGCCTTCCCAACCGATTTCGGTAATCCGGTGCGTTGCCGCGCGGGTCAGTTCCTGCCGAAGTTTGGTGCCGGGGTTGCAGAAGCTGGAGCCGGGCATGTGAAGCCCCATCATCTCCATCATCATTTGGTTCGAATTTGCCGTTCCATAAAAGGTACAGGTACCCGCGCCATGATAGGATGCTGCTTCTGCCTCTAGCAGTTCCTCGCGACCTACCTTACCCTCGGCATAAAGTTGGCGGACGCGCTGTTTTTCCTTGTTGGCAAGGCCAGATGGCATCGGCCCTGCAGGTATCAGGATCATCGGCAGATGGCCAAAACGCAAAGCGCCGATCAGCAATCCGGGCACAATCTTGTCGCACAGGCCCAGCAGCAGCGCGCCTTCGAACATGCCGTGGCTAAGCCCGATAGCTGCGCCCATGGCGATATTGTCGCGGCTGAACAGCGACAATTCCATCGAAAGCTGGCCCTGCGTCACCCCATCGCACATTGCGGGAACACCGCCAGCCACCTGTGCTGTAGCGCCCTTTTCGCGCGCCCACATTTTGATCTGTTCAGGGTAACGACCATAAGGCTGATGCGCCGAAAGCATGTCGTTATAGGCGGTGATGATCCCGATGTTCATCGCCTTGCCACCGCGAATGGCGGCCTTGTCGTCGCCGCTCGCCGCGAAGCCATGCGCAAGGTTTCCGCACGACAATGTCGGTCGGTTCACCCCTGCGTCGCGCGCGCGCGCAATAAGGTCCAGATAGGCCGTGCGCCCCGGTTTCGACTTTTCGATAATCCGGTTGGTAACGGCCTCGACGACCGGGTTGAGCTTATTCATGCCAGCTCACTCCATCGCGTTCGGCCAGCGCAATTGCGGCACTCGGCCCCCAGCTTCCCGCACCATAATTTTTGGGATTCAAGCCCGTTTCGCTCCACAATTTGCGGATGGCATCGATCCATTTCCATTGCGCCTCTACTTCGTCGCGGCGCACGAACAGGGTCTGGTCGCCCTCGATCAGGTCAAGCAGCAGCCGTTCATAGGCGATGCGGCGGCGTGACCCTGCAAAAGCGGTGGTCAGCGAAAGGTCGAGCGGCACTTCGCGCAAGGTAACCCCGCCGCGGTCAAGCCCCGGCTCCTTCGCCATGACAAGCAGGCGGACATATTCTTCGGGCTGCAAGCGGATCACCAGTTTGTTCGCCTCAAGCCGTCCTCCGCGATCGCGGAAAATATTGTGCGGTACCGGCTTGAACTGGATCACGATTTCGCTGCGCCGTTCGGCTAGCCGCTTTCCAGTGCGCAGGTAAAAGGGAACACCCTGCCAGCGCCAATTGTCGACATAGGCCTTAATCGCGACGAAGGTTTCCGTGTCCGATGGCTTGCCCAAATCGCTGTCATAGCTTTCGACCGGCGCGCCTTTGACGGCGCCATTGCCATATTGGCCGGTCACTACATCGCCATCATGGACTGCGCGCAAGGCACGAAGAACCTTGACCTTTTCATCACGGATCGCGGTGGAATCGAGATTGGCGGGCGGCTCCATTGCGGTAAGTGCGACGAGCTGCAGCATATGGTTTTGCACCATATCGCGTAGCGCGCCAGTATCGTCATAAAAGCCGGCACGCCCTTCCAGACCGACTGTTTCGCTGACGGTGATCTGAACATGTTCGATCGCATTGGCATTCCACAGCGGCTCGAACAGCATGTTGCCAAAACGCAGTGCCATCAGGTTCTGGACCGTTTCCTTGCCCAGATAATGATCGATCCGGAAAGTTCGGCTTTCGGGGAACACCGCGTTCACGGCATCGTTGATCGAGCGGCTCGATTCAAGATCGTTGCCCAGGGGCTTTTCAAGGCCGATGCGGACATTATCCCCGGCCAACCCGGCAGCGTGCAGCCCCTTGATCGTGGGTTCAAACAGGAAAGGCGCGGTTGAAAGGAAAATTGAAAGCCCGCCCGAAATATCGCCGATCTTGTCGGCCAATGCCTTGAAGCCCTCCGGCTTCGAAGCATCAAGCGCCTGATAGTGCAGCCGTGTCAGGAAAGCGTCGATCTTGCCTTCGTCCTTGCGATCATCGGGCAGGAATTCGCACAAGGCCTCTTTGGCAAAGTTACGGAAACTCTCGTCGTCATGCTCGCTGCGGGCAGTGCCGAAGATGCGCAGATTGGGTGCAATCAGCTCATCCGAATGCAAGGCATAGAGCGAAGGCAGCAGCATCCGCCGCGACAAATCCCCCGTCGCGCCGAACAGCAGCAGGGTCTCGCTATGCTGGCTCATAAAAAATGTCCTCTCAAGCGCGCCAAATCGCGCGCCATCGACAACCATATAGCAGCGATGTCAAATGGCTAGGAGGGGAAGAGGTCGTTTATTCGTATGTAACGAACGCCTTAGCCAGTGATAACCCCGCGCTGCTCCGCCATTCCCATCGAAACCAGTATGGGATCGGCAACCTGCCGTTGCTGGAAATCGGCTTTGCCCTTCAATCCACGCCAGCCGCATGCGATCAAGGCCTGTGCCACTGGCGCACCCAAAGTGGTACCGGGGCCGAGGACAGCGATGCGATCCGGGCAAAATTCGCGCGCAGCGACCTGCACTGCACGGGTGAAATCATAGGTCCGGTTGATCTGTGTGCCGAGTGTGTAGTCGTAGATCCCCTCGGCGTCGAAACCCTTGGGGCTCCAAACCCGCCCGGTTCCGTCTATCGCCGGAATCATGCCTTCGCCAAAATCCGCAACCGGGTTCGCTGCATGAGCGAGTGGCACAATATGGTCGAGCAAAGGCGAGTGGAAAGCGGCGTGATAGTTGAGCTTCATCGGGAAGCGGTCATCCTTTGGAAGCCGTTCCATCAACCATTTCATGCCGTCATCGTCAGCGGCAAAAACGACCATCGCGCCCAGCCGGATCGAGACATGCACTGCACGCCCATCACGCGAAGCTTCAGCAAGAACGGCCTCAACTTGTGCCACCTTTGCAGGGTCGATGTGCCAGTCGGCATCAGCCATTGACCAGACGATCTGGCCGCCCTGCCCCTTTTCATGCATCAGGCCGCCCATGGTGTTGACGAGCCGCGCGCCGGCATCGAAATCGACGACGCCCGCGCAAGCGAGGGCGAGATACCAACCCATCGAGTTGCCGGTGACCGCGACCACATCAAAACGATCACGATCGATGGCGGCGAAATCGGCAAGCGCACATGCGTAGATCAGCAGCGATGCATTGTCGCCGGGCATGTGCAGCGACGTGCTGTATTTCTCGGCGCCGTCTAGTGCCGAAATCGTCGGCTGGCCAAGTCCCGCGCGATAGGAATCGAGCCGCGCCACCTGCGCGCCACCACCGCCATGGTAGCGTTTCAGATAGCCAAGTTCGGTTGCGTTATAGGTTCCGCGGCCGGGGCAGATGACGAGGATTTTTTCCTTCATTTCCCTGCTGCCTTCAATGCCGCCTCAATAATCGACGCCTTGCTGGGCAGCGTCAGTTCCGCCGCCGGGCCCAAGGCAATAAAGCAATCATCGGCGGTGAGGCGGCTGGTATCATTCCCTCTTCCCGCTTCGGCAAGGATCGTCACCAGTTTCTCCGACGGGCTGCCAGCGCGGCGGCATTCATCAACGACAAGGATTTTCTTCGCCGATGACACGGCCTCTACAATCCCGGCTTCGTTCAGCGGATGGAGCCAGCGCAGGTCAATAATGCGCAGGTCGATGCCCTTGGCGCGCAATTCGGGCTCCGCCTGACGTGAGAGGAAATAGCCATTGCCGTAAGTGACGATCGCCAAATCCTTGCCCGCACCATGCACACCAAGTTCGCCCAGCGCTATCGGTTTTGCCTCAGCGGGTGCGACATAATTCGCGGTCCAGCCACCATCACCCGCCTCGGCAAGATCGGTGGTGTGGTAAAGCGCAATCGGTTCAACAAAAATGATAACCCGGCCATCTTCATGCGCCAGCCGCACACATTCGCGCAGCATCGCCGGTGCGTCGGCCGCACAACTGGGAACCGCGACAATGATACCCGGAATATCGGTCAGCACGGCAAGGCTGTTGTCGTTGTGGAAATGCCCGCCAAAGCCTTTCTGGTAGGGCAAGCCGGCAATGCGCACGACCATCGGGTTGCGATATTGCTGGTTGGAGAAAAAGCTCAGCGTCGCCGCTTCGCCCCGAATCTGGTCCTCGGCATTGTGCAGATAAGCGAGGAACTGGATTTCGGGGATCGGTACAAAGCCATTGTGACCCAAGCCGATTGCAAGGCCGAGGATGGTCTGTTCATCGAGAAGCGTGTCAAACACGCGCGCGGCACCAAATTTTTCCTGCAAGCCCTGCGTCACGCCGTAAACGCCGCCCTTGCGGGCTACATCTTCGCCGAACAGCGAAATATTTGGATAACGCTGCATCAGGTCGGCGAGCGCAAAATTGATCGACTTCGCCAAGGTAACAGGCTTGGCAAGATTGCGTGCATCCTTTGCGAAAAGCTCGTCCCGCGCCGTGTTTGGTGGAAACGGTGGCGAGGCTTTTGCTCCGACCTTTGGCGCGATAGGTGCCATGATTTCGGTGTTGGTCGAAAGCCGGGGTTTGGTAAGCGCTTCGGAAGCCACACGCTCCACCTGCTGGCGCATATCTTCGTAACGCCCGACAATCTCTTCACGCGACAACCCGCCATGCTGCAACAAGATGCGCGCGCTATGAAGCAACGGATCCTGTGCCTCATTGGCTTCGATCACCTCGAGCGCAGAATAGCTGGCTTCCACATCCGCTCCCGCATGGCCCATCAGACGCACGGTGCGCATGTGCAGAAACACAGGTTTGCGACGACTACGCGCATAGGTAACGGCTTCTTCACAACCGCGCATCGCATCGAGCATATCGACCCCGTCGCACTGGATATAGTGCAGCGCTGGGCGATGGGCGAAATTCGCCTCTACCCAACCACCTGGCGTACGCACCGAAATGCCGATGCCATTATCCTCGCACAGGAAGATCAGCGGCATAGGCAGGTGCTGGTAAGCCGCCCAGCAAGCCGAGTTGATTGCACCCTGCGACGTCGAATGGTTGGCCGACGCGTCGCCAAACGAGCACAGGATAACCGCATCGTGCGGCAACACCGCATCATCCAGTTTCAGGCGTTGCGCCATGCCGATGCTGTGCGCAGCGCCCACGGCCTTAGGCAAATGCGAGGCGATGGTGCTGGTCTGCGGCGGAACAAAGGTCTGCGCACAACCAAGCACCTTGTGGCGCCCACCCGAGATCGGATCCTCCGCCGAAGCGGCAAAGCTAAGCGCCATATCGTAAAGCGGCGTCAGTCCGCCTGCCTGTTTCTTGCGCTGAATCAGGAAAGCCGCATCGCGATAGTGCAGGAACGCCATGTCGGTCTCACGGGTGGTCGCGGCCATTGCCGCGGTGCCTTCGTGGCCCGAACTGCCGATGGAATAAAAGGTCTTTCCCTTCGATCGCCGGGCCCACAGATCGAGATGCCTCGACATGATCTGACTGTCGAAAATATCGACCAATTGGTGGGCGGGCGGAACGTGGAAATTCTGGTTGCTGCGCGACGCTGGCAAGTCACCGGAGAGCACGCGCTTGGCGAAGCCTTCGTCGATTATGGTAGGGCGATCAAACATGCGCGCGGGTTTAGCCCGATGCTGCATAAATGCCACAGCAAAAACTAAAGTTTAAGTGCGCAATTGAAATTCTGGACAAGCAAATTCCGTAAGTTAAGTGTGCGATCGTTCCAGTTATGCCCCGGGAGAAATGGTATACAAAGACGACAGTGGCAACCCAGACCGGCAAAATCAGGCAGGTGCCATAGTCGCAAATCAAGGAGAGGTAATAAGCGTCGTTTGAATCGACTCAGTGCGCTGGCACTCAGTTCAACCATGCTCGCAACATTCGCGATCACGCCAGCCTATGCGCAAGACGCACAGGCGGAAGAAGAAAGCTATGAGAACGAGCCCATCGTTGTCACCGCTACACTGCGCGAAGCAGATGTGCAGGATATTCCCATCGCGGTAACCGCAGTCCAGCCGGAAACACTGGAACGTCAGGGTATCGCAGACATCAAGACGCTGTCGTCGATCACCCCCAGCTTCAATATCCAGTCGTCCCAGACCGAAACGCAGGGCACGTCGATCAAGATCCGCGGCGTCGGCACGACCGGCAACAATACCGGTCTTGAAAGCTCGGTCGGCGTATTTATCGATGGCGTCTACCAGTCACGCCCCGGTGTTGCGCTTGGCGACCTTGTCGATCTTGAGCGTCTCGAAGTACTGCGCGGCCCGCAGGGCACATTGTTCGGCCGCAACACTTCGGCCGGCGCACTTAACATCACCACAAAGCGTCCGAGCCTGTCGAAATTCGAAGGTTTTGTGAACGCATCCTACGGCAATTACGACTTCATGAATGTGCAGGCTGGCGTCAGCGCCCCGATCGCACAGGATGTTGCCGCAGTTCGCCTCTCGGGCACCTGGCGCAAGCGCGATGGTTACCTGAAGAGCTCGACTGGCGCAGAAAGCAACGATCGTGATCGCTGGATGCTTCGCGGACAGCTTTATGTCGAGCCCAGCGCCGATGTAAGCATCCGTATCCTTGCTGACTATTCAAAGGTCGACGAAAAGTGCTGCGATGCCGTCATCCTTCGGGAAACCGAACTGCAGCCTTTCTTCGCCTTCCATGGCTTGACCAATGATGGCGTCGATCAGTCTGGCTTTAGCGCGCTGAAGAATCTTTCCACCAATGGTCAGCAGTTCCTTAACAGCGCCAAGCAATGGGGCCTTTCGGGCGAGCTGAAATGGGACATTGGCGGCGCGAAGCTTACCTCGATCACCTCGTATCGCGACTTCGCTTCTGAATCGAGCCAGGACGATTTTGTCTCCGTGCTGAATTATTCGGTGGGCCGCCGCGGCGCAACGGCGCTTCCGGGCCTTCCCAAGAACGGGGATAACATCACCACCTTCACGCAGGAAATCCGCCTGCAGGGCACAGCGTTCAACGACAAGTTCGACTGGCTGATCGGTGGTTTCTACGGCAAGGAAGATATCACCGCTCAGGGTGTCATGACCCTTGGCAGCGACTTCCAGCGTGCCGTCAGCGCGGGTAACTTCGGCAGCGCCGCTGGCGTCAATCCGTTGTTCGCGCTCACTGCTCTGGGCAATGGCGGCGTTCCGGTGAACGCAGCCGGCGCAAATGCTGTGAACCGGTTCGAACAGAATGCCACCACATTCTCGGTCTTCACCCACAATGTGATCAGCTTCACCGACCAGTTCAGCCTGACCCTCGGCGCACGTTATGTCGACGAGAAGAAGGATGCGAGCTTCGACCAGCTTTCGGGCACCAACGGCGCCTGCCAAGCGAGCGTCAACGGCGTGCTTACAGCAGCAGTTCCTTCTGCGCTGCGCGCAGGTCTGGTCGGCCTGAACTGCTTCCCGTTCGTGGCACCGGTGACGCTGACTGCACCGGCAGCACTCGGCGGTGGATTGGCCAGCCGTTTCCTTCCGTTGCCACGCGAATGGGCGAATACGTTCAAGGATGATGAACTGACCTATACAGCTCAGCTTACCTACAAGCCGAACGACGACCTGATGCTGTACGGAAGCTTCAGCCATGGCTTCAAATCGGGTGGTTTCAACCTTGACCCGACCGCGGCCAACCTGATCAACTCGACGGCCGTGCTGACCACCGGCGCGGCACCGATTTATGCCGATCCGCGCTTCGATTCGGAAAAGGTCGACGCATATGAAATCGGTGCGAAGGCTACCTTCGGTCGGATCAATGCCAACATCGCCCTGTTCCAGATGGATATGAGCGACTTCCAGGTGCTTGAATTCACCGGCGTGCAGTTCACCACCTTCAACGTAGCCGGTGCACGTTCACGCGGCTTCGAAGTTGAAGTGTTCGGTCGTCTGCATGATTATATCAGCATCAATGCATCGGTCACGCATGCCAAGGCACGTTATGACCAGAATTGCACCGCAGGCGTTCCGGCGGCTGTCGTTGCATCGGTCGCATTGCTATGCGGTCAGGACCTTACCAACGCTCCGCGTTGGGCAGGCGTAACCGGCATTACCTATGACGGCCCGCTGAACAGTTCGGGTTGGGGCCTGACCGCCAACATGAACGTAAGCTATTCGGGTAGCCGCCGCACTTCGACCCAGGCCGTAGAGCGCCTGTCGTCGGGCGCCATCGTCCCGCTGCCGCTCGACCGTCAGGAAGACTATTTCAAGATCAACGCCCGCCTCGGATTCACTGATCCGAGCGAGCGCTTCACCTTTGAAGTCTGGGGTACGAACCTGGGTAACGAAATCACCCGTGGCATCACCTCCAACACCCCGCTTCGTGGCGGTGGCGGCACACGTTCGCGTATCGCGTTCGTCGAAGAACCGCGCATGTATGGCATCACCGTCCGCACCAAATTCTGATCCGGACGATAGCTAAAAGAAAGGGCCGGTCTCCCCATGGAGGCCGGCCCTTCTTCTTTGGATTTTTGGGAACTTAGCCGGTGACGACCGCACCCCCGGCGACGAGGGTTTCAATATCGGAGGTGGCAAGGCCCGCTTCGGCTAGCACCGCCGAATAATCGCCACCACGCGATGCGATAACGAAATTGTCAGCCTGCTCTTGGCTCGACAATCGCGGCGCGATTTGCGGGTGCAGCCATTTTCCATCCTTCACCACTGCCTTGCGTTCAGCATTGGCGGGGTGCGAGGCGGCCTCGACATAATCGAGCACCGGGGTGACGCAGGCGTCGGTCAGCGCAAATGTCGCTTCCCACTCGTCGCGGGTCTTTGAGGCGAAGACCTCCTCGAGCATCTTATGCTGCTGCGCCCATTTCGATTGATCGTGCTGGCCGCCATACGCTTCCTTGTCGATCGGCAACCGCTCCATCATCGCGGCAAAAAATTGCGGCTCGATACAGCCGACTGCCATGAACTTGCCGTCGCTGGTGCCATAGCAGCGATAAAAAGGCGCAGCACCATCGAGCAAGTTCGCCTCGCGGTTGGTGCGCCATTGTCCGAGCCCCGCCATGCCGTGGACAAAGCTCATCAGGCTGTGGGTGCCGTCGATAATCGCCGCATCGACAATATTGCCTTTGCCGGTTGTCGCACGCTCAACCAGCGCAGCGAGGATGCCGGTGACGAGGAACATCGTGCCCCCGCCGAAATCACCCACCATATTGAGCGGCGGCACCGGTGGCTGGCCGGCCTTGCCGATCGCATTCAACACGCCGGTCATGCTGATATAGTTGATATCATGGCCAGCCATCTGGCTCCACGGGCCGGTCTGCCCCCAGCCAGTCATGCGGCCATAGATCAGCTTCGGATTGACGGCATGGCAGGCCTCGGGGCCGACGCCCATACGCTCGGTTACGCCGGGGCGGAGACCTTCAATCAACACATCGGCGCTTGCGACCATTTTGAGCAGTGCTTCGACCGCTTCGGGCTTTTTGAGGTCGAGCATGATTGACCGCTTGCCGCGCCCGTCGACCGCCTTGGGCAGTGCCGGGCCAGGCCGGTCGACGACGATCACATCCGCACCCATATCCGCCAGCAATTGGCCTGCATAAGGGCCGGGGCCAATCCCAGCGAGTTCGATAACCTTGATGCCGTTCAGCGGCCCTTGACGTGCGCTCATGTTTCCTCTCCGTTTAATCGCGTGATTAAACGGCCATAACCGCTCCTTCGGCTATCGACAAGCAGCCAGTTCGGTTCAGCGGTTCCGCCGCCCCTCGATCAGGCTGTCGACTACGCTCGGATCGGCCAGGGTCGACGTATCCCCCAGCGCGCCAAAATCATTTTCGGCAATCTTGCGCAGGATACGGCGCATGATCTTGCCGCTCCGCGTCTTGGGCAAAGCGGGGGTGAAGTGGATATGGTCGGGCGAGGCGATCGGGCCGATTTCCTGCCGCACCTGCATCCGAAGTTCGCTTTCCAGTTCCGCGCTTGGCTCTTCGCCTGCGTTCAACGTGACATAGCAATAAATGCCCTGTCCCTTGATCTCGTGCGGGAATCCGACGACTGCGGCCTCGGCCACGCGGTCATGCAACACAAGCGCGCTTTCGACCTCGGCTGTGCCCATGCGGTGGCCGGAAACGTTGATCACATCGTCGACACGACCGGTAATCCACCAATAGCCATCGCCATCGCGGCGGCAGCCATCGCCGGTGAAATACTTACCCTTATAGGTGGAGAAATAGGTCTGCACGAAACGGTCATGATCGCCATAGACGGTGCGCGCCTGCCCCGGCCAGCTATGCGTGATGCAGAGGTTGCCCGATACATCGCCGCGCGCATCGCCTTCGTCGGCAATGACCTGCCCGTCGGCATCAACCAGTTGCGGGCGGATGCCGAAGAAGGGGCGGCCTGCACTGCCCGGCTTCATGCCATGCGCGCCGGGCAATGTGGTGATCATCGTGCCGCCGGTTTCGGTCTGCCACCAGGTATCGACGATGGGCAATTTCCCCTCACCCACCGTCGCATGGTACCAGCGCCAAGCCTCCGGATTGATCGGTTCCCCAACCGTTCCCAGCAGGCGGATCGACTTGCGTGAGCGTGCCTTCACCGGACCATCGCCATCGCGCATCAGCGCGCGCAAGGCAGTCGGCGCGGTGTAGAAGATGTTGACCTGGTGCCGATCGACAATGTCCCAGAAACGGCCATTGTCCGGGTAGCTGGGGATGCCTTCAAAGATCAGGCTGGTCGCGCCATTTTGTAGCGGTCCGTAAACGACATAGCTGTGCCCCGTGACCCAGCCGATATCGGCCGAGCAGAAGAAGACCTCACCCGGCTTGTAATCGAACACATAATGGAAGGTCGTAGCGGTCCACACCGAATAGCCACCGGTAGTGTGCAGCACGCCTTTTGGTTTGCCAGTGGAACCCGAGGTGTAGAGGATGAACAGCGGGTCTTCGGCATTCATCGGCTCGCAGGGGCATTCGGCCGGCACATCTGCACCATATTCATGGTACCAATGGTCGCGATGCGGAGTCATGTTGCAGGGATCGCCGGTATGTTCGATCACCAGCACGCCCTCGACGCCCGACACACGCTCCAGCGCCGCATCGACATTGGATTTGAGCGGCACATGCTTGCCCCCGCGCACGCCGCTATCCGCACAAATCACGAAGCGGCTGGCGCAATCCTCGATACGTCCGGCGAGGGCTTCTGGCGAAAAACCACCGAATACCACTGAATGCACTGCACCGATGCGGGCACAGGCGAGCATGGCCACCGCACCTTCGACGATCATCGGCATGTAGATTGTTACCCGGTCACCCTTGGCCACGCCCATTTTCTTGAGCGTGTTGGCCATTCGGACCACTTCGGCCTGCAACTCGGCATAGCTTACCTTGCGGGCGGGCTTTGATGGCTCATCGGGTTCAAAGATGAAGGCAATGACATCGCCCTTGCCAGCGGCCACATGACGATCAACCGCGTTGTGACACAGGTTCAATACGCCATCTTCATACCATTTGATCGATACCGGATCGTAAGACCAGTTGCCGATCTTCGTCGGCTGCGCGAGCCAGTCTATCCGTTTCGCCTGCTCCGCCCAAAAGCTGTCAGGATTGGCGATACTCTCAGCATAAAGCCGATCATATTCTGCAGCGCTGCAATGCGTATCCTTTGTTGCGCTTTCGGGGACGGGGAACCAGTCCTGATGCTCGCTCACTTGCTCTCTCCAGATTATCGGCCAACCTTGCAAACTGCATTGCTGGACTCAATCCGGGGTTTCAAGGCTAAACAAGCAGCGATGGCAATTCTTGGCCAAATGCCGGATTTGAACTCAGTCCACATCCTCGACCGAAACGGCTTCGCCCGTCACGCGCTGCGCGAGTGCTGCAGCGATGAAATCGTCTAGGTCGCCATCAAGTACATCCGAGGGTGTTGGGCTGGTCACGCCGGTGCGCAGGTCCTTCACCATCTGATAGGGCTGGAGGACATAGGAGCGGATCTGGTGGCCCCAGCCGATGTCGGTCTTGGCCGCATGTTCGGCGCTCGCTGCTTCCTCGCGCTTGCGCATTTCGGCTTCGAACAGGCGTGCTTTGAGCATGCCCATCGCGATTTCGCGGTTCTTGTGCTGGCTGCGGTCCACCTGGCTCGCCACGACAATGCCGGAAGGCGCGTGGGTGATGCGGACGGCCGAGTCCGTCGTGTTGACGTGCTGACCACCGGCACCCGAAGCGCGATAGGTATCAATTTTGAGGTCAGCCGGGTTGATGTCGATTTCAAAGCTGTCGTCGATCACCGGATAGACCCAGACCGAGCTGAACGAGGTATGGCGGCGTGCGGAGCTGTCATAAGGCGAAATGCGCACCAGGCGGTGGACGCCGCTTTCGGTCTTGGCATAGCCATAGGCATTCTCGCCCTTGACCTGGATCGTCGCCGATTTGATGCCGGCGGTATCGCCTGCCTGATATTCGATCGTATCCACCTTGAAGCCGCGCTTTTCCGCCCAGCGGGTGTACATGCGGAACAGCATTTCCGCCCAATCCTGGCTTTCGGTGCCCCCTGCGCCTGCGTGGATTTCGATGAAGGTATCGAGCGGATCGGCTTCGCCCGAAAGCAGCGCCGAAACCTTGTCTTTGTCGGCCCGATCGGCGAGCGCCTTCAACGAGGCTACGCCTTCGTCGGCGAGGCCCTCATCGCCCTCCATTTCGGCAAGTTCGATCAGTTCTACCGTACCGCTCTTATCGGCGTCGATCTCACGCACCGTCGTCACGGCCGCATCGAGGCGGCGGCGTTCGCGCATCACTTCCTCGGCCTGTTTGGGATTGTCCCACAGCTTGGGATCCTCAACACGCGCATTGAGTTCATCAAGGCGGCGCAGCGCGCGATCCCAATCGAGCGACATTTTGACGAGGTTGAGGGCAGCGTCGATCCGGTCGACAAGGGCTTGCGCATCGGCGCGCATGGGAAAACTCCAAAATCAGGCTAGGTTACAGCTTGCGGCCTTTAGCCGAAAGCAGCGCCGAGTCAAAGCTGGCCGGAGAAATATGTCAGCCGCGCCGGGTGACCTCATGCCATAGGCCGACACCGCCCAAATCGGCCGCCATCGCCCCTAGCAGATCAGCCCAATAGGCATCGTTGCCATGATCCGATCGCCAATCGAGCAACGGACCCGTCAGCTTGTGCAGGTCATATTCGCGGGTGAAACCGATGGCACCATGCACCTGGTGCGCGATCGAGGTTGCCTGCCCTATCGCCTTGTTGGTGCGCAGCTTTGCCGCTGCGATCTCGAACAAAGCCTGTTCAGCATCGCCCCCCGCTTTATCGAGCGCTGCCGCCGCAGCAGCACCAGCGACATTCACCGCAGCCGCTTCGACTGCGAAAATGGCGAGCACCTGCTGCACGGCCTGGAATTTGCCGAGCGCCTTTCCGAATTGCTGGCGGGTGTTCACATAATCGATGCTCATCGCCAGTGCGGCGTCCATCGCACCTGCGGCCTGCGCCACGCGGATGAAAGCGCCAATGGGACGCGATATTTCTCCGCCGACGACCCGTTCGCCCACCGCAAGATGCGGCACTTTCGCACCGGCGATGCGCAGTACGGCAAACAGGTCTCCCCAATCGCCGCCAAAACCGCCCTCTGCCTCGGGCACAAGCAGTTGATCAAAACCGGCTGCCTCGATCGGAGCCATTCCCTCGACTGCGGCTTCGGCGAACACCGCCTCCGCCGTGTCGCACAATAGGGCACGTTGTTCGCTCATCTCAGTCCCAGCCCCCGTGCGATGATACCGCGGATGATCTCTCGTGTTCCGCCGCGCAGCGAGAAACTCGGCGCGGCGATAAGCAAGGCCCGCATCAGCCGTGCAAGATCGTCATCGCGGGTAGACGGGCAATCGACCAGAGCCTGCACACGCTGGGGCAGCGCCTGTTCAAAGCTGTTGCCAAGATCCTTGACCATCGACGCCTCGACCATCGGGTCTTCGCCGGCGGCGAGTTTCGCGGCGGTCGACAGCGACATCTGGCGCAGCGTCCATAATTCGGCGGTCAGTTCGCCAATCAGCGCCTTGATCTGCGGTTCGGGATTGGGCCCGGCTGCATCGATCAACGCGGTCATCAGCACATGGCTTGAAAGATAGCGTTCCGGCCCCGACCGTTCGAGCGCCAGTTCGGCCGTTGCCTGCGCCCAGCCCTGCCCGCGCGTCCCGACCATCGCCCATTCGGGCAGCAGCACATCGTCGAAAAACACCTCGTTGAAATGATGTTCCCCGGCCATGTCGATAATCGGCTTTATGGTGAGGCCGGGCGCATTCATCGGGATGAGGAATTGCGAGAGGCCCGCATTGCGCTCACTGCCCTCTTCGCTGCGCACCAGGGCGAGCATGACATGGCTCAAATGCGCGCCCGAGGTCCAGATTTTCTGGCCGGATATGCGCCAGCCTTCGGCGGTTTGCCGGGCCGATGTGCGAACCGCAGCCAGATCGGAACCGGCGCCGGGTTCTGACAGGCCGATGCAGGTATAGATTTCACCGCGGCAAATGCCGGGCAGGTATCGCTGCTTCGCCTCTTCGCTGCCATAGCGCAGGATCAAGGGAGCAGTCTGGCGATCGGCAATCCAGTGCGCACCCACGGGTGCACCCGCAGCCAACAGCTCCTCAATCACCACATAGCGTTCGAGCGGATGGCGCTCGTGCCCGCCGACTTCTTTGGGCAGGATCATACCCAAAAAACCGGCTGCACCCAGCGCGCGCGAGAATTCAGGATCGCCCACGACCCAACAATTGGGCACGCCAAGCTTCGCTTCATGCCGCGCAAGGAACGCACGCACTTCGGCGCGCAGCTTGGCCACATCGCCAGGCGGATCGAATGGGAAAATCGTAAAGCTTTGCTGCATCGTCATCGCATTGCCAGCCATTGCAGGCGACGACAAGTGCAACATAGACGGGATTTTTGCTGTCCCGGCATGCGCGACGGAGAAATGGGAGTTGCGTCAGGTTAGCAAAATATAAACCAAAATATGGCAGGAATTCTAGCGGGAGACGCGCATTCAAAGCCCCGAAAGGGCGCAAGATCGGAACGATACGGTGAAAAACATTCTGCGAAGCTGGACAGGCAATTCCGCGCAACAGGCGGATGGAGCAACGTCGGTCTCGGTTATCCGCTCGGATGACGTATCAAAGCGGCTCGAACTGCTCGATGACTTCGAGCAAGCCGGCATAAGCTGGCTTTGGGCCACCGATGCCGATGCGCGACTGGTCTATCTTTCAAGCAACGCCGCCGAAAACCTCCAGAAGCCACTGGATGAGCTGCTCACCAAGCCGCTTGTCGAACTTTTCGAGACCGATCCAGACAGCCCCGGCGGGTCATCTGCACGACCGCTTAACTTCCAGCTCACTGCGCGAAACAAGCTGGTCGATCAGACGGTGCGCCTCACCGTCGGACGCTCCAAACATGAAGGCAGGCAGACCTGGTGGTCGCTTTCGGGCACGCCCAAGTTCGACAAGGCCGGACAATTCCTCGGATATCGCGGCAGCGCCAAGGATATAACCGTCGAATATGAGCGACAGCTTGAAGATTCGCGGCTCGCCGAATTCGACTCGCTCACGGGCCTTGCCAACCGCCACCGCATGAACAAGCGGCTGGAATCGATCCTCGCTTCTTACAAATCCACCAACCGCTCCTGCGCGCTGATGATGCTCGATCTTGACCGGTTCAAACAAGTCAACGACACCTTTGGCCATCCGGTGGGTGATGAGCTTCTGAAACAGGTGGCAAAGCGCCTGCAGCGTGTTGTTGGCCATCGCGGCGAAGTCGGACGATTGGGCGGTGACGAATTCCAGATCATCCTGCCCGATATCGACGATCGCGGTAAGCTGGGCGAACTTGCCAGCAAGATCATTCAGATGGTGTCGCAGCCATATGTCATCGAAGACAAGCGTGCGACAATTGGCACTTCGGTCGGAATTGCGATCTCACCTTATGACGGCGTGCATAAGGATGATTTGATCCACAATTCGGACCTCTCGCTCTACGCCTCCAAAAATGGCGGTCGTGGCCAGTTCCGCTTTTATTCGGTCGATCTCAAGGACGAAGCCGAAGAACGCCGCATAATCGAGGAAGATTTGCGCGTCGCCCTCGCCGAAGACAAACTGGAATTGCATTACCAGCCCATCGTACGCACCGACGACAATATGGTTGTGGTGTTCGAAGCGCTGATGCGGTGGACACACCCCGAACGTGGCCCCATTGGCCCCAATGTTTTTATCCCAATTGCGGAAGAATCCGATCTTATCCTGCAATTGGGGGAATGGGCACTCAACCGGGCGTGCAAAGATGCCCTTGCATGGCCTTCATCAGTGCGTGTCGCGGTCAATGTGTCGGCGGCGCAATTTGCCCATAGCGAATTTGCAGAGACGGTGACTCAGGCGCTGGAAGCAAGCGGCCTTGAAGCCGGACGGCTTGAGCTGGAGCTCACCGAAAGCGTGTTCATGGGTGACAGTGAAACCGTCGAGGAGACCTTCAGCCTTTTGAAGAAACTTGGCATTCGGCTGGCTCTCGACGATTTCGGCACCGGCTATTCATCGCTCAGCTATTTGCGATCTGCTCCGTTCGACAAACTGAAAGTGGACCGCAGCTTTGTCGACAGTTGCACCCTGAAAGACCAGAACAGCGACAAGATCATTGCCGCCATCATCGGCCTTTCGGAAGCGCTGGGCATGGAAGTGATTGTCGAAGGCGTGGAAGCGTTTGACCAGCTCGATGTCGTGAAGTCCAAGGGTGCGCGCTACATCCAGGGCTGGATTTATTCGAAGGCCCTGACCCAGAGTGCGATTGTCGAGCGCATGAAATCCGGCGATTTCCGGATCGAGCCCGATGGGCCGGAGCGGCATCGCGGCGAACGCCGTTCCGTATTCCGCCGCATCGGCGTGATCCACGACGATCATCGATACGACGCCTTGCTGCGCGACCTTTCCAAGACCGGCGCGCGAATCGAAGGCCTGTTGGGCGTGGCCGTGGGCACCGATCTCGTACTTGATCTGGGTGGCGGCCAATTGGTGGTCTGCACCGTCAACCGTACGCACGATTCCACCTTTGCGGTCGAATTTGAAACGCCGCTGGTCAGCGACGGCGCTGGAGGCCTTTGCACGCGCCACCGGGCGTCGCCTTATGCTCTGGCTGCGGCCGGCATGAAGATTGAACCCGGTCCGAATGGCAAAAGCAGCAACGTCGTGCTGTTGAATCCGCCCAGGACCAAGCCACAATTCATGGAAGTCGCGGTCGGCAAGATGCAGGCGGGTTGAGCGAGCCGCAACACCCTCAGAAATTATAGGCGATCCCCGCCACAGCCAGAAACTGGTCAGCATCACCGGCGTCGCGCACAATCGGGCTGCGGGCATATTGGCCCAGCAGCCTTTTATAGCCCGCCAGCCCGAAAAGCGCCCAACCCTTGCGGTTATCGCCGCCCAAATCGTGCGCCAGCAACAGGGTTGATCCCACGCTTTTGAAACCTGCCCCTGAAGTTGTATAGGGCTGCAGCACAGGGCCGGGTGCGATCACAGGTGCGACATCGAAATAAGTGCGGCCATAACCGCTGCCGACATAATCAGCGGTGAAACCCAGCCGCGCAAAGGTGCGTTGCGACACCGGGCTCGCAAGCGCGACGCCGGGCGTCAGGATGAAACTGTCATGCGCGCCTGCAACATCGTGCACGAATGCGAGGTCGAACGTCAGGCTGGCGGTTGGAATCAGGAACCCTTTTTTGCCGATGCCCACATAGCCGCCCAGTTCGACCGCAGTCTTGCGCGTGCCGAGCAATGCCACACGCGGATCATCAAGATCGCTGCGGCTGGTGCGATCAAAGCGGAGTTGCGCCACAGGGCCAAGGATCGGGTTAACCTCGCTGTCGTTCGAATCGCGGATTAGATCGACATAGATATTGGTTCCGCGCACCTGGAATTCGAAACCATCCACTTTGCCCTGGATGATGCCGCCGGGCTGGAAGCCATAATTGTTTGCGCCTTCATATTCGGGGGCAATCCCGCCCCCAAACCCCAAAGTAAGACTGTTGTCGTCCGGTGGGGGCGGTCCTTGAGGAGCCTGCGCTGCAACAGCAATCGGGAATGCGACCGCAAGCAGCGGCAATATCAGGAGGTGGCGCAGCAAATTCATGAATACTCCAATCCAATCCGCCCCCGTCCATGCGTCTTACTAGCAGACAGTCCGGGGTTCAGGACAGGAATATGTCTTAGGGGACTAGACTTTAATCGCGCGATTAAACATAGTCGCGATGGAGCCCGCATCTGCGGGGAGGAGATAGCGACATGAACCTGCCGAAGGTGTGCATCATCGGGGCCGGCTGTTCCGGCTTTACCACTGCCAAGCGACTCAAGGATTATGGCATTCCGTTCGACATATTCGAGGCGTCGGACGATATTGGGGGCACCTGGTATTACAACAACCCCAACGGCATGTCGGCCTGTTACCAGAGCCTGCACATCGACACCTCAAAATGGCGCCTTGCCTTCGAGGATTATCCCGTTCCCGCAAACTGGCCCGATTATCCGCACCATTCGCAGTTGCTGAAATATTTCCATGACTATGTCGACCATTTCGGCCTGCGCCCGCACATCCGCTTCAACACCCGCGTCGAAAAGGCGCAAAGGCGCGATGGCGGTGGTTGGGATATCACTCTATCGACCGGTGAGACGAAGCATTATGATGCGCTGGCCGTTGCCAATGGCCACCATTGGGCCGCCCGCATTCCCGAATATCCCGGCCATTTCGATGGCGCGCAGATCCACTCGCACCAATATCGCACCCCGTTCGAACCGGTAAACTGCATCGGCAAACGCGTGCTCGTGGTCGGCATGGGCAACAGTGCGATGGATATCGCGAGCGAGCTTTCGCAGCGACCGATGGCCGACAAGCTTTTCGTTTCGACCCGCCGCGGCGTCTGGATCTTCCCGAAATATTATCAAGGCCAACCGCTCGACAAGAACCCGGCACCGGCCTGGATGCCCAAAGGGTTGCGCCAATGGCTCGGCGCGCGAATGGTCAAGAAACTCGTCGGCAAGATGAGCGACTATGGACTGCCCGAGCCGGAGATTGGCCCTTTCGAAAGCCACGGCACCGTCTCAGGCGAATTCCTCGTCCGCGCGGGATCGGGCGACATCAATATGAAGCCGGCTGTCGAACGGCTGGACGGCGATGGCGTGGTGTTCACCGATGGCAGCCGTGAGAAGATCGACGTCATCGTCTGGGCCACCGGCTATGACATAAGTTTCCCCTTCTTCGACAATCCGGCGTTCACCGCTGACAGCGACAACCGACCGCCGCCATTGTTCAAACGGATCATGAAACCGGGTGTGCCCGACCTTTTCTATATGGGGTTGGCCCAGCCGCTACCGACGCTCGTCAACTTTGCCGAGCAACAATCGAAACTTGTCGCGGCCTATCTCGCCGGCAAATATGCGCCGCCTTCGGAAGATGAAATGCGCCGCATCATTACCGCTGATGAGGATTATTACACCGGCCAATATTATGCTGCGCGGCGGCATACCATCCAGCTCGATTTCGACCATTATGTCCGCGCGCTGAAAAAGGAACTCGACAAAGGAGCCAAGCGTGCAGCCGCGAATGGCAATGCCCTGCCCGTTCCTGCGCGCGAAATGGAGGAGGCTTAAGCCATGGCGACCCTAGCCGATAACCGCCCGATCAACCCGTTCGAAGTCAGCGCAAACGCCATTTACACCGAGGACCAGTGGCGGGAGCCTTTTGCCAAACTGCGTGCAGAAATGCCGCTAAGCTGGCGTCCGGAAAGCCCCTTTGGCGCCTATTGGTCGGTGGTGACGCATGATCTGGTGCAGGAAGTCGAACTGCGCCACGATGTGTTCAGCTCTCGCTGGGATATGGGCAACATCACCATTGCCGAAGCGGTGAATGGTGAAGGTTTCCCCAATTTCATCGCGCAAGATCCGCCGATCCACACCGCGCAGCGCCGGGTCATCGCCCCTGCATTCAGCCCGAGCCAGATATTGAAGCTCGAGAAGCTGGTGCGCGAGCGGACCGAAAAGCTGTTTGCTGAACTTCCGCGCGGTGAGGAATTTGATTGGGTCGAACGGGTGTCGCTGCCGCTCACATTGGGAATGCTTTGCATCCTGTTCGACATGCCGTTCGAGGAATGGCGCGATATCAAACGCTGGTCCGATTGGGCGAGCGGCGTATCGGAAGACAATCTCAACGAGGAATATCGCGCCCAGTTCCTGGTGCAGATGGGCGAGATGCTCGCCCGGTTCGACCGCGAACTCGAAGACCGCCGCGCCAAACCACCCACCGACGACCTTTTGAGCCGCATGGTGCATTCGGAAGCTATGGGCAACATGGACGCGATGGAGCGGATCGCCAATATCGCGCTGCTGATTGTTGGCGGGAACGATACCACCCGCAATTCGATGTCCGCACTGGTCGAGGCGTTCGACAAATATCCCGGCGAATTGGACCGGCTGCGTGCGGACGCGTCGCTGATCCCCAACGCCGCACAGGAAATCATCCGTTGGCAATCGCCAGTAACGCATATGCGCAGGACAGCCCTCGAAGACACCGAGCTTGCCGGGCAACGCATAGGCAAGGGCGAGAAAGTGGTGATGTGGTACATCTCTGCCAACCGCGATGAACGGATTTTCCCGGACGCAGAACGATTTGATGTCGGGCGCGAAAATGCCCGTCGCCATGTTGGCTTTGGCCATGGCATCCATCGCTGCGTCGGCGCGCGGCTGGCCGAAGTGCAACTGCACGCAGTGATCGAACAGATGCTCAAACTGCCCGGAAAGGTCGTCCCGCAAGCCAAGCCCACACGGCTTGCGAGCCCTTTCCTGCATGGCTTCACTGCAATGCCCGTCAAGATCATGGAGGCATGAGCCGATGAGCAATTACAGCACGCTGGTGGTGGAGCAGGAGGGACCGATCCTCTGGGTGCGCATCAACCGCCCCGAAGCGATGAACGCCTACACCGCGACGATGGGCGCTGAACTGGCTGCCGCATTTGACCATGCCGATGCGGAGGATTCGATCCGCGTGGTGATATTGAGCGCATTGGGCCGCGTGTTCTGCGCGGGGGCCGATGTTTCGGCAGGTGCCGGATCGTTCGACACCGAAAGCGGCGAAGGCGCTAAGAATTTCGGCGGGCGCAGCGAAGGCCGCAACGCCAATTTCATCGCTGCGATCATGAATTGCCGCAAGCCTTCGATCGTTGCCTTCAACGGCTCGGCTGCGGGTGTCGGGCTTACACTCACCTTGCCGTGCGACATCCGCATCGCTGCCGACAATGCAAAATTCGGCTGCGTGTTCACCCGCCGCGGTCTGGTGCCAGAGGCGGGGTCGGCATGGTTCCTGCCGCAAATCGTAGGCCTCAGCCAAGCACTCAAATGGTGCCTGACGGGCGCGCTGGTGCCCGCCGCCGAAGCGTTGGAAAAAGGGCTGTTGGCTGAAACCTGCCCGGCCGAGCAACTCGACGAGCGCGCACGCGAATTGGCGATGGAAATTGCGACCAACACTTCGCCCGTGGCCCTTGCGCTCACCCGCCGCCTGTTGTGGCGGTTCTCGACCGATGCCGATCCATCGGGTGCGCTTGCGGTCGATGCACCGCTCAATATCGCACTGGGCAAAGGCGCGGACGTGCACGAAGGTGTTTCCGCTTTTCTTGAAAAGCGGGCACCGAATTTCCCCAGCAAGGTGTCGAGCGATATGCCGGCGACGCCTTGGTGGCCCGCCGATCCCACCGCCCGCCGACAAGGATAATTTCTATGTACACGCTCTACGGCGCACTGGGATCGCCTTATTCGATGAAGATGCGCGCCCTGCTGCGCTATCGCCGGATCACCCATATATGGAAGGATGGGGCGGCGGCGCGCGATGCATTGCAGCAGGTCAAGGCGCCGGTGATCCCGGTTTTGCAATATCCCGATGGCCATTTCGCCAATGATTCCACACCATTGGTTTACGATCTTGAGGAACGCCATGCAGAGCGGTCGGTCGTCCCGCCATCACCGGCAATCGCCTTCCTTGCGCACTTGCTGGAGGATTTTGCCGACGAATGGTTGACCAAGGCGATGTTCGGTTATCGCTGGCTCGAAGAAGTCGACCAGGTTCAAATGAGCCGCTGGCTGGCATTCGACAATCTCAAAGGCGGAGGACTCCAGACGAGCCAAGGATTTGCCGAGGCGTTTCGTGCCCGGCAGGTCGGTCGGATGGCCATCGTCGGCTGCACCCGCGAAAACTTCCCCTTGATCGAGGCAAGTACCATGGCGGTGCTTGCGGCGCTTGAGGCGCATGTCGTGAACCGACACAGCCTGTTTGGCACCCGGCCCAGCCTTGCCGAATTCTCGATCTTTGGCCAGTTGTCGCAACTAGGCACCGATCCCACCCCGCAGGCAATGATGCGCGCCGAATTCCCCTATAGCTATCGCTGGCTGGCGCATGTCGATGACATGTCCGGCGTCGAGGGAGAATGGGAAGATACCATTGCGCCCGTGGTTACAGAGCTCGTGCGCATTTCTGGCGAAGTCTATGCCCCTTTCCTGCTCGCCAATGCGGCAGCGGCGCAAAGCGGCGCGGAAACATTCGCGATGACGGCCATGGGCCTGCCCTATGAGCAGGGCACGTTCAAATATCAGGTCAAATGTCTCGCCGATCTGCGCGCGCGCTATGCTGCGTTGGACGGGGATGCAAAGGTAGTAGTCGATCCCGTGCTGGGGCCGAGCTGGCGCGAGGCACTCAGCCCAGCAGGATGAAAATCGCCACCGCTATCACCATCAAGGCGAAGATGGTGCGGGCGAGCGCGGTGCGTTTTTCCAGTCTTTTGGCAAGCGGTATGGCGGCTAAAGTGCCGGCACCGCCCCCTACCACCAACGCAGCAAAAAGCGGCCACAACAACTGGCCGGACGCCGCGTAAGACAGGCTGGTCGCACTACCGAACAGCGTGACCGAAACCAGCGAAGAGGCGCTGGCATTGGCAAGCGTCATGCCGGTCGACGCCATCAATCCGGGGGCAATCAGGAATCCGCCACCGATGCCGAAAAAGCCTGCGGCAAGCCCGGCGAGCAAACCCACAGGTGCTAGTTTGAGCACCATCGGCGGTGTCAGATGGACATTGGGGTCGCCTTCGCTTTTCTTCGGAATCAGCATCGAAATGGCAATCGCAATCATCGCAAAGGCAAACCACATCAGCAGCGCCTTGCCATCCACCTGTTTGGCGAACTGCGCACCCACCAGCGAACCGGCAAGACCTGCTATGCCAAAGGTGATGGCGCACGGCCATTTGACCCGCCCTGCACGCGCCTGCGCGGCAAGGCCCGTGGCGGCGTTCACCGCCACCGCCGCTGCCGAGGTGCCAATCGCTGCGTGGGTATCGACCACGCCGACCACATATATCAGCCAGGGGGTCGCCAAAACCGAACCACCCCCGCCGAATAAGGTCAGCAGCAGACCAATCAGCGCGCCGCCTAACCCCGCCAGCAGGAGCGATTCCCAGACCATGTCAGGCAGCTTTCACCCGGTTCCACGGCATCAGCATCAACAGACGCGCCATGCCGCAAAAGCCGGTGACGCCCGCAAAGGTAAGGCCGGCACCAACAAAGGCCGAAAGCCCGAACCATGCTGGTGCAACAAGGAAGCCAAGCAGAACGCCGATCAAAACCAGCGAACCGGCCGCAATTTGCACCTGCCGCATGATTTCGAGCGGAGCATCGGCATTGGTTTCAACGGGCAGCCCAGCCTTTTCCCAGGCATTGAGGCCTCCATCGAGCACAAAGGCTTCGCCTGTAACTCGCGCGGCCAGTCGGTCGCATGCCCCGGCGGTGCGCATGCCCGAACGGCAGGTGAAAATCACATCAGCATCAGGATCGATGGTGAGATGCGCCTTTTCCCATTGCGATAGCGGCTGCGATTGTGCGCCCTTGATGTGGCTGCGCGCATATTCGTCAGGCTCGCGAATATCGACAAGCACCGCGCGACCTGCATCAAGCCGCTCGCGCACGGCCTGCGGTGACAATTTGTGCAAACTTGCAGTCATGGCTATTTCCTCATTTCGGGCGGGCAAAACAGCTCCGCCAGGGTTTCGATGATCCGCAGCGCGCTATGATCGGCGATGCGATAGTAAATCGTCTGGCTCTCGCGGCGGGTAGAAACCACGCCTTCCTCGCGCAGCAAAGCTAGGTGCTGCGACAAAGCAGATTGCGAAAGGCTGACGCGGCGCTGCAATTCGCCCACCGACAATTCCTCGTCGGCAAGCTGGCACAGAACCATCAGCCTTTTTTCATTGCCAAGCAGCCGGAGCAGCGCAGCCGCGCGTCCGGCGCTTTCCTCGAACAGTGCGAGGTCAAAGCGAGCCAAATCGAACATGGCCTCATTATATGCATTGATTCTAATTTAGCAAGTGCTAATATATAGATCATAAGGAGACGACTCATGAATCCTCACGTTCAAGGCTTTTTCGACCCCTCAACCTTCACGGTCAGCTATGTCGTACACGATCCCGCGACCAAGAAGGCGGCGATCATTGATCCTGTGCTTGATTTCACGCCGCGTAACGGGCGCACTTCCACTCAGTCTGCAGATGCGCTGTTGCGCTATGTCGACGAGAATGACCTGACGCTCGATTGGCTGCTCGAAACGCACGCCCATGCCGACCATCTTTCCGCGGCGCATTATCTTCACGAGAAGACCGGCGCTCCGATCGTTATCGGATCAGAGATTACGCATGTGCAGGGCGTGTTTGGCGCATTGTTCGAAGCCGACGATGTGAAACCTGATGGCAGCGCCTTTGGCCAGCTGGTTCGCGAAGGTGAAACCCTGCCATTGGGCAATCTTGAAATTGGTGTCCTGCACACGCCGGGGCATACCCCCGCCTGTGTGACCTACCTGATCGGCGATGCGGCTTTTGTGGGCGACACGCTGTTCATGCCGGACTACGGCACTGCGCGCGCAGATTTTCCCGGCGGCGATGCTGCGACCTTGTACCGGTCAATCCGCAAAATACTCGCCCTGCCCCCGCAAACCCGGATATTCGTCGGCCATGATTATCTGCCTGCGGGCCGGACCGACTATCGTTGGGAAACCACCGTTGCCGATCAGAAGGCCGGGAATATCCACGCCCATGATGGCATAAGCGAAGCCGAGTTCGTGGCAATGCGCACCGCGCGTGACAAAACGCTGGAAGCTCCGCTGCTGATCCTGCCCTCGTTGCAGGTCAACATCCGGGCAGGCGCGATGCCGCCGGCATCACCGGGCGGGCATGTTTACTTCAAATTGCCTGTCAACGCGATCTGAACTGAAGGATCAGCCGATTTCGATCATCTCGAAATCGGCTTTTTCCGCGCCGCAAGTCGGGCAATACCAATCCTCAGGCACATCTTCCCAACGCGTACCGGGGGCGATGCCGTCATCCGGCCAGCCTTCGGCCTCGTGATATTCCTGCCCGCAATAGGTGCAGCGAAAGCGTTTGAACGGCTCTGCCATCTCAATTCAGTGTGAAGCGGATGGGGACATGTTTGGGGCCGCAGACGAAGTTGGAAATTGTCCGCTGCGGCATGCCTGCCAGTTCGATCGATTTCAAATGCGGGAACAGCTCTTCCCACAGTATCCGCATTTCCATGCGCGCCAGATGCTGGCCAAGGCAGACATGCGCGCCATAGCCAAAGGCAATCTGCCGGTTGGGTTCACGGTCGATGCGATATTCAAACGGATCGTCGAATACCGCCTCGTCGCGGTTGGCGGATTGATAGGATAGCATCATCCAGTCGCCCGCCTTGATCTTCTGCCCGGAAACTTCGGTGTCCTGCGTCGCGCTGCGCATGAAATGCTTCACTGGCACCACCCAGCGGATCGATTCCTCGACAAAGGCGTTCACTTTGCCTGGATCAGCTTTCATCTGCTCGAACAGGTGCGGGCGTTCGGCGAGCGCCCACATCGCGCCGGCGGTGGTGTTAGACGTGGTGTCATGCCCTGCCGTCGCGGCGATTATGTAATAGCCCATCAGCTGGCGGCGGTTGAGATATTCGCCATTGACCTTGGCATTGGCGATCAGGCTGTTGACCTGGTCGGTCGGGTTGGCCCGGAATTTCTCGGTGACCACACCGAAATAGGCTTCCAGATCCTCCATCGTCCGGCGCAGCCCATCCAATGCTTCGGCAGGATTCACTTCCTTGCGGTCGCGGTTCAGTTCCGGGTCCGCGCTGCTGAACAATTCCTGTGTCAGCTTGAGCATGAAAGGCTCATCCTCTTGCGGTACGCCCAAAACGGTCATGATGACGCGGAGCGGATAGAGGAAGGCAACATCGGTGGCAAAATCGCATTCGGGCGCCTTTTCGAGCATTTCGGCAACGAAGGATTTGGCGATCTTGCGAATATCATCCTCCAACCCGCGCAACGCCTTGGGCGTTACCGAGGGGAAAACCACCGCCCGCAAATCCTTATGCTCCTGCCCGTCAAGCGAGACGAGGCTGCGCACCAGATTGGGTTCGCCGCCGGTGATGAAGCGCACCATCGGCTCCATTTCCTTGAGCGTCAGGAAGGTCGATTTGTCGCCATTGTGAAAGACATCGGGCTGCTTTTCGACCGTCATGATATCGGCATGGCGGCTGACCACCCAGAACGGCTCCATCCCCTCCGGCTCTGCCACAGCGAGCGGCATTTCGGCGCGAATGGTGCAGAATGCTTCGTCAACCGGATCGCCGGCAGCATAGGCCCGCGAGTCGACTATGGTCTGGGCCAGATGGGCTGGAATGTTCATGGGCTTGGTCCTGTCCTGATGCGTGTCAGCTATATTTGAATTCGGCTCCGGTCAGATCGGTCGCCGGGATTTGGTCCTTTTCCGCCCAATAATCCTGGTTGTGCCGCCATTCGGGCTTGTCGCCGCGCTTGGGCAGCTTATCGAGCCCGCGCATCAGATAGCCGGGATTGAAATTATCCTCTTCAATCCAAGGGGATAGCGGCATACCTTCATCTTCGGGCCGCAATTGGACATCGACGCGCTTGGCACCGATCTTGTCCATATGGTTAAGCAGGTTGCAGACGAAATCGCCCATCATGTCGACACGCAACGTCCAGCTAGCGCGGAAATAGCCCATCACCCACGCCATGTTGGGCACGCCGGTGAACATCATCCCGCGATAGGTAACGGTATCGTTCCAATTGACCGGCTTGCCATCTACGCTGAACGGGATGTCGCCCATCACTGAAAGGCGGAAACCGGTGGCGGCAACGATGATGTCAGCCTCGATTTCCTGACCCGAACTGGTGCGCACACCCTTTTCAGTGAAGCGGTCGATGGTGTCGGTCACCACGGTCAGCTTGCCTTCGACGGCGGCGCGGAAAACATCGCCTTCCGGGCAGAAGGCCAGCCGCTGCTGCCACACGCGATATTTGGGCGTGAAATGCGGCTCAAACTCGAAATCGGGTTTGCCGGTGAAGGCGCGGACGAGCTCTTTGAGTTCCTCGAACACAACCTCCGGCTCGGTCTGGCAGCGCTTGGTCATCATATCCTGGTCGTACATGATCTGCGCCCGCACCACGCGGTGGATGGTGGGTTCATCGATGCCGATTTCGCGCAACCGGTCCGCCAGTTCATTCTTGTTTTCGCTGCAATAGAAATAGGTCGGCGAGCGTTGCAGCATCGTCACATGTGCGGCCTTTTCGGCAAAGGCCGGAACCACCGTCGCGGCGGTTGCACCAGACCCGATCACCAGCACCCGCTTGCCCGCATAATCAGTGCGCGGGTCCCACAATTGGGCGTGGACGAACATACCCTTATAGTCGCTCAGCCCCTCCCAATCAGGAATGTAGGGCTTTTCATGGTCATAATATCCCTGGCACATCCAGAGGAAGTTGCAGGTGAAGACGGCCTTTGAGCCGTCCGAAAGCCGGATTGCCTCAACCGTCCAGCGATTGTCGGCGCTTGACCATTTGCAACCGGTGATGCGGTGGCCATAGCGGATGTTGGGGCCGATATGGTTTTCCTCGATCACCTCTCCCATATATTTGAGGATCTCGTCGGCGCTTGCGATCGGCGCGCCAATCCAGGGTTTGAAGCGATAGCCAAAGGTGTAGAGATCCGAGTCGGAACGCACGCCGGGATATTTGTGCGTCTCCCACGTACCGCCAAATGTATCCTTCATTTCCAGGATGACATAGCTTTTGCCCGAGCATTGCTGTTGCAAATGATAGGCCGAGCCGATCCCCGAAATGCCGGCGCCTGCAATCAGGACGTCAAAATGTTCTGTATCTCCGGTCGAACCTGCCGACTCGTTGCGCTCCAATGTGTCCAGCATTTTCCATCTCCTCTATTCGGAGGAGATAATCGCGGGTGCGTTTCAACTTGCAATTGACCAAAATCAAAATGTGAAGATCACAGCATATATTTCATTTTAACGCCCTGCGTGACACTTCCCTGCAGTGCGAAGGCGGCCGAGGCGAATTTGGGCGGGCCGAAGGCAATTTTGGGATTGCGCGAAAATCCGAAGCCTTCGCGCGGAATGGCCAAGCTGGTGTCGAGCTTTCCATTGCCGTTTTCGTCATGGATGAGCGACAGGGCGTAAGTGCCTGGTCGGATCCCTTCAAACTGGATCGATGCAGCCGCGCTCGCCTTCACCGTGCGTTTGATAGCTGCCGGGTCCTTGGAACAATCGGGGAAAGCCTTTGCATTAGCCGTAAGGCAGACATGAACCTGCCCCTTTTCATTGCGCAGCCCGCTGACCGAAACGGTCAACGACGCATCATCCGCCGCTTGCGCTGCGCCCTGCCCGGCTAAAATTGCCAAGGCCAAGATCGGTGCCGCAAAGCCGGTCCCAAAAACGGAAATAGAGCCCATAATTCCCCTTATACGCATCATGATGTTTTTGATGGTGGGTCGCGGTTATCAGCCATTGCCCCAACGGTCCATGAACGATTGCGCGGGGAAACATCTCCCAGCCCATATGGTTGGTGATGCCCATCAGCGTCATCACGAACAGCACGAAACCAAGCGCCCCGACATGGATCGGAATAAGGAAGACCAGCGCGGGAATCACGATCGCCCCGGTCAAAGCCTCCCATGGATGGAAACTCATCGCCGCCCATGCTGTCGGCGGGCGACTTTCATGATGGACGGCATGGGCGATGCGGAACAGCCGCGGTTCGTGCATCCAGCGATGCGTCCAGTAAAACCATGTGTCGTGGGCAAAAAGGTACAGCAGCACCGACAGCGGGATATACCAGAGCGGATAGCTGCCGATGTCGGTATAAATCTGTGTCCAGCCCCGATTTTGCCATCCCCATGCAACAACCCCGGCCGGTATGCCGTAAATCCCCGCCGAAAGCAGCGACCAGTAAATCTCGCGCTTCATCTGCTTATCGAGCTTTTCATATAGCCCGGGCTGCACTTTGCCGGTCAGCCAAGCAAAAAAGCCACTGGTCGCCAGATAACGCAGGCCAACAATCATCGTCATCGCGACAGCAGAACCGATTGCGGCGATAGCGGGTGTCATCGTTCCTTCCAGGTGACGTTACCACGATAGCGACCGTCGGTTGCCCGACCGCTGCTGTCCTTTGCGGGAGTAAATCGAGCCCGCTTCATGAACGCGTTGCACGTCGCCTTGTCGAGCGCATCCTTGCCTGACGAAACCGTGATAAAACAATTCTGCGGCTTGCCATCCGCCCCAACCCGCATTTCAAAGCGCGTATTACCTTCGGCGGCCACGCCAGCGGGATAATCACTGGCGGTGATGATCGACGCGGCGTTCTTGAGCGACGAGGCCAGCAAGATTGGCAGGTTCGCTAGGCCGGTCGGGTCGCAACCGGCAAGCCCACCTTGCCCAAGCTGCACGACGGCTGGTGACTTGCATGCAAAGACGTTCAGGATTTGCAACGAACGGAATGTATTGGGCAATTGGCCGCGCGCGGTGACAATATGGCGGACGAAATTCTGCGGCTGCGTACACGCCCCGCTCTCCGCTTCGGCGCATAATGCAATCTCGATCGGGGCATCGCAGTTATTGACCAGGTTGAAACTGTCAGAGGTCGCCCGGTTATAAGAGACGCATTGCTCCGCCGCATAATCCAGTGCCGGCGTAGTCGCTTGCATGGCCGTCGCGGGTTGGGGCCAAAACAGAAAAATCGCTAGCGCTGGCACGAAGGCTGATCTGAACGAATTCATCCTTCGCGCATTAGCAGAAGTCGCCTTGCTGTCCATTTGTAAAACAATTCCCTAATCGTCGATTCCATCCAATACAGCCCATTCGATGCCTTGCTAAGCAGCTATGTCGTTTGAACTAGGCCACCGGGATAGGGGCAATCAAACGATGGAATACGGGGTCGCACCATGGACGCAAAATCCGGCCAATGGTGCACAAATATGCGTCATCCACGGGTTTTGCTTTTTGCTAACGCAAGGAGACTGCACATGAATACCCGTATTATTTTCAGGACCATCTCCATTTCTTCTGCAGCAATGGTCGCTGCAATTTCCAGCCCGGCTTTTGCCGATGCAACACCCGAATGCAATGTGGGCCCAGGCACAGAATCTACCGAATGTGGTGTAGACGCAACTGCAACACAGGCGGGCGGAACGGCCGTGGGTGATGGTGCCCAAGCAACCGGACCCAGCGGAACAAATCCGATTTTTGCATCGACCGCGGTCGGATATAATTCGCAGGCTAATGACAATGCGGTGGCAATAGGGAACACAGCAATTGCCCGTTTCAGCGGCACTGTCACACCGCCAAATGTCGGTGCAAATTCTGCTGTGGGCATAGGTGCTTATGCCGTCGCGATCGGATCGAACACTATTGCCATCGGTACAACGGCGCGCGCGGGCACCGGCTTTACGATCAACTCGCCGGGGACAGACGTAAGTGCGGGCAGCAACATCACCGTCGTCGGCGGGCGCGCCGAAGCCAACCAGAATGATGCCACAGCGATCGGTGCCAATAGCGAAGTTTCAGCCGAACGCGGCACCGCGCTGGGTTCGAATACGCAGGTCAGTCAGGCGGGCGGCATTGCCATAGGCTTCGGTGCCATCGCGCAGGGGCCGAGCACGACCAATCCGATCTTCGCCTCGATCGCCGTGGGCCATAATGCCCTGGGCGTCGACAATGCGGTGGCCATAGGCAACAATGCGATTGCGCGCTTTGGCGGTACTGCCAACCCGCCTGCTACCGGGGTTAATACGAGCACGGTGATTGGCGCCAATGCAGTTTCGGTTGGGGCGAACAACGTCGCCATCGGCTCGACCGCGCGCGCCGGCACCGGCTTCGCGCTCAATTCGCCGGGCGATCCGGTCAATCCGGGCGGCAACCAGACCGCTGTCGGTGGTCGGGCTGAAACCAACGCTAGTGGTGGCACCGCGATTGGAGCGAGTAGCAATGTTTCGGGTTTCGACGGCACAGCGCTGGGACGGAACACGCTGGTTTCCGGCAACCTCGGCACGGCCATTGGGGCGAATGCCGAAGTGACCGGTATCGGGGCAATTGCGATTGGCGCTGCGAGAACCGCGGCTGTCGATCGTGCGATCGTGATCGGCAGCGGTTCGACGACAACCGATACCGAGGATGGTGTTGCCATCGGTACCAATGCCCAAGCACTGGGCGGTACGGCCGTTGCGATCGGACTTGGGCAGACGGCGACCGGTAATGGTGCAGTGGCGATCGGTGATCCGAACACCGCGACCGGCACAGGCGCTGTTGCCATTGGTGCGAACAACACGGCTACAGGCGATGGGGCGGTCGCCATCGGCAACAACACCGTCGCCAATGGCAATGGAGCCGTCGCGATCGGCAATGGCGCTCAGGCCAATGCCGCCGGTGCTATCGCGCTGGGCGATGGATCAATCGCCAACGATCCAAATACAGTGTCATTCGGCGCTGCTGGCACCGAGCGGCGTCTGACCAATATTGCGGCAGGGGTTGCCGCCACCGATGCTGCAACAGTGGCCCAGTTGAACACGGCAGTTGGAGGAGCCACAGCGAGTGCGGCTGCGGCCCAAACGACAGCGAACACTGCACTCGCCAACGCTGCAGCCGCGCAAACGACGGCGAATACTGCCGTCACAAATGCGGCGGCGGCACAGACAACCGCCAACACCGCGGTGGCGAATGCAGCGGCTGCGCAAACGACCGCCAATGCTGCCGTTGCGCAAAATGCGGTTCAGGATACCCAGATCGCAGCGATCCAGGTGATCAACAATACGCAAAACAGCCGACTCACCGCATTGGAGTCTCTCAGTTTGGGCGCCATCCCTGCACTTCAGGCGTTGACTGCCACCCACAGCGCCCAGATCAGCGAGCTTTATGCGCTCACCGATCGTGATCGCCGTGATGCGCGCAGGGGCACATCGGCAGCCATGGCGCTTACGACAGCGCCCATGCCATCCAATGTCGGCGGGGTGAGCTACACTTTGAACGCTGCAACCTATCGGGGAGAGCAGGCCATTGGTCTGTCCGTCGCCTATCGCGCAAACACCGATAACCCCTTCGCCGTGACCGGTGGCATTTCCTACGCTGGCGGTAAAAGCGTTGGCGCCCGCGTGGGCATCGCAGGCGAATTCTGAGTTAACAGGGGACCGTCGGGATTGTGCAGGCAGTCTCGCAACATCCCGAAGGGGCAGGCCGGAACGAAAGTTCCGGCCTGCATCCGTCTGGTGTCGGTCAATATCTGACGATTATCCACGCATTTGTGTTTGCACCGGCTTTTGCAACATCTGGGGCTGCGCTAGGGCTTTTTACATGGCGTCAGCGGCCCCAACTCCAATCAAATGCGACCTTGCCATTGTCGGTGGCGGGCTTGCGGGCGGGCTGATCGCGCTTGCCGTGGCGCGCCAGCGGCCGGAGCTGAAAATAGTGCTGATCGAGCAGGAACAGCATTTCGGCGGCAACCATATCTGGAGCTTCTTTGCGAGCGACATTGCACCCGAGCATCGCTGGCTGACGGCACCGCTCGTGACCTATGGCTGGTCGGGCTATGACGTGCATTTCCCGGAACATAGCCGCAGCATCGACAATATCTATTACACCATCGAATCCGAACGGCTCGATTGGCTGCTGCGGCACAACCTGCCTGCGTCTTCGCTGATAACCGGGCGATCGGTAAAAGCGGTCAGCCCGCGCCTAGTCGTGCTAGATGGCGCACAGCGTATCAATGCGGGCGGCGTTATCGACACGCGCGGCGTATCCGACTACCACCATCTTGATTGCGGCTGGCAAAAATTCACCGGCCAATTGCTGCAATTGCGCGAGCCACACGACCTGAAACGCCCCATCGTGATGGACGCGACGGTCGAACAATATGACGGCTATCGCTTCATCTATGTCCTGCCATTCGGGATGGACAAGATTTTCGTCGAAGACACCTATTACAGCGACACGCCCGATCTCGACCGTCGCATTATGGCGCAACGCATCGCTGGATATGCCGATGGCAAGGGCTGGCAGGTCGAACGCGTCCTGCGCGAAGAAACAGGCGTCTTGCCCGTTGTGATGGACGGGGATCTTGAAAACTATTGGGCAAGCGGCAGCGGGCGAACGGCAAAGGCCGGGGCGCGCGGTGCATTCTTCCACCCCGTCACCAGCTATTCGTTGCCCGATGCGGTGCGTAACGCGATTTTCATCTCCGAACAGCTTGATTTCGATGGAGACCGATTGAACCTGCTGATGCGACAACGCGCACAGGAGCATTGGAATGGCGGCAATTTCTATCGTATTCTCAATCGGATGCTGTTCCGCGCTGCAGAGCCTGCCGAGCGCTATAAGGTTCTCGAACGCTTCTACAGGCTTAAGCCCGGATTGATTGAACGCTTCTATGCCGGTCAGTCGACCGCCGGCGACAAGGCACGTATATTGTCGGGCAAGCCCCCAGTGCCTGTCGGCAAGGCGTTGAAAGCAATCACGGCACGGAAGAAAAAGAAATGAAATCAGCCGTCGTCATCGGCTCAGGCTTTGGGGGGCTGGCGCTTGCCATCCGCCTGCAAGCTGCAGGTATCCAGACCACCATAATCGAAGCCCGCGATAAACCGGGTGGACGCGCTTATTATTGGGAGCGCGACGGATTCATTTTCGATGGCGGCCCGACAGTCATTACCGATCCGCCATGCCTGACCCAACTATGGGCGCTAACCGGCCATGACATGGCGCAAGATGTCGAACTGATTCCCGTCATGCCCTTTTATCGGCTGAACTGGTCGGACGGCACCAACTTCGATTATTCGAATGATGAAGCCAAGCTGCGTTCTGAAATCGCGAAACTGAACCCCGCCGATGTTGAGGGCTATGCCAAGTTCCTCGAATACAGCGCCGGCGTTCACGACGAAGGCTATGTGAAACTGGGGACCAAGGCATTCCTCGACTTCGCATCGATGATCAAGGCCGCCCCCGCGCTTGCCAAATACCAGGCCTGGCGCAGCGTCTATTCGATGGTTTCGTCCTTTGTGAAGAATGAAAAGCTGCGCGAGGCGCTGTCATTCCACACCCTGCTGGTCGGCGGCAACCCGATGAAGACCAGCGCCATCTATGCGTTGATCCACAAGCTTGAAAAGGATGGCGGCGTTTGGTTTGCCAAGGGCGGGACCAACCGACTTGTCGCCGCCATGGTGCGCCAATTTGAACGCATTGGCGGCACGTTGCGGCTTGGCGATCCTGTCGAGCGGATCGAAACACAAGGCGAGCGTACAACGGGCATCGTCACCGAATCCGGTTATCGCGTCGAATGCGATGCTGTCGCCACCAACGGCGATATCATGCACAGCTACCGTGACTTGCTTGGCCATCACCCGCGCGGCAAAAAGGCTGCAGCCAGCCTGTCACGCAAGAAATTCTCACCCAGCCTGTTTGTCGTCCATTTTGGCATCAAGGGCAGCTGGCCCGGTATCCCGCACCATATGATCCTCTTCGGGCCGCGCTACAAAGGGTTGCTCGACGACATTTATTCGCATGGTGTGCTGCCCAAGGATTTCTCGCTCTACCTGCACCATCCCACGGTCAGCGATCCATCGATGGCGCCGGAGGGCTGTTCCACTTTCTATTCGCTCGCGCCGGTCGCCCATCAGGGCAAGCTGCCGATCGATTGGGAGGAAATGGGCCCGGTTTTCGAAAAGCGCATTTTGGACGAGGTTGGCCGCCGCCTGATACCCGACATCCATGAGCGTATCGTGACGAAGTTCCATTACACACCCGCCGATTTCGGAACCGACCTCAACGCGCATCTGGGCAGTGCATTCAGCCTTGAACCCGTACTGACGCAAAGCGCCTGGTTCCGTGTGCATAATCGCGACGATGTGCTGTCGAACCTTTACTTTGTCGGCGCAGGAACGCATCCGGGCGCAGGTATTCCCGGTGTGGTCGGCAGCGCCAAGGCCACGGCGGAATTGATGATCGAGGATTTGAAACGTTGAAGCGACTTGCAGTTTATTGCGGTTCAGCCACACCGGCAGACCCGGTTTATATCGAGAGTGCGCGCATGGTGGGCCGTGAACTTGCCGCGCGCGGAATCGGCCTCGTCTATGGTGGCGGGCGCCTCGGGCTGATGGGCGCGGTTGCCGATGCCTGCCTTCAAGCAGGAGGCGAAGTCATTGGCGTAATCCCTGAAGCGCTGGTCGGAAGCGAAGTCGCCCATCGCGGCTGCACCGAATTGCACGTTGTACCCGGAATGCATGAGCGCAAGCGGATGTTCACCGACCTGTCGGACGGCTTCATCACCATTCCCGGCGGCGTGGGCACAATGGACGAATTGTGGGAGGCGATCAGCTGGGCGCAGCTCGGCTATCATGAAAAGCCGGTCGGCCTTTTGAATGTTGCCGGTTTCTATGACCGGCTCATCGAATTCAACCAGCACATGGTCGAGGTCGGCTTCATCCGCCCCCAGCACGCCGGCATCATGATCGTGGACGACACGATGGATGGCCTGATAAGCAAAATGGCCAGCTACGAACCGCACAAGAGCATATTCCAGATGAAGGCCGAGGATTTGTGAGCGATCGGGCGGCTCTCGTCGCCTATGCCCGCGACAGCATCGCTCGCGGTTCAAAATCCTTTGCTGCTGCCAGCAAGCTGTTCGATCGCACCACGCGGGAGCGCGTGTGGCTGCTTTATGCATGGTGTCGCAAATGCGACGATATGGCAGACGGGCAGGACCATGGCGGTGCAATGGGCAATGTTGCGGATCCCGAAGCGAGGCTGAATGCGATCCGTGAGTTGACGGCAAAAGCCTTGAACGGTGATACCACGGGTGAGCCTGCGTTCGATTGCCTTGGCGTTGTTGCCCGCGAATGCGGATTGACCCAGCGGATGGCAGACGATGTGATCGAGGGGTTCGCGCTGGATACCGCAGGCTGGCAACCGCGGCACGAAAATGACCTCTACCGTTACTGCTTCCATGTTGCCGGCGCGGTCGGCGTGATGATGGCGGTGGTGATGGGTGTCGCACCCGATGACGAGGAAACGCTCGACCGTGCATGCGACCTTGGCCTTGCCTTCCAACTGGCCAATATCGCCCGCGACATAGCCGAAGATGGCCGTGCGGGACGGTGCTATATTCCCGATGACTGGCTCGCCCAATTGGACCTCGAACCCGGCGAACATCTGCGCCCGCACAATCGCAAGAAACTTGCTCTGATAGGCCGATGGCTCGCTGACGAAGCGGGGCAATATGAAGCTTCGGCCAAGGTAGGCGCTTCCCGCCTGCCCTTTCGCGCGCGCTGGTCGGTGCTGACCGCAGCGGGAATTTACGGCGACATCGCCCGCAAGGTGCGTGCAGCGGGCGAGCATGCCTGGGACCATCGCATCTTTACATCGCGTGGTGAGAAACTGGGTTGGGTCGCGCGTGCTTTGGTGGATGCGGTGCGCAATCATCCCGCAGAGATGGTTCGCGAAGGATTGTGGACCCGCACGAAGTAGGACGCACATTTACCCCAAAATCGCCTCTGCCCGGCCTTTCAACCGATCCACCGCCGCATCATGTATTCCCGGGGCGCAGCAGATCAGGCCAAAATCAAGCGGCTTGGGCTTGTTGTAATATATGGTTCCACCGGTTGCGTCGGTGACCACAGCACCCGCCTCTTCGGCAATCAGATGCGCCGCCGCTATATCCCATTCATGGCCCCAGCGCAGCGTAGCGACGAGGTCCGCCCGGTCGCAGGCGACCATCGTCATCCGCATCGCGATGCTGTTGGGCTTGTGCACCATTTCAAGATCGCGATCGACCTTGGGCAAGGCATCGGTTGGCACACGGGCACCGCTGAACTCCTCACGCGTGCTGGCAAACAAACGCTTGCCGTTGCATGTGGTACCTTCCCCTTTGTGCGCCACCCAAAGCTGTTTGGTCACCGGTGCATACATCGCAGCAAAAACGATTTCGCTGGCCTCTGCCAAAGCCACCGAAACGCACCAACCGCTCCGACCGCGAATATAATCGCGGGTTCCGTCGATCGGATCGACCAGCCATTGCCGCGACATGGAATGACGGTCCGGATTGTCTGCCGTCTCTTCGGAAAGCCAGCCGACATTCGGCGCGAGCGCGCCCAGCCGCTTTTTCAAAAGCGCGTCGACCGCTAGGTCGATATCGCACACCGGATTACCCTTGCTCTTTTCCCAGACCTTGGTTGCCGGTGCCAGCCCTTCGCGCCAAGCGCCCAGCGCAAGATCGCCCGCTTCGCGGACCGCATTTATCGCAGCATCGCGATCAGGCACTCGCCACCATCATGCCATCGACGCGCAGCGTCGGGACATTGGTTGAACGGATGAATTCCAGATCATCTGCGGGCGTCAATGCGCGGAACATGTCTTTCAGATTTCCGGCAATGGTGAACTCGCTCACAGGCTTGGTGATCTGCCCTTTTTCGATCAGGAAACCGGCGGCCCCGCGGCTATAGTCACCTGTTACGATATTGACGCCTTGCCCTGACAATTCATGTACATAGACGCCATAGTCGATATCAGAAATCAACTGCGCAACCGAAACCGATCCACCCTCAAGATGCAGGTTTGACGGGCTCGTGCCCGGCGCTCCGCTGCCGCCGCGGCTGGCATGGCCAGTGGGCTTGAGGCCAAGCTGGCGTGCAGCTGCGCTTTCCATCATCCACCCGGTGAGTATGCCTTTGTCGATGATCGCGGTGCGCGCCGTCGGCAGGCCTTCGCCATCAAATGCACGGCTGCCAAGCCCGCGCGGGCGAAGCGGATCATCGATGATGCTGATGGCACTGTCGAACAAGGCCTCGCCAAGTGCATCGAGAAGGAAACTGGTCTTGCGCGCAATCATGCTGCCACCGATTGCGCCTATCAAATGGCCGACGAGCGAACTGCCGATGCGCGGATCAAAAATCACCGGCATTGAACCGCTTTTCACCGAGCCGGGGTTGACCCGTCGAACCGCGCGTTCGCCTGCGCGCTTGCCGACCGCTTCAGCGCTATCGAGATCGGCACGGTGGCGCGCAGAACGCCAGTCGTAATCGCGCTCCTTGGCGTCGCCCTCCCCTGCAAGCACGCTGGCCGAAATTCCATAGCCGGATGCATGGTTTGCACCGGCAAAGCCGTGGCTGGTCGCGAGAGCGAAAATCGAACGCCCGGCGCTTGCGCCCGCGCCTTCACTGTTGGTGACGCCTGAAACAGCGCGAGCAGCATCCTCGCAGGCGAGGGCAACCTCGCGCAGCGATTGCGGGTCGGGGTCCGCACCGTCATCGCTGTCGACATCGGGAATCGCGCCCTTCAGCAGCATCTCTGCCGGCGCCAATCCGGCATAGGGATCTTCCGGTGCTTCGCGCGCCATATCAAGGGCGCGGGTGACGAGCCCCTTCAGCACTTCCGGGTTCATGCTCGATGAGGAAATGGTGGCGGATCGCTGCCCAAGGAAAACGCGCAAACCGATTTCTTCGCCTTCTGAGCGAACAACATCTTCAAGCGCACCCAGGCGCACCTGGACTTCGGTCGAAGCATCACAGTGATAAACGGCATCGGCGGCGTCGGCGCCTGCCTTTTTTGCCTGGTCGACGAGATTTACGGCGCGCTCAAGCGCCTCTTGTGGTGTCAGCATGTAACCCGCTTAGGCGCGGGCCCGAACAGCGTCAATCAGGCGATCAGGGAATGATCCAGATAACCAGCGCCAACAGCGTGGGAAGGCCGATGGCACCAGCCCACAAAGTTGCCAGATCGCGGTTGAAACGACCTTCAACATCACTGTCGCCACGCGCATCAATACGCTGCCATTTGCGTTCAAGGTTGCGGCACGGCGGGATCGCAATGCCGACAAGCGCAACGAGCACGAAATAGGGCCAGATGGCCATGCCCTTGCTTTCCATTTGCGGCGAAACTTCGAAGATCAGTGCAAGCGTATAAACAACAAGCGCATAAGCAATATGTGTGCTCATGCGCTTGGCGTGACTGACATAGGTTGTTCGATGCGACGACATATCGGCTCTACTGGCCATGACACTCTCCCCTTGTCTCTCCACTGTCGAGACTGTCACCAAAGTGACATGAAGTCAAAGGGGTTTACTACACTGCTTAGGGTAGCCCTAAGAGCTTGTGATTTTGGAGAGAAAGCCTCCATTTGGGGTTGTGCGAAACGAAATCGATCGCCGATTTCCGGTTCGACTCGTTCAAGTTCGAATCGCCGCTATCCATGGGCTGGATGAGGAAATTGTCGAACGCCCAATCTTCCATCACTGCAGGCTCGCTGCCTGCCTGTGGCCATACGAGTTTCAGTTCGTTGCCGCGCCGCTGCACGACATCGCTGCCAGCCTTTGGGCTGATGCATACCCAATCGATGCCGGGATGCACCGGCAGCGTGCCATTGCTTTCGATAGCGATGGTAAAGCCTTGAGCGTGCAGGGCATCAACCAACGCATCGTCGACCTGCAACATGGGTTCGCCGCCTGTCAGCACGACATAGCGATGCTGTTTCCTCTCGCCCCATAGGGAGGCAACCTTCGCTGCCAGCGTTTCAGCTTCATATCGCCCGCCATTTTCGCCATCCATGCCGACAAAATCGGTGTCGCAAAACTGGCAGATCGCGCTGGTGCGGTCTTCTTCTCGCCCTGTCCACAAATTGCAGCCGGTAAAGCGCAGGAATACTGCGCGCCGCCCTGCATGCACGCCCTCCCCTTGCAAGGTCAGGAAAATTTCCTTGACCGCGTAGCTCATGCGTAAACCGTCGGATCGGGCAATCCGGCATCGGCAAAGCCCTTGGCACGCAAACGGCAGGCGTCGCATTGGCCGCATGCCTTGTTATCCGGCGTAGGGTCGTAGCAGGACCAGCTCATCGCCGCATCGAGCCCCAGCCGGTGCGCTTCGTGTGCAATATCGGCCTTGGTCATCTGCTGGAGCGGGGTATGCACCGTAAAGCGATCACCTTCGACCCCAGCCTTGGTCGCGAGGTTGGCCATATCCTCGAAAGCCGCAATGAATTCTGGGCGGCAATCGGGATAGCCCGAATAATCGAGCGCGTTCACCCCGATAAACAGGTCGCGCGCGCCGCGCGCTTCGGCAAGACCAAGGCACAAAGAGAGGAAAATCGTGTTGCGCGCCGGGACATAGGTCACCGGAATGGCATTTTCCTCAACGCCATCCTTGGGAACATTGATGTCGGCTGTGAGTGCAGAGCCGCCAAAACGGCGCAGGTCGAGCGGAAGCACGATATGCTCAGCAGCACCCAGATGCGCGGCAATGCGCGCCGCACTTTCCAATTCGATCCGGTGGCGCTGGTTATAATCGATGGTCAGCGCATGGATCGCATAGCCAGCTTCGCGCGCCAATCCTGCGACAACCATGGAGTCGAGACCGCCCGACAACAGGACGACCGCAGATTTTGCTTTTGAGGACATTTTCGGGGCTACTCTCGCACAGGGAGAGGAAAATGGCGCACCCGGAACGATTCGAACGTCCGACCCCCAGATTCGTAGTCTGGTGCTCTATCCAGCTGAGCTACGGGTGCGTGGAGCGGTGCCAATAGGCGTGGCTCCACGGATTCGCAACCCCTAAAATGGCGCTATTTTGCCGACACAGCCTGACAGGTGGATTTGCGCCGGATTGCATCGACTTCGGCATATTCTGCCGGATCGGAGAGCAGGATGCGCATCAGCGCAATCCCCTTGTCATGATCTAGCTGAACCACGTCATAACCCTTGGGGGCCACCTGCCCTTTGCGGACGAGTGCGAGGCGGGCAGGTTTGCCGCCGGTATCCCTGTCGCTGCGCACGGCGGCAACATCGGTGCGCGCGTCGAAGATGCTGACCGACCAATATTTGCCCGGCACAGGGGCCACATCGACCAGAACTGGCCCTTGCGAAAGATTGAAGACGCAGGACGAATAGACAAGATCCGGGCTTGGCCGGACAATCGGTTGGCGATCAGCGGTCGCCATCTCGCCGAAACCGAACACATTGGCCCTGCCATTGCCGTTCGCCGAGCTGATTTTCTTCATCGCAGCCGACATCAGGACATAGGGTGTTGCCAGCAGCGTGCCGTGCCAGGCGACGGCCGCCACAGCCAGCCCGGCGAGGATAGGAAGAAGCCAATTGCGGGTCATGCGCAGCGCTCCTTCTTGATGGTCGGCAGTTTGGCGTTGGCCGGATCGTTAAGCAGCGCCCCCTTGGGATGATAGGCACGCAAGGTCAGGTCGAACTTCGGCGCTTGCCCGGTGGGTAGCCACAGACCCTCGGCTCTCTCAGGCGAGACGGTGAACGACCAGTTGCCTTGTGCGTCACGCTCTGGAGCATTGCCGCCGACCGACCAGCGATTGGCCTCATTCTTCACCAGCCAGCCTTCGCCCTCGTAGAGTGTGATGCTCCACCAGCGGGCTTCAAGCTCACCACCGCTCACTATGTAGGTGCAATTGCCGCTGAGCGGTGCACCGTCGCTGTCATTATGCGCGTTGAAATACATCGCCTCTTTAGCTGGCAGTGCGAGCGGGCCGAACAGCGATACACGCGCTCGGCTCAAGGCAGAGGCATCGGCGGTGCCGTTATCGGTGTTAGTGCTCCATGGCCCGTTGGTCACCTGCCGCCCCAGATCGCCGCTGCGCACCTGGTGCACCGCATAGGCCGCACCTCCTGCCAGCCCGAGCAGGATGCAGATCGAATATCGTAACCATGGTTTCATGAAGCCCCTCCGCAGTCCAAGGGCCACAAATCGCCAGCGGCGTCAAGCTTTGCGCAAATTTGCGAACCCTTGCGCAGTCAAATCCGGCTGCGCGTCGATGATCTCTTGCGGACAATCTTCTTCCCATGGGAATTTGCGGCTGTTCACGCCGGGCCAGAACATCTGCCAGACGGGAAATGACTCACCCTCATAATACCAGCGGGTGAAGTTCATATAATCAAGCGCCGCCCTGTCGCCCGCCTCTGCGAAAACAACGGGATAGCCCTCGAGAAACCCCTCGACTTCCAAGCCTGTTCTAATTTGCTCGCCCTTTTGCAGGCGAGAATAGAATTCATTGATAATCCGGTGATGCATATCCGACGACAGACCAAAGATGATCAGCTCAGGCGCGCCATAGCTTTCATAGGCGCCGGTCGAATAGGAAAAATTCGGCTCTCCCGTAGGCTCGTCGACACGGTCCGCCACAGACATCACCGCGTGGCCATATTTCTCGATCTTGTCGAGATAGCTCTGGTCGAGCGGGTCGGCCTGCGGCTTACCCTTGAGCGACATCAGCGATTCCGCAAAGCCGCCTGCGCCGCTGCGAGCCGAGCGATGGGGACGCGGTATGGCGAGGCGCTGACATAGTCGAGGCCGGTTTGCTCGCAGAACGCGATCGAGGCGGGGTCGCCGCCATGTTCGCCGCAAATGCCGAGCTTGATGTCGGGCCGGGTCTTGCGGCCCTTGGTCGCAGCGATCTCGATGAGCTGGCCGACGCCCTCGACATCGAGACTGACGAACGGGTCGGTCGCATAAATGCCCTTGTCGACATAATGGATGAGGAAGCGCGCGGCATCGTCACGGCTGACCCCGAGCGTGGTCTGCGTCAGGTCGTTGGTGCCGAAGCTGAAGAAGGCTCCAACCTCTGCGATCTCATTGGCCATCAGCGCAGCGCGGGGCAGTTCGATCATCGTACCAACGAGATAGTCGATCCGTTTGCCCTGTTCAGCAAAAACCGCTTCGGCGGCCTTTTCGACCACTTCCTTCATCAGTTCGAGCTCGCGGCGGGTGCCAACGAGCGGGATCATGATTTCAGGGACTGGGGCGGTAGGAAGCGCACAGGCCGCTTCAAAGATCGCCCGTGCCTGCATCTCATAGATTTCAGGATAAGTGACACCCAAGCGGCAGCCGCGATGGCCGAGCATCGGGTTGAACTCGTGCAGTTCGGATGCGCGCTGCTTCAAGGTTTCGATGCCGACACCGGCGGCTTCGGCAACCTCGGCAAAGTCCGCTTCCTGCGTCGGCAGGAACTCGTGCAATGGCGGGTCGAGCAGGCGGATGGTCACGGGAAGTCCTGCCATCACCTCGAAGATGCCGACAAAGTCCTTGCGTTGCTCGGGCAGCAGTTTGTCGAGCGCGGCGCGGCGGCCACGTTCATCCTCGGCGAGGATCATCTGGCGCACCGCAGTGATGCGGCTTGCGTCAAAGAACATATGTTCGGTGCGGCACAGACCGATGCCTTCGGCGCCAAAGTCGCGTGCGGTCTGCGCGTCCAAGGGCGTCTCGGCATTGGCGCGTACCTTCATCCGGCGCGATCCATCGGCCCATTCCATCAGCGTGCCAAAGTCACCCACCAGTTCGGGTTGCAACGTCGGGACAGCGCCCGCCATCACCTCGCCGGTCGCACCATCGATGGTAATGATATCGCCTTCCTTGAGCTCGCGGCCCGATACCCGCAGCAGCTTTGCTGCATTGTCGATGGCAAGGCTGCCTGCGCCGGAGACGCAAGGGCGCCCCATGCCGCGCGCCACCACCGCTGCGTGGCTGGTCATGCCGCCACGCGCGGTCAGGATGCCGCGCGCTGCGTGCATGCCGTGAATGTCTTCTGGGCTGGTCTCGACGCGTACAAGGATCACGGCCTCGCCGCGATCGTTCCATTTCTCGGCGGTATCGGCATCGAACACGATCTTGCCCGAAGCGGCACCCGGCGATGCCGGCAAGCCTTTGGTGAGCACATCGCGCGGCGCTTGTGGATCGAGCGTCGGGTGGAGCAGCTGGTCCAATGCCATCGGATCGACGCGCAGCACAGCTTCCTCTTGGCTGATCAGGCCTTCGGCCGCCATGTCGACCGCGATCTTGAGCGCGGCCTTGGCGGTGCGCTTGCCCGAACGGGTTTGCAGCATCCACAGCTTGCCGCGTTCAACGGTGAACTCGATATCCTGCATGTCGCGATAATGGCGCTCAAGCGTATCAAAGACCCGCGCCAACTCGGCATAAGCCTCGGGCATCGCCTCTTCCATGCTCAAGGGCTTGGCGCCCGCAGCCTCTCGTGCGGCCTTGGTCAGATACTGCGGGGTGCGGATACCCGCGACAACGTCTTCCCCCTGCGCATTGATCAGATACTCGCCATAATAGGCATTCTCACCGGTGGCGGGGTCACGCGTAAAGGCCACACCCGTCGCCGAGGTATCGCCCATATTACCGAACACCATCGCCTGCACATTGACCGCAGTGCCCCAGTCGCCCGGGATAGAGTTCAAGCGACGATAGACCTTGGCGCGGTCCGATTCCCAGCTTGCAAACACTGCGCCCACCGCGCCCCACAGCTGCTCGTTCACATCCTGCGGGAAGGGTTTGCCCCATTCGGTTTCGACAAGGCTCTTATATTCGCCGACCAGCTCGATCAGGTCATCGGCCTGCAATTCGGTGTCGAGGAAGTAACCGCGATCTTCCTTGGCGATCTCCAGTGCATCCTCAAAGGCATGATGGTCCAGCCCCAGCACCACATCGGCATACATCTGGATGAAGCGGCGGTAGCTGTCCCAAGCAAAGCGTGCATCACCCGATGAGGCCGCCAGCCCTTCCACGGTCACATCGTTGAGGCCCAGGTTCAGGACCGTGTCCATCATCCCCGGCATCGACACGCGTGCACCCGAACGCACCGAGACGAGCAGCGGATTGGCCGGATCGCCAAAGCTTTTGCCAGTCACGCCCTCGATATGTTCGATGCCCTTTGCGACCTGATCGGTCAGACCATCGGGGAATGCCTCGCCATTGGCGTAATATGCGGTGCAGACCTCGGTCGTGATCGTAAAGCCGGGAGGCACGGGCAGGCCAATCGCGGCCATGCCGTCAAGGTTCGCGCCCTTGCCGCCGAGGAGGTTCTTGTTCCCCTCGCCCTTGTCATCAACGCCGCCGCCGAAGCGATACACATATTGGGTCATGCACTTTCCTTTATGGCTATCTCGCATTCCCCGGGGAGAAAATGTCAGCCTTCGATTCGGGAGAAATCCGCCACGCGGTGCACCGCATCACGAAACCTTGCCAGCAACCCCAGCCTGAATGCCCGTTTTGCCGGTTCTGGATCATTCACCATAACGCCATCAAAAAAGGCGTCGATCGGTGCGCGCAATGAGGCGAGTGCCGCCATGGCGTCTTCAAATTTTTCGGCTTCGATCGCGGCCGCAGCCTTGGGCTCGGCGCTGTCGAGGGCGGTGAGAAGCGCTCGTTCTTCTGCGCCCAGATCGGCTGGTGCTGCGGCATTGGGATGAACGCCTTCGGCCTGTTTCAATATATTCGCCGCGCGCTTGTATCCCGCAAGCAGGTTTGTGCCTTCGTCTGTTCCGACAAAGCCCTGCAAAGCCTTCACCCGCGCGAGCAGGCGCACGAGATCGTCCTCGCCACCGAGTGCGAATACCGCATCGATCAGGTCATGCCGTACGCCAGCCTCGCGTTGCTGGACTTTGAGGCGGTCTGCGAAGAAATCAAGAACAGCACCTTCTCCAATTCCGAAGCGGAGACTGTTGGTCGTCACTATCTGAATGATTCCGATCGCTGCGCGACGCAGGGCGAACGGATCCTTCGATCCAGTGGGCTTTTCGTCAATCGCGAAGAAGCTTCGGACTGTATCCAACTTATCCGCCAAACTCACCGCAACCGTTACCGGAGCGGTGGGTACATCGTCACCTTGCCCGACCGGTTTGTAATGGTCGCGCACTGCGTCGGCGACGGCATCGGCCTCGCGCTGCGCGCGGGCGTAATAGCCGCCCATGATGCCTTGCAGTTCGGGGAATTCGCCGACCATGCCGGAGACGAGATCGGCCTTTGCCAGCCGCGCGGCGCGTTCGGCATCATCGGCGCTTGCACCTTTGACGATACCTTCCTCGACCAGCCAGCGTGCGAGCTTTGCCACGCGCTCAACCTTATCGGCAACGGTGCCCAATTTCTCATGGAAGGTGATTTGCGACAGTTTCTTCGCCTGCTCGTCGAGCGGGATCTTCAGGTCCTGCTCCCAGAAGAATTTGGCATCGCTCAATCGGGCCGCGAGCACCTTTTCATTGCCCGCAACAATCGCCGCGCCACCATCGTTGGCGACGATATTGGCGGTGCAAACAAAGGCGTTTGCGAGTTTGCCGGACTTGTCATGGCAGACGAAATATTTCTGGTTCACCCGCGCGGTCAGTTGGATGACTTCCTCCGGCACCTCAAGATAGGCCGGGTCGAACCGGCCGAGCATCGGTACCGGCCATTCGGTGAGGCCGCTATTCTCGTTGACCAGCCCTTCGTCGGGCACCAGTACCAGCCCGGCATCGGCGGCAGCCTTTTCCGCACCAGCACGGATGATCGCGCGGCGTTCTTCCTGATCGACAATCACATGGCAGGCGCGCAGTTTTTCGACATAGTCGTCAGCGCCGCCGATGGTGATTTCGCCCGGATGGTGGAAACGGTGGCCGAGCGTCTGGTAACCGCTCAAAATGCCATCAACCTCGCACGGAACCACATCCTGACCGAACAGCGCGACAATGCCCTGCAACGGACGCACCCAGCGCAGCGATTCCGTCGAGATCGACGCCGCGCCCCAGCGTTGCGATTTGGGCCAGGGGAAAGCGCGCACAATGGCCGGAATGGCCTGTGCCAGCACTTCGGATGTCGAACGGCCGGGCTTTTCAACCACGGCGAAATAAACACCGTCGCGTTCGACCAGTTGCTCCTGCGTCAGGCCGACCTTGCGCAGGAAACCCTCCATCGCCTGCGGCGGTGCGCCGACCTTGGGGCCCTTGGTCTCTTCCGACACTGCCCCGGTTTCGAGCGGCAGGCCCTTGGCAATCAGCGCCAATCGGCGCGGGGTGGCGTAGGTGACGATCTCGGCAGCCTTGAGGCCTGCCTTGTCGAGTTCGGCGGTGAACAGGCGCGCCAGATCCTCGCGCGCCTTATCCTGCATGCGCGCAGGGATTTCCTCGCTGCGCAGTTCAAGAAGGAAGTCGGTCATTCCGCCCACCCATTCTTGTGCATCCATGCCTCGCAGCTGCCCTTCGCCAAGTCACGCACGCGGCCGATATAGCTGGCGCGTTCCTGCACGCTGATCACGCCGCGCGCCTGCAAAAGGTTGAAGAGATGGCTTGCCTCGATCGCCTGATCATAGGCGGCGAGCGGAACGCCCGCATCGATGCAGCGCTTGCACTCCGACTCCGCATGCTGGAAGCCTTTGAAGAGCTGTTCGGTATCGGCAACCTCGAAATTATATTTCGAATGCTCGCGTTCATTCTCGAGGAAGACGTCGCCATAGGTGACACCCGCCGAGTTGAACTTCAGGTCGTACACCCGGTCAACACCCTGAATGTACATCGCCAGGCGTTCGAGGCCATAGGTCAGCTCGCCCGCCACCGGCTTGCAGTCAAACCCGCCAACCTGTTGGAAATAGGTGAACTGGGTCACTTCCATCCCGTCGCACCAGACTTCCCAGCCAAGGCCCCAAGCGCCGAGCGTGGGCGATTCCCAGTCATCCTCGACGAAGCGGATATCGTGCTTCAGCGGATCGATACCGATTGCATCGAGCGAACCCAGATAGAGTTCCTGCAGGTTTGCAGGGCTGGGCTTCATGATCACCTGATATTGGTAATAATGCTGCAGCCGGTTCGGATTCTCACCATAGCGGCCATCGGTCGGACGGCGCGACGGCTGGACATAGGCTGCATTCCATGGATTGGGGCCAAGCGCGCGCAGCGTGGTCGCCGGGTGAAAGGTACCCGCGCCCATGCGCATGTCATAAGGTTGCAAGATGACACAGCCCTGTTTGCCCCAATAATCATGGAGCGTCAGGATAAGGTCCTGGAAAGTTAGGGGCCCGGATTCAGACATGGTTCGCCCTTGGCGGATGGACGCCCCTAAATCAAGCATCTGTGCCGCAGCGCAGCAAAAGGCCTGCGCAAAGCCGCAGCCAAGCTGGTTTTTGTCAGGTTTTACATACAAAATGTCAGGGGTTGTTGACATTGTCAGCGAATCGCGACATATAGTCATGGAAAGCTGACATATGGACAATAAAAACTGACATGGAAAACCGATTGAGAGTGTTGCGTGCCGAGCGCCAATGGAGCCAGGCCGAGCTTGGCGAAAGGCTGGATGTCTCACGTCAGGCGGTGAACGCGATCGAAACGGGGAAATATGACCCCTCGCTTCCGCTCGCGTTCAAAATCGCCCGGCTGTTCGGCATGAAGATAGAGGAAATTTTCGACGATGGTTTCGATGGAGAACAAAATGACTGATCTTTCTCCCATGGATGATGCCCCAGCCGAGGGCAGTATCGGCCGCCCGATTGCCTGGATGGCGGCGGCAGGCCTTGCCACTGTGTTCACTGCAGGTGCGATCGTCGGCGTGATTGCCGCCTCGAAGGAAGATGGCGGTGCATTATCGACAACCGCCTTTGCCATTATCGCGGCGTTTGTCGCGATCATTTGTGGCCTGATCTATGCCCAATGGCGGCTTGCCCGCCGGATCGCGGCGAGCGGCGGAGAGATGACGCGGCGCGAGCGGCTGAACCGCAACATCATGATTGCCTGTGGCGTAATGGGTGGGACGATCGGTTTGGTGCTCGCGATCACCAGTGACACGTTGACTGCTGATCCACTCACCGTCTTCAGCGAGGCACCCCTGCCCTTGACGCTGGCCATTTTGCTGGCGCTATTCTGGGGTGCGGTCATGCCGGTCATCGCATGGTTCTGGCATACCCGCGCTATCGATGAACAGGAGGCGCACGCCTATCGCGACGGGGGCTATTATGCTGCCTATGCCTATCTGATCGCCGCCCCGACCTGGTGGTTCCTGTGGCGCGGCGGGATTTTGCCAGAGCCGAATGGCATCGCCATCTTCATTGGCTTTTCGTTAATCTGGAGCGGTGTCTGGTATTGGAAAAAATACCGCTGAACCTGAATTTCCCTTTCCCCCAACCTGACTGAAAACAAGGACCTAAAAATGAAGAAACTGCTTTTGAACAGCGCCCTGCTTGCAATCACCCTCTCCCTTTCGGCCGTGGGCGGGCCGATTTCCTCCCCGGCGCTAGCCGCAGATACACCTGCGCCGGCCGCCGTACCCACTGTCGATGTCGACCCTGCTTTATGGGTGGTGAAGGATGCCGACACAACGATCTATCTTTTCGGCACTGTGCACATTTTGAAACCCGGAATGGGCTGGTTCGACGAAGCGGTGAAGGACGCGTTCGACAAATCCGATCGTCTTGTGCTTGAAATCGTCGAGCCCGACCAGGCAACCACGCAGCAGCTGTTCGCCAAATATGGCCTCGACCAGAGCGGCAAGACGCTGACATCGAAGATGACCGAAGAGCAGAAGGCCACTTACACCAAGGCGATGGAAAAGGTCGGTCTGCCGGCAGCGGCATTCGAACCCTTCGATCCCTGGGCCGCCGCCGTGACCATGCAGGTCATGGGTCTGCAAAAGGGCGGTTATGATGTGAATAGCGGCGTCGAAACGCAGCTGACCGCAGCAGCAAAGGCATCGAAAAAGCCGATTGGTGCGGTCGAAACCATGGAACAGCAACTGCAGATTTTCGACTCGCTGTCGCAAGAAACGCAGGTCAAGTTCCTCGTGGAATCGGCGGCAATGGTCGACCAGATGACGAGCAGCATGGACAATATGGTGACGCTGTGGGCAAAGCCCGACCCCGATGGGCTGGCGCAAGTGATGAACCAGGGCCTGTCCGACCCGAAACTGCATTCGGCGCTGCTCACCAACCGCAACGCCAACTGGGCGGCTTGGATCAAACAGCAGCTTGAAAAGCCGGGCACCACCTTCATGGCCGTGGGTGCCGGCCACCTTGCAGGCAGCACCAGCGTGCAACACCTGCTATCGGCCTATGGCATCGAGGCACAGCGCGTCGAATATTGAGCATAGCCACAAAGTTGGATGGGGCGGGCCGCATAGCCTGCCCCATTTGTTTTGTGCGGGGCACCCAGCAATGGGCGTTGCGACTCTAACGCTTGCAATTGCGCGGATTTGCGCCTAATGGCGCGCGCTTGCCGTGATGGTCATCCCTGGAGGCGTGACGGCAAATATCGAACTTATTTGGAGAAATACTATGAGCGATCTGCTGACTTTGTCGGCTGAGCCGCGCGAACGGGCTGGCAAGGGAGCCTCCCGTGCATTGCGTCGCGAAGGCCGTGTACCTGCCGTAATCTATGGCGACAACAAGGACCCGGAAACCATCCATGTCGAGGAAAAAGCTCTCGTCAAGGCGTTGATGACCGGCCATTTCGGCAACTCGATTGTCGAAGTCACCGTCAACGGCAAGACCGAGCGTACCCTGCCCAAGGATGTGGCATTCCATCCGGTCACCGATCGCCCGATCCATGTCGACTTCATGCGTCTTTCGAAGAACGCCACCGTCCATGTCGACGTCCCCGTGTCGTTCACCAATGAAGACGCATCGCCCGGCCTGAAGCGCGGTGGCGTTCTCAACATCGTTCGCCACGAACTCGAACTGATCTGCGACGCCAATGCGATCCCCGACGAAATCGTCATCGACGTGACCGGTTTCGACGTGGGCGATTCGATCCATATCAGCCATGTTACGCTGCCGGCTGGTTCGAAGAGCGCGATCACCGACCGCGACTTCACCATCGCGACCGTTGTTGCTCCTTCGGGCCTGAAGAGCCAGGAAGGCGACACGACCAAGACCGAAGGCGAAGCTTGATTTGACGTGCAGCCCCTGCGAATGCGGGGGCTACAGTCGGACAAGGCCTCAACGGTTCAAAGCCAAGTGGCCCCCGCCTGTGCGGGGGCTTCGTTTTTTCAGGAAGGTGCGATGCAAATCTGGGCAGGCCTAGGCAATCCAGGACCGCAATATGCCATGCACCGGCACAATGTCGGCTTCATGGCGATAGATGCGCTTGCTGATCGCTATGACGCCCCGGCACCAGCCAAGAAATTCCAGGGATGGGTGCAGGAAACCCGCATCGGCGGTGACAAGATCATCCTGCTCAAACCCGGTACCTTTATGAATGAGAGTGGCCGCAGCATTCGTGCCGCGATGGATTTCTACAAGCTCTCGCCTGCCGACATCACCGTCTTTTATGACGAACTCGACCTTGCACCATTCAAGATCAAGGTGAAGCAAGGCGGGGGTGCCGCAGGGCACAATGGCATCCGCAGCACCATCGACCATATCGGCGCCGATTTCCGCCGCGTGCGGCTTGGCATCGGCCACCCTGGCCATAAGGACAAGGTAACCGGCCATGTCCTTGGCAATTTCGCCAAGTCCGAAATCGACCCGCTGGCCGACATGCTGGGTGCGATTGCTGCCGAAGCCGACTGGCTCGCCAAAGGCGATGATGTGCGCTTCATGAGCGAGGTCGCGCTCCGGCTGCAGGACTGATCCAATGCAGCGTGTCCTGATTGTCGGGCCATGCGGTGCAGGCAAATCAACGCTCGCAGCACAATTGGGGCCGGCCCTCGATTTGCCACTATTTCATATGGACCAGCTCAACTGGAAACCCGGCTGGGTCGAAAGCAGCAAGAAAGAAATCCGCGAAAAGCTGGCCGCTATAACCGCACAGGAACGCTGGCTGATCGACGGCACTTATGGAGGCACGCTGGCGCCGCGGCTCGAACGCGCCAATACTGTGATCTATCTCGATTACCCCATCCAGCTGTGTGTCGCTCGGCTTTTGAAGCGGATCTGGACCCACAGGGGGCAATCGCGGCCTGACATGACCGAAGACTGCCCGGAACGGTTCGACCTTGGTTTCCTCTTCTACCTGCTGCGTTGGAACAGCGGCCCCAAACACAGGCTGGAGGCTGCACTGAAAGGCCACGAGGCCAAGGTCATCCGATTTCACGATCCGATACAGTTGAAACGCTGGCTGGACTCGCAATCGACGTGAATCCAGATATCTTGGTATTCGAAGGAGAGCCAAGATGACCGATATCGAACGCCGCACTGTAATCAAGACCGCATTGGCCGCAGGCGCCGCCGCTGCCATTCCCTCCACCGCCTCCGCTTCAGACAAGCCACTCGCTGGCAAATCGATTCTGATTACCGGCGCCTCGTCTGGTTTCGGCTATCTGGGTGCACTGCATTATGCGCGACTTGGGGCAAAGGTGATTGCCTCGATGCGCGGGCTGCCGCGCAAGGAAGCCGATGAACTCAAGGCCGAGGCAACGAAGGAAAAACTCGACATCCATATCATCCAGATCGACGTCACCTCGGATGAGCAGGTCGCCGATGGCGTTGAAGAAGCGGAGCGTATCGCTGGCGGGCCGCTCGATATCCTGATCAACAATGCCGGTGTCGGCTATGCCGGGCCGATCGAATTGCAGGATATGCAGGCAACTGCACTGATCTTTGACACCAATGTTTATGGCCCGCACCGCATGGCGCGTGCCGTCCTGCCTGGCATGCGCAAGGCGAAGCGCGGGTTGATCTTCAACATTTCCTCGCAACTCGGTCGGGTGATCGTGCCCTCTGCCGGTCATTATTCCCCTACCAAATTCGCGCTGGAGGCGATGAGCGAAGCGATGGCCTATGAACTGGTGCCGCACAATGTTGAGGTCTGCGTGATCCAGCCGGGCGGCTATCCGACCAAGGTTTGGGTGAACCGCAACCAATTGGCGAGCGAACTGAAATCAAGACTTACCGAAGATCAAGCTGCGGCCTATCCAGCACTGGTCAACGCCATGGGTAAGGAAGATGGCACCCGAAGAAGCGCCGATCCGATGGATGTACCCCGCGCCATCGCCGAAATCGCAGCCATGCCAGCCGGCACCCGTCCGCTGCGCCGTGCAGTGCATCCGGGCATGAAACCGCAGGAAGCGATCAACAAGGTGTCTGCGGAGACGCAACTGGCCATGCTGGGCAATTCGCCATTCGGGCCCTGGGTGAAGGCGGTCCACGACTAACCCGATCATTCCCCTCGGGGTGGCATGATCGGCGATCCATCGCGCGTTTGGGCGAGAACGATGACGCACATGTTTCGCCATTGCCGGTGGCTGCCGCAAGCGACACCGGCGTAGCGATATTGCGGCATAAACAGCAGTTTGCGATGCCCGCGATCGGGTACGCCATCATCAACGACCAGTTGCTGGACGGCATTTTGCGCACTGGTGTAATTATAAACGATCACCTCGCCGACATAGACATTGCCACCGCGGGCTTTGACACGCTGCCCCGGTCCCATGCCGTTGGAATAATGACCGGTTTGACCGCTAGCCCCTTGTGCGCGCACATGATCGGCGGCAGCGCGGGCCAATAGGTCGCTGGGCATCAGGGTATTGACCGCGCGCCTGCGGCGCAACTCGCGCGCTGCTTCAGAAACCGCTCTAGGACCTTCATGGGTTGTGAAGTCGGGGCCATCCCCCTCTCCCAACAGGATATTGCCATCGAAGCGGTCCCTCAAATCATCCAGTTCCCGCGCAAAGGCGCCCGGATTGCTTCGAAGGAAATTGACCTCTTCGAGGATGTCTGCCTCGACGCCGCTGCGACCGGATAAGGGCGCTGCCAACATACCAAACATCGAAATTAGGAGGACTTTCGATTTGAATCCTGCTGTCATCTTGCCACCCGAGCGAATTTGTCTCCAGGCGCTGGCCTAGCAACACTTGCCTGAACGGCAGGCTACAAACAGTTGAACCATGGCAAGGCTGGCCTTTCGCGCCCACTACCGCTAAGGCGCGCGCAATTCATTCCCAACGAGGATTTTATGGGTTTCAAATGCGGTATTGTCGGGCTGCCCAATGTGGGCAAGTCCACCCTGTTCAACGCGCTGACCGAGACGCAGGCAGCGCAGGCGGCCAACTATCCCTTTTGCACCATCGAGCCCAATGTGGGCGCGGTGGCAGTGCCCGATCCGCGCCTGCATGTAATCGCCAAAATTGGTGGCAGCGCCAAGGTTATCGAAACGCAATTGAGCTTTGTCGACATTGCCGGCTTGGTGCGCGGTGCCTCCAAGGGTGAAGGGCTCGGCAACCAGTTCCTCGCCAATATCCGCGAGGTCGATGCCATCGTCCATGTGCTGCGTTGTTTCGAAAATGACGACATCCAGCATGTCGACAACAAAATCGATCCGATTTCGGATGCCGAAACGGTCGAGACCGAATTGATGCTCGCCGACCTCGAAAGCCTCGAGAAACGCGTGCCTGCTTTCCAGAAAAAGGCGACCGGCGGCGACAAGGAAGCGAAGATTGCAGCAGCCGTGCTGGGTCGCGCGCTCGACCTGTTGCGCGATGGCAAGCCTGCGCGCTTGCTGACACCCAACGATCCCGAAGAAGCACGCATTTTCCAGCAAGCCCAATTGCTGACGTCAAAGCCTGTCCTTTATGTTTGCAATGTCGAGGAAGCCTCGGCTGCAAATGGGAATGCGCTTTCGGCCAAGGTATTTGAAAAGGCGAAGGCTGAAGGTGCCGAGGCCGTTGTGGTTTCAGCGGCGATCGAAGCGGAAATATCGACCATGCCGGCCGAAGACCGTGAGGTTTTCCTCGCTGATCTGGGGCTGGAGGAAACCGGCCTCGCCCGCGTGATCCGCGCCGGATACGAACTGCTCCACCTCATCACCTTCTTCACGGTCGGCCCCAAGGAAGCGCGTGCCTGGACGGTGTTCAAGGGTGCGAAGGCCCCGCAGGCCGCGGGCGTGATCCACAGCGATTTCGAGAAAGGCTTCATCCGCGCCGAGACGATGGCCTATGATGACTATGTCCAATATAATGGCGAGGCCGGCGCCAAGGAAGCGGGCAAGTGGCGGTCTGAAGGCAAGGAATATGAAGTCAAGGACGGCGACATCATGCTGTTCCGCTTCAACGTTTGATTTCGCTCAAGGACAATCTGGCGCGATAGCGACAAAAGCAACAGCATGAGCGAAGCCGATCCCAAATCCCGACCGCAACTGCCCTTTGACCGTATAGGCGGGCGCGAACCGATCGCGCGCATGGTTAACCGCTTTTACGACCTGATGGAAAGCGAGCCCGATTTCGCCGAACTGCGCGCGATGCACGCAGACGATCTTTCGCCGATGCGCGAATCGCTCACCGACTTCCTGATGGCTTGGATGGGCGGGCCGCGCGACTGGTTTGAAAAGCGCCCCGGTGCCTGCATCATGTCTGCCCATCGCGCGCTCGACGGCATGAATTTTGCGACCGCGACCCAATGGGTACTGGCGATGCAGCAGGCGGCGAAGGAAACCATTCCGCACGATCCCGATTTTGTGGATTCGATGGTTTCGGCTTTTGCCAGCATGTCGAAGGGCATGGCCACCAATGCGGGCAAGAAAGATGACCATTGAGGCTGACGCCTAGAGCGTGAATGCCTCGATGATCGGGCACGGCCCCTCATCACCATGCGCACAGGCATTGGCAAGGCCAGCCAAGGATTTCTTCGCCTGTTGCAGACGGCCGATTTCCTCTTCGAGGGCAGCTATCCGCGCGCGCGCCAGTTCACGGACCCGCGCTCTGTCGCGTCCCTTGTCGAGCGCGAGCAACTCGGCAATTTCAGACAGCGTAAAGCCAGCCTGCTGCGCGGTTCGGATGAAGCGCAACTGCCGCAGATCCGAATCGCCATAGTGGCGGATGCCGGAATTGCGGCCCGCCCCGGCGGGAACATCGAGCAACTTCTTGCGTTGGTAAAAGCGAATAGTTTCAACGCCTACACCGCCTGCCTTCGCCAATTGTGATATGGTTAGCATTAGCCGCTTGACTCCGTACTATGGTACGGATGCTAGATAGGCGTGGCACGACCCAATTGAAAGGAAACAAGTCATGCCCTCCCCCGAACCGACGGCGATCTTGTATCGCATGGTGCTTCCCGATCATGTCTGCCCTTATGGTCTGAAGGCGCGACACCTTCTGCGCAGCAAGGGCTATGTTGTTGACGACCGACCGCTAACCACGCGCGCCGAAGTCGATGCCTTCAAGCAAAAGCATGGCGTTGCCACCACACCGCAAATATTCATCGATGGCGAGCGGATCGGGGGGCATGATGATCTGCGCCGCCATCTCGGCCTCAAAGTAGCCGACCCCAACAAGCCAACCTATCGCCCGGTACTCGCCGTGTTTGCGATTGCTGCGGCTCTTGCGCTCACGATAGAGATAGGAACTGGCCACGGGCTGGCTCCTGTGCCGATCGTCGAACGCTTCATCGCCTTGAGCATGGTCATTCTCGCGCTGCTCAAATTGCAGGATGTAGAGCGCTTTGCGACAATGTTCCTGAACTATGACCTGCTGGCCCGCAAATGGGTGCCCTATGGCCGCGTCTATCCCTTCGCAGAGGCTTTGGCAGGCATCTTGATGGTGGGGCATTTGCTGCCCTGGCTGTCGATCCCGATTGCACTCTTCATCGGCACCATCGGAATGGTTTCGGTGTTCAAGGCCGTTTATATCGACAAGCGCGAGTTGAAATGCGCCTGCGTCGGCGGCAACAGCAATGTTCCGCTTGGCTTTGTCTCGCTCACCGAAAATGTGATGATGGTGGCGATGGCGCTGTGGATGGCCGCTCGCTTGCTGGCTTAAACGTCCTGGGCAGACAGGTGCCGGTAGATTGCGACGGTGAGGGAAACCATCAAAGTCGCAATCACCGCACCAAAACCCGCATCAATCCCGGTTTCCACAAAAGGCACACCCTCTGGCCCGGCAAGCAACCGACACGCCAAACCGACGATCAGACCGATGATCATCGCGGTCAGGCTGGCGACCAAGGCGACGATCAAAGTCAGGAAAAACACCGACCATCCATTGCCCCGCGTCAGTTCCCAAGCGCGTGAGAATGCACCGGAAAAGCCGCGTTCTGTTTCCGCCACCACTATCGGGCCCAAGGGCGTAAGACGTCCGGAAAGGTACATTCCGGGCAGGATGAACAACAGGAAGCCACCCAGCATGACTAAGCCGCCGCTGACCTGCACAAGGAAGTAGAATGGCAGCAGGGCCAGCGCCTTGCCGAGCGCGGAGCCGACGGTCGATAGATCATTACGCGTCAGCAGCACATAGATCGCCACGGCCCCAAAAAATCCGAGCAGCCCAGTCGGCAGCAGAACCGGCCAGTTTTCAAAATAGAAATCCTGGAATGCGAGGAGCATCTGGGCGGGCGTCGATGCCCCTTGTAGATCGGGTTGACCAGCAAATAGCCGCGCGATCCAGTCTGGCAGGAAAAGGAACAGGCCCGAAATGGCACCTACGCCTTCGCGATGCGAATTCAATTGGGATTGGGTGGTTTTCCAGACGCTGGAATAATCGAGCTTGCGGTTCATGTGCCCTCCGGTGGTACGCATCGGTTAAAGGCTAGGTGCAGGGCTGGCAAGCGGCGCAGTGAGGCGCTAAGGGGCCATGCATGAAGGCTATGGGCGAAATCGACTGGGATGTCAGCGACGGGCAGGTGCCCTATCCCGAAGCACTGGCCCGGATGGAGGCGCAGCAAGCGGCGATCCACGAAGGCAGCGCGCGCGAACTCATCTGGCTGCTCGAACATCCACCGCTCTACACAGGCGGCACCAGCGCCGATCCTGCCGAGCTGCTAAGCCAGCAATTCCCCGTTTACGATACCGGGCGCGGTGGGCGTTACACCTATCACGGGCCCGGACAGCGCGTCGGCTATGTGATGCTCGATCTTGCCAAGCGGTGCAAAGATGTGCGCTGCTATGTGCATTCGATCGAGGGTTGGGTCATCAACGCACTGGCGCGCTTTGGTGTAGAAGCTCGGCGGGCCGAAGGACGCATCGGTATCTGGTGCGACAACCGCTTTGGCCAGGAGGCAAAGATAGGCGCGATCGGCGTGCGCGTGCGCCGCTGGGTCACCGCGCATGGCTTTGCAGTGAATGTAGCGCCCGATCTTTCCCATTTTGGCGGCATCGTGCCTTGCGGCATCGCCGAATATCCGGTCACGAGCCTTGCTGATCTTGGAATTTCGGCCAGCCTGGCGGATTTCGATACAGCATTGGAAGCAACGCTGCCCGAATTCCTGAACGCGCTTGCAAAAGCCGGCGGCAATTGCGACCTAGGTTTGTAAATTGCATTCAATTGAGGGGTATTTATGCGTCGCGCTTTGATCCTGTTGGCAATCACCCTTCCCGCGCTGTCGGCATGCGGAGGGAATGATGCGGATAGCAAGGTTACCGAAACCCGCATGGACGATATCGACAGCATCGAGGGCACGATTAGCGACGAGATGGTTTCGACCGATGAATCGACCGAAATGGCCCCGGTAGAAGCAACCGCCGCCCCTGCGGCTGCAAAGACCGAAACGCCAGACAAAGCAGCGCCTGCCGACAAGGAAGCAGCTACGCCCGCGCCTGCCGCCGCCGAAGCCGAGTAAAATCTGCAATGCCGTCGCTTCTTGCCGAACCCTTGACGCTGCCCTGCGGCGCAACGCTACCCAACCGTATCTCCAAGGCCGCCATGACCGAGGGCCTAGCCGACATTTACGGCCGCGCCACGGGCGAGCTTGACCGGCTCTATCTCGCATGGAGCGAAGGTGGTGCCGGGATGCTGCTTTCGGGAAATATCCATGTCGATGCCGACCATTTGGAGCGCCCCGGCAATGTGATTATCGACCGCGAGCCTGATGAGGATAGCAAGCGCGCCCTTTCGCATTGGACCGCGGCGGCAACGCGCAATGGCAACCATTTCTGGGCGCAGATCAGCCATGCCGGTCGGCAGACGCAAAAGGCGGTCAATCCGCATCCCAAGGCACCATCGGCGGTGAAACTCGGCCTTCCCGGCGGTCAGTTCGGTGAGCCGGTCGCCATGACCGAGGATGAAATCCTGAACGTCATCGGCCGCTTTGGTACTGCGGCACGGGTGTGCAAGGAAGTCGGCTTTACCGGGGTGCAGATCCACGCGGCGCATGGTTACCTTTTTTCGCAATTCCTGAGCCCGCGCGCGAACCAGCGCGATGATCGCTGGGGCGGCAGCCTCGAAAACCGCGCGCGCATCCTGATGTTCACGGTGAACACTGTCCGCACGCTCGTCGGCGCGAACTTCCCGATTTCGGTGAAACTCAACAGCGCCGATTTCCAGAAAGGCGGCTTTGCGTTCGAAGACAGCCTGCAAGTGGCCAAATGGCTGCAGGATGCCGGAGTCGACCTGATCGAAATTTCGGGCGGCACATATGAGCAGCCCAAGCTGCTCGGCATCGAAGGCATGGAAGAACCTGAGGAGCAGAATGTCGCTGCCTCAACCATGCAGCGTGAGGCCTATTTCGTCGACTTTGCAAAGGCGATGCGCAGCGAGGTCAAAATTCCCTTGATGGTAACGGGCGGATTCCGCACGCGATCGGCCATGGAACAAGCGCTCAAGCAAGGCGCCGCCGACGTCATCGGGATTGGCCGCCCATTATGCTATTTCCCCGATGCGCCCAAGCGGCTGCTGGGCGGAATGGAAATGCTGCCGCGCAAGGAACAGGACCTCGCGCTCTTCCCACCTTCGCTCGAATGGCTGACCCGCTGGAAGATGTTCCGCGCGATCAATGGCTTTGCCTGCCAATATTGGTTCTACAGCCAGCTTTATGCGCTGGGCCGCACCGGTCGCCCCGCCACCGATATGAGCGTGTTCCATGCCTTTCGCGAAGTCGAAAGCACGCACAAGCGCTGGCTGAAAGAACGTAGGGCGGCTTTGAGGTAACAGTCTACTCCCCTCCCGCAAGCGGGAGGAGAGAACCAAAACTCACATACAATTGCTTCCCGTTCCCGCGATCAGGTCAACGCAGCGCCCGTCAATCTCATCCTTGGGCACTTGCAGGCCGATTAGGCTTGCCAAGGTCGGCATGATGTCTGCTGTTTCGATGCCGTTGGGCTGCTCATAGGGGGCAACGCCGGGCCACCAGAACAAGATCGGCACGCGGCGGTCATAACCCCAGGGCGAGCCATGAGTTGCGACATAGCCGAAACTGGTGTTCGGGATCGGCGTGACATAGCGTTTGAGCGCCACATAGAAATCACCCGACCGTTCGGGATCGAAATTGGCGCGCACGCGCTCGATCAGGCTCCAATCTTCCGGCGGCCCTGACGGTGATGGCGTCGCAGCAATCTCTTCCTTGGTGAAGACCGCCTCGATCTGCGGGTGTGTTCGATAGTGTTTGAGCGCCGCCGCCAAAACAGCGGGTCGTTTTTCCGCCGGGATCTTGGTGGAAAGATACATATCGCCAAATGGGGCGTCGCCCATGATTGCCGGTTCGGGCAGATCAAACGCCTTGGCCAACACAGGCCCCACGCCCTGCGGCATCAGTTTGATATCGGCGCGCTCAGCCGCGGGTAGCCCCTGGATCGCGTTGCGCTCTGGCAGGTCATGCCCGCCATGGTCTGCGGTGAGCATCACGACATAAGGGACCTTGCTCTTGTCGAGCGCGGCAAACATCCGGCCCAAGGTTGCATCAAGTGCGGCCATCTGGGTGCAGGTTTCCGCCCCGGCCGTTCCAAAGGTGTGGCCGATATAGTCGGTCGCCGAAAGGCTGATGGCGAGGACATCGGTCGCTGCGCCTTTACCCAGTTTCTTCTCGCCAAATGCTGCCAATGCCAGGTCCATGGTCAGCGCATCAAATTCACCCGAAGCACGGAAGGCGCGCGCGTCACCAGCCTTACGCTGCTGGAGCGTTCCCACCGTTGCATCCCCGCCAATGCTGACAGCGCGCGAGTGGCTGGCGCACATGGCAGGAAGCTTGGCTGGAGCAGGTTTATCGATGGCCGCCTTGGCGCGGCTGTTGACGAGCGCAGCGCCCTTGGGAACTGCGGCTTCGCTGCCCGCATAGCTTCGGAAGGATTTGCCATCCCACCACATGGTGAGCGTGGTGTTGTGCCCACCCATCATCACTGCGCCGCGATCTTTGCCCGAAACCGCAACAACCTGCGACGCCGGGTTCACCGCGCGCATGCGATCGCCCAAAGTCGGCACTTTCAGCAGCTTTGGCGAAACGGTGTAATCGCTGCTGTTGCTCCCCTCGACGCTGGTGTCTTCCGAACAATAAACCCCATAATCGGGCTTGCCATTCTTGCCGGTGCGCGCCCGGGTCGGATCGAACCAGCTATTGGCGATGACCCCGGTGCGTGACGGGCGGCTGCCCGTGAGGATGGTCGAATGTCCGGGGCAGGTTTCGGTCGCTGCATGGCTTTGATAGCCATTGGGAAAGGCAATCCCGCCTGCCAGCCGTTTCAGACCGCCGTTGAAATCTTCGCGATATTCATTGAACAGGTCGGTCGAGAACTGATCGACCGAAATCGCGACGATCAGTTTAGGTTCCGGCACCTTGGGCGCATCCTGTTCGGCCATTGCCGGACTTGCGGCCAGCACCGCTGCGCCCAACATCCATGCGGTAAACCTGTTCATCATTCCCTCCTGAAACCTATACGCCAATTTCGGCGCGCAATGCTTTGCGATCGAGCTTGCCGATCATCGTTTTGGGCAGCGTATCGCGGACGACCACCGCCAATACCCGTTCATGCTTGCCCAATTGGGGATTGAGCCAGTCGGCAAGTTCCTCCCCTGTAGCTGTCTGTCCATCGTTCAAGGTGACAAAGGCCTTGGGCCGCTCGCCCGAATAGGTATCGGGTACGCCAATCACCAACGCCTCTTTCACCGCCGGATGCTGGTAGAGTACGTCCTCCACCTGGCTTGGGAACACCTTGAAACCGCCCACCGCGATCATGTCTTTCAACCGGTCGACGATGAAGATGAAGCCGTCCTCGTCTATGGTGGCCACATCGCCGGTGCGAAGCCAGCCGTCGACAAAAACCTCTTCGGTTGCATCCGGCTTGTTCCAATATCCCGCCATGATCTGCGGCCCCTTGGCCAGCAATTCGCCGGGCTCACCCTCGGGTGCATCCTTGTGCGGATCCTCCTTGTCGGCAAGCCTTACCCATGTGCCGGGAATGGGCTGCCCGATACTGCCGATCTTGTTCAGACCTTCGTAGGGGTTGCACGAAATCACACCCGAACTTTCAGTAAGGCCATAGCCTTCGATAACCACCGAACCACTGCGTTCCTCAAAACGGGATTTCAACTCCGCCGCCAAAGGAGCGCCGCCTGAAATGCATCCGCGCAGGCTGGAAAAATCGGTTCCCGCGATTGCCGGATTGTCGAGCAGCGCCTGGTACATGGTCGGCACGCCCGGAAGCGCGGTCACCTTGGTGCGGTTGATGGCGGCGAGCGCCGCCTTGGCTTCAAAACGTGGCAGCATCACGATTTCGCCGCCATTGTCGATCGTCCGGTTCAGCACCGTCGCGTTGGCGAACACATGGAAGAAGGGCAACACGCCCAGGATGCGATCCGTGGCATTTTCCTGCGGGTTGTTCACCCGGCTGTGCGGATCGAGCAGGTTTATCTGCCGTGCATTGGCGCTGATATTCTGGTGGGTCAGCATCGCACCCTTGGGTGTACCGGTCGTGCCGCCGGTATATTGCAACTGGGCGATATCCTTTTCAGGATCGCACGCGACAGGCTGGTTGGCACCATCATTGTCCAGCAACGTTGCAAAGGCAGTGATGCGGCTGTCCTTGGGCACGTCGGCAATCTCTGACCGTTTGAACAGGCGATAGGCCAGCCCTTTCAGACGCGGCAGCGCCTCGGCAACATTACCGACTACCAGCTGCTTGAGGCTCGATTGGTTGAGCACCTTGATCGCGGTCGGCAACAGCGCCGCGGCGGAAACGGTCACCAATATCGACGTGCCACTATCGGCCACCTGGTGCGACAATTCGTCGACCGTGTAGAGCGGCGAGAAGTTGACGACCGTGGCACCGGCGGCGAGCGCGCCATAATAGGCGGCGATATAATGCGGCACATTGGGCAGGAACAGGCCGACATGGTCACCCTTGCCGATGCCCTGCAACTGCAGCCCACGGGCAAAGCGGCGCACCTGCCCGGCCATTTCAGCATAGCTGAATTTACGGCCCATAAAGTCCGCGAGCGGGGCCTTTCCCTGCCGCTCGGCGGAACGGAAAAACATGTCGTGCACGGAAAGCGGCGGAAATGCCTGCTCCCATTTCGACGGGTGCAGATAGTTCGAAACCCAGGGGGTCTTGACGGTCATAAAGCTCCTCTAGGCAGCGCTATACCAGCCCACCCCATCGAGCTTTTCCACCTTGGCCCGACCGGTCGCCACCAGATGCACAAGATGCGCATGCGATTCCCCCGCTGCAAGCCCGAATACGCTTTCGTCGATCGGCCTGTCGAAAAGCAGGGCGAAGGTATCTACCGCGCGCATCGGTTTTTCGCGCAGCGCTTCTTCCAGCTTGTCTAGGCGATCGTGATGCCCCTCGGCGAGTTTGTCGAGCCGAACATGAACCCCGCGGAAAGGCGAACCATGCGCGGGCAGCACCAGCATGTCGCCGGGCAGCTTGCGGCGGAACTTGGCAATCGAATCGAGCCATTCCCCGAGCGGATCGGCGTCGGGTTCGCTATCCATGATCGAAACATTGCTGGTGATACGCGGCAATATCTGGTCGCCAGCGATGATCACACCATTGTGATGGTCCACAAGGCAGGTGTGCTCCGGCGTGTGGCCACCGCCTGTCATCGCCTCCCACACCCGGCCGCCGATGCGGACATGCTGTCCATCTTCGAGCCGGCGGTGCCCGGTGGGCAATTGCGAAACGGCGCGGGCAAAGCCTCCGAAGCCGCGCTTGCGCATATCTTCGACCTGCTGCTCGCTATAACCTTGGAAGCGACGACGATCGAGAATCTCCTTGGGCGGCTCGTCGCGTTGGTCGGCGGTCAGCATCCGCGCCATCAACCATTCGGTGCGGTTCATCCAAAGCTGCACCTTGCAGCGATTGGCGAGCCAGCCCGCGCAGCCGACATGGTCGGGGTGGAAATGCGTCACGAAAATACGCGTCATGCGTCGGTCGCCCAGCGCGCCATCGAGCAGTTTCTTCCACTCCTCGATCACCACCGGCATGAAGAGGCCGGTATCGGCAATGGCAAAGCCGTCGCCCTGCTCGTCTCGGTCGTCGAGCAACCAGATATTGATGTGATTGAGGTTGCCGGGCACCGGCATCCGCGTCCAGCCCATGTCGGGGGCGAGCGGATAGATTTCGCCATATCCGGGCACATGTTCGCCCAGTGGATAGGTCAAGCCTTTGATTTCAATCGGCTCAAACCCGTGATCGGCGAGCGACATGTCATAGGCGGGAAGTGTTTCGGCTGTCATTCCCGCTTGCCTGCCCCATACGTCACCATATCGCAATGGTGACGTTAGGGAAGGTGAACAAGTTTATTCGCCGCTCTTCTTGAACAGCGTTTCCGCTGTCAGTTCGGCCGGTGCTTCTTCTTCGCCGCTGAGCGCTTCTTCAGCAGCGCGCTTGGCTTCATCGCGTTCGTTGCGAAGCTGCTCGAGCAGCGCTTCCTTGTCACCTGCAAAGCGGGTGTCATCGGCAGCCTTGTCTTCAAGGCCTGCTTTCTTGGCTGCGCGCGCTACGATAGCATCAAGTTCACGCTGCGAGCAAAGGCCGAGCGTTACCGGATCCTTGGGCTGGATCTCGCTGATGTTCCAGTGGCTGCGTTCACGAATGGCCTGGATCGTGTTGCGCGTGGTGCCGATCAGCTTGCAAATCGCACCGTCCGAAATTTCGGGGTGGTTGCGCAGCAGCCATGCAATGCCATCGGGCTTGTCCTGACGCTTCGATACCGGGGTATAACGCGGGCCCTTGGTGCGGCGAACCTGCTCCGGACCCTTGCTGATCTTGAGCGAATAATCAGGATCGGCCTGGCCCTTTTCGATTTCTTCCATCGAAAGCTCGCCAGCGCGAACCGGATCGCGGCCGGTATATTTGGTGCCGGTCATGTCGTCAGCCATTGCCTGCACCTCAAGGATGTGCAGTCCGCAGAACTCGGCAATCTGTTGAAAACTGAGCGCGGTGTTGTCGACGAGCCATGCTGCGGTCGCGTGCGGCATCAGGGGAACGAGTCCGTTCTGGGCCATGTCTGATTCTCCAATAAATAGGGCCGCCCCTTACCGGAGCGGCCTGAACATGCCTGCCGCTTAGGCCAAAGCCGCCCTTACGGCAAGCGACATTCGTGCGACACTCGTCGGAAAACTCTGCATTCCTATGCAGGAAAGGCTTGACTGCGTTAATTGCGCACTTAACACTGCACTTCGCCAAAGGTTTGAGGAGACCTTCGAAGACGTAATTAGATTTCATTACATCACTATCTCGTAGCAATTAATGGAGGGAGAGAACCATGCGTAAGCTACATCTTATCAGTGCGACTGCGCTTGCTGTTTCGATGGCAATGCCAGCTTTTGCACAAGATGCACCACAAGCCGATGAAGACGCCGGCTATAATGACGACATCGTTGTCACCGCGCAGCGCCAGGCGCAGAGCCTGCAGGATGTGCCAATCGCGGTATCGGCATTTACAACCGAAGCGCTGGAGCGACAGCAGATCGACAATCCGCAAGAATTGCAACTTGCACTGCCGAGCACGTCGATCACATACGGCAACTTCTCGGGCACCAATATCACAATCCGCGGCATTGGTTCGCCAGTAGTTGCGGCCTCCGGCGATGCGGGGGTTGCAATCCATTTCAACGACATGCCGCTGATCGGCAGTCGCATCTTCGATTCCGAGTTTTACGATCTGGAGCGCCTCGAAGTTTTGCGTGGACCGCAAGGAACGCTATTCGGACGCAACGCGACAGCGGGCGTTTTCAACATCATCACGGCCAAGCCGGATCTGAACGCATTTGGGGCCGCTGGCGAAGCCTCCTACGGAAAATATAACACGATACAGGCCAAGGGCATGGTCAATGTGCCGATCGGCGATATCGCCGCTGTCAGGCTGGCTGGCATGTACCTGAAACGCGACGGGTATACGAAGAATCTCAACACCGGAAATGACATTGACGGCCGAGATTATTATTCCGTTCGCGGTTCCTTCAAGCTGGAACCCAGCGATTCAACGAAATTCACCGTAACGGCCCAGTATTTTAAGGAAGACAGCAACCGCTCACGTGGCCAGAAACAGCTTTGCGCTACGGATGTCACTGCCATTCTCGGTTGCCGCCCCGACCAGGAAGCCTTTCAGGTCATCAATGGCGACTCTACGGCTGTCGGGACATTGGGAAGCCGTGAGTTCCTGACGATCGCAGGATTTGGTCCCTTGGCGGCTTTCGGACTGGGCAGTGTTTACGGAGACGATGGACACTCCTACGATACGGCGATCAATCCGACCAATGTTCGGCGAGTCGCAGTTGACTTCGAGCCCTTCTGGAAATCCGACCAGTTGACGATCAGTGCAGAACTGGAGCAGAGCTTCGGAGACCTGACGGCCACATTGACCGGTGGCTATTCTGAGAACGAATATTCATCCAGCCTTGACTATAACCTGACAACGACGCGCAGCCTCGCCAATAATCCTGGCCTAGTTGCATTGCGGGCCGCCGGTGCTGGCGGAAACCCCATTGCGCAAGCAATATTGAGGTCAGGTGCATTCCGAGGAAACCAGCTTTGCGCTTCAGCGTTTGACCCGTTGCATGCAGGCTCGATCGGCGGACGAGTGCAATCGTGCGCAGATAATACGACCGAGTTCGATTATTCCGGGGGCAAGAACAAACAATGGTCGATTGAAGGACGTCTGGCATCTGATTTTGATGGTCCTTTCAACTTCCTGTTGGGCGGTCTGTATCTTGAGAGCACAGGGCGAAATATTGATTATGCGGTCATGGCCTCTGGCTTCGACTACATGTCAACGTTCCTCGGTGTCGCCACAGCGCTGGGTGCCGGCCTTCCATCGCTGAACTACGCTTTGGCCCCGCCATTCTTTCACAGCAATACGGACAAAGCCCATTTGAAAACCTACGGTTTGTTCGGTGAGGTCTATTTTGACTTGGCTGACAATTTGAAGGTGACGGGTGGCCTGAGATACTCGAATGACAAAAAATATATTCGGGCTCGCCAGCCGTTCCTAAACGTACTCGTCCCTTATGGAACGACCGACGTTAATTCGATACTGGCAAACTTCGACGGCGACAGTTCGAAACCAGGACAACAGGAATTTGCCATACAATCTGGCACGTTCGACGAAATAACGGGACGCGTTGTTGTTGACTGGAAACCTGATGTGTCCTTCACGGACGATACACTGGTTTATGCAAGTTACACGCGGGGTTATAAACCCGGTGGCTTCAATCCGCCTTATGATCCTAACTTGTTCCCCCCCATTCCTTTGACGTTCGAAGGCGAACTGATCGACGCTTTTGAAGTCGGTACAAAGAACAGCTTCTCGGGTGGCCAACTCCAACTCAACGCTACTGGCTTCTACTATAAGTATAATGGCTTCCAAGTCAGCCGCATCATCAACCGCACATCGTTCAACGACAATACCAATGCGACTATTTATGGTGTTGAGTTGGAAGCAATCATTCGGCCGGTTAGGGAGTTCACGGTCAATGCCAGCCTTTCCTATTTAAAAACGGAAATCGCTGATTTCAATACAGTAGACACGCGAAATCCTTCCAATGGGCGTAGTGATGTGGTGATAATCAAGGATCTGCAAAGCGCTGCTAACTGCGTCGTTGCTCCCGCTGTCGCTGGAAGTGTCCCCATTGCCAACACGCTGGCGCTTGTGAACGGGTTCAATGCTGCTGCGGGGGGTGGCTTGATCAGGCCTGCTGTCCAAGTGCCCGGAACAAACTCCTTTGGTGCCTTCTCACTTTGCGGCGCATTGGGCAGCTTCATTCGCGCCAATACTCCCGCAGGTACCTACCTGTTTGACGCGGGCGCGGGCGGTGGCTTCTTCCTGCCTGGCGGTGTGGAACGCAACCTGAAAGGTAATGAACTAGCCAACTCGCCAAACTTTAAATTCTCTGTTGGCGCTCAGTATGACATTAAAACCAACAGTGGCTGGACCATTACGCCGCGTGCAGACCTGTACTTCACGGGTAATGCATGGGGCAGCAATTTTAATACAATCCGCGATCGTATTAAGTCATATGAAATTGTCAGCACACAGCTGACTGTCTCTGGACCAGAAGACAAGTTTTATGCGCGGGCATTTGTATCGAACTTGTTCAACTCGCAGGCGATCACAGGCAAGTATATTACAGACCCGTCATCGGGCCTGTTCACAAATATCTACACGCTGGATCCGCGCACCTACGGCGTTGCGGTAGGTTTCCGGTTCTGACCTGAGCCGGTAGCGCAAACAACGAACCCCGGAGGAAACTCCGGGGTTTTTTGTTGGCTCAGGTGAGCAGGATAATCTTGCCGACAAAATCGCCGCTTTCCATCAGGCGGTGAGCGACGCTGGCTTCGGCCAGTGGAAAGGACTGCGCCATTTCAGGACGCAAGCGGCCTGCAACAACATCGGGCCAGACATTCGCATAGATCTCTTGCGCCAGCAGCCCCTTGAATTCGTTCGTACGCGGACGCAGCGTCGATCCAGTCAGTGTCAAGCGGCGGCTCATTATTTGCACCATGTTGATTTCAGCGACCAACCCGCCCTGCACTGCAATAGTCACATGCCGTCCATCTTCGCGCAGACATTTGATATTGCGGGGAACATAGCTGCCCGCGACCATATCAAGCACCAGATGCACCCCCTGCCCGTCGGTGATCTTGCTGACCTCTTCAACGAAATCGCTTGCTTTGTAATCAATCGCGTGGTCCGCACCGATTGAGAGAGCGGCTGCGCATTTATCTGCCGAACCGCAGGTGACAATCACCTTTAATCCGAACAGCTTGCCCAATTTGATGGCCATGGTGCCAATCCCACTGGTGCCGCCATGAACAAGGATGGTCTCACCTTCGCGCGCATATCCGCGTTCGAATACATTGTGCCATACTGTCATCAGCGTTTCGGGAATGGCCGCGGCTTCCTCCATCGATAGCGACGGCGGCACCGCCCAGCACACGTCCGCACGGGCGATGCAATATTCGGCATAGCCTCCACCTGCTACCAACGCGCAAACCTTTTGCCCCATATGCTCAGTCGCAACGCCAGGGCCGATGGCGACGACCGTCCCCGATATTTCGAGCCCGGGTAGGTCGCTTGCACCCGGCGGCGCGGGATAAAGACCCATGCGCTGGACAACATCGGGGCGGTTCACCCCGGCGGCAGCAACCTTCACCAGCACTTCGCCTTCGCCCGGCACCGGCACCGGCCTTTGGCACGGCACAAGCACGTCTGGCCCACCGGGTGCGGAAATTTCTATCGCGGTCATCATGTCAGGCAAAGCCACGGCTACCCCCTTGGCCATTTCATTCGAAAAGCGGCGGCATATTGACAGCGGCGAAGGTCCAGTCAACACTCGCGCCATGGATATGGATGATAATTTGCCGCTACGCGGTTCCGATCCGCTGAAGCTGCTGCTGCGCGAAGACCTTGATCCTTTGTCGATTGACGAGCTCAAGGAACGGATCGAGCTCCTGAAAGGCGAAATCGCACGGTGCGAAGCCAAGATCGGCGCGGCATCCAGCCATAGAAGCGCTGCCGATGCACTGTTCCGGAAAGGCTGAACGCCGTTCCGTTAAGCGTTTATCCGCAACATTTCGGCAACCATTTTCGGGAAAATTCGAAAAGCACCGCAAGTGCGGTTGAAAAGCGTCGTTAAAAGGGCGACATTGCATCAGCGGGGCAACCGGCGGTCGGGGGCGCTGCCACGGAGTTATCTAAATGCCCAGTTTTGCTGAATCGCTTGAAGCCACGCTGCATAACGCATTGAAAAATGCGGCAGAGCGCGCACACGAATATGCGACGCTTGAGCATTTGTTGCTGGCCCTGATCGACGATCCCGATGCATCCAAGGTGATGCAGGCGTGCGGAGTCGACCTGGGCGAACTCAGCGATACGGTGATCCAGTATCTCGATAATGAACTCGAAAGCCTCAAGGTTGGCGGCAATGTCGATCCATCGCCGACCAGCGGGTTCCAGCGGGTGGTGCAGCGCGCCATCCTGCACGTGCAGAGTTCGGGCAAGGATGTCGTTACCGGCGCCAACGTGCTGGTCGCGCTCTTCTCCGAACGCGAAAGCTATGCCGTCTATTTCCTGCAACAACAGGATATGAGCCGCCTCGATGCCGTCAGCTATATCAGCCACGGCATCGGCAAGGATGGCAAGCTCGTCGAGCAGCGCCCGGTCGAAGGCACCGAAGAGCGCAAGGAAGAAGCCGCGGCCGATGGCAAGGACAAAAAGGGTAAGGAAGGTGCGCTTGAACAGTTCACCGTCAACCTCAACGAAAAGGCAAAGCAGGGTCGTATCGATCCGCTGATCGGCCGCAGCGAAGAGGTGGACCGCACGGTTCAGATCCTGTGCCGCCGTTCGAAGAACAACCCGCTTTATGTAGGCGAACCCGGTGTCGGGAAAACCGCAATTGCCGAAGGCCTTGCTCGCCGCATCGTCGAAAAGCAGGTGCCCGAAGTATTACTGCCGGCTGTCATCTACTCGCTCGATATGGGTGCGCTGCTAGCCGGCACGCGATATCGCGGTGATTTCGAAGAACGGTTGAAGGCAGTGGTTTCGGAACTTGAAAAGCTGCCGCACGCGATATTGTTCATCGATGAAATCCACACCGTAATCGGTGCGGGTGCCACCAGCGGCGGCGCAATGGATGCATCGAACCTGCTGAAGCCTGCGCTTTCGGGCGGAACAATTCGTTGCATCGGTTCAACGACTTACAAGGAATTCCGTAACCATTTCGAAAAGGATCGTGCGCTGCTGCGCCGGTTCCAGAAGATCGACGTCAACGAACCGACCATCGACGACACGATCAAGATCCTCGCTGGCCTGCGCAGCGCGTTCGAAGAGCATCACAAGGTCAAATACACCCCCGATGCGTTGAAGGCCGCGGTCGAATTGTCGGCGCGCTACATCAACGACCGCAAGCTGCCCGACAAAGCTATCGACGTGATCGACGAGGTTGGTGCGATGCAGATGCTGGTGCCGCCGTCAAAGCGCCGCAAGCTGATTACGCCCAAGGAAATCGAGGCCGTGATCGCCACCATCGCGCGCATCCCGCCCAAAAATGTTTCGACCGATGATCGCGCCGCGCTTGGCAACCTTGAGGCGGACCTCAAGCGCGTGGTGTTCGGGCAGGACAAGGCTATCGAAGTGCTGTCCTCGGCGATCAAGCTCAGCCGCGCCGGCCTGCGCGATCCGGACAAGCCGATCGGCAACTATCTGTTCAGCGGACCCACCGGCGTCGGCAAGACCGAAGTTGCGCGCCAGTTGGCATCGATCCTAGGCATCCCGCTGAAGCGGTTCGACATGTCGGAATATATGGAACGGCATAGCGTTTCCCGCCTCATCGGTGCGCCTCCGGGTTATGTCGGGTTCGACCAAGGCGGTTTGCTGACCGATGCGGTCGACCAGAACCCGCATTGCGTGCTTCTGCTCGACGAAATCGAAAAGGCGCATCCCGATCTGTTCAACATCCTGCTGCAGGTGATGGATAATGGCCGCCTGACCGACCATCACGGAAAGACGGTGGATTTCCGCAATGTCATCCTGATCATGACGACCAATGCCGGTGCCAGCGATATGGCGAAGGAAGGCATCGGTTTCGGCACCAATATCAGCAAGGAAGATGCAGGCGAGGAAGCGGTGAAAGCGATGTTCGCCCCCGAATTCCGCAACCGCCTCGATGCAACCGTACCTTTTGGCTACCTGCCGCCAGAGGTTGTCGCGATGGTAGTCGACAAGTTCATCCTGCAGCTCGAGCTCCAGCTTGCGGACCAGAATGTCCATATCAAGCTCGACGACGAAGCTCGCGCCTGGCTGACCGAGCGTGGCTATGACAAGCTGTACGGTGCCCGCCCGATGGGCCGCGTGATCCAGGAAAAGATCAAGCAGCCGCTGGCCGATGAATTGCTGTTTGGCAAACTGGTCAATGGCGGCGAGGTGGCGGTCCATATCAAGGACAACCAGCCAGTGTTCGAGGTGACGCCCGCGGCACCCAAGGCTGGAAAGCCCAAGAAGCCGAAGAAGAAGGTCAAGACCGACTGAAGCCTTCGCAGCGGATCAGGAGGATAGGGCGCTAAAGCCGCCCTATCCCCCCGCCAACATATCCTGATTTGGCCTTTGCTGCGCCAAGGCGCATCTTGGCAGCATGGAAAAAGGCACAGTCTATCTGGTCGGCGCAGGCCCGGGTGATCCCGATTTGCTGACAGTCAAAGCCGCGCGGCTGATTGCCGCCGCGGATGTTGTCGTGCATGACGGTCTGGTCGACGACGCGATATTGGCGCTCACTCGCGCTGATGCGCGTTTGATTTCGGTCGCGAAGCAACGCAGCCGCCACTCCGTTCCGCAAGAAGGCATCAATGCCATTCTGGTACGCGAAGCGCTGGCGGGTCATGCCGTTGTGCGCCTGAAGGGCGGCGATCCCTTCATCTTCGGGCGCGGCGGCGAAGAGGTCGATGCCTGCCGCGATGCGGGCGTTCCGGTTGAAGTCATTCCCGGAATCTCGGCGGCGGTTGCGGGTGGTGCGCAAACCCTCCTCCCCCTCACCCATCGCGATGCATCCAGCGCGGTTACCTTTGTCGCGGGGCAGTGCAAGGGATTGAGCGACCAGAATTGGGCAGGCCTCGCTGGCAAGGGCCGCACGCTTGTCATCTATATGGGCGTCGCGACTGCTGACGACATAAGCGAGAAATTGATTGCCGACGGGCTTTCCCCCGACACGCCCGTCGCCGTGCTGGAGCGTGTGGGCCGTAAAGACGGCCGCGCGCTCCGCACCATTTTAACCGACCTTGGCGGAATGATCGCGCGCGAAGCCGTCCGGTCGCCTGCCATCATTATTGTGGGTGATGTGGTGCTGATGTCCAATGCCGAAGACCGGCTGGCAGCACTTGCCCGTGAAGCGGAGTATCTTGCGTGAAATTGTTGACTGGAAATGATCTCGCCTCTGGCGCGGTGACGTGGTGGACCGGCAATGGCTGGTCGATCCATGTCGAGGATGCCGTCGATGTCGGCGAAAGCGGCGATGCAATCTTGCATGCCGAAGAAGGCGCGCGCCGCGTGAATGCGCCTTACATTATCGAAGCCATTTCCACACCGGAAGGCCCGCGCCCTGCGCACATCAAGGATCGTGTTCGCGCCCTCGGCCCGACGGTGCGCCCTGACCTTACCTTGAAACCGGCCGACCCCGATGTCGGCGCTTGGGTGATTTGAGCGAGTGATCTGATATGTATAAGTATGACAATTACGACCAGGCGATCGTCGATGCACGCGTCGAGGAATTTCGCGATCAGGTGAAACGCCGCCTTGCCGGTGAAATCACCGAGGATCAGTTCAAGCCGCTGCGCCTAATGAACGGCCTCTATCTGCAGCTGCACGCCTATATGCTGCGCGTCGCCATCCCCTATGGCACGCTCGACAGTCGCCAAATGCGGATGCTGGCGCATATCGCGCGCAAATATGACCGCGATTACGGCCATTTCACCACCCGCCAGAATATCCAGTATAACTGGATCAAACTGGAAGAATGCGCTGACCTGCTCGCTGAACTGGCGTCGGTTGAGATGCACGCAATCCAGACCAGCGGTAATTGCATCCGCAACATCAGTTCTGACCAATATGCCGGTGCAGCCGCCGACGAAGTGGCCGATCCCCGCCCCTGGGCGGAGCTGTTGCGCCAGTGGAGCACCTTCCACCCCGAATTCAGCTACCTGCCGCGCAAGTTCAAGATTGCCGTCATCGCTGCCGATGAAGATCGTGCGGCGATGCGCCTGCACGACATCGGTATCCAACTGGTCAATCGCGATGGTAAGTTGGGCGCAGCCTTCTATGTCGGCGGCGGCATGGGCCGTACGCCGATGATCGCACCGCTGATCAAGGATTATGTGCCGATCGAGGATTTCCTCAGCTATACCGAGGCATGCCTGCGCGTCTACAACCGCTATGGCCGCCGCGACAATATCTACAAGGCGCGCATCAAGATCCTCGTCCATGAAATCGGTGCCGACGAATATCGCAGCCAGGTTGAGGAAGAATTCGCCCATGTGAAGACGCTGGGCATCGATCCGCCGGCTGCCGAACTGGAACGCATCGCCGCCTATTTCGCGCCGCCGCCGTTCGAAAGCGGCCTCAGCGATGATGTGGATCGCAGCGACCCTGATTTCGCTGTCTGGCTCGACCAGAATGTGAAGCCGCACAAGCAGGCGGGTTATGCCATCGTCAATATCAGCCTCAAGCCGATCGGCGGCATTCCGGGTGATGCCTCCTCGGCACAGATCGACGTGATGGCCGACCTTGCCGAAAAATACAGCTTTGACGAATTGCGTGTCACCCATGCGCAAAACATCGTGCTGCCGCATGTCGCCAAGCGCGATCTTTATGCCGTCTGGCAAGCGCTCAACGCGGCAGAATTGGCCAATGCCAATCTTGACCTGATCAGCGATATCATTGCCTGCCCAGGCCTCGATTATTGCAGCCTTGCCAATGCCCGTTCAATCCCGATCGCGCAAAAGATTGCGAAGCGCTTTGCCGATCCGGCGCGCCAGCGCGACCTGGGCGAACTGAAGCTCAAGATTTCGGGCTGCATCAATGCCTGCGGGCACCACCATGCCGGCCATATCGGCATTCTGGGCGTCGATCGCAAAGGCGTCGAAAACTACCAGCTCACGCTGGGTGGATCGGGCGCCGAAGACGTCTCGATCGGCAAGATCACCGGCCCCGGATTTGACGAGGACGGCATTGTAGACGCAGTCGAGCGCGCAACCGACAAATATAAGGAACTGCGCGAGCCCGGCGAACGCTTCGTCGATACCTATCGCCGCGTGGGCATGGAACCGTTCAAGGAGGCGATTTATGGTTGAGCATCATGCAGCTGAGGGCGAAGAGCCCGCCGTCACGCTCGACGCATTCCTTGACCAGTCGAATGCCACCGCAGTGCGCCTGGAGCCCGATGACGATGCGCGCGCGCTGATCCCGTATCTGGACCGGCTGGCGCTGATCGAAATTGCCTTCCCCAAATTCCGCGATGGTCGCGGCTACAGCTCTGCACGCATCCTGCGCGAAGCTGGCTATACGGGTGAACTGCGTGCGCAAGGCGATGTTCTGGTTGACCAGATCGCCTTCATGAAGCGTTGCGGTTTTGACAGTTTCTCACCCGAAGCGCCGTTGAACCAGGCCGATGTCGAAGCGGCCTTGTCGCGCTATGACCATGTCTATCAGGGCGCAGCCGATGCTGCCGTTCCCGTATGGAAATTGCGGCATGGCTGAGCAGATCGTCCGCACGCCCGACCGTATCGATGCCGCACCTCGCTATAGCGAGACGGATGCGATCCGCCTGAACCATATGTTCCGTGGGCGGGACACGGTCGAGATGCTGGAAATCCTGCTCAAGGAAAATATGCTGGGCGATGTTGCCATCGTATCGAGTTTCGGCGCGGAAAGTGCGATTTTGCTGCACCTTATTGCGAGCATCGATCCAACGGTGCCGGTGCTATTCCTCGACACGGGCAAGCATTTTCCCGAAACGATTACCTATAAGGAAGAGCTGCGCCAGCAACTGGGGCTTCAAGATCTGCGCGATCTGAAGCCGGACGCAGATCTGTTGCAGCAGAAGGACGGCAATGGCCTGCGCTGGTCTTATGACCCCGATGGCTGCTGCGAAATCCGCAAGGTCTTGCCGTTGAAGCAGGCTCTGGCGGGTTTCGACGCGCAGTTCACCGGTCGCAAGGCATTCCAATCCTCGACGCGCAGCGCGCTGCCCCGTTTCGAGGTTGAAGATGGCCGCCTGAAGGTCAATCCGCTTGCCGATTGGAGCAAAGAACGGCTCGACACTTATATGGTGGAAAACAACCTTCCCGCGCACCCGTTGGTCGAACTGGGTTACCCGTCAATTGGCTGCTCGCCGTGCACCAGCAAAGTGGCGCCGGGCGAAGACCCGCGCTCGGGTCGCTGGAAGGGTTGGGACAAGACCGAATGCGGCATCCACACCGCGGTGACGCCGCTCGATGATGATGGCGCCAACGATCCGGTATTTTGATTTGAACGTCGCCCCTGAGCTGACAGAGGCGACGTTCGATTATTGATTAGATTTCCCGATCACCGATCCGGATGTCATCCACGCGTCCGTCAGTAACCGTGCAGACGAAATTGTCGTTGCCGATTTCACCCTCGACCCGCCAGCCATTGCCTTCGCGCGTTACCGAAGCGATTTCATCCACGCGTCCGTTGTTGGTGCGTTCCGCTGCGTCGGTACAGGCACTGACCGCGCTGCCGACATCATCTTTGCCGCGAAAGCTGGGTTCGGGTTCGCGATCATAATCAGCACTGCGCGGATATTCATCGTCGTTTCGGTTGCGACGATTCTTTTCCGCGGAATCTGCGACCGCTGCAATAGCAGCGATCAGGCCGATACCAAGGATCACATCGCCTGCATCGACATCAAGCCGGCGTTTGCGCCAATGGCGACGGTGATAGTCAGCCGCTTCGCCATAATAGGTCGTGCCGTCGGTTGCTTTCACCGAAGTGGTGACGCCGGTTGCGGCGATAGCTGGAAGCGGCGTGGTCGCGACCATCGCTGACAGGCCAGCCGCCAAAGCTGCCTTGCTGAACTTGTTCATTGAAACCTCCTGCAAAAGGAGGGGATTCACCCCTGTTTGTTGCAACGATGGGCGGCCCGGCCTGTCACCAAGCTGAACCACCCGTTGAATTTACGAAAGTTTGCGTGTCACCGATTAGCGCCAGCGATCCAGCCCGCGATAATCGACATCGACAACCCGTCCGCGCTCGACATAGCAGGTGAACCTGCCCTTGTCGTAGCCGCGATTATAATGGTTGCCATAGCCACGGCCACGCCAGCCATCCTTCACAACGACATTGCCTTGGACGCGATAGCCGTAACGCGTGCGATCGATGTCGTAGATGCGGGTCACGTCGCTTCGGCTGTAACGGTTGCCCCAGTTTTCAACGGCGTTGACACACTGGCTGACTGCTGATCGGCTACCGCCATAGCGGTTGTTATAGCCATATCCGCGGTCATAACGGTCGCCATAGCGCCTGTCGTAGCGGTCGTCATAATAACCGCGATTATTGTACCCACGATCATCATCGGCACTTGCGATTACCGCGGCAAGTCCGCCAAGGATCACGGCACCGGCGATCACTTCACCTGCACTGATCCCATCATTGTCGCGATGATCGCGAGCTTGGGCGGGGGCGGCGGTGCTGACCAGGGCCGCAGCTGCGGCACCGGCGCTGAGCAGGCTCTTGGTCAAAATCTTCATCGTCATTCTCCTTTTCGGCGGCTGGATGATTCCCGCCGTCGAACAGGATTTATGCGATTCGAAATGATGCGTTGCTGAATCGACTTGTCAGCGATTGTTCAGAAAAAGACGCATTTTGATGAACAATCGTTCAAATGCGGGCTTCGCCCCACTCGATCCAGCTGAACGGTCGGGGTGATTTCGGCATATAGCCCTTATCGCCCCCGCCAACCTTGAAACCTGCCGCTTCATAGGCCGAGGTGATCGGTCGGGTCAGATGGCAATTGCCACCAATCCGCTTCCAGATCGGCTCAATCCGCCGCTGCCATTTGCGCACATCTTCGTCAGGGGCGCTGCCATGTTCGAGGAACAATATCTTGCCGCCCGGGCGCAGCACGCGGCGCATTTCGGCAAGCACCTGTTTCTGGTCATCTACCGAGCAGAGCGTGAAAGTGCACAGCACAGTGTCGAAGCTCTCACTGGCAAAGGGTATTGCCTCCCCAACGCCGCCGCGAATGTCAGCTTCAATACCAATGGCCTGGGCGGCCTCGCGCGATCGATCGAGCAGACCTGCCGAAGGGTCAACACCCGAAAAGCTTTTGAGCCGCGCCGGATCGTAAAACGCCATGTTGATCCCGCCACCGCAGCCAAGTTCGAGCACGTCACCTTCTGCCTTGGGAACAATTCGGCTGCGCGCCTTCATGATCTGCGGCTGGGCGCAAGCGCAACCGATAAGCTTTGGAACCATGACCCGTTCCCACCAACCGGCGGGCCGGGGTTGCCATTCACTTTGCTGCGTCATCCTCCAACTCCAATCCTGTCCATTTGGCTAGAAAGCCATAAACGTCCGAATATTCCTCAATAAGCTTGTCGGTTGGTTTGCCAGACCCATGCCCTGCCCGCGTTTCGATGCGGATGATATGCGGTTTTGACCCGGCATTTGCTGCCTGCAGTGCAGCCGTATATTTGAAACTGTGGCCGGGCACGACGCGATCGTCGGTGTCCGCGGTGGTTACGATCATTGCCGGATATTCGACCCCGGACTTGATGTTGTGATAAGGCGAATAGCCGAGCAGATTGCGGAAATCGGTTTCCGTGTTCGGATAACCATAATCATCCACCCAATAACGACCGGCGGTGAAGCGGTCGAAACGCAGCATATCCATCACCCCCACGGCGGCATGGCCGGCCGCAAACAGATCGGGCCGCTGGTTCACCACCGCGCCGACCAGCAAACCGCCATTGGAGCGGCCTTCGATCGCCAGTTTGCCCTTGGCCGATATCCCTTGCTGGATCAGATACTCCCCCGCCGCGATAAAATCGTCGAACACATTCTGTTTGTTGAGCAGGCGTCCGGCATCGTGCCACGCCTTTCCATATTCGCTGCCACCGCGGATATTGGCGAGTGCGAACACGCCGCCGGATTCAATCCACGCCATCCGCCGCGCATCGAATGTCGGCAATTGCGCGACGTTGAACCCGCCATAAGCGTAGAGCAAAGTCGGCGCACCTTTTGAAAGGTCGAGGTCCTTTTTGTGCACGATGAACATCGGCACCTTGGTGCCATCCTTCGATACATAGAAATGTTGCTCGATCGCAATCGAGGCCGGGTCGAAACTCAATTCCGGTCGGCCAAAAATGCTGCTTTTGCCGGTGAGGGAATTGAAGCGATAGATCGTGCTGGGCTGGTTGAAACTGGAAAAGGCGTAGAAGGTTTCGCGATCACCGGGCTTGCCCGAAAAGCCGGAAGCAGTGCCAATCGAATTCAGGCTGATGGTTTGCAGCGGGGTGCCATCGAGTGCCGCCATCTCGGCAATCGACGTCGCGTTTTGCAGATAGGATAGCACCAGACGGTCGCCGACAATCTGTGCACGCGCCATAGGCTCGCTGCGTTCGGGAACGACGTCTTTGAAAACAGGCTCCCCATCGCCCAGATCAACCCGGACGATTTTCAGCTTCGGCGCATCCTTGTTGGTGATGAACCACAATTGGTCGCCAACACCTTCGACCAGCTGCCAGTCATGATCGAGCCCCGGAACCAGCGTACGCGGTTTCCACTGATCGATCGGCAATGTCTTGCCCTTGCCATTCGAAATCGGGATCAGGGTGATCTCATATTTCTCGTCGGTGCCTTTCGATGACGTAATCACCACCCAGCGATTATCATGCGTGACCTGCGCGCTATGGCCCAGCTTTGGTCTGTCCGGGGTCGCATAGATGGCGATGTCTTCGGCCTGACTTGTGCCGATGCGATGGAAATAAAGCGTCTGGTTTTCGTTCAGAGCTTGAAATTCCTGCCCCTTCGCAGGTTCGGCAAAGCGCGAATAGAGGAACCCTTCATTCCCGACCCATGCGATATTGGTGAATTTCGCCCAGCGGATTTCATCCCCCAGTTGCGCGCCGGTCTTCACGTCAACAACCTTGATCGTCCGCCAATCCGAACCGCCGTCCTGTATTGCATAGGCAAGGAGTTTGCCGTCGGGTGATGGCTCCCACTGGTCAAGGGCAGTCGCGGCATCTTTTGCCCAGGCATTGGGATCGATGAGGACGCGATCCTTACCCCTCAGCCCGTTGCGGTAATATAGCGGCGACTGGTTTTGCAGTCCGTCATTCTTGGTGAAGAAATACCGTCCGCCTGCCTTTTGCGGCAGTCCGTAACGCTGGTAATCGAACAGCGCTTTCATCCGCGCCTTGAGCGCATCACGACCGGGAAGGTTGGACAGGTAGGCGCGGGAAACCTGGTTCTGCCCCGCCACCCATTCGGCCACCGCCGGATTGACGCGCACATCATCTTCAAGCCAGCGAAAGGGATCGGCGACCTTCACACCGAACTGTTCTTCGATCACATCAAGCTTGCGTGTTTCGGGATAGGACAGCGCGGTTGAGCCGCCTGCATGGGCAACAGTAGAAGCAGTCATGGCAAATATGCCCAACAGCAACGAAACACGCATGAAATCATCAACCTCTTTCACCCGGAACCAAGTTAGCTGAGCGTAAGGCGAACCAGCGGGGCTTGCCAATAATTTCTGTGCGATTTTGGCTGTTTGTTTCGGCCTTACCGAGGCGCAGTCCATCGACGTTCGGCCTGCACAATCATCGACGAGAGGCAGATGCAGAACAGCATGCCCTCCAAACCCGCCGAAAGGGCTTCGCTGAACGGTCCGAAACCAGCCTCCCCCAGTGCTGCACCCAAAGGCGCAAGCCTCAGCCCCGCCGCTTCGAATTGTTGGGTCAAGGCCTCAAGGCTGCCGCCAAGCAACTTACCACCGGCAAGCGAAATCGCTGTCCCTGCGCCAAACCCGATCAGCGATGGCAATGCCAAACGGCTAAGGATGGAAGCAGACCCGCGGTGACGGCGTGCGACGGCAAGCGCCAATCCCGTAGCCGCGCCCAAAGCTGCGCCTTCCGAGGCACCAGTAAATTCAACCGGCGCTGCACCCAGCAGCAGGTTGAATGCATCGACACCCAGCAGTTTGGCAAAGGCGCCAACCGCCAGCCCGCCTGCTGCCCCGCCGACAATTGGTCCTATCCAATCCCGCTGCACCCACTTGTCAGCAGTCGCTATGCCAAAACCGACCGCTGCAGCCCCAATTGTCGCCAAAATCATCGTTAGCAGCCACAGGACCAGCAGGGCCGACAATGCCCCGCCCCCGCTAGTGGCACCCAATGCTGCGGCAAATCCATAAAGCAGTCCGCCGATCACGCCGGCAATCGCGCCGCCGGTCATTCCAGCGAGACCAGTCACCAAAAAGCGCTGCAACGGTGTGTAAGAAGCCGCTGTCTTGGGTGCCTCGATAGCGTGAAACTCGACCGCCGCGATGAAGCGATAGCCATGCTTGGGAACGGTTTCGATGAAGCGCGGGCTGGCGGCATCATCGTCCAGCGCCTTGCGCAGCATCTTTATGCACTGGGTCAGCGCCTCGTCCGTCACCGGAATACCTTGCCACACTTCGTCGAGGAATCGATCCTTGGTTACCAGCGCACCTGCATCGCGCACCAAGAGGTGCAAGGCATCGAGATATCTGCTGTTGAGTTCGACCGGCCGGCCATTTCGCGCCAGCAGACGGTTTTCGGGATGGAGCAGGAAATCGCCAAAGCGAAATGCGTCATTCGCCATTTTTCACCGATTGCTCACAACTTGCTCATGCCTTTGCGGCTCATGCTTCCTAATTGGCGTGCCTCAACCATTTAAGGGAACAAGGCAATGGAAAATGGACGAACGGCTTTGGAAAGGCCGAAGCGGAACCTGTGGCGTATCATCGGCTGGGGAACGGCAACCGCACTTGTGTTCGCGCCCGCTGTGGCCATGCAGTTCACGAGCGAAGTCAATTGGACGCCGAGCGATTTCGGTTTTGCAGCGATGCTGTTCGGCGCGCTCGGCCTCGGTATCGAACTCGCTGTGCGGATGACACCCGATCGCTTTTATCGTGCCGGCGCATTCTTCGCCCTGCTGTCGGCGTTCATGGTCTTTTGGGCCAATGGCGCTGTCGGCATGATCGGCAATGAGGATAATCCCATCAACTTGCTGTTCATTGGTGTTATCCTGATCGCGCTGGTGGGGGCGATAATGTCGCGATTTGGCAAGGACGGAATGGCGCTCGTCATGTTCACCGCAGGTACGGTTCAAGCGAGCATTGCGACGATCTTCGGCATCCTCGGCAGTGACTTTCGCGGCGGCGTATTTACGATAGTGCTATCGAGCCTGTGGATCCTGTCGGGTGCTTTGTTCAAGGCGAGCCGCGCATAGACCAACGAAAAAGGGCGGCTCCAACCGGAACCGCCCTTTGAATTTCGTTTAAAGAGCTATCAAGCCGCTTCGTCGAGATCCGCTTCAACCGGGCCCGAGTCCTGGCCCTTGGCCGAAACATCGCGGTCTACCAGTTCGATGATCGCCATCGGCGATGCGTCCGACGCACGGTAGCCGGCCTTGATGATGCGGGTGTAGCCGCCATTGCGGTCAGCATAACGCTCTGCAAGCACGTCAAACAGCTTGGCAAGCTGCGCGTCGTCCATCAGGCGGCTCTGCGCGAGGCGGCGGTTCGAAAGACCACCCTTCTTGGCAAGCGTGATCAGCTTTTCGACATAGGGGCGAAGTTCCTTCGCCTTGGCAACGCCGGTGGTGATCTGTTCGTGCTTGATAAGCGAAGCCGCCATGTTGCGCAGCATCGCAATGCGATGGCTGCCGGTGCGGTTCAGTTTACGATGGCCTACTTTATGGCGCATGATCTTTTCCTTCGTTCGTTATGGACCCGTGTCAGGTAGTCCGTACCAGGCCGTTTTGCGGGTGGCCCATTGCCCGTTTTCCTCCCCGCGAACGGGGAGGAGAATTCAGGTTCAGCCCAGCAGCTCTTGTTCGAGCTTCTTGGCCATTTCTTCGATATTCTCAGGCGGCCAGCCCGGAATGTCCATGCCGAGGCGCAGGCCCATCGACGAGAGGACTTCCTTGATCTCGTTGAGCGACTTGCGGCCGAAGTTCGGCGTACGCAGCATCTCGGCTTCGCTCTTCTGAACGAGGTCGCCGATATAGATGATGTTGTCGTTTTTGAGGCAGTTGGCCGAACGGACCGACAGTTCAAGCTCGTCGACCTTCTTGAGAAGGTAACGGTTGAGCTGGTTCGCGTCCGATTCCTCGCTCGAAGCCGGAGCGGCAGCAAGGCCGATCATCGGCGACGAAGCAGCCATCGACTCTTCGAAGTGGACGAAGACTTGCAGCTGGTCCTGAAGGATGCGGGCCGCATAAGCGACGGCGTCTTCCGGGGTAACCGTACCGTCGGTTTCAACGGTGAGGTTCAGCTTATCGAAGTCCAGCTCCTGGCCGATACGCGCATTATCGATCTTGTAAGCGACCTGGCGGACCGGCGAATAGAGCGAGTCGACCGGGATAAGGCCGATTGGCGCGTCTGCGGGACGATTGGCAACAGCAGGCACATAACCCTTGCCGGTGTCGGCAGTGATTTCCATGTTCAGCGTTGCACCATCATCGAGGTGGCAGATGACCAGTTCCGGGTTCATCACCTGGATGTCACCGGTAACCGCGATGTCGCCAGCCTTTACGGTGGCGGGGCCGGTAGCCGAAAGCTGCATGCGCTTCGGGCCTTCGCCTTCCATCTTCAGGGCAACCTGCTTGATGTTGAGGACGATGTCGGTGACGTCTTCACGCACGCCGGCGAGCGACGAGAATTCGTGAAGGACATTTTCGATCTTGATCGAGGTGATCGCTGCACCCTGCAGCGACGAAAGCAGCACGCGACGCAGCGCGTTGCCGAGCGTAAGGCCAAAACCACGCTCGAGAGGTTCGGCGACGAAGGTTGCCTTGCGACGTGCGTCGCCAGCGGGCTTCACTTCGAGGCCCATGGGCTTTTTCAATTCCTGCCAGTTCTTCATGTTGACGGACATGGATTTCCCCTAGGTTGGGCGGGATCGGTGTATTGGTGCACCTTACCGAACCGCCTTGAAAATGAAGGACGCGGACCGACCGGCCCGCACCCTTGAAACGGCTTCAGACGCGGCGACGCTTCGAAGGACGCACGCCATTGTGCGGGATCGGCGTCACGTCGCGGATCGAGGTGATGGTGAAGCCGACAGCCTGCAGGGCGCGCAATGCGCTCTCGCGGCCCGAACCGGGACCCTTCACTTCGACTTCGAGCGTGCGAACGCCATGTTCCGCAGCCTTCTTGCCGGCGTCTTCTGCGGCTACCTGGGCAGCATAGGGAGTCGACTTGCGGCTGCCCTTGAAGCCCATCATGCCTGCCGACGACCAGCTGATGGCATTGCCCTGAGCGTCGGTGATGGTGATCATCGTGTTGTTGAAGCTGGCGTTGACATGGGCAACACCTGCCGAGATATTCTTGCGTTCGCGCCGTTTGATGCGCTGTGGTTCGCGTGCCATTTTGCTCTATCCTGTCTGTATCTGGGAAAAGCTGCGGAGACCCGCGCTTACTTCTTCTTACCGGCGATGGGCTTCGCCTTGCCCTTGCGGGTGCGCGCATTGGTGTGCGTGCGCTGGCCGCGGACAGGAAGACCCTTACGATGACGCAGGCCGCGATAGCATGCGAGGTCCATCAAACGCTTGATGTTCATCGCAGTGTTACGGCGAAGGTCACCTTCGACGGTGTGGTCGGCGTCGATCGTTTCACGGATCTTCAGGACTTCGGCGTCCGAAAGATCCTGCACCCGGCGGGTGTGATCGATTCCCAGTTTGTCGGCAATTTCGACCGCCTTGGTGCGGCCAATGCCATGGATGTAGGTGAGCGCAATGATAACGCGCTTGTTTGTAGGTAGGTTAACCCCGGCAATACGTGCCAATTTCTTGCTCCTTGCTCCACAGGGTCCGGTTAGGAACCCTATCTCAACGCGAAAGTGATGGGCCGACAACGCAGAAAAAACCAGCGGGCGCAAAAAAGCGCTGCTGGTTTTACCAGTGTTTCGGATGCACCCCCTTTACGGTGAGTCGGAGCAGGTGTCAAGCCGCGCTCCGCCGTCGTCCTTCATGCTCAACCACTGCCCTTGGTGCGCGTCTTGCCGGCGACTGCATTGTCCTCGATGAACTGGATGATCTTGGTTGCGATATCCTTGTTCGTCGCCTTTTCGATGCCTTCAAGGCCAGGCGAGCTGTTCACTTCCATGATCACCGGGCCGTGGTTGGATCGCAGCATATCGACACCTGCGACATTGAGGCCTAGCGCCCGTGCCGCGCGAACCGCGGTCGAACGCTCTTCGGGAGTAATCTTGATGGCGCTCGCCGTTCCGCCGCGGTGCAGGTTTGACCGGAAGTCGCCTTCGGCACCCTGCCGTTCCATCGCCGCGACCACCTTGTTGCCGATGACGAATGCGCGGATGTCGCTGCCTTTCGCTTCCTTGATGAATTCCTGAACCAGGATGTTCACATTGGCCCCGCGAAACGCCTCAATCACCGAACGTGCGCTATTCTCGGTTTCGGCCAAGACCACTCCGATGCCCTGCGTTCCTTCAAGCAGCTTGATGACCACCGGCGCACCGCCGACCATCTGGATGACTTCACCCGTCTGGCGCGGATCATGGGCGAATGCCGTCACCGGCAGTCCCAGCCCCTTGCGCGCCAAAATCTGCAGGCTGCGCAGCTTGTCGCGTGAACGTCCGATCGCGACGCTTTCGTTGAGCGGCCAGATCTTCATCATCTCAAACTGGCGCAGCACAGCCAGCCCGTAAAAGGTAACCGACGCGCCGATGCGCGGGATTACCGCATCATAGCGCTTGATCTTTTCGCCCTGGTAGAACGCCTCTGGTCGGTGCGAGGTGATGTTCATCGTCACCCGCAGCGTGTTCAATATATCGATTTCATGCCCCCGCGCCCGTGCCGCTTCGGCAAGGCGTTGGTGCGAATAAAGCCCGGCGTTACGCGCGAGCATTGCGATCTTCATCTTTCCTCCGACGGTGCGGGCTTTCCCAGCACCCATTTACGTCCGCTGTTCACGACCAGTAGGCCGCGGCGCAATGCCCGTCGCCCAACAAGGACGGGAAAGGCCATCGACCGGCGGTTCGCCAGCGTCAGCTGTGATTTCCAGCATAATCTGCCGAGGCAGATTTGCGTTTCTATGACAAAGCGATGTTGCCGCTCTCCGTTCGAACTGCGCACCTGCCGCCGATCCACCAATGGGGCTTCGAAGCGGCGGGGCTTGTCTCCCGGAAAAGGGCGAAACCAGAATTCAACCCATTCCTTGCCGTCTTTTTCAAACGGCCTGACACGGGTTGCATGGATTGACGAGGTAGCGGCACCCGTATCCATTTTCGCATGGATTGCGGCGAGCCCCAGCCCCGGCAAGTCGACCAGTTCGCACCAGCCGATTTCAGCCTTTGCACGCACCGGTTTTTTGCGCCGCAAGCGGGGCATAGCAGAAGGTGCGTGCATCGCGCGGTTTATTCTGGCTGTTCTGAACTTCCGGAGTCATCCGGCTCAACCTTTTCAGGTTCCCCCGTTTTCTCCGGTTCAATTTCGTTGACCGTTGCCTCAAGGTCGGTTGCCTTTTCCGGTTTCGTGGCATCGGCACCGTCTTCGCCCGCCGGCTTTGCGGCCGTATCATTGCCCACGACCTTGCCCAACGGCTTGATCAGCCGTTCAAACTGGTCGCGCAGCATTCCGTCCGCTGCGGGAGCAATGTCTGCAGTCTTGAAGCGCATATAGCCGCCGACAACATAGGAAAAGCTGATGCGGGTACCTGCACCATTCGTCAGCGGTTCCATGGCGATGGTCAGTGTTGCATTGACGGCCTCTGCCTGGAACGGGCCAAGTCCGCCGGTCATCCGCAAAACCTTCGCAGGTTGCGCGAATATCACCCGCATATGCTCCACACTGCCCTTGGTAACGAACTTGCCGTCCGCATCCTTTTCCTGGAACAATTCACAAAAGCAGCCACCCGCCTGCGGATCGATGTAGAAACCCTGTGTGCTGCCCGACCAGCTATGCGCGGGATTCCACCATTCTTTCGGGGCGAGCAGGCGCTTCCAAACATCCTCCGGCTTGGCCAGCACATCGGCGGCTTGGAGGGTGGAGAAGCCTTGTTCAGTCAGGGTCTTGACCTCTGCCTGGGCAGGGGCCGCGAACAGCGCCAGCGATGTGGCGCCCATTGCTATATATTTGATCATGCGCCTTGATAGCCGCGCAGCCCCCTGCTCCGCAATGCGGATTGCATTGGGGGCTAGAGCTTAGCCCAAAATAGCTGCGATCGCCTTGGTCACTTCGTCGATATCTGCCATGCCATCGACCTTGCTCACCAATCCGCGCGCTTCATAGATCGGCAGGATCGGCTGGGTCTTGGCGCGATATTCGGCCATGCGGGTGCGCACGGTTTCCTCATTATCGTCTGGACGACGCTTGAACTCGGTTGAACCGCACTTGTCGCAGACGCCATACTTGGCCGGCTTCTTGAAACTATCGTGATAACCTTCGCCGCAATTGGCGCAGGTGAAGCGACCCACGATGCGATCAACGAGCTTGTCTTCGTCGACGGCCAGTTCGATTACATGGTGCAGCGTACGGTTGCGCGCTTCCAATATGCCGTCGAGCGAGTGGGCCTGTGCCTCGGTGCGTGGATAGCCGTCAAAGATCACGCCGGTTTCGGGGGCCAGTTGGTCAAGCGCTTCACCGATGATTCCGGAAACGATCTCGTCCGAAACCAGCTCGCCCGCATCCATCACGGCCTTGGCCTTGAGACCGATTGGCGTTCCTGCCTTCACGGCCGCGCGCAGCATGTCGCCGGTCGACAGCTGCACCATGCCGCGCGTGTCTACCAATATGCCTGCCTGCGTTCCCTTGCCGGCACCCGGAGGGCCGAGAAGAATGATGTTCAGCGTCTTGCTCACTTTGCCCCGTCCCTTGTTTTTATCGAGCCTGCCGGATCAACGTCCGCGGTTGCCCTTCAATTTGGCTTTCTTCAACAGGTCGCCATATTGGTGCGCCATCAAGTGGCCCTGGATCTGCGCGATCGTATCAACCGTCACGTTCACAAGGATCAACAGGCTGGTTCCGCCCAGTACGAAGAACTGCGTCTGGCCAGTCTGCCCCATCATGAAGTCCGGCAGCAAGCAGACCAGAGTGAGGTAAGCAGCGCCTAGCACCGTGATGCGCGTCAGCACATAATCGAGATAGTCCTGCGTGTTCTTGCCGGGGCGGATGCCTGGGATGAAACCACCGGCCTTTTTCAGATTCTCTGCGGTTTCTTCAGGGTTGAAGACAACCGCGGTGTAGAAGAAGCAGAAGAAGATTATGCCAAGGCCATAGAGCAGCAGGTAGACCGGCTGGCCGTGCTGCAGCCATTGCAGCAACTGGATGATGAAATCGCCGCTCGCGCTTTCGCCAGCGACCTGATTGCCGCCCAGCTGGCTGATGGTCACAGGCAGCAGCAAGAGCGAACTTGCAAAGATCGGCGGGATGACACCTGCGGTGTTGAGCTTGAGCGGCAGGTGGCTGCGATCAGCCTGCATCATGCCGCGCTGCGTTGCCCGTTTTGGATATTGCACCAACACCCGCCGCTGCGCCCTTTCGAAGAAGCAAATCAGCAGCGTGAGGCCGACAAACATCGCGATGAAGCCGACAACGATCACACCGCTGATCGAACCGGTACGGCCGCCTTCAAACAGGTTGGCAATAAGCCGGGGCATCTGCGCGACGATACCCGCCATGATGATCAGCGAAATACCGTTACCAATGCCGCGCGAGGTAATCTGTTCACCCAGCCACATCAGGAACAATGTGCCGCCGATCAGGCTGATGGTGGCGACAATGCGGAACATCAGGCCAGGTTCGACAACTGCCCGAATACCATTGGCCGCGGCCAGCGATTCAAGCCCTGCCGCAAGGAAATAGCCCTGCACCGCAGTCAGCAAGACCGTGCCATAGCGGGTATATTGGTTGAGCTTCTTACGCCCGCTTTCACCCTCTTTCTTGATCGCGGCGAGTGTTGGCGACAGCGAAGCGGCCAACTGAACCACGATCGACGCGGTGATGTAGGGCATCACGCCAAGCGCGATAAGGCTCATACGCTCCAGCGAACCGCCCGAGAAAGTGTTGAAGATATCAAGGACGCCACCCGCTGCGTTATTCGCATATAGCGCAGCCTGCGCGATCGGATCGACGCCGGGCAGCGGAACGAAGCTGAGCAGGCGGAAGACGATCAAGGCGCCGATGGTGAACCAGATGCGGTTCTTCAAATCGGTCGCTTGGCCGAAATTCGAAAAATTGATGTTCGATGCCATCTTGTCGGCTCGCGATGCCATGCAGATACTTTCCCTTGATTCCCGATTGCTGCGCTAGCGGCTTGGTCGCGCGCAATCTACCCCGAATTCACAAATCGACGTTCCGGTTGTCGTAAAACACCAAACCCCGCAGCCCCTATCGGCCAAGGCCAATATCGGGATGCGGGGTCTGTTGCACAAGAGGACTATGCCTCTTTAATCACTTGGCCTTCTTGGCGCTGCCCTTCTTTTCGGCAGCTTTTTCGGCCGCCGGCTTCACGGTCAGGATCTCGACCTTTCCGCCAGCCTTTTCGACAGCTTCAACAGCAGCCTTCGACGCGCCAGCAACCGAAAGGTTGATCTTGGCGGTCAGCGTGCCCTTGGCAAGGATGCGAACGCCGTCCTTGCCACCACGCGACAGGCCAGCAGCCTTCAACGCGGCCTGATCGATCACAGCCTTGGTGTCCAGCTTCTTCGCATCGATGAACTTCTGGATCATGCCCAGGTTCACTTCGGCATAATCCTTGGCGAAGATGTTGTTGAAGCCGCGCTTCGGAATACGCATGTGAAGCGGCATCTGTCCGCCTTCGAAGCCCTTTACGGCAACGCCCGAACGGCTCTTCTGACCCTTTTGGCCACGGCCAGAGGTCTTGCCTTTGCCCGAACCGATACCACGGCCAACGCGCATTTTGCGGTGACGTGCACCTGCATTGTCACGGATGTCATTAAGTTTCATGTCTTGCACTCGCTTTCGCTTTGTTTCGCGCACCTCTCCCGGAAATGGGAGAGGATTGTATTTTAGCCGATGACTTCGACCATGTGCCGCACGGAGCGGATCATGCCACGCACTTCGGGGGTGTCTTCGAGTTCAACCACCTTGTGCATCTTGTCGAGGCCCAGACCCTGCAGCGTCTTGCGCTGAACGGCGGGGCGGCGGATCGGCGAACCGGTCTGCTTGATCTTGATTTTCGCCATGTCGAATTACTCCGTAATCGCTTCGGCGTCGGCTTCGGCAGTCTTGCTGCCACCGCGACCGAGAAGGTCGGCGATTTTTTTGCCGCGACGCTGCGCAACCGACTTCGGGCTGGTCTGGTCGACCAGGGCCGCAAAGGTTGCGCGGATCATGTTGTAGGGGTTCGAGGTGCCGATCGACTTGGTCACCACGTCAGCAACGCCAAGGCTTTCGAACACGGCGCGCATCGGACCGCCGGCGATGATGCCGGTACCCGGAGGAGCCGAACGGACATAGACGTTACCCGCACCGAAACGGCCATTGCCGTCATGGTGCAGCGTGCGGCCTTCCTTCAGCGGAACGCGAACCATCTTTTTCTTGGCAGCAGCAGTTGCCTTGTTGATCGCCTCAGGCACTTCGCGTGCCTTGCCGTGACCGAAACCGACGCGGCCCTGGCCATCGCCGACAACGACGAGAGCTGCAAAGCCGAAGCGCTTACCGCCCTTTACGGTCTTCGAAACGCGGTTGATGTGAACCAGCTTCTCGATGAAGCCGTCATCTTCCTTTTCCTCACGGGGGCGGCGATCTTCGCGACGGCCACGGCCGCCACCTTCGCCACGGCCACGACCGCGACCACGACGACCACCTTCGGCTTCAGCTTCTACAGCTACGCCGTCGGTGACGATTTCTTCGTTGGTGTTGTTTTCGTCAGCCATTATCAGAACTCCAGCCCGCCTTCACGGGCAGCATCGGCCAGCGCCTTGACGCGACCATGGAACAGGAAACCACCACGGTCGAACACGACGCTGGTGACACCGGCTTTTTTCGCAGCTTCTGCAACGCGCTTGCCAACTTCGGCAGCGGCAGCAGAGGTCGAGCCATTCTTGGTTTTGACCGCCTTGTCGTTGGTCGAAGCCGAAGCCAGGGTCACGCCCTTGGAATCGTCGATGACCTGCGCATAGATATGGCGACCGGTGCGGTGAACCGAGAGACGGGGACGTCCAGCAACCTGCGCACGCAGTTTCGAACGAACGCGCTGGCGGCGCTTTTCAAAGAGAGACAGTTTAGCCATGGCTTATTTCTTCTTCCCTTCTTTGCGGAAGATATATTCGCCGCGATACTTGATGCCCTTGCCCTTATAGGGCTCCGGCTTGCGCCAGCGACGGATTTCGGCAGCAACCTGCCCAACCTTCTGCTTGTCGATGCCCGAGATTTCCACCGTGGTGTTATCCGGGGTCTTGATTTCGATGCCTTCCGGAACGTCGAAGTTCACGTCGTGGCTGTAGCCGAGCTGCAGCTTCAGGACCTTGCCCTGAGCGGTCGCACGATAGCCGACGCCGGTGATTTCGAGAACCTTGGTGAAACCTTCGGTCACACCGGTGACCAGGTTCTGCACCAGGGTACGCTGCATGCCCCAGAATGCGCGAGCTTCCTTGCTCTTGTTCGCGGGCTGCACCGAAACGCCTTCGTCCTTGATTTCATAGGAAATCAGTTCGCTCATCGGCATGCTGAGTTCGCCCTTCGGTCCTTTGACCGAAAGCGTGCCTTCACCGATGCTGGCAGTAACACCAGCCGGGATGGCAACGGGTTTCTTACCAATGCGGCTCATTAGAACACCTCCGCCAGGATTTCGCCGCCGACATTGGCTTCACGTGCTTCGGCGTCCGAAAGCACACCCTTCGGCGTGGAAACGATGGTGATGCCAAGGCCATTGCGAACAATGGGAAGCTCGGTGCTGCCTGAATAGACGCGGCGGCCAGGCTTCGAAACGCGGGCAACATGCTGGATCGCAGGCTGGCCTTCGAAATATTTCAGCTCGATGCGCAGGCCCTTGTGCTTGCCAAGGTCTTCTTCGCTGTAGCCACGGATATAGCCTTCGCGCTGAAGCACGTCGAGGACGCGGGCACGCAGCTTGGATGCGGGCGAAACGACAGAGTCTTTCTTCGCGCGCTGGCCGTTGCGGATGCGGGTGAGCATATCACCCAAAGGATCGGTCAATGCCATTTTCTCTATCCCTTACCAGCTCGATTTGGTCACGCCGGGGATCAGGCCCTTGTTGGCCAGATCGCGCAGCTGCACACGGCAGAGCCGGAATTTACGGTAATAGGCACGCGGACGGCCCGTGGTTTCGCAACGGTTGCGAACGCGGGTCGGGTTGCCATTGCGCGGGATCTCGGCCAGTTTCAGGCGCGCGATCAGGCGCTCGCTCTCGTCTTTCGACTCGTCGTTGGCAATTGCCTTCAGCCGGGCATATTGCCCTGCATATTTCTTGACGAGCTTCTTACGACGCTCATTCTTGTTGATCGAACTCAGTTTCGCCATGACTTAAGTTCTCGTCCTTTCTTGACGAGGAAGCACGCTTACGCGGCTTCCTTTTCCTCAGCTTGTTCTTGCGGGAAGGGGAAACCGAACAGGCGCAGAAGCTCACGAGCTTCGTCGTCGCTGTTCGCGGTGGTGGTGACGATCACGTCCATGCCGCGCACGGTATCGATCGCGTCATAGCTGATTTCCGGGAAAATGATCTGCTCTTTCAGACCCATGGCAAAGTTGCCACGGCCGTCGAAGCTGTTCGGGTTCAGGCCACGGAAGTCGCGGATGCGGGGCATCGCGATGGTGACGAGACGGTCCAGAAATTCGTACATGCGGGCACCGCGCAACGTCACCTTGACGCCGATCGGCATGCCTTCACGCAGTTTGAAGCCTGCGATCGACTTGCGGGCACGCGTGATAACCGGCTGCTGGCCAGCGATCAGCTTCATTTCCTCAAGAGCGGTCGTAACCTTCTTCTTGTCCTGCGAGCCTTCACCCACACCCATGTTGAGCGTGATCTTTTCGATCTTGGGGATCGCCATGCGGTTCTTGTAGCCGAACTTTTCCGTCATCGCCTGGGCGATCACGTCTTCGTAACGGCTCTTCATGCGAGGCGTGTATTTGTCAGCCATCGATCTTCTCCCCGGACTTGACGGCAACACGTACCTTCTTGCCATCCTTGCCGGCTTCAATGCGAACGCGGGTTGCCTTGCCCGACTTGGGATCGGCCAAAGCTACGTTCGAGATGTGCAGCGGAGCTTCGAAACGATCGAGGCCGCCCTGCGGGTTTGCCTGGCTCGGCTTGCGGTGACGCACGGCAACATTGACGCCCGAAACGACGACTTTCGACGCCTTCGGATCGACGCGGGTGACTTCACCAGTCTTTCCCTTGTCCTTGCCGGCGAGCACGACAACCGTGTCGCCCTTTTTGATTTTCGCCATAGCCATGATTACAGCACCTCCGGTGCCAAGCTGATGATTTTCATGTGGTTCTTGGCGCGCAGTTCACGAACCACGGGGCCAAAGATACGGGTGCCGATCGGCTCCTTGTTGTTACCGATCAGAACGGCAGCGTTGGAGTCGAAACGGATAACCGAACCGTCGGGACGACGGATGTCCTTGCGGGTGCGAACGATGACGGCCTTGTGGACGTCGCCCTTCTTCACCTTGCCGCGCGGCTGGGCTTCCTTGATCGACACCACGATGATGTCGCCAACGCCAGCGGTACGGCGCTTGGAACCGCCGAGAACCTTGATGCACTGGACGCGCTTGGCGCCGCTGTTGTCAGCCACATCGAGATTGGATTGCATCTGGATCATGGATCAACCCTCCGCGAGTTCGGCTGCAGCCTCGGGTGCCGCGCCAACGCGCTCCACCAGAGTCCAGGTCTTGTTCTTCGAAATCGGCGCACATTCCTGAATGCGAACCACTTCACCGGCTTTCGCGGTGTTGGCTTCATCATGCGCGTGATACTTCTTCGAACGACGGATGATCTTGCCGTAAAGCGGGTGCTTTACCTTGCGCTCAACGAGCACAACGACCGTCTTGTCGTTCTTGTCGGACACCACGGTGCCGGTAAGAATACGTTTAGGCATCGGTTGTGCTCCTTATGCCGATTGCTTCGCGGCGTTTGCACGCTCGCTCTGCAGGGTTTTGATGCGCGCGATGTCGCGGCGCACTTCGCGGATGCGGGCCGGCTTTTCCAGCTGGCCGGTAGCGCCCTGGAAGCGCAGGTTGAACTGTTCGCGCTTCAGCTCGCCGAGCTTGGTCGCCAGTTCATCGTCGCTCTTGACGCGGAAGTCTTCGGTCTTGCTCATCCTTCAGCTCCCAGATGCGAGGTGTCACCGAGACGGGCAACAACCTTGGTCTTGATGGGCAGCTTCATCGCAGCGCGGCTGAAAGCCACGGCAGCGAGCTGGCCCGGAACGCCGTCGAGTTCGAACAGGATGCGGCCCGGCTTAACCTTGGCTGCCCAATATTCGACCGAACCCTTGCCCTTACCCTGACGGACTTCGGCAGGCTTCTTCGACACGGGAACATCGGGGAACACGCGGATCCACAAACGTCCCTGACGCTTGATGTGACGGGTGATCGCACGACGTGCCGCTTCGATCTGGCGCGCGGTGATGCGTTCCGGCTCGAGGGCCTTGAGGCCGTAGGAACCGAAGTTCAGTTCGGTACCGCCCTTGGCATTGCCCGAGATGCGGCCTTTGAACTGCTTGCGGAACTTGGTTTTCTTAGGTTGCAACATGATGCTTGCCTATTCTCTATCAGCGGCGGTCAGACTGCGGACGAACGCCCGAGGTCTGCGCTTCCATCATCAACCGGTCGGTCGCCATCGGGTCGTGGCCAAGGATTTCACCCTTGAAGATCCAGACCTTGATGCCGATGATGCCATAAGCGGTCAGCGCTTCGGCTTCGGCATAGTCGACATTGGCGCGCAGCGTGTGCAGCGGAACGCGGCCTTCGCGATACCATTCGGTGCGGGCGATTTCTGCGCCGCCTAGACGGCCACCGCAGGTAATCTTGATGCCTTCTGCACCCAGACGCAGCGCCGACTGAACCGCACGCTTCATGGCGCGGCGGAAGGCGATACGGCGGATCAGCTGGTCAGCAACACCCTGGGCAACGAGCTTGGCGTCGATTTCGGGCTTGCGGATTTCGACGATGTTGAGGCTGACATCGGCATCGGTGTACTTACCAATGGCTTTCTTCAGCTTCTCAATGTCGGCACCCTTTTTGCCGATGATCACGCCAGGGCGCGCCGCATAGATCGAAACGCGGCACAGCTTGGCCGGACGCTCGATCACCACCTTTGAGATCGCAGCCTGGGGCAGCGTCTTCATGATGAACTTGCGGATGTTGATGTCTTCCAGCAGCATGCGGCCATAGTCCGCACCTTCGGCGAACCAGCGGCTGTCCCACGTGCGGTTGATCTGCAGGCGGAGGCCGATCGGATTGCTCTTCTGACCCATGATTAAGCCTCTTCTTCCTGTTCGCGAACGACAATGCGCAGGCGGCTGAACGGTTTCAGGATGCGGGTCGACTTGCCGCGGCCACGAGCGTGGAAACGCTTCATGGTCAGCGACTTGCCGACGCTGGCTTCGGCGACGACAAGGCTGTCGACGTCGAGATTGTGGTTGTTCTCGGCATTAGCGATTGCCGACGCCAGAACCTTCTTCGCATCGACAGCCATCGCCTTCTTCGAGAAGGTGAGGATGTTGAGCGCTTCTTCGACCTTGCGGCCGCGGATCAGCGCTGCGACGAGGTTCAGCTTCTGCGCGGAACCACGGATGGTGGTGCCGACAGCCAAAGCTTCCTTATCGCCGACGCGGCGGGGGGCTGCTTGCTTGGACATTAGCGTTTGCCCTTCTTGTCTGCGCCGTGACCATGATAGGTACGGGTGGGCGCGAACTCGCCCAGCTTGTGGCCGACCATGTCTTCATTGACAGAGACGGGCACGAACTTGTGGCCATTGTAGACGTTGAACGTCAGGCCGACGAACTGCGGCAGGATGGTTGAGCGACGCGACCAGGTCTTGATCGGGCCAGCCTTCGCACCAGCGTCCTGCGCGGTTTCTGCTTTTTTCAGCAGATACAGGTCGACAAACGGACCTTTCCAGACGGAACGAGCCATGACTTACCTCTTCTTCTTCGCATGACGCGACCGGATGATCATCTTGTCGGTCGACTTGTTGGAGCGGGTACGAGCACCCTTGGTCGGCTTGCCCCACGGAGTCACCGGATGGCGACCGCCCGAGGTGCGGCCTTCACCACCGCCGTGCGGGTGGTCGACCGGGTTCTTGGCAACACCGCGGGTCAGCGGGCGCTTGCCCTTCCAGCGGTTGCGGCCAGCCTTTGCCAGGGTCTGGTTCGAATTGTCCGGGTTCGACACGGCGCCAACGGTGCCCATGCAGCTGCCCAGGATATAACGCTGTTCACCCGAGTTCAGGCGAACAATGACCTTGCCACCATCACGGCCGACGAGCTGCACATAGGTGCCTGCCGAACGGGCGATCTGGCCACCCTTGCCCGGCTTCATCTCGACATTGTGGCAGATGGTGCCAACCGGCATCTGCGACAGGAGCATCGCATTGCCCGGCTTAACGTCGGTCTTTTCGCCAGCGACGATGGTGTCACCAACATTCAGGCGTTGCGGCGCGAGGATGTAAGCGAGTTCGCCATCTTCATACTTCACAAGCGCGATGAACGCGGTGCGGTTCGGGTCGTACTCCAGACGCTCGACAGTTGCCGGCATGTCCCACTTGCGGCGCTTGAAATCGACGATGCGATAACGCTGCTTATGACCGCCGCCAATGCCGCGCGAAGTGACATGGCCCTTGTTGTTGCGTCCGCCGGTCTTTTTCTTGCCTTCGGTCAGCGCCTTGACGGGCTTACCCTTGAAAAGGCTCGAACGGTCGACGAGCACGAGGCCGCGACGCGCCGGGCTGGTTGGTTTGTAGCTCTTGAGTGCCATTTTCCTGCCCTTAGATACCGGTGGTGACGTCGATCGACTGGCCTTCAGCCAGGGTCACGACGGCCTTTTTGACGTCGGTGCGGGTGTAAGGCTTGCCCTTCCACCGCTTGGTCTTGCCTTTTTGCACCATGGTGTTGACGCCCTTTACCTTGACGTCGAACAGCGCCTCGACAGCCGCCTTGATCTGCGGCTTGGTCGCGGAGCCGGCCACCTTGAAAACAACGGCGTTGTTTTCCGAAAGCAGGGTTGCCTTCTCGGTGATGTGCGGCGCAACGATCACGTCATAATGACGGACGTCGATTGCTTCTTTCTTAGCCATTGAAACGGGCCTCCAGCTTTTCAACCGCGGCGCGGGTCAGGACCAGCGTTTCGTGCTTCAGAATGTCGTAGACGTTGGCGCCCACAGCGGGGAGCACATTGACGCCGACGAGATTTGCCGAAGCCTTGCGGAAATTGTCATTCACACCGCCAGCAACATCGGCACCGTCGATGACGAGGGCAGTCTTGCCAAAGCCGAGCTTGCTGAGCTGGCCAGCGAGCGCCTTGGTCTTGCCTTCCTTCATCTCGAGGTCTTCGAGGACGATGAGCGAGCCGGCCTTGGCCTTGCTCGACAACGCCATCTTCAGGCCGAGAGCGCGGATCTTCTTGTTGAGCGACGGGTTGAAGTCGCGCAGGCGGGCACCGTGAGCCTTACCACCACCGATGAAGATCGGTGCAGCGCGGTCGCCATGACGAGCCGTACCACCGCCCTTTTGGCGGCCGAACTTCTTGCCGGTGCGGGCAACGTCCGAACGCTCGCGGGTCGGACGAGCCGTGCCGCGTGCTTTTTCGCGCTGCCAGGTGACGACACGGTGCAGGATGTCTGCACGCGGTTCGAGACCGAAGACTTCGTCGTTCAGGTCGATATCGCCCTTTGCCTTGGCGTCGAGGGTTTGAACCTTGAGTTTCATGGCTTAGCCCTCCTTCTGCTCTTCGCCTGCTTCAGCGGCGGGAGCCTCTGCAACAGGGGTTTCGGCAGCAGCTTCAACAGCCGGGGTTTCAACCGCTTCAGTTGCTTCAACTGCGACGATTTCTTCTTCCACGACCGGAGCTTCATTGTCGTTGCGGATTGCGCCCGGGAACGGAGCACCTTCTGGCGACGGCACCTTGACGGCGTCACGAACGAGCAACCAGCCATTCTTCGAACCAGGGACCGAGCCCTTTACGAAGATCAGGCCGCGCGTTGCATCGGTGCGGACGATTTCAAGATTTTGCTGCGTGCGCTGGCGGTCACCCATGTGACCAGCCATCTTCTTGTTCTTGAAAACCTTGCCCGGATCCTGGCGGTTACCAGTCGAACCATGGGCACGGTGGGTGATCGATACACCGTGGGTGGCGCGCATACCGCCGAAGCCCCAACGCTTCATAGCGCCGGCAAAGCCCTTACCCTGGGTGTGACCGGTGATGTCCACCAGCTGGCCAGCCACGAAATGGTCTGCAGAGATTGCAGCGCCAACCGGAAGCAGGCCGTCTTCGTTATCAACGCGGAATTCAGCTACGCGAGCCTTGGGCTCGACCTGTGCCTTGGCGAATTCGCCACGTTGCGGTTTGTTTACATTTTTCGCCTTGCGGGCGCCGGCACCGAGGCGGACAGCAAAATAGCCATCCTTCTCTTCGCGGCGAGCACCGACCACCTGGCAGCCTTCGAGCGCCAGAACGGTAACGGGAATGTGGCGGCCATCTTCAGCGAAGAGGCGCATCATGCCCATCTTTTTAGCGATCACGCCAGTACGCATGACCTTAGTCTCCTACAGAGGCCGAACGGACCCATTCCGCCCGGCATGCCAGCCCAAATTTTGATGCATCGCCCCGTCCGGGCTGAACCCTTCCCGAAGGAAGGAAGACGGGGGACGCAGCCACGCCAGATTGGCGTGCGGTATCCCGATGTCCTGCAACCCGCCCCTGAAGGCAGGTCGCCTAAGCTCAAGCGAGCTTGATCTGAACGTCTACACCAGCAGCAAGGTCGAGCTTCATCAGAGCGTCGACGGTCTGCGGAGTGGGCTGCACGATGTCGAGCAGCCGCTTGTAAGTGCGCACCTCAAACTGCTCGCGCGACTTCTTGTCGATGTGCGGGCCACGGTTGACGGTGAACTTTTCGATACGGGTAGGCAGGGGGATCGGGCCACGGATGAGCGCGCCGGTGCGGCGTGCGGTGTCTGCGATATCGCCAGTCGCCTGATCGAGGACGCGATGGTCAAAAGCTTTCAGACGGATGCGAATATTCTGCGTTTCCATGGGTTTTCCCAATTCCTGTATCTACCAATATCAAAGAGCGAAAACAGCCTGCCCAACCCCCAAATGGAAGCCGGGACGGCTGTTCGTGAATTTCAATAAACCGCCCCGCCCGAATCAGTGACTCGGGCGGGATGCGCGGCCTATATTACTTAGTGATCTTGCTGACAACCCCCGAACCGACGGTGCGGCCGCCTTCGCGAATTGCGAAGCGGAGACCTTCGTCCATGGCGATCGGCGCGATCAGCTTGACCGAGAGAGCGATGTTGTCGCCCGGCATCACCATTTCGGTGCCCTCGGGAAGAATGACTTCGCCGGTGACGTCGGTGGTGCGGAAGTAGAACTGCGGACGATAGTTCGCAAAGAACGGGGTGTGACGGCCACCTTCATCCTTCGACAGAACGTAAACTTCTGCCGAGAATTCGGTGTGCGGCGTAACCGAACCGGGCTTCGCGAGAACCTGGCCGCGCTCAACTTCATCACGGCCAACGCCGCGGATCAGCGCACCAACGTTGTCGCCAGCTTCACCCTGGTCGAGCAGCTTGCGGAACATTTCAACGCCGGTAACGGTGGTCTTCTTGGTGTCCTTGATACCGACGATTTCGACTTCTTCACCAACCTTGATGATACCGGTTTCGATACGGCCGGTAACAACGGTACCACGACCCGAGATCGAGAACACGTCCTCAACCGGCATCAGGAACGGCTTGTCGGTCGGACGCGGCGGCTGCGGAATGGCGGTGTCAACTGCGTCCATCAGGGCGATGATCGAGTTCTTGCCGATTTCGTCGTCGCGACCTTCGAGAGCGGCAAGAGCCGAACCCGGAACGACGGGGATGCTGTCGCCGTCGAAGCCATAGCTCGAGAGCAGTTCGCGGATTTCGAGTTCAACGAGCTCAAGGATTTCCGGATCGTCGACCTGGTCAACCTTGTTCATGTAAACGACGAGAGCGGGAACGCCGACCTGACGAGCAAGCAGGATGTGCTCGCGGGTCTGCGGCATCGGGCCGTCAGCAGCGTTCACAACGAGGATCGCGCCGTCCATCTGGGCAGCACCGGTGATCATGTTCTTCACATAGTCAGCGTGGCCCGGGCAATCGACGTGCGCATAGTGACGCGAAGCGGTTTCGTACTCGACGTGAGCGGTCGAGATGGTGATGCCACGCTCGCGCTCTTCCGGAGCCTTGTCGATGTTTGCGAAGTCAACAGCTTCACCGCCGTTGATTTCAGCCATGATCTTGGTGATCGCTGCGGTCAGCGTGGTCTTGCCGTGGTCGACGTGACCGATGGTGCCGATATTGCAGTGCGGTTTCGTCCGCTCAAACTTAGCTTTTGCCATTTTTCAAACCTTCTGTTTCGATTTGGATATTGATCAGTTGGGACGACGCCTGCTGAATCAGGCGCCGCCCTTAGTCCCTAATTGCCGGTCAAGCAAGCTTCTCTTTGACTTCCGCTGCGACGTTCGCCGGAACTTCGTCATAATGCGAGAAGTGCATCGAGTAGTTGGCACGTCCCTGCGTGAACGAGCGGAGCTGGTTCACATAGCCGAACATGTTGGCCAGCGGCACCATGGCTTCGACGACCTGTGCGTTTCCGCGGGTGTCGGTACCCTGGATCATGCCACGACGCGAGTTCATGTCGCCGATGACGTCGCCCAGATATTCTTCGGGGGTGACGACTTCGACCTTCATGATCGGTTCAAGGAGCTTGATACCTGCCTTTTGCGCGGCTTCGCGCATACCGGCACGACCTGCGATTTCGAACGCCAACGCCGACGAGTCGACGTCGTGATACGCACCGTCATAGAGTTCGATTTCAAAGTCGATGATCGGGAAGCCGATGAGCGAGCCGCTTTCGGCGGTTTCGCGCATGCCCTTTTCAACGGCCGGGATATATTCCTTCGGAATGTTACCGCCCTTGATCGAGTCGATGAAGGTGATGCCTGAGCCGCGTTCACCCGGAGTGATCTTGAACTTGATGCGACCAAACTGACCCGAACCACCCGACTGTTTCTTGTGGGTGTAGTCGATGTCGACCGGACGGGCGATATATTCGCGATAGGCAACCTGCGGCGCACCGACATTGGCCTCTACCTTGAATTCGCGGCGCATACGATCGACGATGATGTCGAGGTGAAGCTCGCCCATGCCCTTGATGATCGTCTGGCCCGATTCATGATCGGTCGAGACGCGGAACGAGGGATCCTCAGCCGACAGGCGATTGAGCGCGATGCCCATCTTTTCCTGGTCCGCCTTGGTCTTGGGTTCAACCGACAGCTCGATAACCGGCTCGGGGAATTCCATACGCTCGAGGATGATCGGCTGGCGTTCAGAGCACAGCGTGTCACCGGTGGTGGTTTCCTTGAGGCCAGCAAGCGCCACGATGTCGCCTGCATAGGCTTCATCAATGTCTTCACGGCTGTTGGCATGCATCAGAAGCATGCGGCCAACCTTTTCCTTCTTGCCCTTCACCGAGTTCAGGTAGCTGCCCTTGTTGAGCGTGCCCGAATAGATACGTGCGAAGGTGAGCGAGCCCACGAACGGGTCGTTCATGATCTTGAATGCCAGCGCTGCGAACGGCGCATCGTCTGCAGTCTTGCGGCTGTCGGCTTCTTCGGTGTCGGGGTTGATACCCTGAACGTCAGGAATGTCGAGCGGCGAAGGCAGGTAATCGACAACGGCGTCGAGAAGCGGCTGCACGCCCTTGTTCTTGAACGCCGAACCGCACAGGACGGGAACGAACGACTGGTTCAGCGTGCCCTTGCGGATCAGCGCCTTCAGCGTCGCAACGTCAGGCTCATTGCCTTCCAGATAGGCTTCCATCGCGGCATCGTCCTGCTCGACGGCAAGCTCGATCAGCTTTTCGCGATATTCGGCAGCCTTGTCAGCCAGATCTGCGGGTATTTCGACATATTCGAATTCCGCGCCGAGGCTTTCATCCTTCCAGATGATGCCGCGGTTGTGGACGAGGTCGACCAGACCCTTAAAATCGGCTTCCGCGCCGATGGGGAGGTACAATACCGCCGGCTTTGCACCCAGGCGATCGATGATCGTCTGCACGCAATAATAGAAGTTCGCACCGGTACGGTCGAGCTTGTTGATGAAGCACATACGGGGAACGCCATATTTGTCAGCCTGGCGCCACACGGTTTCCGACTGCGGCTCAACGCCGGCAACGCCGTCAAATGCAGCAACCGCACCGTCAAGGACGCGCAGCGAACGTTCGACTTCAATGGTGAAGTCAACGTGGCCCGGCGTGTCGATGATGTTCAGGCGATGCTCGGGGCCCTTGCCCTCTTCAGCCTTCCACAAGCAGGTGGTTGCTGCCGAGGTGATGGTGATCCCACGCTCCTGCTCCTGCTCCATCCAGTCCATGGTCGCGGCGCCGTCATGGACTTCGCCGATCTTGTAGGACTTGCCGGTGTAGTAAAGGATACGCTCGGTAGTCGTGGTCTTACCGGCATCGATGTGCGCCATGATGCCGAAATTGCGATATTTATCCAACGGATGGCTGCGTGCCATGGTCTTCACTCCAGTGAGAGGGCCCGTATGACCCTATAGTTGCGGGGGCCGGTCAGGAACCGGCCCCCTATATTCGCTTTATGACGCTATCGTTGCTTGGCCGAAGCCGATTACCAGCGATAGTGTGCGAAGGCGCGGTTCGCTTCCGCCATGCGGTGCGTGTCTTCGCGCTTCTTGACGGCGTTGCCACGGTTGTTGGCAGCGTCGAGCAATTCGCCCGACAAACGAGCCGCCATGGTGGTTTCGCTGCGGTTGCGCGCAGCCGAAATCAACCAACGGATGGCAAGAGCCTGCGCACGCTCGGGGCGAACTTCGCAAGGAACCTGGTAGGTCGCACCACCAACGCGGCGGCTGCGAACTTCGATGCCCGGCTTCACATTGTTCAGCGCATCGTGGAAAAGCTGGACAGGGTCCTTCTTCGCACGGCTCTCGACGGTTTCGAGTGCGCCATAAACGATGCGTTCCGCGACGGACTTTTTGCCGTCAAGCATCAGGTTGTTCATGAATTTCGAAAGAACGATATCACCGAACTTCGGATCGGGAAGGATAACGCGCTTTTCGGGACGACGACGACGTGACATTTCTCTGTTCTCCCGATCTTACTTAGGACGCTTCGCGCCGTACTTCGAACGCGACTGCTTGCGATCCTTGACGCCCTGGGTGTCGAGAACGCCGCGCAGGACGTGGTAACGAACACCGGGAAGGTCGCGAACACGGCCACCGCGGATAAGCACAACGCTGTGCTCCTGCAGGTTGTGGCCTTCGCCCGGGATGTAGGAAATGACTTCGCGCTGGTTGGTCAGACGGATCTTGGCAACCTTACGAAGCGCCGAGTTCGGCTTTTTCGGAGTCGTGGTATAAACACGGGTGCAGACACCGCGCTTTTGCGGGTTCTGATCCATTGCAGGGACCTTTGACTTGGCCTTCTGCGGGGTGCGGCCCTTACGGACCAGCTGGTTAATAGTCGGCATATCTTCACCTTAAAAAGACAAGCGGTTACTCCATATACACAAGCCGTTTTTGCGACGGAGGCTCAGCCTTTGATCCGCCCGGCCTGATACATGGTGTTCAGCCTATGTAGATTTTCCCTGAAGCGTTGCGGGAATCGCAGTCCACCCCAAGGAAGGCGCGCCCTTAGCGGCAATGCATTTTTAGGTCAAGCGTGAAGCAAACCGCAGCGGCGTTGCTCAATCGCCATAATGCGCTGCGATGAAATCCGCCATCCGGGCCTGAGCCGTCCGGCTTTCCCGCAAGAAGAAGATGGGCCAGTCGTGCATCATCCCCGCCTCTTCGATATAGTCGATCGCAGGCAGCTTTTCTTTCAAGCGGCGTGCATCGGGAAGCAAGATGTCGTCGCCGCCACCGAAAGAAAGGATCGGCGGCAAACCATCCCAGTTTCCAAACAACGGGCTGACCCTTGGATCATCGAGCGGCAAATCTTTCGCATAGAGCCGCCCTGCTGCACGCGCGCCGTTAATCGTCAGCACGCAATCGCGCGGTTCGATTGCAGGCTGGTCGGGATGCGAAACCGATATGTCGAGCCATGGACAGATCAGGATCAGCGCCTTGGGAAGGATGCGGCCTTCATCGCGGGCCTGCTGCACAACCGCAGCACATAGCCCACCGCCGGCCGAATCGCCCCCCATGATGAAAGGACCTGCGCGGTCGGGCGTGAATTCGCGGTAAAAATTCATGGCCCATGCAACAGCGTCTTTCGCTGACGCCTCGGGCGCAAGTGGATAGAGTGGCGCTGTGGTGACGATACCATGTTTATCGGCCATATGCGCCAGGAACTGCCAGTGGATATCGACCGCTGGGTACACATAGCCACCGCCATGCCAGTAGAGCAGCTGACCTGCGGCTTTCCCATTCTTGGGAGCAAATCGGATGATTTTTCGCCCCTGGAATTCGCTTTCCCGAATGTCGACCCGCTTGCGCAACTTTGCACCCGGATATTGCTGCTCCGTCCGGCTCTGTTCGATGTTGTTGAGGAAATCGGGTCCATCCGAATAGCGTTTGCGCAACGAACCCGTCATCCGGAACAGCGACGCAATCAAACGCGCGGTCAAACTTGGCATGGCAACTCCCCCTCCCCCGATGCAGTTTAAACTGCCCAAAAGCTTGCAAAAGGCAAGCCCGCAATATTTGTACTGACAGGCTGGCTTTGCAGTGGACAGTTGCAGTGATAGAACATTCATATGTCAGGGGAATTGGACGCAGCCGGAACGGCAATCGAGGGGGCCTTGCTTGGTGCGGCGGTGGAACCAGCGCATGGGAATGCGCAACCAGTGTGCGCGACAAACTGCCTGAATTGCGGTTCGGTTTTGAACGGTCAGTTTTGCTCCGCCTGCGGTCAAAAAGCGCATGTACACCGGACCATATCAGCGATCTGGCACGACATCCTCCACTCGGTGCTGCATTTCGATGGCAAGATGTGGCGCACGCTTCCGATGCTGCTCTTCAAACCAGGTGAGCTAACGCGCCGCTATGTCCATGGAGAGCGCGCAAAATTCGTTTCGCCGATGGCGCTGTTCCTGTTTTCGATCTTCCTGATGTTCGCCGTGTTCAGCTTTACGGGTGGCCCCTTTTCGAACGGTGAAGGCAGCGTTCCAGACGCCGTGCAACGCGATTTCAATGCAGAAGCAGCGAAACTCGACAAGGAAATTCGTGAAACCGAAGCAAAGCTGGCCGACGTCAAGATTCCGCCAGCAGCCAAACTGGGGTTGCAGGCAAAATTGAACGATTTGAAGTCGGATCGAAACGGAATAGCTTTCGCCCAAACCGGCAAGCCACTTTATCCCGACAACAACATCCGCAACAGCACCGCATCCGGTGCGAAGGTTTCGGTAATCGAAGGATCGGTCACGGGGATAGACTGGTTGGACAATGCCGTTCGCAAGGGTGGCGAAAAGATGGTCGCAAACCCAAGCCTCGCTTTCTACAAGCTACAATCCAATGGATATAAATTCGCCTGGTTGCTGATCCCGCTGTCATTACCTTTTGTGTGGCTGGCGACATTGGGCGTACGTGGTCATCCATTTTATGACCACGCGGTGTTCACCACCTATTCGATTTCGTTCATGTGCCTGCTGTTCCTGATTTTCGCGATTTTGGGCAAGCTTGGTGTGTCCGAGAACGCTTTGGGGCTTGCATTCGTCCTGATACCGCCGCTGCACCTCTATAAACAGTTGCGCCACGCCTATTCGCTGACACGACCGGGGGCGCTGATCCGTTTAATCATCCTGTCATTCTTCATCTGGATGGTGCTGATATTGTTCGCTTCGATTCTGCTCTTCCTTGGTATGTTGGGATAACCGAATGACTGCTCTGATCGACCGCCGCCTTTTGCTCAAAACTGGCGCCTTCGGGCTGGGCGCGCTCAGCTTGCCTGGCGCCGCCATGGCGGCAATGCAGGCGGCGCTCACCAAGGGTTTCAGCCATGGCGTAGCTAGCGGTGAGCCCTCGCAAAATTCGATCCTGCTGTGGACGCGTTTTGTGTCCGACCTTGCCGAAACCAGATTGAAGGCAGAAATCAGCGAAACCGCCACCTTCCGGAAAATCGTCGCGGGGGCAGAAGCCGTCGCTACGCCGGATCGCGACTATACCGCCAAAACCATCCTGCGCGGCCTGAAGCCGGGGCGCGCATACTATTACCGCTTCGTCGCGCCCGATGGCAGCATATCCCCTATCGGGCGCACACGAACGTTGCCGACCAGAGGTATCAAGCGGTACCGGATGGCGGTCTTTTCCTGCTCGAACATGCCTTTTGGCTGGTTCAACGCCTATGCCCATGCAGCCCAGACCGGCGATTTCGACATCGCTCTGCATTTGGGCGACTATATCTACGAATATCAGCGCGGCGATTACCCATCCGTAAAGGATGCGATAGCCGGACGTTTGATCGAGCCGGCCAATGAAATTGTAAGCTTGGCCGATTATCGTCTGCGCTACGCCAGCTATCGCGCTGACCCGGATTTGCAGGCGATCCACGCGCGCGCGCCGATGCTTTGCATGTGGGATGATCATGAATTTGCCAATGATGCCTATACCAATGGCGCACAAAATCATCAGGCCGATGAAGGCGATTGGCAGATGCGCAAAGCCGCGGCTGAAAAAGCTTGGCGCGAATGGATGCCCGTGCGCGACATCGACGATGGCGAGCGGTGGAGCAACTATCGCATCGGCGACCTCGCTGAAATCTTCATGACCGAAAGCCGCATCGGCGCACGATCCAAACCTGCCGAGTTGCAGATTCCCAGGGGCGCCGACGAAGCGGGCGCATTGGCCGCAATCAAGGCGTTCACCCAAGGTGATTGGCAGTCGGCAGACCGCACTATGCTGGGCACAAGCCAGGAAGATTGGTTGAGCCGAGGATTCCAAAGCAGCAAGGCCAAGTGGAATATCTGGGCACAACAAACAATCATGGGCACGATCCTGCAGCCCGACGAGACAGTCAACTGGCTGGCGCCCGATGCTCCAGATTTTGCCAAAGCGCGCGTGCGACGCGGGGCGATGGCGGCGAAGGCAGGAATCCCGGCCAATCTCGATGCGTGGGACGGTTATCCGGCGGCACGTGCACGCTCGCTATCGGCTGCGCAGAACTCCAATGCCGATCTGGTCGTATTGACAGGCGACAGCCACAATGCCTGGGCTTTCGATTTGCAGCACGATGGCAAGGCCGCAGGCGTGGAACTGGCGGGCCAAAGCGTCAGTTCACCCGGCTTCGAAGCCTATTTCACAGGCGCGCCACCAACGACCGTCGCCAAGGGCGTAGTCGAGCGCAACAACGGTCTGAAGTGGATGGATAGCAGCCGCCGAGGTTACATGCTGGTCGAACTGACTGCCGAACGCGCCACGAGTGAATGGCGCTTTGTCGAAACGGTGAAGGAACGCAAACCAAACCTCGCCGGCTTGCACCGGATGACGGCTCAGCACGGGGTGCGGAAACTGGCTTAAGCCAGCTTAGCTGGCCTTCACCCGCCTCCACGGCCCCGTAATCGCCAGCGTCATCGTCGGCCACATCAGGTTGACGAACAGCGTCGATCCGTCGGGCGAGAAACAGGCGCCGGCGAATTCGGTCTGCACCCGGCTCTTGGCAAAGGTGTAGGCTTTGCCGGCGGGGGTGATACCGCGCAGGTGGTTATCGGTGATATCGGTATATTGGTCTTCACAGACCATCAGATGCCCCGTCGGCATCACGCATAGATTGTCACCATAGTTGTAAGCACCGCCATCGGTCGACTCATAGAACAGGTCAAGCTTGTCTGCTGCGCCCGCAACACCCGGCCGCAAGCGGAAAATCTGGCCAAATTTGGCCGCACCTCCATCAGTGCAGGTGAAGTAAAGCTCGCCATTGCCCCACCAGATACCCTCACCGCGCGCAAACAATGTGGCCCCCCTCGCCGCGCCGCGCTTTCGCAGATCATCTTCAGGCGCCTCCGGGTTGTCGAGCGGGATCCAGCGTGCAGAATAGGACTTGTCCCGAACAACCGTTGCTTCGCTCCAGTTCCGGCTATCGCCGATGCCATCGAGCACCAACGCCTCGAGCTTACCACCCTTGGCAAGCTCTCCCTTGGCATTGGGCAGGAAGCGATAGAGCAGGCTGTCGTCGCGGTCTTCGGTCAGATAGGCAATGCCGGTCCGCGGATCGATACATGCCGCTTCATGATTGAAACGGCCCATCGCTTTGAGCGGCACTGGATTGACCAAGCCCATATGGCCCGATGGCACTTCGAAAATATAGCCATGATCCTTGCCTACGGTATCGCCGGCGCGGGTCACATTTTCCTCACAGGTGAGCCAGCTGCCCCATGGCGTAATCCCGCCTGCACAGTTGCGAAGCGTTCCAGAGAGGCTGAGCCACTGTTTCTCCACGCGCTGCGATTTTAGGTCATAAATCAGCGTCGTGGTTCCGCCCGGAAGCGGCATCCCATCCTTGCCGCGATCATAGGCGGCAAAATCATCAGCCACCTTGCCCGGAAATGGCCCGAAGCGACCATCGCGGATATTGAGTTCATGGTTACGAACCAGCGCTACCTTCCCCTTGCCTGCCGCAAAGGCACCCATGCCATCGCCCGCGCTAGGGACGAGGAAACCATCATCCATGATGTTCCCGAAACGCGAGATCACGCGGTAGGAGAAGCCTTTGGGTAGATCGATCAAATTGTTCGGATCGCGCACAAGCGCGCCATATCCGGGAACTTCGCTGCGGGCCTGTGGCGGTATCTGGCTATAGGCACGCGCCGCTATCCCGGCAAAAGCAATGCTTCCCAAACCGAAGTTAAACTGGCGGCGGCTGATTTGCATTCTGAGTCCTCTTGTCCTTTGCAATGATGTGCCGATGAACCGCAAAGATGACAAGATGGTTGCAGCTTGGTAGAGGCCCGCCGCATGACTGAAATCACCAAGCCCGCCAATAGACCCATACGCACCCGCGTAGCCCCCTCGCCCACCGGCGACCCGCATGTTGGCACCGCTTATATCGCGCTGATCAACTATTGCTTTGCCAAGAAGCATGGTGGGCAGTTCCTGCTGCGTATCGAGGACACTGATCAGGTGCGTTCGACGCGCGAATCCGAAGAAAAGATTCTCGATTCGCTCCGCTGGCTGGGCCTCAGCTGGGATGAAGGCCCCGATGTCGGCGGTCCACACGGCCCCTATCGCCAGTCGGAACGCAGTGCGATCTATACCGAGCATTGCAACCGGCTGCTCAACGATGGCCACGCCTTCAAATGCTATTGCACGCCCGAAGAGCTGGCGAGCATGCGCGCGCAGCAGATGGCGGCAAAGCAGCCGCCGAAATATGATGGGCGCTGCGCAAAACTGACCCAAGCCGAATGCGCCGAGCGCGACGCCAAAGGCATGAGCCATGTCGTGCGCATGATGGTGCCCAATGAGGGCGTTTGCGTTGTACAGGATACGCTGCGCGGGCCGATCGAGTTCGAATATTCGGTCGTCGACATGCAGGTGCTGATGAAGTCGGACGGCTTGCCGACCTATCACCTCGCCAATGTTGTGGACGATCACCTGATGGGCATCACCCATGTGATGCGCGGCGAGGAGTGGATTTCGTCGGCGCCCAAGCATCTGTTGCTGTATCAATATTTCGGCTGGGAGCCGCCGGTGCTCACGCACCTGCCATTGTTGCGCAATGCCGACCGGTCCAAGTTGTCAAAGCGCAAGAACCCGACGAGCATCCTATACTATCAACGCGCCGGATATCTGCCTGCGGCGATGCAAAATTTCCTCGGCCTGTTTATCAAGAGCGCGAGTGAAGAGGATGAAAAGACCTCTCTGCAGGAACTGATCGACGGGTTTGACGTCGCCAATATCTCGCTGGGCGGGCCAGTGTTCGACACCTCGAAATTGGACTGGCTCAACGGACGCTACATGCGTGAAGAGCTGACCACCGAACAATTCCTCGGCGAAGTGCGCAAATGGGCGCTCAATGACGCCTATCTGACGCCGATCGCAGAAATGGCGCAAAGCCGCATCGTCAAGCTGGGCGATCTGGGTGCGCTTGTAGCGCCCTTCTTCATGAACCGCATCGAAAGCCTGACGGCCGAAAAACTCCGCGACGGGGTGAAGATAGAAGCCGACCAGCAGCGTGCAGCCTATACGCTTGCCCTGCAACAGTTCGACGCGATGATCGAATGGAACAAGGATGGCGTCGATGCCGCGCTGCGCAAGACAGCCGCTGCGCTTGAGATCAAGCTGAAGGATATGATCCGCGCCTTCTATCTTGCCGTATTGGGCGCTCCGCAAGGCGTTCCTTTGTTCGACGCGATCACCCATCTTGGCCGCGACATATTGCGAGAACGCCTGCGCCACGCGATGGAATTATTGGGTCCTGCCAGCAAAAAGGAAACCGAAGCTTGGACTGCAGCATTGGCCAAGGCTGAAGCAGCCGAATGACGGACAATATCGCCCTCCACCAAAGCTGGAAGGCGCCATTGCTGCCCGAATTTGAAGCCGATTACATGGCGCAATTGCGCGCCTTCCTTATCGCAGAAAAGGCAGCGGGAAAGCATATTTTTCCGAAGGGCGGAGAATGGTTCCGGGCCATGGACCTGACGCCGCTCGACAAGGTGCGCGTCGTGATCCTGGGGCAGGATCCTTATCATGGCCCGGGACAAGCACATGGGCTGTGCTTTAGCGTCAAACCCGGCGTCCGTCCGCCGCCGAGCCTGGTCAACATCTACAAGGAACTGCAGTCGGACTTAGGCATCGAACGGCCGCGCCATGGCTTCCTTGAACATTGGGCCAATCAGGGTGTGCTGTTGCTCAACAGCGTGCTCACGGTTGAAATGGCGAAAGCCGCCTCACACCAGGGCAAGGGGTGGGAACGCTTTACCGATGCGGTCATCCGGCTGGTGAATGCAAAGGACGATCCGGTCGTCTTCCTGCTTTGGGGCGCTTATGCGCAAAAGAAGGCGGCGTTTGTCGACACGTCCAAGCATCTGGTGCTCAAGGCTGCGCACCCCTCGCCTTTGTCCGCGCATAATGGCTTCCTTGGTTGCCGGCACTTTTCAAAGTGCAACGCCTTCCTTGAAAGCAAGGGTTTGGCGCCCATCGACTGGGCGCTCCCTGCGCTTTAGGCTTTATACATCCCGTCGAGGCGATCCTTGTAGCGATCACGGATCATGTGGCGGCGGATCTTCATGCTAGGCGTCATTTCGCCATTTTCGATCGTGAAGGGTTCATCGGCAAATTCGAACTGGCGGACCTTTTCGATCACCGACAGATCCTTGTTCACCCGATCGACAGCGGCGCGAACCGCTGCGCGAAATTGCGGATTATCCTGCAACTCGGCAAAGTCATATTTCATGCCTTGCTCGCGTGCCCAATCGAGCGCCCATTCGGGATCGGGGACAACCAGACCGACAATGTAAGGCCGCTTGTCGCCAGAAACCATCGCCTGTAGAATTTCGGGCTGCAGCGTCAGCATTCCCTCCACCTTTTGCGGCGCGACATTGTCGCCCTTGTCGTTGACGATGATGTCCTTCTTCCGGTCGGTAATCTTGATCCGGCCCTTTTCATCGAGATGCCCGATATCACCGGTGTGCAGCCAGCCGTCCTTGATCACTCGATCGGTTTCAGCCTCATTGCGCCAATAACCGAGCATGACGAGTTCGCCGCGCACAAGGATTTCGCCATCTTCCGCAATCTTGACCTCAACACCTTTCAGCGGCGGGCCGACCGTGTCCATCTTGAGGCCGATTTGCGGGCGGTTGCAACTGACCACCGGGCCGCTTTCGGTCTGCCCATAGCCTTGCAGCAAAGTGATCCCGAGCGACTGGAAGAAGATACCGATATCGGGATTGAGCGGCGCGCCGCCTGATACCATCGCCTTCATACGGCCACCAAAGCGGGCACGGATTTTCGGCAGCAGCGTCCGCGAAAGCAGCAGCTTCATCGGTGCGTCGCGGAACCGCCCCTTGCCGCCATAGTCGCGCTCCCCAATGGTCAGCGCCTTGTCGAGCAGGTAGGTCGGGAACTTGCCCTGCTTTTCGACATTCTTGATCATGCGCTGGCGCAGCACCTCAAACAGGCGAGGCACGACGACCATGATCGTAGGCTGGGTTTCCTCGATATTGCTCGCGAGCTTCTCCAGCCCCTCCGAATAGTAAATCTCGGCACCCACGCCGATGGGCAGGAACTGCCCACCCGAATGCTCATAAGCGTGGCTCAATGGCAGGAAGGAGAGGAAGCGCTCATTATCGAGGCCGAAATCCTCACGCAGCACTTCGGCAGCACCGTCGACATTGCAGATAATCGATCCATGATGCAGCATCACGCCGCGTGGTGCGCCGCCGGTTCCGCTGGTGTATATGATGCAGGCCAGTTCGTTCCGGCCGACCTTCGCCATTTCTTCCTTCAGCGCTGCGACATCGGCATCGGTGCCTTGCACCAGGTCGGCCCAATCATGGTGCTTCTGCTGGCCGCGCTGGCTTACTTTCAGCGGCTCCATGCCGATGACAAATTCGCATTCGGATGAACGGACCACGGCAGGCATCAATTGCTGCGCCAGCTTTGCAGTCGACACGATCACTGCGCGCGACTGGCTGTTGTCGAGTATGTGCTGGTGGTCGCGTTCGGTATTGGTGACATAAGTGGGCACGGTGACGCACCCTGCCGCCATGATACCAAGATCGGCGATGCACCATTCCGGCCGGTTTTCGGAAACCAGCATCACCCGGTCGCCTTTCTTTAAGCCCATGTCTTTCAGCGCTTTGGCCAATCCGGCCACGCGACGCGCGGTTTCGGCCCAGCTGATGGTGCGCCACTCGTCGCCATGCTTATACCCCAGAAATGGCCGGTCGCCGCGCAGCTCCGCACGCGACAGGAACATGCTCACCAGGTTCGGAATCGATTCAAAATCGTTGAAGTTATCGTCCACCAATACTCTCCCGGGGGCGGCCCGTTTTCGGACTCGCTCTATACCAAACGCTAGCTTTACGGTGCGGGCTAGGCAAGTTTGCTTCAGCCCACGCTGGCAGCTGGCGCTCCATCCTTGATTTGATTGCCGTCAATTACCGTCTGCTTACCCTTTTTGTCGACAGCGACTACATTGCCCTCGCTGCGCGGATCGGCTGCACCCGTCCATTGCCCATCGATAAGCTGCAAGCCATTTACCTTAGACCCTAGATCCTCAGGCTTCACAGGTTGGCCGAAATTGGCCAGTTGCTGTGCCATGGTGGCGAGTGTGGTATTCTCCTCAACCAGCAAAGCACCGCCGCCAAAATAGATATTCGGAAGCGCAATCGCTTCCTTGAGCGGGAGGCCGAAATCAAGCACGCCAACAAGCGTCTTGGTCACGTGCATGATGATGCGCTTACCACCGGCCGATCCGAGCGCGAGCACAGGCTTTCCTTCGCGGTTGAACACAATGGTTGGCGCCATGGATGACAAGGGGCGTTTCCCGCCTTCAACGCGGTTGGCAACCGGCGCGCCGTCTTTTTCCGGTGCGAAAGTGAAATCAGTGAGTTCGTTGTTGAGGAAGAAGCCCCCGGCAATCAATTGGCTGCCGAACGGTCCCTCAATGGTCGAGGTCATATTGGCGATGCTTCCCTTGGCGTCGACCGCGGAAAAGTGGGTGGTTCCTGCAACTTCGCCCGAAATCGCAGCAGTTCGCGGCATCGCCCCCGGGGGATTACCCGCCGGATAGTCTGCCCGCGCCTTTGATGGATCAATCAGGGCAGAGCGTTCGGCCAGATAGGCTTTGTCGATCAGTCCGGTGACCGGAACCTGCACAAAGGATGCATCGCCGAGATATTTTTCGCGATCGGCATAAGCGAGTTGCATCGCCTGACCGATCAGGAACCAAGACTTAGGATCATCCTTGCCGAGCGCCTTCATGTCGAAACGCTCGAGCGTTCCGAGAATCTGGATCACGGTGGTCGCGCCCGAGGATGGCGGTGCCATGCCGCAGATGACATACACGCGATAGGGCGCGCAAACGGCATTTTGTTCGACCGCTTTATAGGCGGCCAGATCGGCCAGCGTCATGTCGCCGGGGGCAACAACGCTTTTATTGACGGTATCGACGATGCTGTTTGCAATCGCACCCGTGTAAAAGGCATCGGGCCCTTTCTTGGCGATCAACCGCAAGGTCTTGGCAAGTTCGGGATTGCGCAGGGTCATCCCGGCCTTTGCGGGCTTTCCATCCACCCAGTAAATCGAACGTGCGGTTTCAAACTGCGGCCACAGGCGCTGGATCATCGCCAGTCGCGACTCCAGCGTGCGGTTGACGACAAAACCCTTGTCGGCAAGGCGAATGGCGGGCTTGAAAATCTCCGCCCATTTGAGCTTGCCCCATTTACGATGCGCCTCTGCCATCAGGCGGATATTGCCGGGAACACCCACAGATTTCCCGCCCGGAAACGCCTGCAGGAACGGAATGGGCTTCCCATTTGCATCGGTGAAACGCTGGGGCGTCGCAGCCGCAGGCGCGGTTTCGCGGCCATTGATCGTGCTGATTTTCCCACCTTCGGCATCATAATGGACGAGGAAGCCGCCACCGCCGACACCGCTGGACTGCGGTTCAACGACTGTGAGTGCCAGCATCATCGCCATTGTCGCATCGGCAGCCGAGCCACCTTTCGCCAAAATCTCGGCCCCCGCAGCGGTAGCGCGTGGATCGGCCGAACTGGCAATGGCTTGGCTCCGCGCAGTGGCGGGCGACGATGCAACGGCAAAAAGGGCGACAGCAAAGAGGATCAATTTTCTCATCGTTAATCTCCGTAATCCCCGCACGCTGCTTGGCAAGGCATCAATCGACATCAACCCCGACTGCTTCGGAAATGTTGGCGAATCCATCCCGGCGTAGCAACTCGATCAAACCCTTGTTGATCCGTCGCGCCAGATATGGGCCTTCGTAAACGAGTGCGCTGTATAGCTGTACCAGCGACGCCCCGGCACGGATGCGGGCATAGGCATCTTCGGCTGAAGCAATGCCACCGACCCCGATCAAACCAATGCGTCCACCGGTGGCCTTGCGAAAATCGGTCAGGCGCTGCTGTGCCAGCGATTTCAAAGGCGCGCCGGAGAGCCCACCGGCTTCACTGGCATGCGATGATTGCAACGGGGGTCGGGTGATAGTCGTATTGCTGATGATTAGAGCATCGATCCCGCGTTCGATGGCAACGGCGGCAATATCATCGATGTCCGCCGGTTCCAGGTCCGGAGCAACTTTCAGGAACAGCGGCGGACCGTCAGGTGCCACTGCCCGAACCCGCAGCAGCAAATCATCAAGTGCCGACTTATCCTGAAGCGCGCGCAAACCTGGTGTGTTGGGGGAGCTGATATTGACGGTCACATAATCCGCCAATGGCGCCAGACGGGCCATAGATTTTTCATAATC
>Ga0222712_10000019_pt1 | contig 203718 bp, 222 predicted proteins | sample C33_657DmetaG_FD_165043 | JGI IMG/M metagenome (GOLD analysis project Ga0222712, IMG submission 165043) | Estuarine water microbial communities from San Francisco Bay, California, United States - C33_657D | ecosystem: Environmental > Aquatic > Marine > Unclassified | place: USA: California...
GTTAGCCGAGGACCTAGAAATGACCCTGCTGCATAATTGCGGCTGGGGTTGGCTTCAGCCCAGAAAGGGTCTTCCAAAGTGGCGCTTGCGGGGCTTTGAGCCGAAACGGCCTCCGTAACCATTAGAGGCAATCCTGAATTACATTTTCCAGTTGGTAGCCCGGTGGTATCCCGAGCCAAAGAGCGCTCCGCCCCCGTAGGGGGCTCCTCTTCATAAGCCTATGATTTTATTGAGAAATATATGGAGCGGGCGAACGGATTCGAACCGTCGACCCTAACCTTGGCAAGGTTATGCTCTACCCCTGAGCTACGCCCGCACTCCAAGACGGCGGGTTATGGCTGATCGCCTCCGGCGATTCAAGCGGGGATTATGCGGCCAATCCCCCAGCAATCTCCGGGTCTTGGGTTGCACCAGACCTGTTAATTTCGCCAAATCACGCGGGCGGCCCAAAGGGTGCGCGAAAGGGGCGGCGTGGCGGACAAGGGGCGGAACGTGCGGCAAGGTTATGCCCTGCTGGCCCCCACCCTGGTGGTGGTGGGACTGACCCTGGCCGCGCCCCTGGGTCTGCTGCTGATTACCAGCCTGAAAAGCCAGTCCGGCATTGGGTTTGAGGCCGGCTGGACCCTGGCCCAGTACAGCGAGGTTCTGGGGCGCGGCAGCTACCGCATCCTGTTCGCCCGCTCGGTTGTGGTGGCCGCTCTGGTGACGGCGCTGACCGTCGCCCTGGCCTATCCCATGGCCTACTTCGTGGCCTTCCATGCCCGGCGCAAATTTCTCTGGCTGATCCTTCTGACCATTCCCTTCTGGACCTCGTACCTTCTGCGGGTCTTCGCCTGGAAAATCATCCTGGGCTATGGCGGGGTGATCAATTCGGGGCTGCTGGGCCTGGGGCTGATCGCCGAGCCGCTGGGCTCTCTGCTCTACAATCCCTTTGCCGTGGTGGTGACGCTGGCCCATGCTTGGGCCGCCTTCGCCATCCTACCCATCTATGTGAGCCTGGAGAAAATCGACCGCTCGCTGCTGGAGGCCGGCAGCGATCTGGGCGACAGCAAGCTGCGCCGCTTCCTGCGCATCACCCTGCCGCTGTCGATGCCCGGCGTGATCGGCGCCGCGATCCTGATCTTCGTGCCCACCACCGGCGACTTCGTCACGCCCGAGCTGGTGGGTGGGCCCGCCGGCGCCATGATCGCCAACATCATCGAGACCCAGTTCACCCAGGTGGGCAACTGGCCGCTGGGCGCGGCCCTGGCCCTGGTCAGCATGACCATGGTGGCGGTGCTGGCCGGATTGTTTGTGGCGGCAGCGCGCGCGGCAGCGAGGGCGGTGCGATGAAAAACCGGACGCTGCTGGCCTATGCCTGTTTCTATCTGGCGTTCCTGTATCTGCCGGTGCTGGTGCTGCCGATCTTCTCGTTCAACAACTCCGCCTTCATCGCCTTCCCGCTCACCGGCTTCACAACGCGTTGGTACGAAGCGCTGGCCGACAGCGCGCTGCAGCAGGCTCTGGTCAACAGCCTGAAAGTCGGCGTCGTCACCGCGCTGCTGTCCACCCTGCTGGGACTTCTCGCCGCCAAGGCGGTGACGCAATATCGCTTGCGCGGCCGCGGCGTGGCGCTGGGCATGATCTCGCTGCCGCTGTTCATTCCCGACATCGTGCTGGGCATTTCGCTGCTCTTGCTGCTGGGCACCATCGGCCTGCCTTTGTCGCTGGCATCGGTGGTGCTGGGCCATCTGCTGATCTGCGCACCCTTCTCGCTGGCTGTTCTGGTGGCGCGGTTTGAAGGCTTCGATCCCAATTTGGAAGAAGCGTCCGCCGATCTGGGCGAGGACCGCTGGATGACTTTCTGGCGCGTCACCTTTCCGCTGATGCTGCCGGGCATCATTGCCAGCCTGCTGCTGACCTTCATCACGTCTTTCGATGAATTCCTGGTGGCCTATTTCCTCTCCGGCACGCAGGCGACGCTGCCGGTCTATATCTGGAGCCAGCTGCGCTTTCCGGCGCGGCTGCCGATGGTGCTGGCGCTGGGCACCATCATCCTGTGCGTCTCGGTGGTGCTGGTCGTGCTGGCCGAGAAACTGCGCAATCAGGGCGTCAAGAAACCGATGGTGGGTGCGTGATGAGCTTTCTGTCGGTATCGCAGGTCAGCAAGGCGTTCGGCGGCGCGCGTGTGGTCGATGCGGTCGATTTGTCGGTCGAACGCGGCATGTTCTTTTCGCTGCTGGGGCCATCGGGCTGCGGCAAGAGCACATTGTTGCGCATGATCGCGGGCTTCGAGACGCCCGATCATGGCATCATCACCATCGACGGAGTAGCGATGAACGGCGTGCCGCCGAACCTGCGGCCGACCAACATGGTGTTCCAGTCCTATGCGATTTTTCCGCACCTGAACGTGTTCGACAATATCGCCTACGGACTGCGAAAATCCGGCCTTTCCAGCGACGAGCTGCGCCGCAAGGTCGAAGCCATGCTGGCCACGGTGCGGCTGGAAGGGCTGGGCGCGCGCGCAGCCGACCAGCTTTCCGGCGGCCAGCGGCAGCGCGTGGCGCTGGCCCGCGCGCTCGTGCGCGAGCCCAAGGTGCTGCTGCTGGACGAGCCGTTGGGCGCGCTCGACAAGCGGCTGCGCGAGGCGATGCAGATCGAGCTCAGGGCTATCCAGCGCAAGGTCGGCATCACCTTCGTGCTGGTCACGCACGACCAGGAAGAGGCGCTGTCGCTGTCGGACCGGGTTGCGGTGATGAGCGGCGGCAGGATTTTGCAGGTCGCGTCCCCGCGCGAACTGTACGACCGGCCCAATTGCCGCGAGGTCGCGGACTTTATCGGCGAGATAAACTTTTTCCACGCCACGGTAAAAGAAGTCACCGAAAGCAGCGTGACGGTGAATGGCGGACTTCTGGGCATCGTCGCACTGCCCAAGACCAATGTGGCGCATGGCATTACGGCCGGCGATCATGTGCTGCTGGCGATCCGCCCCGAACATGTGGGCATCGCGCCGCAAGGCCTGTCCGGCACCATCGCCGCCGCAACCTTTCTGGGCGAGCGCAGCCACTTCCATGTGAAAATTCCGGGGCGCACGGAGCCGATCGCCGTCAGCGGCCAGGCGCCGGCGGGCGAGTCCGTGTCGCTGGAGTTTCCGCCCGAAAAGCTTATTGCGCTGCCAGCAACCGGCTGAAGATTTCCCGCGTCTGGCCTTGCAGTTGCGCAAGCAGCTTTTGCGCCTGCGCAAAGCTTTCGACTTCCGCCGCCCGCGTCAGCAGCGCCTTCAGACCCGGCGTCGCCTCTTCGATCTTCGGCGTTTCGTCCAGCGCGATGCGCAGCACCTGTGTCAGCGCGTGCTGCAGCCGGGCGGAGGCGATCAGCGTGTCGGCATCTTGCGCCGGCAGCGCGCCCGCGCCCTTCAGCATGATCAGCGCGCCGATGGTGTTGGTGTCGAGCACGGTGGGACGGGCGGGCGCGTGCACCAGTTGCAGCGCCTGGGCGATGAACTCGATATCCACCAGCCCGCCGGGCGCGTGCTTGAGGTCCCACGGATTGGCGCCGGGAAAGGTCAGCGCCATTTTCTCGCGCATGTCGCGGGCGTCGTTGATGATGTCCTGCGCCGGACGCGGCTGGGTCAGGCGGCGGCGGATTTCGCTCTCCACCCGCGCGCGCAATGCGGGGGTTCCCGCCACCAGCCGGGCGCGGGTCAACGCCATATGTTCCCAGGTCCAGCTTTCGCTGGCGTGATAGACCGCGAAGCTTTCCAGCGACACCGCCACCGGCCCCTTGTTCCCGGTCGGACGCAGCCGCATGTCCACTTCGTACAACGTGCCAGCCGCCGTCGGCGTGGTGAGGGCCGATATCAGCCGCTGCGCCAGCCGCGCAAAGTACAGCGTGGGTGACAACGGCTTGGCGCCATCCGAGGCTTCCACGCCCGGCGGCGTGTCGTAGATAAAGACGAGATCAAGATCGGAACTGGCGGTCATTTCCCGCCCGCCCAGCTTGCCCATCGCCACCACCACAAAGCCCGCGCCCTTGATGCGGCCATGGGCGGCGGCCATCTCGCCTTCCACCTTTGGCAGCAGACCTTCGATCACCGCTTCGGCGATGTCGGTCAGCGCCGGACCGGCCTGGTCGGCGCGCGCCGCGCCTTCGACGATCTGCACCCCGACGCGGAAAATCGCTTCGCGGGTGAAGCGCCGCGCCGCATCCAGCACCTCTTCATAATCGCCGGTGACGAACTGGGCGAAGCGCGCATCAAGCTGCTGGCGCGGCGGCAGGCTGGTGAGGAAATCGGCGTCCAGCAGCGCATCCATGATGGCGGGATTGCGCGCCAGGTAAGTGGCCAAGCGCGGCGTCGAACCCACGATCTTGGCCAGCAGGTCCAGGAACTGCGGCCGCGCCAGGAACAGCGAGAAAAGCTGCACGCCCGACGGCAGGTTGGAGAGAAACAGGTCGAACTGCTTGAAGGCGACATCCGGATCGGCGGCGGCGCCCAACGCCTTCAGAATGACCGGGATCAGCTTGGTCAGCAGCTCGCGCGCGCGCTGCGAGCGCATGGCGCGGATGCGGCCATGGTGCCAGCCGCGAATGGCGGCCGACACATGCGCCGCATCGGTGAAACCCATCGCCTCCAGCGTCTTCAGCGTTTCGGGGTCTTCTTCCACCCCGGTAAAGACCAGATTGCCCTGCGCGCTGGTCAGGTCGGGCTGACTTTCAAATAGCTTGGCATAATGACCCTGCACATTTTCCAGAACGCCCGTCAGCGCCTTGCGAAAATCCTCCGCGCTGTCATGGCCCATGAAACAGGCGACATGCGCGATATCCGCGTCGCTGTCGGGCAGCGTATGGGTCTGCTGGTCCTCGATCATCTGCAGGCGATGCTCGAGCGTGCGCAGGTAGCGGTAATCGGCCTTCAGTTCCTCGGCCACCTGGGCATCGACCCGCCCCTCGCCGACCAGCGCGTCCAGCGCGCCCTGCGTGGTGGGCACGCGCAGGACCGGATGCCGCCCGCCCAGAATGAGCTGCTGAGTCTGGGCGAAGAATTCGATCTCGCGAATGCCGCCGCGCCCCAGCTTGATATTGTGTCCCGCCACTGCGATCTCGCCATGACCGACATGGGCGTGGATCTGGCGCTTGATGGACTGGATGTCCTCGATAGCCGCAAAATCCAGGTAGCGCCGCCAGATAAAGGGTACCAGGTTCTTCAAGAACATCGCGCCGGTCTCAGGATCACCCGCGCAGGCGCGCGCCTTGATCATGGCGGCGCGTTCCCAGTTCTGGCCCATAGCCTCATAGTAATCCAGCGCCGCATCGGTGGAGATGGCGATCTGTGTGGCGCCGGCATCGGGACGCAGGCGCAGATCGGTGCGAAAGACATAGCCGTCGCTGGTGACTTCGCTGAGCAGTTTGACCATGCCGCGCACGATATCCACCGCCGCCCCGCGCATGTCGCCGCGCTTGGAAAATGGAAATTTCTGCGCGTCGTAAAACACCACCAGATCGATATCGCTGGAGTAATTCAGCTCATGCGCGCCGTACTTGCCCATCGCCAGCACCGTCATGCCCAGGCTTTGCTCGAGCCTTGCGCCGTCGCGCTCTTCCATGCCGGCACGCATCGCTTCCTGCCGCAGCAAGAAACGCAGCGCGCCGCTGACGCAGGCATCGGCAAAGCGCGTCAGCCCGGCGGTGACCTGGCCCACATCCCAGCGACCTTCGACATCGGCCAGGGCGATGGTCAGCGCGGCGCGGCGCTTTGCGATGCGCAGTTCCGCCATGGCGCGGCTTTCGCTATCAGCATCCGCCACCGCCAGTCCTTGCGCGATGGCCGCGTCCAGCACGGCCTGCGGGCCGGCGGTGAAATAGTCTCCCAGCACCGCCGTCTCGCGCAGCGCCAGCCGCCCCAGAAAGGCGCTGTTGCCGAACACCGAGTCCAGCAGCGGATCGGTGCGGGTGAAGCCCTGCTCGGCTAGGCCATCACGAATGCGGGCGGCGCGGGCGGTATCGAAAGGCTGGGGCGGAATACGAAGCATCACGCACTCTAGCGGGAACGTGGCGCCTCGCCCAAGCTCGGCGCGCTCGCCGCTCAAATCGGTCCACCGGACCGATTTGCCGGGCTACGCCCGCCGCGCCTCACTCAGCAGCAGCCTTTAACGGCGAAGCCCGCAACGCCGCCTTGGGGAAACGCAAGATCGCCCTCAGCCCGGTGGGAACATTGTCGTCCAGCACCAGCGCGGCATTGTGGAAATGCGCCACCGCCGCCACCAGCGAAAGGCCCAGCCCAGTGCCGGGCGAGTTGCGGCTCGCTTCCAGCCGCACGAAACGGTCCACCACCCGCGTCCGGTCCTCGCGCGCGATGCCCGGCCCGCTGTCGCTGACCCACAGATCGACGCCCAGCGGCCCGATATCCGTGCCGATGCGCACATGGCCGCCGGGCGGGGTGTATTTGATGGCATTGTCGGCCAGGTTGGCCAGTGCCTGGGCGATCAGGCTGCGATTGCCCTCCACCGCGATATCGCCTGCCGGTGCGAGCGTGAGCGTCACATTGCGCTCTTCCGCCAGCGGTTCGTACAACTCGGCCACATCGGCGGCGACCGACGGCAGGTCCAGCACCGTCATCGCCGCGCGCGTGGTGCCGGCATCGGTTTGCGCAATCAGCAGCAGCGCATTGAACGTGCCGATCAGCTGGTCGGTCTCGGCGATGGCGCGCTCGATCTCGCCCGCAAGTTCTTCCTTGCTGCGCATGTCCCCGGCTGTGAGCCTTTTGGCGGAATCTTCCAGCCGGTTGCGAAGGCGGTTGAGCGGCGTGCGCAGATCATGCGCCACTGAATCGGTCACCTCGCGCATGCCGCGCATCAGCCGTTCGATCCGGTCCAGCATGCGGTTGAGATTTTCCGCCAGCGTGTCGAACTCATCGCCCGATCCGGTCAAGGGCACGCGCCGCGTCAGATCACCGGCAATGATCTCGCCGCTGGTGCGGTTGATCGCATCCAGCCGGTTAAGCATGTTGCGGCTCATCACCGCGCCGCCCGCAAGGCCCAGCAGCAGGATCAGCCCCACCGTCCAGGGCAGGGTGGTGGTGAACATGCGGGTGGTGAGAAAGCGTTCATGCACGTCCTGGGCGACCAGAAGCACAAAGCCGCCGGTCACCGGAAACATGCGGCCACGGGCGCGGCGCGATTCCAGCTTGCCATCCACCGGGCGCTCATAATCAAACTCGACGAAATTCTCGGCCGTCACCACCGTCTGCGGCCAGGAATCCAGGTTGCCAGCGATGCGGCGGCGCTGACTGTCGGTGAGGAGATAGAGTGACTGCCCGGCACTCGCCGAACGCGCATGCACGCTCTCGGCCAGGCCGCGCAAGCCCAGGTGATGATACTGCTCGGACAGGCCGGTAATTTCCGCGGCGACGATCTGGTCGGTCTGCCCGTCCAGGGTGCGTACCGTGTTCCAGTAGGTAAAAGCCATCAGCGCCGTCACCGAAAGGGCGAACAGCAGCACATAGCCAAGCACGATGCGAAAGGCCTGGGTCCGAAGCAGGTGGCCGATGCGCATCCGCGTCCCCCGCCCCTAGCCGAATTTTCGCTTAGTGCGCACGGATCATGTAACCCGCGCCCCGCACCGTGTGCAGCAAGGGCGCCTGGAAGCCCTTGTCGATCTTGGCCCGAAGACGGCTGATATGAACGTCGATCACGTTGGTCTGGGGATCGAAATGATATTCCCACACGCTTTCGAGCAGCATGGTACGGGTCACCACCTGGCCGGCATGGCGCATGAGATATTCCAGCAGGCGGAATTCGCGCGGCTGCAGTTCGATATCGGTGCCGCTGCGCTTGGCAGCACGCGTCAGCAGATCCAGTTCCAGATCGCCCACGCCCAGCCGCGTCTTGATGCCCGCGGGCGCACGGCGGCGCAGCAGCGCGTCGATGCGGGCGAGCAGTTCGACAAAGGCATAGGGCTTGGCGAGATAATCATCGCCGCCCGCCTTGAGGCCCTTCACGCGATCGTCCACTTCCGACAGGGCTGACAGGAACAGCACCGGCGTCTGGTTGCCATGCTCGCGCATTTCGCCAACCAGCTTCAGGCCGTCCATCTTGGGCAGCATGCGATCAATGATCGCCACGTCATAGGCCCGCGACAGCGCCAGCGACAGGCCGGTTTCACCGTCGGAGGCTTCGTCCACCACATGGCCCGACTCTTTGAGACCCTGAACCAGATAGCGCTGCGCTTCCAGATCGTCTTCGACTACGAGGATTCGCATTCATTCTCCCGATAAATGCTGGAGGAAGGCAAAAGGGGCGCGGGAATCTCCCGCGCCCGCAAACCATCACGACTTCTCGATGTCGATGGCGACGAAGCCCGTGCCGCCCTGGGTGCGCGCCACCAGCAGCAGCACGCTGGAACGGCCGCCCTTCTTGGCGTCGCTCACGCCCGACTGGAAATCCGCCGGGCTGCGCACGGTGCGGTTGCCGACCTTCAGCACCACGTCGCCCGCCTGCAGACCCTTTTCGGCAGCATCGCTGTCGGTATCCACCTTGGTGATCACCGCGCCGCTGGTGACGGCGTCGGCGACGTTATAGGTGCGCTTGGTTTCGGGCGTGAGCGAGGACAGGGCCAGGCCTGCGGCCGTGGCGCTGGCCGCCGCCGCGCCGGGCTTGCCGGCCGGGGCGTTGGAGGCAACACGGTCATCCGGGCGCGCCCCGATGGTGACGCGGATTTCCGACGGCTTGCCGCCGCGATTGACCGAGAAGGTCGCGACATTGCCAGCCGGCACGGTCGCCACCTTGCGGGTCAGGTCGGTGGAATCTTCCACCGACTGACCATTGATTGCGGTGATGATGTCGCCCTGCTCGAAGCCCGCCTTGGCGGCCGGACCATTGGCGACCACTTCGGCCACCAGTGCGCCCTTGCTTTCCTTGATGCCGAGCGAGGCGGCGATTTCCGGCGTCACGCTCTGGATATTGACGCCCAGATAGCCGCGATTGACCTTGCCGTGGTCCTTGAGCTGCGCCACGACGTCGTGGATCAGGCTGGCCGGAATGGCGAACCCGATGCCGACGCTGCCGCCGGAAGGCGAGAAGATCATCGAGTTCATGCCGATGACCTGGCCGCGCAGGTCGAAGGTCGGCCCGCCGGAGTTGCCCCGGTTGATGGGCGCATCGATCTGGATGAAGTTGGTGTATTGCTGGCTGCTTTCGATGTTGCGGCCCAGCGACGACACGATGCCGGCGGTCACGGAGTTGGACAGACCGAAGGGATTGCCCACGGCCACCACCCAGTCGCCCACGCGCAGGCGCTTGTCATCGCCGAAGTCCACGAACGGCAGCGGCTTGTCGCTCTCCAGCTTAAGCAGGGCGATGTCGGTCACCGGATCGCTGCCCACCAGGCGGGCGACGAATTCACGCTTGTCCGGCAGGGTGACGGTGATCTTCTTGCTGGCGTCGACCACGTGGTTGTTGGTCACGACATAGCCGGCCTTGTCGATGATGAAGCCCGAGCCGGCGCTGAGCGCGCGGCGCGGCGCCTGCTGCTGCGGCGGGCGCTGGCCGAACTGCTGGAACAGGTCGCGGAACTGCTGCGGGATATTGTCCATGCCTTCGGGTTCGGCCTGCGAGCTTTCCGACTTGATCGACACCACCGCCGGGCTCACCCGCTCCACCAGATCGGCGAAGCTGTAGGGCGCGCTTTCGAGCATGCGGGGCGTGGCGCGCGGCGCGCTGGACTGGGCCAGCACGGTCGAGGACTGGGCCTGGATTTTCTGGACCGGCGGCAACAGCGCGAAGGCACCCAGGCCGACCACCACAAAGGACGCGGCAGTGGTCATGGCAATCATGCGGCGCTGGCGCAGGGTCGGTTTGGGAAGGCGGGAGAAAAATCCTGAGTCCGACGTGACGATATCGGGCGTGTTGTTCTTGGGATCTTGCATAAAAAATCTCCTTGGGCGGCTTCGTGCCTGCTGACGCTACTCATACCCGCACAGCATGGCCGGAATATGTCCCAAAGATTACATAACCGTAATTCGACTAAGCTTTTCGCGCGGCGGCTTTTTTCACCGTCACCCAGGCGACGGCGCCCGCCCCGCCCAGCACCAGAAAGGGCGCCAGCCACAGCAGCCAGGTGTTGGGCTGCACCGGCGGCTTCATCAGGATGAAGTCGCCATAACGCGCCACCAGGAATTCGCGGATTTCGTCGTCGCTCTTGCCCGCCACCATCTGCTCGCGCACCAGGCGGCGCAGGTCGGCGGCCAGCGGCGAATTGGATTCATCGATGCTCTCGCCCTGGCAGACTAGGCAGCGCAATTGGCGCTGCATGTTGCGGGCGCGGCTTTCCATTGCCGGATCGGCGAAGGAGTCGCCGATCGTGGTGGGGACGACGGGCTGGGTCTGGGCCAAGGCGCCGGGCACACCTGCCAGCATCAGCACGACAAGAAGCGCGGCGCCTTTCATTCGGCAGCCACGGTTTCGGAGGCACTCGCGCGCGCGCCGACGCGCACCCGGCCCCACAGGCTCAGCATGCCGCCCAGCGCCATCACCAGCGCGCCCAGCCAGATCAGCGGCGCCAGCGGCGAGACGTAAACCCGGATCGCATAGCGTCCATTGCCGCGATTGTCGCCCAGCGCCAGATACAGATCACGCAAGCCGGTGGTGCGAATGGCGGTGTCGGCCACCGACTGGCCTTCGGCGGTGTAGAAGCGCTGTTCGGGTCGCAGCATGGTTTTCACCCTGTCGCCGTCCATCAGCGCGATGCGCGCCTGATCGGCGACATAGTTGGGGCCTTTCACTTCGGTCACGCCATCAAAGCGCAACCTGTACGGCCCCACCGTGATGATTTCGCCCGGCGCCATCACTGTCAGCGCTTCGCTGCGCCAGGCGGTGGCCCCAGTCACGCCCAGCAGCGTCACGCCAAGACCGGCATGGGCCAGCGCGGCGGCAAAAGCGGACGCGCGCGCGCCCTTGCGGGAACGCACATCCAGGATCGACGCGCCGATCAGCCAACCGGCAACGGCAAAGGCCAAAGCCGCTGTGAGCCCGCGCGGTGTGATCAAGGCCAGCACCGCGATGGCCGCAACCGCCGCAAGCCCCAGCGCCGGGTAAAGAGAACGCCAGGCGGCTTTCAGGTCGCCGCGCTTCCAGCCCAGCTTCGGTCCCAGCGGCACCAGCAGCAGCAGCGCAAAAAAGATCGGCGAGAAGGTCAGCATGTAATAAGGCGGGCCGACGGAAATCTTGGTGCCGTTAAAGGCTTCCAGCACCAGCGGATACAGCGTGCCGACAAAGACGCAGGCGCAGGACGCGATCAGGAAGACATTGTTCAGAAGCAACGTGGTTTCGCGGCTGACGGGCTCGAACGCCGCGCCGCCTTTCAGTGTGGGCGCGCGCCAGGCGAACAGCGCCAGCGCCCCGCCAATGGCCAGCGCGATCAGCACCATGATGAAGAAGCCACGGGTGGGATCGCTGGCAAAAGCATGCACCGACGAGGTCAGGCCCGAGCGCACCAGAAACGTGCCGATCAGCGACATGGAGAATCCGCCGATCGCCAGCAGCAGCGTCCAGGTGCGGAAGGCGCCGCTGCGCTCGGTGGCCAGCGCCGAATGCAGAAGCGCGGTGGCGATCAGCCAGGGCATCAGCGAAGCGTTTTCCACCGGATCCCAGAACCAGAAACCGCCCCAGCCCAGTTCGTAATAGGCCCACCAGCTTCCCAGCGCGATGCCGGCGGTCAGCGCGATCCAGGCGATCAGCATGAAGGGCCGCGCGGCGCGCGCCCAGCCCTCTTCGCCCACCATCAAGGCGGCGGCGGCATAGGAGAAAGACGCCGACAGGCCGACATAGCCCGCATAGAGCATGGGCGGATGCAGCGCGAGGCCGATGTCCTGCAGCAGCGGCGTCAGGCCATTGCCTTCGAACGGCATCGGATCGAGACGCGCGAACGGGTTGGAGGTGAACAGCAGGAACAGGAAGAACGCTGCCGCCATCAGGCCCTGCACGCCCAGCGCGGCGCTGGTCAGCCGGTCGCCACCGCGCTGCAGCGCCGCCACCAGCGCGGCATAGATCGCCAGCACCAGCACCCACAGCAGCATCGAGCCTTCATGGTTTCCCCACACGCCGCTGATTTTGTAGATCAGCGGCTTGGTGGTGTGGGAATGGCTGGAGACCAGCGCGACGGAAAAATCCGAAACGATAAAGGCGTAGGTGAGGACGCCGAAGGCCAGCGCCGTGAACACCAGCATGCCCATGGCCGCGCCATTGGCGATGCTGCGGGACGCCGCCTGGTCGGCGCGCGCGCCCCAAAGGCCCGCGCCCGACATCACCAGCGAAAGAGCCAGCGCGAAGCAGACCGCGATCTGGCCCAGCTCGCCGGTCATACGCCGCCTTCCTTCCAGCGGCCGCTGCGCTTGAGCGAATCCACCACTTCGGGCGGCATGTATTTCTCGTCGTGCTTGGCGAGAACTTCATTGGCGACGAAGGTGCCGGTTTCGTTCAGCGCGCCGGTGGTGACCACGCCCTGGCCTTCGCGGAACAGCGCCGGCAGCACGCCGGAGAAATTCACCGGCACCGTGCTCTTGCCGTCGGTGATCGCAAAGCGCACCTCCGCGCCCTTGCCATGCGCGACGCTGCCCTGCTGCACCAGTCCGCCCAGGCGGATCGACACGCCGGGCTGAATCCTGTGTTCGGCAATGTCGGTGGGGCTGCGGAAATACATGGTGTTCTGGCCAAGGCCATAGACCACGATCACGGCAAGCACCGCGCCCACCGCGACCAGCGCGGCGGCAAAAGCAAGACGGCGCTTTTTCTTGGCGTTCATCTAGTGGTGTCCGCCCTGGTGCAAGATCTGGTCGGCGATGCCGGTATCATACGCCATGCCGGCGGGGGTCAAAGCGATCTGGTGGGGCCATTCGCACTTGGCCAGGCCCTTGCGGGACAGCGCGTTCCACACATTCTCGTTTTCCAGGCCGGTGGCGTCGCTGCCGCGCACCGTGGCGTCGCCCAAATGGAAGTGATCGCCATGGGCGTGCGGGAACTGGGTGATGGCGATGTCGCCCTCCGGCGTCGCGGCGGCCGCGCCCGGAATCCGCGCGATCGCCTGCAGCAGCGTCAGCGTGCGCAGTTGCAGCGGATTCAGCTTGGACGGATTGGCTTTGGGCGGCATGACGGACCTGAAAATGAAAACGGCCGGACCTTAACAGTCCGGCCGTTTCGATAGCAAAGACCAGTTTGCCGCGTTAGCGACCCCGCCAGCCGCCGCGGTAACCGCGATGGTGACCACCGCCCCAGCCGCGATGACCGCCGCCGAACCCGAAGCCCAGCGAAATGCTGGGGCCGTAATAGGGCGCGTAGCCATACGAGCCCCAATAAGGACGATAATATGGCGGCGGGGGCGGAGGCAGCGGGCCATAGGCATAGTCCGGGCCGTAATCATAACCATAGCCACGCGGCGGCGGACGATCGTCATAACGGTCGTCATAGTTGTAGGCGCTGCGGGAACCACCATCGGCCTGATGCATGCAGGCGTAATAGGCGGCGGAATAATCCGCTTCCACATCGCGCGCCGCCTGGCGGGCGTTGCTCGAACCGACTGCGGTGCCGGCAAGCAGGCCGGCGCCCGCGCCGATCGCCGCGCCCATGCCGGCATCGCCGCTGGCGCCGCCGATGATCGCGCCCAGCGCCGCGCCACCCAGGGTTCCGCCGATGCTGCCGCGCGCCTGCTCGTCACGCGCCGCGTCGCGCGGATTGGTGTAGCCGGTGCGCGCCGCCGCATCGCGGCGGCAGAACATATCGCGGTCGCGCTGTTCGTTGGCGGTGGCCTGGGCGCGCGGATTGGCCTGACGGTCGGAAACCGGCGGGCCGTAACGGTCATCGGCATCAAAGTCCGGGGCGCTGCGCGCGGTGCCGGACAGATCGGTGGGCGGCGAATTCGCCGGCTGCGCCAGCGCGGTTCCGCCCAGCAGGGCGACCGTCAGGGCGGCGATAAGCGGGGTGCGGAACATCGTCAAACGTCTCCAAAGAAATTCTTCTTGCCCCTACGCAAGAGGTAAGTAGGAGACGATGCAGACCGTTCAATGTCTATCGGTTTATTTGTGCGGAACCAGCCCGCCGTTCATCCGCCGTTCAGGCTGGATTTGAAACTTTCGATCAAGCTGCGGCAGCAGCCTCCGCAGCTTTGCCGCCCCCGGCGGCGGATGCGGCCCTTAAACAAAGGCGCGGCGGCTCGCGATACAGCAGACGAATGTTTTACGCTGCGGCTGCAGCCTGCGCCGCTTTTCCGCGCCGCCGCATCATGGCGGCCTCTTCTTCGCTGAATAGGATGGCGGTGAGTTCCGCGCACAGTTCAAACTGCGCACCCACGATTTCGGCGCGCGCCGGATCGCTTTTAAGGCCTCTGATGACGTCTTCATTGTAGCGCTGCAGCGTGGTGCAGAGATCTTCGTAAGTGGTCTTCTGCTTGGCGGCAAAAGACGCGGCGGCGGCGAAGTTACGGCTGCCCGTCACCAGGCGCGCATAGCGCTTGGCCATTTCGTGCTTTTCCGCGCCTGGATGCTTGCTAAAATCCGCACCGGTGCCCTTGGCCATCGGCAAAGCGGCGTTGAACTCCTTGGGGGCGCGGTCCATGAAGCCTTCCATCACCTTGCCGATCTGTACCCGCTCGGCCAAGAGCCGCTTGCCCCATTCGCCATCGCGCTTGAGTTCGATTTCCTTGACGATATGGCTGGAAAGGTCTGCGAAGGTCTTCACCTCCTCCATCAGCACCTCGGCGTCGAACAACGGGTGGCGCGTCTGCTGGATCGAGATCTTGAGGACCTCCATGCGGTCGAACAGGATTTCGCCGACCAGACCCATATCGGTCTTGGCGATCAGCGTTTCGTCCTGCTTGCGCGAAATCATCATCGGCAGACGCAGTGCTTCCCATGGACGGCTGAGCCGGTTCATCGCGATCACCGCGATGTAGGGCGCCACATCGGGATAACTTTGCATCATCGCGTCATAGACCGCGCGCACATCCCACAGCAGCGTTTCATGGAAGGAAGGAACGGGCTTGGGCAGCAGCGCCGCCAGCTTTTCCAGCGTTTCGCCGGCAGCCAGCAGCGACGTCATTTCGTCGGCATCTTCCACCGCCAGCGCATCGCCCAGCGTCTTTTGCAGGATCTTGCGTGTGTTGGGATCCTTCAGCGCCGTGGCCATGGCGGCGGAGGCGACCGGCCAGAACTGGCCGGCGCGGATGATCGCGTCTTCTTCCTTGTGCTGCAGCACCAGCGCCTTGGTTTCGGTGGCGTAGCGGGCCGCCTCTTCGGGGATCAGCGTCAGCGACACCCAGTTCCACACCGGCACCAGGCTGCCGCGCGCGATGCAGCCCTTCTGCTTGGCCTTGCGCGGCGCGCAGGTGAGCAAATCCTGGAACGGCCGGCAGAACAGGCGCAGCGGCGTCAGGGTGCGTTCATGCGCGTCGCGGCGCAGGACGGGACGCAAGCCTTCCAGGATTGTCGCATGCGGCAGCGCGCGTCCATCCATCAGCCGGTCGACTTCGACCGCCATGGCAAGACGCGCGGCGACATGACCCGGCAGGCCGCCGAGAAACGCCTTCAGCAATCCGGTTTTGTCCGGTGACAGCATCGACACTCCTGCTCCGGACGGGCGCCCGGACGCGTGTCAACACTAGGGGATCGTAGTTAATACCCTGTTTCTTTTACACAATTGCCGGCAACTCCAGACAGGCCATCACCCCCCCCATGGGGCTGGCGTCCAGGGCGAAAAAACCCCCGTAAAGCTTGGAAATATCCCGGACGATGGCCAGTCCCAGGCCCGAGCCGGGCACACTTTCGTCCAGCCTTTCACCCCGCTCGCCCACCTGAGTCCGCTGCTGGGCCGACAGGCCCGGCCCGTCATCCTCTATAGTCAGGGACAGCCGTCCGGCGGCGCTCTTGCAGCGCACCCGCACCCGCGCTCGCGCCCACTTGCAGCCATTGTCGATCAGGTTGCCCAGCATCTCTTCCAGGTCCTGCCGCTCGCCGCGGAAATAAATGAGGTCCGAACATTCCGCGTCGATCACGATGCCGCGCGGCGCATGAATGCGCCCGATCACGCGCGCCAGATCGTCCATCACGGTGGACACCTGCGTGCGGTTGCCCAGCACGTCCAGCGAACCGGCGGCACGGGCGCGGGACAGATAGTGGTCCACCTGACGCCGCATCGAAAACACCTGGCGCTTGATGCTGTCGGCCAGGGGACCAGGCTGGGCGTCGGCTTCCGCCGCCAGCACCGACAGTGGCGTTTTCAGGAAATGCGCCAGGTTGGAAACATGGGTACGGGCGCGGCCCACCACTTCCTCGCTGTGCTGGATCAGTGAATTGAGCTCTGTGGCGAGCGGCTCGATCTCGGTGGGGAAATGCCCGTCCAGGCGCCGCGCCTTGCCGTCGCGGATTCGCGCCAGCGCCTCGCTCACCCGGCGCAGCGGCAACAGACCGACACGCACCTGAAGCAGGATGGCAATGATCAGGCCAAGCCCCAGGATGACAAAGGACCAGATCAGCACGGTGTTGAACTCGCCTGTCTGGCGCTCCACTTCCACCATGTCGCCCGCAACCACGAAGGTGAATTCACCGGCCGGCTGGTTGGGCGCCAGATCGACGCGGCGCGACACCACGCGCAGATGCTGGCCTTCGGGCCCATCAGCCTCACCCCAGGTCAGCGCGCCTTTGCGCTCGGTATTCCTGATCTCGATCTCGCGGTCGAACAGCGAGCGCGAAATCTGGCCGCCCGTCGTGCCGGCGCGTATCTGGTAATAGAGCCCCGAATAGACGCGGTCGAAATTGTGATTGAGGAAGCGGCCCTGCAGCATGACGCCGCCGTTGGGATCGGGCTCAGCGGCAGCGATCAGCCCGTCCATGTCGCTGGCCAGCGCCATGTCGAAGCTGTTCTGCGCCGCCACGCGGAAGGCGTTGGACAGCACCGCGCCGCCCACAAGCAAGGCCAGGATGGTCCATATCGCCGCGACCGCGATCAGTCGCGACGAAAGGGACTCAAACCTCAGCCGGCTTGCCGCCCAGTTTCGGATCTTCAAGGGAATAGCCAAGCCCGCGCACCGTCTGAATGAGGCCTGCGTCGGTCTTCTTGCGCAGGCGGCCGATGAAAACCTCGATCGTGTTGGAATCGCGGTCGAAGTCCTGGTCGTAGAGATGTTCGACCAGCTCAGTGCGCGACACCACCTTGCCGCGATGATGGGCGAGATAGGCCAGCAGGCGATATTCCTGGCTGGTCAGCTTGACCGGGTTGCCGTCATAGGTGACGCGGCTGGCGCGCGGATCGATATGCAGCTTGCCGATTTCGATTTCGGCGGTGGCGATGCCGACCGCGCGGCGCAGCAGCGCGCGCAGGCGGGCCAGCAGTTCCTCGGTGTAAAAGGGCTTGGCGAGATAGTCGTCGGCGCCGGCATCGAAGCCGGCAACCTTGTCGCTCCAGCGGTCGCGAGCGGTGAGGATCAGCACCGGCATGGTCTTGCCGGACTTGCGCCATTTCTCCAGCACGGTGACGCCGTCCATCTTGGGCAGGCCAAGATCGAGGATCACCGCGTCATACGGTTCGGTATCGCCCAGGAAATGACCTTCCTCGCCATCGGTGGCCAGATCGACCACGTAGCCGGCGTCCCCCAGCGCTTTTTTCAAAAGGCGCTGAAGATCCTTTTCGTCTTCCACCAGCAGAATGCGCATGCCGTGTCCTCTAGCGATCGCGCCGCCAGCGGCCGCGCCTTTCCCCGTAAGGGTTATCATAGCGCGGACGCGGGACGAAGCTGGGCGCATAGCGCTCGCGTTCACGCGCGCGTTCGCGGCCGAAGCCCCGGTCATAGGGATCGGCCATGTAGGGCGGATAGCGGTCGATATAGGGACGCGCGCCGCCTTCGCGGCGATAGCTGCGTCCGGCGTCGAAATTTTCGCGTCCGGGCGAAGAGCGCAGGACGCGGCCCGTGCGCGCATCGGCATCGAACCAGATGATGCGCCCGTCCGGCGTCATCCATTTGAGATTGTAGTGCGCGTCCCCGTTCGGCCCATAGGTCGGCCCCTGGGCGTCATAGAATTCGCCCGGATGGGAACGGCGAATGCCCGGCAGCAGCCGGTCCAGCGGCTGCACGCCATCGGCGCGCTCACGGCGGGACTGGGCCTGGGCCTGGGCCTCCTGAACCGGAGCCAGGGCGGTCAGGCCGCAAAAGGCCAGAAAAAGAGCAAAGAAAATACGGGCAAACATGGGCTTTTTCTAAGGCAAAAGACATGAACCACGCATGAACACCCCGTCCAGACCCGGTTCAGTTTCCTCCCCCTAATGTCGGCTCATGGACGGCAATCAACACCGCCCAGTCGAATGAGAAGGAGACAGTCATGTTTAACACCAAAACGCTTCTGACGGCAGCTTCCTTGGCGATCCTGACGGCAGTGGGCATCGGCTCCGCCTCGGCCCAGCCCTGGGACCGTGGTCATCGCGGCGACCGTCACTTCAACGATCACGGCCGCTATGACCGCCATCACGGTTATGTGAACCGGATGCATGTCCACCGCAGCCTGCGCAATCACCGCCTGTCGGTGATCAGCGAGCCGTTCTTCATGCGGGGCCGCTATGTGGTGCGCGCCCATGACCGCTTCGGCCGCCTGGTGCTGGTGCAGGTCGATCCCTACAGCGGCCGGTTCATCCGCCGCCTGTAAGCAACAGTCTTGAGGAGCAAGGTCCGTGGTATGCCCCTCCCCATAGGACCCCAGCCCGTCAAGTGGAGCCCGCGTCGCAAGACGCGGGCTCCTTCTTTTCAGGGGATGCCGACATCGTTGCCGGTATGGGTGATCACCGCTGGTTCATGGTCGCAGCCGCGCAGCACTTTCACCGCCGCTTCCAGCCCGTCCTTGATCAGGCCGCGTCGGATGAATTCCAGCATTTCCTCGGTGTTGAGCGAGGTGGTCACCGCCTGGTGGCCGATGGGGCCGGGCAAGGACAAAAACAGCGGCACCGAATTCATCACGCCGGTCTCGACGAAATCCTGCAGCCATTTTTGCCGCACGGTCTTGAGCGGATTGCCCACCAGCATCAGTCCGATACCGGTGGAAAGATCGAAATCATCGGAAACGCCTTCGGTTTCGACATAGGGCATGACGCCCGTTTTGTCGGGCCGCCAGTCGGCGTCGAAAATTTCCACCGTGCGCCAGGCGCAATACCAGGAACGGCAGACCGGCGGGCGGCTGTCATAGATGGCGCAGCCGGTTGCCTTGCAGTGGCGGCAGGTGACGCCGGATTCCTTCTGAATTTCAGGCTTGTTGATGGTCATCACAGTGCAGCACACGGTGCAGTCGCCGCAGTCGCGTCCCGCCACCAATGTCATGCCGTCCCACATGGGCGCCAGACTGACAGCTTCGGGAAAAAGCCGCCAGAGAAACCAATAAGTGCAACGGCTTCGCGGCCACACCTTGAAACTGCCGCAAATATCGGTCAGCTATCGCGCCAATGTCCGACTGGCAAAACCGCCTGAAAACCGATACGGCGCGAAAGATAGCGGACCGCTACGCCCCGGCCTTCGCCATTACCATGGCGGTAATCTCCGTTCCCCTGGCGCTGCTCTATCTGGGGCCGGTGGTGCTGGGCCTCTTCGCGCCGGCGCTGGATCCCAAGGTCGACCTTTACGCCGTCAATCGCCCCCTGGCCTTCACCTTCCTGGACGCCAAGGGCAACGAAGTGGGTCATCGCGGCGCCATCGTCGGCGCGCGGCTGAAACTGGAGGAGATGCCAGCCTTCCTGCCAGCCGCCTTCATCGCCATGGAAGACCGGCGCTTCTATTCCCATAACGGCATCGATCCGCGCGGCCTGGCGCGGGCGATCATCCTGGACCTGAAGGCGCGCGATCTGGTGGCCGGCGGATCGACCATCAGCCAGCAGACCGCCAAAATCGTCTACACCCAGCAGCAGCGCACTTTTTCGCGCAAGCTCAGCGAGCTGGTGAGCGCAGCGGGCCTGGAAAAATCACTGACCAAGGACCAGATCCTCCAGCTTTACCTCAACCGCATCTATCTGGGCAGCGGCGCCTATGGCGTCGACGGCGCTAGCCGCGTCTATTTCGGCAAGAGCGCGAAGGATCTCAATCTCGCTCAGGCCGCGATGCTGGCGACGCTGACGCGCGCGCCCTCGGTTTTCTCGCCGCGCCGCGATCTGTTGCGCGCACAGCAGCGCGCCAGCCTGGTGCTGGATTCGATGGTGGACAATGGCGCCATCACCGAGGAGCAAGCCGCCGAAGCGCGCGCGCATCCGGCCGTGATCGTCGACCGCACCACCAGCAACGCCCGCAACTATTACCTGGACACCGCCGCCGACGAGGCGCTGAAGCTGGCGACCATCAACGGCCAGCCGCCCGCGTCCGACCTGGTGGTCTACACCACCATGGAACCGGCCATTCAGGAAGCCGCGCGCCTCGCCGCCGTCAACACCATCACCAAATACAAAAAGCGCACCCGCGCCAGCGAAGCGGCGGTGGTGGTGATGAAGCCCGATGGCGCGGTCAGCGCGCTGCTGGGCGGCGTCGATTACCGCGAATCCGTTTTCAACCGCGCCACCCAGGCCAATCGCCAGCCCGGCTCGGCCTTCAAGCCCTTCGTCTATCTGGCGGCACTGGAAGCGGGCATCTCTCCCTGGGAAACGCGCGACGATGAGCCGGTCGATATTGCCGGTTACACCCCGACCAATTTCGGCGGCAAGTATTTTGGCACCGTGACCCTGGCCGACGCGCTGGCCCACAGCGTCAACACCATCGCCGTCACGCTGGCCCAGGAAGTCGGCATCCGCAATGTGATCGCGGTGGCCAGGCGCGTGGGCATCCATTCGCCGATGCAGGCCAATGCCAGCCTTGCGCTGGGCACCGCCGAAGTCACGCCGCTGGAACTGACCGCCGCCTATGCCGTGTTCGCAAACGGCGGTTATCGCGTGCAGCCCTACATGGTGACGCGCATCGATATCGGCGGGCGTCCCGTCTACACCCGCGCCGCGCCGCAGCCGCAGCGCGTCCTCGATCACGAAGTGGTGCAGGATCTCAACGCCATGATGTATGGCGTGGTGATCGGCGGCACCGGCGGCAACGCCTCGCTGAAGGGCCGCGAAGCCGCCGGCAAAACCGGCACCACCCAGGATTCCAAGGATGCCTGGTTCGTCGGCTACACCACCGACTATGTCGCCGCCGCCTGGATCGGCAATGACGACGCCAAGCCCACGCGCAACGTGACCGGCGGCACGCTGCCCGCCTATATCTGGCGCGACACGATGCTGGCGGCAGAAAAGGGCTTGCCCTTCAAGCCGCTCGACAAGTCTGAGAAGCCGCCGGAAGCCGACCTGCTGATGGCGTCGGATGTGATCTGGGGCGGCCCGGACGAGGAATCGCTGGCGCGCGCGCCCGACCTGCCCGAAGAACCGGTAGAGGAACAGCCGCGCCGCCGGCGCGGCGGCCTGCTGGGCTGGCTGTTTGGTGACGATGCGGATGACCAGCCGCCGCCACCGCCGCGCTAGAAGCGTGGTATAAGTGACCATGCTTCGCCGGACATTCATCCTTTCCGCTGCCTCGCTCGCCGCCACCCGGCCCGCTGCCGCCGCGACGTCGATCCGCTTCGTCACCGACTGGAAGGCCCAGGCCGAGCATGGCGGCTTCTATCAGGCGGTGGCCGACGGGCTGTACGCCCAGGTCGGCCTGGATGTGAAGATCATCCAGGGCGGACCGGACGTGAACGTGCCGCAGCTTCTGGCGGGCGGCGCGGCCGATTTCGGCATGGGCTCCAACAGCTTCATTCCGCTCAACATGGTGCGTTCGGGCGTGCCGATCACGGCGGTGATGGCGATCTTCCAGAAGGACCCGCAGGTTCTGATCACCCATCCGCGCCGCGACATGAATTCCATTGCCGACATGCGCGGCAAGCCGGTGCTGATTTCCGCCGCCACCATGACCGCCTTCTGGCCCTGGCTGCGCGCGCGGTTCGGTTTCACCGACAAGCAGATCCGTAAATACACGCACAACCTGGCGCCCTTCATCCGCGATCCCAATGCGATCCAGGAGGGCTATCTGACCAGCGAGCCCTACACGATCGAAAAGCAGGCCGGCTTCAAGCCCAAGGTCTTCCTGCTGGCCGACTTCGGCTATCCCGGTTACGCCAACATGGTGCTGGTGCCGCAAAAGCGCATCGATACCGACCGCAAGACGGTGCAGAGTTTCGTCAGCGCCACGCAGCTCGGCTGGCAGCGCTATCTGGTCAATCCCGCCAAGGGCAATGCGCTGATCAAGCGCGACAATCCCGACATGACCGATGACATCCTCAAGCAGTCGCTGGAAAAGATGAAGTCGCACGGGATGGTGATGAGCGGCGACGGCAAGGCCTTCGGTCTTGGCAGCATGACCGACCAGCGCTGGAAACTGTTCTACGACACCATGGCGGGGCTGGGCCTGTATCCCAAGGGGATGAATTACAGGAAGGCCTACGACCTCACATTCGTCCGCCGCACCTTCCAGAACTTTCAATGACACTGCTGTCGCTGTCTGCGGTCGCCAAGCGCTTTTCGAATGGCACGCAGGCGCTGCGCGATCTGTCATTCACAGTGGCGCCGGGTGAATTTGTTTCGCTGCTGGGCCCCAGCGGCTGCGGCAAGTCCACCGCGTTGCGGCTAGCCGCCAATTTGCTGGCGCCCGATTCCGGCGCCATCACCTTCCCCACGGGTAAGCCGGAAATCGGTTTCGTTTTTCAGGAACCGACCCTGATGCCCTGGGCCGACGCGCTGGCCAATGCGCGGCTGCCGCTGGATTTGCAGAACGCGCCGCGGGGCCAGGCCAATGATCGCGCCGCATCCGCGCTGGCCCGCGTCGGGCTTGCCGGCTTCGAACGCGCCCTGCCCCGCGAATTGTCGGGCGGCATGAGGATGCGCGTGTCACTGGCCCGCGCGCTGGTGGCCCGGCCCAAACTGTTGTTGCTCGACGAACCTTTCGCGGCGCTGGATGAAATCACCCGCGCCCAGTTGGGCGATGACCTGCTGCGGCTGTGGCGCGAAGATGGGCTCACCATCCTGTTCGTCACCCATAGCGTGAGCGAAAGCGCTTTTCTGTCCCAGCGCGTGCTGGTGATGACGCCGCGCCCCGGCACCATCACCGCCGACATCGCGCTCGACACCGATTTGGCCCGCACGCGCGACGGACGATTGTCGCCCGCCACCATCGAAGCGCAGCGCGCCATCAGCGCCGCGCTGAACGGCGCAGGAGCGTTGGTGTGACCCAGAGCGACCAGAATAAAGTCAGCATGAGGCGTGCACCGGACATCCTGTTTCCGCTTGTGCTGGCGGCGCTGTTGCTGGGCGCATGGGAAGGCGCGATCCACTACTGGCAGGTGCCGCACTATGTCCTGCCCGCGCCCAGCGCCATCGCCCATGCCCTGTGCGCCAATTTCGGTTCGCTGATGGAAAGCCTGGGTTCAACGCTGGCCGTGACCCTGCAAGCTTTTGCCGCCTCGACGATACTGGGCGTCGCCACCGCCATCGCCTTCACCCAAAGCCGGCTCATCGAGCGCACACTGTATCCGTATGCGGTGATCCTGCAGGTGACGCCGGTGGTCGCCATCGCGCCGCTGATCCTGATCTGGGTCGGGTTCGAGCGCATCAATCTGGCGCTGGTGATCGTGGCCACCATCGTGGCGTTTTTTCCGATCCTGGCGGGCGCGACGCTGGGCCTGAAATCGGCGGACTTCAATCTGCTCGACCTGGCGCGGCTGCATGGCGCCTCGCGCTTGCAGATTCTCTGGCGCATCCGCCTGCCGACGGCGCTGCCGTATCTGTTGTCGGGCATGAAGACCGCCGGCGGCCTGGCTTTGATCGGCGCGGTGGTGGCGGAGTTTGTGGCCGGCAGCGGCACCGCAACCGGCCTGGCCTGGCGCATCGTGGAATCCGGCAACCGGCTGGAAATCGCAACGCTTTTTGCCGCGCTGGCGTTGCTGGCCTTCACCGGCGTGATGATCTTCGCCGCGCTGTCGCTGCTGGAATGGACGCTGCTGCGCCGCTGGCATGAAAGCGCGCTCGGCGAAGCTACCTGAGTTTGACCGGCGCGGTTTCGCGCGTCAGCAACATGCCGCACAACCCCACCACCAGCGCCGCGCTCATGTACCAGGCCGGCGCCAGCGGCGAACCGCTGGCCGCCGTCAGCCAGGCGACCACGAACTGGGCCGTGCCGCCGAAGATGGAAATCGCCACGGCATAGATGATGCCGATGCCGCCGGATCGCATCTCCTGCGGCAGGCTCTCGCTGAGCGAACACATGATCGAGGGCAGGCTGAATGCCAGGCAGATCGCCATCAGCGCCGTGCCGGCATAAAGCGCCAGCGGGGTGCGCAGCTCCGACATCAGCAGGAAGCAGGGAATGCCGACCACGCACAGCAGTCCGGCGGCGGTGAGCATCACCGGCTTGCGACCAATCCGGTCGCTGAGCATGCCGCCAATGGGATTGAAGATGGTGCCGCAGGCGCCCGCCACCACCACCGCGCCGAAGGCGATCGACGAGGACAGGCCCAGCGTGTGAGTGGCAAAGATGTTCATGTAGTTCATGGTGAAGGTGGCGATGGTGGCACTGGCCATCATCGCGATGGTCACCAGCGCCAGCCACAGATGAGCGCGGCTGAGTTTCTGGCGCGGCGCATCGGGACGAAGCTCCAGCGTTTCGGGCAGGGTGCGGCGCATGACGATGGCGAACGGCACCACCGCCACGCCCAGCAGCATGGCCACGCGCCAGCCCCACTGGTTGAGGTCTTGCGGCGACAACAGGCTGGACAGGACCACGCCCACAAGCCCGGCGGCCAGGATCGCAGCCTGCTGGGTGGCGAATTGCAGCGAGACATACAGCCCGCGCTTTTCGGTCGGCGCCGCTTCCATCAGGAATGCGGTGGCGGGCCCGACCTCGCCGCCCAGCGCGAAGCCCTGCAGCAAGCGGAAGATCACCACCAGCACCGGCGCGGCCCAGCCGATGTTTTCAAAGGACGGCGTCAGCACCATCCCCAGAATCGAAAAGCCCATCAGCCCGAAGCAGAACAGCATCGCCGGCTTGCGGCCGATGCGGTCGCCTAAAGGCCCGATCACCATGCCGCCCAGCGGCCGGGTGAGAAATCCGACGCCGAAAACCAACAGGGTCTGCAGCAGACTTGTGGTGGAATCCTGGCTGGGGAAGAACACCGCCCCGATCTGCACAGCGAAAAAGCCGAAGATCAGGAAGTCATAGAATTCCAGCCCATTGCCGGCCATCACCGCAGCAAGCTGCGGCTTGGTCAATCGCGTCGACGCCACGCAGAAAATCCCCTGTTTTCCTAACTATGCCGGGTTCCCGGCGCATTATTATACAATAGTTATATGTTGTTTTTGAAAAACTACAGCTTCGGCGTGTTGAAGTCTTGATTTCGACCCTCGGTCATGGTCTTTCCCGCACCCATGGCGCAACAAAATCACGGCCCCCAAATGCTCACCGCCAATCGCTTGCGCGATGGCGACGTCCTGTACCGCAAAGGGAGCACCTGGGTGCTCGCCCTGGCTGATGGCGAGGTCTATCCCGACCAGGCTTCCGCCGATGCGGCGCTGGCGGCGGCCCAGGCCGAAACCGTGCGCAACGAATTTGTCGCCCCGTATCTGTTCGAGGTACGCGACGTGAACGGCGTGATCACGCCGGCCAAGGAGCGCGAGATCATCCGCGCCGCCGGTCCGACCGTGCGCGCCGACCTCGGCAAGCAGGCAGGAATGGTCAATGTCTGAAGTCACCCCCAACATGTACCGCTATGACGAGTTCGACGCCCGTTTCGTCGCCGAGCGCACCGCCCAGTTCAAGACCCAGGTCGAACGCCGCCTGAAAGGCGAGCTGACCGAAGACCAGTTCAAGCCGCTGCGCCTGATGAACGGCCTGTACCTGCAGCTTCACGCCTACATGCTGCGCGTCGCCGTGCCCTACGGCACCATCTCGTCCAGGCAGATGCGCATGCTGGCGCATATCGCGCGCAAGTATGACAAGGGCTATGGCCATTTCACCACCCGCCAGAACATCCAGTACAACTGGCCCAAGCTGGTCGATGTGCCCGATATCCTGAGCGACCTGGCGTCGGTGGAAATGCACGCCATCCAGACCAGCGGCAACTGCATCCGCAACGTCACCGCCGACCATTTCGCCGGCGCCGCCGCCGACGAAATCGAAGATCCGCGCCCGCTGGCGGAGATCGTGCGGCAATGGTCCTCTCTGCACCCCGAATTCGTCTTCCTGCCGCGCAAGTTCAAGATCGCCGTCAGCGGCGCGCCGCAGGACCGCGCCGCGCTCGCCTATCACGACATGGCGGTGGAGATCGTGCGCAACGCGGAAGGTCGCACCGGTTACAAGGTGCTGGTCGGCGGCGGCATGGGCCGCACGCCCTATATCGCGCAGGTGCTGGGCGATTTTGTCGAAAAGCAGGACATCCTGGCGTTCATGGAAGCCGCCATGCGCGTCTATAACGAGCAGGGCCGCCGCGACAATATCTACAAGGCGCGCATCAAGATTCTGACCAATGCGCTGGGCATCAAAGAGATGCGCCGCCAGGTGGAAATCGAATTCGCCGAAATCAAGAAGACCGGCGGGCTGCAGGTGCCGCAGGAAGAACTGGACCGCATCACCGCCTATTTCGCGCCGCCCGCGTTCGAAACAGGCCTGAGCGACGAAATCCCCGAAGCCGGCAAGGATTTTGCCAACTGGGTGAAGACCAATGTGCATGCCCATCGCCAGCCGGGCTATGCCATCGCCACCATTACGCTGAAGACGCCGGGCCAGGTGCCGGGCGACGCCACCGCCGACCAGATGGATGTGATCGCCGAGCTGATGGACACCTTCAGCGTGGGCGAAGTGCGCGTCAGCCACGAGCAGAACCTGGTGCTGCCGCATGTCCGCAAGAAAGACCTGCCCGCCATCTATGCGCGGCTGAAGGAACTGGATTTCGCCTGCGCCAATGCCGGACTTATCACCGACATCATCGCCTGCCCGGGTCTGGATTATTGCGATCTGGCCAACGCCCGTTCGATCCCGATTGCCCAGAGCATCGCGCTGAAGTTTGAAGACCTGGCCCGCCAGCACGAGATCGGCGAGCTCAAGATCAAGATTTCCGGCTGCATCAATGCCTGCGGCCACCACCATGCCGGCCATATCGGAATCCTAGGCGTCGACAAGAAAGGCGTGGAATTCTACCAGCTCCAGCTGGGCGGCAGCGGTGCCGAAGACGCCAGCATCGGCGAGGTGATGGGTCCGGGCTTCACCGAGCATGAGATCGCGGACGCGGTGGAGCGCGTCGTGAACCTGTATCTCAAGACCCGCCAGCCGGGCGAACGCTTCCTGGACACCTATCGCCGGGTCGGCATGGCGCCGTTCAAGGATGCGGCTTACGAGAAAGAAGCGGCGTGACCAAACTCATCAAGAGCGGCGCGTATGCGCAGGACAACTTTGTGCCCGTGGCGGATGATGCCGCCTTGCCCGACGGCGCCGTGCTGGTGTCGCTGGCGCGGTTCCAAAAAGACCGCGACGCGCTCTTGGCGCGCAACACGCCCATCGGCGTGAAGCTCGCAAGCGACCAGAACCCGCAGGTGCTGGCCGACGACCTCAGCCGCCTTTCATTGGTCGCGCTGGAGTTTCCCAAGTTCCGCGACGGCCGCGCCTTTTCCTGGGCCCGCATCCTGCGCACCCGCCTGGGCTTCACTGGCGAAATCCGCGCCGTGGGCGATTTTCTGTTCGACCAGGTCAATTACCAGCACCGCGTCGGCTTCGACGCCTGGGAAGTTTCGGATCATTTCACGGTCGAGATGTTCCACAAGGCGCTGAACGAAATGACGGATGTCTATCAGCCCTCCGCCGATGGCAAGAAGACCATCCGCGAACTCCGCGCCGCGAAGTAACGTTCATCCTCCATTCATCTAGATTGCGCCTTATTCAGCGGCGAAGCTGCGCCTTGGCCGTTAGGCTCTTGGTGTCTTTTCCCCAAGAGGACATTCATGACAAGGATATTCATGCGCAAAATTCTTCTTTCGATGGCCGGATGCCTGGCCGTCTATGGCGCCGCCACCGCCTTTGGCGGCACGGATGCTCACGCCGAACAGTCCACGGCACGCAAGCCGGTGTTGCTGGCGCAGGCCGGTCCGCCGCGCGGCCAGGACATGGACCGCAAGCGCCAGCCGAGCTGCAACGACATCACCGCCGACAAGCAGGAAGAAATGCGCTGGCTGGAATCCCGCCTGTCGTTGACGGGCGCACAAGCACCGCTGTTCGCGCGCTGGCGCCAGGTCGCGCTGGACATCGCCCGCCGCAACCAGTCCGAATGCACGGCCCATCAACGCAATGCGAACCGCGCGCCCAGCCTGCTGGACGGCATCGCCGAGGAAGAAACCATGCTGCGCGGCCGCCTGGCCGACCTGCAGGCCGAACGCCCGGTGCTGGAGGCTTTCTATCGCAGCCTGTCGCCGGGCCAGCGCAGCCAGTTGGAACAGCAGGACAACCAGGATGGCCCGCAGGGCGGCGACCAGTGGGATCGCCCGCCGCCGCCGCGGCGCTAGCGTTTCGTCAAACAGTCACAAAGGCGGCAGCAACCCTGCCGCCTTTTTTTATTGCGATTTGCGGCCCAAAGCCCCAAAACGCGCTGATGAACGCGCACGCCCGTTTCGACAATCTGCCGCGCTTTGCTTCGCCGCTGAAAGCAATCGAAGGCCTGAAGCCAACCGAACCGCTGTATCTGGTGCATCCGGAAAAATTCGCGGGCGTCGCCAAGCAGTTCCTGGACGGCTTTGACGGTGACGTTTTGTATGCGGCGAAGGCCAACCCGCATCCCGTCGCGCTCAAGCAATTGTGGGCCGCGGGCATCCGCCATTTCGATACCGCCTCGCTGGGCGAAATCCAGTCGGTGAAAGATGTTCTGCCCGAAGCCATCTGCCATTTCATGGCGCCGGTGCGCCTGCCGGGCCAAGCCAAGGCCGCGTTCGAGCAGCATGGCGTCACCGACTTCGTGGTCGACAGCGAATCCGAGCTGGACAAGCTGCTGGCCGAAACCGGCAAGCCAGCCAGTTTGCGCGTCTTCGTGCGGCTGGTCGCGTCGCTGGGCGGGGCATTGCTGGAAATGTCCAGCAAGTATGGCTGCCGTCCCGAGGAAGCCGCAAAGCTGCTGGGGGGCGTTGCGCAGGCCGGCGCGCAGCCGTGCCTCACCTTCCATGTCGGCTCGCAATGCCTTTCGCCTTTCTCTTACGCCCAGGCGATCGAAATCGCCCAGCGCACCATGGTGCTGTCGGGCATCGAGATCGTGGCGCTGGATATCGGCGGCGGTTTTCCCACCGCCTATGCCGGGCAGGAGCCGCCGCCCTATCACTGGTATTTCGACATGATCAAGGTCGCGGTCGACAATCTGGGCAAGCCCGGATTGAAGCTGATGTGCGAGCCGGGCCGCGCGCTGGTGGCGCAGGGCATTTCGCTGGTGACGCAGGTTGTGATGCGCCGCGGCGACCGGCTGTACATGAATGACGGCATCTATGGCAGCTTCGACGAACAGCGCTTTCTGAGCTTCGACGAAGACTATCCTCCCAGCGGCATCACGCTGGATGCCAAGGGCAAGGCGAAAGTGCTGAGCGGCGAGAAGCGCCCCTTCCGCGCCTATGGTCCGACCTGCGACAGCGCCGATGTGCTGCCGCGCCCGGTGATGCTGCCCGACAGCATCGCCACCGGCGACTATGTGCTGTTCGACGCGATGGGCGCCTATACCGTGTCGTCGCGCTCGGCCTTCAATGGCTATTATCCGGACGGTTGGGCAACGATCGGGACGTAATTTACCCCTCGTTAAGCAACGGCGCACGGATCGCCGCGCTTTTCACGACAAACGAAACGTTAAACATCGCGCGTCAGGATGTGGGCAAAGGGAAACCACCCATGCCCGCCTCGCAAAAGCTTTCGCACCTGCTGCAACTGGCCGACCAGGGTCCGGGCTTGCGCGCCGCGCTGGCTGAGGAAGTGGCCGACCTTCTGGTTCACTGGCCCGCCGACTATCCGCAGACCATGCGCGCCATCTGCGAAACGCTGCTGGCCAAAGCGGCGCGCGACGTCGATGCCGCCACCCGCGCCCGCCTGCGCGTGCAGCTCTATTCCGATCCCGAACTATCCCACCGCGTTTTGCCGCGCGAATCCGTGTCGCAGAACCTGGTGGCTGCCGCCCGCAGCGGCAACATCGCCACCGTTCTGGCCGACAGCCTGGGCGTAGAACCCGGCATGGCGCAGCAGATCCTGAACGATGAAACCGGTGCCGCGCTGGCAGTGGCCTGCAAGGGCGCGCAGATCGACCGCGCCGCTTTTTCCGCGCTGGCGCTTCTGACACATCCCGGCCGCGATCTGACCGGCATGCATATCGTGCTGGATTCCTATGACAGCATGTCGCTCAGCGAAGCCACCCGCGTGCTGCGCGGCTGGCGCGAACCGGCACAAGATGCCCATGTCGCGGCGTAAAACGCCCTAGGCCTGAACTTCGTGGCGCTCGCGCGTTTTTAAAAACTTCACGTTGGGGAAGCGTTCGGCGACATAACCGATCTCCCACGCGCTTTTCGACAGGAACACCGGCGCGCCGTCGCGGTCGGTCGCCATGCCGCCGCGATTGGCGGCGGAAAATTTCTCGATCTCGGCGTCCGTGCCCTTGAGCCAGCGGGCGGCGTCATAAGGCGAGGCTTCCAGATCGGCGTCCAGATCATATTCCGCCACCAGGCGTGACTTCAGAACGTCGAGCTGCAATGCGCCGACCACGCCCACGATCCATTGCGAGCCGATCACCGGCTTGAAGAGCTGGGTGACGCCCTCTTCCGCCAGGCTTTCCAGCGCGCGCGCCAGGTGCTTCTGCTTCATGGGATCAGACAGGCGCACGCGGCGCAGGATTTCCGGCGCGAAATTGGGAATGCCAGTGAACACCACATTGCCCGATTCCGACAGTGTGTCGCCGACGCGCAGAACGCCATGGTTGGGAATGCCGATAATGTCGCCGGGCCAGGCTTCGTCCACCGTCTCGCGTTCGGATGCGAAGAACAGGATCGGGTTGTGCACGCCGATGGTTTTGCCGGTGCCCGACTGTTTCAGCTTCATGTTGCGCCTGAATTCGCCCGAGGCCAGCCGCAGGAACGCCACCCGGTCGCGGTGGTTGGGGTCCATGTTGGCCTGCACTTTGAAGACAAAGCCGGTGACCTCCTTGTCGCCGGGCTCGGCGGACTTGCCCAGGGCAGCCTGGGCGCGCGGCGGCGGCGCATACCGCGCCAGCCCGTCCAGCAATTCGGCGACGCCGAAATTCTTCAGCGCCGAACCGAAATAGACCGGCGACAGATGGCCTTCCCGGTAGGTGGCGAGATCGAACACCGGCAGGCCTTCGCGCGCCAGGCTCACATCTTCCTCCAGCTTGGGCTTCAGCGTATCGTCCAGCTTGCCGTTGTTGTAGGCGATGAAGCGGTCATCCATCAGGCTCTGGACACCCTTGAAATTCAGACCCATGCCCGCCGGCCACATCATCGGCGCGGTCTCGATCTGAAGCTGGTCGGAAAGCTCGTCCAGCAGCTCGAAGGGATCGCGCGCCTCGCGGTCCATCTTGTTGACGAAGGTCATGATGGGAATGTCGCGCAGACGGCAGACCTCGAAAAGCTTGCGGGTCTGGGCTTCGATGCCCTTGGCGGCGTCGATCACCATCACCGCGGAATCCGCCGCCGTCAAAGTGCGATAGGTGTCTTCGGAAAAGTCTTCGTGACCGGGCGTGTCCAGGAGGTTGAACACCGCCTGCTCATATTCAAACGTCATCACCGCCGACGTGACGGAAATGCCGCGTTCCTGCTCGATCTTCATCCAGTCGGACTTGGCGCGCCGCGCCTCGCCGCGCGCCTTGACCCGGCCGGCGGCATGGATCGCGCCGCCCAGCAGCAGCAGATGCTCGGTCAGGGTGGTCTTGCCCGCGTCGGGGTGGGAAATGATCGCGAAAGTCCGGCGGCGCGCGGCTTCGCTGGCAGGCGTCTTGCTCATGAGCCGGGGGTTAGCAGGGCGGCGCTTTCAGGGCAATGGGACTAGAGAATCGCCTCGTCGACAAAGGCGCGGCCCTCGCGGTCCTCGATCTCCACGATCCACAGATCGGGGTCGAAGCTGACCTGCTTGTCGCACCAGGCCTGGGCGCGGGCGTCCTCGCTCCAGCCGCCCAGCGCCTGGGCCCAGACCAGCTCACCCTTGGCATTGCGGGCCTGGTTCAGCACCAGCACTTCGTTATTCAGCTTGGAGACTTTCAGGATGATGGCGCCCGCTTCTTCCGAACCGCTGCGCACCACAAAGGCGCTAGCGCCATTCACTTCGACCCGGCGGATCAATGCGCGCACGAAAATGCCGGCCTTGAGGCGGGGCGTGGGTTCCATGCCCCACTCTTAATCCAATTAAGAGACGGCGCGAAAGGGCAGCACCTTGGCGTCCGCAATGCGCTCGCCCTTGGCGTCGACGCCGGCATGCGGCAGGCGCACTATTACGGTGGTGCCTTCGCCCAGCGCCGATTCCAGTATCGCTTCGCCGCCATGCAGCAGCACGGGTGCGCTCATAAACTGAAATGGTGACGATCAGCGCATCTTGGGCAGGTATTACTAAGGATTGCTTTCCTTAACGGCCGAATTGCCGGAAATGCGGGTCTGATTGTTAAAAAATCCCGCTTTGCATTAACATTTGGCCATGGCGCTGCATTTCGACCGTACGCTGGAAGCTGTTTATGGCGTGCCGGTGCCACTATCATCGCGCGTTACCCGGCTGGTGGCGCCCAATCCCGGACCTTTCACCTTTCAGGGAACCGGGGTCCATGTCATCGGCGCGGGCGCTTCAGTGGCGGTGATCGATCCCGGTCCGGATATTCCCGCCCACATCGCCGCGCTGAAACAGGCGATCGGCGCGCGCCGGGTCAGCCACATCCTGATCACCCACACCCACCGCGATCATTCGCCCGCCGCCGCCGCGCTGAAAGCCTGGAGCGGAGCAAAGACCTTCGCCGCCGGACCGCATGGCGACACCGAAGGCGAGGTGGAAGAAGGCGCGGATCGCGATTTTGTGCCCGACGCCGTGGTGCGTGATGGCGACGTGCTCGCCGGTGATGGCTTCACGCTGAGCTGCGTCGCCACCCCCGGCCATGCCGCAAACCATATGTGCTACGCGCTGGCCGAGGAACAGGCGCTGTTCTGCGGCGACCATGTGATGGGCTGGTCGACCAGCGTGGTGGCGCCGCCCGATGGCGACATGGCGGCCTATCTTGCCAGCCTGGAAAAGCTGATCGCACGCGGCGACAGAATCTTATATCCTACCCATGGATCACCCATCACGCAGCCCCAGATTTACCTCCGCGAATTGCTGGCCCACCGGCGGATGCGCGAAGCGCAGATTCTGGACGCGCTGGAGAACGGCCATGGCATCGCCGCGCTCGTAGCGCATCTGTATCCGGATATCGCGCCTGCGCTGCGCGGCGCGGCGGCTGCCCAGGTGCAGGCGCATCTGGATCACTTGGCGGGCAAAGGCGCGATCACGCTTTTGCCGGGTGGCGGTTATGCCAAAGCCTAGTTGTTCCAGAATTTTTCGACGAACTGCTTGAGCTCGGCGATGTTGAAGCCGTTGTCGATGGCGCCGGTGCGGCTTTGCGACCGCACATCGGCGCGCGCGCCAATCGGTCCGCGCGCCTTGACCCGGATCACGATGTCCGACACTTGACCGAACCAGAAGGTCGATGTCGTGGCTTCGATGCGTCCTTCCTTTTCACTGTAATCCACGATCTTCCAGCCCAGCGACTTTGCGATCTCGAAACAGCGCCAGAACATCGTGTTCATCGGGCTTTCGACCTTGGGCATCAGCCGCGCCATCGGCTTGCTGACATCGGTCTGGTAAAATTCGTGCAGCAGGTAGGCGATGGTGCCTTCCTCGCCGCGATAGCGCACCTCGCGCTGGAAGTCCGGCGCGAGATCGTTCATGCCCGGCTGACGCATCTTGGCCAGGGTGACGAACAGCGGCGGATCGTCGGGATCGGTGCTGGCATCGTGGATCGGCATTTCGGTGAAACCGGCCCAGACGGTCGACAGCGGCGGATAGAGGAAGACCAGCGATCCCAGCAGCGCGATCAGCCCGATGCGCTTGCCCGCGCCTTCATTCTTGGCGATGGCCGACCACAGCCAGGCAATCGCGGCGGCCAGCGCCAGCAGGCCCAGACCGGTGGCGGGCCACATCACCACCATGCCGGTGGCATAAGGGAAAAAGCCCAGCCGCACCCCGGCCACCGCGACCACGGCGCCGATCACGGCCAGGATCAGGGCGCCAAGCGCCGAACGCGCGGCAAGAAGCTGGAAACGCATGGAAGAAATTCCGCAAATCGCTGTTTAATGGCGGGCACCATAAGATAGATTCCCGCTCCCCGCGAGACATCCGTAAAGCGAAACGCCCATGCCCAGCCGTCCCTTTTCCAACACCCAGGCGCGCGACATGGCGAGCCTGCTGCATCCCTTCACCAACCTGACGATTCTGCGCGAGACCGGCCCGCTGGTGATTGAGCGCGGCCAAGGCGTGTTCGTCTATGGCAGCGACGGCAAGGACTATCTGGAAGCCATGTCCGGCCTGTGGTGCACGGCGCTGGGCTGGGGCGAGAATGAACTGGCCGAAACGGCTGCCCGGCAGATGCGCGAACTGTCCTTCGGTCACATCTTTGGCGGCAAGAGCCATGAGCCGGGCATCGCCCTGGCCGAGAAGCTCAAGGAAATGGCGCCGATGCCGGTGGGCAAGGTGTTCTTCGCCAATTCCGGTTCGGAAGCCAATGACAGCCAGATCAAGTTCATGTGGTACGCCGCCAATGCGCGCGGCCAGATGGGGCGCAAGAAGATCATCGCCCGCGACCGGGCCTATCATGGTGTCACGCTGGCCAGCGCCAGCCTGACCGGGCTGGACGCGTTCCACAAAAGCTTCGACCTGCCGTTCGACTTCACCCTGCGCGCCGAGTGCCCACACTATTACAAGAACGCGAGAGACGGCGAGAGCGAGGAGCAATATTCCGTCCGCCTGGCCGCCGACCTGGATGCGATGATCCAGCGCGAAGGTCCGGGTACCATCGCCGCCATGTTCGTGGAAGCCGTGATGGGCGCGGGCGGCGCCATGGTGCCACCGAAAGGTTATTTCGAAGCCATCACCGCCGTGCTGAACAAATACGACATCAAGCTGGTGGACGACGAAGTGATCTGCGGCTTCGGCCGCACCGGACAGGCCTTTGGCTGCCAGACCTTCAACTACCAGCCCGATTCCATGTCGATCGCCAAGGCGCTGTCATCGGCCTATGTGCCGATCTCGGCGGTGCTGCTGTCGCCCGAACTGGTGGAGATCATCGAGGAGGAAGCGGTGCGCATCGGCGGGCTGTGGCACGCCTTTACCTACAGCGCCCATCCGGTCGCCGCCGCCGTGGCGCTGAAGACGCTCGAAATCTATGAACGCCGCGATACGTTCGGCCATGTGCGCAAGGTGGCGCCGCTGTTCCAGAACCGCCTGGCGGCGCTGCGCGATCACCCGCTGGTGGGCGAAGCCAATGGCGTGGGCCTGATCGGCGCCCTTGAAATGGTGGCCGACAAGAAGACCAGGCGCAATTTCGAAGCCGCAAAGCTGGTGGGTGCACGCTGCGGCCAGTTCTGCCAGGACGAAGGCATCATCGTGCGGCCGCTGATCAATGACCGCATCGCGCTATGCCCGCCGCTGGTGATCAGCGAAGCGGAGATCACGGAACTGTTCGACCGGCTGGAACGCGGGTTAAACAAGACGCTGGACTGGGCGCGCTCAGAAGGACTGATCTAACCTGCCGCCCGCATATGCGGGCGTTCCAGCAGCGCCGCGGGGCGGGTGTAGATCAGCGCCTCGCCGCTCCACACTTCCAGTTTCTTGGCGCTGGGCAGCTTCATGGCATGCGCCAGAATCTTGGCGCGCTGGTCGTCGTCGCAGGTGGCGGAAAATTTGTAGGTAAGGGCGCCGCCCTCATCGAGATAACAGATTTCATATGCGGGCATGCGCGCCTCCGAATGCTTCGACCAATTACCCCGCTTGTTTCCAATTTCTGCGACTGGGTTGCGAAAGTCGAATGACATTCGCGTTACATCGATCACAAATTGCGTGTTGTCGCATGGCATCGCTGTGACTTTCCTGCGGCAACAGGTGCGGAGCTTTTTCCGGCCAAAGGCGTTAACGGGGAGCCGGATTTTCATACCAAGGAGTTTTTCATGTCTGCCCCATTCAAACTTGCGCCCCTTCCCTGGGATGATGACGCGCTGGCCCCCACAATTTCCGCCCACACCATCAGTTTCCACTACCACAAGCACCACAAGGCCTATGTGGACATGCTCAACACGCTGGTGGAAGGCACGCCCTATGCGGACATGAAGCTGGAAGAGATCGTGCACAAAACGGCCGGCGCGACTGATCCTAAGGACAAGAAGATTTTCAACAATGCCGGCCAGGTGTGGAATCACGATTTCTACTGGCGCAGCCTGACCCCGGCCAAGACGGAAGGCGACGCGACGCTGGACAGCGCCATCACCGCCGCCTTCGGCAGCAAGGACGCGTTGATCGCCAAGCTGGCGGAAGCCGGCAAGGACCAGTTCGGGTCCGGCTGGGCCTGGCTGGTGAGCAAGGATGGCAAGCTGTCGATTGACAAGACATCCAATGCCGAGACCCCAATGGCCAAGGGCGTCAATTGCCTGCTGACGGTCGATGTGTGGGAACACGCTTACTATCTGGATTACCAGAATGCGCGGCCCAAATATCTGGAAGCCGTGCTGGGCAAGATCATCAACTGGGAGTTCGCGGCCCAGAACCTGGCCCGGGAAAACAATCCCGTGCGCGCGGCCGCAGAGTAGCTAACGCAACCCACCTCCCTTCCTGCGCGTCTGCGCATTCAAGGGGAGGTGGTTTCAGCGTGCGCAGCGAAGCGGCGCGTAAGCTGAAACCGGAGGGGATCGTCAAAAGCGCGGTTGGCCCGGCACCGGATCGCGCACCGGCCCGCCATAAGGCACCGTGCCGGGCAGCGCGCCGCCGGTATAGCCGGTGCTGCGGCAGGCCCCATGCCCCCGGCCCCAACCGGCGCGATAGGCCTTGTTGGTGCGATAGGATTCCTCGTCGCGCACCATGTCGCTGGCGCGGCTCTTGTCGGCGCCCGGCCCCTGGGCGCTGTTGCAGCCATCCTGATAGCCGGCGCGATAGTCGGGCGACTTGCGCAGGGCGCGCGTCTCCTGGCTCATGAAAAGACCGCAGGCCGACAAGGGCAGCAGCAGCAAAAGCGCGATCAGGCGGGTGGGCAAAGGCGATTTTCCATCTTGCGTTAACCACCCCGTTTTACCCCGGATTAAGGGCAAAAGGTGCAAATTCGCATCATAAGAATAATCGGGGTCTTTCATGGAACGGTCGGATTTTTCCTCTCTCCGTGTTTTGGTGCTGGGCGGCAAGACCCACACGATCGGCATTCTGCGCTCGATCCTCAGCAACGCCGGCGTCACCAAGATCATTCATGTCGAACAGACCGCGCGCGCGCTCGACCTTCTGGGCATGGAGCATTTCAGCGCCGTGTTCTGCGACCAGAATGCCGAAGGCATGGACGGCATGAGCTTTCCGGTCGCCGCGCGCCGCGCCAAGGGCATGCTCAACCCCATGATCCCGATCTTCGCCCTCCAGGAACGCGCCCGCCGCCGCGATGTCGAACAGGCCCGCGATGTCGGCGTCACCGATGTGCTGACCACGCCCATCAGCCCCCGGACCATCATGTCCAAGCTGCACGCGGCCACCACCGCGCCGCGCCCCTTTATCGTCGCCAGTGAATTCTTCGGCCCGGACCGCCGCGCCAGGGCCCGCGCGCCCTGGCATGGCGACGACCGCCGCACCCGGGTGGCCAAAAAGCAGAAAATGGACTTTACGCAAGTTTGACCACTCGGCGGTCGTGGAACCTTTGAAGCGCCATGGCGTTATTGCGCCATAGCCCCCAAAGGACATTTTCTTATGATCAAGTCATTCATTCGCACGGCCTGCGTTGCCGCGGTCGCCGCTGCCTGTTTCGTGCTTCCGGCCCAGGCCGCCAGCAAGGCGGAAATCCTGCGCGACGCCAACCGCACCGTCGACAATCTGCGCAGCGACCCGGCCTTCGGCGCTGCCCGCAACATGCTGCGTGATGCGCGCGCGGTTTACATCGTGCCCAAGCTGATCAAGGGCGGCTTCATCTTCGGCGCCGAGGGCGGCTCCGGCGTGCTGCTGCATCGCACCGCCAATGGCTGGAGCAACCCGCGCTTCTATGACATGGGCTCGGCCAGCTTCGGGTTCCAGATCGGCCTGGAACAGGCGCAATTGGTGTTCATCATCAACAGCGAGCGCGCTCTGAAAGGCATCGAGGGCGGCAACTTCAAGATCGGCGCCAATGCCGGCATCACTGTGGTGACCCTGTCCAGCGGCGCGGAAGGCGCCACCACCTTGCGCGGCGGCGACATCGTGGTCTGGACCTCGGCCACGGGCGCCTATGGCGGCCTGACCCTGAACGGTTCCATCATCAAGGGTGACGATGAAATGAACGCCACCCCGACCAACGGCCCGCTGGCCACCGCCTTGCGGCAGAATCTCGCCCGTACCTGGTAAGGACGCCTAGTCAGGTCCCGAAAAGAGAGTAAGGTTCGGGGCGCCCGGTAAAACCGGGCGCCCCGAATTTCATACAAGGACAAGCCCCATGAAAAAGATCATGTTCCTCGCGGCCGCCGCCGGCCTGTTCGCCACCCCGGCGCTGGCCGATCCCGCCGCCCAGATCAGCATCGCCAAGAACCATGCCGGCATGGCCGCCAAGGCCACCGAACTGAAGATGGTGCAGATGCATCACCATCATGCCGTGAACTGCCTGGTCGGCCCCGCCGGCGCGGGCTTTGACGCCGCCGCCGGCAATCCCTGCGGCAAGGCGGGCACCGGCGCTATCCCGGAAACCACCGACGCCGCCCAGAAGGCCAAGCTGCAGGGCGTCGCCGACGCCGCCAAGGCGGGCCTAGCCAGCACCGACTTGGCCACCGCGCAGAAGGCCGCGCAGGCTACCGCCGACGCGCTGTAACAGTTTCGATTTTTCGAGAACGAAGAGGCGCCCCTCGCGGGCGCCTTTTTTGTTCGCGCGCGCGTCAGCGCGGCTTGGAGAGAGTGCGTTCGAGGATCTTCTCGTTAGCCCTGATGCAACGGACCGCTTTCAAAAAGCGCCAGAATTAAGGCGAATTTCCCGGACGGCCTGCAAGTTTCGCCAGCCGTCCCCGCTTCCGCAAGCGCCGATGCAAGGCTAGGCTTGGCGCATAACAACAAGATGATGCCTGAGACGGGGACGCATGCTGGACCGGATGCTGGCGTTGGTGGTGGAGGTCAAACCGGGCGAGCGCCGCGCGCTGCTCTGGTCCTTCGCCTATTTCTTCCTGATCCTCAGCACCTATTACGTGCTGCGCCCCTTGCGCGAAAATGCCGGCATCACCGGCGGCACGCGCGCCCTGCCCTGGCTGGTCACCGCCACCTTCTTCGTGATGCTGGTCGCCGCCCCGCTGTATGGCTGGCTGGTGGCCAGGCTGCCGCGCCGCCGCCTGATCGCGCTGGTCTATCACTTCTTCGCATCCAACATCCTGATCTTCTGGCTGCTGCTGACGCTGGGCATCGGCCTGACCATCGTGCCGCAGGTCTTCTTCGTCTGGCTGACGGTGTTCTCGATCTTCGCGGTGCCGGTGTTCTGGTCGTACCTGGCCGATCTGTACCGCAGCGACCAGGGCAAGCGGCTGTACGGCTTCATCGCTGCAGGCGGATCGCTGGGCGCGCTGGCGGGGCCGACCGTGACGCGGCTGCTGGTCGAACCGCTGGGCCCGGTGAATTTGCTGCTGTTGCCGGTGCTGCTGATCGAACTGGCGATCGTTTGCGCCATGCGGCTGGGACCCGCCGCCGAAGGCTTCAACCACACGCCGGAGAATCCCAAGGCCATCGGCGGCAGCGCCTTTGAAGGTTTTTCCGCGATCCTGAAGTCGTCCTACCTGGGCGGCATCGCGATGTGGGTGGTGCTGCTGTCGCTGGGCAATTCGATGCTCTACATGTCGCAGGCCGAGCTGGTCAGCGCCGCCACCCAGGACGCGGTGGAACGCACCCGCTATTTCGCCACGGTCGAGCAATGGACCGGCTTCCTGCAGATCGTGCTGCAACTGGCGGTGACCGGGCGGCTGATCAAGTATTTCGGCACCGGCATGGCCGCCGCTTTCCTGCCAGTGATTTTCGCGCTGGGCTATGGCGCCATGTTCCTGGCGCCAGTTCTGGCGGTGGTCATGGCCTTCCAGGTCGCCCAGCGCACCGCCAACTTCGCCGTGTCCAACCCGGCGCGCGAAATCCTGTTCACCACCGCCGACCGCGAGGACAAGTACAAGGCCAAGAATGTCATCGACGGCGTGACCTTCCGCGGCGCCGACGTGATCTGGGCCTGGGTGTTCAACTTCTTCTCCAAGACCATGATGATGAGCATTCCGGCGATCGCCGCGCTCACCATTCCCTTCATGCTGGGCTGGGCGGGCCTCAGCCTGCTGCTGGGCCGGCTGCAGGAAAAACGCGCCAAGCTTCTTCAATCCCATTCCTGAACCAAGGAGTCATTCTCATGCTCAACCGTCGCACGCTTCTCGCCACCACCGCCGCCGCCATGGCGCTGCCCCATGCCGCGCTGGCGCAAACCCCGATCCTCAAGCGCAAGGTGCCGCAGACCGGCTTCATGCTGCCGGTGGTCGGCATCGGCACCTCGCAGGTGTTCGAGTTCGAGAACGATCCCGCCAAGCTGGAAGAGCGCAAGGCGGTGATCCGCGCGCTGGTCGCGGGCGGCGGAAGCCTGATCGACACCGCCGCCGGTTACGGCACGGCGGAGGCCAATGTCGGCATCGTGGCAGCCGAGACCAAGACCCGGCCGCAGCTTTTCCTGGCCACCAAGTTTTCCAGCCGCGACACCCGCGCCGAGGCGGAAGCCGAACTGAAGCAGTCCTTCCAGCGGCTGAAGACCAATTACGTCGACCTGCAACAGGCCTGGAACGTCAACGACCCCAACTTCTCCTGCGCCCAGATGAAGGAATGGAAGGCAGCCGGTCACTGCAAGCATTACGGCATCACCTCCAGCTTCGACGGCGCCTATGACGCGCTGGCGCCGGTGGTGCGCCGCGAAAAGCCGGAATTTTTCCAGATCAACTATTCGCTGGGCGACCGCGACGCCGAAAAGGTGCTGCTGCCCCTGGCGCAGGACAGCGGCTGCGCGGTGCTGACCAACCTGCCGTTCGGGCGCAACTCGATGTTCAAGCGGGTGGCGGGCAAGCCGTTGCCGGACTTCGCCAAGGAAATCGACTGCACCAGCTTCGCGCAGCTCTTCCTGAAATATAACCTGTCGCATCCGGCGGTGACCGCCGTGATCCCCGGCACCGACCTGACCAAATACATGCTGGACAATCTGAACGCGGGTCGCGGCCGCATGCCCGACGCCGCCTTCCGCCGCCGCATCGAACAATGGTGGGAAACTGTCTGATCTGACGCCGATCAGGGGTTAGAAAAAGCCGCGGCGCGCACTATATTGCGCCCATGGCCCACAATAACGGCATGGTTCCCAAGCGGGGCGGCAAGTCTCGCAAAGGACTCTCTGACAACACTGCCAAGTTCCAGGCGGCGGTCGACGCCATGCCGCTGGCCATGGGAACCGTATCGCCGGAAGAGGCCATTGACCCGGCCTATGCGACGGTGCCGATCAGCGAGTTTGTGCCCCACCGCCCGGCGCGACCGGAAAAGTCCGAAGGCGGCAAGACCTTCAAGCTGGTGTCCGATTACGTTCCGGCGGGCGACCAGCGCACCGCGATCCCCGAACTGGTGGCGGGCGTCAACGCGGGCGAGCGCGACCAGGTGCTGTTGGGCGTCACCGGCTCGGGCAAGACCTTCACCATGGCCAAGATCATCGAGGCCACCCAGCGCCCCGCCCTGATCCTGGCGCCAAACAAGACGCTCGCCGCCCAGCTCTACAGCGAGTTCAAGACCTTCTTCCCGGAAAACGCGGTCGAGTATTTCGTCAGCTATTACGACTACTACCAGCCCGAAGCCTATATCCCGCGCAGCGACACCTATATCGAGAAGGACTCCTCGGTGAACGAGGAGATCGACCGCATGCGCCACTCGGCGACGCGGGCGATCCTGGAGCGCGACGACGTGATCATCGTGGCATCGGTGTCGTGCATCTACGGTATCGGTTCGGTGGAAACCTATGCCGGCACCGCCGTCGGCATTTCGCGTGGTGACAAGATCGACCGCCAGGCCGCGATCCAGAATCTGGTGGCGCTGCAATACCGGCGCAACGACGACAATTTCACCCGCGGGGCGTTTCGGGTCAGAGGCGATACGATCGACATCTTCCCGGCGCACCAGGAAGACCGCGCCTGGCGCGTCGAGCTGTTCGGCGACACGGTCGACAGCATCACCGAATTCGATCCGCTGACCGGCCACAAGGCGGGCGCGCTGGATGCGATCAAGGTCTATGCCAACAGCCATTATGTGACGCCACGCCCGACGCTGCAGCAGGCGATGAAGGGCATAAAGGCCGAACTGGTCACCACCCTGGCCGACTTCCGCGCCAAGGGAAAATTGCTGGAAGCGCAGCGCCTGGAACAGCGCACCACCTTTGACCTGGAAATGATCGAGGCCACCGGGTCGTGCGCCGGCATCGAAAACTATTCGCGCTGGCTGACGGGCAGGAAGCCCGGCGAGCCGCCGCCGACCCTGTTCGAATATCTGCCCGACAATGCCATCGTCTTTGCCGATGAAAGCCATGTGTCGGTGCCGCAGATCGGCGCGATGTACAAGGGCGACTATCGCCGCAAGTTCACCCTGGCCGAGTATGGCTTTCGCCTGCCGAGCTGCATCGACAACCGCCCGCTGAAATTCGAGGAATGGGACGCGATGCGGCCCCAGTCGGTCTATGTCAGCGCCACGCCCGGCAACTGGGAGCTGGAGCGCACCGGCGGCGTCTTCACCGAGCAGGTGATCCGCCCCACCGGGCTTATTGATCCCCCTGTCGAAATACGGCCGGTGGAAAGCCAGGTCGACGACCTGATCGCCGAATGCCACCTGATCGCCAAACAGGGCTATCGCGCCCTGGTCACCACCCTGACCAAGAAGATGGCGGAAGACCTGACCGAATATATGCACGAACAGGGCATTCGCGTGCGCTACATGCACAGCGATGTCGAGACCCTGGAGCGCATCGAGATCATCCGCGATCTCAGACTCGGCGCGTTCGACGTTCTGATCGGCATCAACCTGCTGCGCGAAGGTCTGGACATTCCCGAATGCGGGCTGGTCGCCATCCTGGACGCCGACAAGGAAGGCTTCCTGCGCAGCGAAACCTCGCTGGTGCAGACCATCGGCCGCGCCGCGCGCAACGTGGATGGCAAGGTCATTCTCTACGCCGACCGCATCACCGGTTCGATGGAACGCGCCATGGCGGAGACCAATCGCCGCCGCACAAAGCAGGAAGCGTATAACAAGGAGCATGGCATTACCCCGGCCTCGGTGAAGGCCAAGATCGCCGACATCATGGGGTCGATGTACGAGCGCGACCATGTCACGGTGGATGGCGGGCAACTGGCCGAACCGGGCCGCGAATTTGTCGGCCACAACATCAAGGCGATCATCGCCGACATCGAGAAGAAGATGCGCGCCGCCGCCGCCGACCTGGAATTCGAGGAAGCCGCACGGCTGCGCGACGAACTCAAGCGGCTGCAGGCCACCGCGCTGGCGATTGCCGACGATCCGTTCGCCCGCCAGTCCGACGTCGCCCGCGCCAATCTCGACGCCGAGATCACCTATTCGACGGAAGACAGTCCCTCCAAGCCGATTCCGTCGAAAGGCGGGCGCAAGCGGTTGCAACGCGCCGAACGCCCGGGGCGGCCGAAAACGTTTGGCTCACGTGCCCGTTAGCGAAGGCGTTCATCACGACCTGGAAGATGTGGTCAACAACCTGATCACATGCTGCGTCAAGGATGCCGATGGCCGGTTGTCGGTGGACGAGCTGATGGACGCCATCGGCCAGCGCACCTTCGGCCCGCTGCTGCTGGTGCCCAGCCTGATCGCGGTGTCGCCGGTGGGCGCGATACCAGGGCTTCCCCTCTTTACCTCGATCGCGATCGTGCTGGTGGCGACTGCGATCCTGCTGCACCATGATCATGTCTGGATTCCGCGCTGGCTGGGCCGCCGCTCCGTCGATGCCGGCAAGATGGAACGCGGCCTGACAAAATTCCGGCCAGTGGCGCGCTTCATCGACCACCTGTTGATGCCACGCCTGACCTGGCTGACCTGGGGCCCCTTCTTCTACCTGATCGCGCTCATGTGCCTGCTCATCGGGCTGGTGACGCCGATCCTGGAACTGGTGCCGTTGGGTGGCATTCCGCCCAATGCGGCGGTGGTGGCCTTTTCTCTGGCCATCATCGCCAAGGACGGCCTCTGGGCGCTGATCGCCTTCATGCTCACGGTTGGCAGCGTCTGGCTGATGGCCGCGAGCTTTCTGTAGTTCTCTGCGTTAGAGTCCCTGCCATGTCCCGCGCCTTCGTCAAGGAAACCGCCGAGTCCGCCCCGCCGCCAGAGAGAATGGTGGACGAAGGCCCCAACCTCGTCACGCCCGAGGGCCTTGCCCAGATCGAAGCGCACATCGCCCGCATCGAAGCGGCTATGAAGACCGAAACCAACGTGCTGCTGCGCGAGACGCTCGCCCGCGACCTGCGATACTGGGAAATCCGCAAAGCCAGCGCCGAAGTGGTGACACCATCCAGCGACGACACCGTCGCCTTCGGCTCCACCGTCACCATTACCCGCAAGGGCCGCCAGCAGACCTTCCGCATCGTGGGCGTGGATGAGGCGGATGCGTCCAACGGGATGATTTCCCATCGTTCGCCCATGGCCCAAGCCATTCTGGGCGCCAGGCCCGGCGACATTGTCGAGGCCCCGGAACCATTGGGTGAAATCGATATCCTTTCGACCCAGGGCCGGAACTAGAGCGATTGCCATTCGTTCCTTCGCGGCAAAGCGAAAGGCATCCCATGGCAACGCAGCCAGACAGCGGCAAAAGCAAAACCCTGATCTTTATCGCGGGCGGCGTGGCGGCTGTGGTGGTGGTTCTTTTCCTGATGGGCGGCGGTCACAATGACGGCCAGCCCTCTTTACCGTCCGGTCCCGGCAATCCCGTTCAGAACGATCAGGGCCGCTAGCGCAGATCGATCGCCATTTCACTTGTCAGCAAGACCGGTGCCCGCCGGACGGCGCGGTCATGACCAATAATCAGCCGGATTTCCCGTTGCAGACCCATATCTTGTGGTCGGGCCACCGCTTCAAGTTGCATCTGGCAAGTTGCATCTGCGAAGTCACACTTTGTGAGCGACCATTGCGTGGATACCCCCATTGGGCGTATTGTCGCGGTACCGAGGAGATACGAACCGTCACAGTGAAGCGCACCTAGACTAATCCTGCCCGCCTTGAGTGCGCGCCTGGACGTGTTGACTTCCTTCCCTGCGACAATCGTAAAGCTTCGTCCGTACCGGCATTCCGCCGCGCGGCTCTTACTGCAGGAATTACTGAAATGACGATCGGAACCGTGAAATTCTTCAACACCTCCAAGGGTTTTGGCTTCATCGCGCCGGAAGGCGGCGGCAAGGACGTGTTCGTGCACGCCACCGCCGTCGAAGCGGCCGGCCTGCGCTCGCTGAACGAAGGCCAGAAGGTTTCGTTCGACATCGTGCCGGACGCCCGTGGCGCGAAGGCCTCGAACCTGAAGGCCGTCTAAGTTACGGTCTGAAGTTCTGAAAAAAGAAGGCCCGGCGGATCACTCCGCCGGGCCTTCTTCTTTTTCAGATGCTCGCGGCGTTACTGCGACGCGGCGGTGTTGGACGGCCTCGCAAACGTCAGCGTGATTTCCTTCTGCGGGCCGTTGCCGTCGGTGGTGAAATTCTGGCTGGTGGTGCCGCCGCCATTCTTCAGCGTCGCGGTGGCGGTGTAGCTGCCGGCCATCGGCTTGAACAACACACAGGGGGCATCGCAATCCAGGCCCGCCACATCCTTGCCGTTTCGCGAAATCGAGACATGGGCGTTGGCCAGGTTGGCGCCGCCGGTGGTGGCCAGCACGATCTTCACCGGATAGGCGCCCCAGCGCGGATCGTCCTTGGCCGAACCGACGCCGGTGCAAACCGTCTCGACGCCGTTGATGGTGGTGGGCGTGTCCTGTACCGCCAGCGCCTGGCTGGCCAGCATGGTCAGGGGAAAGAAGGCCGCGGCGGCGGTCATCACCAATGCGCGCATTTCGAAATCTCCATTGGCCCCTTCACTTGCAAAGAAGCGCGTGAAGCGGCTTTGGGTTCCCGCAGGTTCGTGGCTATGGCAGGCTTGGGCCATGTTCCGCCTTGTCCTCAGCCTGTGTCTGGCGCTCGCCGCCTGCCTTCCCGCCGACGCCCAGCCCCGCGCCCGGGCCATGGCCCGGCTGGCAGGGCTGGACGGCAAGCCCATGGGGACCGCCAGCTTCCGGTCGGTAAATGGCGGGGTTCTGATCGAACTGGACCTGCACGGCCTGCCCCCCGGCCCCCATGGCATGCACCTGCATGCCAGCGCCCAGTGCGACGCCAAATCGGGCTTCATGAAGGCCGGGCCTATCCTGTCGCTGAACTCCAGGAAGCGGCATGGCTATCTGGCCAAGGGCGGCCCGCTGACAGGCGACCTGCCCAACCAGTTCGCGGGGGCGGATGGCCGCCTGAAGGCCAGCACCGTCACCAACGCCTTCACCCTGGGCAACGGCAAGCGCTCGATCTTCAACCGCGATGGCGTTAGCCTGATCGTCAAGAAACGCGGCGACGATTACCGCACCCAGCCGATCGGCAATTCCGGCGACCGCATCGCCTGCGGCACGGTAGTGCGCACCCAGGGGACTGCCCCCCGGCGCTTCCCAGCCAAACCTGCCCAAAACGCAAGGCCTTAGCGGGCTTTGCCGGGTGGTGCGCCCGGGGTGCCCATGACATGATCCGCGCCGCCATGGGCCTTGAAAAACCGCAGACACTTGCCGCACGCGACGTGATCGACGCCGATGCCCTGCGCCATGCCCTGACCGCCCTGGCGCGCGAGACGCCCGACCCCGGCACCCTGCGCAAGGCGGGCCTGGGCCTGATCAAGCAGGCCTTCCAAGAGGGGCGCGACAAGGTCCGCCACCAGGTGGAAGCCGAGGGGCTTTCGGGGCTCGCCGCCGCCCGCGCGCTGTCGGGGCTGCAGGATGCGATCATCCAGGTGATCTACGACTTCGCGGTCAAGCATGTGTATTACGCGCAGAACCCGTCCAGCGCCGAGCGCATCGCCATCGTCGCCACCGGCGGCTATGGCCGCGGCGAGCTGGCGCCGGGCTCGGACATCGACCTTTTGTTCGTGCGCCCCTTCAAGCAGACCGCCTGGGGCGAAAGCGTCATCGAATTCATTCTCTACATGCTGTGGGACCTGGGGCTGAAGGTCGGCCATGCCACGCGCAGCCTTGCCGAATGCGTGCGCCTGGCCAAGCTGGACGTCACCATCCGCACGGCGATCCTGGAAGCGCGCTATCTGTGGGGCGACCGCGGCCTGTATGACGAGCTGCGCAAGAAGTTCTGGAACGAAGTCGCCACCGGCAACGGCCGCGATTTCGTCAACGCCAAGCTCGCCGAGCGCGATCAGCGCCATGCCCGCCAGGGCGAAAGCCGTTACTTGGTCGAGCCCAACATCAAGGAAGGCAAGGGCGGCCTGCGCGACCTGCAGACGCTCTACTGGATCGGCAAGTATCTCTATCACGTCGACGACGCCGCCGACCTGGTCGAGCATGGCGTCTTCACCAAGGACGAGTACCGCACCTTCCAGAAGGCCGAAGCCTTTTTGTGGAACGTGCGCGTGCATTTGCATTACCTGATGGGCCGCGCCGAAGAGCGGTTGAGCTTCGACGTGCAGCCGGCGCTGACCGCGCATCTGGGCTATGTCGACGCCGAAAAGCCCCGCCGGGCGGTGGAAGCCTTCATGCGCGCCTACTTCCTGGTGGCCAAGGATGTCGGCGACCTGACGCGCATTTTCTGCGCCGCGCTGGAAGAACAGCATCGCAAGCCGCGCCCGTCGCTGAGCCGCATGCTGCCGGGCTTTCTGAAGCCGCGCAGCCCGGACGATGATTTCTATGTCGAGAATGGACGGCTGACGGCCAATGCTGCCATCTTCCGCAAGGACCCCGCAAACATCCTGCGCATGTTCCACATCGCCGACATCAAGGGCGTGGACATTCATCCCGACGCGCTGCGCACTGTTACCCGGTCGCTGGACCTGATCACCGATGCGGTGCGCGCCAACCCGGTCGCCAACCAGGCCTTCCTGGAAACCCTGACCTCGCGCCACGATCCCGAACGCGCGCTGCGCCTGATGAACGAGGCGGGCGTGCTGGGCCGTTTCGTGCCGGAATTCGGCCATGCCGTGGGACTGATGCAGTTCAACATGTACCACCATTATACGGTGGACGAGCATCTGATCCGCGCCGTGGGCAACGTCGCGTCCATCGAGCGCGGCGAACACAAGAACGACAATCCCATCGCCAGCGACATCGTCAAGCGCATCCAGAACCGCCAGGTGCTGTACTGCGCCATCCTGCTGCACGACGTCGCCAAGGGCCTGCCCGGAGATCACAGCGATGTCGGCGCGGAAATCGCGCGCAGCCTATGCCCGCGCTGGGGCCTGTCCGCCGCCGACACCACCGCTGTGGCCTGGCTGGTGAAAAACCATCTGGTGATGAGCGACACCGCCCAGCGCCGCGACATTTCCGATCCCAAGACGGTGCGCGATTTCGTCGACATGGTGCAGTCGCCGGAAATGCTGCGCCTTCTCCTGGTGCTGACGGTGGCCGACATCCGTGCCGTCGGCCCCGGCGTGTGGAACGGCTGGAAAGGCCAGTTGCTGCGCGAACTCTATTACGCCGCCGAGAACATGATGATGGGCGGCGACCAGGCGCCGGGCCGCGGCCAGCGCGTGGCAGCTGCCAAGGCGGCGCTGGACAAGCGCCTCTCCGACCTGAGCGCCGAACAACGCGAAAAGGCGTTAAGCCGCCATTACGACAATTACTGGCTGGCCTTCGAGGAAAGCGAACTGGAGCGTCACGCCCGCCTGATCACCAGGGCCGACAGCGAAGGCAAACTGCTGACGCTGGAAGCCAACAGCAACGATTTCCGCTCCGTTACCGAGATCGTGCTCTACACGCCCGACCATGCCGGTCTGTTCTCGCGCTTTGCCGGCGCCATCGCCATGGCCGGCGGCACCATCGTCGACGCCAAGGCCTTCACCACCAGCGACGGGTTCGCGCTGGACGTGTTCTCAGTGCAGGACGCCGAGGGCGAGGCCTTTGGCGACAAGGAACGGCTGGGGCGGCTGGCGACATCGATCGAGAAAACCCTGCGCGGCGAACTGCGGCCGCGCCAGCAGCTTGCCCGCAAGGTGCAGAAGACCCGCGCCAGCGCCTTCTCCGTCAAGCCGATCATCCATTTCGACAACGAAGCCTCGCGCATCGCCACCGTCATTGAGGTGGAATGCCTGGACCGGCCCGGCCTGCTCTATGACGTCACCCAGGCAATATTTGAATCCGGCCTGTCGATTTCCACCTCCATGGTGGCGACCTATGGCGAGCGCGCGGTCGACGTTTTCTATGTGCGCGACGGCTTCGGCCACAAGATCGTGCATCCTGCCCGGCTGGAAGCGGTCGAAAAGCGGCTAGAAAAGGCGCTTGCCCCCGCACCCCTTGAAGCAAATACGCTGGCCAAGGCATAAACCGCCGCATGACACACAAACCGCTGGTTCTTTCGGGCATGCAGCCCACCAACACGCTGCATCTGGGCAATTACCTGGGCGCGCTCAAGAACTGGGTGCGGATGCAGGAAGAGATGCCCTGCCTGTTCTGCGTGGTGGACATGCATGCCATCACCGCCGATGCCGGGTACGGCAAGCCGGCCGAACTGGCCAATTCCATCCGCGAGGTCACCGCCGCCTATATCGCGGCGGGCGTGGACCCGGCGCGCACGCCGATCTTCAACCAGGGCCAGGTGCCCGAGCATGGCGAACTGGCCTGGATCTTCAACTGCGTGGCGCGGCTGGGCTGGCTGGACCGCATGACCCAGTTCAAGGAAAAGTCCGGCAAGCACAAGGAACGCGCCAGTGTCGGGCTTTACACCTATCCGGTGCTGATGGCCGCGGACATTCTCGTCTACAAGGCAACCCACGTGCCGGTGGGCGAAGACCAGAAGCAGCATCTGGAACTGGCGCGCGACATCGCCGCCAAGTTCAACAATGATTTCGCCGCGCCGGATTTCTTCCCCCAGCCCGAGCCGGTGATCACCGGCACGGCGACGCGGGTGATGAGCTTGCGCGACGGCAACAAGAAAATGTCCAAGTCGGACGAAAGCGATGCCAGCCGCATCAACCTGACCGACGATGCCGAAACCATTGCCAATAAGATCAAGCGCGCCAAGACCGATCCGCTGCCGCTTCCCGCCAGCAAGGATGAGCTGAAGGAACGCCCCGAAGCCGAGAACCTGCTGAACATCTATGCCGCCCTGGCCGAGCAGGACCGTGATGCGGTGATCGCCCAGTTCGCGGGCCAGCAATTCAGCGGCTTCAAGAATGCGCTGGCCGACCTGACGGTCAGCAAGCTGGAGCCGATCAACAAGGAAATGCGCCGGCTGCTGGGCGATCCCGGTGAAATCGACAATATCCTGCGGTCGGGCGCCCAGAAAGCCCGCGCCATCGCCACGCCCATCATGGACGAGGTCAAGAAGCGCGTCGGGTTCATCGCTTGAAAAACGTTCTCGTCACCGGCGCCGCCAAGCGGCTGGGACGGGCCATCGCCCTGGACCTGGCGCAGGCGGGCTGGAACGTGGCGATCCATTACAATGGCTCCAAGGCCGATGCCGACAGCGCCGCGCAGGCCGCGCGCGCGGCGGGCGTGAAGGCCGAAATCATCCAGGCCGACCTGTCACAGGAGTCCCAAACCGCGACGCTCGTGAGCCGGGCCGCTGCCGCCATCGGCCCGCTGACGGCGCTGATCAATTCGGCCTCGCTGTTCGAGAATGACGACTGGCAGTCGGCCACGCGCAAAAGCTGGGATGACCATATCGAGGTCAACCTGCGCGCGCCGCTGCTGCTGTCGCAGCTTTTTGCCAAGCAGCTTCCCGCCGGACAGAACGGCAACATCATCAATTTGATCGACCAGCGCGTGCTCAAGCCGACGCCGCAGTTCCTGTCCTACAGCGTCAGCAAGGCAGGGCTGTACTGGCTGACCACCACCCTGGCGCAGGGCATGGGACCGAACATCCGCGTCAATGCGGTGGGGCCGGGACCGACGCTGAAGAATCCGCGCCAGTCCGACGCCGATTTTGATCGCCAGCGCGACGCCACCATCCTGAAGCGCGGCGCCGACCCGGCCGACATCTGCGCTGCCGTCCGCTATCTGCTGGACGCAGCCTCGGTCACCGGCCAGATGATCGCCGTGGATGGCGGCCAGCACCTGATCTGGCAGACCCCCGATGTGCAGGGCAGCGAATGAGCAAGCCCCCCTATTTCGCCAGCGCCGCCGGCGGCATCCGCCATGTCTTCATCCGCAACCTGGAACTGCCGGCCCATATCGGCGTCTACCGCCAGGAAGAGGGCCGCACCCAGCCGGTGCGGATCAATGTCGACCTGGCCACCGATGACATCGCCGACGCCCAGGACATGCTGGAGAATGTGGTCGATTACCATGTGATCGAGAAACGCATCCGCGCCATTATTTCGGAAGGCCATGTCCGGCTCGCCGAAACCCTGGCCGAACGCATCGCCGCCGCCTGTTTCGAGGATGCGCGGGTGCGCACCGTGCGGGTGCGGGTGGAAAAGCTGGAAGCCCTGACATCGGCGGAATCTGTCGGAATAGAAATTGAACGCACCCGCTAATATATTGCGGACATGAGTTCCCCCGAAGCGCCGCTCAAGGGCGCCGAGCGCATCGCCGCCTATCTCAAGACGCTGCCCGACGCGCCGGGCGTCTACCGCATGCTGAACGGCGCGGGCGACGTGCTGTATGTCGGCAAGGCCAAGAGCCTGAAGAAACGCGTCGGCTCCTATGCACTCCGCGGCGCCCACAACGAGCGCATCAGCCGCATGATCGCGGAAACGACGGAGATGCTGTTCGTCACCACCGCCAGCGAAACCGACGCGCTGCTGCTGGAATCCAACCTGATCAAGCGGCTGAAGCCGCGCTACAATGTCAGCTATCGCGACGACAAGAGCTTTCCCAACATCCTGCTGCGCGAGGACCACCCTTTCCCGCAGCTTCTGAAACATCGCGGCGCCAAGACCATCAAGGGCGTCTATTTCGGCCCATTCGCCTCCGCCGGCGCAGTCAACCGCACCCTCAACACCCTGCAGCGCGCCTTCTTGCTGCGGTCCTGCTCGGATTCGGTGTTCGAAAGCCGCACCCGTCCCTGCCTGCTGTTCCAGATCAAGCGCTGCAGCGCCCCTTGCGTGAACCGCATCGATCTTGGCGGCTATCACGAACTGGTCGAGGAAGCCGAAACCTTCCTGAAGGGCAAAAGCCAGGCGGTGCAGGACGAGCTGAAAGCCGAGATGACCAAGGCCTCCGACGCCATGGATTTCGAGGCGGCTGCGAAATTGCGCGACCGGCTGAAGGCGATGAGCCACATCCAGTCCTCGCAGGGCGTCAATCCCGCGACCTTCGAGGAAGCCGACCTGTTCGCCCTGCACAGCGAAGGCGGCCATACCTGCATTCAGGTGTTCTTTTTCCGCGCCGGACAAAATTGGGGCAACCGCCCGTACTTTCCGCGCCACGATCCCGACCTGCCGCTGGGCGAAGTTTTGGAAAGTTTTGTCGGCCAGTTTTACGATGAGCGCACGCCGCCTTCCCTTATCCTGACCAGCGAAGCACTGCCGGACAGCACGCTGCTGGCCGAAGCGCTCGCCACCCGCGCCGGAGGCAAGGTCGAGATCGCCACGCCCCAGCGCGGCGAGAAACGCGAGATCATGGAACGCGCCATGACCAACGCGCGCGAACAGCTTGGCCGCCGCATGGCCGAGAACAGCGCCCAGACCCAGTTGCTGGAAGGCGTGGCCGACGCCTTCGGGCTGGACCAGCCGCCCCGCCGCATCGAAGTGTATGACAATTCGCACATCCAGGGCGCCCATGCGTTGGGGGCCTTCATCGTGGCCGGGCCCGACGGATTTGAAAAAGCCCAGTACCGCAAGTTCAACATCAAGAGCGAGGAGCTGGCGCCGGGCGACGACTACGCCATGATGCGAGAGGTGCTCAGCCGCCGCTTCGCCCGCATGGTGAAGGAAGAGGCCGGCGCATCCGACCAAGGGCCCGACACCGGAAAATGGAAGCGTCCCGACCTGGTGCTGATCGATGGTGGCCCCGGGCAGTTGTCGGTCGCCTGCCAGATCTTTGCCGACCTGGGTGTGGAGGATGTGGCGCTGGTGGGCATCTCCAAGGGCCCCGACCGCGATGCCGGGCGCGAGCATTTCTATATTCCCGGCAGGGAACCCTTCCGCCTCGATCCCAAGAGCCCGGTTCTGTACTATCTGCAGCGGCTGCGCGACGAAGCGCACCGCTTCGTGATCGGCGGCCATCGCAAGAAGCGCAGCGCCGCGATCGGCGCCAATCCGCTGGACGAAATCGCAGGGGTGGGCGCGAACCGCAAACGCGCCCTGTTGCAGCATTTCGGCTCGGCCCGGGCGGTGGCGGGGGCCAGCCTGACCGATCTTGCCTCGGTGGGCGGGGTCAGCGAGACATTGGCCAAGAAAATCTTCGATTTCTTTCATCCGGGCGGATGACGGCACGGCGCCAGCCTCTTAAAGTGATGCGATGTTCGCCCTGCCCAACGCCCTGACCATCCTGCGCATCGCGCTGGTGCCGCTGTTCGTCATCGCCTTTGTGCTGCCGGGCGACGGCTGGCGGCTGTTCGCCTTCGGCATTTTCGTGATTGCCGGGGTCAGCGACTGGCTGGACGGGTTTGCCGCCCGCAAGCTGAAAGCCGGATCGGATTTCGGCCGCATGCTGGACCCCATCGCCGACAAGGTGCTGGTAGCGGTGGCGCTGATGATGCTGGTGGCCGAAGGCCTGTTCACCCAGATCAAGCCCAACGGCATGCTCAGCCTGCTCAAGCTGGTGCCGGCCGTGATCATCCTGTCGCGCGAAATACTGGTATCGGGCCTGCGTGAATTCTTGTCAGGCCTGCGCGTCAGCGTGCCGGTGACGGCGGTGGCGAAATTCAAGACCGCGGTGCAGATGGTGGCGATCGGCGCCATGATCCTGACGCCCCTGGCCGACATCTATCTGCCGGGCGATGCCGCCCTCACCTATGCCTTTATCGCCTATGCGATGCTGTGGGTCGCGGCAGCGCTGACCGTCTATACCGGCGTGAACTATTTCCGCAGCGGCATGGCGCATCTGCGCCCCGGCCCCACACCGCCAAATTAATCAGGCGGAGACTTTCGCCAGACCGCGCACTTCGTCCGAATAGGCGTTCATGAGCGTTTCGGTCAGGGCGCCGGGCTTGAAGGTATACGGCCCGATTTCCGACACCGGCGTGACTTCCGCCGCCGAACCGGTGAGGAAACATTCGCTGAAGCCTGTGAGCTCTTCGGGCTTGATGTGGCGCTCGATCACCTTGACGCCCTTCGCCTTGGCGATGGCGATCACCGACTGGCGGGTCAGGCCGTTGAGGAAACAGTCGGGCGTCGGCGTGTGCAGCTCGCCATCCTTCACGAAGAAGACATTGGCGCCGGTAGCTTCGGCGATATAGCCGCGATAATCGAACATCATCGCATCGGCATAGCCCTTGGCCTCGGCCTCATGCTTGGAGATGGTGCAGATCATGTAGAGGCCGGCGGCCTTGGCATGCACCGGCTCGGTATCGGGTGCGGGGCGCTTCCAGCGCGAGATGTCGAGACGGATGCCCTTGAGCTTTTCCGCCGGGCTGAAATAGGACGGCCAGGGCCAGCAGGCGATCGCGACATGGATCGTCGTGTTCTGCGCCGACACTGCCATCATCTCGCTGCCGCGGAACGCGACCGGGCGCAGATAGCCGTCGGTGATGCCCTGCGCGGCGGCAGTATCGATGCAGGCCTGGTTGATCTGTTCCTGGGTGAAGGGAATTTTCATGCCCAGCGTTTCGGCCGAAAAGAACAGGCGCTCGGTATGTTCCTTCAACTTGTAGATGGTGCCGTTGTAGATGCGCTGGCCTTCGAACACGCAGGAGCCATAATGCAGACCGTGGGTCAGCACATGGGTCTTGGCGTCCTTCCAGGGCACCAGCTTGCCGTCATACCAAAGCGAGCCATCACGCTGGTCGAAAGGGATCACGTCTGCCATCGGTTCCGTTCCTGAAAAGCCGCCAGTCTTAGGGATAAGCTGGCCGGGCTTGCCCCCCATCCGGCGAGGGCCTAGTTTTTCTGCATGTATTGCAGCATGGCCGACGCGAAAATCGCAAGGGTGCCCGGAGGCATGGCTGCCATGAGTTTGCCATGAACAGCCCTGCCGCGGACGAACCGCACCTGCTGGTGGTCGATGACGACGAAAGGCTGCGCGCATTGCTGCAGCGCTATCTGTCGTCCAACGGCTATCGGGTGACCGCCGCGACCGGGGCGGCGCAGGCCCGCGCCCTGATGAAAAGCATGGAATTCGACCTGCTGATCCTGGACGTGATGATGCCGGGGGAGTCGGGCCTGGAGCTGACCAAGAGCGTGCGCACGCAATCCTCCGTGCCGATCCTGATGCTGACGGCGCGCGGCGATCCGGCGGACCGCATCGCGGGCCTGGAACTGGGCGCCGACGATTACCTGCCCAAGCCATTCGAACCGCGCGAACTGCTGCTGCGGGCCAATTCGCTGCTGCGCCGCGCCGCGCCGCCGGAAACGCCCGCGACAGGGCCGGTGAAGATGGGATCGGCGCTGTTCGATCCCGCCACCTCGCGCCTGACGCGGGGCGCCAAGCCGGTGAAACTGACCGGGGCGGAAGCGGCACTGCTGCAACTTTTCGCCGTCCATGCCGGGCGGCCGTTCAGCCGCGCCGAACTGTGCAAACGGCTGAACGTGGCGCTGGAACGGTCGATCGACGTGCAGGTGACGCGCCTGCGCCGCAAGATCGAGGAAGACCCCAAGCTGCCGCTGTACCTGCAGACCGTGCGCGGTGTTGGCTATATGCTGGTTCCAGATCGTGCCTGACAGCTCGGGCTATTCGGTCAAGCGCATCCTGCCGCGGGGACTGTTTGGCCGCGCCCTGATCATCATCATCGCGCCCATCGTGCTGCTGCAGGCGATCATCGCCTATGTCTTTTTCGAGCGCGACCTGGAAAGCACCACCCGCCGCCTGGCCCGCGACGTCGCCGCCGACATCAACCTGCTGGTGGCGCTGGAAGACAATTATCATGGCGACGAACGCATCAAGCTGCGCCTGCTGTCGGAACGGCAGCTTCAGTACGGCATCAAATTCCTGCCCGGCGTGAAGGTCGCGCCGCCCAGCGAGCCGGCCGTCAGCACCATTGACGTAGCGCTGGACGACTTTCTGGCCGAACGCGTCCGCGAAGGGCGGCATTTCTTCACCAAGCGCGTCGGCAATGACTTCGAAATCCGCGCCGAAGTGCATGACGGCACCCTGGCGGTGCTGGTGCCGCGCGACCGCATCACCGTGTCCAAGCCCGATCTTTTCATCCTTTACATGGTGGTGTCGTCACTTTTGCTGATGGGCATCGCCACCCTCTTCCTGCGCAACCAGGTGCGGCCCATCGAGCGGCTGGCCCGCGCCGCGGAAAGCTTCGGCAAGGGCCGCGCCGTGCCCGACTTCAAGCCCTATGGCGCCACCGAAGTGCGCCGCGCCGCCCAGGCCTTCATCACCATGCGCGAGCGCATCGAGCGCCATGTCACCCAGCGCACCGAAATGCTGGCGGGCGTCAGCCATGACATCAAGACCCCGCTCACCCGGCTGAAGCTGGCGCTGGCGATGATGCCGGCGGATGCGGATGTGAAATCCATGCAGGGCGACATCGCCGAGATGGAGCATATGCTGGATGAATATCTGGCCTTCGCCCGCGGCGAAGGCGGCGAGGAGGCCGAAGTCACCGACCTGGGGGCGCTGGTGCGCGATGCCGCCGACGCCGCCGCAAAGGCGCGCCAGCGTGGTGTCACCCTCAGCGTGCCGGAAAACATTCGCGTCAGCGTCAAGCGGGTGGGCCTGCGCCGCTGCCTGATCAACCTGATCGATAATGCCCTCAAGCATGGCAGCCAGGTCGCGGTCGGCCTGAAGCAGGATGGCCGTCTGGTGGAAATCAGCGTCGAGGACAACGGCCCCGGCATTCCCGAAACCCGCCGCGAGGAAGCGTTCCGCCCCTTTCACCGGCTGGATGAGGGCCGCAACCTGCAGGTGGGTGGGTCTGGTTTGGGCCTGGCCATCGCCCGCGACGTGGCCCGCGCCCATGGCGGTGATGTCCTGCTCGATCAGTCGGCGCTTGGTGGCCTTAAAGCGACCATCCGTCTTCCGGTTTAACGCAGCTCTTGCGCGCGTTTGCGCGCCGCCTTGACCGCGCGCTTCATCAGCGTCGTCAGCCCATCTTTCGCCATCAGAACCGATAGCGCCGCTGCAGTCGTGCCGCCGGGACTGGTGACGGCCTCGCGCAAGGCCGATGCCGGTGATTTGTCCGCCGCCAGCAAGGCGCCTGCCCCCGCCACCGTGGCGCGGGCGAATTTCTCGGCCTGAACTTTTGAAAGGCCTTCTGCCACGCCCGCATCGGTCAGCGCTTCCACCATCAGGAACAGATAGGCAGGGCCGGAACCTGACACCGCCGTGACGCTGTCGATCAGGCCTTCCTTGCCGACCCACTCGGTATCGCCCAGGGCCGCCAGCAGCGATGTCGCGCGCTTCTTGTCCGCGGGCGTCACGCCTTTGGCAGCATACATGCCGGTGATGCCCGCGCCGATCGCACCGGGCGTATTGGGCATGGCGCGGATGATGCGCGCTTTTGCGCCCCAGGCCCTGGTCAGCGCCATCACCGACGTGCCCGCCGCAATGGAGATCATCAGCGCGCCATCGTTGGCAAAGCCCGCCAGCGTCGCGGCCTCGCCTTTCAGCACTTGCGGCTTGATCGCCACCACGCACACCGACGGATTTTTCGTCACCTGCGACGGCGCGGACAGCAGCGAGATTTTTTTGGCGTTCGCCAGCTTGCGCAATTCGGCCGACGGCTTGGGCTCGACCACAGTGATGGGTTTGACGCCGCGCGCCAGCCAGCCCTTCAACAATGCGCCGCCCATACGGCCGGCGCCGATCAGCAGCACACTCACGGGCTTAAGCCTGTCCGGCGCATTCCAGCACGGCCGAAGCGATGGCGTCTTCCGCCGTCTTGCCGCCCCACAGCACGAACTGGAAAGCGGGGTAGTAATGTTCGCAGGCTTCCAGCGCCAGGTTGAGCAGCGCTTCGCACTGGGCGGCGCTGGCTTCCGCATCCGGGAAGATCATGGCGTGGCGAAAGATGATGGTGCCGTCCTGCGGCCACAGGTCGAAATGGCCGATCCACAGCTTGGCGTTCACATGCATCAAGAGGTCGGCGACGTTCTGGCGGCGCACCCCTTCGCTGATGCGCATGTCGAAGGCGCTGGACAAATGCAGCGACTGCAGGTCCTCGCGCCATGAGAAATTGAAATGGTGGTCGCTCCACTTGCCCGCCACCGACAGGTTGAGTTCGTCGCGCCCGGCCCGTTCAAAGGCCCAGCCATTGGCCTCGACCGCCCGCTCCAGCAGGTCCAGCGGGTGCAGGGTGCCCACCGGTTCGTCGTCGAGATGCATGATACTCATAAGGCGCGCTCCAGCCACTAAACGAAGCAGTTGCGATCCAAACTGGCACAAGATTTAGAGAAAACAAGAGTCCGCGAGTCCCCATCCACGCCGCGGAAAAAGATTCCACAGCTTTGAATCGGCTCACAGATTCGCCCGAAAGGAGTCGGGGATGACTTGGCGATTCCGCTAAGTGGTTGATTTGGATTCCAAAGCTGCGATCCGGGCCTCCAGGGCCTCGTTCTCGGCGCGGGCCTTGGCCGCCATCGCCTTCACCGCCTCGAATTCCTCCCGGGGAACAAAATCCATGTCCGCCACCAGCCGTTCCAGCCGCTGGCGCATGAAGGTGTCGATCTCGACGCGCACGCTCTGGGCCATGCCGGCTGCGTCCGTGAACGCCTTCGCCACGCCATCCAGGAAGGGATTGTCGGTCTGCGCCATCAGAAGCCTCCGTTGTCAGCGTCTATATGGCCGCCACCTTCACTTGACACAAGCACCGAACCATCGCGTTTTACCGCCATGATCGAAGCCCTGGCCGCGCTCCCCTTTCCCAATATCGATCCCATTGCCCTGCAACTGGGGCCGATCCCGATCCGCTGGTACGCCCTGTCCTATATCGCGGGCATCCTGCTGGGCTGGTGGGGCATCACCCGGGCGCTGCGCCAGAAGGCCCTGTGGGCGCCCCCGCCCTTCAACGGCCGCCCCCCGGCCACGGAAGACCAGATCAGCGACCTGGCGGTGTGGATCATTTTCGGCGTCATCCTGGGCGGGCGCCTGGGCTGGGTGCTGATCTATGGAACCGTGCTGTGCAGCGTCACCCCCAGCTATGCCCAATATTGCGACGGGCTGCCGCTGGCCTTCGTCACCGATCCCGTCCGCATCATCGCCGCCTGGGAAGGCGGCATGTCCTTCCATGGCGGCCTGCTGGGCGCGGTGATCGCGGTCTGGCTTTTCAGCCGCCGCCACAAGGTCAGCATGTTGTCGGTCTCAGACCTCACCTGCGCCTTCGCGCCCATCACCATCTTCCTGGTGCGCATCGCCAACTTCGTGAATGACGAATTGTGGGGCCGGGTCACCGATGTGCCCTGGGCGATGGTATTTCCGCGCGGCGGACCGCTGCCGCGCCATCCCAGCCAGCTTTACGAGGCGGCGCTGGAAGGCCTGGTGCTGCTGGTGATCGTGCAGGTCGCCTTGCGCGTGTTCCGCGCCCACCAGAAGCCCGGCCTGATCTCGGCGATCTTCCTGGCGGGCTATGGCCTCTTTCGCTTCATATGCGAATTCTTCCGCGAGCCCGACACCCAGTTCATCGGTCCCATCAGCATGGGCATGGCGCTGTCGATCCCGATCTGGATCGGCGCCGGCCTGCTGCTGTGGATCGTGTCGAAAAGGCCCCGCGCGGCATGACTCTTAAAGCGCGCATCGCAGCGCTGATCGAGGCCCAGGGCCCGATGTCGGTGGCGCAGTTCATGACCATCGCGCTGCTCGATCCCAAGGACGGCTATTACGCCACGCGCGATCCCTTCGGCGCGCAGGGCGATTTCACCACCGCGCCGGAAGTCAGCCAGATGTTCGGCGAGATGCTGGGCCTGTGGATGCTGCAGGCCTGGGCCGATCAGGGCTGTCCGAAAAATCCGCGGCTGGTCGAACTGGGTCCAGGACGCGGCACGCTGATGGCCGACATGCTGCGCGCCGCGTCGGTCGAGCCGGACTTCACCAATGATCTCGAGATTGTGCTGATCGAAGCCAGCCCGGTGCTGCAACAGATGCAGGCCGAAAAGCTGCGCGGCTTTGGCGCGGACATTTCCTGGCAGCCGCAGTTCGACGACAGCCTGTCGGATCGCCCGCTGTTCCTGGTGGCCAACGAATTCTTCGACGCGCTTCCGGTGCGCCAGTATGTGCGCAGCGAACGCGGATGGCACGAGCGCATGGTGACGGCGCTGGACGGCGAACTGGACTTCGCGCTGGCGCCGGTGCCCGTGCCGCTGCCCATCATTCCGCAGGACCGCGAGACCGCGCCGCAGGGCGGCGTCTATGAAACCTCGCCCGCCGCGCTGGCGCTGGCGGAAAATATCGCCGCCATCGTGACGCAACGCGGCGGCGCAGCGCTGATGGTCGATTACGGCTATGACGCGGTGACAGGCTTCGCCGAAACCCTGCAGGCGGTTGGCGGCCATCGCTTCGCCGATGTGCTGGCCGCGCCGGGCGACGACGATCTGTCCGCCCATGTCGATTTCGCGGCGCTGGCGCAGGCCGGACGGCGCGGCGGCGCGGCGGTGTTCGGACCGGTCACGCAAGGGGCTCTTCTGGCCAGCATCGGCATCACCGAACGCGCCGAACAACTGATGAAGTTGCATCCCGACAGCGCCGCCGACCTCTTGAGCGCCACCGAGCGGCTGATCGGCGCCGACCAGATGGGCAAACTGTTCAAGGCGCTGGCCTTTGCGCCGCCCGGCGTGGCCGGTTTTGCGGGGTTCGCATGAAGCGCCTCGAAGCTGGCAACCTGACCGCGCCTGGCGTGGCGCATGGCTTTTTTGGGCGCGAAGGCGGCGTCTCCAACGGGCTTTATGAAACGCTCAATTGCGGGCCCGGTTCGAAAGACGATCCCGGCGCCGTGACGGAGAATCGTCGCCGGGTCGCGTCCGAGCTGGGCGCAGCCGAACTGATCAGCCTGTCCCAGATTCACAGCCCCATCGTGCACACGCTGGTCGCCGCGCCTGCGCAGCGTTTGGAAGGCGATGCCATGGTCACCGCCACGCCGGGTCTGGGCTTGGGCATCCTCACCGCCGACTGCGCGCCGGTGCTGCTGGTGGATGCGCAGGCCAGGATCATCGGCGCCGCCCATGCCGGGTGGAAAGGCGCGCTGGGCGGCGTGCTGGAGGGTGCCATCGAAGCGATGGAAAAACTGGGCGCCGACCGCAGCCGCATCGCCGCCGCCATCGGCCCCTGCATCAGCCAGGACAATTACGAAGTGAGCTGGGAATTCCGCGACAAGTTTCTGGAATTGGGCCTGCGCAACCGCAAGTTCTTCACGCTGTCGCCGGGCAAGGAAGGCCATTACCGCTTCGACCTGGAAGATTACGCCGCTCACCGGCTGACGGCGGCTGGAATCGCGTCTGTCGAAAAAATGGGCGTTTGCACCTATCCGCCGGAAAACGGCTTTTTCAGCTTCCGCCGCACCACCCATGCCGGCGAGCCCGATTACGGGCGGCAGGTTTCCGCCATCCTGCTGGAGCCCTGATCGGCGCGGCAAATACGCCACAGGCGGCGGTTGCGACTCGGATGGCGAGCCGCTAAAAGCCCGTCATCAAAGATTCATTGGGGTTAGGGGCGAGCCGATGACGGATCTGAACGGATCGCGGGGCATGCGCCTCATCGCAGGCAATTCCAACCCGGCCCTGGTCCAGGCGATCAGCGCCTATCTGAATATCACCCCCGTCAAAGCCGATGTCCGCCGCTTCTCCGACGACGAAGTGTTCGTCGAGGTGCAGGAAAATGTCCGCGGCGAGGACATGTTCGTGATGCAGTCCACCAGCGCGCCGGCCAACGACAATCTGATGGAATTGCTGATCATGATCGATGCGCTGCGCCGCGCCAGCGCGCGCCGCATCACCGCCGTGATCCCCTATTTCGGCTATGCCCGCCAGGATCGCAAAGTCGGGCCCCGCACCCCCATCTCGGCCAAGCTGGTGGCCAACATGATCACCGAAGCGGGCGCCAACCGCGTGCTGACGGTCGATCTGCATGCCGGACAGATCCAGGGATTTTTCGACATTCCCACCGACAATCTGTTCGCCCAGCCGGTGATCGTGAAGGACATTCTGCAGCATCTGGACGGCAAGACGCCCATGGTGGTGTCGCCCGACGTGGGCGGCGTGGTGCGGGCCCGTTCGCTGGCCCGCCGCCTGAACGCCGACCTGGCCATCGTCGACAAGCGCCGCGAGCGCGCCGGCCAGTCGGAAGTGATGAACATCATCGGCGATGTCGAAGGCCAGTCCTGCATCCTGATCGACGATATCGTCGATTCCGGCGGCACCCTGTGCAACGCCGCCGAGGCGCTGCTGAACAATGGCGCCACCGAGGTCTATGCCTACACCACCCATGGCGTGCTGTCGGGCAAGGCGGTCGAGCGGATCAAGAACTCCAAGCTCAAATCCATGGTGGTGACGGACTCCATTCCGGCCACCGACGCCGTGAAGTCCTGCGCCAATATCCGCACCATCTCCATCGCCCCTCTGCTGGGCGAGGCGATGCGGCGCATCAACAACGAAGCCTCGGTCTCCAGCCTGTTCGATTGAGGTTTTTGGGGCCCCCGGCCCCGCCCGACGCCGGTCAAATACCCGCCAGACGGGCGGTTGCAGGCCGCCAGCCTTTTCGCTAAAAGCCGCCTCTCCGCAGGGGGCAATGGCTCCCACGGGTCGACCAAGGATCAGGAAAATGGCGCAAGTTCAAGAACTTAAGGTGGAATCGCGTGACGGTACCGGCAAGGGTCCGGCCTACCAGGCGCGCCTGAAGGGCCTGATCCCGGCCGTGATTTATGGCGGCACCACCACGCCCGAGAACATCAGTGTCGACGGCCGCACTCTGGAGCGCCATGTCGAAGCCGGTCATTTCCTGACCACCCTGTTCATGCTGGACGTTGCCGGCAAGAAGACCCGCGTGATCCCGCGCGACGTGCAGCTGGACCCGGTCACCGACCGCCCCGTGCATGTGGACTTCCTGCGCCTGGCCGAAGGCGCCACCGTCAAGCTCTCGATCCCCGTGCATTTCCACGGCCAGGACGTGTCGCCCGGCCTGAAGAAGGGGGGCGTGCTGAACATCGTGCGCCACAACATGCCGCTGTCCTGCCCGGCCGACAGCATTCCCAACACCATCGACGTCGATGTTTCCAAGCTGGACATCAACGAGTCGATCCACATCAACGACCTGAACCTGCCCAAGGGCGTGAAGCCGCTGCTGCATGAGCGCGACTTCACCATCTGCTCCATTGTCGCGCCGACCAGCGTGAAGGAAGAGCAGCGCGCCGCTGCGGCCGCCGCCGATGCGCCCGCCGCTGCCGACGCCCCGGCTGCTGCCGCGCCCGCCGCTGGTGCTGCGCCCGCCGCCGGCGCCAAGCCCGCCGCGGCCCCGGCCAAGAAGTAACCGCTGCCGAAAGGAGGCGGCATGGATACGCCGCTTCTTATCGCCGGTCTGGGCAATCCGGGCAGTCAATATGCCCGGAACCGGCACAATGCCGGCTTCATCGTCGCGGACGAACTGCACGCCCATTACAAATTCGGCCCCTGGAAAGCCAAGTTCGACGGCCTTCTGTCGGAAGGCGTGCTGGCGGGCCGCAAGACCTATCTGCTCAAGCCCCAGACCTACATGAACCTCAGCGGCGGCAGCGTCGCGCCTGCGCTGAAGTTCTACAAGATTCCGCTGGAGGCGCTGGTGGTGATCCATGACGAGATCGACCTGGCAGCGGGCAAGCTGAAAGTGAAGACCGGCGGCGGTGATGCAGGACAGAACGGCCTGCGTTCGATCACCTCTGCCCTGGGGCCGGACTATCGCCGGGTGCGGCTGGGCATCGGCCATCCCGGCGACAAGGACCGTGTCAGCGGCCATGTGCTGCAGAATTTCAGCGCCGACGATATCGTCTGGCTGAAGCCACTGGTGGGCGCGATGGTCGAGGCCGCGCCGCTGCTGGCAAGGGACGACGACAAGGGTTTCATGAGCAAGGTGGCGCTGCTGTTGCAGCCCCCCAAAGAACCAACGAAGAAGAAAGACACGGAATAATGGGTTTCAAATGCGGCATCGTCGGCCTGCCCAATGTCGGCAAGTCGACCCTCTTCAACGCTTTGACGCAGACCGCTGCGGCGCAGGCGGCCAACTATCCCTTCTGCACCATCGAGCCCAATGTCGGCGACGTGGCGGTGCCCGATCCGCGGCTTGAGACGCTGGCGGCCATCGCCGGCTCGCAGGAGATCATCCCCACCCGCATCACCTTCGTCGATATCGCCGGCCTGGTGCGCGGCGCTTCCAAGGGCGAAGGCCTGGGAAATCAGTTCCTGGCCAATATCCGCGAAGTGGATGCGGTGGCCCATGTGCTGCGCTGTTTCGAAGACGACGACATCACCCATGTCGAAGGCAAGATCGATCCGGTGTCCGACGCCGAGACGGTGGAAACCGAATTGATGCTGGCCGACCTGGAAAGCCTGGAAAAGCGCATCAAGCCGCTGGAGAAGAAAGCCAATAGCGGCGAGAAGGAAGCCAAGGAACAGCTCGCCCTGATGATGAAGGCCATCACGCTGCTGCGCGAAGGCAAGCCTGCGCGGCGCGCCGAGCTCGCCCCCGAGGAACGCGGCCCCTATTCCCAGCTCGGCCTGATGACCGCCAAGCCGGTGCTGTATGTCTGCAATGTCGAGGAAGGCAGCGCCGCCACCGGCAACGCCATCTCGACCAAGGTCGAAGCCATGGCGAAAGCCGAAGGCGCGCGCAGCGTGGTGATCAGCGCCAAGATCGAGGAAGAGATCGCGCAGATGCCAATGGAAGACCGCCCTGATTTTCTGGGCTCCCTGGGACTGGAAGAACCGGGCCTCAATCGCCTGATCCGCACCGGCTATGAGTTATTGGGCCTGCTGACCTTCTTCACGGTCGGCCCCAAGGAAGCCCGCGCCTGGACCGTGACCAAGGGCTCCAAGGGCCCGCAGGCCGCCGGCGTCATCCATACCGATTTCGAGCACGGCTATATCCGCGCCGAAACCATCGCCTATCCCGACTATGTCGCGGGCAAGGGCGAAGCCGGCGCGCGCGAAGCCGGCAAGTTCCGGCTGGAAGGCAAGGAGTATGTCGTCGCCGACGGCGACGTCATGCACTTCCGGTTTAATAATTAGGCCATGTACAAGCGCGAAGTCGCCAAAAGGATTGCAGAGCTATTTCCTCTCTATCCCCCTGTCGACTTCGATTACGCCCATGAGAATCCCCATAGTCCATGGCGTGTCGGATTTCATTCCGAGTATTCGGCTTCACTGAAGCAAAAACTGATCGCCTCACTGATTTCTGAGATGCTGGACTGCACTTTGCAGACAGCGCTTAAGAAAATCCCCGAGAACATCGACTATGGCGCGAACCCAAATCGCATTGATAAAGAAAACATCAGGTTCTGCTCACAGGAAATCGGCCTTTTGGCGAGTTACATCGAAGCACCACAAAGCAGTGAAATCGAGGGAACGTTTGCATCCGGGTTAGCGCTCTGCCGCGTTCCGCACTCCTTCAAATGCTTACTGTCCAACGCAAATCGAGGCTATCTGTATGAAACGATGGCCATCGCGCGTCATATACTGGAACTTGTAGGCTGGGCTCATGCCGTGCGGGCAATTCCAACTCTTGAAGAAGCAGAAAAAATTGTGCCACAAAAGACAATAGCGGCGCTCAATAGAATTTATCCAAAGGCGGGGAAATTATATGGATACCTCTCCGAGCACTCTCACTTCATGCCGCATAAACACGAGCAACATGTAAGCATCGTCGAAGAAAAAGTTGGGACGATCTCACAGAGCGTTCTCTACAAAGGACATTCGCTCGCCTTATCGCTCACCCTGCTAGACATCATCTGCGTTGTGAGAGACATCTACTACTGTAAGAATCTCAGGAAATCGCCATATATCGCCAGTCGACGGCCGACGCGACTCAAACAGCGTCGACCTACAAAAGGCCAGATCGCTAAAATGAAGCGCGTTTGGCCCGCCGAGGATGACGAATTCTCTGAAATCTGCGGCCTTATTGCTTAGCGCATGCTCGCTTCGATATTGCCGCCATCAACGGTGACGACCGCCGCCGTGGTCTTGGTCGCGGTGGCCAGATAGACGAAGGCATCGGCCACGTCTTCCGCCGTCACTTCGCGCTTGAGCAGGTTGCCGGCCATGTAGTCAGCTTCCGAAACGCCGCGCGCCTTGGAGCGCGCCGCCACCATGTCGTCGGTCAGCAGGCCCGAACGGATGCGGTCGGCATTGACCGCATTGGCGCGAATGCCGTCCTTGCCGTGGTCCAGCGCATACTGCTTGACCAGGAACAGCGTCGCTGCCTTGGGCAGACCATAGGGCCCGAAATCCTTGCCCGGATTGACCGCCTGCTTGGAGGTGTTGAACAGCAACACGCCATAGGTGCCCTGGGCCTGCATGATGCGGGTGGCATGCTGCGCCACCGCCTGATGGGCCCAGAAGTTCAGCTCGAACGACTTGCGCAGGGTTTCGTCATCGACATGGCCGATGGTGCCCTGCCAGGCCGCGCCGGCATTGGACACAACAATGTCCAAGCCGCCAAAGGTGGAAACCACCTTGTCGAAAGCGGCGCGCACGCTTTGCGGGTTGGTGACATCGCATTCCACCACCAGTGCCTTGCCGCCGATCTTCTTGGCGGCGGCTTTCGCCGCTTCCAGGTCGCGGTCCAGGATCACGACTTCCGCGCCTTCCTTGGCCATCGCCTTGGCGGTCGCAGCTCCGATGCCGCTTGCGCCGCCGGTGATCACCGCCACCTGGCGGGCCAGCGACTTTTCGTTCGATTTGCCCAGCTTGGCCTGTTCCAGCGACCAGTATTCGACTTCGAACATGTCGAATTCGCTGATGCTGCGATATTCGCCCATGGCTTCGGCGTCGGTGATGACGGCCACGGCATTCTCGGCAATGTCGGCGGCGATGGCGGCATCCTTGGCGGTGGCGCCGATGCCGAACATGCCAACGCCCGGCACCAGGATGACACGCGGCAGCGGGTCCAGCTCCTTCTTCTTCACCGGGCTCTTGGCGTTGTTGACCTCGAAATACTTGTGATAGCGGGCCACGAAGGCGTCGACCGCCGCGTGCACGTCTTTCGCCCACGCGTCCAGCTTGCCGGCTTCCGGCGCCGGCACGATCACCGGCCAGTTCTTGGTGCGGATGGTGTGGTCGGGCGTCACCACGCCGACCTGGCTGTAGCGCGACAGTTCGGCGCCGTTCACATAGGCGAGAATCTGCGGATTGGTGCGGAAATCCAGGATCTGCCGCTTGGCGGTGCCCGCCATGGCGTTCTTTTCGATTGCCACCGCGCCGCGCAGGATGGGCGCGATTTCCGGCAGCGTCGCCAGGTTCGCCGGCAGCTTGGCAGCCACCGCGGTCTTGCGCTGCAGCTTCAGGCGTTCTTCCGCCATGGTGACGAATTCGATCATCCGGCTGTAGGACTGCTCGGCGGTGTCGCCCATGGTGAAAATGCCATGCTGCAGCAGGATCAGGCCTTCGGCTTTCGGATGCTTGTCGAACACATCGGCCACCGCCTTGGCCAGCGCGAAACCGGGAATGGTGTAAGGCACATAGGCGACACGGTCGCCATAGACTTCCTGCACCAGCGCCTTGTTGTCGGGCTGGTCGGTCAGCGCCAGCACGGCGGTGGAATGGACATGGTCGATGAATTTGTGCGGCAGGAAGGCGTGCAGCAGGGTTTCGACCGACGGGTTGGGCGAAGTGGAATCCAGGAGGTTGATGCGCTGGAAGTTGACCATGTCCTCGTCGGACAGCTTGTCCAGCTTGCGCAGCTTGCGCAGCGGCTCCAGCCGCACCGCCGGCAGGCCCGCCGGTTCGATCACGCCCATGTCCCAGCCTGAGCCCTTGATGCAGATCACATCGACATCTTCGCCGAGCTGATCCTTCACGACCGTCTTGACCGACGTGTTGCCGCCGCCATGCAGCACCATTTTCGGATCGCAGCCGAGCAGGCGCGTGGTGTAGGTGCGCACCGCCAGGTCTTCGTTCACGCCCTTGGGGGCGTAATCGGCGGCGAATTTCTTGGCGTCGGCGTCCGACCACTTGGACTGCATGGAACCTTATCCTTCGGGAAAGAGGCTGCGTAGGCCTTCGGGGGTAGCGGGGCAAGTGCCGCGTTCGGTGATCAGGCCCGTGACCAGGCGCGCGGGCGTGACGTCGAAACCGGGATTGGCGGCGGGCGAACCGGGCGCGGCGATTTCCACGATGGCGACCGTGCCGTCGGGCAAACGGCCCGGCATTTTCAGCACTTCGTCTTCGCTGCGTTCCTCGATCGGGATGTCGCGGCCATCGGCGATGGTCCAGTCGATGGTAGAACTGGGCAGCGCCACATAGAAAGGCACGCCGTTATCCTTGGCGGCCAGTGCTTTCAGATAGGTGCCGATCTTGTTGGCGACATCGCCATTGGCGGTGACGCGGTCGGTGCCCACGATCACCATGTCGACCTCGCCCTGCTGCATGTAATGGCCACCGGCATTGTCGGCCAAAATCGTGTGATCGACGCCATGGCTGCCCAGTTCGAACGCCGTCAGCGAGGCGCCCTGGTTGCGCGGGCGGGTCTCATCCACCCACACATGCAGGTCGATGCCCTCGTCATGCGCCAGATAGATCGGCGCCAGGGCGGTGCCGTAGTCTACCGTCGCCAGCCAGCCGGCATTGCAATGGGTGAGGATGTTGAGCGTTTCGCCCTTTTTCTTGTCCGCCAGTTCGCGGATGATCTTCAGGCCATTCTGGCCGATGGCCTCGCTCATCGCGACATCTTCGTCGGCGATCAGGGCGGCCTCTTTCCACGCCAGCGCCGCGCGCTTTTCGCGCGGGTGATTCAGCAGCGCGCCACGCATGCGCCACAGCGCCCATTTCAGGTTGATGGCGGTGGGCCGGGTTTCGGCCAGCATCTCCACCATCTTCTGGATGTGTTCATCGGAGGCGTCTTCGCGCACCGCCAGCGCCAGGCCATAGGCGCCAACCGCGCCGATCAGGGGCGCGCCGCGGGTCTGCATGCTCTTGATGGCATGCGCCGCACTCTCCACGTCGCGCAGCGTCAGCGTCACCAGTTCGTGCGGCAGCTTGGTCTGGTCGATGATACCGAAGGCATCCTCGCCGACAGGCCAGACGGAGCGATAATGTTTGCCGTTGATTTTCATGGACCCGTTACACCTTTCAAGGAGCCGCGGGGGCGGTCGCCTTCATGGAAGGATACTCGCAAAATTTTGCGTACCAGTCCGCTAATGTGGGACGGGAACTCTTCCAATCAAGATCGGGCATGCGGAAATCCAGATAGCCCAGGGCGCAAGCGACGGCTATTTCGCCGATCGAGACCTCGTCACCGAACTTGACCCGCGCCAGCGCATCCAGAGACGCCGTCACCGCTTCCATGTGACGGGCGCGCATGGTTTCATTCACCGGCTGCTGGCGGCCTTCGATCATCCAGGCCACCGCGGCATCGGCCAGGCCGTCGCCCAGCGCCTGCAGTCCCAGAATCTTCCAGCGTCGCTTGTCTTGCTTCCAGACGCTGCTGACGGGGAACAGCTTTCCGCCGCCGGCATCATTGAGATATTCGCAGATCACCGGACTGTCGATCAGCACCGAGCCATCATCCAGAATCAGCGCGGGAATTTTGCCGAGCGGATTGATGCGGCGAAAATCCGGGTCCTGCATCGGCAGGGTGCGGATTTCCTCCAGCGGCAGCTTGAGCTCATGCGCGACGATCCGGCATTTGCGCGCAAAAGGCGAAGCGGCGTTGGTGTAGAGCTTCAACGCCCCGTGTCCTTCTTCAAGGTTCAGTGCCCTTCAAATGCGACCAGCGACGTCACCGGCTTGCCGATGGCGCGCAGCTTGTCGGCGCCGCCCAGTTCCGGCAGATCGATCACAAACGAGCAGCCGACAATGCTGGCCCCGGCCCGCTCCAGCAGGCGAATGCCGGCAAAGGCGGTGCCGCCCGTGGCGATCAGGTCGTCGACCAGCAGGACGCGTTCGCCCTTCTCCAGCGCATCGACATGAATCTCGACGCGGTCCTTGCCATATTCCAGGTCGTAATCCTCGCCGATCACGGTGTGGGGCAGCTTGCCCTTCTTGCGCACCGGGATGAATCCGACCGAAAGCTGGTGCGCCACAGCGCCGCCCAGAATAAAGCCGCGCGCTTCCATGCCCGCCACCTTGTCGATCTTCATGCCGGCATAGGGCTGCACCATCTCGTCCACCGCAGCGCGGAAGGCACGCGGATTACCCAGCAAGGTGGTGATGTCGCGGAACATGATTCCGGGCTTGGGATAGTCGGGAATGGTGCGGATGGCGCTTTTGAAATCCATGGTTCTAAGCCTTTTTGAGCACGCGGCCGGCCACTGCATCCAGTTTCGCCGCCAGCGCCGGATCACGCTTGTCGGGATGGGTGATTATCGCGAAATCCAGCACCGTTTCCGGGCGGTCCGGACAGGTCGAAGGCTGGCGGTCCGGGCCCAGCTTCGGCGCCACCGCCATGATCAGCCGCCTCGCATTGGCGGCGTTCTGGTGCATCACCTTGATCACCGCTTCGACCGTCACATTCTCGTGATCGTCATGCCAGCAGTCATAGTCGGTCACCATCGACACGATCGCGTAGGGCAGCTCGGCCTCGCGGGCCAGCTTGGCTTCGGGCATCGCGGTCATGCCGATCACGCTGCAATCCCAGCTGCGATACAGGAAGCTTTCGGCGCGGGTCGAAAATTGCGGACCTTCCATGCAGAGGTAAGCGCCGCCTTCGCTGTGATCGATCTTCTCTTCGCGCGCCGCCAGGGTCAGCGCGCCTGACAGGCGCGGGCAGACCGGATGGGCCATGGGGACATGGGCAACAAAGCCGGGGCCGAAGAAGCTTTTCTCGCGGGCGAACGTGCGGTCGATGAACTGGTCGGCCATCACGAAGGTGCCGGGCGGCAGCTCTTCCTTCAGCGAGCCGCAGGCCGACACCGAGATCACGTCGGTGACGCCGATGCGCTTGAGAGCATCGACATTGGCGCGATAGTTGATCGAAGAGGGCGTCTGGATATGGCCGCGGCCATGGCGCGGCAGGAACACCAGGTCGACGCCGTGGAAGGTTCCGGTCAGAAGCTGGTCGGACGGTTCGCCCCACGGGCTTTTGACCGTCTGCCACTTGGCGTTTTCCAGGCCCGGGATCTCGTAGACGCCCGAACCACCAATGATGCCGAGAACGGTTTTGGCCATGAAAAAGGGCGCCATCCTTGAAGACGGCGCCCTTTTAACATTTATGACCCGAGGGGCAATGCCTCGGTTACGTGACGGTTTGGCGGCTTAATGCGCGCCCTTCCAGACCTTGCGGTAGGCGGCAAACAACAGGCCCGCCAGGGTGATCAGGAAAATCAGAACGCCAAAACCCATGCGCTTGCGATCTTCCATCTTGGGCTCGGCGGTCCAGGCCAGGAAGGTCACCACGTCATGGGCCTGCTGTTCCACGGTCGCCTTGGTGCCGTCCGAGTAGGTCACGCCATTGGCGTTGATCGGCTTGGGCATGCCGATGGCCCAACCCTCGAAATAGGGGTTGTAATGCTTGCCCTCCGGCACGTGGAAGCTGGCCGGCGCCTTTTCGTCATAGCCGACCAGCAGCGAGTAGACGTAGCGGGCGCCGCTTTCGCGGGCCTTGGTCATCAGCGACAGGTCCGGCGGCAGCGCGCCGCCATTGTTGGCGCGGGCCGCGTTTTCGTTCGGGTACGGCGGCGGAATCTTGTCCGACAGCACCGCCGGACGGGTCAGGGGCACGCCCTTCTCGTCCACGGTTTCGCCCTGTTCGTTCGGTTCGGCCGGAACGCGCACCGCCGCCGCCAGCGCGCGCGCCTGGGCTTCGGTGAATTCCGGGCCACCCTTGTCCGCCAGGTTGCGGAAGGCGATGAAATTCAGGCTGTGACAGGCCGCGCAGACTTCCTTGTAGACCTGATAGCCGCGCTGCAGGGCGCCGCGATCATAGGTGCCGAAGGGGCCTTCAAAGCTGAATTCCAAATCCTTGGGATGGTGGCGCGCCGTGGCGCTGTCAGCCGCGAAAGCAGACGCAGTGCCCAGAAGCCCCAAGGTCAGGCCGAGCGCCAGGTTACGCGAGAGTTTGATCAGACGCATGGCGGTTCTCATTCGGCAGGTTTGGCGGCGGAATCGCCGAGCACGGATTGCGCGATCGATGCGGGCAACTTCTTGGGCGTTTCGATCAGTCCCGCGATGGGCATGATCAGCCAGAAGTAGGCGAAGTAGTACAGGGTGGCGATACGGGCGACCCAGACCAGCGGAATGCCGAAGGCGGTGGCTTCCACGCTCTGCGCGCCGCAGTAACCCAGGATCACGCAGACGATCGCGAAGGCCCAGAAGAACTGCTTCATCAGCGGACGGAAGCGGCAGGAGCGCACCCGGCTGGTGTCTAGCCAGGGGATGAACACCAGGGTGATGATGGCGCCGACCATCACGATCACGCCCAGCAGCTTGTCGGGAACCGCCCGTAGCATGGCGTAGAAGGGCAGCAGGTACCATTCCGGCACTATCTCCGGCGGCGTCACCAGCGGATTGGCAGGCTGGTAATTATCTGGATGGCCTAAGAAATTTGGCGCGTAAAACACGAAGCCCGCGAACAGGGTTACGAAGCAAACCAGATAAAAAGCGTCCTTCACCGTGTAATAGGGATGGAAGGGCAAGGTGTCCTGGGGGCTCTTAACATCGATGCCCAGGGGGTTGTTGTTGCCCGGCACATGCAGCGCCCAGATATGCAGGCCGACAACGCCGGCGATGATGAAGGGCAGCAGATAGTGCAGCGAGAAGAAGCGGTTCAGGGTGGCTTCGCCCACCGCGAAGTCGCCCCACAGCCAGGTAGCGATGGCCTGGCCAACCACTGGCACGGCACTAAACATGTTGGTGATGACCGTGGCGCCCCAGAAGGACATCTGGCCCCAGGGCAGCACGTAGCCGAAGAAGGCTGTGGCGGTCATCAGCAGATAGATCAGCACGCCGATGATCCAGATCAGCTCGCGCGGCGCCTTGTAGGAGCCGTAATAGAGGCCGCGGAACATGTGGATATAGACGGCCAGGAAGAACATGGACGCGCCGTTGGCGTGAACATAGCGGATCAGCCAGCCGTAATTGACGTCGCGCATGATGGCTTCAACCGAGTTGAAGGCCAGGTTCGTACTGGCAACGTAATGCATCGCCAGCACGATGCCAGTGACGATCTGGACCGCCAGGCAGAAAGTGAGGATGCCGCCGAAGATGTACCAGATGTTCAGATTACGCGGCGTCGGGAAGGTGCTTATCGTATCGTGCATCAGACGCGGCAGCGGCAGACGCGAATCGATCCACTTCGCGATTCCGGATTTGGGATTGTAGGTCGAAGGGCCAGACATTTTTATTCTCCTCAACCGACCTTGATACGGGTGTCAGACATGAACGTGTAAGCAGGCACGGGAAGATTGGACGGCGCCGGTCCTTTGCGGATGCGGCCAGACGTGTCGTAGGCCGAACCGTGGCAGTTACAGAGCCAGCCGCCATATTCGCCCTGCGGCTGCTGCGGCGTCGAAACGGCGGGGGTGCAGCCCAGATGGGTGCAGACGCCGATCAGCACCAACCATTCCGGCTTGACGGCGCGGCTGGCGTCGGTGGCGAGGGTGTTGTCCGGCAGGGCGGCATTGCGCGCCAGCGGGTCGGGCAGCGAATTCACATCGACCGCATTGGCCGACGCGATCTCGGCCGGAGTGCGGCGGCGCACGAACAGCGGCAGGCCGCGATGCTTGAACACGACCTGCTGACCAGGCTGGATCGAGGCGATGTCGATCTCGGACGTGCCCAGCGCCAGCGCGGCCGCCGACGGGTTCATCTGATCGATCAGCGGCCAGGCCACTGCGGCGACGCCGACAGCACCCATGGCGCCCGACGCCACATAAAGAAAATCGCGTCGCGTGCCCGCGTCACCCGTCGTACCTGCCACTGGCTTCACCCTTGAAAAACTTTGGCGGAAGAAAACGCCGAACTGTTGCCACAAACAAGCGCCGATGCGGTACTGACGGGGTGACGCGGGCCAATGCCTGTTCCCCCCGGTTCGGCTTGTTTATTGGCCGGTAAAATAGAGAGTCGGTTTTCAGGGGTCTTGCGGCACGATGACGCAGAAAATGCCTTGTCCTGCCGTCACTTACACCCCGGGTCGCCGGAAAATAGAGGTTTGTGGTGCGCCTGGCCCTGTATGAGCCCGATATCCCCCAGAATGCCGGGTCCCTGATGCGGCTGGGGGCCTGCCTGGGGGTGGGGGTCGACCTGATTGAGCCCTGTGGATTCGTCCTGTCCGACCGGGGGCTGAAGCGGGCCGGGATGGACTATCTCAAAAGCGCGGACATCCGCCGCCATGAATCCTGGGCCCGGTTCCGGGACGGCCTGGCCCCGAACCAGCGTCTGCTGCTCCTGACCACCCGGGGCGACACCGCCTATACCGACTTCGCCTTCGCGCCTGGCGACTGCCTGCTGGTGGGCCGCGAAAGCGCCGGGGTGCCCGATGAGGTGCATGCCCGGGCAGACGCGCGGCTGACTATTCCACTGCTTCGCGGTCTTCGGTCCTTGAATGTGGCGCAAGCTGCCGCGATGGTGCTGGGCGAAGCGCTTCGCCAGACCGGCACCTTCCCCAAACAGGAGCAATAAGTGGAATTCACGCTTTTCCAGGAGGGTGGCCTTTGGGCGCTCGCCCAGGTTCTGATGATCGACGTCGTGCTGGCCGGCGACAATGCGGTGGTGATCGGCCTGGCCGCCGCGCGCGTGCCGCTGGCGATGCGCAAGAAAGTCATTCTGTGGGGCCTGATCGCCGCCGTCGTGCTGCGCATCGCCATGGCCGCCGTCGCCGTGCAATTGCTGGCCATCATCGGGTTGATGCTGGCGGGCGGCATCCTGCTGCTGTGGGTTTGCTGGCGCATGTGGCGCGACCTGGCGGGCGACAAGAACCATATCGCGCCCGAAATCGAAACTGGCGCATCGGTGAAGAAAGCCATCGTGCAGATTCTGATCGCCGACGTTTCGATGTCGCTGGACAATGTGCTGGCGGTTGCCGGCGCGGCGCGCGACCATCTCGACGTGCTGATCATCGGACTGTTGATGTCGATCGCGCTGATGGGCGCGGCAGCCGGTTACATCGCCAAGCTTTTGGAACGCTATCACTGGATCGCCTATATCGGTCTGGCGATCGTGGTCTATGTCGCGCTGTCGATGATCTGGAACGGTTATGGCGAAGTGGCCATCGCAATGGGCTGGTCTAGCCCAGCCGTACCAGCAGCGCCGTAGCGTCATCCGACTTTTTGAAGCGCGCGAACTTTTCGCCACCGGGGTCACCAGCCTCGGTGGCGCGCAGTTCTTCGCCCAGCGCCGCCAGCCCCTTTGACTGCGCCGCCGCCATCAGGCTGTCGGGGCTGTACAGGCCATAATCGCTGGCCAGCGCCAGGAAACCGTCGGTGGACAGCAGCACCAGCGCGCCCGGTGACAATTTCACCACCCGGCGCGAGACATGCGCCGCGGCTTTCGCGTCGGGGCTGAACAGCCAGTAATTGCCGCTGTTGATACGGTTGCGCGTGGCGCGCAGGCTGCCAATGAATTCCGGGCGGCTGAGGCCGGACGCCGGCGGCAGGTTTTTCTCCTTGGCGAGGGTCTGCGCCCGTTGCGCTTCGGCGGCGCGCTTGTCGAAGCTTTCGCCCACCACCGTCACCGCCGCGTCACCGTCCTTGATCAGCGCCGCGCAGTCACCGAACCACAGAAATTCGGCGCCCTCTTCGCCCGGTACCGCCAGCATCATCGACGCGCAAGGCGTCTGCCATTTTTCCTGTGGCGGCATGCGGCGCAGCGCTTCAAAACTTTTCTGCGCATCGGCCAGCGCGCCGCGCAGCGCCTTGCGCGCGCCGTTCCCATCCCGCAAATGCGCCAGAAGCCGCCGCGCCCCGAACTGCGCGATCCAGGCGGCATCGCTGGGGCCCGGCATCAACGCGTCGCCCAGCGGCGTGGCGCCGTCCAGCACCACGGCTGCGCCTGCGTCATGGCTGAAGAAATCCTCGTTCGCCTTGGCCGGATCGCCCGGCAGCGACAGCGAATCCAATACCTCAAGCGCCATGGATCACGGCCCTTAACCTGTCGCGCAGCGCGCCTTCATCGGAGGCGAAGTCGCCGCCGATCCACCAGTCTTCGACCAGCGCCAGCACGCGGCCGATCTCCGGCCCTTCCGGCACGCCCGCCTGCATCACATCCAGCCCGCTCAGGGGAAAGCGCGGCCGCTGCCAATTGTCGGCCATGGCCAGGAGCATGCGCCACTGGATGGCATTGGCGCTGCGCGCGGCCCCCGCCCAGGCCAGCCGCACCTTGTCGCGAAAGCGCGAGACGCCCACGCGATAGAGCAGCCGCCGGGCATCGGGCGCCGACAGTTGCGGCGCGATGCGCTCACCACTGAGCGCCTGTTCCAGCCGCAGGCGGTCGGCATTGGAGAGCTTGAGCGCATCGGCCACCGCATGGGCGGCATCGCCGCCTTCGGGCAGCAGCGCCGCCAGCCGCAGCAGACCATCGCGCGGCGCCAATTCATCGGCGTCGATTTCCACCAGCCGTTCCAGCCGCGGCAATTGCAGCGCGCCGGGCAGAAGCTCTGACAGGATGCCGGTCGCCGCCATCACCCGCAGCACTGGCGTGGGATTGCCCGCTTCCAGAAGCCGCAGCAATTCCTTGGCGATGCGCTCGGCAGACAATGTTTTGAGCTTGTCCTTGGCGTCGGCGGCGGCGCGCAGGCCCTGCGCATCGACATCGCCCTTGCCGTACCAGGCATGGAAGCGGAACAGCCGCAGGATGCGCAGGTAGTCTTCCGCGATGCGCGCGCCGGGCTCGCCCATGAAGCGCACTTTGCCCGCGATTAGGTCTTCCATGCCGGTGGCGAAATCAAAAATCTCGCCGCTGGCCGAGGCGTACATGGCATTGATGGTGAAATCGCGCCGGGCGGCGTCTTCGCTCCAGTCATCGGTGAAGGCGATCACCGCGTGGCGGCCATCGGTCGCGACGTCGCGGCGCAGGGAGGTGATTTCAAACGCCTGGGTGCCGACAATGGCGGTGACCGTGCCGTGATCCATCCCGGTTTCCACCACCTTGATGTCCTTTGCCACCAGCCGGGCGATGACTTCGCTGGGCGGCATGGGGACGGCGATGTCGATATCGCTGACATTCACGCCCAGCAGCGCATTGCGCACCGCCCCGCCCACGAAGCGGGCTTCGCCCAGCGCCGCCATGACCGCCGCCGTTTCCGGCGCAGTCATCCAGGGGTGCTGGGACGAGTCAATTCTCATGCTTTACTTATACCATCTAACCGCTGCGCCAGATTGACGATGATCGCGGCCGTGGCGCCCCAGATCTCATGCTCTTTATAAGTGAAAGCGTAAAAGCTGCGTTGCCGTCCTGCGATCTCGCGGCTTTCCCGCCGCCGGTTGGCGGGGTCCATCAGGAAAGCCAGCGGCACCTCGAAAATGTCCGCCACTTCGCGCGGGTCCGGCACCAGCGCGAAGCCATCGGCCACCACCCCGACCACCGGCTGGATGTCGAAGCCGGTACCGATCAGGTAGCGGTCCAGATAGCCGGCCACCGTGACGAAGCCGGGCGCGATGCCGGTTTCCTCGAAGGTCTCGCGCAAGGCGGTTTCGACCGGCGTGAGGTCGTCCGCCTCGCTGCGGCCGCCGGGAAAGCTGATCTGGCCCGAATGCCGCGCCAGCGTGTCGGTGCGGCGGGTCAAGAGCAGCGTGGGCGCCTCCCGCGCCAGGATCGGCAGCAGCACCGCCGCCTTGGCCGCATTCTCGACCGGCAGGCCAAACGACTTGTAATCATCATGGGCAATGAGATCCGGCGGGTGCTGCGCCAGGGCGCTGCGCAAAAGCTCCAGCATCAGGCCGGACCGAGGGCGAAGAACTGCCCGCCGCTCCACACGCCCATCTCGCCGCCGCGCACTACCGCGATATCGGCAAGCTGGTACCAGACATTGCGCGCGACTTTGGCCTCCAGCCCGCGCCGGACATGCAGGTACGGCACGCCGTCTGTCACCCGCAGCGCGTGCTGCGCGCTCAGTACAAGCTGATCCCCGACATTGGTGGTGAAGGTCAGGGACTGACCTTCACCATTGCCCACCGCGTCGACCGTCACGGCCCGAAACGGCACATCCTCGACCGCGATGGAGAGCTTTTCGACCGGCGTGACCAGAACGTAACCATCGTCATCCTTGCGCAGCAGGCCGGCGAACAGCCCCACCAGCTCGGGCCGCGTGATCTTCTCTCCCTCATGGAACCAGGTGCCGTCGGCGGCGATCCGCATGGCGCTGTCGCCGCAACTTTGCGGGTTCCAGCGGTCCACCGGCGGCAGCGGTATGGCGGCGGGAGGCGCGTTGAAATCTGCTGCCGTCATGACGCCATATTTTGCGGTTTTCTGCGGGGTTCGGAAGGCTGCGCGGGGTTGCACCGCCAAGCCTCAACGGTGCAACATAACACCCATCCCAGCAAGCCAGGACCATATGAACAAAGTGGACATTCTGGACGAGCGCGAGGCCCCCAAACGGCTCGCCGCCGCGGCCGAAACCTTCGGCCAGGTGAAGGGCGGCCTGAATGCGGTGATCTTCGGCCAGGACGAAGTGATCGAACAGACGCTGGTGACGCTGCTGGCAGGCGGTCACGGCCTGCTGATCGGCGTGCCCGGACTGGCCAAGACCAAGCTGGTCGACACGCTGGGCATTGTGATGGGGCTGGACACCAGCCGTGTCCAGTTCACCCCCGACCTGATGCCCGGCGACATCACCGGTTCGGAAGTGATGGAAGAAAGCATCAGCGGCGAACGCGCCTTCCGTTTCATCAAGGGGCCGGTCTTCACCCAGCTTTTGATGGCCGACGAAATCAACCGCGCGAGCCCGCGCACCCAGTCGGCGCTGCTGCAGGCGATGCAGGAAAAGCATGTCACGGTCGCGGGCGCGCGCCACGACCTGCCGCGCCTGTTCCATGTGCTGGCGACGCAGAATCCGCTGGAGCAGGAAGGCACCTATCCGCTGCCCGAAGCCCAGCTCGACCGTTTCCTGCTGCAGATCAATGTCGGCTATCCCGATCTGGATGCCGAGCGCCGCATGCTGCTGGCCACCACCATCGGCGAAGAAAAGAATGCGGCGCGCGTCTGTACCGCCGACGATCTGCTGGAAGCCCAGACGCTAGTGCGCCGCATTCCGGTGGGCGAGCAGGTGATGGAATCCATCCTGACGCTGGTGCGCGCCGCGCGGCCCGACAGCGATCATGACAGCGGCCTCAAGGGCATGATCGCCTGGGGCCCCGGCCCACGCGCCAGCCAGGCCTTGATGCTGGCAGTGCGCGCCCGCGCGCTGCTGGATGGCCGCCTTGCGCCGTCCACCGATGACGTTGTTGCCCTGGCGGGCCCGGTGCTGCGCCACCGCATGGCGCTGAATTTCTCCGCCCGCGCCGAAGGCGCCACCACGGCCAGCGTGATTGAGCGGCTCTGCAAGAGTTTGTTTTGAGCAATTTCTCCGCGCTTCAGCATGAAGCCGATGGCCTGTCCGCCGGGCTGCCGCCGCTGATGGTGGAGGCCGATCATCTGGCCGCCTCCGTCAGCCTGGGCGTGCATGGCCGCAAGCGCGCCGGCATGGGCGAAAGCTTCTGGCAGTTCCGCCGCTATGCCCATCACGATGCGTCCAGCGCCATCGACTGGCGGCAATCGGCCAAGTCGCAGCATATCTTCGTGCGCGAGCGCGAATGGGAAGCCGCCCAGACCGTGTGGTTCTGGCGCGACGCCTCTGCCAACATGGCGTTTGCGTCAGGGCGCGTTTCCAAGCGCCAGCGCGCCGATCTGCTTCTTTTGTCGCTGGCTTCCTTGCTGGTGCGCGGCGGCGAACGCGTCGGCTTTCTGGGCATGGAAGGCGCGCCCGCCTCGTCGCGCCTGGCGCTGACCCGCATGGGCCGCGCCCTGTTCAGCGGCAAAAGCGATGCCCTGCCGCCGCCCGCGCCCTTCGCGCGCGGCAACCAACTGGTCTGGTTCAGCGACTTTCTGGACGATGGCGTTCTGGAGGCCATGCGGGTGCTCGCCCATCGCGGCGTCAGCGGTCATCTGGTGCGCATCGTCGATCCGGCGGAAGAAGATTTCCCCTATGCCGGCCGCACGCGCTTTGAATCGCCGGTCGGGGAAAGCGACGAGATTTTCGGCCGCGCCGAACGCATCCGCAGCGCCTATCGCAACCGCTTCACCGCCCATGGCGAACAGATCAGCCAGGCGGCGCTGAAGCTGGGCTGGACCTGCACCACGCATCGCACCGATCACGGCCCGCAAGGCTCGCTGATCGCGCTGCATGCCGCCATCGGCGGCATCTGACCCGGTGTTCGGTCTGCCGCTGACATTCGGTGCGCCGCTCGTCCTGACGGCGCTGCTTGCCTTGCCGGTGCTGTGGTGGCTACTGCGGGTGACGCCGCCCTTGCCGCGCCGAACGGTATTTCCACCGCTGCGTTTGCTGCGCGGCTTGCAGGATGAGGAACAGACGCCATCGGCCACGCCCTGGTGGCTGCTGATGCTGCGCTTGCTGGCCGCGGCGCTGCTGATTTTGGCGCTGGCCGATCCGCTCTTGGGCCGCCCGCCGCAACTGGGCGCGCCGGGCCCGCTAGTGCTGGTGGTGGACAATGGCTGGACCGCCGCCAAGGACTGGAATGCGCGGCAGGCGCTGATTGCCGATCTGCTGCACAGCGCGCGCGGCCGCGCCGTGGCGATTATTCCCACCGCCGGTTCGGCGCCCACCGGATTGTTGAACGAAGGCGAAGCCTTGCGCATCGCCAAGGAACTGAGGCCGATGCCCTGGCCCGGCGACCGCAACGCGGCTGCGGCCGCGCTGGGGCGATTCAAGTTTTCCGCTACGCCCGCGCTGTACTGGCTGAGCGACGGCATCGAGCAGAACAGCAAACCGTTGCGCCAGGCGCTGCGCCGCTATGGCGGCACCACCGTCTATGCGCCCGAGCGCTTGCCGTTGGGCTTGCTCCCGGTAACGCGCGACGCCGGCGGCTTTGCCGTCACCGCGCTACGCGCCACCAATGGCGCAGCGCAGGAAGCCGAAATCGCCGCTATCGGCGCGCGCGGCGAAACCCTGGCGGCGACGAAAGTGCGCTTCGCCCAAGGCAGGGCCCAGGCCAAGGGCCACATCGCCCTGCCGATGGAAGTGCGCAACGCCACCGCGCGGCTGGCCATCAGCGGCGAGGACAGCGCGGGCGCGGTGCAGTTGCTGGACAAGGGCGCGGCCCAGCGCAGCGCCGGCATCGTTTCGGAAACCAGCGGCGAAGGCCAGCCGCTGCTGTCCGACGTCTATTATATCGAGCGCGCGCTTTCGCCCTATGCCGAGATTTCCAAGGGCACCATCTCGGCACTGCTGGACAAAAATGTGTCGGTGCTGCTGCTGGCCGATGTGGCGAAGATTTCCGGCGCCGACCAGGAACGCGTGAAGGATTTCGTGTCCAAGGGCGGCATGCTGATCCGTTTCGCGGGCGACCGCGTCACCGGCGGCACCGATGATCTGGTGCCGGTGCGGCTGCGCGTGGGCGGGCGTTACCTGGGCAGCGCCATGGCCTGGTCGGCGCCGCAGCGGCTGGCGGCCTTCAGCGGCCTGTCGCCGTTCAATGGTCTTGAGATTCCAGAAGAAGTCACGGTGTCGCGCCAGGTGCTGGCCGAACCGTCGAGCGAAATCGACAACCGCGCCTGGGCGCGGCTGAGCGATGGCACGCCGCTGATCACCGCGCGCGGCGAAGGCCAGGGCTGGATCGTGATGTTCCATGTCACGGCAAGCCCCACCTGGTCATCGCTGCCGATTTCCGGCCTGTATGTCGACATGCTCAAGCGGTTGATGGCGCTGTCGGCGGGCAGGCCGGCGCGCGACCTCGCCGGTCTCACCAGCCTGCCGCCGGTCACCGTGCTGGACGGCTTTGCCCAGCCGACCGCCCCCGGCGCCGAAGTTGCGCCCATTCCGGCGCGCCAGTTCGCCCGCACCCGCGTCAGCCCGCGCCATCCGCCCGGCCTGTACGGCGCGCATGAGGTGGAAAGCGCCCTCAACACGCTGCATGCGGGCGACACGCTGACGCCGCTGGCGGGCGAAACGCTGAATCCCTATGGCGACACCCAGGCCCGCGCGCTGGAGCCCTGGCTTCTGGCGACGGCGATGGCGCTGTTGCTGCTGGATGCGCTGCTGGCGCTGTGGCTGCGCGGCTTCACGCCGAACAAGCTGCGCTGGATCGGCGGCGCGGCGGCAATTCTCTTGTTGATGCCCCATGCTGTGAATGAGGCCCGGGCCGACGATGCCATGGCCATGAAGGCGGCGCTGGACACGCGGCTGGCCTATGTGAAGACGGGCCTGCCCGATGTCGACGCCACCAGCCAGGCGGGATTGACCGGCTTGGGCATCGCGCTGCGCAACCGCACCTCCTACGAACCTTTGGAACCGATGGGCGTCGATCCGGAGCGCGACGACCTGTCTTTATATCCGCTGCTCTACTGGCCGATGGACCCGCGCGCCAAATCGCTGTCGCCGCGCGCCCAGTCCAAGATCACCGACTTCATGCGCCAGGGCGGCACCGTGCTGTTCGACACCCGCGACCTGTCGCTGGGCGCGGTGCGCGGCGCCAGTTCACCCGGCGAACAGACCTTGCGGCGCATGACCAGCGGGCTGGACATGCCGCGCCTTGCGCCGCTGCCTGGCGATCATGTGCTGACCAAGACCTTTTATATCCTGCGCGATTTTCCCGGCCGCTGGACCGGCGGGCGTTTGTGGATCGAGAACCTGCCGCCCCCGCCCAAGAGCGGCGCGGCACCTGCGCGCGGCGGCGACGGCGTATCGCCGGTGATCATCGGCGGCAATGACTGGGCGTCCGCCTGGGCGGTGGACGGCAATGGCCGCTTTCTGTCCGCGCCTTCGCCGGGCGGCGAATTGCAACGCGAGATGGCGCTGCGCTTCGGCATCAATCTGGTGATCTATGCCCTGACCGGCAATTACAAGGCCGACGTGGTGCATGCCCCGTTCCTGTTGCAGCGTATGGGGAATGAACGGCGATGACGCGGCTGGCCTTCGCCCCAGTTGTGCCGCTCAGCCTGCTCACGGCGCTGGCCGTGATTGCGCTGGCCATCACGCTGTATGGCTTCTTCGTGCATGCGCGCGGCACCTGGGCACGGGGCCTCGCCTTCACCATCCTGTTGTTTGCACTCGCCGGACCGATGCTGGTCAAGGAACAGCGTGCTTCGCTGCCGGACGTGGCGGTGATCGTGACCGACCGCTCGCAGAGCATGAGCATCGGCAAGCGCAGCGCCCAGGCCGAAGCCGCGCGGGCGCAGTTGCGCAAGATGCTGGCGGCCCAGCCCAACCTGACGGTGCGCGAAACATCCATCACCACCACCGCCACCGGCGAGAATAACGGCACGCAGGCTTTTGCGGCCCTGAACGCGGCGCTGGCCGACGTGCCACAGGGGCGGGTTGCCGGTGCGATCCTGATCACCGACGGCCAGGTGCATGACGCGCCGTCGCCGGAAAATCTCGCGCTCAAGGCCCCGTTGCAGGTTCTGGTGGCGGGCGGCCGCAATGAAAAAGACCGCAAGCTGACGGTGATGAATGCGGCGCGCTTCGCCATTGTCGGCCAGCAGGCCACCATGCGGCTGTGGATCGACGATCTGGGCGGCAGCAGCGAAACCAGCGCGGTGCTGAACATCCGCATCGACGGCAAGTCATTCGGCAACCGGCTGGTGCCGGTGGGCAAGGAAGCCGACATCCGCGTGCCGGTGACCCATGAAGGCGAAAACCTGATCGAACTTTCCGCCGGCCAGGGGCCCGCCGAACTGACCATGCAGAATAACCATGCCGTGGTGACGGTGTCGGGTGTGCGCGACCGCCTGCGGGTGCTGCTGGTGTCGGGCGAACCCCATGCGGGTGAGCGGGTTTGGCGCAACCTTTTGAAAGCCGATCCATCGGTCGACCTGATCCACTTCACCATCCTGCGTCCGCCGGACAAGCAGGATTCCACCCCGCTCAACGAATTGTCGCTGATCGCCTTCCCCTATCGCGAACTGTTCCTGGAAAAGCTGGACTCGTTCGACCTGGTGGTGTTCGACCGCTATCGCGAGCGTGGAATATTGCCGCTGGCCTATTTCCAGAACATCGCCAGCTATGTGCAGAACGGCGGCGCGCTGCTGATCTCCTCAGGCCCCGAATTTGCCGGACCCGAAAGCGTCTATCGCACGCCACTGTCACAGGTTCTGCCCGCCCAGCCGACGGGTCAGGTGGTGACCGGCGGTTTCCGTCCGCAGGTGACGCAGGACGGCATGGCCCATCCGGTGACGCGCGAGCTGCCGGGCCGCAACCAGGACGGCAGTGCCGCGATCTGGGGCCGCTGGTTCCGCGTGATCGCGTCGAACCGCGTGGCGGGCCAGACGGTGATGGCCAGCGCATCGGGCCAGCCGCTGCTGGTGCTGGATCAGGTGGGCAAGGGGCGCGTGGCCGGATTGATGAGCGACCAGACCTGGCTGTGGGCGCGCGGCTTTGAAGGCGGCGGCCCGCAGGCTGAACTGCTGCGCCGCCTGGCGCACTGGCTGATGAAGGAACCCGAGCTGGAAGCCGAAAATCTGTCGATCGACATTGTCGGCGGCGATGTGCGCATCACCCGCCGCACCATGGCGGCGAAAACGCCGCCGGTGAATTTAACGCTGCCGTCGGGGCGCCAGGTGGCGCTGCCGCTGACCAAGGCGGAGCCCGGCATCTGGCGCGCGACCGCCAAGGCGGGCGAACTGGGCCTGTACCGCGCCACCGACGGCATCCTGTCGGCGGTCACCGCCGCCGGGCCGCTGAATCCAAAAGAAGTCGCCGACATGCGCGCCAGCGCCGACGTGCTGCAGCCGGTGGCCGACGCCAGCGGCGGCAGCGTGCACTGGCTGGAAGATGGCGTGCCGGAGGTGCGGCGCGTGGACAGCGGCGATACCGCCAGCGGCTCAAACTGGATCGGCCTCAACAACAACGGCGCCTACCGCGTCACCGCGCTGGAGCAACAGAAACTGCTGCCGCAATGGCTGGCGCTGCTGCTTATCGTCGGCGCGCTGCTGCTGGCTTGGCGGCTGGAAGGGCGTTAGCCCGGCGCGCCGTAAGGCGCGCGAGCAGGTCCCGATGGACTTGCGAGAGGGATAACGCGCGGCGAGCTTGGGCGAGCCGCCGGACGTTAGCCCACACCCGCACCGCTGGCGCAGACCGGATCGTCGATCGCGCCCCGCCGCACTTCGCCCGACAGGTTGAGCAACTCGCCCGCCTTCAGCGACAGTCCGAGAATGCGGTTCTGGTCGACCGGTCCGGGAAACCGCACCCGGCCCGGCGGCAGGCGCGAGAAACCGACCTTGGTGTAATAGGGCTCGTCACCGATCAGCAGGATGCCGCGCCACGGCCCGGCCTGCGCCGCCGCGATGCCCGCCTGCATCAGCGCGATGCCGATGCCGCGCCCGCGCTGCGCGCTTTGCACGGCCAGCGGTCCCAGCAGCAGTTCCTCATGGCCGCCGACGCGGATCGGCCAGAAGCGCACCGAGCCGCGCAGGACTTCGCGACCCGATACGTCGAAATCGACGGCCACGAACGACAGGGCGGAGACCGGCGCGACGCCTTCGCGCAAACGGTAGACGGATTTGGCGAAGCGGCCCGGCCCGAATCCCTCGGCGTTCAGCGCTTCAACAGCGGCCGCATCGCCGGGCGCTTCCAGCCGTATCTGCCATTGGGAGACCGCTGCGTTCATAGGATTTCGCTAAAGGCCGCAGCCACAAAAGGCAAGCGCTACCAGGCCGTGGCGGGCGGCGCGGCGCCGGCTGGACGCGCGCGGCGGCATTCTGAATGTCGGTGAATATCGGCGCGGGGGTCACGAACACATCCTCGAAGGACGAACCGGGTTGGTAGCAGCGGCAGGATTTGAACCTGCGACCAAAGGATTATGATTCCCCTACTCTACCACTGAGCTACGCTGCCAAACCGGGGTCGGACCGCCTTTTGGTCCGCGCGCGGGGTGTAAAATGCCCCCCCTGCCGGTGTCAAGTTTCACGGGGTTTCGCGCAGTTTTGGCGCTTTACGCGGCGGCCGCTTGCGCCGCGATCCAGCCGCCACCCAGAACGCGGCTGCCGCCCACTTCATAAAAGACGCAGGCCTGCCCCGGCGCGATAGCGTCTTCGGGCGCCGCAAGCTCCACCTGCGCCCCGCCATCCGCCAAGGGTGTCACGGTGGCGGCCACCGGCGGGCGCATGGAACGCACTTTCACCCGCGCCTCGAACGGCGCGGTCTTCGGCCCCAGCCAGTTCACCTCGCGCAAGGTGATGCTGGACGAACCCAGCGCTGCGCGCGGACCCACCACCACCCGGTCATTGACCGGATCCAGCTTGAGCACGAACAGCGGTTCTTCATTGCCCGACAGGCCTAGGCCCTTGCGCTGGCCGACGGTGAAATGGACGATGCCGTCATGGCGGCCCAGCACCGCGCCCGACAGGTCGACAATGTCGCCGGGGCGCGCCGCATTCGGCTTCATCTTGTTGACGATGCCCGTGTAATGGCCTTGCGGCACGAAACAGATGTCCTGGCTGTCGGGCTTGGCGGCATTTATCAGGCTGAGTTCGGCGGCGATGGCGCGCACTTCGGTCTTTTCCATGTCGCCCAGCGGAAAGCGCAGATAGTCGAGCTGCGCCTGGGTGGTGGTGAAGAGGAAGTAGCTCTGGTCGCGGTTGCTGTCGGCGGCGGCATGCAGCTCGGCGCCGCCCGCGCCTTCCACCCGGCGCACATAATGTCCGGTGGCCATGGCCTCGGCGCCCAGCTCGCGCGCCATGTCCAGCATGTCGGCAAACTTCACCCGCTCGTTACAGCGCACGCAGGGGATCGGCGTCTCGCCTTTGGCATAACTTTCGGCGAAATCCTCGATCACTTTCTTGCGGAAGGGGCTTTCGTAATCCAGCACATAGTGCGGAATCTTGAGGCTCTCGGCCACGCGCTTGGCGTCATAGATGTCGGCCCCGGCGCAGCAGGCACCCTTGCGCGAAGGCTGGGGGTCGGAGGGATAAAGCTGCAGGGTGATGCCCACCACGTCATAGCCCTGGCGCTTGAGAAGCGCGGCGGTGACGGAGGAATCCACGCCGCCGCTCATCGCGGCAACGATACGTGCTCCGGGCTTGAGGACGGTGGCGGTCATTTTGCGACCCTATAGGACCGCAGGGCTGGAACTACAAGAATTAAGCTTTTAGCCGCTGGGAGACAGGAAATTCAGCAGCGAAAGCTGGTGCAACCCGGCCGTGACCTGGAGGGCGGCCTGGAGCTGGGCCATGGCGAAACGGGTGACCGAATCCATCATCAGCAGCACGTTGAGGCCGCAGTCGCGCAACTGTTCGGCGACCGTCATGGCCACATAAGCCGCCTGGCGGCGTACCAGCGGCGCTTCGTCCGACGTGGCGGCGACAACGACGGAACGGGCCAGGCCTTCGGGGCCCAGATCGTCCTCGATGAATTCTTTTACTTCGCGGCCACGCTCGCCGATCAGCCCGATGACGATGACGTCAGCATCGGAATTGCGCGCCAGCATCGACATCAGCGTGGATTTGCCCACGCCGGAACCGGCGAAAATGCCCATGCGCTGGCCGGCGCAGCAGGTGGCGAAGGCATTGAGAGCGCGGATGCCCAGATCCAGCTTGCGGCCAACGCGCCCGCGGCGCATGGCGTCCGGCGGCGGGGCCTTGATGGGATAGGGCTGCGTGCCCTGCGGCAACGGGCGTTTTCCATCCATCGCTTCGCCAAAGCCGTTGACCACCCGGCCCAGCCAGCCGCGCGAGGAATAAATCGAAGCCGGGCTGTCCTCGAAATCGGCCCGGGCACCCAGCGTGATTCCGTCCAGCGGACCCAGCGGCATGACCAGGGCCCGGCCATCGCGAAAGCCCACCACTTCGCAGGGAATTTTCCTGTTATTTTAGATGGTTATGCGGCATTAACCGCCTAGGCTGACAGCCCCCTGGGCGCCGGTCACTTCCACCGCCAAACCCTCAATGCGGGCGACCCGGCCAAAGCGGGTCAAGGTGGAAATCCCCTCAATATCGTTGAGCAAAGCCTGCATAACTTCTCTTTTTTTAGAGGCGCATTCATGCCCCGGCGCCTTCTGCGGACGGCTTTCTGCCCTCCATCTGACCTCATAGTGAGGCCAAGGATTTAAATGGCGGTAAACTTAACAAATCGAATCAAGGCCATGGCGGCACCCCCAACCCTTTCCGGGCCTTAATCCGGGATGAGGAAGGGCTGAAGCCGGGGCCAGAAGTTAAAGCTGCTGTTAACTATTTGCGCTTACCGTCCGGAAACTGATTAACTGTGCTTGGCAACCAGTTGGGCACGATTTTCTGAACGTTAAGAGAGGGGCCTGACATGCGCGTATTGCTGATTGAAGACGACAGCGCCATGGCGCGAAGCATCGAGCTGATGCTGCGCAGCGAAGGCATGAACGTCTACACCACCGACCTGGGCGAGGAAGGCATCGACCTGGGCAAGCTCTATGATTACGACATCGTCGTGCTAGACCTGCAGTTGCCCGACATGTCGGGCTACGAGGTCCTCAAGGCCCTCAGGGTCGCCAAGGTGCAGACCCCGGTCCTGATCCTGTCCGGCAACGCCATCGTCGAAGCCAAGGTCAAGGCGCTGGGCTTCGGCGCCGACGATTATATGACCAAGCCCTTCCACAAGGATGAGCTGGTTGCCCGCATCCAGGCCGTTGTCCGCCGTTCCAAGGGTCACAGCCAGTCGGTCATCACCACCGGCAAGCTCACCGTCAACCTGGACGCCAAGACCGTGGAAGTCGACGGCGCCCGCGTTCACCTGACGGGCAAGGAATATCAGATGCTGGAGCTGCTTTCGCTCCGCAAGGGCACGACTCTGACCAAGGAAATGTTCCTCAACCACCTGTATGGCGGCATGGACGAGCCGGAGCTGAAGATCATCGACGTCTTCATCTGCAAGCTGCGCAAAAAGCTGGCCGCCGCCACCGAAGGTGCCAATTACATCGAAACAGTCTGGGGCCGCGGCTATGTACTGCGCGATCCCAATGGCGAAGAGATCGTCCAGGTCGCGTAAGATCGGACGGATAGTTGAAAAAGGCGCCCCACCGGGCGCCTTTTTTATTTCTACTGGCTACAATCCAGCAGCCTGCCGTCCAGCGCCGAACCGATCAGCAGCCGCTTGTCCGCCGACACTGCGATGCCAGCGGCGGCGATATCGCCGCCTGCATTGCCGTAGATCAGCTCGGCAGCCTGCGGCACGCCGCTGGCGAGGGCGACGCGGAAGACCTGCGACGGCGGGCGATGATCGGGATCGGTGAGGAAATCGCGCCACTGGATCAGGCTGGGATGGCCCGCGGCCCAGACCTCGCCCCGGCTGTCGAGCGACAGTTTCTCGGGCGCAACATCCAGCGTGAGGGATGCGCTTTCAGTGAGATTGCCGGTCATCATCTCGCGGCTGAAGGACTTGATGCTGCGGGTGGTCATGCTGGCGGCCAGAAGCTGGTTTCCATCGGGCGTGAGCAGCAGCCCGCGCGCGCCATATACTTCCTCGGCCGCCGCGCCGAACATCATGCCGTTGAAATGCAGGATGTTGGAATTGGGAATCGCGCCCCAGTCGGCCAGGTGCCGCAGGAAGGCCGGCATCACAATGTTGTTGCTGACGTAAAAGCTGCCGGCGCCCGCCGCCGCCACATCCTGCGGATCGGTAAGAAGGCCGCTGCCGATGGTGCCCTGAGAAACCAGCGCCGGCTTGGTCGACGGCGCGGTGACTTCAAACGAGTCGATGCTGAAACGCCCGCTCGTGTGCCGGTTCACCGCCAGCAGGAAAACACCGCTGCCGCCGGGCGAGCGATAAATGCCGATGCCGCGCGGATGAAAATCCTTCGGCGCGCCGGAAAGCCTGGTGAGACGCCCGGTGCCGTCGAGCGGCAGGGTATAGATGCCGTCTTCGCTTCGGGGCCCGCGCGCATTGCCCACCGCCACGAAGGCCATGCCGCCGGCGATCTCGATATCGGTCACGCCCGGCAGGTTGGACAGCACCCGGCAACTGCCGGAAAAGCCTGTTTTTGAAGAGGAAAACAGGCCATTGACCCACAGCATGCGCCCGGCAAAAAACAGCAGCGCCAGCACCAGCATGACGACGCTCATCCGCCAGGCGCGGGCAAACCTTCTCATGCTTCATGTCCCGAAGCTTGCGTGTCGGAAAACTGCAACGAGGCCAGCCGCGCATACAGCCCGCCGCCCGCCATCAATTCGCCATGGCTGCCTTCGGCCACCACGCGTCCATCTTCCATCACCACGATGCGCTTGAGGCGCTGAATGGTCGAGAAGCGGTGCGCGATCACCAGCGTGGTGCGGCCCACCATCAGATTGCCTAGCGCGGTCTGCACCAGCCGTTCATTCTCCGCGTCCAGCGCGCTGGTGGCTTCGTCCAGGAGCAGCAGCGGCGCGTCGCGCAGAATGGCGCGGGCGATCGCCAGCCGCTGGCGCTGGCCGCCCGAGAGCGTCACGCCGCGCTCGCCCACCAGCGTTTCGAAACCTTCGGGCAGCTTTTCGATGAATTCCAGCGCGGCGGCGGCTTCGGCGGCGGCGCGCACTTCCGCATCGCTCGCCTCTTCGCGGCCGTAGCGGATATTGGCGGCGATGGTGCCGGAGAAGACCACGGCCTCCTGCGACACCACCGCGATCTTCTGGCGCAGCGCGATGGGATCGAGCTGGGTGATGTCGATGCCATCGAACTGGATGCTGCCGCTCTGGGCTTCGAAGAAGCGCAGCATCAATTGGAAGACGGTGGACTTGCCCGCGCCGCTGGGGCCGACCAGCGCCACCGCTTCGCCGCTGGCCACATTCAGCGAGAAATTGTTCAACGCCTTGAAGCCGGGCCGCGCTGGATACTGGAAGGTGACATTCTCGAACCGCACCGCGCCGCCCGGCCGGGGCGGCAGTTGCAAGGGATTGGCCGGCGGACGGATGGCCGGTACCTCGTGCAGCAATTCCATCAGCCGCTCGGACGCGCCTGCCGCGCGCTGCAGGTCGCCCCAGGTTTCGCTGAGCGCGCCGACGCCGCCGCCGGTGAGAAAGCCATAGATGATGAAGGCGACCAGATCACCGCCGGTCAGGCGGCCCAGGATCATGTCGTGCAGACCGATCAATCCCACCGTGGCCAGGCTGGCAAAGGCGGTGAAGATCGCCACCGCCGTCAGCACCGCGCGCGCCATGGTGCGGCGGCGGGCGAAATCGAAGGCGCGTTCCACGGCGCCGGCAAAGGCGCGGCGTTCGAAATTTTCCTGCGTGAAAGCCTGCACCGTGGGCACGGCATTCAGAGTTTCGGTGCCGCGCGCTGCGGTGTCCGCGATGGAATCCTGGCTGGCCCGCGACAGCTTGCGCACCCAGCGGCCGAACAGCAGCATCGGCACCATCACCACCAGCACCGCCACCACCACCAGCGCCGCCAGCTTGGTGCTGGTGACGAACATCAAGGTCAGACCGCCCGTGAGCGTGACCATGTGGCGGGCCGCCTGCGATGCCGACGATCCCACCAGAATTTGAATGAGTGTGGTGTCGGCGGTCATGCGCGACAGCACTTCGCCGGTGCGGGTCACTTCGAAGAATTGCGGGGAGAGCCCCAACACATTGTCGAACACCGCCTTGCGGATATCGGCCACCACCCGCTCGCCCAGCCAGGTGACCAGATAGAAGCGGATGGCCGAGGCCAGGCCCAGCACGGCGGCGGCCAGCACAAACAGAAAATAGAAGTTGGCCAAGCCATGGGCCTGCTCGGCCGACAGGCCCTGGGCGTCGATCAGCCCCCGGGCAAACTGGGGCAGTGCCAGGGTCGCGGCCGAGGACGCCAGCAGGGCGACGGAGGCCACGGCGATCCGCACCCGATAGGGCTTCAGGAAGGGCAAAAGCCCGCGCAGGGGGGCCAGGGACCGCCCTTTGGGCCGGCCCGCCGCCACCCGGGCGGTTTCCTTCGCAAAATCGTCTCCGGCCAAGGGGCCCGCCTGTTCGTTAAGCCCCGGTTGTATATAGGGATTGCCGCCCCTGCCAAAGCGGCCAATGGCGGCTTGCCCCATCCGGCCCCCTCCCGTATAAGCCCCGCCTCGCACCCGTCGGAAATGGGCGCCATCGAAAGGCTATCGAGATCATGAAAAAGGGCATCCACCCCGATTATCACTTTGTCGAAGTTCAGCTGAACGACGGCAGCACCTACAAGACCCGCACCACGCATGGCGTCGCGGGCCAGAAGATCACCCTGGACATCGATCCCTCGACGCACCCGGCCTGGACCGGCGGCGACGCCAAGCTGATGGACCGTGGCGGTCGCCTCACGCGCTTCAACAAGAAGTTCGCCAATTTTGTGAAGAGCTAAGGCTCCTCACCTGCCGCAAAAGAAAACGCCGCCGGTCACCCGGCGGCGTTTTTGTTTCTGTATATCTGTCAGATAGCGCGACGAACTCACGACCCAAAAGGGCGCGCTATTGAGCGGCGCCGAAGGCCTGGGCGAGAGCATCCTGTTGACCCCGCGCGCCGGCGACCGGGGCCTCGCCTTCGCCGAACAGGATGTCGTCAAGACGGGCGATGCGGCGGTACAGGCTATCGCTGCGCACCAGCAAATCTTTCAGTTCGCCCGGCAGCGGATCGACGTCTTCGGCGCAACTGCCCAGACAGATTTCCCGGCTGCCCAGTCGGTAGCGGTCATTCAGGGCGTCGCTTTGGTCCATGTCGCCGTCGCGCACCGCGCGCTGCACCAGCAGCCAGCTTGCCGCCTGCATCAGGCGCGTGGTGACGCGCATGCTTTCGCCCGCATAGAGCATCGCCGCCTTGCGCGGCAGCACGCGCGCTTCCTCGCGGCCCTTGCCGTCCAGGTAACGCGCGGTTTCTTCCACCAGCGCCATCCCTTCATCGAAGGTGCGGTCGAAGGTCGTGTCGGTGAAGCTTTCGGTCTCGATGGTCTGCATTAATTTTCCCCACTTCGGACCGGACGCTAGCAAGTGGAGCGGCAAGCGCAAGACCCATTGCTTGGTAAATGCCGTCAAATGCGCGGACGCCGCATTCTTATTGTGCGTATTAACATTGACGATTCACGCATTTACTTCTTGAAGAAGTTTTCCGCCGCCGATTTCGTGGCATGACGCGCCGCAATGTCTTGTCGGCAGCGCGCGATTTCCGTTTCCAGCCGCGCGATGCGCTGTTCCAGTTCATGCGCGGAAAGTGCGGAAATATCCTCGCCCAGCACGATATCGGGCAGTTTCTTGCGCGGCTGAATATCGTCCAGGTCCATCTGCCAAACCTCCTGTTTTGCGTTAGTCTGTGTCGGTCAAAAGCAGCGTGCAAGCCATGAGAGCCATTCATGTTTCCGATCCCGGCAGGGATTATTCCCTGACGCTGGTCGAGGAACCCCGGCCCGCGCCGCTGCATGGCCAGGTGTTAATTCAGGTGGCGGCCGCAGGTCTTAACAATGCCGATCTGTTGCAGGCGCGCGGGCTTTATCCGCCGCCGCCCGGCGCCTCAAAGCTTTTGGGCCTGGAAGTTTCCGGCACCGTCGCGGCGCTGGGTGAAGGTGTCTTCGGCTTTGCGGCGGGTGATGGGGTCTGCGCCCTGCTCGCCGGCGGCGGCTATGCGGACTATGCGCTGGCCGACGCAGGATCGGTGCTGCCGGTTCCGGCGGGCGTGGATCTCATCGAAGCCGCCGGTTTGCCCGAAGGCCTATTCACCGCCTGGACCAACATCGTCGATACCGGGCGTTTGCAAACGGGCGAAACCCTGCTGGTGCATGGCGGCACATCGGGCATCGGCAGCCTGGCGATCCAGATGTTCGCCGCGCGCGGCAATCGCGTTTTCACCACAGCGGGCAGCGACGAGAAGTGCGACGCAGCGCGGGGGCTGGGCGCGGCGCGCGCGATCAACTACCGGACGGAAGATTTCGTCGCTGCCGTGAAAGACGAAACCGGCGGCAAGGGCGTGGATGTGATCCTGGACATGGTCGGGGGCGACTACATCCAGCGCAACATCGATGCCGCCGCCATCGGCGGGCGCATCGTCAACATCGCCTATCAGGACGGCTTCAAGGCCCAGGTGAATTTCACGCCCGTCCTGACCAAGCGCCTGACGCTGGCGGCCACAACCCTGCGCGCCCGATCCCAAAGCGAAAAGCAGGCCATCCGCGACGCCCTGGCGGCGCAGGTCTGGCCCCTGGTAGGAACCCGGATAAAGCCGGTTATCGCGGCGGGTTTTCCCCTGGAGCAGGCCCAAAAAGCGCATCAATTCATGGCCAAAGGCGGCCATATCGGCAAAATCCTGCTCAAAACGGCCTGAAACTCTTTGCGCTGGCCGGGGCGGGTCGCTAAAACACCCCCATTCCTCGAAAGGACAAACCTGACGAGGGGCGGCGAGCCCGGATAGGGCTTCCGCTCAACGGGAGAAAATTACCATGGCCGTCGAACAGAAGCCCCTGATGCCCAAAGCCACCGCCGTCTGGCTGGTGGACAATACCGGTCTGTCGTTTGAACAGATCGCCGATTTCTGCGGCCTGCATCCGCTGGAAGTCAAAGGCATCGCCGATGAAGACGTCGCCAAGGGCATCAAGGGCCAGGACCCTGTCGCCACCGGCCAGTTGACGCGCGAGCAGATCGCCGAAGCCGAAGGCAATCCCAAGAAGCGCCTGAAGATGGCCGCGCCCAAGCACAAGATGCCGACCGTGCGCCAGAAGCGCGCCCCGCGCTACACGCCCGTCTCCAAGCGCCAGGACAAGCCCGATGCGGTGTACTGGCTGATCCGCAACCATCCGGAATTCACCGACAGCGACATCATCAAGCTGATCGGCACCACCAAGGCAACCATCGCCAAGATCCGCGAGCGTTCGCACTGGAACGCGGCCAACATCAAGGCGGTGGACCCGGTGACGCTGGGCCTGTGCTCGCAGTTGGAACTGGACCTGGCCGTCAGCCGCGCCAGCGCCAAGTTCGAACGCGCCCAGAAGCGCGCCGCCAAGAAGGGCGCGTCGCTGAAGTCGATCGCCGAGACCACCGGCGCGGGCGAAGCCACCCCGTCGGAAGACGCGGACGAAGACGTTTCGGAAGACGCCGAACAGAACTAAGCGATCGTCGCCGTCAGAATAAGAATTTGACGGCGACGAAGCCCAGCACAATCGTCAGCAGGAAGAAGAACAGCGTCGCTTCCAGGCGCTTTTCGATGAACTGGCGTGCCTGTTCGCCTTTCCAGTAGAGCAGGCCCGCGACCAGGAAATAGCGGCCGCCGCGCGTGATCACCGACAGGATCATGAACATCGCGAAGCTGTAATGGGCAAAGCCCGACGCGATGGTGACCAGCTTGTAGGGCAAGGGCGTGAAGCCCTTGCCGACGATCACCCAGGCGCCCCATTCGGCATACCATTGCTGGAACGTCACCAGATCGTCGGACATCCCGTAAATGCGGATCAGCCACTGACCCAGGCTGTCGAACAGGAAGGCGCCGATGGCATAGCCCACCGCGCCGCCCAGCACCGACCACAGGGTGCACCAGGCCGCCAGCTTCCAGGCGTTTTTGCGATCCGCCATGACCATCGGGATCAGCATGATGTCGGTGGGAATGGGGAAGAAGGATGCTTCCGCCGCGGTCAGCACGCCCAGCGCGCGCCAGGCATGTTTGCCCTTGGCGTTGCGCATCATCCAGTCATACAGCGTGCGGACGATGCCGTACTTTTCAGCCGGCGGATCGGTACGGGTGGTCATGAAACGCTCCCAGAAGCGGAGCTTTCCTAACATCGCCCTCGCATTCGTCAACCTTGCCGCCAATTGCGGCTTTCTTTAGCTTTCGGCGCGCCATGGCAGCCCAAAATCGCACCCGCAAAACCGTCACAAAACGCGCACGCCCCTATGAAGAGGGGCTGGGCCGGGTGCCCGCCAACCACCAGCCGCTGACGCCGCTGACCTTCCTGGAACGCGCCGCCAGCACCTTCCCGGACCGCACCGCCATCATCCATGGCAAGCAGCGCGTCCGGTATGCCGATTTCTATGCCCGCAGCCGCCGCCTGGCCTCGGCGCTGGCCAAACAGGGCATCAAAAAGGGCGACACGGTGGCGGTGATGCTGGCCAACACCCCGCCCATGCTGGAAGCCCATTATGGCGTGCCGATGCTGGGGGCGGTGCTGAATGCGTTGAACACACGGCTGGACGCTGCGGCCATTGCCTTCATGCTGGAGCATGGCGACGCCAAGGTGCTGATCACCGACCGCGAATTTTCGCCCACCATCGCAGCCGCGCTGGCGCTGCTGAAGAAAAAGCCGCTGGTGATCGACTATGACGACCCGGAATTTCCGCAAAGCGGGAAGCGGCTGGGCAAGATCGACTACGAGAAATTTCTCAAAAGCGGCGATCCGAAATTTTCCTGGAAGATGCCCGCCGACGAGTGGGACGCCATCGCGCTCAACTATACGTCGGGCACCACCGGCAATCCCAAGGGCGTGGTCTATCACCATCGCGGCGCGGCGCTGATGTGTTACGGCAATGCCCTGGCCGGCACGATGGTGGAGCATCCGGTGCTGCTGTGGACGCTGCCGATGTTTCACTGCAACGGCTGGTGCATGCCCTGGTCGCTGTCGGCGGTGGCGGGCACCCATGTCTGCCTGCGCTGGGTGCGCGCCGGGGCGATCTTCGAGGCGCTCGCCGAACATGGCGTCACCCATCTGTGCGGCGCCCCGATCGTGATGTCGACGCTGGTCAACGCCAGCGATGCCGAGCGCAAGAGCTTCCCGCAAAAAGTGCGCTTCATGGCCGCCGCCGCGCCGCCGCCCGAAAGCGTTCTGGCCGCGATGGCGCAAGCCGGGTTCGACGTGGTGCATGTCTATGGCCTGACCGAAGTCTATGGGCCTGCGGTGGTCAATGAATGGCATGACGAATGGGACGCGCTGGACGCGGGCGGCCGCGCCGCCAAGAAAGCACGTCAGGGCGTGCGCTATGCCCCGCTGGAAGAACTGACGGTGCGCAATCCCAAGACGATGAAGCCCGTCCCCGCCGACGGCAAAACCATCGGCGAAGTGATGATGCGCGGCAATATCGTGATGCGCGGCTATCTGAAGAATCCGAAAGCGACGCGCGATGCGTTTGCGGGCGGCTGGTTTCACACCGGCGACCTGGGCGTGATGTATCCCGACGGCTATATCCAGCTCAAGGACCGGTCCAAGGACATCATCATTTCCGGCGGCGAGAACATCTCGTCCATCGAGGTGGAGAATGCCATCGCCAGGCATCCGGCGGTGATGTTTGTGGCGGTGGTGGCGCGGCCCGACGCCAAATGGGGCGAGCATCCTTGCGCCTTTGTCGAGCTGCGCGCAGGCGCGGCCGTGACAGAAGAGGAAATCCTGGCCGTCACCAAGCAGCGCCTGGCCAAGTTCAAGATGCCGCGCACGGTGGTGTTTACCGAGCTGCCCAAGACATCGACCGGCAAGATTCAGAAGTTCGTCCTGCGCGAACGCGCGAAGACACTTTAACGGATGGTTTTAGCTGGCAATTTCGAGCAATTCCCGCGGCCGCGCTTTGCGCGCGGCGGCGGGAAAGAGGCTCAGTTCACGGCGGCTCTCAGCCGTTCGAGCTCGTCTTTAATTCGAAGCTTTTGCTTCTTCAAAGCGGTGACCCGTGCTTCATCCCAGTCGGGATTGGTCATTTCGCTCTGGATGATATTTTCGATTTTCTTGTGCTGGTTGGACAGATGGTTGATGTGTCCTTGTAGCGCCATGCAGTCACCTCATCGTTAGATCGGGTGGCGCGCAACGCTAGGGCATCACGCACCTGGCCCAAAAATCAAACCACCAATCCAGGCTCCTGTCATCCTTAAAACCGTTCGGAACCGAAACTCTTTGCCCTTGACTTAAGAAGTGGTAACGCAAGGCCATGAAACGCGCGGAACCCCGGAAAAGCGAAGCGGAACGGCTGGTTATCGGCTTGTCCGGCGCGTCCGGCGTGGCCTATGGCATCCGCCTGCTGGATGCCTGCCGCGAGCTGGGGATAGAATCCCACCTGGTCATGACCAAGCCGGCGGAAATGACCATCGGTTATGAAACCAAGCTTTCGCCCAAGCAGGTCGCCGCCAAGGCGGATTACAATTACGCGGTTCAAGATATTGCCGCGCCCATCGCCAGCGGCAGTTTTCGAAACCGCGGCATGATCGTGGCGCCGTGCAGCGTACGCACCATGAGCGAGATCGCCACCGGCGTGACCACCAATTGCCTGACACGCGCCGCCGACGTGATGCTGAAGGAGCGCCGGCCGCTGGTGCTGATGGTGCGCGAGACGCCGCTGCATCTGGGGCACCTGCGCACCATGACGGCGCTGGCCGAGATGGGCGCGATCATCCTGCCGCCCATGCCCGCTTTCTATACCGAGCCCAAAACCCTGTCCGATCTGGTGGACCAGATGGTAGGACGCGCTTTGGACCTGTTCGGCTATGATTGGCCCGACATGAAGCGCTGGGGCGAAGACGTCGCCAAGAGCCGCAGGAAGAAAAAAACATGAGCCGTGTTGTCGGCCCCAATGAAGTTGCCGCGCGCGCCAAGCTGACCCAGCTTACGCAGGAACATCGCGATCTGGATGCGGCGATCGATGCGATGATCCATGCCGGCAATCCCGACCTGATGGCGCTGGCGCGGCTGAAGAAGCGCAAGCTTCAGCTCAAGGACGAGATCACCGAGATCAACAACGGGCTGTTGCCGGATATTATCGCCTAAGCAGGCGTAAGCTCACTCAGCTTTTTGCGGATCGCATCCAGCGCGGCTTGCGGATTGCCGTTATCCGGTCCGCCCGCCTGCGCCATGTCGGGACGGCCACCGCCGCCCTTGCCGCCCAGCGCTTCCGCTGCCACGCGCACCAGATCGACCGCGCTGATGCGCGCGGTCAAATCGTCGGTGACGCCGGCCACGATGGAAACCTTGCCGTCGGCCGCCGCCACGAAGGCGACGACGCCGGAGCCGACCTGGCTCTTGGCGCCATCGGCCAGGCTCTTGAGATCCTTGGGCGACACGCCTTCGACCAGCCGCAGCACGGCTTTGACGCCCGCCACGGTTTCATTGTCCTCCCCGCTCTTGGCGGGACCGGCCAGCGCCAACTGCTTCTTGGCTTCCGCCAGTTCGCGTTCCAGCTTGCGGCGTTCTTCGGACAACTGCGCCACGCGCGCCGACAGTTCTCCGATGGGCATCTTGATGGCCGAGGCCGCCTCGCGGGCGATTTCCGCCTGGCCCGACAGATAGCGGCGGGCATGTTCGGATGTCAGCGCCTCGATGCGGCGCACACCTGCGGCCACGGCGCTTTCCGCCAGAATGGTGAACAGCCCGATATCGCCCAGCCGGTGCACATGGGTGCCACCGCACAGTTCGACCGAATAGGATTTTCCGCCGTCGAGGTCCGCGCCCATCGACAGCACGCGCACTTCATCACCGTACTTTTCGCCGAACAGGGCTTCGGCGCCCGCCGCGATGGCCTGATCGGTCGGCAGCAGGCGGGTGGAGGTGTCGGAATTCTGGCGGATGATCTGGTTGACCTGGGCTTCGATCTTTTCCAGTTCCTCCGCCGTCACCGGCTTGGGGTGCGAGAAGTCGAAGCGCAGGCGTTCGGCCGTGACCAGCGAACCCTTCTGGCTGACATGGCTGCCCAGCACGCGCTTGAGCGCGGCATGTAAAAGATGCGTGGCGCTGTGATTGGCGCGGGTGGCGCGGCGCTTTTCGGTATCGACTTTCAGGTCGACCGCATCGCCCGGCGCCAATGAGCCTTCGGTGATGCGCACCAGATGAACGTGCAATGCGCCCAGTTTCTTCTGGGTGTCGGTAATCTGGCCCTTGGCCTTGGATGAGGCGATGTGGCCGACGTCGCCGGCCTGGCCGCCGGATTCGCCATAGAAGGGCGTCTGGTTGGTAAGGATTTCCACCGCTTCGCCTTTGCCGGCCTGCATCACGCGGCTGCCATCCTTGAAGATCGCCAGCACCTGGCCTTCGGCTTCTTCGGTGTCATAGCCGAGGAATTCGGTGCGGCCGACTTCGTCCAGCACCGCGAACCATTGCGCTTCGCTGGCCGCTTCGCCCGAACCCGACCAACTGGCGCGGGCTTCGGCCTTCTGCTTCTGCATGGCGGCGGAAAAGCCGTCGGTGTCGACGGTGACGCCGCGGGCGCGCAGTGATTCCTCGGTCAGGTCGAGCGGGAAGCCGTAAGTGTCGTACAGCTTGAACGCGACATCGCCCTTGAGCTGGTCGCCCTTCTTCAGATCCGTGCTGGCTTCGTCCAGCAGTTTCAAGCCGCGCGCCAGGGTTTCGCGGAAGCGGATTTCTTCGAGCTTCAGGGTTTCGGCGATCAGGGGCTCGCTGCGCTTGAGTTCGGGATAGGCGCTGCCCATCTCGCCCACCAGCGCCGGCACCAGGCGGTGCATCAGCGGATCCTTGGTGCCCAGCAAATGCGCGTGGCGCATGGCGCGGCGCATGATCCGGCGCAGCACATAGCCGCGGCCTTCGTTCGACGGCAGCACGCCATCGGCGATCAGGAAGGAGGTCGCGCGCAGATGGTCCGAGATGATGCGATGGCTGAAGGTGGCGTCGCCGGTGCTGGCCACGCCACTGGCCGATTCCGAGGCCGCGATCAGGTGGCGGAACAGGTCGACGTTATAATTGTTGGTCTCGCCCTGCAGAATGGCGGCGATGCGCTCCAGCCCCATGCCGGTGTCGATCGACGGCTTGGGCAGATCAAGGCGGGTGTTCTCGTCCACCTGCTCGAACTGCATGAAGACCAGATTCCAGAATTCCAGGAAGCGATCGCCGTCTTCATCCGCGCTGCCGGGCGGGCCGCCCGCCACGCTGGGGCCCTGGTCGTAGAAGATTTCCGAGCAATAGCCGCACGGGCCGGTCGGGCCCATCGCCCACAGATTGGTTTCATGGCCGATGATGCGGTCGTCGGAGAAACCGGCGATTTTCTTCCAGAGCTGACGCGCCTGGTCGTCGGTGGGATAGACCGTGACCAGCAGCTTGTCCTTGGGCAGGCCCACGACCTTGGACGTGAAGTCCCAGGCGAACAGGATCGCTTCTTCCTTGAAGTAATCGCCGAAGGAGAAGTTGCCCAGCATCTCGAAAAAGGTGTGGTGGCGGGCGGTGTAACCGACATTGTCCAGGTCGTTATGCTTGCCGCCGGCGCGCACGCATTTCTGCACGGTGGTGGCGCGGCTGTAGGGACGCTTTTCGGCGCCCGTGAACAGGTTCTTGAACTGGACCATGCCCGCATTGGTGAACAGCAGGGTCGGGTCGTTGCGCGGCACCAGCGGCGAGGACGGGAGCACGGTGTGCCCACGCTCGGCGAAGAAATCGAGAAAACCGCTGCGGACGTCGGAAAGGCTTTTCATGGAAAAGGGTTGTAACGACCCCCAAAAGCCGTGTCACGCCTGGGTTTTTGAGGGCCAGCCATGCCCGTTTTGTCCGCGCGGACTGCCCAAAAAACAGAAGGCGCCGCCCCATTCACGGGCGGCGCCTTCTGCCGAGGAGCTGAGGCCCCATGGCTAGGGCTTATCAGCTGTATGGGAGACCTTGCGGCCTATTCTTCGTCGTCGTCCGCCTTCTCGCTGGCTTCCAGCACCAGGTTCTGGCCGATCTGGCCAGAGGCGGCACGGATGGCCTTTTCGACCTTGTCGGCGATGTCCGGATTGTCCGTCAGGAAGGTCTTGGCGGATTCGCGGCCCTGGCCGATGCGCGCGCCGTCATAGGAATACCAGGAGCCCGATTTCTCGACGATGCCGGCCTTGACGCCCAGATCGACCAGTTCGCCGACCTTGGAAATGCCAACGCCGTACATGATGTCGAACTCGACCTGCTTGAAGGGCGGGGCGACCTTGTTCTTGACCACTTTCACGCGGGTCTGGTTGCCGACCACTTCGTCGCGTTCCTTGATGGCGCCGATGCGGCGGATATCCAGGCGCACCGAGGAATAGAATTTCAGCGCATTGCCGCCAGTGGTGGTTTCCGGATTGCCGAACATCACGCCGATTTTCATGCGGATCTGGTTGATGAACAGCACGATGGTGTTGGACTTGGAAATGGAGCCGGTCAGCTTGCGCAGCGCCTGGCTCATCAAACGGGCCTGCAATCCGGGCAGGGAATCGCCCATTTCGCCTTCCAGTTCGGCCTTGGGCGTCAGCGCCGCCACCGAGTCGATCACCACGATGTCGACGCCGCCCGAACGCACCAGCGTGTCGGTGATTTCCAGCGCCTGTTCGCCGGTGTCGGGCTGGGAGATCAGCAATTCGTTGATGTCCACGCCCAGTTTGCTGGCATAGACCGGGTCGAGCGCATGTTCGGCATCGACATAGGCGGCGGTGCCGCCCTTTTTCTGGATCTCGGCCACCACATGCAGGGCCAGGGTGGTCTTGCCCGAGGATTCGGGGCCGTAAACTTCAATGACGCGGCCGCGCGGCAGGCCGCCAATGCCCAGCGCGATGTCCAGGCCCAGGGAGCCGGTGGAGACGGCGTCGGTCGCCAGGCCCAGGTCGCGGCTGCCCAGCTTCATCACCGAGCCCTTGCCGAACGCCCGGTCGATCTGGCTCAGCGCGGCATCCAGGGCCCGCTTGCGATCGCTATTCTGTTCCTTCGTGACCACTCGCAAAGCCGCCTGTGACATGCCGTTCTCCTCGGTTATTCCACACCGACCCCCGATCCCCAAGCGAATCCGGTGGTGGGCAGATGATGCGAGGGTACACGCTTTGTTCCCTTTCGCAAGATACCGCCTAACGTGTTGAATTTAAGAGAAAATACTACATCTTGTTCTTATGGCGTTCCCACCGCCCACCAAGAGCCCTTTCAACCCCCTGCTCCCCCGGATAGATTCGCGGCCAACCAAAACAGGAACGGGACATGGGCGGGAAAAAGATCTGGGTTTTGGCCCTGGCGGCTATGGTCTGGACGGTCTCCGCGCCCGTAGCCCAGCCCTTCTTCACCGTCACCTCCAACTCGATCAAGGAGGGCGCGCGCATTCCGGTGATCTATGGCGCGGACGATCCCAAGCGCGCCTGCTCGCCCCGCAATCCCGCCATCTGCCCCTGCCCCGGCAAGAATGTCTCGCCGCACCTGAAGTGGTCGAACGCGCCGGCTGGCACCAAGAGCTTCGCGATCCTGATGTATGACATTGACGGCCAATATGGCGCCGGCGTGTCGCACTGGGTCGCCTACAATATCGCGCCCACCACCACCGAGCTGAAGGAAGGCGATGGCACGGCTGGCATCGGCTTTACCGGCGGCGCGGGCACGCGCGGCGCGCCCAACTATCTGGGCCCCTGCCCGCCGCAGGGCGACGGGCCGCACCGCTATACCTTCACGGTGATCGCCACCGACCTGGAGCCGACACTGGCGCCCGGCATGACGCGCGAACAGTTCCTGGCCGCCGCCAAGGGCCGCTTGCTGGCCAGCACCACCATCGGCGGGCTGTTTGCCCGCGCCTACAAATAACAACCACCGTCACGGGGGACTGAAATGAAGACGATCGCACTGGCTGTTGCCTGCCTGTCGGCACTGACGATTTCGGCGCAGGCCAAGGTCGAACGCGCCCCCTGGGGCGAAAGCCCGGACGGCCAGAAGGTCGAGCTCTACACGCTGACCAATGCCAAGGGCGCGAAGCTTCGCATCTCCACCTATGGCGCCACCTGGGTGGGGCTGGAGGTGCCGGGCCGCGACGGCAAGATGGCCGATGTGGTGCAGGGCTTCGACAATGCCATGGGCTACAAGCAGTACGGCTCCATGAATGGCGCTGTGGTCGGGCGTTACGCCAACCGCATCGGCGGCGCCAAGTTCACGCTGGACGGCAAGACCTATCAGCTTGCCGCCAATGGCGGACCCAACAACATCCATGGCGGCCCCAACGGCTTCAATACGCGCGTCTACAGCGCCACCGCGATGGACGGTCCCAATCCCAGCATCATCCTGAACATGGTCAGCCCGGATGGCGACCAGGGCTTTCCGGGGCGCATGGATTTCACCGTCAGTTATACGTTGAAGGCCGACAATACGGTGCGCATCGAATACCGCGCCACCACCGACAAGCCCACGGTGCTGAACATCACCAACCACGCCTATTTCAACCTGAAGGGCGCAGGCAATGGCGACATCCTGAACCACCAGCTCCAGATTTTCTCGGACGCGGTGACGCCGGTCGATGCCAACAAGATGGCGACCGGCGAAGTGATGAAGGTCTCGGGCACGGGCTTTGACTTCACCCGGCCCAAGACCATCGGCAAGGATATCGACGGCCCCGATCCGGCGATCGTCGCCACGCCCGGCTGGGACATCAACTTCATCGTGCGCGGGCCGATGGGCAAGCTGCGGCCGGCGGCGCGCGTGGTCGAACCGGAATCAGGGCGGGTGATGAGCGTGTGGACCACCCAGCCCGGCGTGCAGCTCTATGTGCCCAACAGCGGAAAAACCGTGCCGGGCAAGAACGGCCAGCAATATGGCCCGCGCCAGTCCTTCTGCCTGGAGACCCAGCACTTCGCCAATTCGCCCAACATCCCGGCCTTCCCCTCGACCGAATTGCGGCCGGGCAAGATCTTCTACGAAGTGACGGAATACCGTTTCAGCACTTCAAAGTGACCCCCCTCTTGTGCGCTCACGCGCACGAAGGGGAGGCGGACCTGTGAGTGCTGCAATGACTGAGCTGCTCTTCTCCTACGGCACGCGGCAACAGGACGGCGTGCAGCTTGCCCAATTCGGGCGGCGGCTAGAGGGCCATGCCGATGCGCTGCCCGGCTGGCGGCAGGAGATGGTTGAGATCACCGATCCCGATGTGCTGGCCAAAAGCGGCAAGGCCTTTCATCCCATCGTGATACCGGGGCGCAAGGACGACGAAGTGCCGGGCATGGTGTTCCAGATCACGGCGCAGGAACTGGCCGCCGCCGACCGCTACGAAGTGGACGATTACCGGCGCATCGCCGCGCCGCTGAAGTCCGGCGTCACCGCCTGGGTTTACGTCAAGGCATAGAAAAAGGCGCCGGATCGCTCCGGCGCCTTTCTCATTCTGCTCAGCCCCGCCTCCCCTTCATGCGCGTCAGCGCATTTGAGGGGAGGTGGTTTCAGCGTGCGAAGCGCAGCTTCGCGAAAGCTGAAACCGGAGGGGGTTATTTTTTAGCCGCGAACGGGCCGACTTCGACCACGCCCTGCGTGTTGAGCAGTGGGCCGAGGTCCGCCTTCACGCCATTGGCGATGGCCGCCGTCTCGCTGCCGGCCTGGAAGCAGGTGTAGTCGGGACGATCGCGCCAGGCCAAGGGACCGCAAAGACGGATGCCCGCCTTGATGGCCGCGTCATGGACGATGTTGATGTTGCGCTCATAGTCAGGGTCGCCCTGTCGATAGCCGGTATGGTTGGAAAGATCGCCCGCAGCGGCGAAGATCGCGGTGACACCCGGGATCTTGGCGATGCGGTCGGCATCCTTCAGGCCATCCAGCGTTTCGATCATCAGGATCAGGACCGCATTGTCGTTCCAGGTCTGACGATAGCCGCCCGGCACACCGCCCCAGAAGTTGGCACCGAAGGCCTGGCCGCCGCCCTGGCTGCGCTTGCCCAGCGGCGGGAAGAACATCCAGTCCCGCGCCCTGAGGGCTTCTTCGTAGTTGCGGATCGTGGGCACCACGACCACCAGCGCGCCGGAGTCGGTGGCGAGCTGAATTTCGCGCTCATCGGCATAGGAGACGCGCACGCCCGGCACCGCCTTGGCATGGGGGCAGCCGGCCCACAGGCGCGCGGTATTGGCCCAGTCGCGCGCGGTGTGCTGATGCTCGACCCAGATGAAGTCATAGCCGGCATTGGCAAAAGCGCAGTAGGTGGAAGGATCGGTGCCGGCGAAGAAGGTGCCGCCGGTGACCTTGTCACCCTTTAGCATCTTGGTCTTCACCGGATTCCAAATTTTGGAGCCCGGCGGCGCGTCGAATGCCGTGCCGTACTTCCAGTTCTTGTCGTTGAACCGGCCCTTATTGACGGCGCCCGGCAGCGAACGTTCCATGGCCTTGCTGTCGACGCCCGCGGGCGCGGTCAGCGGGAATTTGAGCGTGCCGGCAGCAGCGTTGTTGGCGTAGGGATCGGCGACCTGCGAATCCGCGGCGACCGTGCCAAGACCAACAGCCGCGATCAGCGCGGCCGAAAACAACATGCGTTTCATGAAAAATCTCTCCCTGGGCCGGCATCTTTGCGGCCGGTTTTCACAGCTAATCAGGCATGGCCCGGCCGGTCAAACCTCGGAGGGCGCACTCCGCGCCTGCACAATGCACCAGATGGCGCGTCAGGATGGCGCACCGCCTTCGCGGCTTGCTAGGCTGCGCCGTCCTTTGGAGAGACCCATGAACGCGCGCGTCATTTTTGCTGCCCTTTTGGCAGGCATGTTTTCGTTGCCAGCACAGGGCGCGATCACCAAGCAGGCCTGGGGCGGCGTCGGCAAGAAAGGCGTCGACCTGTATGTGCTGACCAACGCCCGGGGCATGGAAGTCAAGATCAGCAACTATGGCGGCATCATCACGTCGATCCGGGTGCCCGACCGCACCGGCAAGATGGAGAATGTGACCCTGGGCTTCGACCGGCTGGAGGACTATCTCAGCCCCGGTTACAGCGGCCGCTATGGCGCCCTGATCGGTCGCTATGCCAACCGCATCAAGAACAACAGTTTCCGGCTGGGCGGCGTGGAATACCGCGTCACCCGCGAGGCCTACAACACATCCGAAAACAAGCCCTTTGACGAGCGCGTCTGGGATGCGTCTGTTACCAGCGGCGACGAACCCGAACTGACGCTCAGCCTGCTGGATCGCACCGGCACCATGGGCTTTCCCGGCAACCTACGCGTGCGCGTCACGTACACACTGACCAAGGACAATGCGCTACGCATCACCTATTACGCCGTCACCGACAGGGACACGGTGGTCAGCCTGACCAACCATGCCTATTTCAATCTGGCGGGCGATCTGTCGGGCAGCGTGCTGGATCAGGTGCTGAGGGTGAACGCCGACGCCATCACCGCGGTGGATGAAAGCAACACCCCGACCGGCGAGATACGCCCGGTGGCGGGCACGGCCTTCGACTTCCGCACCCCCACAGCCATCGGCGCGCGCATCAAGGATGCCGATCCGGCGATTGCCCGCGCGCGCGGCTATGACCAGAATTATGTCATCAACGGCAAGCCCGGCGCCTTGCGTCTGGCGGCGCGGCTGGAAGACCCCAAGTCGGGACGCGTGATGGAAACCTGGACCACCCAGCCGGGCATGCAAGTCTATACCGCAAACTATTCGCCGCCGCCGGTGGCACTGGCCAAGGGCTATGCCGTCCATGGCGGCGTGGCGCTGGAAACCCAGGCGCACCCCAACTCGCCCAACATTCCCAGCTTCCCCTCGACACTGTTGTCGCCGGGCCAGCAGTATCGCCAGATCACGGAATATCGCTTCAGCGCGAGGTAGCGCTTATGCCGCCGACAGGACTTCTTTGACCTTGGCCGCAAGCTGTTTCAAACCGAACGGCTTGGGCAGGAAGTGAATGTCTTCCGACGACTGGTCGTTGCGGCGGAAGGCTTCCTCGGCATAACCAGACATGAAGATCACCCGCAGGTCGGGCTTGAGCTGCTTGACGTGCCTGACCATGGTGGGACCGTCCATGCTGGGCATCACCACGTCGGTGATGATCAGATGGATGGTGTGCGCCTCGCTCTTGACGATCTCCAGCGCTTCCTCGCCGCCGCCCGCTTCTAGCACGTTATAGCCGCGCATGCGCAGCGCGCGCGCCGCAAAGCTGCGCACCGCTTCTTCGTCTTCCACCAGCAGAATCGTGTCCTGGCCGGTGACGTCGCGCGTCGGCGCGGCGACAACTTCGACCGGCGCCGCATTGGTGTCGGCGCGTAGGCGGGGCAGATAGATGTTGAAGCTGGTGCCCTTGCCCACTTCCGAATCCACGGTGATGAAACCGCCGGTCTGCTTGACGATGCCGTAGACGGTGGCAAGGCCCAGGCCCGTGCCCTGGCCCACCGGCTTGGTGGTGAAGAAGGGATCGAAAATCTTGCTCTGGATTTCCTGCGACATGCCGGTGCCGGTGTCCGACACTTCGATGCGGACATAATCGCCTGGCGGCATGATGGCGGTTCCCAGCGCCGACAACTTGTTCACGGTCTGATTGACGGTCTTGATCACCACCGTGCCGCCCGACGGCATCGCGTCGCGGGCATTGACCACCAGGTTGATGATGGCGTTGGACAACTGCGCCTCGTCCGCATGCACGGTCCACAGGTCGCTGTCGCGCTCGACATTCAGCGCAATGCCTTCGCCCACCAGGCGACGCAGCATCTGCGCCAGTTCGCCGATCACATCCCCCAGCACCAGCGCCTTGGGCTGCATGGTCTGCTTGCGGCTAAAGGCCAGAAGCTGGCTGACGAGGGCTGCGGCGCGCAGCGCGTTCTGATGAACCTCGTTGATTTCCTTGAAGGACGGATCGCCGGCCTGATGGCGCATCAGCAGGAATTCGCAATTGCCGATGATGACGGTGAGCAGGTTGTTGAAGTCATGCGCCACGCCGCCGGCGAGCTGGCCGACCGCCTGCATCTTCTGCGACTGGGCGAACTTGGTTTCCAGCGCCTTCTGTTCGGACACGTCCACCAGATAGAGAATGGCATTGCCGCCCGGCATGGGCGAGGCAAAGAGCTCGGCCATGCGCTCGTCGGCGGCGCCGTTCTTGCTCATACGCAGTTCGACCGCCGCCAGGCCCGTTTCGCCGCGCGCAGCGCTGGCGATCAGGGCGCTGACTTGCGCGCGATCACCGGCTTGCGCCAGATCGCTGAAATTGCGCGCGGTCAGGTCGCCCGATACGCCGAAGAATTTGGCCAGCGCCGCATTGGCTTCGGTGATGACGCCCTGCGCATCGGCAAAGGCCACGCACATCGGCGCATCGCGGAACAGGTCGCCGGCATTCTGCATCGGCTTGATGTCAGCCATCACCGTCGGCGCAGGCGCGGCAACGGGCTCCGGCGCGGACATGGTCGGCGCGGGCGCGACAGCCACCGCCCGCGTCAGGACCGGCTGGGGCGAGGTGCTGGCGGCCAGACGCGGCGTGAACCACCAGGCAGCCTGCTTGTCAGGCAAGGGGCGCACCGCAGCGACGATCTCAAGACCGGGCACCACGACAAAAGACTCTTCACGCGCGCGCCCTTCGGCGGCGTCGCGCGACAGGCGATACAGAACGGCGGCCGAAGGTCCGCCCGCCAGCGCCAGTTCGGGCGGCGGCGGCGTTTCGTTTTCGCCCACGCCCGCCATGCGGCGATAGACAGGATTGCAGTCCAGCACCGCGCCGCCTTCGCCGGTGATGGCCCAGGCGATGTTAGCCTTGCCGGCGGCTTCGGCGATGCGCAGCGCGTCCTGCGTGGCGCGACTGCCGCGCGGCCAGACGGCAAAAAGGAAAAGCAGGGCCAAGACGGCGACGCCGCCCAGCAGGGCAAAGCCAGCCAGACCCGCCACCTGGGGCATGGCGATGGTCAGCCCGGCGGCGGCCAGAGCAAGCAGTACAAAGCCCAAAGCAGCCCAGCGCCAGGGACCGGCAGGCACCCCCAAGGGGCTCGCGGAAAGCGATTTTGCTGCGTTCATAATTGCAGAATACAAGATTTGGTTAACCAATCCTTTCCAGTCCCCAAGGGGTTGAAATAGTTAATATATTTTTGGGGTTGCCGAACGCTGTTCAGCATTTTGAGGACAGAAAGTTAACGCGGGAGAATCACCCGGTTAAGAGTCCATCCCCAGACACGTAGAGGCTCCCCTGCAAGGCGCGAGGGATTTCGTGGCCTGAGCAGGAGCAAGGAGCGTCCATACGCTGTCGCTATGGACGGGCTTAAGCCCATGAGTGACGCGCGACGCACTCAGGACGCAAAAGAACCGCGCCTTAGGCCGAGCGGGCGGGAAGCTTGCCTTGCAAGCGCATGACATAGCCAATCACCTGCGCCACCGCCTTGAAGTGTTCGGGCGGCACCGGTTCGTCGATCTCGACCACGGCATGCAGCGCGCGGGCGAGCGGCGGATTTTCCACCACCGCCACGCCATTGTCTTCGGCCACGGCGCGGATGCGCAGCGCCAGCGCATCAAGACCCTTGGCCACGCAGATCGGTGCGGCCATCTTGCCGGATTCATATTTCAGCGCGACCGCATAGTGGGTCGGGTTCATGATCACCACCCTGGCCCCCGCCTTCATGCTGTCGGAGCTCAAGCGCGCCTTCGAAATCGGGTTCCTGATCTTCGTGCCATTCCTGATCATCGACATGGCGGTGGCATCGATCCTGATGAGCATGGGCATGATGATGCTGCCACCGGTGATCATCTCGCTGCCCTTCAAGCTGATCTTTTTCGTGCTGGTGGATGGCTGGCGGCTTATCGCCGGCTCCCTGGTGCAGAGTTACATGAACTCGCCGCCACCCACCTGACGCGCGACCTGACACGCTCAAGGCGCATAGCCGCCGGGGCTTATTCGGGCTAAACTGCCGCCATGGCGCATGTCCACGATCATAACCATCCCCATGACCACAAGCATGAGCATGACGCCGGGCATGTGCCCGGCGATTCGCACGCCGATCCGCATGGGCACGGCATCTGGACGCGCGATCATGTCTTTTTGGGCCAGGGCCATGCCAGCGCCGAAGCGCGCGCCCGGCTGGCCACCATCCTCACCGCCGTCTTCATGGTGGTGGAGATCGCCAGCGGCATTGCCTATGGCTCGATGGCGCTTCTGGCAGATGGCGTGCACATGGCCACCCATGTCGGCGCGCTGGGGCTAGCGGCGGGCGCCTACTGGCTGGCGCGGCGCCATGCGGCCAACACACGCTTTACATTCGGATCGGGCAAGTTCGGCGACCTTGCGGCCTTCACCAGCGCTATCGTCCTTGGCCTGACCGCGCTGGCGGTGGCGGCCGAATCCGTCCAGCGCCTGATCACCCCCGGCGAGGTGCGCTATGGCGATGCGCTGCTGATCGCCGTGATCGGCCTGGCGGTCAATCTGGTCACCGCCGTGATCCTGAAGGATTCCCATCACGGTCACAGCCATGGCAGCCACGACCATGCGCATGGGCACGACAACAATATGCGCGCGGCCTACATGCATGTGCTGGCCGATGCCGTCACCTCGGTGCTGGCCATCGTGGCGCTGGCAGCCGGCTATTATTTCGGTCTGGGCATCCTGGACCCGATCAGCGGGCTGGTGGGCGCGGCTGTCATTGGCGTGTGGTCCTATGGCTTGATCCGCGACAGCGCCATGGTGCTACTGGATGCCGAAGCCGATCCCGATGAAGCAGCGGAAATCCGCAAGACACTCGAGGGCGAGCTGGGGGCGCGGGTCGCCGATCTGCACCTGTGGCGTCTGGGCCCGGGCCATCATGGCCTGATCGTGTCGCTGATCTCGCCCGGCGCCACCAATGCCGAAGACATCAAGACGGTGCTGCGCCGCCGTCACCCCGATCTCTCCCACGTCACGGTGGAAGTCGCGGTCTGCGCGGACTGCACCTGATGTTCTGGCGCAAGAAAAAGGCTCAGGCCAAGCAGAAGGTGGATGAAGTGGCGATCGCCGCCAACGATCTGGTCGAAAAGACCATGGTGATCGGTCCGACCGGCGTGTTGCTGCTGCTGGGCGCCGCCGCGGTGGGTGCGGCCGCGACCTATTACGTCGCCAAGACCCGCAAGGGCGCAAAGCCAGCGCCGGGGGAAGCCGCCACACCGGCCCTGCCCCGCAGCGAAGACGGCAACAAAAAAGCCGCTCGTTAGGAGCGGCTCTTTCGAATTCTATTCCGACCGGATTAGCGCGGCAGCAGGCCTTCGCGCTGCATGCGCTTGCGCTGCAGCTTGCGGTAGCGGCGCACGGCTTCGGCGCGCTCGCGGGCGCGCTTTTCGCTGGGCTTCTCATAGGCGCCGCGCAGCTTCATCTCCCGGAAGATGCCTTCGCGCTGCATCTTCTTCTTCAGCGCCTTGAGCGCCTGGTCGATATTGTTGTCGCGGACGATGATCTGCAAAGTCGTGGCTCCGGGTCGGAAAATTTGAGGCGCGGGTGATACCAGAAGGGTTTTTCCCTGTCCACCCGCGGATATTAACGCGCGAGAGCCGGAAAACGGCCTTTTCCGAGCCCCCAACGGGGGCCATATTGGGCCATGGCTATCCTGAAAATCGCCCGGATGGGGCACCCCGTCCTGGCCACCCCGGCCGAGCAGGTTGCGGACCCCAAATCCCCGGAAATTCGCCGTCTGGTCAAGGACATGGTCGAAACCATGATCGACGCCAACGGGGCCGGATTGGCCGCCCCGCAGGTCCATGTTCCCCTGGCCGTGGTGGTGTTCCAGGCCCCCGAGGGACGGGCCGATCCCGGCCTGACAGAGGCGGAGCGTTTTGACCACACTGCCCCCCAAACCGTGCTTATCAACCCCCAAATCGAGGTTCTGAGCCCCGAAATTGAGGGCGGCTGGGAAGGATGCCTGTCGGTGCCCGGCCTGCGCGGCTGGGTCGAACGGCCCGCCCATATCCGCTATCGCGGGGTGGGCCTGGACGGGGAGACGATCGAGCGGGTGGCGCGGGGCTTTCACGCCCGCGTCGTCCAGCACGAATGCGACCATCTGCTGGGGCGGCTGTACACCTCACGGATGACAGACCTGTCGCGGCTGATTTTTGAATCCGAGGTCCGGCACTTTCAATGACCGACACGCCCAAGAAGACCACGCGTAAAAAAGCCGCTCCCAAGGAAGACGCGCCCCAGGCGGACGTGAAAGACGACGCTGCGCTGCGCGAAGCGGTGCTGCTGTCCGCCCTGCCCCATGCCGCCTTTGACGGCTTTACCGATTCCGTTCTGGACAAGGCCGGCAAGGATGCGGGCATTTCAAAAAGCGAGGTGTCGCGCCTGTTCGAAGGCGGGCCACTGGCGCTGGTCGAGTTCTATTCCGCCTGGGCTGATGCGCAGATGGAAAAGACGCTGGGCGCGATGGACATCCAGGCGATGAAAATCCGCGTGCGCATCGCTGCAGCCGTCAAGGCCCGCTTCGCCGCGCTCAAGCCGCACAAGGAAGCCGCGCGCCGCGCCGCTGCCATGCTGTCGCTGCCGATGCACGCCGCGACGGGCGCCAGGCTGGTGTACCAGACGGTCGACGCGATGTGGCGCGCCGTGGGCGACACCTCCACCGATTTCAACTTCTACACCAAGCGGGCCACCCTGGCGGGCGTGTACGGCGCCACCGCGGTGCGCTGGTTCACCGACGACGGCGAAGATGAGAAGGCGACCGACGAGTTCCTCGCCGCCCGCATCGAGAATGTGATGCAGTTCGAAAAGTTCAAGGCGAAGGCGAGCGAAGCCCTGTCGAACCTCCCCGCCTTCGCCAACTTCCTCAAACCGTCAAAGTAGCTCGGCGATCTGCACCGCGTTCAGCGCCGCACCCTTGAGCAACTGATCGGCGGCCACGAACATGCTGATCGACTTGCCGGACGGATCGGACAGGTCCTTGCGGATGCGGCCCGCCAGCACGTCGCCCTGACCCGACGCGTCCTTGGGCATGGGGAAATAATTGTTCGCCCAGTCGTCGACAATGCGAACGCCCGGCGCCTTGGCCAGCAGCGCCTTGACCTCTTGCGGCGTGATGGGCCGTTCGCATTCGAACGTCATCGACACGGAATGGGCGCGCAGCACCGGCACGCGCACGCAGGTGGCCGACACCGCGATCTTGTCGTCTTCGAAGATCTTCTTGGTCTCCTTGATCACCTTGCTCTCTTCATCGTTGTAGCCGGTCGCCATGTCGATGGCCGTGTTGTGACTGAAGAGATTGAAGGCGTAAGGATGCTTGACCACCTTGGGCTCATACGGCTTGCCGTCCAGGTAAGCGCGGGTCGACTGTTCCAGCTCTTCCATCAGCGCCGCGCCGCCGCCCGACGCTGCCTGATAGGTGGAGATGATCAGGCGCCTGACGGGATTAGCCTGGTGCACCGGCCAGAGCGGCACCAGCGTGGTGATGGCGGCGCAGTTGGGATTGGCGATGATACCTTTATGATCCTTCAGGCGATGGGCGTTGATTTCCGGCACTACCAGCGGAATGGCCGGATCGGCGCGGAAGGCCGAGGAATTGTCGACCACCACCGCACCGGCTTTCACCGCGATGGGCGCATACTGCCTGGAGATGCCGCTGCCGGCGGAGAACAGCGCGATATCGACACCGTTGAAGGAATCCTCCTTCAATTCTTCAATTGTCAGCTCCTGGCCACGGAAGGTCTGCTTCTGACCGGCAGAACGCGCCGAGGCCAGCAGCTTCAGCGACGCCAGCGGTACGCCCCGGCTTTCCAGGCAGCCGACAAATTCACGGCCCACTGCGCCGGTGGCGCCGACAATCGCGACATTCTTGTTCTTCATCTCATCATTCCTTTTCGGCAACAAAAAAGCCCCGTCCAGTCTGGAGCGGGGCTTGGGTTTTTCGCGTGTTCTGTGCGTTTAAGCGCGCGCGATCCCAGCCCCATTGGGCTTGGTGGTCGTCTTGGTGCGCTTGGTGGTCGGGCTCATGGCGGCGGAACCTATGGGGCGATCAGGGCTTCGTCAACGGCTTTAAGCGGGTGATGTGGCCCATCTTGCGGCCCAGCCGGCTTTCCGCCTTGCCATAAAGATGCAGCGCACCGGTCTTAGCCAGCGCTTCCCAGGCATCGACCTCCGCGCCGATGATGTTTTCCATCACCGCATCGGCATGGCGCGCCGGATCGCCCAACGGCCAGCCTGCCACGGCGCGGATATGCTGTTCGAACTGCGAACAGGCGCAGGCTTCGATGGTCCAGTGGCCGGTATTGTGCACGCGCGGCGCGATCTCGTTGACCAACAGCGCGCCGTCCTTGCCGACAAACAGTTCGACCGCGAACACGCCGACATAATCCAGCGCCTTGCCGATCGCCTGCGCGACCTCCTTGGCACCCGTCACCTGGGCCGATGACAATGGCGAGGGCACGGTGGAGCGGCGCAGGATGTGATTTTCGTGTTCATTGGCGGGTGGATCGTAAGCGGCGAACGCGCCATCGGCGCCGCGCGCCGCCACCACCGACGCCTCATATTCGAAATCGACAAAGCCTTCCAGAATCGCAGGCGCGCCCTTGAAGCTTTCAAAGGCTTTCACGGCTTCGTCAGCCGACGCGACCTTGGCCTGACCCTTGCCGTCATAGCCAAAGCGGCGAGTCTTGATGATGCCGCGCCCACCCAGCTTCGCGAAGGCTTCGCGCGCCTGACCGGCGGATGTCACATCGAAGAACGGCGCGGTCTTCAGGCCCAGTCTTTCGACAAAGGTCTTTTCGCTCAACCGGTCCTGGGTGATGGCCAGCGCATGGGCGCCCGGGCGCACCGGAACGCGGTCCGCAAGATGGGCAATGGCATGGGCGGGGAGATTTTCGAACTCGAACGTCACGGCATCGCAGGCATCGGCGAAGGCGGCGAGCTTTTCCAGATCGTCATACGGCGCGGCGAAAGACCGATCCGTGACCTGAAAGGCTGGCGCATCGGGCGCGTCGTTATAGATGCAGGTCTTCATGCCCAGCCGCGCGGCGGCCATGGCCAGCATGCGGCCCAACTGGCCGCCACCGATGATGCCGATGGTGCCGCCCGGTGGTATCGGCGTGTTCAACGTCTTCATTTGGGAGACTTGGCGACCGACCTGGTCTGTTTCGCGCGCCAGGCATCCAGCTTGCGCTTCAGGGCGATGTCGGACAGGCCCAGAATGGCGGCAGCATGCAGCGCTGAATTTTTCGCGCCGGCCTCGCCAATCGCAAAGGTCGCCACCGGCACACCGCCCGGCATCTGCGCGATCGACAGCAGCGAATCCAACCCCTTGAGCGTGCGGCTCTGCACCGGCACGCCCAAAACCGGCAGCGTGGTCATGCTGGCCACCATGCCCGGCAGATGCGCCGCGCCGCCGGCGCCGGCGATGATCACCTTGATGCCCCGGTCTTCGGCTTCCTTGGCGTAAGCCGCCATGCGGTCGGGGGTGCGGTGCGCCGAGACGATGCGCGTTTCATGCGCCACGCCCAGCGCATCCAGCATGTCAGCCGCCGCCTTCATGGTGGGCCAGTCGGACTGGCTGCCCATGATGATGCCGACCTGAACTCTGGGAGACTTGCTTCGAATCGCCATAACGGCCCTGCCCTTCGCGAAGCGGCGCAGTATAGGGGCGAAAAAACCCAAGGAAAGAGGAGTTTAACCCGCGTTAACCATTCGTTGGGGATCATAAACGCATTGTTAAAGCCGATCCCGCTAAGGTTTGGGAGCCAGAAGGCAGGCCATGAAAGTCGACCGCAACAGCCCTGTTCGCCCGGCCCGCTCGGTGGCCCAGGCCGCTTATGCCAGGCGCATCGAGGCGACCGACGGCATCACCCGCGTGGATGCGGTTATGCCCGCCGCCAGCGTGCTGGGCATTCCCGACGCTGAATTCACCCCCCGGGTACGTGACGCCATCATGGGCTTGATGAGCGAAGTGGACAGCCTGCGCCGCGAACTGACCCAGACCCGCGCGCGCCTGGACGAAGTGGAAAAGACCGCCGACCAGGACGGCATGCTGCCGCTGCTCAACCGCCGCGCCTTTGTGCGCGAGCTGACGCGCTACATCGCCTTTACGGGGCGCTACAACACGCCGGCCTCGCTGATCTATTTCGACCTCAATCACCTGAAAAAGACCAACGACACCCATGGCCATGCCGCGGGCGACGCGGTTCTGTCGCATTTCGCCGATGTTCTGTCCAAGCATGTGCGCGACAGCGACTGCGTCGGGCGGCTGGGCGGCGACGAATTCGGCGTGCTCTTGAGCCACGCCAACCAGGAACAGGCGCTGAAGAAAGCCGACACCTTGGCCGAGGCGCTGAAGAATTCGCCAACGCAGTGGAACGGCCAGACCATTCCCGTCAGCTTCGCCTATGGCGCCTTCGAGCTGAAGTCGGGCGACAGTCCCGATCTGGCGATGGCGCGCGCCGACCAGGCGATGTACGCCCAGAAAAAATCCCAGCGCAGCGCGGCGGAGTAGCGACGACAACCGCACGAAAAACAAAAAGGCCGGCGAATTTTCGCCGGCCTTTTGCTGTAGAAGAATGCGACGGTCTTAAACGGCCATCGCTTTTTTCAGGTTTTCATCGACCTTGTCGAGAAAGCCCTCGGTGGTCAGCCACTTCTGGTCGGGGCCGACCAGCAGCGCCAGATCCTTGGTCATGAAGCCCTGCTCGACGGTGTCGACGCAGACCTTTTCCATGGTGCTCGCGAACTTGGCGAGGCGATCGTTGCCGTCCAGCTTGGCGCGATGCGACAGGCCGCGCGTCCACGCAAAGATCGAAGCGATGGAATTGGTCGAGGTCGACTTGCCCTTCTGATGCTCGCGATAGTGGCGCGTCACCGTGCCGTGCGCGGCTTCGGCTTCCACCGTCTTGCCATCGGGCGTGAACAGAACCGACGTCATCAGGCCCAGCGAACCAAAACCCTGTGCCACCGTGTCGGACTGCACGTCGCCGTCGTAATTCTTGCAGGCCCAAACATAGCCGCCGCTCCACTTCAGGGCGGATGCCACCATGTCGTCGATCAGGCGATGCTCATAAATGATGCCCGCCGCTTCGAACTTGGTCTTGAACTCGGCTTCATAAATTTCCTGGAACAGGTCCTTGAAGCGGCCGTCATAGGCTTTCAGAATCGTATTCTTGGTCGACAGATAGACCGGATACTTGCGCATCAAGCCATAATTCAGCGAGGCGCGGGCGAACTCGCGGATCGACTCGTCGAGATTGTACATCGCCATGGCAACGCCGCTACCAGGGGCCTTGAACACTTCATGTTCGATGGTCTTGCCGTCTTCGCCCACGAACTTGATAGTTAGCGTGCCCTTGCCGGGGAAGAGGAAATCGGTGGCGCGATACTGATCGCCGAACGCGTGACGGCCGACCACGATGGGCTGGGTCCAGCCCGGCACCAGGCGCGGGACATTCGAGCAGATGATCGGCTCGCGGAAAATAACGCCGCCCAGAATGTTGCGGATGGTGCCGTTGGGCGACTTCCACATCTTCTTGAGCTTGAATTCCTCGACGCGGGCTTCGTCGGGGGTGATGGTGGCGCACTTCACGCCCACGCCATATTTCTTGATGGCTTCGGCGGCTTCGATCGTGACCTTGTCGTCGGTCTTGTCGCGATGTTCCATGCCCAGGTCGTAATAGTGCAGGTCGACGTCCAGATAGGGCAGGACCAGCTTCTTCTTGATCAGGTCCCAGATGATGCGGGTCATCTCGTCGCCGTCGAGCTCGACGACCGGGTTGGCGACCTTGATCTTTTCCATAGGCTGCTTCTTTCCTTAGACGGGCCTTGAAGTGGGCTCGAAATGTGGGACTGGACCGGATATAGCGGGGGCCTGAATAACCCGCCAAAAACAGGCCGTCAAAGGCGCAAATGACCGCTCCCGCCATCATCCTGTCCCACACCCAGATGGGTGAAAATGTGGGCGCCGCCGCCCGGGCGATGAAGAATTTCGGCCTGTCGGAACTGCGGCTGATCGCGCCCAAGATGGAATGGCCCAACGACCGGGCGCAGATACTGGCCAGCGGCGCCGGCGAAATATTGGAACGGACACAGATATATACGGACGCGAAGGCCGCCCTGGCCGACTGCCAGCTTGTCTTTGCCACCACGGCGCGGGGTCGCGACGTGACGCGCGAGATACTGACGCCGCAGGCTGCGGCCCAGCGGCTGCGCCAGGCTTCGGATGCAGGGCTCAAGACTGCCCTTTTGTTCGGCGGCGAACGCGCGGGCCTGGACAATGACGAAATCTCGCTGTGCGACGCACTGATCACCATTCCCACCGCGCCGCTGCCGCAGATCAAGGATTCCGAGATCAAGGCCGGCTCACTCAACCTGGGCCAGGCGGTGCTGCTGCTGGGCTATGAATGGCTGAAAAGCGCCGATGCCACGCCGGCCAGCCGCATTCGCGCCACGATCGCAGTGCCTGCTGCGCGGCAGGAGCTGGTCGACCTGTTCGAACATCTGGAGCGCGAGCTGGATGCGGGCGGGTTTTTCTTCCCTCCCGCCAAAAAGGGCGCGATGGTGCGCAACATCCGCGCCATGATATTGCGGTCCGGCCTGACCGATCAGCAGGCCCGCACCATTCGCGGCATGATCGTGGCCTTGGTGCGCAACAAATATAGAGGCCAATCGTGACCGCACTTCCCGTTATCGGTTTCATGGTCGTGGCGCTGGCAGCCATCGCCTTCGCGGCGGTGCCGCTGCTGCGCGCCAAGGTGAAGAAGCGCGGCGGGCTGATCGCCGCGGGGCTGGCGCTGTTCGTGCTGGTCGTGGGCAGCGGCGCCTACTGGATGGTGGGCAAACCCTATCTGGCGCAACGCGAGGCGCAGGGCACCGATGCGCTGACCATCAACGAACCCACCACGCTGATCCCGCTGCTGATCAAGCGCACGCGCGACTATCCCGGCGATGCCCGCGCCTGGCGCTTCCTGGGTCAGGCCTATATGGCGGCCCGCGATCCGGCCAATGCCGCCAAGGCGCTGGGCCGCGCCATCGTGCTGGAAGGCAAGGGCGATCCGGAACTCAACACGGCTTACGGCGAAGCGCTGGTGATGGCCAATGGCGGCACGGTGACGGCGGAGGCGGAACAGGCGTTCACGGCGGCGCTTGCCGTCGATCCATCCAACACACCGGCGCGTTTCTATCTGGGCGATGCGCGGCGGGCCAAGGGCGACAATGCCGGCGCGGCGCAGATGTGGCAGAGCCTTTTGTCCGACACCTCGCCGACCACGCCGCTGTACCAGATGCTGGTGGACCGGATGGCGCTGCTGACCGCCGACGCGACGCGCGGCGCGCCGGGCAGCGCACCGGACCCGCGCAAGATGGTGGAAGTGCTGGCGGCGCGGCTGAAAGCCGATCCCAATGATGCGCTGGGCTGGGTGCGATTGATCCGCGCCTACAGCGTGCTGGGCGAAACCGCCAAGGCGAAGGAAGCGTTGGCCACCGCGCGCAAGACCTTTGCCGACAATCCCGACGCGCAGACCGCGTTCGGCACCGCGGCCAAAGCGCTCAAGCTGGACTGAACAAAAACGCCCGGGCTGCTTTCGCGGCCCGGGCGTGTGTTTTCAACCTCACCATGGGCGGCCTTGAGCCGCCCATCCAACTTCGTGCAGCACCATCGGCTGCAAGATGGATGGCCGGGTCAAACCCGGCCATGGCGAAAAATGGATCAATACGGCATTTTTCTCTTCGTATAGAGCCGGTCTTCGTGGACGCGCTGCTCGTTGCCGGCAGGGCCCATGCGGCGGCCTTCATCAATTTCCTGGTTGCGGGTCGCGCCATGCGGGCCGTCGCCCAGCCACTGCACCTTGTGCCTTTTGGCCGCGAGACGGATGCGCTCCAGGTTTTCCTGCAACCGCTTGGAGGCCGGCAGCGCGGCGCGCTGCGCGGACGTAAGATCGGGACGCACCGCGTCCCAGCCCAGATGGGACAGGCCATTGTCGCTGGGGCCGGGTTCGGCAAAGGCCAGACCCTTGGTCGACAGGATATTGTCGGCCACCTCCACCGAGCGGCGGTTCTCCAGCTTGAAGCCCATCGTGATTTCGCCCTTGGGATTGTGCGGCCACACGTCGGCAACGCGTGAATATTCCGCCGGCGTGATGCCCCAGATATGCGCCGCGAAGGACTGGCTGCCGGCGCCGCGGCAACCTTCCAGCGGAAGCTGTTCCACGCCCGGCCAAGTCCACTTGTAGCGCGCGCCCGCAATGGCGATTTGCGCGGCTTCCGGCGATTCCATTTCGCAGATCAGAACGCCATGGACGCCGGCGGCCAGACACTGGGCGATCTGCCAGACATTGGCGCGCATCGAGGGACCGTCAAAGCCCCAGGCCGGAATGGTCGCAAACACCATCGGCGTGCGATGGCCCGAAGGCGTCGGGCCGCCATCCACCAGGCCCTGCATGAAGTTGCGCAGGCCATCGATGCTGAAGGAGTCGTTCTCCATCTCGTAGTTGATGGCGTCGCAATAGGTCTGGGCCATGCGCTTGCCTTCTTCATACGTGTCCGGCGCGCCGGACGCGCCGAACTCGGCATAGGCCACGACCTGATTGTCTTCCCACAGCTCGATCGCCTTGTTGATGCGGCGCGGCTTGTAGTTCTTGTCGACGCTGGGAACCAGCGGCAGGGTGCGGGCCCAGTTGGGCTGGAAGCCATAACCCTTGCTGGCATAGCCGATGTAGTGCGGGCTATCGAGCATGCTGCGGCCGGTGGCCTTGGGAACGCCCGGCGGATAGCCACCGCCCGGTTGGCGGATCGGCTGGGCTGCGACAGTCGTGGCGGCGGCGGCGGCCAGGCCCGCGCCGAACAGAAAATCACGCTTCTTGATGTCCATTTGCTTCCCCTTGAGAGTCTTGTTGGGGAAAGCCTGTCACGCGGCGGAGGCGCTGTCAGCTTCGATTTTATGGGTGCGCTGCAGCACTTTCTCATCACGCCAAAGTTGCGCGTGTTCACGCCTGCGTCCTTCCGACGCGCGTCACACCACCGAGATGGACAGCTCGCCGAGCTGGTCGATGCGACCCAGCATCTTGTCGCCCTTCTTCAGCGGCCCGACGCCTTCGGGCGTGCCGGTGAAGATAAGATCGCCGGCTTTGAGCTCGGCCTGGGCCGACAGGTGATGAATGATTTCCGGCACGTTCCAGATCATCTTGTCCAGATCGGAATCCTGCTGGGTCTTGCCGTTCACCGCCAGTTGAATGCGGCCCTTGGACAAATGGCCCACCGCGCTGGCCGGATAGATGGTGCCGCAGGGAGCGCTGTCTTCGAACGACTTGCCGATTTCCCACGGCCATTGCTTGGACTTCATGCGGCTTTGCTGGTCGCGGCGCGTCATGTCCAGGCCCACGGCATAGCCATAGACATGATCCAGGGCGCGTTCGATCGGGATGTTCATGCCGCCCGATTTCATCGCCACCACCAGTTCGATCTCATACTGGAAATCCTTGGTCATGCCCGGATAGGCGCAGGTGCCGCCATGCTGCACGATCATGTCGCGATGCTTGGCGAAGAAAAACGGCAACTCGCGCTCGTCATTTCCCATCTCGCGAATGTGCGCCAAGTAATTGCGCCCCACGCAATAGATGCGGCGCACCGGGAAACGCTGGCTGGTGCCGTTCACCGGCAGGAGGATCTGCTGCGGCGGCGGGAAGACGGTGCCCGTCTGGGCGGCGGCTTCGCTGCTCATCGCGGCGCCGGCGCCCAGCATGGCGCCCCCGACCAGAAAGTCGCGCTTCTTGATGTCCATGGCGTTTCTCCCGCGCTTTGCATGCGCAAACCTGTCATTTCGACGCCGCGCTGTCAGCCGCCTTTATGCGCTGCGGCGCAGCACCCATTTCGCGCGCCAGCACCTCGATGGCCTGCGCCGCAGCTTCCACCATGTCCGGGTCGCGGCCACGCACCACAAGCTGGGCGCCGAAAGGCTGGGCGATGCCGTCACGGTAATAGGGATACGACCCGATGGCGGTCGCCGGATGCGCCTTCTGAATCGTGGCCAGACCCGGTGCGATCGCACCTTCGGGAATGGCGGCTTCGACCGTGACGCTGACAACTTGCGTCCCGCGCGGAAGTTCGGGCGCAATGGCTTCCAGCATGGCGCGCATCACCATCGGCACGCCCGCCATCACATATACATTGCCGATGTGAAAACCCGGCGCGCCGGACACGCTGTTGGCCACAAGCGCCGCGCCGTGCGGGATGCGGGCCATGCGCTTGCGCATCTCGTTGAACTCGCCCGGCGGATAGCGCGCTTCCAGCAAGGCATAGGCTTCGGGGTGATAGCCGATGCCGACATCGAAGGCCTTGGCCACCGCGTCTGCCGTGATGTCGTCATGGGTCGGCCCGATGCCGCCGGTGGTGAAGACAAAGTCGTAGCGGGCGCGCAGGGCGTTCAGCGCCGCCACGATCTCGTCCTCGACATCGGACACCACCCGCGCCTCTTTGAGCTCGATACCCAGCGCCCCCAGGAACCGGGCGATATAGCTGGTGTTGGTGTCCTGGGTACGGCCCGACAAAATCTCGTCGCCGATCACCAGAATGGCCGCGCTGCTGGACACTTTTTGAAGCCTTCGAAACAGGTTGGGTTTTGCGTTTGCGGCCATTATATTGGACCGATCATGACCATCGTACCCCAATCCGAGATTTTTGAAGCCGCCCGCAAGGCCCATTTTGCGGTTACGCTGCACGAGGCGGCCGATTTCGAGGGCATGCGCCGCGCCGGCCGCCTGGCCGCCGAGGCGCTGGACCTGCTGGTGCCGCTGGTCACGCCAGGCGTCACCACCGAGGCGCTGGACAAGGTAGCCTATGACTACATCGTGTCCCATGGCGCCACCCCGGCCTGCCTGGGCTATCGCGGGTATCGCCACACCGTCTGCACCTCGATCAACCATGTCGTGTGCCACGGCATTCCCAATGACAAGCCGCTGCGCGATGGCGACATCGTCAATATCGACGTCACGGTGATCCTGGACGGCTGGCATGGCGACACCAGCCGCATGTATCCGGTAGGCGATGTGAAGCGAAAAGCCGAACGGCTGGTCGACATCACCTATGACGCGATGATGCGCGGCATCGCCGCCTGCAAACCCGGCAACACCACCGGCGATATCGGCCACGCCATCCAGTCCTTCGCGGAAGGTCAGGAAAATTGCGCCGTGGTGCGGGACTTCTGCGGCCACGGGCTGGGCAAGGTGTTCCACGCCCTTCCCAACATCGTGCATTACGGCAAGCCCGGCCACGGCATCGCGCTGAAGCCCGGCATGTTCTTCACCGTCGAGCCGATGATCAATCTGGGCGGCTATGGCGTAAAGGTGCTGAATGATGGCTGGACCGCGGTGACCCGCGACCGTTCGCTGTCAGCGCAGTTCGAACATTCCGTGGGCGTGACCGAGACCGGCGTGGAGATTTTCACCCTGTCGCCCAAGGGTTTGCACAAGCCGCCTTACATCTGATCCGTGAGCGACTCGCACGACAATGGCACGGCGGGTCATCGTGAGCGGCTAAGGGCGCGGTTCCTCAAGGGCGGCGCCGACGCCATGCCCGATTACGAATTGCTCGAACTGACTTTGTTCGCCGCTATTCCGCGGCGCGATACCAAGCCGCTCGCCAAGGCGCTGATGGCGCGTTTTGGCAGTTTCGCCGAAGTCATCGCCGCGCCCCGCGCCCGGTTGATGGACGTGCCGGGCGTGGGCGAGACCGTCGCCAATCATCTCAAGATCGTGGAAGCCGCCGCCCAGCGCCTGGCCAAGACCCAGGTGATGGGGCGGCCCGCGCTGTCGTCCTGGTCGGCGCTGCTGGATTACTGCACGGCAGCGATGGCCCGCAGCGACAAGGAAGAATTCCCCGTGCTGTTCCTGGACCGCAAGAATGTGCTGATCGCCGACGAAGTACAGAACAAGGGCACCGTCGACCACGCCCCGGTCTATCCGCGCGAAGTCATCAAGCGCGCGCTGGAGCTGTCAGCCTCCTGCCTGATCCTGGTGCACAATCATCCTAGCGGCGATCCCACGCCCTCCAAGGCGGACATCGCCATGACCCGAGAGATCGTCACCGCCGCCAACGCGCTGGGCATCGCCGTGCACGATCATCTGGTGATCGGCCGAGCGGGTCATTCGTCCTTTAAGTCTTTGGGATTGCTTTAAAATAACGGGCCTTTCGCACCCCTGCCCGACGCGCTAGAAGCACGCGTAACCTTTGCCGGTGTCCCCATGATCCCCCGCTATGCCCGCGAACAGATGGTCTCTATCTGGTCGCCCGAAACCAAATTCCGCATCTGGTTCGAGATCGAGGCGCACGCCACCGACAAGCTGGCCGAGCTGGGCGTGGTGCCGAAAGACGCCGCCAAAAAGATCTGGGAAAAGGGCAAGGACGCCAAGTTCGACGTGGCGCGGATCGACGAGATCGAGCGCGAGGTCAAGCATGACGTCATCGCCTTCCTGACCCATCTGTCGGAAATCGTCGGCCCGGAAGCGCGTTTCGTGCATCAGGGCATGACATCGTCGGACGTGCTGGACACCTGCCTGAACGTGCAGCTTGCCCGCGCCGCCGATCTGCTGATCGCCGATACCGATGCGCTGCTGGCGGCGCTGAAAAAGCGCGCGCTGGAATACAAGATGACGCCCACCATCGGGCGCAGCCACGGCATCCATGCCGAACCCACCACCTTCGGCGTCAAGCTGGCGACCTATTATGCCGAGTTCACCCGCGCCCGCGCACGTCTGGTGACGGCGCGCGAGGAAATCGCCACCTGCGCCATATCGGGGGCGGTCGGCAGCTTCGCCAATATCGATCCGCAGGTTGAAGAGCATGTCGCCAGGCAGATGGGCCTGGCGGTGGAGCCGGTTTCCACCCAAGTGATCCCGCGCGACCGTCACGCCGCCTTCTTCGCCACCCTGGGCGTGGTCGCCTCGTCGCTGGAACGGCTGGCGGTGGAAATCCGTCACCTGCAGCGCACCGAAGTGCTGGAAGCTGAGGAATATTTCTCGCCGGGTCAGAAAGGCTCGTCGGCCATGCCGCACAAGCGCAACCCGGTGCTGACCGAAAACGTCACGGGTCTGGCCCGCATGGTGCGCAGCTATGCCATTCCCGCCATGGAAAATGTGGCGCTGTGGCATGAGCGCGATATCTCGCACTCCTCGGTCGAGCGTTACATCGGTCCCGACGCCACCATCACGCTGGACTTCGCGCTGGCGCGCATGACCGGCGTGATCGAGAAACTGGTCGTCTATCCCGAGCGGATGCAGAAGAACCTGGACGCCACCCACGGGCTGGTGCACAGCCAGCGCGTATTGCTGGCGCTGACGCAGGCGGGCCTGGCGCGCGAAGACAGCTATCGCCTGGTGCAAAAGAACGCGATGCGTGCCTGGAACGGCGAAGGCAACCTGCTCGACCTGCTCAAGGCCGATCCTGACGTGTCCAAGGCGCTGCCCGCTGACAAGCTCGAATCCATGTTCGATCTCGGCTATCACCTGAAAGCCGTCGACACAATCTTCAACCGGGTTTTCAAATGAGCCGCGCCGACACCGAAGCCCTGATCCGCGATTATTACAGCGCCTTCAACGCGGGCGATACGGAAGGCTTTCTGGCGCTGCTGGCCGATGACGTGATCCACGACATCAACCAGGGCGGCACGGAAAAGGGCAAGAAGGCCTTTGCCGCGTTCCTGGAACGCATGAACCGTTCCTACGAAGAACAGATCGTCGAACTGTCGGTGATGACCAACGAAACGGGCACGCGCGCCGCGTCGGAATTCATCGTGCTGGGCAAATATCTGAAGACCGACGAAGGCCTGCCGCCCGCCAAGGGCCAGACCTACCGGCTGCCTGCTGGCGCTTTCTTTGAAGTGAAGAACGGCAAGGTCGCGCGCATTTCCAACTTCTACAATCTGCAGGACTGGCTGAAGCAGGTCGCGGACTGATGCTGACCGTCGCGCGGCTGTCCGGTGCCCAGATGCGCGAACGGCTGGAAGACCTGGCGCGTCTGCGCATCACGGTCTTTCGCGACTGGCCGTATCTGTACGAAGGCACCATGGAGCATGAGCGCGAATATCTGCCGCGCTATCCCGACGCAAAAACCGGCACGCTGATCGTCGCCAGGGATGGCGACACTATCGTGGGCGCCTCCACCGCGCTGGGGCTGGACGAGGAAAGCGATTACGTGCGCAAGCCGTTCGAGGCCGCAGGCATGGAGCTGTCGCGCATTTTCTATTTCGGCGAGTCGGTGCTGCTGCCGCAATATCGCGGCCAGGGCGTGGGCGTGCGCTTTTTCGAGGAACGCGAAAAGGCGGCGCGCGATCACGGTTACAGCCAGACGGCGTTCTGCGGCGTGGTGCGCCCCGACGATCATCCGGCCCGCCCGCACGACTATGAACCGCTGGATGCCTTCTGGGGCAACCGCGGCTATCAGCGGCGCGGCGACCTGGTCGCCACCTTCACCTGGCAGGATATCGGCGACACCGCCAAGACCGAAAAGCCCATGATTTACTGGATGAAATCGCTGTGAAGATCGCAGCGGCACAGTATCCCATCGGCCGTTTCAGCGACTTCAAGGCTTGGGCCGATAACGCCGCCGCCTGGGTGGCAGACGCCGCCCAGAACCGCGCGCAGCTTCTGGTGTTTCCCGAATATGGCGCGATGGAGCTGACCTCGCTGCTGCCGGAAACGCTGCAGGCCGATCTGGTGGCGCAGATTCCGGCGCTGGCGCCCTTTCGCGACGATTTCGTCGCCACCTATGCGGCGCTGGCCAAACGCCATGGCGTACACATCCTCGCGCCCAGCCTGCCGGTGCAACTGGATAACGCCATTCACAATCGTGCTTATCTTTTGTCGCCCGGTGGCGTGGCGTTTCAGGACAAGCGCCAGATGACGCGCTTTGAAAAGGAACAATGGGGCGTGGCCGGCGGCGACACGCTCAAGGTTTTCGACATTGGACATTGCAAGATCGGCGTCGCCATCTGCTACGATATCGAATTCCCGCTGATCGCCCATGCCATGAGCGCAGGCGGGGCTGATCTGGTCCTGGCACCAAGCTGTACCGATACGCTGGCCGGCGCGCACCGCGTGCATGTCGGCGCGGCAGCGCGCGCACTGGAAAATCAGATTTACGTCGCGCTCAGCCCCACGGTGGGCGAAGCCCCCTGGTCGCCGGCGGTGGATGTGAACAATGGCTGGGCGGCCATCTATGCCACGCCCGACCGCGGCTTTCCCGATGACGGGGTGCTGGCGCGGGGCGAGATGAACAAGCCGGGCTGGATCACCACCACGCTCAATTTCGACCTGCTGCGCAGCGCGCGCGAACAGGCGCAGGTCTTCACCCGCAAGGACTGGGACGGCCAAAGCCGCCCCAGCCTGGCGGTTGAAAAAGTGGCCCTGGCTTAGCTCTTCGTCAGCGCCGCCACGGCGGCGTCCAGCGTTTCCTTCATCTTGTCGCGGATCTGGGCATCCGACAGCGACACGTCCAGTTCCGAGCGCAGCTTGCGGAACACGTCTTCGTCCCCCGCTTCCTGGAAATCGGCGGCCACGACGCTGTCGGCAAAGTCCTCGGCGGCCTGACCGGACAGACCCTTTTTCTCGGCCGCCCAAAGGCCAAGTGCGCGGTTGCGCCGCGCCTCGATCTTGAAGCGCAGTTCCGCGTCATGCGCCCACTTGGATTCAAAGGCTTTGCCGCGATCGTCCATTCCGATGGCCATTCTCAACTCCCTGTAATCAAACGATTTTTGCTACACTGCCACGCCATCTTGTCAAGATTGCGCCATGTACCGATATGGATGTGGGTATGCGCTTTGGCAACATTGCCGCTGGGCCGCCCGATCCGGTAAGTTTGTGTCCCAAGGGGCCGCGGGCGGAGCCGCCCCACTTTCGAGGATATGTCCCATGAAACGCCGCCGCGTCATCTACGAAGGCAAGGCCAAGATCCTTTACGAAGGAACCGAGCCCGGCACCGTCATCCAGTATTTCAAGGACGACGCCACCGCCGGCAACGGCGCCAAGAAAGACACGATTGAAGGCAAGGGCGTCCTCAACAACCGCATCAGTGAATATCTGATGACGCAGCTTTCGGGCATTGGCGTGCCGACCCATTTCGTGCGCCGCCTGAACATGCGCGAGCAGTTGATCAAGGAAGTGGAGATCATTCCGCTGGAAGTGGTGGTGCGCAACGTCGCCGCCGGCTCGATGTCCAAGCGTCTGGGGATCGAGGAAGGCACCGCCCTGCCCCGTTCCATCATCGAATATTACTACAAGAATGACGGCCTGAACGATCCGTGGGTCAGCGAAGAGCACATCACCGCTTTCGGCTGGGCAAGCCCTCAGGACCTGGACGACATCGTCAACCTGACCATTCGCGTCAACGACTTCCTGTCGGGACTTTTCCTGGGCGCCGGCATCAAGCTGGTGGACTTCAAGCTGGAGTTCGGCCGCCTTTGGGAGAATGACTACATGCGCATCGTTCTGGCTGACGAGATCAGCCCGGACAATTGCCGGTTGTGGGACGTCTCGACCAACGAGAAGCTGGACAAGGACCGTTTTCGCCGCGACATGGGCGGCGTGGTCGAAGCCTATTCCGAAGTCGCAAGGCGCTTGGGCATCATGCCCGAATCGGTGCAAGGCGAGAACAAAGGCCCCGTCCTCGTACAGTAATTTCAAGCAGCCCGAGCAAAGCGAGGGCTGTCCCCGCGAAGGCGGGAATCCAGCGGAAGAAAAAAGTGAAAGCGCGCGTTTTCATCACTCTCAAGAATGGCGTTCTGGACCCGCAGGGCAAGGCCATCGGTCATGCGCTGAACGGTCTGGGTTTCGGGTCCGTCGGCGAAGTGCGACAGGGCAAGGTCATCGACCTGGAATTGTCCGGCACCGATCAGGACAAGGCCAAGGAAGAGCTCAAGGCGATGTGCGAAAAGCTGCTCGCCAACACTGTGATCGAGAAATACGAAATCGAGATCAAGTAATGAAATCCGCCGTCATTGTGTTTCCGGCTTCCAACTGCGACCGCGACGCCAAGGTTGCGCTGGAAGAGATGACCGGCAAGACGCCGGCCATGGTCTGGCATCAGGACAGCAGCCTTCCCGACGTCGATCTGGTCGTGCTGCCGGGCGGTTTTTCCTATGGCGACTATCTGCGCTGCGGCGCCATGGCCAGCCAGTCCAACGTAATGCGCGAAGTGAAGCGCCATGCCGACAAGGGCGGCAAGGTGCTGGGCATCTGCAACGGCTTCCAGGTTCTGACCGAAAGCCACCTGCTGCCCGGCGCATTGATGCGCAACGCGGCGCTCAAGTTCGTCTGCAAGCCGGTGGGCCTGGAAGTCAGCGAGACCCAGTCGGCCTTCACCCGCAAATATGAGAACGGCCAGCGCGTCACCTTTCCGGTGGCCCATGGCGAAGGCAGCTATTTCGCCGACGAAGAAACGCTGGACCGTCTGGAAGGCGAGAACCGCGTCGCGTTCCGTTATGCCAAAGGCGAAAACCCCAATGGCTCGGCCCGCGATATCGCCGGAATCCTCAGCGAAAAGCGCAACGTGCTGGGCCTGATGCCCCATCCCGAACGGGTGGTCGACAAGGTGCTGGGCGGCACCGACGGCCGCGCTTTGTTTCAAAGCCTGATCGAAAACCTGACATGACCAAAATAACAGCCGACATGGTCCGCGAGCATGGGCTTTCGGATTCCGAATATGCGCGCATCCTGGAACTGATGGGCCGCGAGCCCTCCATGGTCGAGCTGGGCATTTTCAGCGTGATGTGGTCCGAACATTGCTCGTACAAGTCCACCCGCGTGCATCTGAAGAAGCTGCCGACCAAGGCGCCCTGGGTGATCCAGGGCCCCGGCGAGAATGCCGGCGTGATCGACATCGGCGACGGGGATGCCTGCATCTTCAAGATGGAAAGCCACAACCATCCGTCGTTCATTGAGCCGTATCAGGGTGCGGCAACCGGCGTGGGCGGCATCATGCGCGACGTCTTCACCATGGGCGCGCGCCCCATCGCCATGATGAACGCGCTGCGCTTCGGCGAACCCAGCCACCCCAAGACCCGCCACTTGGTGTCGGGCGTGGTGTCGGGCATCGGCGGCTATGGCAATTGCATGGGCGTGCCCACCGTGGGCGGCGAAGTCAATTTCCACAAAAGCTACAACGGCAACATCCTGGTCAACGCCATGTGCGTGGGCCTGGCGCGTCAGGACAAGATTTTCCTGTCGGCTGCCAAGGGCGCCGGCAATCCGGTGGTCTATATCGGCTCCAAGACGGGCCGCGACGGCATTCACGGCGCCACCATGGCGTCGGCGGAGTTCGACGATGCGTCGGAGGAAAAGCGTCCCACCGTGCAGGTCGGCGACCCCTTCACCGAAAAGCTGCTGCTGGAAGCCTGCCTGGAACTGATGGCGACGGACGCCATCATCGCCATTCAGGACATGGGCGCGGCGGGCCTCACCTCTTCATCCGCCGAAATGGGCGACAAGGGCGGCAGCGGCATCGAGCTGGACCTGGACAAGGTGCCCCAGCGCGAAACGAACATGACCGCCTATGAGATGATGCTGTCGGAAAGCCAGGAGCGCATGCTGGCAGTCCTGAAGCCGGGCCGCGAGGCCCAGGCCGAAGCCATCTTTAAGAAGTGGGAGCTGGATTTCGCCGTGATCGGCGTCACCACCGACACCAGCCGTCTTGTCGTCAAGCACAAGGGCAAGATCGAAGCCGACATGCCCATCACGGCGCTGTCCGATGCTGCGCCTGTGTATGAGCGCCCATACAAGGAGCGCGCCGCACTGACCGGCGAGCCCAGCTTCGACAAGAAGAAGAACGCGCTGGAATCGCTGAAGACCATCCTGGCTTCGCCCGACATGGCTTCGCGCCGCTGGATCTGGGAACAGTATGACCACACCGTGATGTCCGACACCGTGCAGGTGCCCGGCGGCGACGCCGCCGTGGTGCGCATCCATGGCACGAACAAGGCGCTGGCGATCACCACCGACGTGACGCCGCGTTACTGCCGCCCCGATCCGTTCGAAGGCGGCAAGCAGGCTGTGGCCGAAGCCTGGCGCAACCTGACTGCGGTTGGCGCCACGCCGCTCGCCGTCACCGACAACCTGAATTACGGCAATCCGCAAAAGCCCGAGATCATGTGGGAAATCGTGGCCGGCATCGACGGTATCGGCGCCGCCTGCCGCGCGCTGGATTTCCCGGTGATCGGCGGCAACTGCTCGCTCTACAACGAGACCAATGGCGAAGGCATCCTGCCCACGCCGGCCATTGGCGGCGTCGGCCTGATGAAGGATGTCAGCAAGATGGCGACCGTCGGCTTCAAGCGCGACGGCGACGTGATCATTCTGATCGGCGAAACCAAGGGCCATCTGGGCCAGTCAATTTACCTGCGCGAGATTGAAGGCCGCGAAGAAGGCGCCGCCCCCAAGGTCGACTTGGGGCTTGAAAAGAAGAACGGCGACTTCGTGCGCGGCCTGATCGAAGCGGGCCGTGTCGACACCGTGCATGACGTGTCTGACGGCGGACTTCTGGTGGCGATCGCGGAGATGGCATTGCCCCGTGGTATCGGCGCCAATGTCGGCATTGCCGCCCTGCCCGACGCCATTCCGTTCTGGTTTGGCGAAGACCAGGCACGGTATGTGATCGCCGCGCCCTTCGCGGAAGCCGAAAAGATCGTGGCCGAAGCCCGCGCCGCCTTCATCACCGTGGCCGAGCTGGGCAAGACCGGCGGCGACCGCCTGATCCTGGACGACAGAAGCAGCGTGGGCATCGCCAGCCTGAAGGATGGCTTCGAGGGCTGGTTCCCCAATTTCATGTCGGGGGAAGAAATCCCCGTGAAGAACTGAGGCGTCCCATGGGCATGAAGGCCAGCGAAATCGAGAAATTCATCCGCGACGCGTTTCCGGACGCCGAGATCGAGATGAAGGATCTGGCGGGCGACGACAATCACTGGTCCGCCACCGTCAAATCCGCCGCCTTCAAGGGCAAGACCCGCGTGGCCCAGCACCAGATGGTCTATGCCGCGCTGAAGGGCAATATGGGCGGCGTGCTGCATGCCCTGCAGCTTCAGACGATTGCCAAAGACTAGAACAAGTCTCCCCAAACCCGTTTGCGCACCCGGGGGTATTCGTCTTTGTCGCGCGTCGCGACGAATGCGCCGCGCAAACCTGTTTCATCGCACAGCTTAAAGGTCAGGCCGGGTTTGCTTTCCAGCGGCGGCGCCAGGATGCGCGCACCGCGCGCCACCGCGTCGCGCGTCACCGCGACGTAAGCATAGCGCTCATCCTCGAACGGCACGCTGGCGTCCTTCAGCAGCATGTGGTCGCGGCTGCGCGGCAGGCGCTGCGAGAAATGGCACCAGTCATCGCCGCCCATCGGACATTCCTTGTCATGGGTGCAGGGCGCCGCCACATGCGCCCCCGCCGCGATCAGTGCCGCGCGGGCGGCGCGGATGCGGGCAAAGCCTTGCGGCGTGCCCGGTTCGACCAGCACCAGCACCTGTCCCGCGCGCTGCCACAGACCGCGCGCGGCAGTGGCGGCACCAGCCTCCGACATTTCCGCCAGCACATAACTGGCCACCACCAGGTCATGCGTGCCGGTCGCCGAAACCAGATCGCCCGCCGCGATATCGGTTGACGGCAAGCCCTGCTCGGCCAATTGGCCCGCCAGCGCGCGCAAGGCGGGGTTGGCGTCCAGCATGGTGACCCCGGCAATGCCGGGCCATGCCGCGCAGGCCGCCCAGCTTGCCGCGCCGGTGCCGGCCCCGGCGTCCAGCAGGGTGATAGGTGCAAAGCCCGGCATCACTTCGACAAGCCTGGCGAACGCCGCCGCGCAGGCCGCATAGGTCGCGGGCATCCGCGCCAGCGCATAGGCCAGGGCATCGGTGGGCGTGTTCAGCCCCTTCGAGGTCTGGCCATCGCGGTAACCCGCCGACAGCGCGCGGGCCGCTTCCACCAGCGCCTTGCGCGGCACGCCTTCCAGCGCCCCGTTCAGGGCAGCGGTCAGCGCAGGCGGCAGGGCGGGATTCATCTAAACCATCGCAAAATCGGGGCTTTCCGGGACGCCTTGACCCGCTATGCCCCCATGCTTAGATCATAGCCGAGATTAGCTGAGAGTTCCCCAAAATGTCTGACGTTCAGGCCCAGATCGCCGCCGATGTGAAGAGCAACGATGTGCTGCTGTACATGAAAGGCACGCCCGCTTTTCCGCAGTGCGGCTTTTCGGCGGTGACGGTGCAGATCCTCAACCATGTCGGCGTGAAGTTCAAAGCCGTGAACGTGCTGGAAGACCAGGACGTGCGCGAAGGCATCAAGACCTTTTCGAACTGGCCGACCATTCCCCAGCTTTATGTGAAGGGCGAGTTCGTCGGCGGCGCGGATATCGTCAAGGAAATGTTCGAGCAGGACGAGCTGATCCCCTTCCTGGAACAGAACGGCATCGCGCTGGAATCGGCGTAACCCCAGGCCGACCGCCCAATAAAAAAGCCCGCCATTTCTGGCGGGCTTTTTGTTTGTCTTGCTGGCGGATCAGCGCGAATAGAATTCGACGATGAGGTGCGGTTCCATCTGCACGGCGTACGGGACGTCGGCCAGCTTGGGGGTGCGCAGCAGCTTGGTGGACTTGCCTTCCGCCACTTCCAGATAGTCGGGCGTGTCACGCTCGGCGCTCTTGGAGGCTTCCAGCACCAGCGCCATGTCGCGGGCCTTGGCGCCCAGCTCGATCGTGTCGCTTTCCTTGACGTGATAGGAGGCGATGGTGACGCGGCGGCCATTGACCTTCACATGGCCGTGGCTGACGAGCTGGCGGGCGGCGAACGGGGTCGGCACGAACTTGGAACGATAGACGATCGTGTCCAGGCGGGTTTCCAGCAGGCCGATCATGTTCTCGCCGGTGTCGCCGGGGCGACGGGCGGCATCGGTGTAATACTTGCGGAACTGGCGCTCGGTGATGTTGCCATAATAGCCCTTGAGCTTCTGCTTGGCCTGCAGCTGCGTGCCATAGTCCGACAGCTTCTTGGCGCGGCGCTGGCCGTGCTGGCCCGGACCATAGGAGCGCTTGTTGACCGGGCTCTTGGGACGGCCCCAGATATTCTCGCCCATGCGGCGGTCGATCTTGTACTTCGAATTCTGGCGCTTGCTCATAAGTCCTCGAGGCTCGTTGGCGCACCCGCTTTTGGCGCATATGCGCCGGGGCTGGTGCCGGAAAGGTCGCGCACTATATTCAGCGACTTCCCCAAGTCAAACGCATGCAACCTGTGGTTTAGTGTGCGATTCGTAACCCATTATTTTCAATGGTTTAAGTGCTACATGCCGCATGGTTTTGCACTGGTGCCGACATGCCGCCAGGTCTTTCCTGCGCCACAGGCTGCTGCGGCCCCACGTCGGCGCGACGGGCCGATATGGCGTGATACAAGTCGCTGGCGTCGTTCGACAGCGCCGTGATCGAAAAGCATGCCGACCAGATTCCCGGCCTGGCAGGCATGATCCGCGAAGAAGCCGTGCCGTGCGTGCCGTTCGCGTCGGTGCTGGACAGGCTGGCAACCGACCGCCTCGACCTGCTGCAGATCGACACCGAGGGCGCCGACGGATTCATCCTGTCGCTTTTCCCCTTTGCGCGCATCAAGCCCGCGATCGTGCATTGGGAAGTCAAGCATCTCACCACGCGGCAGCGCGAGGATGCCATGGACCACCTGGCCGCGTTCGGCTACCGCTTTGCGCCGTCGGGCGGCGAAGACATGCTGGCGGTGCTGTAGCGCCGGCTAGGAAATATCGCTCAGGGGCCGTGTCATCGACAACCGGTTCTGACGCTTCCTGCGCCACATGAAGAATCCAGTGACGAAGAACAACAGCGGCACAAAGCCGGTCACGAAAGCCGCCAGCCAATAGAGCGGGCCCAGCACAGTGCCGACATGCAGCCTTGTCATCAGCGTGACCAACGCGTCGACGCGCGAGGGTGGCTGCGGATCTGCGACCAGCGCCGCGCGATAGGGATCGACGAACACGGTTCTGCCCTTCCAGTCGCCCAGTTGCACCTTGATCGCCTGCCCGTCCCGCACCGGTAGCGTCACGCTGGTGGGATTTATGCGGGCCTGGCCGGCTTCGGCCAGCGCCACCGCCTGCCAGCCGCCGATCATCCTGCGGCCCGAACCGGGCACCTCGGCGATGAAGCCGTAAACCCGTTCGGGCGTGTTGGGCGATCCGCTGACGAGCGCCAGCGCGGCGCGCGTGGTCTGGTGAAACACCATGCCCACGCCCGTCAGCGTGAGGGTCAGGAACAGCAGCAGCGACCAGATGCCCACCGCACCGTGCAGTTCGCGGTGTAGCCGCAGCCCTCGCGCCTTGCTGCTGACCTTGAGAGCCTGGCGCCAGCGGCCTCTCCTTGGCCACCATAGATAAAGACCCGACAGGCCCAGTCCCAGCATCAGGACGCCCAGCCAGCCGACCGCGATGCGGCCCGCGCGCGCCAGGAACAGGTGGCTGTGCAGGTCACTCATTACCGCCAGCGCCGGATGCATCCGCTGCATGTAGCGCGCGACCTCGCGCCCGGTCGCGGGGTCCAGCAGGATGTTGGGATGGGGCGAATTCCAGCCGCCGAAATGCACGGTGACGGGCCGGTCGGGTGCTTCGGGCAGTGTCACCTCCGCCTGCAAACCAGCAGGTGCGCCGGCGGCGCTGCGGGCGCGGACTACAAGCGCTTCCAGCGAAAGCGGCGGCCCCGCTACTGGAACGCGCACCGCGGGCTTGCCGGTGTCCAGCCCCGTCACCGGTCCCAGCATCAGCAGCGAGCCGGACAGCGCGATCAGCGCAAACACGATGCCCAGCGTCAGCCCGACCCACAAATGCACCTGAAACAGCAGCCTGCGCAGCCCCATTCCTCGCCCCCCATTTTGCCGCGACTGTGCAGAATCGCCGCCCCCATCGCAATCGCGCCGCGACTGGCGCGAAGGCGGTGCGGACAGCTATGGTTTGCGCTGGCGGCCCGCACTCAGTAAATCATCGGCCATCGGCCCCGTGGCGGAACTGGTAGACGCACCGGACTTAAAATCCGTTGATCCGAAAGGGTCGTGTCGGTTCGAGTCCGACGGGGGCCACCAATAGCTTCGCACCAGCTCAAAGCACCGCTTCGATCAAGTGCGGTCCGGGGGTGCGCATCGCTTCAGCGAAGAGCGTAGCGAACTGATCCGTCGTTTCGGCCCGCATCGCGTTCACGCCATGGCCTTGGGCGATCTTCACGAAATCCAGCACCGGATTGTGCAGGTCCAGCATCGATAGCGTCTTGGGGCCGGGATTGATGGCGCCGACGCGGCCCAGTTCGATGTTGAGGATGTTGTAGCTGCGGTTGGCGCAGACGATGGTGACCACGTCCAGCTTTTCGCGGGCCATGCTCCACAAGGTGGGAAGCGAATACATCGCCGCGCCGTCGCCGGTTACCGCGATCACCTTGCGGCCCGGGCAGGCGATGGCGGCGCCCATCGCCATCGGCTTGGCGTCACCGATGGCGCCGCCGGTCAGGAAGATGGCGTCATGGCGCGGGGCGCAGACCAGATGCTTCTGCAGGCCCGGCCCGGCGGTCAGCGAGTCATCCGACCAGATGACGTCCTCAGGCATCAGCGCTGCGATGATCGCGCCCATCGCATCGCTGGTCAGCGCACCGTTGGCGGGCATGTCGGGGCGCACAAGCTGCACGATGTTGCCCGGCGCACGCGCGTCCAGCGCATCGGCCAGCGCGATCAGTACCGCTGTACCGTCATCTTCCGGCGCGGCCAGGGTGAGAAGGTCGCAGCCCTTCGGCGTCACCCAGCTCGGCTTGTCCGGATAGGCAAAGAACGTCACCGGCGGCGGCGCGCCGACCAGCACGATCTGCTCCAGGCCCGCCATGCTTTCCACGATCTGTTCGGAGAAATAGGGAATGCGCTCGATCGCGGGCATGCCGGCGCCGCGGGTGATGCGCGGTGTGAAATAGTCATGGATGATGCGCGCGCCGGTAGCGGCCGCGATGCGCCCCGCCGCCTGCAGCCCGGCGCGTTCCAGGCAGCAACCGCGCAGCAACAGCAGGCTGCGCTTGCCGGACTTCAGCGCGGCGGCAATCTTCTCGACTGTCGCTGACGCCACTGCGCCCGGCGCTATCGGCGGCAAAGCGGGCGCAGGCGTCTTCGCCTCCTCCCAGGCGCAGTTGGCGGGCAGCACCAGGGTGGCGATCTGCCCGCGCCTTGCGGCCTGCACCGCGCGGGCGCCGTCGGCAGCGACTTCGGACGCCGACTTGCTCTGGTGCAGCCAGTCCGACACCCCGCCGCAGATCGCCATGATGTCGGAGGTCAGCGGCGCCTGGGCATATTGCGAGTGGCTGGTCGCGTGATCGCCCACGATATTGACGATGCCCTGCCCGGCCTTGCGGGCATTGTGCAGAAAGGCAATCGCGTTGGCGAAGCCGGGCCCCAGATGCAGCAGGGTCGCGGCGGGCTTGCCCGCCATGCGGGCATAGCCGTCGGCCGCGCCCGCCACCACGCCTTCGAACAGGCACAGCACGCCGCGCATGCGCGGTTCACGGTCCAGCGCCGCCACGAAATGCATCTCGGAGGTGCCGGGATTGCCGAAACAGATTTCGATGCCGCTGTCGGCAAGGGTATGGACCAGGGTTTCCGCGCCGTTCATGCCGCCAATAAGCCGCGCGGCCTGCCCAAAAACAAGAGAGGCCGCCTTCCCCAAAGGAAAGACGGCCTCGCATTGTCTTACTGACGTCCGTCGCTTACGCGGCGCTGTCCTTCGCGAGAAGAATCCAGTTCGCGGCCTTCGACGTCCGCAGATAGTGACAATGAGACACTGGATCACCTCCTTCTGAGAAAATTGTTGCACTGCAAATGTAGTACGCGCCGCCCGATTTGCAATAGACTCGGCGCACTCACGGGGCGGGCATGGAAACAATTTCGACCAGTTGCGTCATCGCCGGGGGCGGTCCCGCCGGCATGATGTGCGGCCTGCTGCTGGCCCGCGCCGGGGTCGACGTCACGGTGCTGGAAAAGCATGCCGACTTCCTGCGCGATTTTCGCGGTGACACGGTGCACCCCTCCACACAGCAGATTTTGCACGAGCTGGGGCTGCTGGAGCGGTTTCTGGAACTGCCCCATGCCAAGATCCGTCAGGTGACGCTGGATTTCGGCGACCAGCATTTCACCATCGGCGACTTCACGCGCCTGCCCACCGTCAGCAAGTTCATCGCCCTGATGCCGCAATGGGACTTTCTGGATTTCATCGCCGATGAGGCGAAGAAGTATCCCAACTTCCGCCTGCTGATGCAGACCCAGGCGCGCGACCTGATAGCGCAGAAAGACAAGAATGGCGGCGACCGCATCGCCGGCGTGCTGGCGACGGGGCCCAGCGGCAATCTGCAAATCCGCGCCGGGCTGACCATCGGCGCCGATGGCCGCCATTCCATCCTGCGCGACAAGTCCGGCCTGAAGGTCAAAGACCTGGGCGCGCCCTTCGATGTGTTGTGGCTCAGCCTGCCGCATCGGCCTGGTGATCCCGTCGATCTGGTGGGGCGCATCCAGGGCGGCGCGTTCTTCGTGATGATCTATCGCGGCGATTACTGGCAATGCGCCTATGGCATTCCCAAGGGCGGGCATGACGCGATCAAGGCCGAGGGCATCACCGCCTTCCGCGCGCGTTTGCGCAAGGTTGCCGGTTTCGCCGCCGACCGCGTCGACACCATCACCGGCTTCGATCAGGTCAAGCTGCTGACGGTGACGGTCAACCGGCTGGAGCAATGGGCGCGGCCCGGCCTCTTGATGATCGGCGATGCCGCCCACGCCATGTCGCCGGCGGGCGGGGTGGGCATCAACCTGGCGATCCAGGACGCGGTGGCGACCGCCAATATCGTCGGCCCGGTGCTGCAGAAGGGCGTGCCCAGATTTTCCGACCTGAAGAAAGTGCAGCGGCGGCGCGAATTCCCCACCCGCGTCATCCAGCGCTTCCAGATTTTCGCGCAGGACGTGATGCTGGCGCCGACCCTGCGGGCGAAGGAAACGCCCAAGGTGCCGTGGGCGGTGAAGCTGCTGAACGCCTGGCCATGGGCGCGGCAATTTCCGGCGCGTTTCGTCGGCATCGGGCCGCGGCCCGAGCATGTGCAGTTGCGAAAACGCTGAACGTATTGCTGCGCCGCCGCATCGAATCTGCATTCGCGCGCGGGCGCAACGGGACTAGACTTGCAAGCCTAGGACCAATGCGGGAGCCGACCATGGCGATGCTGGATCACAATGACCGTCCTGTTCACGACACCAACCGCTGCGCCGCCATGTTCGTTCTGACATGGCTGGGCTTCTTCGCGGTGATTGGACTGCTGAGTTATCTGAGCAAGCTGTTTTAGAAAGTAAGTTGGATCCCCTTCCCTCGCGGCTGGACGCCGCTCGCCGGGGATGATTTCGCGCTTTCGCGCGAAATCACATCTGCATGGTCCAGCCTTCGACGCCCATAGCCGCCTGACGCACGGCTTCCGATAAAGTCGGGTGCGAGTGGCAGGTGCGGGCGATGTCTTCCGACGAGGCGCCGAATTCCATCGCCAGAACCACTTCGGCAATCAGATTGCCGGCTTCGGGGCCGACAATGGCGCAGCCCAGAACTTTGTCCGTCTTGGCGTCGGCCAGAATCTTCACCAACCCATCGGTGGCCATGATGGTCTTGGCGCGGGCATTGGCGGTGAAGGGAAACTTGCCGACCTTGTACTGAATGCCTGCAGCCTTAAGCTCTTCCTCGCTTTTGCCGACGGTGGCGACTTCCGGGAAGGTGTAGACCACCGACGGGATCGCGTCGTAATTCACATGACCGGCCTTGCCGGCGATGATTTCGGCGCAGGCGGTGGCTTCGTCTTCGGCCTTGTGCGCCAGCATCGCGCCTTCGCGGCAGTCGCCAACGGCATAGATGCCCGGCACCTTGGTGCGATAGTGATTGTCGGTGATGACGCGGCCGCGCTTGTCCAGCTCGACGCCGACTTCGGCAAGGCCAAGGCCCGCGGTGTAGGGAACACGGCCGATGGCGACCAGCATCACGTCGCAGTCGATGGTGGACTTTTCGCCGCCCGCTGCCGGTTCAACCGACACTTTCAGGCCGCTGCCCTTCTTTTCCACGCCGGTGACCTTGGTGGAAAGCTGGAAGGTGAAACCCTGCTTGGTCAGGATGCGCTGGAACGCCTTGCCGACTTCGCCGTCGATGCCCGGCGTGATGCGGTCGAGGAATTCCACCACCGTCACTTCGGCGCCCAGGCGGCGATAGACCGAACCCAGTTCCAGGCCGATCACGCCCGCGCCCACAACCAGAAGCTTCTTGGGCACCGAGGTCAGCGACAGCGCGCCGGTGGAGGAGACGATCTGCATTTCATCGATGGTGACGCCCGGCAGCGGCGCGACGTCCGAACCGGTGGCGATGATGATGTGCTTGGCGGTGAGGCTGCGCACCTTGCCGTCGGCGCCTTTGACTTCCACTTTGCCCGGCGCGGTGATGCGCGCTTCGCCGACAATGGCTTCCGACTTGGCTTTCTTCAGCAGGAATTCGACGCCCTTGGTCAGCTCGCCGACCACCTTGGTCTTCTGCGCCATCATCGCCGGCAGATCGAGCTCGACCTTGGCCTTGATGCCCAGCTTGGCGAAATCTTCCTTGGCTTCGTGGAAGCGCTCGGACGCATGCAGCAGCGCCTTGGAGGGAATGCAGCCGACATTCAGGCAGGTACCGCCGAAGGTACCGCGCTTGTCGATGCAGGCGCTGGTCAGGCCAAGCTGGCCCAGGCGGATCGCCGCGTTGTAGCCGCCGGGACCGCCACCGATCACGATCGCATCGAAATTGTCCGCCATGGTCCTGCCAGTCCTGAAATCACGGGCGGGAACATAGCCGTTGAGACGCAGGCGGAAACAGCCCCAAACGCATGTCTGACTTGAATTTTTAGGCTTGCGTGCCGTCCGAGGGCTTCAGGTCGGGGTCCAGGAAGACCAGATCCACCACCGTGCCGCGGCCGGGCTCGGACTGGACGGTGGAAACCCCGCCCAGCTGCAACCCGAAGGTCTTGATCAGCCGGCTGCCCACACTCTTGCGGCTGCCTTCCATGGCGAAGCCCAGCCCGTTGTCGGCGATTTCCAGTTTCAGCTTGCCACCGTCGATCGGCGCCATGCTGACTCGGATCACGCCTTCACGGCCTTCGGGGAAGGCGTGCTTGAAGATGTTGGTCAGCACCTCGACCGTGAACAGGGCCAGCGCCACCGCCACGCTGCCCGTCACCACCCGGCTGGGGACATCGACCTCGACCTTGACCTGATCGTTGCTCATGCCGCCGGCGATCTGGTGCGAAAGCTGGTCGAGCAGGTCGCGGATGTCGAGGGTCGACTGGTCTTCCAGCTCGTTGAGAATGCGGTGGACGAGCGCCAGCGCATTGATGCGGGTCTGGGCCTGCAACAGGGCTTCGCGCGCCACGACGTCCTGCACCTGATTGGCCTGGATCGACAGAAGGCTCATCACGATCTGAAGATTGTTCTTCACCCGGTGATGGATTTCCTTGATCAGCGTGGTCTTCATGTTGACCGCCTCGCGCAGGCGGCGGTCACGGTCCTGAATGCCCTCCGCCATCTCGCTCATGGCTTCACCCAGCAGCTTGAACTCTGTCGGCGCCTTGGCCAGGTCGGGACGGATTACGTAATGGCCGCTGCGATAGGCATGGGCAATGCAGCGCAGATAGCTGATCCATTGCGTGACCTGGCGGTCGGTGGCCAGCCAGATCGCAACCCAGGCGAACCCGATCATCAGAATGGGCAACAGGAAATCCAGGCCGACATGCAGGTAGGTGGGGCTGAACAACTGGCTTTCGCCCATCGCGAAGGCGACAAAGATGGTGTTGCCCATCAGCGCGGCATTGCCGTAGCGCCAGGTGTCACCGCGCGAATCCGTGGCGCTGCCGACCTTTTCCGACGGACCGGTCTTGGGATCGGTGCGGGCGATCGCGCTGGACACATCCTTGTTGTTGGTGGCGATCACCTTGCCGGCGCGGTCGAACACCGCCACCACCGCGCCCTTGGGCAGGCTGGAGGCGCGCATCATGTAGTCGATCCAGTGCACGTCCAGCGCGATGGCGACCGTGCCGTCGAACCGGCCATCAGGCTTGTGCAGCGCCAGCATGCCCGCGATGACCGGCTGTCCTGTAACGCGGCTGATCAGCTCGTTCGACACCGTCATGTCGTTGCTTTTTTTCGCGGCCTGAAAGACTTCCAGATTGCCGACATTCTGGCCGCGGGCCATCGCCATGGCCGAACAGACCACGCGGCCACTCTCATCGATGCGGGTGAGATTGGAGAAATAGCGCACGCCGATTAGCGTGTCGGCCAGCACGCCGTCGCAATTGCCGCTCATGTTGCGCACTTCGCCCAGGCTGCCCACGGCGCGCAGCACCTGCTCCGCCGAGGCGAGCAGATTCTGGTCGCCCGCCGCCACGGTGCGCGCCGACTGAATTAGCTTGTCATGGATGTTGGCGATATCCATCCGGGCGCGCGCCACGCCCTGGAAGATGCTGACCATGATCACGGGGATCAGTGCCAGGGTGATGATCACCTGCAACCGTTGACGCAATGTCCAGCCGGACTCGGGGCCCGGGTTGGTCATGGCTGCGGATGCGGAATTACTTGGTGCGCTTTTTTCCGGCGAGCTGTTCGCCGCGCCCGGGGCTGAGCTGGTCAAGCTGCGCCATAATTTCACGAGCGGCATCTCCTCCGGCAGGACGCGACACATCGCTCAGCGCGTCGCCACCGTCCAGAATCTCTATCAAGGTCTTGCGCGCCCTCGCAACCAGGCTTTTGACCGTGCCGACGGCGCATTTGCAGATGGCGGCGGCATCTTCATAGGAAAAGCCACCGGCGCCCACCAGGATCAACGCTTCGCGCTGTTCGTCGGACAGGTGCTTCAACGCGCGCACCGTGTCGGACAGTTCGGCGCTGTGCACCTGATCTTCGCCGCCGCCCGGAATGCGTTCGGCCGCGTCCTGATCCCACGGCGCCTGACGCCAGGCGCGGCGGCGATCGGAATAGAACTGGTTGCGCAGAATGGTGAACAGCCAGGCTTTCAGGTTGGTGCCCGGAATGAAACTGGACCGGCTCTGCCACGCCTTGACCAGCGTTTCCTGCGCCAGGTCGTCGGCGGCTTCCTGATTGCCGGTCAGCGAGCGGGCGAAGGCGCGCAGAAACGGCACCAGGCCAAGCAGCTCGGTCTTGAAGTCCGGATTCTCGGGCTTCTGGGAATGCGTCGACGGGATCGAGGTGGGCATCACGAGACCTTGCCCCCCTTCTTGTCGCTCGCTTCATCGATCTGACGCAGCAGATCCATGAAATCATCGGGCACAGCTTCCTGCGCCACATCGTCATACATGCGCCGAAGCTCACGGCCGATGGCCCGCTGGCGTGCGCGGATCGCCCGCGCCTTCTCGGTGGGCTTTTCTTCAGACACGGTGGTATCCCATTGCTGCGTCATATCGAGCCGAACCACTTCCTGGTTTTCCGCGGAGCCCGGCCATCGGGCGGCGCGGGACGAAAATTCCGTACCTCAGCCCCATAACCAGTTCCCTTCCCAGAGTTCCAAACGAATGGCCTTCCCGATGGTTCCGAAGGCTAGGGAACTTTTTGCGCTGGCGTAAGTTCCTTATTCGAGCTTTGCTATTTCAGGCCGAAGGAGCCCCTACCCATGTCCATGTCGCAAACCCTTGCGCCGCATCTGCCCTATCTGCGCCGCTATGCCCGAGCCTTGACCGGATCGCAGGCCAGCGGGGATGCCCATGTCCGTGCTGCCCTGACCGCACTTTTGGAGGGCGATAAAGCACTTATCGAGGGGGTCCCCCCCGGGGTCGGCCTGTATCGCCTGTTCCACGCCATCTGGCAGTCCGGCGCCGAGCATTTCGACGAGGCATCCCAGCCCAGCGCCGGCGGCAAGACCCCGGAATCGCGCCTCAAGTCGCTGTCGGCCTCCAAGCGGGCTGCCCTGCTGCTGACCGCCGTCGAGGCCTTCAGCCTGGAAGAGGCCGCCTTCATCATTGATGAAAGCCCCGAAGAGGTCGAAACCGCCATTCTGGGCGCCCAGAAGACCATCGACAGCCAGTTGGCCAGCAAGGTGCTGATCATCGAGGACGAGCCGATCATCGCTCTGGACCTGGAAAATCTGGTCACCGAGCTGGGCCACAAGGTCGTGGCCATCGCCGCCACCAAGGACGACGCTGTTGCCAAGGCCAAGTCGGAGCGCCCCGGCCTGGTGCTGGCGGACATCAATCTGGGCGAAGGCGGCAGCGGCATCGACGCGGTCAGCGAAATCCTGGCCTCGTTCGACATTCCGGTGATCTTCATCACCGCTTACCCGGAAAAACTTTTGACCGGCGAGCGTCCCGAACCTACCTATCTGATCGCCAAGCCCTTCCTGCCCGAAACCGTGCAGGCGACCGTGGGCCAGGCGCTGTTTTTCCATCCGGTGGCCAAGGAAGCCGCTTAAGCCGCCGGTGCGTTACGTCATTTGATGAATTGGAGATTTGAACCATGGCCGCCAAGAAGAAATCCGCTGTGAACGGCAACATTGAAGCGCGCCTCGCCGCATTGCGCGCCGATTTCGGCGCGTTGCAGCAGGACATGAAGGGTCTCTATGGCGACGTCAGCGAAGTGGCGTCGGAACGCGCCGCGCTGGCCATGCGCTCGGCCGAAGAGATCGCCGACCGCGCCGTGGCGCTGGCCGAGGAAGCCGCCAAGGAAGCCAAAGGCGTCGCCCTGGAATACAAGGACGAAGCCGAAGAATGGGCCGAGGAAAATGCCGAGGAGCTGCGCGGTTACGTTCGCGCCCAGCCCATCCAGTCGCTGCTCATCGCTGGCGGCATTGGCGCTTTTCTGGGCGCAATCTTCCTGCGACGCTGATCATTTCCCTGTTAACCCGCCCTGTCGTATAAAAGCGGGACAGACAATGGGGATTCCATGTTCGCGCGCCTGACCGCCAAAGCCATTCTGGCAGCCGCCGCCATCGCCATGGCGTTTTTCGGTATCGGCCTGCTTGGGCTGGCGCTGGCGCATGCGCTGGTTTCAGCACTCGGCGTTGCCGGCGGTTATGCGCTGGCGGGCACGATCCTGCTGCTGCCGCCGCTGGTCTGGGTCATTGCGGGCACGCTGTTTCGGCCGCGCCGTCCGCCGCCGCCGCCGCCCGGCAGCGAACTGATGCGCACCCTTCTTGCTGCAGTCGCGAGGGACAAACCCTGGCTTGCCGTGGTCGGCACCGGGCTTGTCAGCGTCGTCAACATGTTCCTCAACCGCAACACGGGTTCCAAATAGGACTGCCCGCGCGCGCCGGCCTGTGGATAGGCCGGAACCCAAGACCTGATCGAGACGTTTTTGTGACCTAGACTTTGTCGTCAAGGAACAACTCGTCATGCTCGGTTGGGCGCTTGCTTTCCTCATTCTCGCACTCATCGCGGGGTACATGGGTTTCTTCGGACTGGCAGGAATTGCGGCGACAATCGCCAAGCTGCTGCTGGTGGTTTTTGTGGTGCTTCTAATTGTCAGCGCTTTTTCCGGTGCGCTGCGTGGCCGTCCGCAAGTCTGATTTTTTCAGTCCCGTCTGATTTTCATTTTCGTGTCGAAGGGAGAGTGCCCATGCGTATTCCCGCTTTTGTGACCGAACACCCGATTGAAACCCTGCTCGCCGGCGTCTTGCTGGCGGTGGTGTTGTTCGGCTCCGCCGACCGCAAGGCGATCGAAGCTGCGGACCCTGCCACCCAAGTGGCGGCTAGCGGACGCATCTGAAAATTTTTCAGGGGCTTCGGAACGCTTTTTTTCGCCAGCCATTATCTAGTGCGAGCGGACGTCCGATCCGGAACGCCCCCAGCCCCTTCGACAGCCCGCTTCGGGTGTCCGCTCTCTTCCTAAAAGCCGCGCGAAAGCGCGGTTTTTTCTTTTCTGATGGTCGCGCCGGAGAGGCCCTCGCTTCCGCTCGGGTTGCCGGTCGCTCCTAGGGCATCCGGCCAATCTGGGAACTTCTGGGCTTGGCGACGGGATAAAGCACATAGAGCGTGCCCGGGCCCTGAAGCTGGGTGGGAAAGCCGCTATAGCCAAAATCCTTGCGCAGCTCGCGGTGACGGTCGCGGCGAAGTTCCGCCAGATAGAACAGCCGCCCCCCCAGCAGCTTGGCATCGGCGGCGGGCGCATCCGGATAGCGCTGGGTTTCGGTCACCTGAATGACTTTCACATCCGGCTGGTTGAAGCGCAGCCAGGCGGTGGTCTGATAGTCGGTGGTCAATATGGCGTCGGCCAGCCGCGCCTTGCTGATGGCCCCCACAACCTCGCCCACGGGCGCGAAATTGCGGCCCAGAAGCTGCGCCAGCGGATCTTTTTGCAGGCGCAGAATGCCGAACTGCGCCTGGGCATAAACCAGCAGCAGCAGCACCGCCGCCAGCGGCGCGGCGGCATAAGAGATCCAGCGCGCTTTGCCTTCCGTGCGGAATGCATCCGCCGCCAAAATTGCCAGCGCCGGAAAAATGAAACAGGGCCAGTTGCCCTGGATGCGGTCATGCAGGGCGTGCTGTAGGAAATAACCGATCGCGGTCCAGCACAGCACCGCCAATACCAGACGGTCGTCGCTGCGTCGGCTGGCGCGCCAAAGGCCGATCACCATCAGAAGGAAAATCAGCGGCGAGGCCAGGCCGATCTGCGCGGCAAGAAATTCGCCGATAAAGCGCAAGGTGAAGGCGCCGCCGCCGACCCGTCCGAACTGGAAGGCGAAGGTCATCCACTGATGCTGGGCCTGCCAGATCAGGTGCGGCGTGGCGATGGCCAGCGCCAGCGCTGCGCCCAGATAGGGCCAGGGCGTGGCCAGCCATTTTCGTTGCCGCACATCCACCAGCAGCCAGGCCAGCGCGCCCAGCCCCAGGAACAGCGCGGAATACTTCGACAACAGGCCAAGCCCGCCCGCGACGCCCACGGCGAGCCACCATTTGCCATCACCCGATTGCTGCACCTTCGCGAGGCCGAAGACAAAGGCGGCGGCGAAGACGACCGACGGCATGTCTGGCGTCGCCGCCAGCATTTCCACCGACACCATCAAAGTGAGATTGAACAGCAAGGCCGCCAGCGCGGCGCGCTTTTCGTCTTTCAGGATCAGCGCCGCGGACTGCCAGACCAGCCAGCTTGCGGGCAGCGACAGCACAATGCCGGCAAAGCGCACGCCCAGCGGCGTATCACCCAACAGCGATGTGCCGGCGCGGATGGCCCAGGCGATCAACGGCGGATGGTCGTAATAGCCGAATGCCAACCGCTTGGACCACAGCCAGTAATAGGCTTCGTCCGCCGACAATGGCAGCTGCGCCGCCATCACGGCGCGCAACACGATCAGGACCGCGATGAGCGCCAGGCTGACGCGAACCGAAATCACCTCGCCCGCCAGACAAACAGCGTGGACATGGCGTAATTCCACAAGGCGCTCATGATCGCGCCCGCCGCGCCCGCCAGCAGCCAGCGCGAGTGATCGATGTACAGCCAGGAGGCCAGGTCGATATTGGTCAGCACGCCCACCGAGCCGATCAGGCAGAACAGCACGAAGCCGCGCGCCATCGCCCAACCCTTCAGCCGGCGGTCTTTGTAGGTCAGCTCATTGTTGAGCAGGAAGTTGCTGGTCATGGCGATGAAGGTGGCGATGAACTGGGCGGTGCGGAACAGGTCGGGCAGATCGGCAGGCAGCAGCCATAACGACAAGCGCAGCGCCACCAGATGCACCACAAGACCGATGGTGCCGACAAGCGCGAAGAAGATGAAGCGCGGGTCCACCAGGTCGCCGGTCGCCTTGGCCAGCAGCAGGCCCAAAAATTCGACGCCGATCTGGGCGTTGAACTTGCTTTCGCCGTCGAAGCGTTCGCCAAAGTTGTAGGGCTGTTCGGCGATGCGCAGCTTGCCGCCACCGGTGGCGGCGATATCCAGCAGGATCTTGAAACCCACCGGCGACAGGCGCGGCGCGATTTCGTCGAAGCGGTCGCGGCGCAGCATGAAGAAGCCCGACATGGGATCGCTGAGATTGGTGCCCACTAGCCGGTGTGTCAGCCTGGTGGCCAGGCGCGAGATCGCGCCGCGCCCCTGCGAGAAGCTGGCGGCACTGCCGCCTTCGACATAGCGGGTGCCCGCCACCAGATCGGCGGCGCCGCCCTGCAGCTTGGCCAGCATGGCGGGCAGCACTTTCTCGTCATGCTGCAGATCGCCATCGATCACCGCCACAAAGGGCGCCGCGCTGGCGGACATGCCCTCGATGCAGGCCCCGGCCAGGCCACGGCGGCCCACCCGGCGCAGACAGCGCACGCGGCTGTCCGTGGCCGCGATCTCCTTGGCCAGCGCGGCGGTGCCGTCGGGCGAATTGTCGTCGACGAAAATCACTTCCCAGGCGATGCCAGACAGGGCCAGGTCCAGCCGGCGCACCAGCTCGGCCACGTTGCCGCGTTCCTTGTAGGTGGGAACCACAACGGAGAGCTGGGGGCTGGGCACGGGCGCGAAAGTCCTGAGATGCTTGGCCCCCTAGGTGACGGGGCGGGGCAGAACCGTCAAGTTGACGGCAGACCGTCAAGAAATCGCTAACCCTGTCAGTGACTTAGAAGCGGCCAACGGTAGCGCGGGAAACTTCCCCCGTTAAGATGCGTTGCAAATCGATGATCCATCCGGCCAACCCGCCCCGCACGCCCGGCCTGCCGGCCAATCACACGCCGTTGCGCGTGATCGCGCCGCGGGTGCTGGTGGTCGAGGACGAGATGACGGTGGCGATGCTGATCGAGGACATGGTCAGCGAGCTGGCCTATGAGGTCGCCGCCGTGGTGCCCCGCCTGGAGGACGCCATGCGCCTCCTGGATACCGACCTCTTCGACCTCGCGATGCTGGATGTGCACCTCAACGGCAAGACGGTGTTTCCTTTCGCTGCTGAGCTGGAGAAGCGCGAAATCCCGTTCCTGTTTGCCACGGCGTATGGAGCGCGTGGCCTGCCCGCAGAATTCCAGGACCATCTGGTGCTGCAAAAACCCTTCGGTCCGGTCGAATTGCGCCACGCCCTGATAGGCCTTTGCGGGCGCGTGACGCACTAGGTCTTACAAGAAGAAGATCGCATAGAGCACGACGCCGGCGACCACCGACAGCGCCAGGCTGATATGCAGCACATAGCGCATCACGCCCAGTTCCTTGCCCCCGCGCGCTTCCTGGGCATCGAGAACAACGTGGCCTTCTTCGGTTTGCATGTTCGTCTCCTTTTGGTCGGTTATTCCGCGGCGTGATTGCTGGCGGAATAGAGCCGCCCTTCCACTTCCGCGATCAGCCCGTCGAGCTCGGCGCGATTGACGGCGTCATCGCCGCTCTCCCGCCAGGCCCGCAGAATTTCCACACGCTCCGCATCGCCAAACCGGCGATCGCGCAGCACATCGGCAGGAGCCCGGTAAATCCGCGCCGGGTTCTGCTTGATGTCCTCGAACAGTTTCTTCTTCGCCATGCATGCCTCCCGGACATGCCGTCCGTTCAGATCCGCCCCATCAGCGCCAGCACCAGAACGATCACCAGCACCAGTCCGAGCGTGCCGGACGGGTAGTAACCCCAGGCCTGGCTGTGCGGCCATGACGGCCAGGCGCCCAGCAAAAGCAGCAGCAAAACCACAATCATAATTGTTCCGAGCATCTTGAAATCCTTCAAAGATATATATGAGGAAGGAACACCGCTGCCCCCCGCCGGTTCCCCCAAATGTCTTCAGTTCCGCGAAGTTCCCGGAACGGGCATCTCGCGCTGCCGTTGTCAGAACGAACAATTTTGGGGAGCCCGCATGCATACGCGCATGATCGCCTTGACCGGTGCCGCAGTCCTTATGCTGTCAGGCCCAGCCCTTGCCGGGGAATCGACACCTGCGGAAAAAGAGGCGACGCGCCAGCTCAACCTCCAGGCGGCCCAGAATGCCAAGCCTGAATTGCCGCAGCAGATGGCAGCCAACAACGCGGCGACCATGCCGCTGACCGCGGCACCGACCGAGCCGGTCACGGCGGCCCCCAGCGGTGTGCTTTCCAGCATCATCCATCCGCCGTCCAAGGTCGCCACCGCCAATGTGCTCGACGCCAGCGGCAAGACGGTGGGCGTGGTGCAGAAGGTGGAAGTGACGCCGGACGGCAGGCCCACGACCGTGTCGGTGGGCATACTGGGAACGAAGGATCAGGTCGTGGTTCTGGATGCGTCAACCGTGAGCTATGACGCGCACAAGAACGAAATCACCGCGACCAGCGGGCTGCCGTCAAACGGCTAGCCCGCTAACATTTGAAACCCGCGCGCCCAACAGCGCGCGGGTTTTCATTTGGCGAATTTGAGGGCGGCAAAGGCGGCCGCGCTCGCGGTGACGCCGGTCAGGAACGTGCCCCAGACGATGTCGATCACCGACACCTTGACCGACCAGACTTTCAAGGTGGCCAGGTTGGTCAGGTCGTAGGTGAAATAGGCGAAAAATCCGAACAGCGCGCCGAACAGCGCCGCCGTCTTCCAGTCACCGCTGGCCATTGCCGGGCGCACCGCGAACACCAGGATGCCCAGGATATAGACGAGGTAGAAAATCACCGCCGCCACCATGTTGGGCTCGGGCGCCATCACCGGGCCCAGCGCCTTGTGATAGATCGGCCCGGCGGCATTGGTCAGCCATATATAATCCAGTCCGCCCATGACCAGGGCGGCAGCGACATAGGCGACGACATAGCTCATCGGATGGTCCTCCCGCCCCTTACTACGCGCCAGCCGCCAGATTGGATCGCCCCACGGCCTGTGATCCGCCCCCGCGGGGCGGGCGTACCTGCTAAAAGGCAGGACCATGAGCAAAATTGCGATTCTCGGCACCGGCATTTCCGGATTGGGCAGCGCCTTCCTTCTGAACCCCGATCACGAGATCACGGTTTATGAAAAGGCGGCCCGGATCGGCGGCCACAGCCGCACCATCACAGTCGATTATGACGGCGCACGCATTCCGGTCGATACCGGCTTCATCGTCTTCAACCGTCCCAACTATCCCAACCTGTCGGGCCTGTTCGCGCATCTGAACGTGCCCACCCATGCCAGCGACATGACCTTCGCCGCCTCCATCCGCGACGGTTGGCTGGAATGGGGGGCGCAGGACCTCAACACCGTGCTGGGCCAGCGCCGCAATATCTTCCGGCCGCGCTTCGGCCTGCTGGTGCGCGACGTGATGAAGTTCAACGCGCAGGCGCAAAGCACGGTGGAACGCCATCCCGACCTGACGCTGGAGGGCCTGATCACCAAGCTTGGTCTGGGCGACTGGTTTCGCCGCTATTACCTGTTGCCGATGTCGGGCGCGATCTGGAGTTGCCCGCCCTGCGAGATGATGAACTTCCCGGCGCACACGCTGGTGCGCTTCTTCGCCAATCATCACCTGCTTTCCTATTCCGGCCAGCCGCAATGGCGCACCGTGACCGGCGGATCGCAGGAATATGTGCAGCGGCTGACCGCATCCTTCGCCAGTCGCATCCGCACCAACTGTGGCGCCGTGGCGGTCACGCGCTGCGCCGATGGCAAGGTCGAAGTGCGCGACACCCAAGGCGGCAGCGAACTCTACGATCAGGTGGTGCTGGCCTGTCATGGCGACGAGGCGCTGGCGCTGCTGACCGATGCCGACACGCAGGAGCGCGCCGCCCTGTCGCCGTTCCGTTATCAGAAGAACACCGCCATCCTGCACCGCGACACACGCCTGATGCCGCGCCGCCGCCGGTGCTGGGCAAGCTGGGTCTATACCTCCGACGGCGAATTCCTGCATCCGCGCATCACCGTCACCTACTGGATGAACCGGCTGCAGGCCATCGACGAAAGCCGCCCGCTGTTCGTCAGCCTCAATCCCAAGCGCGACATTCCGGACGAGATGGTCTTCGACAGGGCCGAGTTCGATCACCCGGTGTTCGACAATGCCGCTATCGCCGCCCAGCCCAGGGTCGCGGCGCTGCAGGGCCGCCGCGGCACATGGTTCGCGGGCGCTCATCTGGGCCATGGTTTTCACGAAGATGGCCTGGCCAGCGCGGTCGCGGTGGCGCGCGGGCTTGGCGCGGCCGTCCCCTGGGACGCCAGTGCACCGCAGCCCCGCCCCGATGCTGCGCAGCAAAAATGGTCCGTGCCGCATTTTCCGGCCGCGCGGCCGGTCCCGGCGGAATTGTTTTGATCGGATTTGCTGCTTAGTCTTGCCCGTCCTTATTTTTGCTGAGAAGCCGCGATGGCCCTGATACCTGCGTCCTATATTGAAAAGAGCTGGCGCAAGGCGATCAGCGAGCTGGAATACGGTACCCTGACCTTCATCGCCCCCAATGGCGAAGTCACAGTGTGCCAGGGGGCCAAGCCGGGCCCGACGGCCCGCTTTCATATTCATGAGTGGGACGTGCTGCGCCGGATCATGGCGCGCGGCGATATCGGGCTGGGCGAGGAATATATCGCCGGCACCTGGGACACCGACAGCGTCGAGAATCTGGTCAGCCTGTTCCTGCTGAACCTGGATCACTTCGACAATTTTTCCGACGGCAACTGGATCAACCGCATCGGCTTTGTGATCCACAATGCGCTGGTGCGCAGGAATTCCATTTCCGGCTCGGCCCGCAACATCAAGGACCATTACGACGTCGGAAACGACTTCTATTCACTGTGGCTGGATCCCAGCATGACCTATTCCTCGGCGCTCTATAACGGCGCGTCCGACCTCTATCGCGCCCAGCAGAACAAGTATGAGCGCATCCTGTCCAAGTTCGATTCCCCCAAGGCCAATGTGCTGGAAATCGGCTGCGGCTGGGGCGGGTTTGCCGAACGCGCGGCGGCTGACAACCACCATGTCACAGGCCTGACCATTTCACCGGCGCAGCATAAATTCGCCACCGCGCGGCTGGGCGCCGCCGCCGACATCAAGCTTCAGGACTACCGGCTGACCAAGGGCACCTTCGACAATATCGTGTCGATCGAGATGTTCGAGGCGGTGGGCGAGCATTACTGGCCGGCCTATTTCAACGCGATCGCGCAGCGCCTGAAGCGCGGCGGCCGCGCGGTGATCCAGACCATCACCATCCAGGACGAACTGTTCGCCGGCTACCGCACCCGCAGCGACTTCATCCGCCACTATGTCTTCCCGGGCGGCATGTTGCCGTCGCTGGCGCGCTTCCGCGAGGAGGCCGAAAGGGCCGGCCTGAAATTCGCCGGGGCCTTCGGCTTCGGGAAGGATTATGCCCGCACCTTGCGCGAATGGCTGGTGCGGATGCAGGCGCAAGAGAGCGCTATCAGGGCCTTGGGCCATGACCAGCAATTCCTGCGGAACTGGGAGTTTTACCTGGGAATCTGTGCCGCCACCTTCGAGGTGGCCCGCACCGATGTGGTTCAGGTCGAGCTGGTAAACGCCTGACCTTTCCGGGGCTGAGCACCTGCGGCCAAAAATCGCCCTGTTTTCGCTGACAATATTCGGATATGGAGACCGCCCTCGGGGGCACCCTAGAAAAGGCTTGTTCTATGCTTGCGAAAAGTTTGATGACCGTGGCGCTGCTGGCAGCCACCACCATCGCGGCCCAGGCGCAAGGCGCGGGCGATCCGGTCAAGGGCAAGGCCGTCTACAAGCGCTGCGTGGTCTGCCACACCGATACCAAGGGCGGCAGCGATACGCTGGGCCCTAACCTTTTCGGGATTGTCGGCAAGAAGGCCGCCAGCAAGCCGGGCTATGCCTATTCCGCCCCGCTGCAGGCCGCGAACATCACCTGGACCGAAGCCAACCTGATCAAATGGTCTGCCGCGCCCCAGAAAATGGTGCCGGGCAACAAGATGTTCTTCGCCGGCATCACCAGCAAGAACCAGCAGGCCGACCTCGCCGCGTATCTGGCGACTCTCAAGTAGCTGTGGCGGAATGACGCAGGGGCGTCCGCGCCCTTAACCAGTTTTGCTGCAATGCAGCAAGACTGCTGTCCATCCTGTCCGCTTTCGTTGACAGCCTTGCGGCTGCGGCCATACTTTTTGCACCGCACAACAACAGGATGGCCGCCCATGACTGCGCGGCAAAAAACACCATCCTTGGGGATCAAAGAAGCAGCATGAAGGTCCTGGTGCCCGTCAAACGGGTCGTCGATTACAACGTCAAAATTCGCGTGAAGGCGGACCAGAGCGGCGTGGACTTGGCCAACGTCAAGATGTCCATGAACCCGTTCGACGAAATCGCCGTCGAAGAGGCTGTGCGGCTGAAGGAAAAGGGCAAGGCGACCGAAGTGGTGGTCGTGTCCATCGGGCCGAGCCAGGCCTCTGAAACCATCCGCACCGCGCTGGCCATGGGCGCCGACCGCGGCATCCTGGTGAAGAACGACACGGCGGTTGAGCCGCTGGCCGTCGCCAAGATTCTCAAGGCCATTGTCGACGCCGAGCAGCCCAAGCTGGTGATCACCGGCAAGCAGGCGATCGACGACGATTCCAATCAGGTGGGCCAGATGCTGGCCGCGCTGCTGGGCTGGCCGCAGGGCACCTTCGCGCACAGCCTGGAGCTGGGCGACGCCAATGCTAAGATTACCCGCGAGATCGATGGCGGCTTGCAGACCGTCGACGTGAAACTTCCGGCGGTGATGACCACCGACCTGCGCCTGAACGAGCCGCGCTACGCGTCGCTGCCCAACATCATGAAGGCCAAGAAGAAGCCCATTGAAGAAAAGACCCCGGCGGATTTCAGCGTCGATGTCACGCCGCGCTTCAAGGTTTTGAAAGTGACCGAACCCGCCAAGCGCGCGGCGGGCGCCAAGGTCGCCAGCGTGACCGAGCTGCTCGACAAGCTCAAAGCCGACGGAGTTATCTGATGGCTTCGCTGGTTCTCGCCGAACATGACAATGCGTCGCTGAAGGACGCGACCCACAAGACCGTGACGGCCGCCGCCGCAATCTCCTCGCCGGTACACATTCTGGTGGCGGGCGAGAATTGCGCCGCCGTGGCGGACGCTGCCGCCAAGATCGCAGGCGTGGAAAAAGTGCTGCTGGCCGAGGGCGCTGTCTACGCGCGCCAACTGGCCGAGCCGATGGAAGCGCTGATCCTGTCGGTGGCGGACAAATACGACGCGATCATCGCCCCCGCCACCACGACGGGAAAGAACATCCTGCCGCGCGTTGCCGCCAGGCTGGATACGCCGCAGGTTTCCGAAATCCTGAAGGTGATTTCGCCGGACACATTCGAGCGACCGATCTATGCCGGCAACGCCATCGAGACGCTGCAGGCGCCGGAAGGCAAGAAGATCATCACCGTGCGCGCCACCGCCTTCAAGGCAGCCGCGGAAGGCGGCAGCGCGACGGTGGAAAAGATCAGCGCAGCGTCCGATCCGGGTCTTTCCACCTTCGCGGGCGAAGCCTTGTCGAAGTCCGAGCGCCCCGAACTGACCTCGGCCAAGATCATCGTGTCGGGCGGCCGCGGCCTGGGTTCGGGCGAAAACTTCAAGCTGCTGGATTCCATCGCCGACAAGCTGCATGCCGCTGTCGGCGCCAGCCGCGCCGCCGTCGATGCGGGCTATGTGCCCAACGACTATCAGGTGGGCCAAACCGGCAAGGTCGTGGCTCCCGATCTGTACATTGCGGTGGGCATTTCCGGGGCCATCCAGCATCTGGCCGGCATGAAGGACTCCCGCGTCATTGTGGCGATAAACAAAGATGAAGAGGCGCCGATTTTCTCGGTCGCCGATTACGGCCTGGTGGCCGATCTGTTCAAAGCGCTTCCCGAGATCGATGAAGAGCTCGGCAAGCGTGGGTACAAGTAAAGGCAAGCAACATGACAGTTGAGAAAATCGGCGTTATCGGCGCAGGACAGATGGGTACCGGCATCGCCCATGTGCTGGCGCTGGCCGGCTATGACGTGGTGCTGGACGACATCAACAAGGATGCCCTGTCCAAGGCCATCGAGCGCGTCGAAAAGAACATGCAGCGCCAGGCCCAGAAGGGCGTGATCAGCGAAGACCAGATTGCGCCGGCGCTGGCGCGCATCCGCGTCACCCAGACGCTGGACGACCTTCGCGACCGCGACCTGGTGATCGAGGCGGCGACCGAAGACGAAGCCATCAAGAAGAAAATCTTCCAGGATCTTTGCACCCGCATCTCGGACAAGACGCTGATCGCCACCAACACGTCATCGATCTCGGTCACGCGGCTGGCGTCGGTCACCGACCGGCCCGAGAATTTCATCGGGCTGCACTTCATGAACCCAGTGCCGCTGATGCAGCTTGTGGAAGTGATCCGCGGCATCGCCACCAACGACGCCACGTTCCAGTCGGCGCTGGAAATCGTCAAGCGCGTCGGCAAGACCGCCGCCTATGCCGAAGACTTCCCCGCCTTCATCGTCAACCGCATCCTGCTGCCGATGATCAACGAGGCGGTCTACACGCTGTATGAGGGCGTCGGAAATGTGGATGCCATCGACACCGCGATGCGGCTGGGCGCCAATCACCCGATGGGCCCGTTGCAGCTCGCCGACTTTATCGGCCTGGATACCTGTCTGTCGGTGATGCAGGTCCTGTATGAAGGCCTGGCGGATTCCAAGTACCGCCCCTGCCCGCTGCTGGTGAAATATGTCGAAGCCGGCTGGCTGGGCCGCAAGACCGGCCGCGGCTTCTACGATTATCGCGGCGAACATCCGGTGCCGACGCGCTAAATAATGCTCCATGGCCGGGCTTGACCCGGCCATCCATGTTTAAAGCAGCGTTCGTGTTGCGATGGATGGACGGCTCAAAGGCCGCCCATGGTGAGGGAGAGGATCAGCTCCCCGTCACTCTTTTGAAATACTTCACCGCTTCCGGATCATCCCACTCCGCCGGCCCCTCAGCGCGGGCGATGATCTTGCCTTCGGGGTCGATCAGCACGGTCAGCGGCAGGCCGAACGCCTTGAAGCTTTTCAGCATGACAACATCGCTGTCGCGATAGGGGGTCAGGGCGCGGGCGCGGTTGGCCTGCAGGAAGGCGGCGGCGTCGATGCCCTTGCGGTCGGTGTTGATCGCCACCACCCGCAAGCCCGGCACGCGGGCCTGAAGCCGGACCAGGGCCGGTAGCTCGGCGACGCAGGGCGCGCACCAGGTGGCCCAGAGGTTGAGCAACGTGTAGCGGCCCCGGAATTCCTCCAGCGCATAACGGCGCCCCGTAGGATCGGTAAAACCGACATTAGGTGCGCTTTTGGGCTCTTTTTCCAGCTTGAGCACGGCCAAAGCCTCGGGCGGCTCTAGTCCGTGATGGACAGAAAGCAGGCCGTTCCCATATAGAAACCCGAACGCGATCGCCGTAATCACGGACAGGCTGATGATGATTTTCTTGATCATGGCCTTTGGATGAAAAGATGAGCACCAACAAAATGTGGGGCGGACGGTTTGCATCCGGCCCCGCCGCCATCATGAGGGAGATTACCCCCTCAATCGATTTCGACAAGCGCCTGGCGGGTGAAGACCTGGCCGGAAGCCGCGCCCATTGCCGCATGCTGGCCACCGAAGGGATCATTTCCAAGGATGATGGCCAGGCGATCCTGGGCGGGCTGGACACAATTGAAAAAGAGATCGCCGCCGGAACCTTCGTTTTCAAGCGCGAGCTGGAAGACATTCACCTGAATATCGAGGCACGGCTGGCCGAGCTGATCGGCCCGGCGGCTGGACGTCTGCACACCGCGCGTTCACGCAATGACCAGGTGGTGACCGACTTCCGCCTGTGGGTCAGGGCAGCCTGCATCCGCGCCGAAGAGGGCCTGACGGTTCTGCAAAAGGCGCTGATCGCTCAGGCCGAGCAACATCTGGACACCATCATGCCGGGCTTCACCCACATGCAGGTGGCCCAGCCGGTGACGTTCGCCCATCACCTGATGGCCTATGTCGAAATGTTCGGGCGCGATCGTGGCCGGTTCGAAGATGCGAAGAAGCGTCTGAATGAATCGCCGCTGGGCGCCGCCGCGCTGGCCGGCACGACCTTTCCCATCGACCGCGACGCCACCGCCAAGGCGCTGGGCTTCACGCGCCCGATGCGTAATTCGATGGACGCGATTTCCGCGCGCGACTTCGCGCTGGAATATCTGGCCGCCTGCACCATCAGCGCGGTGCATCTGTCGCGCCTGGCGGGCGAACTGGTGCAGTGGTCGACGCCGGCTTTCGGCTTCGTGAAGCTGTCGGATGCCTTCACCACCGGCTCGTCCATCATGCCGCAGAAGCGCAACCCCGATGCCGCCGAACTGATCCGCGGCAAGACGGGCCGCGTGCTGGGTGACTTCGTGGCGCTGGCCACGGTCGTCAAGGGCCTGGTGCTGACCTATGGCACTGACCTGCAGGAAGACAAGGAACGCGTGTTCGACGCCGCCGACACGCTGGAAATTTCGCTGGCCGCGATGGCCGGCATGATCGCCGACATGACCGCCAATCCGGCAAAGATGCTCAGCGCGGCGGAAGCCGGCTATCCAACCGCCACCGACCTGGCGGACTGGGTGGTGCGCGTCTTGAAAAAGCCGTTCCGCGAAGCCCATCACATTGCCGGTTCGATCGTGAAGTGCGCCGAAGACAAGGGCGTCACGCTGGACAAGCTGCCGCTGGCCGACATGCAGGCGATTGATGCGGACATCACCGAAGAAGTCTTCAAGGTGCTGTCGCTGGAATCGTCGGTGAAGGCGCGCATGAGCCTGGGCGGTACCGCGCCCGCGCGGGTGCGCGAGCAACTTGCGCACTGGAAGGCTGCTTTCAAATGAAGCCCGTGTTGATCGTCATGGCGCTGTCGCTTCTGGTTGCCGCTTGCGGGGTCAAGAATGACCTGGTCAAGCCCAGCGGCCAGAGCACCCAGCGCGACGAAACCGATCCGTCTAGACCTCCCTTTCCATTAGGGCGTTAGGCGGGAGCCGGACCGCCCCTGAATCGAGTACGCTAAGTGAATTTTTTCCAGTACAAGGATGGCGTGCTGTGCGCGGAAGGCGTGCGGCTGGACGCGCTGGCCAAAGAGGTCGGCACGCCTTTCTATTGCTATTCCAGCGCCACGCTGGAGCGGCACTACAAAATCTTTTCCGAAGCGCTGCCCAAGGGCTCGCTGGTCGCCTATTCGGTCAAGGCCAATGGCAACCTGGCGGTGCTCAAGACGCTGGCCAAGCTGGGCGCCGGCGCCGACGTTGTGTCGGGCGGCGAGTTGGCGAAGGCGCTGGCGGCGGGAATTCCTGCGGGCAAGATCGTTTTCTCGGGCGTCGGCAAGACCCGCGAAGAGATGCGCGCCGCGCTGGATGCCGGCATCTATCAGTTCAATGTCGAAAGCCAGCCGGAACTGCTGGCGCTGAGCGAGGTGGCGCTGGCGGCGGGCAAGCGCGCGCCCATCACCCTGCGCGTCAATCCCGATGTCGATGCCAAGACCCACGCCAAGATCACCACTGGCACATCGGAAACCAAGTTCGGCATTCCCTTCGCCCATGCCCGCGAAGTCTATGCCCAGGCCGCCACGCTGAAAGGCGTGGAGATTGTCGGCGTCGATGTCCATATCGGCAGCCAGCTCACGGACCTGGAACCGTTCGAGACCGCTTTCCAGCGCATCGGCGAACTGGTCACGCAATTGCGCGCCGATGGCCATGCCATCACCCGGCTCGACTTGGGCGGCGGACTGGGTGTGCCGTATCAGCACGACAACAATCCGCCGCCGGATGCGAGCGCGTATGGCGCCATGGTGACGCGGGTAACGAAGGACCTGGGCTGCACCTTGTCGTTCGAGCCGGGCCGTTTCATCGCCGCCAATGCCGGCGTGCTGGTGTCCAGCGTGATTTACGTCAAGCGCGGCGACGCCAAGGACTTCCTGATCATCGATGCAGGCATGAACGATCTGATCCGCCCGGCCATGTACGAGGCCCATCACGAAATCGCGGCGGTGGCGGAACCCGCAGCCGGTTCGCCGCGGCCGAAATACGATGTGGTAGGGCCGGTGTGCGAAACCAGCGATCTTTTCGCGGCCGACCGGGCGCTGCCGGAACTCAAATCGGGCGATCTTGTGGCAATCCTGTCGGCGGGCGCCTATGGCGCGGTGATGGCGGGCGACTACAATGCCCGCCCGCGCATCCCGGAAGTCTTGGTCGCGGGCGAGCAATGGGGCATCGTACGCCCCAGAGAAAGCCATGCCGATCTTATCGCCAAAGACCGCATTCCCGACTGGCTGGCTGGCTGATCCCCTCGATCGCCGGGTTGCACTGGCGCGCGCGATTGTCGGCATCGAGCGCGTGTTGCCGCGGCTGTGGCCGGCGGCGCTGTTCTTCGGCGGTCATCTGGCACTGGCGCTGACCGGCATTTTCGCCTTCACGCCCTGGCCGTTGCAGGCATTGCTGCTCGCCGCCACCATCACCGCCAGCGCCTTGTCGCTGGTGGACGGATTTGAAGATTTCGTCTGGCCCCGCGCCATCGATGGCGCCCGCCGCCTGGAACGCGACAGCGGGCTGTTGCATCGCCCGGTGTCGGAACGGGGCGATGTGCTGGTGGGCAGCGATCCGTTTGCGCAGGCGCTGTGGGACTTGCACCGCCAGCGCGGACTGCCGGGCAAGTTTCGCCTCGCTTTGCCGCGCGCCGGGATTGCCGAGCGCGATCCGCAGGGCTTGCGCTGGTATCTGCTGATCGCGCTGACGACAGGCTTGGTTCTGGCGCAGGGCGACATCGGCAAGCGCCTGGTCTCGGCCTTCGACAGCGGCGCGGGCGCCGCCGCCAGCATCGATGCCTGGATCGATCCGCCGCCCTATACCGGCCTGCCGCTGACGTCTTTGCGCGTCGGCGACACCGGCATCATCACCGCGCCGCAAGGTTCGGTTCTGCATCTGCGGGTGCATGGCGCGCCGCGCACGCCGGGTCTGACCGCGGGCGCCAACGATGCGCCGCGCTTTGCGGGCGAAAATGGGGAATATTCCAGCAACGTCCTTCTCACCGCCGATGCGCGGGTGCGGGTGCAAGTGGGCGGCGAAGCCATCGGCAAATGGCAGATCCGCGCCGCACCCGATGCGGTGCCGACCATCGCCTTCACCGCCACGCCCAAGCCCACCGAACAGCTCGCCACCGAATTTGCCTTCAAGGGTGGCGATGATTACGGCATCGCCAATGTCCATGCGGTTCTGGTGCCGAAGGACCGCAAGAGTGCCAAGCCGCTGGTGGCCGACCTGCCGCTGCCCAGCACATCGGAAAAATCCGTCACGCAGACCAGCTATGCCGATCTCACCAGCCATCCCTATGCGGGCCTGATGGTGGAAGTGCGGCTGGAAGCGCGCGACGCCACCGGACAGAAAGGCGTCAGCAACACGGTCAGCTTCCGTCTGCCGGCGCGGGTCTTCACCGATCCCTTGGCCCGCGCCCTGATCGAACAGCGCCAGAACATCGCGACTTTGAATGATGAAGGCCGCCGCATCGCACTTTTGACACTGGACGCGCTGAGCATCGAGCCGGAGCGTTTCTATGAAGGCCGCCACGATATCTATCTGGCCATGCGCAACGCCTTTTATGGCGTGCGCAATGCCAAGAGCGACGCCGATATCGAGCGGGTGCAACGCCTGTTGTGGGAAACCGCGCTGAAGCTGGAACGTGGCGGCCTGCTGTCGGCGGCGGAGGAATTGCGCAAGCTGCAACAGATGCTGACCCAGGCCATGGCCTCGGGCGCGCCGCAGGAAGTTCTCGACGAACTGCTCAAGCGCTACAACGAAGCCATGCAGCGTTACATGCAGGCGCTGGCCGCCAATCCGCCGCGAGGCCAGGCGCCGACCCCGCCCGATGCCACCATGCTGGGCCAGCAGGATCTGCAGCAGCTTCTGGACACGATCCAGAAAATGACCGAGGCGGGCGAGCGCCAGCAGGCGGCGCAGTTGCTGGCGATGCTGCAATCGATGCTGGAAAACATGCGCCTGACGCAAAGCCAGGGTCAGGGCGGCCAGAGCGCCCAGAACCAGCAGCGCAACCAGCAGATCCAGAAGTTCAGCGAGTTGATGGGCAAGCAGCGCTCGCTGCAGGACAAGACCTTCCGCCAGCGCCAGGGTCAGGGCGATCCCAAAGACGGCGGCCCGCAGGGCCTGCAGCGCCAGCAACAGGCGCTGGAAAAGGAATTGCAGGATTCGCTCAAGGGCATGGGCGGTTCAGCGGCGCAAAAGCTGCGCGAAGCGGGCAAGGCGATGGGGGAAGCGCAGGGCGCGCTGGGCCGCAAGGATCTGGACAATGCCGGAAGCGCCCAGAACCAGGCGCTGGAGGCGCTGCGCCAGGGCGCCGAGCAACTGGCGCAGGAACAGGCCAAGGGCGACAGGCAGATGGCCGGCCGCGATCCGCTGGGACGCGGCAACTCGGTGCTGGGCGAATCCGGGGTGAAGATTCCCGGCGTGACCGATCTGGCGCGGGCGCGCGAGATTTTGCAGGAACTGCGCCGCCGCGCCGCGCAGATGAACCGCCCGCAGGCCGAGCGCGATTATCTGGATCGGTTGCTCAAGGCTTTCTGATACGGCGACTAGACCTTGCCGATATACGGCAGGCCGCGATACTTGCCCGCATCGTCCATGCCATAGCCGATGACGAAATCATCGCCCACGGTGAAGCCAACATAATCGGCCTTGGCGACCGCATCGCGCTTCTGCTTGTCCAGCATCACCGCCACCTGCACGCTGGCCGCACCCGCGGCCTCGATCAGCGACACGGCTTTTGCAATCGTGCGGCCCGCATCCAGCACGCCGTCAATCACCAGCACATGGCGTCCCGCGATCTGTTCCGATGGTCCCGCCACCATCGAAATGGCGCTGGCGACGCGCTTGTCGCCATAAGAGCGCAGCCAGATCATTTCCACATCCAGCAGCACGCCTTCCCAGGCCAGCGCCCGCAACAGATCCGCGGCAAAAACAAAACCGCCGACCAGGATCGGCATGGCGATGTCGGGGCGCAAGGGCGCGGCGGCGATGGTGCGCGCCATCACGCCGACGCGCTCCTGAATCTGCTCAGCCGAATAGAGTGTGGCGGGCGGGTTCACGACCCATCCTTGGCGAAGCGCACTTCCAGGTGACGCGCGGCGGCGGGCGGGCTGGAAAGCCGCGTGGCGAACGGTATTGACTGGCCCGGCTTGAGCACCAACGCGCCCGGCTTGAAATTCCAGTGATACAGCTCGCGCTTGTCGGCGTCGCTCAGCGTCACGCGCACCGTCTGCGGCACCGGCAGCTCGCGCGTGCCGGCATTCACGATCATGCCCGACACCGCCAGCACGATCTGGCCGTCTTCGTTCTGGCGCTCATAGCGCACCTGGCGAAAATCGATGCCGCTGGCATTCACCGGCAGGCCCAGGCTGGAATAGACGCCCGCCGATTGCGGCCAGATCACCGCGATGTCCTGGCGATAGCGCACCGCCGACACCGCAATCAGCAGCACTACCACGATCAGCCCGACCCAGCCGGCGATCACCGCCAGCTTGGGGCCGATCGGCTGCTTGGGCGCCGGCGCCTGCGCCGCGGGCGCATAGGCGCGGGTGGGAGACGGATTGACCGGATAGGGATCGTCGGCGGGTATATCCACCGCTGCGGGAGTTGCCGCCGCCTCAGCCTCGAACGGCGCCACCAGTTGGGGCTCGACCACCGGTTCTGGTGCTTCGGCGGCCTGGTGCCAGCTATGGCCGCATTTGGCGCAGCGTACCGTGCGTCCGGCAGCGGGGAATTTGGCCCCGTCCACCGCATAGCGCGTGTCGCACGAAGGACAGGTGAGAATCATGTCCGGCCTGTTGAAAAACATGAGGAAAATAGGCGTCGGGGGCCATGACCGCAAGGGCGCGGCTTTGCCGCGCAACCCGCGCAAAAGCGCGGGCGAAGGGCCTATTTTTCAAAATTAAAAAAGCTATGGTCGCCCCATGGTTCGGTTTGAAAATGTCGGGATGCGCTATGGCTCGGGGCCCGAAGTGCTGCGCGATGTCAGCTTCTCGCTGGAGCCGGGCTCGTTCACCTTCCTGACGGGGCTTTCGGGCGCGGGCAAGACCACGCTGCTCAAGCTGATCTATGTCGCCGAACCGCCCTCCAGAGGCCTCATCACCCTGTTCGGCACCGAACTGGCCACCGCCCGCCGCCGCGACCTGCCGGCCATTCGCCGCCGCATCGGCGTGGTGTTCCAGGATTTCCGCCTGCTCGATCATTTGTCGGCCTTCGACAATGTCGCGCTGCCGTTGCGGCTGGCGGGCAAAAAGGTGGGCGATTTTTCCCATGACGTGCGCGAGCTTTTGTCCTGGGTCGGCCTGGGCGACCGCATGAATGCGCGCCCGGCGACCTTGTCGGGCGGTGAGCAGCAGCGCGTCGCCATCGCCCGCGCGGTGGTGGCGCGGCCCGATCTGCTGATCGCCGACGAGCCCACCGGCAATGTCGATCCGGACATGGGCGCGCGCCTGATCCGGCTGATCGCCGAACTCAACCGGCTTGGCACCACCGTGCTGATCGCCACCCACGACCGCGCCCTGATCGAAGCGACGCGCGCGCGGGAGATACGCCTGATCGAAGGCCGTCTGGTGGAACTGCGCAGCTCTGTGGGTGCCAGCACATGAGCGACCGCGCGACCTACATTCTTCCAAGAGACAAGGGCGCTGCGCCGCTGGACTTCGTGATCGCGGTGATGGCGTTTCTGGCCGCGCTGGCGCTGGGCGCATCGCTAGTTGCCACCCGCGCCGCCGAAGGCTGGCAGAGCGGACTGGCCGACCGCATCACCGTGCAGGTGCTGCCGCCGGAAGTGGGCAACAATCCCGCCGCCGATCTGGAAAACGAAACCCGCACCGTGGTGCGGGTGCTGAACGCCACGCGGGGCATCGCCCATGCCAAGCGGTTGTCGGATGCGGAAATCAACGCGCTGGTCGAACCCTGGATCGGCAAGGATGGCGTGGTGGCCGGCATTCCGCTGCCCCGGCTGGTCGATGCAACGGTAACGCCGGGCGCCGATGTCGATATCGCCAGGCTCACCGATGATCTCAAACGCGCCGCGCCCAATGCCGTGCTGGACGATCATCGCCGCTGGATTTCGCGTTTGCGCGGGTTGGCCGATGCGGTGCGCTGGTCGGCGTACGGCATCCTGCTGTTGATCGCGGGCGCGACCGCCGCGGCGGTGTCCTTCGCCACGCGCGCCGGCCTGGACGCGCATCACGAAATGGTGGCGCTGCTGCACCAGATGGGCGCGCTGCCCGGTTTCATCGCCCGCGCGGTGGAATGGCATTATTTCATCTCGGCCTTGTTCGCCGCCGCTTTGGGCACCGCATTCGCGGGCCTGTTCTTTCTGGGCGCGGGAGGCCTTGAAGTCTTCGGGCTGGAAGCGGTGCCGTTCCTGCCACCGCTGTCGCTGACATGGACCGAATTCCCCTGGCTGGCGCTGGTGCCGGTCGTCACATCGCTGATCGCCTGGGCCACGGCGCGGTTTTCGGTCCTGTCGGTGGTTAAGGCCATTTACTAGGCTCGCGCTTGAGCACGGTGAACCCGGTTTGCTATCCTTGGCGCAAGGAGCCTTGCTTTGCGCGTTTTTCTGTCCGTCATCATCGCCGCGTTGCTCGCCTATGGAATCGGCTTTTTGCTGTTCGTGAGCAATCTGCCGCCCGAGCTTGCCACGCATCCCAAAGCGGACGGCATCGTTGTGCTGACCGGCGGCGATGAGCGGCTGGAGACGGCGGTGGCGATGCTGGAAGGCGGCGCGGCCAAGCGGCTCCTGGTCAGCGGCACCGCCATCTCGGTCACCAAGGAGACGGTCGGCAAAATTTCCGGCGGCGGCCAGCGCTTCGACTGTTGCGCCGACATCGGTTATGCCGCCGAAGACACCCACGGCAATGCCGAGGAAGCCACCACCTGGACGCGCGAAAACAAATTCAACAGCTTGATCATCGTCACGGGTCGCCACCACATGCCGCGCGCCTTGCGCGAATTCTCCACCCGGATGCCCGACATCACCCTGCTCCCCTACCCGGTGGACCAGAGCGGCGTCGATCTGGGCGGCTGGTGGCAACGCCCGCGCACCGTTCAGTTCCTGCACCGTGAGTATGTCAAGTATCTCGCCAGCCTGGTGACCACGCGCCTGGCCAGCGTATGACAGCGTTTCGCTCTCTGATTTTTCTTGTGTGGTTCGCCACGCTGTCTCTTCTGATGTCGCTGCTGCTGTGGCCGGTGCTGGTATCGCGCAGCGCCACCATCTGGCTGTCGCGCACATGGGCGCGCGCCACGCTGTGGGGCCTCAAGGTTTTCGCGGGCATCGGGTTTGAAGTGCGCGGGCTTCCCCCGACGGGCCCGGTGCTGGTCGCGTCCAAGCATATGAGCATGTGGGACACGCTCGCTTTGTTCCTGGTGCTGGACAGTCCCAGCATCGTGCTCAAGCGAGAGCTGCTCTACATTCCATTTTACGGCTGGTTCCTGTGGCGGGCGGCCGCCATTCCGATTGACCGCAGCGCCCGCGCCAGCGCGCTGCGCAAGATGAGCCAGGCCGCAAAACACGCGCTGGGCGAAGGCCGCCCCCTGCTGATCTTTCCCGAGGGTACCCGCAAGAAGCCGGGCGCGGCGCCGGACTACAAGCCGGGCGTGGCAGGGCTGTACGGCATGCTGGAGGTGCCTTGCGTGCCCGTGGCGCTGAATTCGGGCGTCTACTGGACCAGCTTTCTCAAGCACCCCGGCACCATCACGCTGGAGTTCCTGGAGGTCATTCCGCCGGGGCTCAAGCGCGGCGCGTTCATGGCGCTGCTGGAAAAGCGCATAGAAACCGCCACCGCTGCTCTTTTACCCTGATTTTTCAAACCGTTAGCGGTCTTGTGCGTTGGGTAAGCATGCCTATCTAATACGGTGGCGCGCCCGCCCCTGATATGATTTTTACCGGACAGCCATGAGCGATATTTCCGCGCAAATCTGGAACCTGAAATACCGGCTGAAAGCGCCGGATGGCACGCCCGTGGACCGCGACGTGGCGCAAAGCTGGGCCCGCGTGGCGCTGGCGCTGGCCCAGGCCGAAGCGCCCGAACAGCGCACCGCGCGCGCGCGCGAATTCGCCCAGGCGCTGGCGGGTCACAAATTCCTTCCGGCGGGACGGATTTTGGCGGGCGCCGGCACGGGCCGCGCCGTCACGCTGTTCAACTGTTTTGTGATGGGCACGATCGAAGATTCCATGGAGGGAATTTTCGGCGCCCTGCGCGAAGCCGCGCTGACGCTGCAACAGGGCGGCGGCATCGGCTATGATTTTTCAACCTTGCGGCCCAAGGGCGCGCTGGTGAAGGGCGTGGGTGCCGACGCCTCGGGCCCCGTATCTTTCATGGATGTGTGGGACGCGATGTGCCGCACCATCATGAGCGCCGGGTCGCGGCGCGGCGCGATGATGGCGACGCTGCGCGTCGATCATCCTGATATCGAGGATTTCATCACCGCCAAGCGTACGCCGGGGCGGTTGTCCAATTTCAACCTGTCGGTTCTGGTCAGCGATGCCTTCATGGCGGCGGTCAAGGCCGATGCCGACTGGGATCTGCAATTCGGCGGCAAGGTGTATCGCACCCTCAAGGCGAAAGCCTTGTGGGAGCGCATCATGCGCTCGACCTATGATTATGCCGAGCCGGGCGTGATCTTCATCGACCGCATCAACAACGCCAACAATCTGGGCTATTGCGAAAGCATCGCCGCCACCAATCCCTGCGGTGAGCAGCCCCTGCCGCCCTATGGGGCCTGCCTGCTGGGGTCGATCAACCTGGCCAAGCTGGTGCGCCACCCGTTCGAGGACGCCGCCGTGCTGGACATGGCAGAGCTGGATCGGCTGGTCGCCAGCGCCGTGCGGATGATGGACAATGCCATCGATGTGTCGCGCTTCCCGCTGGATGCGCAATATGCCGAAGCCAAGGCCAAGCGCCGCATCGGGCTGGGCGTCACCGGCCTGGCCGACGCGCTGATCTTCTGCAAGGTCCGTTATGGTTCGCCGCGCAGCCTGGAGCTGATACGCCTGTGGCTGGCTGCCATCAGCCATGCCGCCTATCGTGCGAGCGTAGAGCTCGCAAAGGAAAAGGGCGCGTTTCCGCTCTTTGACATGAATCCCTATCTGTCGCGGCCCCATATCCAGGCGCTGCCGCCCGACATCTACAACGCCATCGCTGCCCATGGCATCCGCAATGCGCTGCTGACCTCCATCGCGCCCACCGGCACCATTTCGCTGTTCGCGGAGAATGTCTCCAGCGGCATCGAGCCGGTCTTCGCCTTCAGCTACAAGCGCAAGGTGATGCAGCCCGACGGCAGCAAGCGCGAGGAAACCGTCAGCGATTATGCCGTGCGGCTGTTCCGCGAAAAGTTCGGCGAGGATGCCGCGCTGCCCGATTACTTCGTCACCGCCCAGACGCTGGCACCCTCCGATCACCTGGCGGTGCAGGCCGCAGCCCAGCCCTTTATCGACAGCGCCATTTCCAAGACCATCAACATGCCGGAAACGATTTCCTTCGAGGATTTCGCCCATGTCTATCTGGAAGCCTATGAATCGGGCTGCAAGGGCTGCACCACCTATCGCCCCAACGATGTGACCGGTTCGGTCATGTCGGTTTATGAACCGCAGAGTGCCGTTCCCGCCCAAGCCGCGAAGACGCAAAATGAACCGGAATTGCCCCTGCCCGCGCCTGAACCGCGCGGCGGCGTGGTGTACATGACAAAGCCGCTGGACCGTCCGGCGGAACTGCTGGGCCGTACCTACAAGATCAAATGGCTGGACAGCGACCATGCTTTTTACATCACCATCAACGATATCGAGAAAGACGGGCGGCGGCGGCCGTTCGAGGTCTTCATCAACTCCAAGAATATGGAAGCCTATGCCTGGGCGCTGGCGCTGACCCGCATGATCTCGGCCGTGTTCCGGCGCGGCGGCGACATCTCCTTCGTGGTGGATGAACTGAAAGCCATTTTCGACCCGCGCGGTGGCCAGTGGATGAACGGGCGTTATGTGCCCTCGCTGCTGGCGGCGTTCGGCGAAGTGATTGAGCGGCACCTGATCGAGATCGGCTTTCTGGGCCAGCGCGGCCCGTCCATCCTGCCCGAGGCGGAAGTCCCGGCCGAAGGCGCGCGCGCCCGTTTCTGCCCGCGTTGCAGCGACGCCACCTTCGTCAAGCTGGAAGGCTGCGATTCCTGTTTGTCTTGCGGCTATTCAAAGTGTAGCTAACCGGTACGATGCAGTATTCCAGCCGCTTCTGGTTGTACGCTCCCTTCGCGGCAGTGGTGATCATCGCCACTGCGGTCGCGTATTTGTGGTGGCAGACCGCCGGCGCGCTGGAAAAGAAGCTGGCCGAAATCAAAGGCCGGCAGGCGATTCCCGGCATCACCATAGACTGGAAGACCGTGCAGATCGGCGGCTTCCCCTTCCGGGTCGACGCCAACTTCACCGGCTTTGAACTGAAGGGCGACGGCGCCTATGGGCCGCTGTTCTGGTCGACGGAAAAGTTTGCACTGCATGCCCTGACCTATGGCCGCAGCAGGACCGTATATGAAGCCGCCGGCAGGCAGGGGCTGGGCTGGACGGACGCGAGGGGCGTGGCCCATGCCATCCAGTTCCTGCCCGGCTCCCTGCATGGCAGCAGCATCACCGACGACAGGGGATTGGCGCGGTTCGATCTGGATATTGCCAATCCCGGCAACAAGCAGTTCACCGCCGCCCGCTTCCAGTTTCACATGCGCCGCGATGGCAGCAATCTGAACCTGATGGTGCGCGCCGATTCCGTCACCGGCTTCGGCGCGCCGCGCAAGCTGGTGCAGGCTTATGCCAGCCTCGACAAGGCCGATGCCATCGCGCCGTTTCTGCGCGGCGAGATGCCCTGGACCATGGCGATGGGCCTGTGGCGCGGCCTGGGTAGCAAGGCGACACTGTCGCAGACGGTCGAGCCTGAGCTCGCGGCCGAAATTCTGTCGCCGCTCTACTAGGTCTTTTTCTGGTCGCGGCCGAAGTTGGGCGCGGCGCATTCCTGGCCGATCTCGATGATCGCCTTGCGGATCGCGCGGTTCTTGCTGAACTTGTCGAACAAAAATTCGCCATCACCTTCGCGAACGGCATCCTGCAACTGGCGCAGGTCTTCGTTGAAGCGGTCCAGCATCTGCAGCACCGCATCCCTGTTGTTGAGGAAGACGTCGCGCCACATGATGGGATCGCTGGCGGCGATGCGGGTGAAATCGCGAAAGCCGGAGGCGGAATACTTGATCACTTCGCCTTCGGTCACCGCTTCCAGGTCATGGGCGGTACCGACGATATTGTAGGCGATCAGATGCGGCAGGTGCGAGGTGATGGCCAGCACCAGGTCATGATGCCCCGGCTCCATCGCATCCACCCGGCTACCCAGCCCTTCCCAGAAGGCGCGCAGCCGCGCCACGGCAGCGGAATCGGCGCCCGGCAGCGGCGTGATGATCGCCCAGCGGCCATCGAACAAAGTGGCGAAACCGGCTTCGGGGCCGGAAAATTCGGTGCCCGCGATGGGATGGGCCGGAATGAAATGCACGCCCGCCGGCACGAACGGCCCGACATCACGCACCACCGCGCCCTTGACCGAGCCAACGTCTGACAGGATCGCATCTTTGGCCAGATGCGGCGCGATCGCCTCGGCCACGCCTTTGTAGGCGCCAACCGGGGTGGCAAGGATCACCAGCTGCGCGTTTTTCACCGCCGCAGCGAGATCGTCATACACCTGATCGCAAAAGCCGATCTTGGCCGCACGGGCGCGCACATCGGCGCTGACATCGAAACCGGCGATTTCCTTCGCCAGCTTGCCGCGCCGCGCCGCATGGGCGATGGACGACCCGATCAAGCCCAGACCGATGATGGCGATCTTGTCGAACATCAGGCGGCCATGAATTCTTGCAGCAGCTTCACCGCCAGGCGGTTCTGCTCCTCGGTGCCGACCGTCATGCGCAGGCAATCGGGCAGATCATAGCTGGCGACGCTGCGCAGGATCACGCCACCCTTGTTCAAAAAGGCGTCGGCATTGGCCGCACTCTTTTCGCCCTTAGGAAAATGGATCAGCACGAAGTTGGCGACGCTGTCGTCGACGCGAAGACCCGTCTTGCGGATCTCCGCCGTGATCCAGGGCAGCCACTTGTTGTTGTGTTCGACAGCTTTCCAGAAATGCTCGCGGTCGCGCACGGCGGCGGCGCCCGCAAGCTGCTGTAGCAGTGCCGTGTTGAAAGGCCCGCGAATGCGATTGATCGCGTCGCAGATGGCGGCGGGACCATACATCCAGCCGATGCGCAGCCCTGCCAGGCCATAGAGCTTGGAGAAGGTGCGGGTCATCACCACATTGTCGAACTTGTGCGCCAGCTCGATGCCGGATTCGTAATCCTTGGCCGTGACGTACTCGGCATAAGCCGCGTCGATCACCAGCAGCACGCCCCTGGGCAGGCCGGCATGCAGCTTGGCCATCTCGTCGCGCGTCAGGTACGAGCCGGTCGGGTTGTTGGGATTGGCGATGTAGAGCATGCGGGTTTTCGGCGTCACCGCCGCCAGCATGGCGTCGACATCGACCTTCAGACCCGTATTGCTGTTCTTCTCCGGCACCACCACGGGGCGGGCGCTGTTGGCCAAGGTCGCGATCTTGTAGACCAGAAACGCATGCTGGCTGAAAATGACCTCATCGCCCGGCTGCAGATACGCATTGGCCAGCATGGTCAGCAACGCGTCCGAACCATCGCCCGAAGTGACGATGCGGGCGGGATCGAGCTTGTAGACCTCGCCGATGGCTTCGCGCAGCACGGCCGCCGAGCCTTCGGGGTACAACGCCAGGCTGGAGGTCGCCTCCTGCAGCGCCGCCAGCGTCGACGCCGAAGGTCCCAGCGGCGACTCGTTGGACGACAGTTTGAAGACCTTGGCCACGCCGGGCACGGCGGCGCGCCCGCCGACATAGGGCGAGATGTCCAGCAGGCCGGGCTTGGGTGTCGGGCTCATAAGCAAGGCTCAAAAAGGGCCGTATTGATAGGGCCGGATCGTCATAAAAGCAAAGCAGGGCTGGCATTCGTTGACGTACTGGCCCCCGTCCCTTACCTACCGTTCCCCAACCTTTGGATGAGGCAATGAGCGAAGCTCCCCGCTTCCTGCGCCCTGTAAAGACCGCCGCCAATGTCGGCATGGCGGTCACCTTCGACACGCCCCTACCACTGGACTGCGGCCGCACGCTGGCGCCCTTCACCGTCGCCTACATGACCTATGGCACGCTCAATGCCTCCAAGAGCAACGCCGTCCTGATCTGCCATGCCCTGACCGGCGACCAGTTCGTCGCCAGCGATCATCCCATCACCGGAAAGCCCGGCTGGTGGAACACCATGGTCGGCCCCGGCAAGCCGATCGATACCGACCGCTTTTTCGTGATCTGTTCGAACGTGATCGGTGGCTGCATGGGCTCGACCGGCCCGGCGGAAACCGATCCCGCCACCGGCCAGCCCTTCGGCCTGAATTTCCCGCTGGTCACCATCCGCGACATGGTGCGGGCGCAAAAGCGCCTGGTCGATCATCTGGGCATTGAAAAGCTGCTGGCGGTGGTCGGCGGTTCGATGGGCGGCATGCAGGTGCTGCAATGGGCGGCATCTTATCCTGACTGCGTGCGCGCCGTGGTGCCGATCGCCTGCGCCGCACGTCATAGCGCCCAGAACATCGCCTTCCACGAAGTCGGCCGCCAGGCGATCATGGCCGATCCTGACTGGCGGGGCGGCGAGTACCAGTTGCAGGGCACGCGACCGTCCAAGGGCCTGGCGGTGGCGCGCATGGCCGCGCACATTACTTACGTTTCGGAAATGGCGCTGCAGAACAAGTTCGGCCGCAACTTGCAGAATCGCGATGCCAAGTCGTTCCAGTTCACGCCCGACTTCCAGATCGAATCCTATCTGCATCACCAGGGCGCCAGCTTCGTCGACCGCTTTGACGCCAACTCCTACCTCTACATCACCCGCGCAATGGATTATTTCGATCTGGCCGAAGAGCATGGCGGCATGTTGTCGGAAGTCTTCCGCGTCAATGCCGCGCGCTTCTGCATCGTGTCATTCAGCAGCGACTGGCTGTTCCCGCCGTTTGAAAACAAGCGCATCGCCCATGCGCTGAATGCCGTGGCGGCGCAGGTCAGTTTTGTCGAGATTCGCAGTGACAAGGGCCATGACGCCTTCCTGCTGGACGAGCCGGAAATGTTCGCCACCGTCAGAGGCTTCCTCAATCACGCGGCGAGCGACCTGATATGAGTTTACGCCCGGATCTCAAGGCCATTGCCGATATGATCCGCCCCGGTTCGCGGGTGCTGGATGTGGGCTGCGGCGACGGCGCGCTGCTGGAACATCTGGTGCGCACCAAGAATGTCGATGGCCGCGGCATCGAGATTTCCCAGGCCAATGTGAATGCCTGCGTGGCGCGCGGCCTGGCCGTGGTGCAGGGCGACGCCGACAGCGATCTGGTGGATTACCCGGCGCAGGTTTTCGACGCGGTGATCCTGTCCCAGACCATCCAGGCAACGGAAAAGCCGCGTGCGGTGTTGAACCATCTGCTGCGCATCGGGCGGCGCACCGCCGTGTCGCTGCCCAATTTCGGCTATTGGAAAGTGCGGCTGGCGCTGCTCTCCGGCGGGCGCATGCCACGCACCTCGGGGCTGGATTATTCCTGGTCCGAAACGCCCAATATCCACCTTTGCACGCTCGCCGATTTCGTCGACCTGACGCGCGAGTGCGGTGCATCGATCGTGGAGGCCCATTCGCTGAATCCCGGTGGCACCACCACGCGCATCAATCCGGCGCGGCTGACCGACAGTTACATGGGCCCCAACCTGTTTGCGCAGGGCGCCATTTTTCTTCTGAAGAAAAATTAAAATCAGTGGCAGTTTTTAGTTTGGCCTTTGCCGTCTGCGGCAGGCCGGGCGGCGCGGCGGCGGCGTAAAGCGACTTGGTCGCTTCCACCACATGCACCCCGCCCATGCCGGGAAACATGCGCGCGCCAAATGCTTCCCAGCTCGCGCCGCTGCCGGTGAGGCTGCTCATCGGCGGCGCATACAGGCCGCGCTCCCAGCGCGAGGGGTGAAACAACGCGCCTTTCAAAATTCCGTCCAGTTCGTTCCGGGAAAAGGGACGGCCATGGCCGAAGGGCGAACGGTCGACCTGCGCCCACAGGCTGGTGCGGTTGGGCGCGATCAAAAGAATGCGCCCTTCCGGCGCCAGCACGCGCCACAGCTGGCGCAGCAGCGGCCGCAGGCTCTCTGCGCCTTCCAGTCCATGCACGATCAGGATGCGGTCGAAAAACACATCGGGGAACGGCAGGCAGTCTTCTTCGCAGAGTAACGCGGCGTTCTTTTCATCAGGCCAGCCGATGACACCCAGATGCGATGGCATGGCGGCGATGGCGCGCTCGGCATCGCCGAAAGCATCCAGATAGGGAACCGCATAGCCATAGCCCAGCAGCCGGCGCCCGCGCATGTTGGGCCAGAAATTGCGGATACGGCGCCTGATGACACGCCGCGCCATCTGGCCCAGCGGGGTATGATAAAAATCGGTCAGTTCGCGAACGTCCTGCGGCATGGGGCGATTAAACCCTTTCCGAGCGGTTGTTCATAGACGCGTGTCTGCTAGTCTTCGCGCCGCCCAAGGAGACGCCATGCCCAGCCCCGTCGAGATCGAAATTGTCCCCTGCCTGTCCGACAATTACGCCTACCTGGTGAAGACCGGCGATGTTTGCGCGGTGGTGGACCCGTCGGAGCCGGAGCCGGTCCGCGCGGCGCTGGCCAAGCGCGGCTGGACGCTGACCCATATCCTCAACACCCATCATCACCTGGATCATACGGGCGGCAACCTGACGCTGAAGGAAGAAACGGGCGCGGTGGTGGTCGGCCCGGCCAAGGATGCGGCGCGCATTCCCGGCATCGACAGCGGCGTGGAAGAAGGCTCGGACTGGTCGCTGGGCGATCACAAGGTGCAGGTTCTGGAAGTGCCGGCCCACACACGGGGCGCGATCACCTTCGTGATCGATGGCCATGCCTTTACCGGCGACACGCTGTTCACGCTGGGCTGCGGCCGCCTGTTCGAAGGCGATGCGGCGATGATGTGGGCCAGCCTGTCCAAGCTGATGAAGTTGCCGGACGACACCAAGATCTGGTGCGGCCACGAATATACCCAGAGCAACGGGCGCTTCGCCCTGAGCATCGAGCCTGGCAACCAGGCGCTGAAAGCCCGGATGGACGAGGTCAACGCCCAGCGGGCGGTGGGCAAGCCGACGGTGCCGGCGACCCTGGGCCTGGAGAAACAGACCAACCCGTTCCTGCGGCCGGACTCGGCGGAAATCCGCAAGAGCCTAGGCATGGAAAATCAGGACACCGTGGCGGTGTTCCACGAAATCCGCGAACGGAAAAACAACTTCTAATCCTGTTCCGGCTCGTCGCTGTCGAAGGGCGAGGTGACGATGTCGCCGGTGGTCGAAACCGCCGACACACCGGTGCGCACCACCGAACCGCCGACGCTGGCGACCGTGGAAACGGCGTCATAGGCCATGCAGCCCGACAGCAGAACGGCCATGGCGGCGAAGACCGCAGCGGTGACCGGAACGCGAATTTCATTATCCATGACGTGCCCCACTTGCCTTTATTTGCGGGCAGCTTAGCGTCCAAGGATCAAAATAAGCCTAACGGGAATCCCATGTCCGACGCGCTTTTCGTCACCAGGCTGCACCGCGGCCGTATCAGCGTGGCACAGGATCTGGAACGGACCTGCCTGGTGCTGGCTGCCGAGGACCGGGCGGGCCAGCGCTGGTCGCGCGAGCATGGCTATGGCGGCTACACCTCTTATGCCTCGCTGAACGACCTGACCCGCCGCGCGAGCGTGTTCGAAACCCTCGAAAAGGCCATCGCCAAACAGGTCGCCGTCTTTGCCCGCGAGCTGCAGTTCGACATGGCCGGACGGCGCCTGGCCCTCGACAGTTTCTGGATCAATGTGATGGAAAAGGGCGCCATCCATGCGCCGCACATCCATCCCCATTCGGTGATCAGCGGCACTTACTATGTGACGGTGCCGCCCAAATCCGGCGCCATCCGCTTTGAAGACCCGCGCCTTGCCATGCTGATGGCCGCGCCGCCCAAAAAGAAGAACGCCCGCCCCGAAAACCGCAGCTTCGTCGACGTCGAACCCAAGGCCGGCGCGTTATTGCTTTGGGAAAGCTGGCTGCGCCACGGCGTCGAACCCAACCGGGCGCGAACCCCGCGCATCTCTGTCAGTTTCAATTATCGGGTAGATTAGAAACGGAGCGCGCCATGGACGTCTTCACTGGCTCGATCGAATTGCAGATGCTGTTCTGTAGCGTGCTGCTGGGACTGGCGCAGTTGCTGGCCGCCGCCATGCTGTCGACGCGCGACAAGGGGGTGGCGCACAACCTGTCGCCGCGCGACGACCAGGGCGCGCCGGTATCGGTGCTGACCGGGCGGATGCAGCGCGCCTTCGCGAACTTTAAAGAGACGTTCGCCTTCTTCGCCGCTGCGGTGCTGCTGGTCACCATTCTGGGGCGGGAAAGCGAACTCAGCGCCTGGGGCGCGCAGATCTATTTCTGGGCGCGGCTGGCTTATGTGCCGGTCTATGCCGCCGGCATACCGGGCCTGCGCAGCGCGATATGGACCGTGTCACTGGTCGGGCTGCTGCTGGTGCTGGCGTCGATCGCGTTCTAGGTCTGACGCCGCTTGATGATGGCGGCCAGCTTGTCGGGCAGCTTGGAGACGAAATGCTCGCGGTCCCAGGCCAGCTTGGCTTCGGCGAGAATCTTCTCCCGCGCTTCGGGCGGCAGATGCGGCCAGGCCGCCATCACGCCCGAACCCAGACGGCGCACCAGGCACTCGTCTTCCGCCGGATATTTGAAAACCTTGTCTTCGCCGAGCGCCATGTTCTTGGCCCTTCCTTTTTGAATGAACGATCGAACCGGGGCGAAGCGGGAACTTCGGCGCAGCGGCAGTATGGGCGGGGAGCAAAACTCAACCCGTTCAAAAGCCTAGAACAGGTCGAGCGCCGAATGGAATAGGAAAATCGCGCGGAACTTTGCGCGAAAGGCCTTAACGGCCACCCTTCTTTTTCTGGGACTTGCGGGCGGCATAACGCGCGTCGCGCTTGGCCTTCTGCTCGAGTTCCAGCGCTTCCTGGGCGGCGATGCGTTCGGCATGCTCGCGCTCGGCCTGCGCCTTGGCTTCAATCTCTTCCTGGCGGCGGCGCTCTTCGTCTTCCTTGCGGCGCTTCTCGGCCTCGATGGCGGCGAGGCGCTTTTCCTCGGCGCGCTTGGCGGCGCGCTGCTCGCGCGCTTCGGCGATGGCCTTGCGCTCTTCGGTCTTGGATTCGAAATTGATCTTGGCGGCTTCGGCGCGGGCCTTGGCCTTGGCCAGCATTTCGGCGCGCGCCTTGGCGGCCGTATCCATGCGATCGTTGAACTTGGTCTCTTTAAAGCCGGCCATACGGTACGTTTTCTCTCAGGTTTCCAGAATGCGGAGATTGGGGGCGTGGGGGCGATTGGCGCTGTCCACCAGCACGACGCGCGGCTGCCAGACTTTCGCCTCCGCCTCGTCCATGCGGGCATAGGCGATGATGATCACCAGATCGTCTTTCTGGGCCAGGCGCGCGGCGGCGCCGTTGATGCCGATCATGCCCGAACCCGCGGGCGTGGGGATGGCATAGGTCGTAAAGCGGTTGCCGTTGTTGATGTTCAGCACATCGACCTGCTCATGGGGCAGGATGCCGGCGCGTTCCAGGAGCGCGGAGTCCACGCTGATGGAGCCTTCATAGTGAAGGTCGCACTGGGTCACCGTCGCGCGGTGAATCTTGCCCTTGAGAAGCGTCAGTTGCATCAGTTGTCCAAGAACGACCGCAGTTTACGCGACCGCGACGGGTGCTTGAGCTTGCGCAGCGCCTTGGCCTCGATCTGGCGGATACGCTCGCGCGTCACGCTGAACTGCTGGCCGACTTCTTCCAGCGTGTGATCGGTGTTCATGCCGATGCCGAAACGCATGCGCAGCACACGCTCCTCGCGCGGCGTCAGGGTCGCCAGCACGCGGGTGGTAGTTTCGCGCAGGTTCGCCTGGATGGCGGCGTCGATCGGCAGGACCACGTTGGGATCCTGGATGAAGTCGCCCAGGTGGCTGTCTTCCTCGTCGCCGATCGGCGTCTCGAGGCTGATCGGCTCCTTGGCGATCTTCAGGACCTTGCGCACCTTTTCCAGCGGCATGGCCAGGCGTTCGGCCAGCTCTTCGGGCGTCGGCTCGCGGCCGATTTCGTGCAGCATCTGGCGCGACGTACGCACCAGCTTGTTGATCGTCTCGATCATGTGCACCGGGATGCGGATGGTGCGCGCCTGATCGGCGATGGAGCGGGTGATGGCCTGACGAATCCACCAGGTCGCATAGGTCGAGAACTTGTAGCCGCGGCGGTATTCGAACTTGTCGACCGCCTTCATCAGGCCAATGTTGCCTTCCTGGATCAGGTCCAGGAACTGCAGGCCGCGGTTGGTGTATTTCTTGGCGATGGAGATCACGAGGCGCAGGTTGGCCTCGATCATTTCCTTCTTGGCGACGCCGGATTCGCGCTCGCCCTTTTGCACGGTCTGCACGTTGCGGCGGAATTCCGACACCGACTGGCGGGTTTCCGACGCCATCGCCTGGATGTCGTCGCGCAGCATCTTGATCTTGTCGCGCTCGTCAGTGACGAAATCGTGCCAGCCGACGCCCGAAAGACGGCCCACGCGGCGAGCCCAGTTGGGGTCCAGCTCGTTGCCGAAATACTGCTTGAGGAATTCGGCGCGCTCCACGCCATGGCTTTCCGCCAGGCGCAGCAGCTTGCCCTCAAGGCCGACCAGGCGCTTGTTGATGCCGTACATCTGGTCGACAAGCGCTTCGATACGGTTGTTGTTCAGCTTGAGCGACTTGACCAGGTCCATGGTCTCGTTGCGCAGCTTCTTGAAGCGGCGTTCCTGGCCCGTGGACAGCTCGTCGCTGGCCAGCGCGGCTTCCACCGACGCGTCCTGCAGCTTGCCCAGCTTCTTATAAAGATTGGCGATAGCATCCAGCGACGCCAGCACCTGCGGCTTCAGCGCGGCTTCCATCGCCGACAAGGGCAGATTGCCTTCATCGTCGAAATCATCGCCGTCATCGGCAGGGGCTGCGCCCTCGCCGCCTTCACCTTCGGCTTTCGGTTCGGCGGGCTTGGGCGCCGGCTTGGGGGCTTCCGGCTTCTTGAATTCGGCGGGCGCGGCGACGTCGCCCGTGTTGAGCGGCTTGCCGTCGGGACCGACCGGCGGCGGCACATTGGCGGGCTGGCCATCGGGACCGGCGCCGTACATGGCTTCCAGGTCGATGATGTCCCGCAGAAGGACTTTGCCTTCGTTCAGTTCGTCGCGCCACACGGTCAGCGCTTCGAAGGTCAGCGGGCTTTCGCACAAGGCGCCGATCATCAGCTCGCGGCCGGCTTCGATGCGCTTGGCGATGGCGATTTCGCCTTCGCGGCTGAGCAGCTCGACGCTGCCCATTTCGCGCAGGTACATGCGCACCGGATCGTCGGTGCGGTCATACTGTTCGCCGGCCTTGGCGGTGGTGGCCAGCGCCTTGCTGCCGCCATCGGCGGCGACAATGGCGCCACCCTCTTCGCCTTCCTCGGCTTCTTCGCTTTCGATGACGTTGATGCCCATTTCATTGAGCAGCGCCATCGTGTCTTCGATCTGCTCGGACGAGGTCTTGTCCGACGGCAGCACTTTGTTCAGTTCGTCATAGGTGACGTAGCCACGGGCTTTCGCCTTGGCGATCATCTTGCGGACGCCGACATCCGACATGTCGAGCAGCGGCGAATCCGCATCGCCCGGCGTTTCGTTCTCGCCCGGCTTCTTGGGCGCGATCTTGTTGGACTTGGGCGGCGTCACGACGACCGGCGCCGCCTTGGGATCGACCTTGCCCTTGGCCTTGAGAAGCTTGGCGTCTTCCTTGGCCTTGGCGGCGATCTGCGCCTTGGTCAGTTTTTCGACCTTCTCGGGCTTCTTGGGCGCGGCCTTGACGGCAGCGGCCTTCACGGCCGCTTTGGCTTTGGGATCGGGCTTGGCAGACTTTGCGGCAGCCTTGACGGGCTTCGCGGATTTCTTGGCCGGCGATGCCTTGGACGCCGCGGCTTTCGCAGCCGGCTTCTTGACGGGCTTGGCCGGTTTCTTCGAAGAGGCTTTCGTCACTCGTGCACTACCCTAAATGTTGCCGCGCCCATCATTTGGCCGGTCTGAAAGCGCTTTGCGACGCTCCAGCAGGCGCCGCGCATCAATCGGGTGCCCCGCCAGCTCTCGCAAATCCGCAACTGCGCGCTGAAAACTGGCAAGGGGGTCGTCGACCGCAGAACCCGCAAAACGCGCGAGCACTTCGGCCATTCCCTTACGGGTGAAATGGGCTTGAACCCCAGCTTTTTCAAGGCTGGAGCCGGAAGCGGCGAGGTTTAGAAGTTCGTGGCGCAGCCTGTCAAGCGAAGGGTCCTGCAGGTCCAGAACAGCCAGCAATTCAGCTTCCGCGAGTGCGATTTCCGGGGATTCAACCAGAAGGCGTCCAAGTTCCGCCTCCTTGGCCGCCTGCACCCCCGCCTGCCCCGACCGCACCAGGGCGCTGGACTGGACGCTGGAGGATACCGCCTCCGGGCTGCCCGGCAGGGGGCGGGGTTTGAAGTCGCCCCGGAATTTGCCGCCGCCCACCCCAGGCCGGAACGCCGTGCGGGGTGCGCCGCGCGCGGGGCCGGGCGCGGAGCTGCGCTTTTTGAAATTCTCGAACACAAGCTGGTCGAAGCCGCGGCGGTAATAGTCGGCCACCTTGCCGTCGGTGATGCGGTCGACGATCTCCTTGAGGTTGTGCTCCAGCCCGGCGCGGCGCTCGGGGGTGGACAGGTCCTTGCCTTCGGTTTCGGCGCGCCACAAAAGCTGCGACAGCGGCAGCGCGGTTTCCAGTTGCACCGCCATGGCGCCGGCGCCGTTATGGGCGATGAAGCTGTCGGGATCTTCGCCGTTGGGCAGGAAGACAAAGCGCAGACTGTATCCGGCCTTCAGATGCGGCAGCGCCAGGTGCGCGGCGCGGTGCGCAGCCTTCAAGCCGGCAGCGTCACCGTCGAATGCCAGGATCGGTTCGGGCGCGGTGCGCCAGAGCAGATGCAACTGGTCTTCGGTCATCGCCGTGCCCAGCGGCGCCACGCTATGGGTGAAACCGGCGCGCGCCAGCGTGATCACGTCCATATATCCTTCGGCGACGATGATGGTGCCAGCCTTGATGGCGGCGGCGCGGGCGGTCGCAAAGTTGTAAAGCTGCGAACCCTTGGAAAACAGCGATGTTTCGCCGGTATTGATGTATTTGGGCTTGGCGTCGGCTTCCAGCGCGCGCGCGCCGAAGGCGACGATGCGGCCGCGCCCGTCGCCGATGGGAAACATCAATCGGTTGTAAAAGAAGTCGCGCATGGGGCGGCCATCTTCGGCCGCGCGCGCGAGCCCTGCGGCGATGATGTCGTCCTGGGTGACGTTCTGCGCCGTGAGATGATTGATCAGCGCATTGTTGCCGCCTGGCGAATAGCCCAGGCGGAACTGTTTCGCCGCGGCGCCATCCAGCCCGCGGCCTTTCAGATAGTCGCGCGCCTCGCGGCCCGCCGGTTCGAACAGTTGCGCTTCATAGAATTTCGCCGCCAGCTCGACCACGTCATAGAGCGACTTCTTTTTCTGCTCGCGCTCTTCGTCTTCGGGCGACCATTTGGGCAGTTCGACGCCGACTTCAGCGGCCAGCTTTTCCACGCTTTCGGGAAAGCTCAGGCCCTCAGTTTCGATCAGCCATTTGAAGGCGTCGCCGCCCTTGCCGCAGCCGAAGCACTTGTAGAGACGGCGCTCATTCTCGACCTTGAAGCTGGGGGACTTTTCGGCATGGAACGGGCAGCAGCCCCACATCACCCGGCCCTTGCGGACCAGCTTGACGCGGCGGCCCACCAGCGCGACCAGATCGGTCCGCCGCCGGATCTCCTCCAGCAATCCCTCGCCATAGCGCATGGGGCTATTCTAGGCAGGAAAAGAGCGGTTCTGCCCGCCTTTGGGGCTTGGCGCCTGTGCATGGTTTCTTTAACTTCGGATGTCACATTGCCATCCAGGGTTGTACTTGGGCGACATGGACTACCAGTTACCCTTTGATTCCGCTGAGGATCCGCGCTGGAAGCTGCTGGAGGCGACCTGCGATCGCCTGGCCCTCGCCGCCAGCCAGGACGATGTCATCGAAATCGTGCGCAGCTGTGCCCGCGCCGTTTTATCGGCCGACGGCGTCACCTTCGTGCTGCGTGAAGACACCCGCTGCCATTATGTCGAGGAAGACGCCATCGGCCCGCTGTGGAAGGGGCAGAAGTTCCCGATAACGGCCTGCATCTCGGGCTGGGCGATGATGAACAGGAAAACCGCCATCGTTCCCGATGTTTTCGCCGACGAACGCATTCCGCAGGAAGTCTATCGCAAGACCTTCGTGCGCTCGCTGGTGATGGCGCCGGTCGGCATGGATTCACCCGTGGCAGCCATCGGCGCATACTGGCGCGACAAGACGGTGATTTCGGCGCGCGAAGCCGCCGCCGTTGAAACCTTGGCAACCCTGGTGGGCGAAGCCCTGATGCGCACTCGCCTGGCGGCCTGAAGCGGAATATATTTCCCCAGCATGAGCCGCTTTGAACATTCCGAATTTGTGCGCAGCGCGCTGTTGAGCGACGCGCAGCAGCGGCTGACACTGGCCCATACCCAGGCGGCGATTGTCGAAGAGGTGCGCAAGACGGCGCGCGCCATCTGCCAGAGCGACGGCATCACCTTTGTGCTGCGCGACGGCGATGCCTGCCACTATGTCGAGGAAGATGCCATCGCGCCCTTGTGGAAGGGCAGGACGTTTCCGCTGGAAAGCTGCATCTCCGGCTGGGCGATGATGAACGGCCAGACCGCGGTGATCGAGGATGTGTTCGACGATCCGCGCATTCCCTACGACGCCTATCTGCCGACCTTCGTCAAAAGCATGATCATGACGCCGCTGGGCGAGCGCAACGTTGCCGCGATGGGCGCCTACTGGAAAGAAAAGCGCAGCTTTTCCGACCTGGAAATCATGAGCGTGAAGACCTATGCCGCGATCGTGGGCCGCGCGCTGTCGGAAGCCCTGAAATAGGCCCGCGCTAGAGTTTTTTCATGAAGTGGAACGACACGATGGGCATGCCCATCCGGAAATAGAATTTGTGCGCGCCGGTGCGGTGCGTGCCTGAATCCAGCCGCACGCATTCGCATTTTTCATCCCGCGCCAATTGTTCGATCCAGCCCAGCAGCGTTTCGCCATGACCTTTTGAGCGCCGGTCTTCGCGCGTCACCAGATCGTCGACATACAGCGTCCTGCCGGTGGCCATGCAGTCCAGCGTGCGAAAGCCTGAAACCGCAACGATCTCGCCGCCCTCTTCCAGATAGGCGAGCCGCCATTTCTCGTCGGCCTGCTGGCGTTTGGCACGCGCGACGAACTCGTCTTCGCCAATGGCGGGGCGCAACTGCTGCATCACCGCGGCGCAGCGGCGGATATCGGCATCGCTGACGGCGAGCTTGACGCTCACTTGCCGCTAAGCGCGTCTTTGGTGGCGGCAGAGGCCTTGCTGAAATCCATCTGCCCGGCGAAGCGTTCTTTCAGCACCGCCATCACCTTGCCCATGTCCTTGACCGACGTGGCGCCGACTTCGGCGATGGTCTTGGCCACGGCGTCCTTCAGCGCGGCATCATCCATCTGGGCAGGCATGAAGGTGCGGATCACCGCGATCTCCTCGCGTTCGCCAGCGGCCATTTCCGGGCGGTTACCCGCGTCGAAGGCGGTGGCGGATTCCTCGCGCTGCTTGATCATCTTGGCCAGCAGGGTGAGGATATCGTCGTCGCCCACCAGGTCCTTGTTGGTTTCGCTGCGCGCGGCGATGTCGCGATCCTTCAGCGCGGCCAGGATCAGGCGCACGGTGGCCAGGCGCTTGGCGTCCTTGGCCTTCATCGCCTCTTTCATGGCGTCGTTAAGCTGAAGGCGCAGGGACATGGGATTCTCTTTCGAATAACGCGCCCGGAACCTAACGGGAATCGGTGGATAATTCCAACACATTGATTTTGCTGAATAAGTTTGGGTTGACGCGAGGGAAGGCGCTCCCTATTTTCGCGCAAATTCGAGGCCTCCCATGACCGATGCATCAAAAGCCCACTCCGCCGCCGCGGGGGACGTGTTTTCGCGCGCGCCCTTCAGCAAAGGAGGCCTGATGCTGGCGGACGGCACCTTCTTCGAAGGCACCGGCTTCGGCGCGGTGGGATGGGCCATCGGCGAAGTCTGCTTCAACACCGCCATGACGGGCTATCAGGAGATCCTGTCCGATCCATCTTATGCAGGCCAGATCGTGGCCTTCACCTTCCCGCATATCGGCATCGTCGGCACCAATGACGAAGACATCGAAACCGTGACGCCGGTGGTGCGCGGGCTTGTGGTGCGCGCCGATGCGGCGCACCCGTCCAACTATCGCAGCCTGCTGGCGCTGGATGGCTGGCTGAAGAAGCACAACATTCCCGCCATCGCCGGCATCGACACCCGCGCCCTCACCTCGCTGATCCGCGAAAAGGGCATGCCGCATGGCGTGGTGGTCAATCTGGGCGACGGTGAGCTGGATCGCGAGGCGCTGATCGCGCAGGCCAAGTCGTTCGCCGGTCTGGAAGGCCTGGACCTGGCCAAGGATGTGTCCTCGACCCAGACGTATAAGTGGAGCGAGATGCCCTGGGCCTGGAATGAAGGCTATGCCACCGAGGGCAAGCCGACGTTCCGCGTCACCGTCATCGACTATGGCGTGAAGCGCAACATCCTGCGCCTGCTCGCAGGCATGGGCGCGGACATCACCGTCGTTCCCGCCAATTCCACCGCCGAAGACGTTTTAAAGCACAAGCCGCATGGCGTGCTGCTGTCGAATGGTCCGGGCGATCCGGCGGCGACGGGCGCTTATTCCATTCCCACCATCCAGGGCGTGATCAAGGCCGATGTGCCGGTGTTCGGCATTTGTCTGGGCCATCAGATGCTGGGCCTGGCGCTGGGCGCGAAAACCAAAAAGATGGCGCAGGGCCATCACGGCGCCAATCATCCGGTGAAGGATTTGACCACGGGTAAGGTGGAAATCGTCTCGATGAACCACGGCTTCACGGTCGACCGCGAGAGCCTGCCCAAGGGCGTGAGCGAGACGCATGTCTCGCTGTTCGATGACACCAATTGCGGCATACGGCTGGATGGCAAGGACGTGTTCAGCGTCCAGTACCACCCCGAAGCCTCACCCGGCCCGATGGATTCGCACTATCTGTTCGAGCGCTTTGCCGAAGCGGCGAAGAAGCGGGCCTAGCGCACCAGCTCCACAACATCCAGCAACGACTCCTGCACCGCCGGAATTTCCAGCCGCAGGTGATTGTTGCCGATGCCGGTGAGCAGGCCGATCTGGTCGTCCGGCGTGACGGCAGCGCCGATCGACGGCGTGCGGCCGGAATACGGATCGATGCGTTCGCCGCGCACGGCCGAGGAACCCAGGTAAACCCAGGCGCCCTTTTCCGGATACAGGAAGCCGCCCATGCGCTGGCTGCCGTTCAGTTTCTCGAACACCAGCCCGCCATTGTGGGGACGGATGCGGCAGTTGAACCACTGGTCATAGACCATATAGGCGCTCATGCCGCCCAGCTTGAACTGGCGGCAGCGCCAGTTGCCGATCATGGCATTGGCGGGAATGGCGCGGCCTTCGCGCTGCATCACGCGCGGGATAACGCGCCAGTCGCCGCGGCCTTCGCCGGTGCGGGCATCTTCCATGGCGCGCGCGCGGGTCTGCGGCAACTGCACCAGGCGGTCGATATCGGGGGAAGAAGCAATGCTCTGCCAGTTGGCAAGAACAGGTGTGGCGACGCCCAGCGTCAGGGCTGTCGCCAAAAATACGTCATGAATCCGCACGCCCATCGGGATGCTCCTGGCCATTCTCGGGCGGAGTCCATCCGTTCAGATCCGCGGTCGGCGGCATGCCGATCACGTTGAAGCCGGAGTCGACGAAATGAATTTCGCCGGTGACACCACCTGCCAGGTCACTAAGCAAGTACAATGCCGCTCCGCCGACATGGTTAAGTTCCACGGTTCGCTTGAGCGGGGCGTGCGCCTTGTTCCATTTGAACACGGTGCGGGCATCGCCCACGGCCGCGCCCGCCAGGGTGCGCATCGGCCCGGCGGAGATGGCATTCACGCGGATATTGTCGCGGCCAAGGTCGGCCGCGAGATAGCGAACGCTGGCTTCCAGCGCTGCCTTTGCAATTCCCATGACGTTGTAGTTCGGCATCACGCGCTGGGCGCCAAGGTATGAAAGGGTTACCAGGCTGCCGCCCCTGGTCATCATCTTGGCGGCGCGGTTGGCCACGGCGGTGAAGGAATAGCAGGAAATATCGAGGCTTTTCGTGAAGTTGGCGCGGCTGGTGTCGACGTAACGGCCCTTGAGTTCGTCGCGGTCCGAGAAAGCCAAAGAGTGCACCAGGAAGTCGATGGTGCCCCATTGCGCCTTCAGATTGGCGAACACGGCGTCGAGCTGTTCGTCGCTTTCGACATCGGCGGGCAGCACGATGGACGAGCCGATCGAGGCTGCTAGCGGCTTGAGCCGCTTGGCCTGGGCGTCGCCCTGATAGGTAAAGGCAATTTCGGCGCCCTGGCTGCTGAGCATCTGGGCGATGCCCCAGGCGATGGAATGGTCGTTGGCCACCCCCATGATCAGGCCGCGCTTGCCGGCCATCAGTCCCGATTTGGCTTCAGCCATGATGTGATCCCGCGGGGTTTTCTGTTCCATTCTGGGACATCACTTTTCAAAGCGCTGGAAGACCAGCGAGGCATTGGTGCCGCCAAAGCCGAAGCTGTTCGACAGGGCGACGTTGATGGTGGCGTTGTCGATGCGCTTGCGCACGATGTTGGCGCCTTCGACAGCCGGATCGAGGGTCTGGATGTTGGCGCTTTCGCAGATGAAGTTGTTCTGCATCATCAGCAGCGTGTAGATCGCCTCATGCACGCCGGCCGCGCCCTGACTATGGCCGGTCAGCGACTTGGTGGCGCTGATCGCGGGCGTCTTGGCGCCGAAAACTTCCTTGATGGCGTTGATTTCGGGAATGTCGCCCACTGGCGTCGAGGTGGCGTGGGGATTGATGTAGTCCACCGGCGCCTTGATGCCCTCCAGCGCCATCTTCATGCAGCGCACCGCGCCTTCGCCCGACGGGGCCACCATGTCGGCGCCGTCGGCGGTGGCGCCATAGCCCACCAGCTCGGCATAGATTTTCGCGCCGCGCGCCTTGGCGTGTTCCAGTTCTTCCAGAACCAGAATGCCGCCGCCGCCGGAGATCACGAAACCGTCGCGGTTCAGGTCATAGGCGCGCGAAGCGCTTTCGGGTGAGGTGTTGTACTTGGACGACATCGCACCCATCGCATCGAACAGTTCGCTGAGCGTCCAGTCGAGTTCCTCGCCGCCGCCCGCAAACATTACGTCCTGCTTGCCCCACTGGATCAGTTCAAAGGCATTGCCGATGCAGTTGGCCGAGGTCGAGCAGGCCGACGATATGGAATAGTTATAACCCTTGGTCTTGAACCAGGTGGACAGGTTGGCGCTGACCGTCGAGGACATCGCCTTGGGCACCGCGAACGGCCCGACGCGCTTGGGCGAATTGTTCTGGCGGGTGATGTCGGCGGCCTGGACGATGGCCTTTGTGCTGGGACCACCTGATCCCACGATCAAGCCGGTGCGCGGATTGGAAACGAGATCCTCGCCCAGCCCGGCATCGGCAATCGCCTGGTTCATCGACACCCAGCAGTAACCGGCGCCATCGCCCTGGAAGCGGCGGGCTCTGCGGTCCACGACTTCGTCCAGGTTGATCTTCAGGCTGCCATGCACCTGCGAGCGAAAACCCAGGCGGATGTAATCTTCCGCCGCGACGATGCCCGACCGCGCAGTACGCAGCGAATCGGTGACTTCATCGGCATTGTTGCCGATGGAGGACACGATGCCGAGGCCGGTAACGACCACTCTTCTCATGGAATTCCTCGAAACGTCAGGCGGATGCGGGCACCGCGCTACCCTGTGCCAAGGCGGCGGCTTCGTCGGTGAACAGGCCGACGCGCAGACCCTTGGCTTCGTAAATGATCTTGCCGTCGACCTTCATGGTGCCATTGGCGATGCCCAGCACCAGCTTGCGCATGATCACGCGCTGCAGGTCGACGATGTAGGTGATCTTCTTGGCGGTGGGCAGCACCATGCCGGTGAACTTCACTTCGTCCACGCCCAGCGCGCGGCCACGGCCCTTGCCGCCCATCCAGCCCAGGAAGAAGCCGACCATCTGCCACAAGGCATCCAGGCCCAGGCAGCCGGGCATCACCGGGTCGCCTTCGAAATGGCATTTGAAGAACCAAAGGTCGGGATTGATGTCGAACTCGGCGATCACCTGGCCTTTGCCGGCTTCGCCGCCATCGGCGGTGATGGTGGTGATGCGATCGAACATCAGCATCGGAGGCATGGGCAATTGGGCGTTGCCGGGACCAAACAGATCGCCGCGGGCGCAGGCCAACAGGCCCTGAAGGTCAAAACTGGATTTCCGCAACGGCTGGTCCACTTTCCTGTCCCTTGAAAACTCTGGGGTTTCCCGATGGGTTCCCTACCCCAAAAGGCCGGGCCGGGCTACCGCCAAACGCCCCTTGCTGCTTAGAAGCGTTCTAAGATATATTCTTGTCTCAGTTTAGCAGGGTTGGCGGCCACCGCACAGGTTGCGCCACCCAAGAGGAACCGGCCCGATGGGCAAGACTTTGCGTGATTCCAGCAAGGATGCGGCGGCCGCCGCCACGCTGCGGCTGCGCCATGCCGGCCTGCGTCCCACCCGCCAGCGGGTCGAGCTGGCCAGCCTGTTGTTCAAAAACTGCGACCGGCATGTGACGGCGGAAAGCCTGCACGACGAAGTGACTGATGCGGGCCTGAAGGTTTCGCTCGCCACCGTCTACAACACGCTGCACCAGTTCACCGAAGCGGGCCTGTTGCGCCAGGTGATCGTGGATTCGGCGCGCAGCTATTTCGACACCAATACGGGCGACCATCAGCACTTCTTCCTGGAAAGCGAAGGCATGCTGATCGACATTCCGGGCGAAAGCATCGCCGTGGCCGGTGTTCCCGCGCCGCCGCCGGGACTTTCGGTGGATCGCGTCGATGTGGTCATCCGCGTAAAGCGGGCATAGACCCGCCTCCCCCGCGCGTGCGCAGCACGCAGGTGGGGAGGTGGTTTCAGCGTGCGAAGCGAAGCTTCGCGCAAAGCTGAAACCGGAGGGGGCTAGATGAGAATTATTCTCACAGTTTAGAATAGTTCTAATCCCGTTGACAAGCTCGCGGGCGAGGGACAGTGTTTGCGCCGCAGTTTCATGGAGAGGCACATGCCCGCACTCAAAGACACCAAGACCTGGGAAAATCTCAAAGAGGCCTTCGCGGGCGAAAGCCAGGCGAACCGCCGCTATCTTTATTTCGCGCAGAAGGCCGACGTTGAAGGCCATAACGATGTCGCCGCCGTGTTCCGCTCCACCGCCGAAGGCGAAACCGGTCACGCCCACGGCCATCTGGAATATCTGGAAGAAGTCGGCGATCCGGCGACCGGCGAGCCGATCGGCGCCACCGACGCCAACCTGAAGGCGTCGATCGCGGGCGAGACCCACGAATATACCGACATGTATCCGGGCATGGCCAAGACGGCGCGCAGCGAAGGCTTCGACGAAATCGCCGACTGGTTCGAAACCCTGGCGAAAGCCGAGAAGAGCCATGCCGGCCGCTTCCAGAAGGCCCTCGACACGCTCGGCAAGTAATTGACGGGTTAAAACGATCCCAGCCGCGCGAACCGAAAGCTTCGCGCGGCTGTTTTTCTTTCAGCGCATTCTTCAGCAGCGGATAGCGTCATGACCGGCGAAGGCAGTCTCCAGGCCCCCACCCGCGAAATCATCAAGTGGCAAGACCCCGACTTCACCGATCCGGTGAAGCTGGACGAGGAGATGCGCCGCGTCTTCGACATCTGTCATGGCTGCCGCCGCTGCTTCAATCTGTGCGATTCCTTTCCGCGCCTGTTCGACCTGATCGACAACAGCCCCGCCGAAGATGTCGAAAGCCTGAAATCGGAAGATTTCAATCCCATCGTCGAAGCCTGCACGCTTTGCGACATGTGCTTCATGACCAAGTGCCCCTATGTGCCGCCGCATCCCTTCATGCTGGATTTCCCGCACCTGATGCTGCGCCACCGCTTTGCCAATGCCGGCAAGAACAAGGGCGAGTTCATCCAGAAGCAATTGGCCGAAATGGACCGCAACGGCGCGATGGCGCGGCCCCTGGCACCGCTGATCAACTGGGCCAGCAACGTCGAGAACAAGCTGACGCGCCCGGTGATGGAAAAAGTCACCGGCATCGACGCAAAAGCCCCGCTGCCCAAATTTCACAGCCGCACTTTCGTATCTGCCGACAAGCATGATGCGGGTACAGTCAACAGCGCCGCGCCCGCCTTCGGCAAACGCAAGGCCGCGCTCTATGCCACCTGTTTCGTCAATTACAACAAGCCCGAGACCGGCATGGATGCGCGCGCCGTGCTGAACCATATCGGCGTGGAAACCAAGGTCGCCTATCCCGGCTGCTGCGGCATGCCGTTCCTGGAACAGGCCGAGCTGGCGCGGGTCGCGTCCAACGCCGCCAAGGTTTCAAAGGAATTGGTCAAGCTGATCGATGACGGCTACGACATCGTCGCACTGACGGCATCCTGCGGCCTGATGCTGAAGTTTGAATGGGCGCTGATCGTGCCGGGCGACGAGAATGTAAAAAAGGTCGCCGAGCACACCTACGACATCGACGAGTATGTGGTGGATGTCGCCAAGAAGGACGGCCTGCCGGGCGGCATGACGCCGCTGCCTGAAGGCGTCACCGTGCACCTGGCCTGTCACGCCCGCGCCCAGAATATGGGTCCCAAGGCGGCAGAGATGCTGAAGATGATCCCCGAAACGCCCGTGGACGTGATCGAGCGCTGCTCTGGCCATGGCGGCACCTTCGGCGTGGTCAAGCCGACCCATGATGTCGGCGTCAAGGTGGGCCGCCCGGTGTTCCGCGCCGCCAACAGCCAGGCGCGCGGCCATATCGTGTCGGACTGCCCGCTGGCAGCGCAGCACATCGTGGCGCACACCGAGACGCCGGCGCGCGAATCCGAACATCCCATCCAGATCATGGCCCGTGCCTACGGCCTGAAAAAAGAATAGCGACATGCCCGAAAGCCAACGCCAGATCACGCCCGCCGACATTCTTTCGCCGACCGAGTATGACCAGCAGCGCAAGGCGCTGAAGGCCAACCTGATTCCGATGAAGAAGCTGCGGCGGATCGAGGTCGGCCCCTTCGCCACCTTCTATTTCGAGAATTACGCCACCATGTGGCTGCAGGTGCAGGAAATGCTGCGCATTGAAAAGGGCGGCGCCGAACAGATTCCAGGGGAGCTTGCGGCTTATAATCCACTGATCCCGCAGGGCGACGAACTGATCGCCACCCTGATGCTGGAGATCGAGGATGAAAAGCGCCGCAGCGCCACGCTGCTCACCCTGGGCGGGATCGAGGAAAGCGTCTTCCTGGAAATCGGCGCCGACACCATCAAGGCAACGCCCACCGAATATGACGACCGCACCACGCCCGACGGCAAGACTTCATCGGTGCACTGGCTGCGCTTCAAGCTGAATGCGGATCAGATCGCACGATTCAAAAGCGGCAGTGAACGGTTGGTGCTGGGCCTGAGCCACAGGAATTACGGTCATATGGCCGTGCTCGGCGCGGAGACGCGCGCGGCGCTGGCGAAGGATTTTGCCTAGAACTTGATGCGGCCTTCAACGATGTCGGCATGACGATCCGCCGTCAGGCGCTCATACTTGCCGCCCTCCGGCTCCAGGAAATAGAGGGGGTCGGCAATCGTGAGCGGATTGAAACCCTCGCGCACCAGATCGACCTTGCGCTGCTTGAAAGTGCCGGTGACGTCGAGACGCGGTGAAAGGCGCAGGAAGATGGGCCGCGCGTAATGCGCAAGCCGCGCTTTCATCCGCGGCGGCAGGTCGTCCAGGTTGAAATCGCCATTCACCACCAGCGCGGCCATGCCGGCGCGTCCATCCATGCCCGGCACGGCGACGCCATAGACGTTGGATTCCAGGATGCCCGGCACCGCCGACAGGGCGGCGCCGACTTCGCCGGTGGAGACATTCTCGCCCTTCCAGCGGAAGGTGTCGCCGACCCTGTCGACGAAATAGAAATAGCCATGGGCGTCGTGCCGCATCAGGTCGCCGGTGCGAAACCAGGCATCGCCCTTTTTGAACACGTCGCGCAGGATTTTCTTTTCGCTGTCGGCCTTGTTGTTGTAGCCCTCAAAGCCCCGCCCCGGCCGGCTGGAAATGCCGCCCACGGTTTCACCGATTTCATCGGGCGCGCATTCGATGCAAAGCCCATCGGGGCCGCGCACCGGCATCTCGCTTTCGACGTCGAAGCGGATCACCCGGCTGGGCAGCATCCATTCCAGATAGTCCGGCACCCGCCCCACCGCGCCGACCGTGCCGTCATAGTTCAGCATGGAGACATTGCCTTCGGTGGAGCCGTAAAACTCCACGATGCGCGGAATGGCGAAGCGGTCCTGAAACTGCTTCCAGATCTCCGGGCGCAAGCCGTTGCCGGTGATGGCGCGAATCTTGTGACCGCGATCCAGCGGCGATGGCGGGGCGTTCAAAAGATAGCGCGCCAGCTCGCCGATATACTCAAACATGGTGGCGCCGTATTTGTGGATGTCGGGCCAGAATTCATGCGCCGAAAATTTGCGCTTCAGGATCAGGCCTGCGCCGGAGAAGAAGGCGATTCCCACGGCGCAGACGCCGCCGGTGGAATGATAGAGCGGCAGCGTGTCATAGAGCCGGTCGGTCTCGCGCGGACGCAGCGCCCCGACAAAGCCGCTCATCATGAACATCATGCGCAGATGGCTGAAATTGGCGGCCTTGGGCATGCCGGTGGTGCCCGACGTATAGATATAGAAAGCGCGGTCTTTCAGTGTGACGCCGGCGCGATGTTCCTTGCCGGGATGCCCTTCCGGCATGTTGGCGAGCTGGGCGCTGAGGTTGCCGCCCTCACCTTCTATCCATTCCGTCGGCATTTGCTCGAACGGCGCATCCCGAAATTGCGAAGCCAGCTCCGCGCCCACAATGGCGTGCTTTGCGCCGGAGATGCCGATGGAGTGCGACAAGGCCGCGCCCATCAGGTTGGTGTTGATCAGCGCCACCTGCGCCCCGACCTTGAACAGGCCCAGCCAGGCGCAGATGTAATCGGGCCGGTTTTCCATCAGCAGCGCGACGCAATCGCCGCGACCGATCCCCGCCGACAGCGCCCAATGGGCATAGCGGTTGGCGCGGGCGTTCATCTGGCCATAGGTCATCACCTGGTCGAGATAGAGCAGCGCGGCATTGTCGGGCCGCTTTGCGGCCTGGCCTTCGACGATATCCACGATGCTGCGGGTGGCATTGGGCTTGACCAGCCGCAAAAGCCACAGGGTGCGCACGATCGTGGTGACGTAGGTGTATTCGCGCTTTATCGCGGTCGTCAGGCTCATGCCCGCTTCTCTCCTGCGACTCACAGCTTGAGCCCGGGCACTGTTCTAATCAAGATATGGGCATGGATGAGGCACTCGACCTTCGCGGCCTGAAATGCCCGCTGCCGGCAATGCTGGCGCGCAAGAAGCTGGCGCAACTGCCGCCCGCCACCGCGCTGACCGTCATGGCGGACGATCCCATGGCGGTGGTCGACATTCCGCACATGTGTCACGGCGAAGGCCACGCCGTGGAAAGCGTGGCCTCGCGCGATGGCTATAACGAATTTCGCATCCGCAAAATCTAGCGGCGCGCGGTTACCGCGGTTCGGGCTTGGGCGGCACGGCGTCCGGCCCCAGCCGCGCGATCACATCCGCAGCGGCGAGCGCGCGCGGCTCCTTGGCCGCCTGGTCCGCCGTCAGCAACACGATCTCGGCATAGGCTTCATAGTTTGTGCGCACTACGACATCCTGCATGGGCTCATAAGGGAAGCCCCAACCACTCCAGCCGCCCCAGACGCCGTAGCGCGGACGCCAGAATGGGTCATAAGCAGCCGGGCCGTAAGGCACGGTCTGCACGCTGGTATTGGCGCGGGTGTTGCGCGTGTCGAACATGAAATGGGTGGAATTGGCGGCGCGGGCCACTTCGGCGGCGCGCAGCAGAAGATAGGTCTCAACCGTTTCGCGGGGCGTGGCCGTATTGCCGGTGAATGTGACGCGGTAACGGTTCTGCGCGAGCGCCCGGTCGGTGTAACCAGTGGCCTGGCCCTCCAGCCGGGGGGCATAGGGGGTGGCGGTCATGCAGCCTGCCAACCCGAGCGCCAAGGTTAAAACCAGCCCCCTGGTCAGAGGGCGCGAGAAGGCACGGGAAATACGCATTTCAAACTCCTGTCCGCGCCCCTCGCGGTTGTCCGGTTAATATAGTAACGGCCCGAGCCAAATCCCAGTTCCGGCAGAGGGTTCCACCCCTGGTTCCCGCCGCAGGACTTTGAATTTGCGGGGTTTCCCCCCGGAACAAAGGGTCATTTTGCACTGCACCCTCTTGCTAAAGCACGCGCCAAAGTGGAAGTTCGCCCCTGTCCGGCACATTAGGGCCGGGGGGCCCGGCACGGGCCGCTGTCCGGCTCGCGCGCCGGTCCAATAACGGGTTTCTGGGGGCCTGAACGATCGCCATGTACGGTCTTTCGATATTCCTGCAATCGGCCCTGTGCGTGATTCTGATTTCGGTCTGCAGCCTTTCGGTGCAGCTCGCCAGTCTGGCGTGGGTCCGCATCTTCCGCAAAAGCCCCAAGCTTGCCGTCGCGCAGGTGCCCGACAGCGAACTGCCGCATGTGCTGGTGCAGCTTCCGGTCTGCAACGAAGGTCATCTAGCGGCGCGCGTCGCCGCCGCCGCCTCGCGCATGGACTGGCCCACCGACCGCCTGACCATTCAATTGCTCGATGACGGGGACGGCGAAGACCATGAGGCGCTGGCCGCCCAGGTGCGCGCCGTGGTGCCGCCGGGCATCAACTTCCAGATTCTGCGCCGCGGCGACCGCAAGGGCTTCAAGGCGGGCAATCTGGCATTTGGCCTTGCCCATTCGGACGCGCCCTTCGTGGCCGTGCTGGATGCCGACTTCGTGCCGCCGGCCGATTTCCTGCGCCGCACCGTGCCGGTGCTGCTTGCCGATAGCGGTCTTGCCTTCGTGCAGTCGCGCTGGGGCCATGCCAACCGCGCCGCCAACTGGCTGACGCGCGTGCAGGGCCTGCTCTTGGATTCGCATTTCGCCGTCGAACAGGAAGCGCGTTTCCGCGCCAACATGCCGCTCTCCTTCAACGGCAGCGCTGGCGTGTGGAATCGCATCGCAATCGAACAGGGCGGCGGCTGGACCGGCGACACGCTGACCGAAGATCTCGATCTTTCCATGCGCTGCATGATGCAGGGCTGGCGCGGCGCAATGGTGTCCGACCTGGTGGTGCCCGGTGAACTGCCGCAGACCGCCGCCGCCTGGCGCGCGCAGCAGGCGCGCTGGACCAAGGGCCATGCCCAGGTCGCGCGCAAGCTTCTGCCCAAGCTGTGGGCCAGCGCACTTCCGGCCTGGAAGAAAGCGGCGATGACGCTGCAGATGTGCCAGTTCGCCTTCTACACGCTGGCTTTCACCAGCGCCGTGATCTCGCTGACGCTTATGTATATGGGCGTCGTCTATTACCCGGGCGTCGCCTGGCTGGGCCTGATGGTCACCGCGCTCGGCATCTGTTCATCGATCGGCTACCTCTATCTGGGCCAGCGCATGCTCGAGCGGCATGGCGAATCCCGCCTGGTGCCGTCGCTGCTGCTGGCGGTGGTGTTTCCGTCCGGCCTGATACTGGCCAACACCCGCGCCACCTTCGAAGCCTTCTTCTCCAGCCACATGGATTTCAACCGCACCACGCGCGTGGGCGAAATCCAGAAGGGCGGCTGGCGCGGCGCACCCGAGCTGATTGTCGGCGTGTTGCTGCCGGCCTTCGCCTTTGCCGAATCCAACTGGAACGCGCTGTTCTTCTTCTTTGCGGTGTCGGGACTGGTCTCGATCGGTGCCATGGGCATGGCGGGCGCGCCCAAGCGCGTGCGCCAGCCGATTACCCCGGGCGAGTGAGCCACGACCGGTGCAGCCCGGCAATTTGGTCCGGCGGACCAAATCGAGTGGCGAACGCGCCGAGCTTGGGCGAGGCGTCCCAATGCCGGAACTCCGGCGCTTAACAACTCCTTAAATATTTCCGTCGTCTTTTATGAAAACCCGTTCTATCGGCCTAACCCCGCTTTTGTCCGCGGCGGCATAGGGTCGGCGCGGGCGGCAAGGGACGAGCGGAATGCACATCATCGGCAAACTGGCAGCGGCGGCATTGCTTGCGCTCAGCCTGGAAGGCTGCGCCAGCGCGCCGCCGATGGAATACAGCGAGATGCCGCGCAAGACCGGCCGCAGCGTGGTGCAGAGCCAGGGCCACAAGCCGCTGCAATGCGTTCCTTACGCGCGCGAACATTCCAAAATCAAAATCTTTGGCGACGCCTGGACCTGGTGGGACAAGGCGGAAGGCAAATATCCGCGCGGCTCCGCGCCCGAAAAAGGTTCTGTGCTGGTGCTGCACGATTATGCCGGGGCCAATCACGGCCATGTCGCGGTGGTGCGCAATCTGATTTCCGAGCGCGAAATCCGCATCGATCATGCCAACTGGCTCAATGACGGTTCGATCTACGTCAACAATCCGGTGATGGATGTCAGCGCCGACAATGACTGGACGCAGGTGCGGGTCTACAACATCAAGACCGGCGGCTGGGGCTCCAAGATCTATCCGGTGCGCGGCTTCATCGGCTCGAAATCGGATGTCGATGACGCGCCCGAAGATGACGGCAAGCCCGATCTGGTGGCAGGGGCGGGCGGCTCAGCGGCCGGTGTTTTCGCCCTGACCGGCGAAATAGACTAGTTTTATCAAATATTTGCGGGAAATCGCGCCATTTGGCCTCGCCCCTCTTTGACCCGGCGGGGGGCAGGCATATGGTCCCGCCCCACCGGCCACAAATAGGTGGCAAACCAGGATGCAGGGGACGCGTTTTCCTTTCATGCAAAGCCGCATAACCCCGTGACACCCAGCTCCTCCGACATCGGTCTTTCGCCCGAACCCCTTGCCGCGCCCGCGCCGGCAATCGATGACGTGCCTGAACAGCGCAAGCCCAAGCGCACTGGACAATGGGGCCTGGCGCTGGGCGCCCTGGGCGTCGTGTTCGGCGATATCGGCACCAGTCCGCTTTACGCGCTGAAAGCCACCGTGCTGGCGACCCAGGGCAGCGTTCCCAACCACATCGCGGTGATGGGCTCGCTGTCCCTGATCTTCTGGGCGCTGATCCTGGTGGTCACGGTCAAGTACGTCCTGATCATCATGCGCGCCGACAATGACGGCGAAGGCGGCACCCTGGCGCTGGCGGCACTGGCGCATCGCTCGCCCGGCCTATCGCGCCGTACCAAAAGCGCCATCGGCATCAGCGCCATTGTCGGTCTGGCATTGTTCTATGGCGACGGACTTCTGACACCCGCCATCACGGTGATGTCGGCCATCGAAGGCCTGAAAGTGGAAAACCACGCCTTCGAACCGCTGGTGGTGCCCCTATCGCTGATTATCCTTGTCGGGCTGTTCGTGGTGCAGAACCGCGGTTCGAACAAGCTGGGCAAGCTATTCGGCCCGGTAATGGTCGTGTGGTTCGTGGCGCTCGCCGGATTCGGCCTCGCTTCCCTGCTGCGTAACCCCGTGATCCTTACAGCGATCAATCCGCTGTACGCGCTAGACATGTTCATATATGCGCCTTGGGTCTCGTTCGTGGCATTGGGCGCGGTGGTGCTGGCGGTGACAGGCTGCGAAGCCCTGTATGCCGACATGGGCCATTTCGGCCGAAAGCCCATTCAATATGCCTGGCTGTTCCTGGCCTTGCCCGCGCTGGTGCTGAACTATTTCGGCCAGGGCGCGGCGCTGCTGCGTGATCCGTCGGCTGCCGCGCACGCCTTCTTCGCGCCCATTCCGCAATGGGCCCATTGGCCGATGGTTGGCCTGGCCACGCTTGTCGCCATCATCGCATCGCAGGCGGTGATCACCGGCGTCTTTTCCATGACGCAGCAGGCGGTACAGCTTGGCCTGCTGCCGCGCATGGAAGTGCGCCACACCAGCGCCACCGATTACGGGCAAATCTACGTGCCGCGGGTCAATCTGTTGCTGGCCATCGGCGTGGTCCTGCTGGTGCTGATCTTCCGCAACTCGGATTCGCTGCTGGCGGCCTATGGCCTGGCGGTGACCGGCGTGATGGTGATCGATACCTTCAACGCTGGTCTGGTGGCCGGCAAGCAATGGCGCTGGGCGCCCTGGCTGGTTGTGGGCCTGTTCGGCGCCATGGGGATGAGCGACCTGGTGTTGGCCGCCGCCAATGCGCTGAAGATTCCGCAAGGCGGTTGGCTGCCCTTGCTGCTGGCAAGCATAGTGGTGGTGATGATGGACACTTGGCGGCGCGGCCGCCGCGTGCATCTGGAAAAGGTTCGCAGCGAATCCCTGCCCCTGTCGCTGTTCCTGGAGCGCGCCGACAAGAGCACCACCCGCGTTTCGGGTTTGGGCGTGTTCATGTGCTCGCGCACCGATATCGTGCCGGGCGCGCTGCTGCACAATCTCAAGCACAACAAGGTGCTGCATGAGCGTGTGGTGATCTGCAATGTTGTGGTCGAGGATGTGCCGCTGGTGGCGCCCGAGAAGCGCATCGAAGTCGAGAAGCTGGGCAAGGGCTTTTACACCCTGAAGATTCATCACGGTTTCTATGAAATGCCCGATGTGCCGCGAGCGCTGGAAGACGCCCGGCGCTTCGGGCTGGCGCTGGATGTGGATACCGCGACCTTCTTTATCGGACGCGAAACGCTGGTGCCGGCGGAAAAGTCTGAACTCAGCGCCTGGCGCAACCGCCTTTATCGCGTGATTGCCGGAACGGCGCTGTCGCCGGCGCGCTTCTACAACCTGCCGACCAACCGCGTGGTCGAACTGGGCACGCAGGTTTCAATCTAGCGCGTAGACCAGCGACTTCAGGTAAGCCGATTCCGGCAGCAGCGGATGCACCGGATGATCCACACCCGCGCCAGACTGGTGGATCAGCGCGGCGCGGCGACCGGCGCGCAGCAAACCTTGGCCGCATTCCACCGCGAACCGTTCGGGCGGGATATTGTGCGAACAGGACGCGATCGACAGAAAACCGCCCGGCGCGGTGACATCGGCCGCCAGACGCGCCAGCTTGCGATAGGCCTTGGCGCCCGGCTCCAGATCTTTTTTCGATTTCACAAAGGGCGGCGGATCGGTCAGCACGATGTCGAAGGTCTCGCCCGCTTTTTTCAGACGCTCCAGTTCCTCGAACACATCGGCCTTCACCGCCTGGATGGTCACGCTGTTGGCGCGGGCGCTTTCCTCGGCCAATGCCAGCGCGGGAGCGGACGAATCCAGGCACACCACTTCCTTGGCACCGGCCTTGGCGGCGGCAATGCCAAAGCCGCCGGTATAGGAATAGGCGTCCAGCACGCTTTTTCCTTTCGCCAGCCGGGCGATGAAAGCGCGGTTGTCGCGCTGGTCATAATACCAGCCGGTCTTCTGGCCTTCCTGCAGATCGGCGATGTAGCGCACGCCATTTTCTTCCACCGCGATGCGCTTGGCTTCGCCCCTGGCGGTCTTCACGTACGAGTCCAGACCTTCCAGGGCGCGGTTCGGTGCATCGCCGCGCAGGATCACGTTTTTGGGCTTCAGCACCTTGTCCAGCGCCATCAGGATAGCGGTCTGCTGTTTTTCCATGCCGGCGGTGCCGATCTGCACCGTCAGCGTGTCGTCGAAGCGATCGATCACCAGGCCTGGCACGCCGTCGCCTTCGGCATGGAACAGACGATAGAAGGGTCTGTCATATACCGCATCGCGCAGGGCGAGCGCGCGCGTCAGCCGGGCGGCGAAAAATTCCGCGTCGATAACGACGTCGCATTCCTCGGCCAGCAGCCGCACCGCGATCAGGCTCTTGGGATTGAAATAGCCGGTGCCGAAGGCGCGTCCGTCATCGCCCCGCACATTGATGACCGTACCGGGCGCAATGGCCTTGGCCGCTTCGTCCATGCGAATCTCGTTGGAGAAAATCCAGGGCGATCCGCCGCGGGCGCGTTTGCCCTTGGGCAATATGATGGTTTTGCGTGACATGGGCGAGACCTGTACAGCCCTCTTGCGCACCCGTCCATGGCATCCTTAGATGCCGGCCAAACCGCAGGAGGAACAAGACCATGGCCGTGGACGGAAAGTGGGAAATCACCATCAATTCGCCGATGGGCGCGCAAAAAGCGACGCTGGACTTCGCCACCAGCGGCGACACGCTGACCGGCACACAGGCCGCCGCCCAGGGTTCCGGCCCGCTGGAAAATGGCAAGGTCGATGGCAACAACCTAACCTGGTCGGCCAAGATCAGCTCGCCCATGCCCATGACCCTGGATTTCTCTGGCACGGTGGAGGGCGACAAACTGTCCGGCAGCGTCAAGGCCGGCTCGTTCGGTTCATTCCCCTTCACGGGCAACCGCACCGCCTGATATAGTTTACGCGTTCCGCGAGGGGCAGCCGCCGCAAAAGCCGGCTGCCCCTTTGCTTTTGGAAAGCTGCCATGTCGATCCACAAGGAAGGCTATCCGTTCATCGCGCTCTTCGCGGGCGTGAACCTGCTTGCCTTTGTGTTTTCCGCCTGGATCGGCTGGGCGCTGCTGCCTGTCACGCTGTGGTGCATTGCCTTTTTCCGCGATCCCGAGCGCAACACACCCGATGGCGTGGACCTGATCATCTGCCCCGCGGACGGCAAGCTTCTGCCGATCATCGACGCGGTGCCGCCCGCCGAGCTGGACATGGGCACTGCGCCGCGCAAGCGCCTTTCTATTTTCATGAACGTCTTCAACGTGCATGTGAACCGCAACCCGGTATCGGGCACGGTGGTGGCCAAATCTTACCGCCCCGGCAAGTTCTTCAATGCTTCGTTCGACAAGGCCAGCATCCATAACGAACGCATGTCGATCCGCCTGCGTCCCGAAAACGATGATGGACCGCGCGACCTGGCGGTGGTGCAGATTGCCGGCCTGGTGGCGCGGCGCATCGTCTGCGACCTGGCGCAGGGTCAGGGCGTGAAGCGCGGCGCGCGCTTCGGCATCATCCGCTTCGGAAGCCGCGTCGATGTCTATCTGCCGCACGGCACCGAAATTCTGGTGACGGCCGGCATCACCACGGTGGCGGGCGAAACCGTGCTGGCGCGATTCACCTGATGACGCCGGACCAGCCAGACCGCATTTCCCGCCGCAAGCGCGCCCGCCAGATCGTCGCGGCGCGGCTGGAGCGGCTGGAAGACATTTCGATCGGCAAGCTGGTACCCAGCTCGATCACCCTGCTGGCGCTGGCGTCCGGCATCACCGCCATCCGCTTTGGCATCGACGACAAGTGGGCGATCGCGGTCAGCTTCATCATCCTGGCCGGCATCCTGGACATGCTGGACGGACGCGCCGCGCGCATGCTGGGCGCCGACAGCCGCTTCGGCGCGCAGCTCGACAGCCTGGCCGACCTGGTCAGCTTCGGGGTGGCGCCGGGCATCATCATGTATCGCTGGAGCCTGCATCAGATGGATCATCTGGGCTGGATCGCGGCGCTGATTTTCTGCGCCTGCGGCGCCATCCGCCTGGCGCGCTTCAATGTCGAAAGCGTGCGCGACGAAGGCGCGACCAAGGGCAATCCCTATTTCACCGGCCTGCCGACACCCGCGGCTGCCTGCATGGTGCTGCTGCCGCTGCTGGTGTCGTTCCAGTGGAACGATCCGATGATCAAGCACGCCTGGGTGTCGCTGACGATCCTGCTGGTGACGTCGGCGCTGATGGTCAGCCGCCTGCCCACGCCATCGATCAAATACATGAAGCTGCAGCGTCAGCACCGCATCCTGGCGGGCCTTTGCTTCGCCCTGCTGGCGGCGGCGCTGATTGCCTGGCCCTGGGCGACCATGACCATCGGTCTGCTGATCTATATCGCTTCCATTCCGCTGGCGATTCACGCGCATCACCCGCGCTATGTCGCCAAGCGCGCCACACGCGCGAATGAGCGCTTCTGAATTTTTTTGCAGTTCCAAAACGCCCATACGCGCCACGCGGCAAAGCCACGCAACGCGTTGGGGCAAACTGTGAATCTCTATCCGCAAACTCCGGCCCGCCTCCCCCTTTGCGCGCAGCGCATCAAGGGGAGGTGGTTTCAGTGGCCTGCCCCCTTTGAAGTGGTCCGACGTGAAGTATGGTTTTGACCACGGAGGAGAAGGGGAATGGCTAGGAAACGGCATAGTGCTGAAGAGATAGTTGGGAAGCTACGGCAGGTTGATGTGC